>Ga0181595_10000001_pt1 | contig 539062 bp, 428 predicted proteins | sample 041ome_7_FD_145604 | JGI IMG/M metagenome (GOLD analysis project Ga0181595, IMG submission 145604) | Coastal salt marsh microbial communities from the Groves Creek Marsh, Skidaway Island, Georgia - 041401AS metaG (spades assembly) | ecosystem: Environmental > Aquatic > Marine > Intertidal... | reverse complement strand
CAATATCAACGAGGTATGAAAAATTAGCAAGGAATTATGCCAGCATGGTATCACTGGCATTTTCAATGATGTGGCTACCCATGTACTGCTGAGTGAAATATGTACAGCAAAGATCAACAGACCCTAGCGCTTAACCGTCCAACTTACGCAAAGTTGGCGCTTGCGAATTCCCAGTTAACCAGTGCCCAGAAGTTTTCTAGGTACTTAGGACGCGCGTTACGGTAATCGATATAGTATGCGTGTTCCCAAAGGTCAACGGTCAGTACTGGCGTTAGGTCATCACCAGAAATAGGCGTCTCAGCGTTGCTCGTGTTAACGATATCTAGGCTGCCGTCAGCAGTTTTTACTAGCCAAGTCCAGCTAGAGCCAAAGTTGTTAACTGCTTTGTCGTTGAACGCTGCTTGGAAGTCCGCAAATGAGCCCCATTTCGCATTGATCGCATCAGCAAGCGCGCCTGTTGGCTCGCCGCCACCATTTGGGCTTAGGCAGTGCCAGTAGAACGTGTGGTTCCAGACTTGCGCTGCGTTGTTGAAAACACCGCCTTCAGAAGATTTAATGATTTCTTCTAGGCTTTTGTTTTCCATGTCAGTACCTTCAACTAGGCCGTTAAGCTTAGTTACATAAGTAGCGTGGTGCTTGCCATAGTGGTATTCAAGCGTTTCAGCAGAAATATGCGGTTCTAGTGCATTTTGTTCGTATGGTAATGCTGGTAATTCAAAAGCCATGACGGTCTCCATGTTAGTTTAGTATTGTAGTCTAAAGCACACTTATCTTCGCCTGTTCAATAAGTGCCTATCAACGCTTGGTTGAAAATTATCACTCTAGACCCTGAAGCATATCCCAAATGTGGGGATAAAGTCCTATAACTCAATGACAAAATTGTGAAATTTTTTAAAAAGTCGAATTCGTCATCGTAGATAATGATCTGATGTAATGGTAAATAGCAATACAGGGTATGAAAAGATCAATTTGGTGGTGAGTAATTAAAGGTAATTTTATGATACCCTCCACCTTGATAAATCATACATGCATTCCCATCTTAGGGGGAATACACTTTTGTGCTCAGAGGAATCAAATGGATAATACTGAAAATCAATCAACGCTGGATAGAATCAAGCAGCAAATCGAAGAAAACCCAATTTTGTTGTACATGAAAGGTTCACCAAAACTACCTAGCTGTGGCTTTTCTTCACAAGCATCGCAAGCGTTGATGTCATGTGGCGAACCATTTGCGTACGTAGATATTCTACAAAACCCTGATATCCGTGCTGAACTGCCTAAATACGCGAACTGGCCTACATTTCCACAATTATGGGTAGAAGGTGAGCTTGTTGGTGGTTGCGACATTATTATTGAAATGTTTCAGCAGAACGAGCTCCAGCCACTTATTAAAGAAACTGCAGCGAAGTATAAAGAAGCAGAATAAATACCGTTTCAATGCACAAATTTTAAGTTTGTGAAAATCGATTTAAAAGCCGGCTATTAGTCGGCTTTTTTAATCAAAAACCGCCAAAATCCACACACTTTTATTCCCACGAAATTTATATAGACAGGTCAGAAATCTAAATCCTCTACTGCTTGAAAAAATAATTTTATTTTGTCGAAAAAGGTTTGTTTTTTAATATCTTGCGATCTATAAACAATGCCATCTGACCACAAATGAGTCAGTGTTGAAGGTATAAAACAACAACTCCTCAAAATACTTTTTTATTGTGTAAATAGCGCTGAAAGTATTTTAGAGAAAATCCGGGAAACCACCATGAATACAACCTTGTCTTTATTGACCAGAAACGTGCGCGGCGTTCTTGCTGCATCTGCCGCGTTTTCAGTAATGGCTACAGCACCAGTCTTTGCACAAGAAGCAGAAGAGAGTGCAAAAGCTGAAGATTTTGAGCAAATTGCCGTCGTTGGTTCACGCGCAGCGCCACGCTCTGTGGCAGACTCAGCGGTGCCAATTGATATTATTTCTGACGAAGAGTTCAAGCAGCAGGGTGCCACCGATATGGTATCTATGATGCAAACCGTTGTTCCGTCATTTAACGTGAACGACCAGCCAATTAACGACGCATCGACGCTTGTTCGTCCTGCTAACCTTCGCGGTATGGCGTCAGACCATACTCTTGTATTGGTTAACGGTAAGCGCCGTCACCGCTCTGCGGTTATTACCTTTCTTGGCGGTGGTCTTTCAGACGGTGCACAAGGCCCAGATATCTCAGTTATTCCTGCAGCAGCCTTGAAGCAAGTTGAAGTACTTCGTGATGGTGCGGCGGCTCAATACGGTTCAGACGCCATTGCAGGTGTAATTAACTTCGTACTGAGCGATGCCTCTGAAGGCGGAACGTTTGAAGCGCGTTACGGTTCTTACTATGAAGGCGACGGTGACATGGTTCAGTTGTCTGGTAATGTAGGCTTGCCGCTTTCAGAAAACGGTTTCATTAACTTGTCAGCTGAATATCGTACAGCTGATGATACCTCGCGTAGCGTACAGCGTGATGATGCTGCGGCACTTGTTGCTGCAGGTAACACGTTTGTGGCAGACCCTGCACAAATTTGGGGTTCTCCTGAGATTAAGCACGACATCAAGCTTTTTGCTAACGCTGGTATTGAGTTGTCTGCTACGTCGGAAGCGTACATGTTTGGTAACTTCGCTGAACGTGAAGTTGAAGGCGGTTTCTATTTCCGTAACCCACACAATCGTGGTGGTGTTAACGACGGTGGTACAAACGAAAACAATGAGCAACTACTTCTTGTCGGTGATTTAACTGGCGACATGTCAGGCAACTGTCCAACTGATATCGTGGTTGGTGACAACGTGCTTACTAATCCACGTTACATTAATGAAGTAGCAAACAACCCAGATTGTTTCGCGTTTAACGAAATTCTTCCTGGTGGTTTTACCCCTCGCTTCGGCGGTACGGTAACGGATATGTCTCTTGTCTTTGGTACCAAAGGCGAGTTGGATAACGACATTACGTATGACGTGAGTTTAAACTTGGGTCAAAACGAAGTTGATTTCGCTATCAGCAACACTATCAACCCATCTTTAGGTCCAGACACGCCAACTTCGTTCAGCCCAGGTCGCTACACGCAGTCTGAGCAAACCCTTGACATTGATTTTACCAAACCTTTCGATGTTGGTTTATATGAACCGCTATTCGTAGCAACAGGTTTCCAATACCGCAACGAGAGTTATGAAAGCGTTGCAGGTGACACAGCATCTTATGAAATAGGTCCGCTGGCGACACAAGGCTTTGGCATTGGCTCAAATGGTTTCCCTGGCTTGGCGGCCAATAGCCAAGGTCGTGTGTCCCGCAACAACATCGCACTTTACGTTGACGCAGAAGCCTATATCACTGAAAACTTCATGTTAGCCGGTGCGCTACGTTACGAAGATTTCTCTGACTTCGGCGATACGACGAAAGGTAAGATTGCGTTCCGTTGGCAAGCGCTTGAGAACATCGCGTTCCGTGGTGCATTCTCAACGGGCTTTAAAGCGCCTACGCTTGGTCAAAGTAACGTCCGTAACGTAACCACTGCGTTCGGTACGGGTGGTCAACTTATTGACCGTGCGACGCTACCTCCAACAGACCCTGTATCTCAGCTGAAAGGTGGCGAGCAGTTAACGCCTGAAGAATCAGAAAGTATCACGTTTGGTATAGTTGCAGACTTTGAAAATGGCCTGTTCATTACTGCTGACTACTACAACATTGAACTGACTGATCGTATTAGTACGGCGTCTGGTATTGCCTTGACTGAAGACGATATCGCAGCACTACTTGCGCAAGGCATCAATGATGCGTCTAGCTTCCAAGAGATCAGCTTCTTCACTAACGACTTTGATACAACGACTGAAGGCGTTGACGTTGTGGCGAACTACTCAATGGATATGATGGGCGGCGAGACTAAGTTCTCATTGGCTTATAACTGGACATCAACAGAAGTTGACCGTGCATCACAAAATATTTCACCCGAGCGGATTCGCATGCTAGAAGATAACCTTCCAGCAGTTCGTTACAGTGCTACAGCGAATCATACGAACGGTGACTGGCGTTTCCTTGCGCGCTTGAACTATTACGGTAGCATTTTTGAAGATCACTTAGATTCTGCATTACCTATCGACAAGGTAGGTTCAGAATTTACTGTGGACTTAGAAGTGGCTTATAACTTCACTGAAGAGTTTACCGTAACGGTAGGCGCGAAAAACGCCTTTGATGAATACCCAGATGAGAATACACAGTATGCCGGTATTGCAGGTTCGTTGTATCCAACAACCTCACCAATCGGTATTAACGGTGGCTTCTATTATCTAAGAGGTGTTTATTCTTTTTAATCGCTAATACTAGCGAAAACAACTTTCACAATGTTTCGAAGTGGAGGGGAGCATTAGCTCCCCTTTTATTTGGATTTTCGAGCATCATTTGCGTGAAAAGTGACAAAGAAACAGGCATTATTATTGTCAATGTAAGTAAATCGAAACACACAACTTGTATTATTATGACGAGAAAGTCGACAGTCGCTGAAACCTTTTTAAAATACCGCTCTAAGTTAATGCGCGCGGTAGGTTCTATTGTTGGCGCCGACGACATTGAGGATATAGTTCAAGAAGCTTTTATAAAGAGCTATGAAGCAGAATTAAAACAAGAAATACAATACGAGCGAACATACATGCTCAAAACAGCGCGTAATTTAGCGCTGAATCATGTTGCGAAGGCTGAAAATAAAAACAAGCAGCAACTCGATGACATGGATATGTTGCCTTACGAGCTAGTGGGGCACAGTTTAGAAAAGAACGTAGAAAGTAAAGAGCGCTTTATTCATTTTTGCCGAGCGACAGACACCCTGTCAGCTGATGTAAAACGCGTATTTTTACTTAAAAAAGTATATGGCATGCGACAAAAAGAGATTGCAGATCTTGTGGGGCTGAGCGAAAGCACCGTAGAAAAGCATGTCGCCAAAGGTTTAATGATGTGCGCTAAATATTTAGCTGAGCTTTCAAAGGACAGTGCATCCCCCCGAGTCACTGATACCGCGACTCAGGACATAAGCAGTAGTTAACATGAACAATATTCGCCAGTTTTCAAGCAAAGAAGATATCCAAGAGCAAGCTTGCCTTTGGATAAGCCGTCTCGATCGCGGCTTAAAAAGTGACGAAAAAATAGCGCTAGACGCGTGGTTGTCAGAGAGCAATGCTCATCGTCTTGCCTTACTAGATGCGGCAAGCTTGTGGGATGACATGTCGGTCTTAAATGAATTGAGTGGTTTGTTCCCGCAACCAACAGGTCGTCATTTTTCTAAAAAACGTGCACTGCCAAAAAACGTCATTTGGGGTATCGCGGCCTCTTTCTTAGTAATGGCGATAGCCGTAGGTGTTGTTGTCCAGCGCACTTGGCTAAACAGTACGCCTGAATTTGCCGCTGTGAGTCAAAAAGTGCAAACAGGGGTTGGTGAACAAAAAAATGTGACCTTAGAAGATGGCTCATTACTTCACTTAAATACGAACTCTATTGTCACGGTAGATTTCTCATCGTCGGCACGGAACATCGTGCTGCTGAAAGGTGAAGCGCACTTTGAGGTGGCGCATGATAAAACGCGGCCATTTTCTGTCACTGCTGGCAACAATACCGTCACTGCTGTCGGAACTGCGTTCAATATGCAATATGTCGACGACAACGCGTTTGAATTAGTGGTGACTGATGGAAAAGTGTTAGTTAAAGACCGTTTTAAAGCGTCATCATCAAACGAATCGCTGTTTGGAAAGCGTCCGGTAGCAGAAGAAGGCTTGCTTATGTTTGCGGGCGAAAAAGCGACGGTTCAAGGTAAAGTGGAAGCGCGAGAAAGTATGTCTCAAACTGACATTGATGATGATTTAGCGTGGCAGCAGGGCATGATAGTATTTAAAGGCGAACCCTTGGACGCTGTACTCGCTGAGATTGGACGTTATACGCCTGTCCGTTTTCATATTTCAGATGACAGCCTTAGCAAACGTAGGGTGGCCGGATATTTCAAGGTGGGCGATATCGACGGCTTACTGTCTGCGCTCAAGAGTAGTTTCAACATCAACGCCGAGAAAGTCACAGAAACAACGATTGAGTTAAGCGTAGCGAAAAGTTAAATATTTTTGAAAGCGAGGTGCTTTCTATGATTCCTAGTTGGCATCAATTTATTTAATGTGACAATATAATTAAAATAATAAGCACATCGATTTTATATCTTGCAGTACAGCACTTTTGCGATAAGCAGGCTAATCAAAAAAAGCAATGAAAAACGGCACGCTCTCAAGTGTGCCGCTCCGTGTCTTTGGCAAAAAAGAACGGTTAAACCTTTCAGATTCAGCGCGCTTTTACCTGTTCGTATTGCTTCGGGCATTTTTCTACTCCTTGGGTCAACAGGCGTTCTGTTTGCGCAGAGTACCAGTGAATCCCATACGCATTCAGAATTGAATGCTTCTCCTGGCGCTTTTTCGTTTTCTATTCCCGCACAAAATGCAAATGAAGCTCTTACCGAGCTTGCTAAACAAGCCAATACGACGCTTTTGTTTCCCTTTGATTTAGCAAAAAAAGTGAAGACTAATGCCCTTGAAGGGACCTTCACATTGAACGAAGCGTTGGCTCAGCTTCTCGAGGGAACTGAGCTTGCCGTTATTACTGACGAAACAGGCGCAGTGAGTATTCGGTCTCGCTCATCACTTTTGGTTCAACCAAAACCAAGCGATGACAACCAGCAAAAGGTTGAAGAAGGGAGTAATGGACTTGAGAAAATCGCGGTAGTTGGTACCAGAAACTCACCTAGAAGCGCTGTGGATTCACCGGTTCCTTTAGATGTGATTGGCTCTGACGCGCTCAGTTCTCAAGGTAATACCGACGTACTTTCTATGCTAAGTGTGATGGTTCCATCGCTTAATGTAAACGACCAGCCTATTAATGACGCGAGTAGCTTAGTAAGACCAGCTAACTTGAGAGGTATGTCGTCAGATCATACATTATTGCTGCTTAATGGAAAACGCAGACACCGCTCTGCGGTTATTACTTTCTTAGGAGGCGGACTATCAGACGGTGCACAAGGGCCTGATATATCAGTTATTCCAGCTTACGCATTGAAACAAGTTGAGGTGCTTCGAGATGGCGCCTCTGCCCAATACGGTTCAGATGCTATAGCCGGCGTCATCAACTTTGTTTTGAAAGATGAAAGGGAAGGGGGCAGCATTGCTTTGAAGCTTGGTGGATACAGTGAAGGGGATGGCGAGCTGTTTCAATTTCAGGCGAATAAAGGACTTGCGCTAGGAGAAACCGGTTTTCTCAATTTGACGGCAGAGTATAGACAGCAAAATGGCACGTCTCGTTCTGTTCAGCGCAGTGATGCTCAAACTCTGTTCGAGCAAGGGAATACGTTCATTCAAACACCTTCACAAGTTTGGGGGGCGTTAGATGTGAATGAAGATATTAAACTGGCATTAAATGCCGGCGCTGACCTCTCTTCCTCATCACAATGGTACAGCTTTGCCACGGCTGCACGTCGGGAAATAAACGGGGGATTTTATTTTCGAAACCCACAAACCCGTGAAGGCGTGTTTAGTCGCACTGACCCTAATACAGGAGAAAGTCGTCTTATTGTTGCTGACCTAGATGGATTGGATAGCGGTATTGCTTGTCCTTCCATTACGCTTTCAAACAGCAATGTCCTTTCAAATTCTGATTACCAATTGATAGCTGATAATTCAACGGACCTTGGTGCAAACTGTTTTGCCTTTAATGAATGGTTTCCCGGTGGCTTTACGCCCAGATTTGGCGGAACGATAACGGATGCTTCTCTTGCTATGGGAATAAAGCATGAATTACCTGAAGGCTGGGCAGTGGATGCCAGCGCCACATTTGGATACAGCGATATAGAGTACAGCATTTCAAACACGGTGAATCCATCGCTGGGGCCACAAACGCCAACGGCTTTTTCACCCGGTGGCGTTTCGCAAGTAGAGCGCACGCTTAATGTTGACTTTAACAAGTTAATTCAATCGATTTTTGAAGACCCTATTAGTGTCGCCCTTGGTATTGAATGGCGCAGAGAAACGTATTTTCAGAAATCGGGCGATGAAGCGTCGTATGTTGCTGGCCCTTACGCACTTGAGCCTCCACTAGGTTTGTATCAAGGTTTTTCTATCGGGTCAAACGGCTTCCCTGGTTATCAGCCCCAGTCTGCAGGTCACTGGAGTCGCAGCAATTGGGCGGTGTATGCCGACCTTGAGTTTTTCGTTTCTGATGAGTGGCAGCTTGGCGTAGCGTCGCGCGTTGAGCATTTCAGTGATTTTGGCTCAACATTTGATGGAAAATTAAGTACTCGATATAAATTAAACGAAATGTTCGCATTGCGAGGCTCGATTAATACTGGCTTTAAAGCACCAACGGTAGGGCAAAGTAACGTAATCAATGTCACCACTGCTTACGGTATTAACGGCCTAGAGGACCAAGCAACGCTGCCGCCCACCGACCTAATATCCCTTCAGCTTGGCGCAACGCCACTGACACCAGAAGAGTCGGTGAACTTCAGTTTAGGTTTGGTGATGCAGACCAGCGAGACCTTCTTTGCCACGCTCGATTATTTCAATATTCGTCTCGCAGATAGAATTAGTACCACGTCAGCTATACCCTTGACCGAAGATGATATTGCTACACTAATATCAAAAGGCCGTTCTGATGCGGCCAAATATAATTCTGCTAAATATTTTACCAATGATTTCGATACGAAAACGCAGGGGGTCGACATTGTCGTCAATTATAACTTTTCGCACGAAGACTGGTTAAATGCTTTGCTCATTGCTTATAACTGGACAGATACGCAAGTTGAGCGTGTTACTCTTTATCCAACGTTTATAAATGACGAATTACAACTGTTACCAAACCTTACGCAAGCAAGAGTGAGAATGCTAGAAGATAACCTGCCGGGCCATCGAGGCAGTATTACTCTGGAGCAGTCCAAAGGTGATTGGGCATTTACTTGGCGCCTAAATTATTACGGCGAGTTTTACGAAGATCACCTTGATGCCTCAGCAGGCATGGACATTTTGGGGCGTGCTCTCACGACGTTTGATGCTCAAGTGGCATGGAAGATTCAGCCCCACGCTACACTGACCTTTGGGGCGCAAAATTTATTTGACGCACTTCCAGAGGAAAACCCGTTTCAGGGGGAGGTCGGGGCACTCTACCCACCTACATCACCAAGTGGTATTAATGGCGCTTTCTATTACGCGGGGATTGAATACGCCTTCAAGTAATTATTCACTGAAGGTGTTAAAAGGGGGGAAAGGCGTCATGCCCTATTGCGTTTATCTTTTTGTTCAAAAGAGTAGCGGGTGTTGCTGAGGAGCGCGGTAGGCCTTGCTGTCAGACTAACTGAAGTACTTAGCCAACGTTTTTGAACAGCGTTTCGTCGACGATTGTTTGATCAATAATTTGCTGTGCCATAGTAATACACTTGCCGCACTGAGAGCCAAGCTCTAAATGTTGACGTAACTCACGCATATTTCCCACGCCGTTCTCTTCAACCGCCGCGCGAATGCTTTTATCTGTTACTCCGTAGCACATACAAACGAACATTAAACGTACTCCAAATGAATCTGTAAATGATAATAATTGTTATTCATTCTTTTGGCAAGGAGATAATTAAAATTTAATTCTAAGAAATATCTTACTGAGTGAACGAGCTGGAGAGGTATCTATCTCTCATTGGTATGATCTGTTAAAAAAACAATCATTAGTATTGTTATTTTAATAAACGTACCTACTTTCCAATCTATAGATATTTATCTTAAGTGATTGCGCAACGTAATCATTTTTATTATTACAATCCACGTATAAATGGAGAGACTCATGAGTGTATTAGTTGGGCGTCCGGCGCCAGATTTTACTGCAGCGGCAGTACTTGGTAGCGGTGAAATTGTAGATTCCTTCACGTTGAGCGAAGCCATCAAAGGTAAAAAAGCCGTTGTGTTTTTCTACCCGCTAGACTTCACATTTGTTTGCCCGTCTGAGCTCATTGCTTTTGACAAGCGTTTCGACGAATTCACAAAGCGCGGTGTAGAGGTTATTGGTGTGTCTATCGACTCTCAATTCTCACACAATGCATGGAGAAACACCCCGGTAAATCAAGGCGGCATAGGCCCAGTTAAATATACGTTGGTTGCCGATGTTAAGCATGACATCTGCCAAGCTTATGATGTTGAACATCCAGAGGATGGCGTTGCTTTCCGTGGCTCATTCCTTATCGACGAACAAGGCATGGTACGTCACCAGGTAGTGAATGATCTTCCACTTGGTCGTAACGTTGACGAAATGCTGCGTATGGTTGATGCACTCGCGTTCCATGAAGAGCATGGCGAAGTGTGTCCAGCAGGTTGGACTGAAGGTAAAGCCGGTATGGATGCGTCGCCTGAAGGTGTTGCGAAGTATTTATCTGAAGAAGCTGACAAGCTATAAGTCCGCTTTGTAAGGTAGAACGCAAAACAGCGCCAGATGGCGCTGTTTTTGTTTGTCCGATGTATTTTCAAAAAGCTGGCGTAACGTAAATACTTATACCTATATCTATATCTACCTTGGGGATTATTGCCCACTCTCTATCGGCCAGCCGCCCAATGCTTTATATCGATTCACCATATAGCAAAATAACTCAGTAGTTTTTCGCGCGTCATACAGCGCGCTATGCGCTTCACTCTGGTCAAATTCAATGCCCGCTGCTCGGCAGGCTTTTACTAAAACAGTTTGCCCTAATGCCAATCCAGCGAGGCTTGTCGTATCAAATGAAACGAAAGGGTGAAAAGGCGTGCGCTTAATATTACAGCGTTCTATTGCCGCATTGACGAAGCTTTGGTCGAAAGTCGCGTTATGCGCCACAATGACTGAGCGCTGACAATCTGCATTTTTCTGTGCTTTGCGAATACCTTTGCAGAGATCTTTCATTGCGTCGCTCTCATTGATAGCACCGCGTAAAGCACAGTTAGGATCGATACCATTAAACTCTAGCGCTGCAGGCTCTAAGTTAGCGCCTTCGAAAGGTTCGATATGATAATGAAATGTTTGATCCGGATGCAAAATACCGTTTTCGTCCATTTTTACCGTTACCGCGGCTAACTCTAACAAGGCGTCGGTACCTGCATTAAATCCGGCTGTTTCAACGTCAATAACGACGGGGAAATAACCTCTAAAGCGCTGAGATAAAAGAGACGGGTTAGCAGACATAAACACTCTTGTAGATTAGATTGGAAAAACTGGCTGGTGGCGTACGTGCACACCAACATACGAAATGTACGTGAGTGACGAATTATCGCAAGGATGCTACTGAGTTACTAGTTTCAATTTGAATACTGTCACTCGAAGTGTCAATGAGTTGCAAAAACCACAAAAGTGGATGGTATTAGAGGCTAAACTTTTCTACACTTTGGACGATAACTACATTGAAGGTAGTAATGCACGCCGCCGCGTTACGTTTTGGCGTTAGTTATAGAACACGCACATTGTGCGGGGTTGTGCTTAATGGCTTACACGCATAGGCAGGTTTGCAAAAAGGTGGGTTGATGATAAACACAACCTGCACCTTGGTTAGTTTGATTTTCGTTATGGTGTCGAAATGGTGTCGAAATTAAAATTTATCGCGTTGATGGGGATTGTAGGCTCACTCTCTTCCCATGCAGCTATGCGGCAATATTCTGCGACCATAGAGAGCTCTAATTGGCGAATCGGAACCGATACGCGCCTTCAGTGCACCCTTAATCACGAATTACCAGGGTATGGCGAGGCCATGTTCACAAGCAGCGCGTCAAAACAGCTGAATATGGAATTTGAACTGGACATGCATTTATTGCCCAGTAAATTTGATATGGCAGCGGTTTATTCTGTGCCACCTAAATGGATGCCAGGCGTAGCACCTAAGCCTATCGCAGATATGTCTATCCGTAAGCAATATAACGGTGACCTCCCTCAAGACGCAGCTTGGACAATGCTATCGGAACTTGAAAAGGGTTTTTGGCCCACTATCTACTATCAAGACTGGTACAACAAATACGATCAAGTAAGCGTCGCGTTAAACGCAAGCAACTTTTCTGGCGTGTACCGTGAATTCGTTAAGTGTGTATCTAACTTACTTCCTTTTAATTTTGACGATATCGCTTACACCGTGTTGTCTTATCAAAATAACAGCACAGAACTGACTAAATACTCACAAAAACGTCTCACTATGATTGGTGAGTATTTGAAAGAAGACAGCGAGTTAGAACTGGTACTCTTAGATGGCTATACCGACAGCTACGGAGGCCGTTGGAACAATGAGCAGCTATCGATACGAAGAGCGAGTGAAGTTAAAAGCTACCTAACGACGTTAGGTGTGCCTGAAGATAGAATTAAGCTTACCGGTCATGGTGAAAAACGTCATATCGCGCCTAACGATACGCGAGAAAGCCGTGCTCAAAACCGTCGGGTAGTGGTGCGACTGTCTAAATCTTAGAGACGGTTTGCTTATTTTAGATTCACTAATAGCAGGCTAAGAAGCGCATTTATGCCCTTGTCTCTATGGCTTATAGGCGCGCCATGACAATACAGGTACCAAGTGATCAGTAAAAACGCCGTCAACATCCGCCACGTTGTCTAGGGCTTCTAACACTTGTTCACCAGTCATGCCTTTTGGTAGGGCATCTTCTCGGTACGTATAAGGGTGAATGGTCAGTTTGTGACTGTGGGCGAAGTCAAGCCATGCTGCCGCCTCTATTTTCCCTTGGGCCATTGCTTCGCTATTGAAAATGTGTCCTAACCAAGGCCCAATACCATCAGCATAAGTGGCCACCTCTCTCATGCCATCTTCAGTGCGGATCCAGTCATAATTAGTATCACTTTCACCCCAGCTGTTCTCGCCTATGAGCATGACAATCTTGCCTTCATAGCCCAACGTTTCGCGAATACGCTTCACTTCTTTGAAATCAAAGCATTGAATATAGCTGTTGCTGTTCTTCTCGCCGAAGCCATACGTATTGAGGGCATTGATCACACTTTTACTTGCATCGACGCCTTCCTTGCTGTGAAAGGCTGGAGATTTAACTTCAGGATAAACACCTACAGAAGTGCCGAACTGACGGTTAAGTTCACTGATAAGCTCAAAATGCTCAGCTAAGGTAGCAATCTTAAAATTAGCATGCTGACCTTGATAACGATCTTTAAATACTGGCGTTCCATCGCTGTTTGTTCGTTCATGAACCCGCAACGTTCTTAACTCTGCAAGCGTAAAGTCTCGCGCATAGTATCTGCCATCAGTCCGGTGCCGTGTAGGAAAGACTTCTTCAACATCCGTAACGGTTTCCAAGTGGATATCATGTAAAACCACCGGTATGTCGTCTTTGGTTATAACCACGTCTTGTTCAATAAAGTCCGGCCGGAGAGAAAACGCAAGCGTTGCCGCTTCAAGCGTATGCTCTGGTAAGTAGCCAGATGCGCCACGATGTGCAATGACAGTGAAGGGTTTTGGGGTATTAATTTCATTAATCGCTGCAAAGGGGCGACTTGATATAAAAGCACTCAAACACGCAAACAGCAAAACAGGTAATAGGCCTCTTCGCGAGATTTTACTCTTCATGCTGTATGTCGAGACGACCTCTTTACATTGCATAATTGCTTCACTCCATGTGGTTATCATTACCTGCCTTTATCATTTTCTTTTAATAGCCTGTTTACTATCAGGCTTTCAACTTGTGAACTAAGTTGAGGGCTGAAGAGGAATAGCTTTGTTTTGAATGAGTTCAATCGCGTAGCCATCAGGGTCGCGAACGAATGCAATCACTGTAGCGCCTCCTTTTACCGGACCGGGCTCTCTGTAAACGTCAGCACCGTTCGCCGCTAAGTTTTCACAAAAACGATAAATATCATCAACCTCAATGGCGATATGGCCATAGGCATTGCCTTTATCGTAGGTGTTTTCGCCCCAATTGTAAGTAAGCTCTAGGACTGTACTATCAGACTCATCGCCATAACCAACGAAGGCTAGGGTATATTCGTACTCTTTATTCTCAGACTGACGAAGAAGACGCATACCCATAAGCGAGGTGTAAAAATGAAGAGATGATTCTAAATTTTCAACTCGAAGCATAGTGTGAAGCATTCGCATAACAAACTCCTATGTTGCCGAAAGAGTGAGAGCACTGGCTAACGGCCTACTTGTATGGTGTGTGCGTATTAGACGTCGCTCAACTCAAACGAAAACACCTTCCAACAACCTATGGTTCATCGTGTTGTTTGGGCAAAGAAGAGAGCGTGAAAAACATCGCACCGTGACTTTAATGGAAGAATGTTAACGCTTTAAGACAGTATTACAATTTTTATAAAAATCATTTAGTAGTAATTGGAGTGAGACGACTAAAAAATAAACGCGAAATGATTGGACATCGATGAGTTTTACCTGTACCTTCTGTCTCGCTCTAGATATGTTATATGCTTTACCTAATACTGCGCTGTACCTTTCTTTATTCCTTCAAATTGAAGTTCTATTTAGATATACAACTGCTTTACTAGCTTGGTTATGTCTATTGCTATCGGTGATTTTCACCACTACATCAATTTTTTAAAAAAAGGTTTTTATTATGTCTAATTCAGTAAACGGCACAGTTAAATGGTTCAACGAAGAAAAAGGTTTCGGTTTCCTAACACCTGAAGCTGGCGGCAAAGACGTATTCGTACACTTCCGTTCAATCACTTCTGACGGTTTCAAAACTCTTGCTGAAGGCCAAGAAGTTAGCTTTGAAGTTGAACAAGGCCAAAAAGGTCCACAAGCTGCTAACGTAGTAGTTCGATAAGTTAATAACGCTTATCTAGTAAATCGGGCTCTTTAACTCGCACAGCGAGGGCTAAAGAGCCTACTTTTCGTTTTAAAATTTCTTAACCCAACCTGCGAGGAATTCAAAACAAACAATATCTATAAAGAAGTACCTAATATGCAAATCCAACATTCTATTTCTACATGCCATAACGCCACATCTACCGCGTTAATCTCAAATATCTCTACTAATAAAACAACGGTCGCTTTTAAAGAAGCAAACACGTACCGCCACGTTGTTCTCACTTCACGTCAAGAAGTCAGACGATTTGTTGCTGAGTTAGTAAAAGCTTCATAACCATATAAACAAAGCCAAACCTAGCTCTGTATTTTCTGGTTTTAACGTTATCAATATTGACACTCGTCATGTGAACTACATAAGACCATTTTTGAGTGGTACTTAGTCAAAGACAAAGGCCAGCATACCTATTGTGCATGCTGACCTAAAAGCGCATCGTCTGTTTGAAACGACGGACGTTTTGAGGCAATTATTTTGCCTTCAAATCTATCTCTGAATCTGCAAGCAAGTATATGCTCGCCGCATAAGCCGCGATGTTTTGCGCAAGCTCATCGGGATTGATTTTATCTAGCGTGTCGTCTGGTGTGTGGTGAAGATCGAAATAATCTCTACCATTCTGGTTCAGCCTAATTGTAGGTACGCCTTTCGCTGCAAGTGGAATAATATCCGGGCCGCCGCCTGCGATGTCTGAGCCGCCACGAATAATACCTAGTGGAGATAAAATCTTTGCGATTTCATCAACTAGCACCGTTGCTTCGGTATTAACGTTAGACACCAGTTGCCAAATAGTTTGAGCACCAAAATCTGACTCTGTTGCCAGTACGTGATTATCAAGGTTGTTCTCATGCTGTTTTGCATAAGCAAATGCGCCCAATAAGCCGACCTCTTCTGCGCCGAACATTACGACACGAATAGTGCGCTTAGGGCGTTCGGGGAGAGAAGCAATTAGCGCTGCTGCAGCAGTGGTAATTGCGATGCCTGCACCGTCATCAACCGCGCCTGTGCCGAGATCCCAGCTGTCTAGGTGACCACCAATAAGCACAATTTCTTCAGGCTTTTCGCTGCCCACTAAATCTAAAATTACATTCCCGCTGCTTACTTCGCCTTTCCACTTTGATTCAGAGTGAAGTGAAAGTGAAAGTGGCTTACCCAGATTGTGTAGGCGTCGCAAGTGGTCGGCATCTGGATTTGAAATTGCTATCACCGGAATATCCGCCCAGTTTTCGCCGTCTGAGCTCATCATTCCTGAGTGTGGAAAGCGGTGTGAATCAGAACCTACTGAACGCACCACCAAGGCTTCTGCACCGCCGCGCTGAGCATGTTGCCAGCCAATACGTCGGCGTTGATTTGCCTGCCCATATCCTGCACCTGTTTGACTTTTTACCATCGCGTCGCCATCCACAAACGCAATTTTGCCTTTTAGCGTTCCGTCTTCAACGGCTGTTAAGGCATGGATATCTCTAAAATACACCACGTCTGCATTTATTTCGCTTTCTGAAGGGGCTGCACCGCCAAGTGCAGTTCCATATAGCGGCTGTGCATAAGGCGAGGTGAGTGAAATATGTAAATGGCCTCTATCCCAAAACGGCATAGTAAATTCTTCTACACTGACGTTATCAAACCCTAGTCGTTTACCAACCAGAACACCCCAATCTCTAGCGCGTTTTTCAGCTTCAGAGCCGCCAAGGCGTGGGCCTATCTCTGTAGTAAGTGATTCTACAATGCGGTAGCCTAAGTCACTTTCCAGTGCTTTTTGAATTAATGCTTCTGCGTTTTTCTTTTGTTGTGGGGTAATAGGCGTCGTTTCAGCGAAAACGCCAAAGCTGCAAGCACTGACTAATGCACCCAACGCTAAGTTTTTAGCGAAAGTATTTAATCGAGACATGTGTTCTCCGTGGTTTATTTTTGTATTTTTATTTAATGTGCCCGGGCACAAAGATAGTGTAAACATCATAGCCAATTTGATAGAGGCTTACGAGGCAAACCACGAGCATAAGTCGTGCATTAATCGCAAAGACATTGTGCCACACGTGTTTATGTGAGAGAGGGAGACAACAAAGGAGTCGATAGACTCCACTTTAAAAAGCGTTTACGTACGCCTTTTCTTAAGGGCCAGTTTTTGTTTTTTCTCTTGTTCTTTTAGCACATCATTAATGAAACTCTTTCTGCCGAATTCTCGCGTGATGATGCATTTATTTAGGTCGAATCCGCGGGCAGGGCAGTACTCTCTGCCATAAAGTATTATTTGGAGGTGAAGATCGTTCCATCTTTCCTTAGGGAACAGACGCTTTGCATCTCGCTCGGTTTGCTCTACGCTTTTGCCGTTCGAAAGGCCCCAGCGATACATGAGTCGATGGATATGGGTATCTACCGGAAATGCAGGAATGCCAAAACCTTGAGACATCACAACCGCTGCGGTTTTGTGGCCTACAGCGGGCATGGCCTCCAATGCCTCAAAGTTGGCAGGCACTTGACCGTTGTGCAGTTTGATGATCATGTCAGATAGGTGCCAGATGCCCTTAGATTTCATTGGCGATAAACCACATGGGCGAATAATGTCCTGGATCTCTTCAATGCTCATCATCACCATATCATAGGGGTTGTCAGCCCTAGCAAAGAGCTTAGGGGTAATTTGGTTGACGCGTTCATCTGTACATTGAGCTGATAACAGTACGGCGATAAGCAATGTGTAGGGATCTTTATGGTCTAAGAAAATAGGGACCTCTGGATAGAGTTCATCCAAAATACGCATGATTTCTTTGACTTTTTCTTGTTTTGTGATGGATTTGTTTACATCTAACATTAAAACAGTCTCTTACTCTTTTCTTGTGATCCCTCTACGGGCAGACTAGCTTTCGGCAGTTACACGCACTCGCGTAGCCTTTTCTTTCGGCACGGTTTGTTGAGCCGCAAGTTTTGCGTCAATAATATTTTTTATCGCGATGAGTAATCCCATTCCTAAAAATGCACCCGGCGGTAGAACGGCCAGTAGAAACGGATTTTCTGTATCGAAAAGGGCTATCGTCCAGTTTGCTGCAATAGGCCCAAATAGACGGTCTGCGCCGGCTAATAAGGTACCTGCGCCCAATACTTCACGCATACCCCCTAAAATGACCAGTACGGCGGTAAAGCCTAGGCCCATCATTAAGCCGTCGTAAGCAGAGGCGAGGGGCCCATTTTTAGAAGCGAATGCTTCTGCACGACCAATGATGGCGCAATTAGTCACAATGAGTGGAATAAAGATGCCCAATGCCAAATACAGTTCATAGGTAAAAGCGTTCATTAATAGCTGAACAATGGTCACAAACGCAGCAATAATCATTACGAAAACGGGGATACGAATTTCATTTCTGACGAGGTTACGTACTAATGATACGGTAACGTTGCTGCCAATCAGAACTAGCATGGTGGCAAGACCTAGCCCCAATCCGTTGATAAACGTTGCAGTAACAGCCAGCAGAGGACAAAGGCCTAAAAGTTGAACAAGTGCTGGGTTATTTTTCCAAAGTCCTTGGAGGGACAAATCGCGAAAATCGGTCACGTTTAAAGCTCCTCTAAGTGTTGAGGGTGCGCCTTTTCAATATCTTTGGGCTCGGAAGTGTTTATGTCATCTTTGCGTTCACAGGTATTTGGGGCAGAAAATAACGCAGATTGATTGGCTTGTGCATACATTAAAGCGTCACGCACTGCACCGACTACCGCTCGGGGTGTAATGGTTGCGCCAGTAAATTGATCAAACTCCCCACCATCCTTTTTAACTTGCCATGGCGCCAAGTTATCCTTAGAAAAAGACTTGCCGGTAAACGAGGTGATCCAGTTGCTCACGGCAAGCTCAATCTTGTCGCCTAACCCAGGCGTTTCTTTGTGCTCGATAACTCTTACACCAAGCACGGTCATTTTATGATTGATAGGTACACTCTTATCTTCCTCAGTCATACCTACTTCGTCATTGGTCGTTGAATCTGAATTGCTAGACGCACTGATATTCACACCCACAACAAGATCGATATCACCGCTATACCCGTCTGGGGCCGTTGCCTCTAGCACCAGCGCGCTTGGTTCACCGTTCAACGTTGCGCGGTATACTTTGTGCGTTTTATTAGCGCCTAATTCATCCGCCGTGACTTGGGTGCAATTTGCATAAAGAGCATTGTCGTGAAATGTACTCGGTACGACCTCATTGAGCACGCTAAGCAATTTTTGCTGCTTTTGCTGCTCAATCTTGTCTTTCGTACCGTAAAATGTCGCAGCGATAAGCGCGGTAGTCACAACGGCAAATGCACCTAACATAAAGCCATTTTTGGTTAAGCTTTCTTTCATCATTGCTGCTTACCTCGACCTTTGCCTACATTTTTTCCATACACCCGTGGGCGAGTGTAATAATCGATAAGCGGTACGGCCATGTTCATTATGATCACGGCAAAAGCAACAGCATCAGGATAACCACCAAATGTGCGAATGATAACGATCCAAAAACCGATCGCTGCACCAAAAATGACACGCCCTTTTGGGGTGGTTGAAGCTGATACGGGATCAGTGGCAATAAAAAATGCGCCAACCATAACGGCACCATTAAACAAGTGAAAGAGTGGCGAGGCATAGTAGTCAGCGTTGATTAAATGAAGCAGTGAAGCGCAAATCAACACGCTTATCAACATGCCGCCGGGTATGTGCCAGCTGATTACTCGAGTTTTCACTAGATACAGCCCACCTAATAGATACGCAATACTTACTATTCCCCAGCCTGCGCCAGCGGCTTCGAAGAAACCGCCGTCGAAAATGGGCTTACTCAGTGATTCTGTGTAGGTAACGCCTTGGGTTAGGTCGGTTTTTAACGTGTCTAGCGGTGTGGCCATAGTCACACCGTCAGCGATGGTTTTTAGCTGAGTAACGTCGTATCCACTTGTCGTAAACCCTGTGAATATCAGTGATACAGAATCAAAGAAAGTTGGAGTGATACCCGCGTGCGTAGCGGGAGGTAACCACAGGCTCATGGCCGTAGGAAAAGAAATAAGCAATACTACATAAGCAATCATCGCCGGGTTAAAAATGTTAAACCCTAGGCCACCGTAAACTTGTTTAGCGACGGCGATGGCGAAAAAAACGCCGGTTACCGTCATCCACCAAGGGAGTGTAGGCGGAATACTTATTGCAATCAAAAGCCCGGTGAGCACGGCGCTATAGTCGGTAAGTGTTCGCTCTATCGGGCGTTTTCGTAGGTATAAAATAACCCCTTCGATAACCAGTGCACTCACTACAGCAATCACTGACTGAATTAACATGCCCCAACCAAAAAAGAAGGACTGCGCTATCATCCCGGGGATCATGGCATAAATCACCATGCGCATAACTTGACCGGTATCGCGTCTAACCCGCTGATGTGGTGAACTCGATAAACTTAACTTCATTGTGATTCATTCTCTTTATCAGCGGCCGCTTTTTTCGCCTTAGCTTTAGCAACAGCTGCGGCAATACGCGCTTTCTTTTCATTTTGAGGTGACGCGTCAGAATTGTCTCTGGTGCTTGTTTCTGTTTCGTCTTCCGATGATGACTTACTCTGCTCTCGCGTCGCAGTGCTCTCTGTCTCTGTGGTCTCTGTCGACGATGTTTTTTCAGTTTTTACTTGGGCGAGTTTTTTCGCCTTTGCTTTGGCCACCGCTGCCGCAATTCGGGCTTTTTTCTGTTCTTCAGCCGAAAGGTCTGTATTGTTCGCAGTATTGGATAATCCGGCGGATTTTTCTTCCTCTCTATCCCCGTGTTTTTCTGAAGGCATTTCCACAGACTGGTCGGCTTTCGCCGCTTTTTGGGCCTTGGCTTTGGCCACCGCTGCCGCAATTCGGGCTTTTTTCTGTTCTTCAGCCGAAAGGTCAGCATTGTGCTCAGTATTGGAAAGTCCGGCGGATTTTTCTTCGTCTCTATCCCCGTGTTTTTCTGAAGGCGTTTCTACAGACTGATTGGCTTTCGCCGCTTTTTTCGCCTTGGCTCTGGCGATAGCTGCTGCGACTTTGGCTTTTTTCTCATCCTCTGGCGACGGCACTTGGTCGACAGGCTGTGATGCCGTTGATGATTCGTCAGAGTCTCCATTTTGAGCCTGCGCCGCTTTTTTCGCCTTGGCTCTGGCGATGGCTGCTGCCACTTTGGCTTTTTTCTCATCCTCTGGCGACGACACCTGGTCTACAGGCTGTGATGCTGTTGATGATTCGTCAGAGTTTTCATTTTGAGCCTGCGCCGCTTTTTTCGCCTTGGCTCTCGCAATAGCGGCAGCTACCTGGGCTTTTTTATCATCTGCGGCAGCGTTTGTTTCGTCATTGCGTGAACTGGCACTTTCGCTATTGGACTGCATTGCTGCTTTCTTCGCTTTCGCTCGTGCCAGTGCTGCTGCAACTTTATCTTTCGCGTCGGTTGTGCCTGTGTCGTTGACGCTCTGCGCGTTATCAGCTGGGTTTTTCTCTTTCGCTTTATTCGCGGCTAAGCGTGCTTCTTTCGCTTTTCTATGTTTTTCTTCTCGTTCAAGCTTTTCTCGCTCTAGACGTTCTTTGCGCGCCTCAAAACGTTGCTTCGCTTTTTCTGCTTTGTTCTTTTCATCGCGCTGTAAACGAATTTCAGCTTTAGCTTGGCGATAATAATGAACTAAGGGTATTTCACTTGGGCAAACATATGCGCAAGCGCCACATTCAATGCAGTCGAAAAGATCATATTCCTCAGCCTTATCGAACTCTTTGGCTTTCGCGTGCCAGAACATTTGCTGTGGAAGTAATGATGCTGGACAAGCATCGGCACAAGCGCTACAGCGAATGCATGGACGCTCTGCGTTGTCATCCACCAGTTCTTTTTTCGCAGGCACGAGTAAACAGTTCGTTGTTTTAACCACAGGTATGGTTGCATCAGATAGGGTGAATCCCATCATTGGGCCGCCCATAATGACTTTCGGCGTGGTTTGCTTTTTCGGGTTGTATTTCGCTTCTGTCAGCAAATGAGAAACAGGCGTGCCGATTAATGCTCGAAAGTTGCTCGGTGACTCAACAGCTTCACCGGTAACCGTAACAATCCGTTCAATAAGGGGTTTGCCATGCAGAATAGCATCAGCAATAGCATAGCAGGTGCCGACATTAAACATCATCACGCCGACGTCAGCCGGTAGACCGTTTCTCGGGACTTCGCGGCCGGTAATAACTTGTATAAGCTGCTTCTCACCGCCAGCAGGGTATTTAGTTTCGACACTGACCACCCGATACTCTTTCTTATCTTGGCAGGCAATATTTAAGGCTTCGAACGCTTCTGGTTTGTTGTCCTCTACAGCCACAATAATTGCGCTGGGGTCGATTAAGTGCGCAAGAATATCCAGTCCCTGGCGTATTTGCCAAGCATGCTCGCGCATAAGGCGATCATCAGAGGTAATGTAAGGCTCGCATTCTATGCCATTTAAAATGAGAAATTCAACGGGCTTCGACGTTGATGTCTTAATGTGTGTAGGGAAACCTGCCCCACCCATTCCCGAAATGCCAGACTGACAGATAGCATCAATGAGCTGGTTTTTATCAACATTACCGTAATTGGTGATAGGAGACAGTTCACACCATGTATCTTTGCCGTCAGGGCGTATTGAAACACACATTTCTGTGAGCCCGCTTGGATGGGCGACAACGTGCGGCGCTATCGAAATGATTTCCCCTGATGTTGGGGCATGAACAGGAACTGAAAACGGCGACGAGCTTTGTGATAATACTTGTCCCTTTAAAACTGTATCGCCGACTTGTACGCAGCAAACGCCGTCTGAGCCAATGTGCTGTCTTAAGGGCACCACCAATAGGTCAGGCATGGAAGGTTTTTGTATCGCTGACTTATTGGAGAGGGATTTCTTATCGTCAGGGTGTACGCCTCCAGGAAACGAGTACATTTTTCCCGCATTGAGGGTTTCTATAATTGAATCAAAGCTAGGGTACATCACAATTACGACACCATTTTTATTGGGATATCACCTTTAGGTGACGAGGAAAAATCCCACTTCCACGTAGAGGTTGTTTGCGTGATGGGAACCATATCAATACAATCAACAGGGCAGGGGTCTACACACAGATCACATCCCGTGCATTCGTCGGTAATTACAGTGTGCATATGCTTTGCTGCGCCCAAGATAGCATCAACAGGACATGCTTGAATGCATTTGGTGCAGCCAATACATTCGTCTTCGCGTATGAAGGCTACTTTTTTAACGTCTTCTTCGCCGTGCGCTGCATCAAGGGGTTTAGGCTCAACACCCATTAAGTCTGCAAGTTTCTTAATTGTCGCTTCGCCGCCTGGTGGACATTTGTTAATGTCATCGCCATCAGCGATTGCCTCAGCGTAGGGTTTACAGCCTGGATAGCCACATTGTCCACATTGAGTTTGTGGCAGTACGGCATCTATCTGCTCTACCAGCGGATCGCCCTCCACTTTGAAGCGTATACTGGCATATCCTAAAACAAGCCCAAAAATCAGTGCCAGCGCACCGATAGCGACAACGGCAAAAATAATGGCGGTCGATATCATCATTATAGTTTCACCAATCCGCTGAAGCCCATAAAGGCAAGAGACATAAGACCGGCAGTAATCATGGCAATTGATGCGCCTTTAAACGACACAGGAACATCGGCCGCCGCGAGACGCTCGCGCATCGCGGCAAAAAGTACTAGGACCAGAGAAAAACCTGCCGCTGCGCCAAAACCATAAATAAGGCTTTGCATAAAGTTATGCTGTTCGGTGAGATTCAACAGTGCAACACCTAGTACCGCGCAATTAGTAGTAATCAGTGGAAGAAATATCCCCAAGAGTCTGTATAAAGTGGGGCTAGTTTTGTGAACTACCATTTCTGTGAATTGCACGACTACCGCGATAACAAGAATAAAAGCAAGCGTTCTTAAATAGCCAATACCCAAAGGTGCAAGCAAATAAGTTTCAACGAGATAGCTTGTTGCAGAGGCGAGGGTAAGCACGAATGTGGTTGCCATAGACATGCCCATGGCGGTTTCTAGTTTTCCAGATACGCCCATGAACGGACATAACCCAAGAAACTTAACCAACACGAAATTGTTAACCAGTACTGTACCAATCAATAGCAGTAAAAATTCAGTCATGAATAATGCAATTCCTTTGAGGAATCTTCACGGACATTGCCCGTAGTTAAAAAAGAAAGATAGATTGTGCCTATTATCCCTTTTTAGAACGGGTTTAACAACTTGATTGAATTAGGGTTATTTAATGTCTAAACGCGTTGTTTTAGGAATTAAAATAGAATGGTGCATTGAAATGCGATTGAGAGCCAACTAAGTGGCTCCCCCTCCCCGACTCGAACGGGGGACCTGCGGATTAACAGTCCGTCGCTCTAACCAACTGAGCTAAGGGGGAATCGACACCTAAGTTGTTTGCTGAAGTTGGCTCCCCCTCCCCGACTCGAACGGGGGACCTGCGGATTAACAGTCCGTCGCTCTAACCAACTGAGCTAAGGGGGACCTGTGCTTCAACGGAGGCGAATATTAAAGACGTACTTAAGAACTGTCAACAACATAAATGAAATATTTGTACTGACTGCGCAAAAAATAGCTTTTTGCCGCTTTTATGCTTATTTTGTCGTCAATGTTGTGAAAAGGATGGTTAATAAGTACACATCATTCATTAAATGTCTTCGCAAAACGTTTTTAAAGATTCAAGTTTTGCAATGAAATTCGGTTTTTCAAATATCTCTTTAAATAAATCTTCTATAACAAAATAGAATAAAAAATTGCTTCCATACTGTTACTATGTACAGTGTTTAATAAATCTGTAACCTGTACCCGAGGATTAAAAGGTTAGTCACCACTTACGTGCTGGAGAGATAACCGAGCATAAAATCGCGCCAAATATGGTCTGGCGTTAGTTATCCACTAAATCTGTGGATAACTATGTTGATAGCTTAAAATTGAAGGAAGCTTTTGTTAGATCGATGCGTCTACGATCAAACGACTTTATCTAATGTTATAGCTAATTATTATTTTATAACAAGTGTTTACGGTGGATGTGGCGATCTTATATATCGATCGTATTAGATCGATTGAACAAAAAGTAGCTTGTGTGTTAATTCAACGAATGTCTAAATGCTACCCAATGAAATCCATCTTATTTCTCAATGCCTTACATTTCATTAACATTTAAGAGGGTCTGCTTTACAACAGACAATGAGCGGTCATTGGTTGCGCTGACGCACAAAGTAGGTCGAAGAGGTAAGGCACAATAGAAGATAATCTGTTAGGAGGTTACAAAGGAGTAGTAATTTGTACTTTGCTAAAAAATGGTTGTTGGGCATTCATTGTGGGCAAAATTGATAAACTTACGTATTTTAATAAGAAAACAGGCGTAAACAAACAGCGCTCTCATTCATTGATTTGTTGGTCGAATTCACATAGCTATATATAGCTTGCTCTTTTACACTACCGAACGGTTAATTGCAGGATTTTAGTTTGCTGGAGCTCAAGTGATAAAAAATAACGGTAAACCACGTACTTCTGACTTATTAGAAGAGGATATCGGTGCCACGTTAAAGCGTATGACCATTCCTATGATATTAGGAATGGTAATGATGATGAGTTTTGGGCTTATCGATACTTTTTTTGTCAGTTTGTTGGGAACCGACCCGCTCGCTGCAATTAGCTTTACCTTCCCTGTTACGTTCACGGTAATAAGTTTAAATATTGGATTAGGCATTGGTACATCCGCGATTATAGGTAAGTTGCAGGGCGGTAAACAAATAAACAAGTCTAAGCACTATGCAACGGGCTCACTTATGTTGTCTGTCCTGCTTGTAGGTGCATTAGCGGCCATAGGTTTTTTCACTATTGAACCTGTTTTTACATTGCTAAATGCAACGGAGAACCTAATGCCGTATATCCACGACTATATGGGGTTGTGGTATTTATCTAGTATCTTTCTGGCTATGCCAATGGTGGGAAACAGCGTGCTGCGCGCCTGTGGTGACACCCGAACCCCCAGTATTGTTATGGCTGCAGGTGGCGGGCTAAATGCATTGCTCGATCCTATCTTTATTTTTGGTTTGGGCCCTATTCCGGCAATGGGGATAAAAGGGGCTGCTCTTGCTACCTTTATCGCGTGGATAGTGGGCGCATTTTGGATACTTTATATTTTGGCTGTTCGTCGCAAATTGATGTTGCCCCGGTTACTCACTTTCACTGAATTACGTGATAGCAGTCGAGAAATTTTGAAAATTGGACTGCCCGCGGCTGGCGCCAATATGCTGACTCCTGTTGCAGGAGGCGTAATGACGGCAGTCGTTGCCGGTTACGGGGCAGAGGCTGTGGCAGCGTGGGGGGTAGGAAATCGTATGGAGTCAATTGCCAGTATTGTGGTGCTAGCATTGTCGATGACTTTGCCGCCTTTCATCAGTCAAAATGTCGGTGCGGGGCAAGTCGAGCGCGTTAAGAAGGCCTATTCACTGACGTTAAAATTTGTTCTTGTCTGGCAGTTCGCTATTTTTCTGCTTATGTGGTGGCTTTCAAGCTGGATTGCCGTGGCATTTGCTAATGAAGCGGAAGTCAGCGTACTTATACAGCTTTTCCTAATGATTGTGCCATTAGGTTACGGTATGCAAGGAATAATCATACTGACTAATTCGTCATTAAATGCGATGCATCGCCCCATGACAGCGTTACTGTTGAGTGTCATCCGCTTGTTCGTTTTCTTCGTACCCATCAGTATCGCAGGGAGTTTTCTTTTCGAGCTGAAAGGGTTGTTTGCGGGCACGGTTATAGCAAACATAGCGATGGCGTGTGTATCTTTCTTAGTTTTTAAACGCGCTGTCGCTGATTTTGAAGCTCAGGCGCCAAGTGCTTCTTCACAATCATAAGCCGTTGAACACGATTAAACGCAAAACTATCACAAGAGAAAAGCTTAACCATATACGAAAAGTATATTGGCGAGAATATTCAGTTTCATTAGGTAGCAGACGACATCAACGCGTCAGATAAAAGGTTAAATCAATGAGTAGAGGGTTCGAGCTTCATTCTAAATATGAGCCAGCAGGTGACCAACCAAAGGCGATAGAAGCTTTAGTTGATGGATTAGAAAGTGGGTTGGCAGGCCAAACACTTTTGGGCGTGACAGGGTCGGGTAAGACCTTCACGATGGCTAATGTTATCAACAAGGTCCAGCGCCCAACGCTGATTTTAGCGCACAACAAAACGTTAGCCGCTCAGCTATACGGTGAAATGAAAGAGTTCTTTCCCAACAATGCCGTAGAATACTTCGTTTCCTATTATGATTACTATCAACCCGAAGCCTACGTGCCCAGCACAGATACTTTTATAGAAAAAGATGCGTCGATTAATGATCATATCGAACAAATGCGGCTGTCAGCGACAAAAGCACTGATGGAGCGAAGAGACGTTGTCATTGTAGCCAGTGTATCTGCTATATATGGCTTGGGCGATCCTGAATCCTATATGAAAATGTTGTTGCATCTTCGTCAGGGAGACACCATGGATCAGCGTGATATTTTACGTCGGTTGGCTGAGCTTCAGTACAAGCGCAACGATCTCGCATTTGAGCGGGGGACTTTTCGTGTGCGCGGTGACGTTATCGATATATTTCCAGCAGATTCTGAAAAACAAGCCGTTAGAGTTGAATTATTTGATGACGAAATAGACAAAATCAGCTTGTTTGACCCCTTAACAGGGGCGGTAGACAAATCAGTAATAAGAGCAACGGTTTTTCCTAAAACGCACTACGTTACGCCTCGTGAGAAAATTCTTAATGCCATTGAGCATATTAAAGACGAATTGGGCGATAGAAAGAAACAACTTCAAGAAGCAAATAAGTTGATAGAAGAGCAGCGTATTTCACAGCGTACACAATTCGACATTGAGATGATGATGGAATTAGGGTACTGCTCTGGCATAGAAAACTATTCTCGCTATCTGTCTGGAAGAGCGCCCGGAGAGCCGCCGCCAACGCTGCTAGATTATTTTCCCGCCGATGGTTTAATGTTCATTGATGAGTCTCACGTTACAGTTTCGCAGGTGGGTGCCATGTATAGAGGCGACCGTTCTAGAAAAGAAACACTTGTAGAGTTTGGCTTTAGACTGCCTTCAGCGTTGGATAATCGACCACTAAAATTCGAGGAATTTGAACAAATCTGCCCTCAGACCATTTATGTTTCCGCCACGCCTGGTGATTATGAACTGAAGAAAACAGAAGGCGAGATTGTCGAGCAAGTTGTGCGTCCTACCGGGTTATTAGATCCTATTATAGAAGTTCGGCCCGTTGCTACGCAGGTGGACGACGTACTCTCTGAGATTAAAAAGCGTGTGGACGTTGACGAAAGAGTCTTAATAACTACGCTAACGAAGCGTATGGCCGAAGATTTAAGTGAATATTTAAATGAACACGGCGTCAAAGTTCGCTATCTGCACTCTGATATAGATACGGTTGAGCGTATAGAGATTATTCGTGACTTGCGGCTAGGCAAATTCGACGTTTTGGTAGGGATCAACCTATTGCGAGAAGGCTTAGATATGCCAGAAGTATCTTTGGTTGCTATTTTAGACGCTGATAAAGAGGGCTTTTTACGCGCTGAGCGTTCTCTGATACAGACGATAGGTCGAGCCGCGCGCCACGTGAATGGTAGAGCGATTCTTTATGCTGACAGTATTACCAAATCAATGCGAAAAGCGATGGATGAAACAGATCGCCGCCGCGAAAAGCAAATAGCCCACAACAAGGCAAATAACATCACTCCGATGCGGTTAAATAAGCCTATTACCGATATTATGGATTTAGGCGAGAGTGCGCACCCTGCGTCTGGTAAAGTGAGACTAAGAAAAGTTGAGGAGAAGAAGAAACAACAAAAAGCGGCCAGCGCCACTGACTTGATGGACCAGATTACAGAACTTGAAAAGCAAATGTTCGAGTATGCTCGTGAGCTAGAGTTTGAAAAAGCCGCGTCACTGCGTGATGATATTGAATCGTTAAGAAAGCAGGTCGTTACTCTCTCCTAATTTTTGCCCTTTTGACCGAGAAGATGACGGTGGGTTTTTGTATAAAAACGAATAACCCACAGCGGCACTTTAATGAAGCGAACCAAACTACACGCTATCCTGTTATCGTGAATAAAAGAAGGAAGTCAGTCTGGTAAGATAAAATATAGGTTTTTCGCTTAATATGAGATGAAAAGCCAAAAAATATCGTTGTAATAGCACAATTAGTTTCATATAGTTCAATGTAGAGTATCGAAAACTATACCTATAAACAGGTGCTAATATGCTTAACCGTCTTCAGGAATCAGATATAAAGCTATTGCGTGTGTTCTACGCCGTGGCGAGCTGCAATGGATTTACTGCGGCTGAACCCGTGTTGCGAATGCAACGACCAAATATCAGTGCCGCTATTAAGAAACTGGAAGAACGTCTTGATTTAGTACTCTGTCATCGTGGTCGCGGTGGTTTTCAAATGACAAAGGAAGGGGAGGTCGTTTTTCAAGAAACAAAACGCATCTTTAACGCCTTCGACAACTTTGTATTCAATCTTAAGTCACTCCATGATGACTACTCAGGTCACATTACGCTTGTGTTAATGGCTGGTCTGCCTTTGTCGATGCATTTGGCCGTAAGTAAAGCGGTTAAAAGTACCATGAAAAAGTTTGATGATATCCATGTTAATATCCAAACTCGTCTTTACAACGAAGTAGAACATGTGGCGCTGTCTGGAGAGTGTCATTTAGTGGTATCGACGTATGACATGGTTAAGCCGGAATCAGTGACATTTCATCCTATCGGCATCAAGACCGAAGGGCGGCTCTACTGCTCACCCACTCACCCTTTAGCAAAGTATCGCGATACTGAGTTACCAGAGGGAGTTAAAATAAGCGACTACCCAGCTATCGGTATTTCAGGCCTATCTTCAGCCAATTACATTGAAGATGAAACAAGATTATCGATACAAACGTTTTCTGATTCTTTTGATGCAGCGATGTCTGCCATCATGACCGGTGAATACATCGGTTTATTGCCTGATTATATGGCTAAAGAACAAGGCGCTGCACTGGGACTTGTGCCTATTGCAAAAGGAAGTTTGTTTAACTTCAGCCACGAAATGTTCGTAATGAACGGAAAGAACACACGCCTCAATCCAGTGTTGCGACATTGTATTAAAGAACTCAGCTATTTCATCTCTGAGAGCCAGAAATAAATATACGATCTGGTATTAAGTACAACAATAACCTCCCACTCAATGCACGCTTACAAAAAGTAAGCGTGTTAAAGGTAGGAGGCTTTTCATCTAGAACGTTTTATTCATACTCGAGGGTATCGATCGCGCCGTTTTCTTTGAAAGCTTCCAGACGTTCTTCACAAGCGCCGCATTTTCCACACGCTTTTTCCCTTCCGTTATAACACGTCCACGTAAGTCCATAATCTAGCCCCATGGATAGCCCGTCAGTCAAAATAGCGGTTTTGCTATCGTCGATATAGGGGGTCATGATGGTGACGGGTGTGTAATTCGCGATCCCGCATACGTCATTCATTTTATGAACAAATTCGGGGCGGCAGTCTGGATAAATAGCGTGGTCGCCAGAATGTGCGCCGTAATAAACTTCGTTAGCGTCTAAACTTACCGCATAGCCTACCGCGAGTGAGAGCAGTATCATATTGCGATTGGGCACCACGGTCTGCTTCATGCTTGGCTCTTCATAATGACCTTCTGGGACGTCGATATCCGAGGTCAATGCGGAACCACCAATCAGCGTATTAATAGCGCTTATATCGACAATCTTATGCGGAACATTAAGTGATTCACACACTTTGGCAGCGTAATCGAGTTCTTTCTTGTGGCGTTGACCATAGTCAAAGCTTAGGGCGTGAACTTTTTTGCCCTCTCTTAGTGCTTTGTGTAACACTGTGAAGGAGTCCATGCCTCCAGAATAGATAACAACAACATTTTCTGACATAGTTTTTGAAGATTTAAGAAATTATGCCCGAATTTTATGTGATCCTTGGTAAAATCCCAACACACAATCGTTAAAGGGTATCAAATTGTCTGTAATGTCCACTCTTAACATCAATGAGATGTTTGAAACTATCCAAGGTGAAGGTGCTCATACCGGTATTCCTTCTATTTTTGTAAGGTTGCAAGGTTGCCCTGTCGGCTGTCCGTGGTGTGATACAAAGCACACTTGGGAGATAAAGGCTGAATTGAGCGTATCGCCAGAGGCTGTGATTAAAAAAGGCCAAGAATCTGAAACATACTTTATTTCTGATGAAGCGGCGTTATTGGCACAGTTTTCTAAGGAGGGATATGTCGCAAAACACGTGGTCATTACCGGTGGTGAGCCGTGTATGTACGATCTGCGCCCCCTCACTACATTGTTACATGACAAGGGATACACAACGCAAATCGAGACGAGCGGAACGTTTGAAGTACTTTGTGACGACCGCACTTACGTTACCGTATCGCCAAAAATTAATATGAAAGGCGGGTACGACGTATTAGTCAGCGCCCTTGAAAGGGCCAATGAGATTAAACATCCCATTGCCATGCAAAAACACATTGATGAGCTTGATGCGTTGCTTTCCAAAGTATCATCACTCGATGGAAAACAAGTGTGTTTACAACCAATTAGCCAGCAAAAACGAGCAACAGAGCTTGCAGTTAGTACTTGTATTGAGCGTAACTGGCGTCTATCTTTACAAACACATAAGTATATCGGTATCGAGTAAATGTTGGCTTTAACGACTAACCCGTGGCGCAGCGCCAATGCTTAATTTACGTCCATGTAAAAAGGTAAACCTTAGGATTCTTGTATTATGTGGTTTTCTGACTGCATTTTCAGCGCATGGCGCATTGTGGACGATTAATTATCCTCGCCCCATTGATGATACTGATGCGCGTACGCAATATCCTATTGCCTTGTTAAAATTAGCGCTGGATAAAACCGGGGTGAATTATGAACTTCGGCCGTCAGATCGCATACTCTTGACCGGGAAGGCAATGCGTCAACTTCGTGAAAATAGAGAAGTCAATGTCGTGTGGAGTATGACCGATAGTCAACGAGAAAAGGAACTCACTCCTATTAGGATCCCTATTGCAAAAGGACTTATCGGGCTTCGGGTTTTTGTGGTAAACAAAAATAAAAAGTCAAAATTTGAAAATGTTTTATCGCTTAACGACATGCGAAAGCTTGTCCCCATTCAGGGCGAAGAGTGGCCAGATACTAAAATTCTCCAGGCAAACGGCTTTAATGTTTTCACGGTACCTGAGTTTCGAGAAGCCTATGACCTTATGAAGCAGGGGAAGGGGGATATTTTTCCACGCTCAGTGATAGAAGTTAGCGCTGAGTTGGAGGCCGAGGGAGCAGGCAGCAACCTTTATCTTGAACCATCGATGGCATTGTATTATCCAACGGCCATGTATTACTTTGTGAGTATCAATAATAAAACCTTAGCAAACTTAATTGAAACAGGTCTGAAAAGAGCCATAGATGATGGTTCGTTCGATGAGTTATTCAATGCAACCTATGCGCCCGTTTTATCGTCTATAGATATGGAAGAGAGGAGGGTCTTCTCGTTAGAAAACCCTTTACTTCCACCTGAAACACCCTTGTCTAATTCATCGCTTTGGTACAAACCAAACGTAATTGAAGACTAGTTTTTAGCAGCGCGCATAGATAATACCAATCCGCATAGGTAGTTATCTAAGCGGACTGGTATAACTACCCACTCAGTGAGAGTTAAAAACAAATAGCCACAAATAAAAAACGCGGCACATATGCCGCGTTTTTCTACTATTTCTAGAGGGTTAGCTAGCGGTTAAGATTCACCCGCGTGAACGCCTTTCATTGAGCGACCCGATGGATCAGCATTGTTTTTAAAGCTCTCATCCCATTCAAGGGCTTCTGCAGTACTACATGCGATAGACTTACCGCCCGGTACACAGCGCGCTGCGCTTTCTTGAGGGAAGTAGCTTTCGAAAATAGTACGGTAGTAATAGCCTTCTTTGGTGTCAGGCGTATTCACTGGGAAGCGGAACTCCGCAGTAGCCAGTTGTTGGTCGCTTACTTCGTTTGCAACAAAGTCGCGAATTGAGTCAATCCACGAATAACCTACACCGTCACCGAACTGCTCTTTTTGACGCCACAATACTTCTGCAGGCAAGGTTTCGCCATTATCAAACGCTTTACGAAGGATCCATTTCTCCATTTTGCCATCAAGACACATTTTATCTTGTGGATTTAAACGCATGGCTACATCGATAAAGTTTTTGTCCAGGAAAGGTACGCGTGCTTCTACACCCCAAGCTGACGTTGCTTTATTAGCTCGCGCACAGTCAAACATGTGTAGACGATCTAACTTACGCACGGTTTCCTCGTGGAACTCTTTAGCATTTGGCGCTTTATGGAAATACAGGTAACCACCAAAAATTTCGTCTGAGCCTTCACCTGATAATACCATTTTGATACCCATCGCCTTAATCTTACGGGTCATAAGGTACATAGGGGTTGCAGCACGAATCGTGGTTGTGTCGTAAGTTTCTAGGTGGAAGATAACATCACGGATGGCATCTAAACCTTCTTGAATTGTGAAATGAATCTCATGGTGAACGGTACCAATCATGTCCGCAACTTTTTTAGCGGCTTTAAGATCCGGCGCGCCTTCAAGGCCTACAGCAAAGCTGTGTAGGCGAGGCCACCACGCATCGGTTTTATCTTCGTCTTCAACGCGCTTTGCTACATACTGTGCTGCAACAGCTGAAACCAATGATGAGTCTAGGCCACCAGATAATAGCACGGCGTAGGGAACGTCAGACATCATATGCGATTTTACGGCTTTCTCAAAAGCGACACGCAGTTCATTCAAATCGCTGGTGTTGTCTTTTACGTTATCGTATTCCATCCAGTCACGGGTGTAATATTTAGTAACTTTGCCTTCTTTACTCCACAGGTAGTGGCCAGGAGGAAATTCGCTAATTGTTTTACACACGCCAGCTAGGGCTTTCATCTCAGATGATACATAGAAATTGCCATGTTCATCATAACCTGTGTATAGCGGTATGATACCTATATGGTCGCGGGCGATTAGATAGGCGTCTTGCTCTTCATCATAAAGAACAAAAGCAAACATTCCTTCTAAATCATCGATAAAGTCCACACCTTTCTGCTGAAAAAGAGGCAGGATAACTTCGCAGTCAGAGCGAGTTTTAAATGGATAGGGTTCGTCTAAGTTTGCGGCGAGCTGCTTGTGGTTATAAATCTCGCCATTCACCGCTAGAATTTGCTTATCGTTTTGGCTGATAAGAGGCTGCGCGCCAGTGTCTACGTCGACAATCGCCAGTCTTTCGTGACAAAGAATGGTATTGTCATTATTCCAGATACCCGACCAGTCAGGGCCACGGTGGCGCAATAGTTTAGATAAATCGAGGGCTTGGGTTCTGAGTTCAGACACATCGGTTTTGATATCAAGGATACCGAAAATACCACACATATAACGGATTCTCTCTGTTCACTTGTTGAAAAAAATAAATTGAGGTTTTCTGTCGGTACTCGCGTACGAGCGGGCGAAGGATTGTTTTTATTCTTTTTCTCGCGTGCCTTGAATGTGCCAGTCTGACAGGAAATTGCAAGTACATTATGATGAGAAAATGGAAATTCTTATTCCTTTTGTCTCAAATTAGCGTTTTATTAACATTTTTGTCCTAATCCTCACGCTAGAAGCGATGTGCCTATGCTAAAAAACAGGTGGCTGTGTAATAAAAGGCTATGTAATGAAGGGCTATGTAACAAAAGAGCCTCATGCGAGGCTCTTTGCAAAATATAAAATAACCTTACCCTTCGTAAGGCTAGTTTTTACGTTGAAACTCGCTGGCTTCGTTCCATTTTGGCCAAGCATCTGCATTTGCGACGCCAACGCCAACATCAAATAACATTTGGGTATCTTGCACAATACCGCCTAAATCCCAGTCGTCGCGATATTGGTCACACACTTGATGATAGCAACCCGTAACAATAACGTTCATACGTTTTCTGTATTTGGCTGTCTCTTCATCTGCGGGCTCGTTACCGCCCTCTGCATAAAGTGCCGGTACACCTTGTTTGGCAAAGCTGAAATGATCTGAACGGTAATAATAACCTGCTTCAGGTCTATCTTCTTGGGTCAATGTACGACCTTGTTTAGCTGCAGCGGCTTCAAGGTAATCTTCCATTTCTGATTTACCCATGCCTACCACGGCTACGTTTTTGGTTTTACCTAGAACGTTCATAGCGTCCATATTGATGTTAGCAACGGTATTCTCAATAGGAATAACCGGGTTACTTGCATAGTATTTACTGCCTAATAACCCTTGCTCTTCCGCGGTTACCACTAAGAATGATACCGAGCGCTTTGGTGCAGGCGTAAGTTCAGAAAAGGCTTTGGCCATGGCCAAAATAGCTGCGGTGCCTGTCGCGTTGTCATGGGCGCCGTTATAGATTTGGTCGCCTTCTTTGCTCTCATCTTTACCTAAATGATCCCAGTGCGCCGTGTAGATAATATGCTCATCAGGAAACTCGGCGCCCGGCAGTGTGGCAATAACGTTATTGCTCTCTGACTTTTTGAATGTGTTATTAACGGTAACCGATGCTTTAATATCCATGGCCCTGTTATACGGACCTTTCATGGCATTAGCTTTCTCGGTATCAAAATCCAGGCCTGCGTCAGCAAACACTTTTTTCGCAGCACCCAGCGTGAGCCAGCCTTCAACGGCCACTCGACTGGCACCTTTGTCAGCACTTACTAAACCGTATTGTGGACCGCTCCAACTGTTAGCAACAACCGACCAGCCGTAAGAGGCAGGTGCAGTTTCATGAACAATAATGGCACCTGCAGCGCCTTGTCGGCTTGCCTCTTCATATTTGTAGCTCCAGCGGCCATAGTAGGTCATTGTGGTGCCCTGAAACTTTCCGCTTTCCGGGTTTTCAAAGCCAGGGTCGTTGATCAGTATGACGACGGTTTTACCTTCAACGTCTAGCCCTTCGTAATCATTCCAGTCGTATTCTGGTGCATTCACACCATAACCAACAAAAACAAGCTCCGAATCTTCAAGTGATACTGAACTTTGCTCGCGCTTTGATGACGCTACCATATCCTCTTTATAAACGAAGCTGTTGTCGCCAATTGTCATTGTCATGTCTGGATCGGCGGTAATTTCCATAAGCGCCACTTTTTGCAAGAAGCTGTCACCGTTGCCAGGTTTTAGACCAGCTTTAGTAAATTCACTGACAAGGTAGTCGATGGTCTTCTTTTCACCTTCAGTCGTAGGTAAACGTCCTTCGAACTCATCTGAAGACAGTACTTTCAGTGGCTCACGAATATCAGCATCGGAAATATTGTTGTAAACACTGTCGAAGTTTGAAGCCACAGGCATGGCTTGCTGTGTTGACTCTTTTGTTGAGGTGCTGTCGTTTGAAGGTGTGCATGCACTTACGCCGATAAGGGTAGGTACAAGTAATGGCAAAAACATTTTTTTCATTGTTAGTCTCTGTTTGCTCTACAATACCTACCCAGTATAGAGAAAACCCCAGAACGAACCAATAGTTGATATGCAATCACACTCAATACCCTTCTGTAAGGACTACCTGCTCAAACATGCCAGTAAACCCGTGACGGCACTGCTAGAAGAGCTTGGCTTACTGAGTAATAATCAATTTCCAACGCCTGATTTATTGAACAAATTAATTGCTCAATATCACAAGCACTGGCAAGGCCCATTGTTTAAAGGGCAAAGTCAGTTTTTAGACGAAGACCAACGTTATTACGAAACCATCATCAGCGAAGACGGTGTTGTTCCCACCCGTGAGCAAAGCTGGCATGATTTATTCAACGCCCTAATTTGGCTTCAATTTCCAAAAACAAAATATTTGTTAAATGCGCTACATATCAATGATATTAAAACCCACGGCGTAAACCCCAGGACGGCACGGCGCAATCGCATTACACATTTCGATGAGTGCGGTGTGGTGCTTGCGATAGAAGAGCCTGCAACGAGAGTGCAAATCTCCAGCGAGGAATTCGCTTACCCGGGCATTTGCTCAGAAAACAAAGATAAGAGAAGCTCGTTGTACGACGCTGATGCGCTAGAAACCTTTTTGGCTGAGTTAGCGGCGCATGAATGGGAACGGGTTTTCGTTGAAAAGCGAGCGCTGTGGCACGCGAATGTTAGCCCCATTATTTTTGGGCACGCAAACTTAGAAATGATGCTTAAACCGTTTGTTGGGCTCACGGGCAAGTGGCTGTCGGTGTCCGTACCTTATGGCTTTAGTAAACTCAATAAATGGCAGCAGCGCTCAATAGTTGACGATGCCATGACAGCGCGTATCAAAGCGTTAAATTATTTTGAGTCTACACCGCTTTTAAAGCCGTTACCCTTGCTGGGTGTTCCTTTATGGCATAACAATCAAGATACGACTTTTTATCAAAATAAGGAGTATTTTAGGCCGCTTCGCTCAGAAAGTAAGCCAACGATACAGCTTCCGCTATGGTCTTAGGTGTTTATCGTTGAGCACCAGTCTTCAGCTTTGTTTGCTCCGTTTTCTGTAGATAAGCGCTACACCAGTAATATCTCTGGTGAAGCGCCAATTGACAGTCAATCGGACAAAGACGTCGAGATAGAATAGGGGATGGTTAGAATATTGCCAAGGCAACTAACCAAATGCCGTAGATTACAACATAGGGGGCGACTGCAATGAGTGCTGCCTTTTTCAGCGGAAAAGACGTCCATTGCGAGATGCCTACCGTAGCTAGGTAAATTCCCCAAAAAAGTTCTAACCTTAGCGCTTGACCGAACGCGTACCACGGTGAGTCCATGGGGATATTTGCAATAAAGCCTAAAGAGGCGGGTGCCATTATTGATGGCGCCACTTGATGATCGCCTGTAAATAGCAGCAGTGCTAAGCCAACTAAACCTGTCAGAACGTACGGCATTGATAACCACCATGCAAAGCCATACCAGTCTGTAAAACCAAATACATGGGTGTCGTCTGAACGAGTCGCAAGATTAACGTACACGGCATAAACCGCATTCACGATAATCGGCACAAAAAAAGCGCCGATAATTGATGACCACAGTAAAGCATCTCGGGTGAAAAATGCCTTCATTTGCTCTTCTTCCGCAGGACTCATATCGCCTTGGGCGGCAATGTTCATCTGTGCGAACCACTCAATGTCGACAAAATTCACATAGAGATATTGCGATACCAGCGTGATGGCCATGATTAATATAAATGGCATCCAACTCCAATTATTGTTTTCTCCTATTGCCTTGAACACGCCATTAGGCTTAAAGAAAATATCATTACACGCTTGGAAAGGGTTCGATACATTGTGCATCCCTTGCTCCTTTTTTTCATCGTTTTTATTAACTATCCATACACTGTGTAAAGCAATGACTGTATGTAAGTCATTGTTCATAAACACCTGAATAATAACTATCTGTGCGGGTGGATATTATATTAGTGACACAGATTACTGCTGGCTACAGGCGATGTACAGCACAAGATTCTGAACAATCACATTTTTTTGTAAGTGAAAGTGAATACTAATGGAATACATAACGTGTGTTAGAAGCCAGACAGAAAAAGGGAAGCAAAGCTTCCCTTTAGAAAAAGACATTAACCTGACTATAGATAAGTGATATTCAGTAGTGTAAGCACAATCGTGCTGTACATAACTGAAATTGGCAGGCCGATTTTTATAAAATGGGAAAACTTATAATTTGCAGCGTTGTAGACAAGCAAGTTAGTTTGATAGCCAAACGGCGAGATAAAACTGGCACTTGCCGCAAATGCTACTGCCAGTGCAAATGGCATAAGTGGCGCGCCAATAATTTGCACTAAACCATAGGCAAACGGAAACATTAGCGCCGCTGCTGCATTGTTGGTGACAAACTCGGTCAACACAAGCGTAAGCAAGTAAATGACCAACAGAGCGATGAACCAGTCGGTTCCTGATAACACCGGCATAAGTACTTCTGTGGTTGTACTTATTACGCCTGAATTCTCAAGCGCGGTGGCCAAGCTTAATGCGCCCACGATCACAACAATCAAATTCAGCGGCAAGTTTCGCTTCATTTCGCCATTTGACGTTACTTTGACCCCAATCAGCACCGCGGCCAAAAATAGCAGGCCAATAGCTAATGAAATGATGTTAGTTGCAGCCAAAAGTACCGTGGTAAGAAAGCCGCCAAGGGTGATCCATTCCTGATTATTGGTCAGTGGTCGTGCAATTTTTTGCTCAGACAAAATGAAAAAGTTCTTATTTAAATTTTGTCGTGTCGCGAAGTCTGGGCCAGTCGCGAGAAGTAAAAAGTCACCGGCTTGGAGCTTTATTTCTCCCAATTTGCCTGACAATTGTTCTCCGGCGCGGCGAATTGCCACTACAGCAGCGTCGAACAAGGCTCTAAAGCCGAGTTTTTTTATCGTTTGCCCAATCACTTGAGCACGATTGGCAACAACGACTTCAGTCAAACTTTCGCGAAGTACGCCATCGGTTTCTGCAAACATGCTTAGCCCTTTAATGTGGCTAAGGTTATCAAGTTTTTGGACGTTGCCAGAAAATATCAATTTATCGTTTTCGAGAATCACCAAATCAGGGCCCACAGGAGAAATAAGATTCCCATTGCGCACCACTTCCACCAAAAAGAGTTCTGGCAGATTACGCAGGTGATTTTGTTCTACCGTTTTACCGATAAGTTCTGAACCTGACTCCACTTCGGCTTCCACCATATACTCGTGATAGTTATTGCTCTTGTTGCCTATATGAGGCAGTAAAGGAAGCAATAAAAACATGAGTAGACCACAACTTAGCCCCGCAACGGTGCCGTACAGTGTGAAATCAAAAAAGTTAAACCCTGGGTGACCGTGTTCTTGCAAGAAGCTATCTACGATTAAGTTGGTAGACGTACCGATTAAAGTGACCGTCCCACCTAAAATAGCAGCATACGAGAGCGGTATTAATAATCGTGAGGCAGGATGATATTGGTTTTGCTTAATAGGACCAATCAGGCTTGCCACAATGGCCGTATTATTTAACAGCGCTGACGACAAAAATGTCAACGAAAACAAACGCCAGTAGGACTGAGTAAAGTTAGCACTCACTAGTTTTCTTCCTAGGCGTTTTATTAACGCGGTTTTATCTATTGCACTGCTTACCAAAAGCAACAAAACAAGGGTAATAAGACCCTTGTTTGTTAAATTTAGCAAGATGTCATCAAGAGATAACTGCTGGGTAACCAGTAATACTAACACTGCACCAGAAAACACAGTGGAAGGGCGCTGACTGGTAAAGATCAGCGCACATATCGTACTGGCAAAGACTGCCAGTACGATGAACTGGGTCACATCCATATTGCTCCAGTCCTGCTTATAGTTTACTGATATCCACAGAGTTCCAATGCGGGAAGTGCTTACGAACTAGTGCATTGAATTCAAGCTCGAACTCAGAGAAGTTTGGCGATGTATGCTGTGCGTCGCCAGCAATTTCATCAATGATCATACCTGCACCAACGGTGCCATTGGTTAAGCGATCGATAACGATGAATGAGCCAGTAGGACGGTTGCGCTTGTACGGGTCGCAGGCAACAGGCTGCGTGAACTTAACGTCAACCACACCAATCTCGTTAAGATTGAGATGCATAGCGTCGGTTTCTTCTAGCGTGTTCACATCAATTTGGTTATCAATATGCGCAACAACGCCCGGTGTTGACTTCGTCGCAAACTTAAACAAGTACTGCTTGTTTGGCATTAGCGGCTCTTCAGACATCCACACAAGGTGTGTTTTGAACTGCGTGTTAAGCAACGGTAAGTTGTCTGATTTAACAATCATATCGCCACGCGAGATGTCAATTTCATCTTCTAGTGTTAGCGTTACCGCCTGAGGTACGTAAGCGCGTTCTTGGTCACCTTCAAAGGTAACTATTTGCTTCACCTTAGATTTTTTACCAGAAGGAAGCGCAGTAATTTCGTCTCCAGGAGCAATTTGTCCTGAAACAACCGTACCGGCAAAGCCACGGAAGTCTAGGTTAGGGCGGTTAACGTACTGTACTGGAAAACGGAAGTCTTCATGATTGTCGTCTTCACCAATTTCAATGTTTTCTAGCATTTCCATTAATGGCGTGCCGTCAAACCAAGGTGTTTTGTCGCTCTTACCTACTACGTTGTCGCCTTCAAGAGCGGAAATCGGAACAAACTGAATATCAGGAATATCAAGCTGCTCAGCAAACTTCAGGTAGTCTTCCTGAATTTGGTTGTATACCTCTTCTGAATAGTCCATCAAGTCCATTTTGTTGATTGCAACAATCACGTGCTTAATGCCTAGAAGAGAAACTAAGAAAGAGTGACGTTTTGTTTGTACTTTAACGCCGCCACGGGCATCAACAAGAATAATAGCCAGGTCGCACGTGGATGCACCGGTTACCATATTACGTGTGTACTGCTCGTGTCCTGGTGTGTCAGCGATAATGAATTTACGCTTGTCAGTAGAGAAGTAGCGATATGCTACGTCAATCGTAATACCTTGTTCACGTTCTGACTGAAGACCGTCTACAAGAAGAGCAAGATCAACTTTTTCACCCGTCGTTCCCACCTTTTTGCTGTCTTTTGTGATAGCAGCAAGTTGGTCCTCATAAATCATTTTTGAATCGTGAAGTAAGCGACCAATAAGGGTACTTTTACCGTCGTCTACGCTACCGCAGGTAAGGAAACGTAGCATGTCTTTCTTTTCGTGTTGCTCTAGGTAAGACAGAATGTCCTGTCTTAATAATTCGTTTTCATTGTTCATGTTATGCGCTCACAAGGAAAAAGGGGTTTAACACAGACTCTTTTTGGTTATACGTAAGAGCGTCAGCGTTATCATCTAATGGATTTTCGGGGTCTAGTACCGTTACGTTCGCACCAGCCGCGAGTGCGACTGCGTGCGCTGCACCCGTATCCCATTCAGATGTTGGGCCTAATCGAGGGTAAAGATGTGCTTCGCCCTCAGCCACTAAGCAAAGCTTCAGTGAACTGCCCATCGCCACAAGCTCGGTTTCACCTTTTAGCTGTGCCAATAAATTCTGAATCTCAGGGCTTTGGTGAGAGCGGCTGCCCACTACTTTCCACACTTCTGCACCATCGTGCTTGCGTGCAGAAATAGCGGTAAACTCGCCATTCACTTCGGTCCATGCACCTTCACCTACAATGCCTACATAGCTTTTGTTTAGTGCTGGCGCGTAAACCACACCCATAGTCGGTTTGCCGTTTTCGATAAGTGCAATGTTTACCGTAAACTCACCGTTTTTCTTAATAAACTCTTTGGTGCCGTCTAGCGGGTCAACCAGCCAATATGACGACCACGTTTTACGCTCATCCCACGAAATATCTGCTGATTCTTCAGACAGAATCGGTAATTCAGATTCCGCTTCTAGGGCGCTGACAATAACGTTGTGTGCGGCAAGATCAGCTTCAGTTAGCGGGCTGGTGTCCTGCTTTTCATAAATGGCAAAATCTTTTTCATAAATTGCCATTATTTTATCGCCAGCTTCTTTGGCGATGGCTAACACTTTCTGTGCAAGCGTATTTAAAGGCTGTGTCATTACACTAATCCCTTTTCTTGAAGCAAAGCATACAAACGCTCTGCGGTTTGCTCTGCAGGTTCATCCTGATAGGTTAAGTGTACTTCCGGCGCTTCAGGTGCTTCGTAGGCAGAGTCAATGCCTGTGAAGTCCTTAATTTCACCGCTGCGCGCTTTTTTGTATAGCCCTTTAGGGTCGCGTTTCTCACACACTTCAAGTGGCGTATCAACAAACACTTCTACGAACTCACCGTCTTCAAGTAGGCCACGGCAATAGTCGCGGTCAGCTTTGAATGGCGATATAAAAGCGGTAAGCACAATGGTACCGGCATCCACAAATAGCTTGGCGACTTCGCTAATGCGACGAATGTTTTCAACGCGATCTTTATCGCTAAAACCTAAGTCGCCGCACAAACCGTGGCGCACGTTATCGCCGTCAAGCAGATAGGTGTGCTTGTTCTGCTCGTGAAGCTTCTTCTCGAGCAAATTTGCCAATGTTGATTTACCCGAACCGCTCAACCCTGTCAGCCAAAACACGCGAGGCGTTTGACCCAACTTGTTAGAGCGAGTGGTCTTGTTGACTTCGTGTTTATGCCAAACAACATTGTCGGTGGCCATTAGAAGTACCCTTCCATTTTCTTCTTCTCCATAGAGCCTGCGCTGTCATGGTCGATAACACGACCCTGGCGCTCAGACGTCTTGGTCAGCAACATCTCTTGAATAACTTCAGGCAGGGTAGCCGCCTTTGACTCTACTGCACCAGTCAGTGGGTAGCAGCCTAGGGTACGGAAACGCACAGAGCGCATTTCTGGTACTTCACCTTCCTCAAGCGGCATGCGGTCGTCATCAACCATAATAAGAACGCCGTCACGCTCAACCACTGGGCGAGGCTTAGAAAGATAAAGTTGTGGAATATCGATGTTTTCCAGGTAGATGTATTGCCAGATATCTAGTTCAGTCCAGTTAGACATTGGGAACACACGAATGCTTTCGCCTTTGTTTACCTGAGAGTTGTAAATATTCCAAAGCTCTGGGCGCTGGTTCTTAGGGTCCCAGCGGTGGTTGCTGTCGCGGAATGAATATACACGCTCTTTAGCGCGAGATTTTTCTTCGTCGCGTCGAGCACCACCAAACGCAGCATCAAACTTATATTTGTTCAGCGCTTGCTTAAGTGATTGGGTTTTCATGATGTCAGTATGTTTTGCTGAACCATGGCTAAATGGGCCAACGCCAGCTTTCACACCTTCTTCATTGATGTGAACAAGCAAATCAAAACCGTGCTTCTTAGCTTGTTCGTCACGGAACTTAATCATTTCACCAAACTTCCACGTGGTATCTACGTGTAATAGTGGGAAAGGAATTTTGCCGGGCGCGAACGCTTTACGGGCAAGGTGAAGCAGTACAGAAGAGTCTTTTCCTACAGAGTACAGCATTACTGGGTTTTCAAACTCAGCAGCAACCTCACGGAAAATCTGGATACTCTCGGCTTCGAGTTGTTTCAAATGCGTTACAGACGGGATACTAGCAGTCATTTTGAAGTCCGAATTTATGTTATATGCAAAAAAGTTATATACGGGTTATTTTTCTGCATAGAACGATAACATATTTAATTTCAAAAGTAGTATGCGATTTTGCTATTTAAAATAGCTATCTTATTCCATTAAATAAAAATGTCATGCAATTGAAGCATAAGCCACTTTTTTCAAGGGCTATAAAAAGAAAAAAGCCCTGTTTAATAATATAAACAGGGCTTGTTATTCACTACCGTTGCGAATGACTTATTTCGTATCGTTCGCTTACTTTTCACTCAATTTGGTCTGGAAAGCGTCGAATGTATCGATCACACCTTCTCTTGGCGAACCAGATTTACTTAAAACCATGATGGTTAAGCTAGATAAAATAAACCCGGGTACAATTTCGTACATCCAGTCACCAAGCTTTTGGCCGCCGATTTCAATAGGAAGATAAATCCACAGTAACACCGTCACTGCACCAACGATCATACCGCCTAATGCAGCACGGCGAGTCATTTCACGCTTAAACAGACTAAATAGTACAAGCGGTCCGAAGGCTGCACCAAAGCCAGCCCAAGCATTACTTACAAGTGTCAAAATGGTGCTGTCTCTATCATAAGCTAGATAGATTGCTACAAGCGCGACAACGACTACGCTGACACGACCAGCAATAACGAGCTCGCCATCTGACGCATCACGTCTTAGGAAGGCTTGATAAAAGTCGCTGGTTAGTGAACTTGAGGTTACCAACAGCTGAGAAGAAATCGTACTCATGATCGCCGCTAAAATCGCAGCGAGCAGGAAGCCACCGATAAGCGGGTGGAATAGAATTTGAGATAAGTAGATGAAGACTGTTTCAGGATCAATGTCGTTGCCGTTTCCTGTTACATAAGCCAAACCAAAAAGGCCTGTCATCAATGCGCCAATAATCGACACTATCATCCAGCTCATACCAATATTTCTAGCGGTTGGAATATCTTTAACTGAGCGGATAGCCATAAAACGAACAATAATGTGGGGTTGCCCAAAATAACCTAGGCCCCATGACATCAGTGAAACAATGCCTATCACGCTTAGTGCTTCATTGGTAGACGCATCCATAAATGCATCGAAAAGCGCCGGGTTTATGGTATCTAATGCGTCAATTGACGCGCCGATCCCACCCAACTCATTAATAACAACGGCAGGCACCATGATAAGCGATACAAACATGATGCAGCCTTGTACGAAGTCAGTCATGCTCACTGCCATGAAGCCGCCCACCAATGTGTACGCTACAACAACGCCAGCGGTAACATATAACCCAGTTTCGTAGGTTAATCCGAAAGAAGTTTCGAACAATTTGCCGCCTGCGACAACGCCAGAGGAAGTGTAAAGCGTAAAGAAGACAACGATAACCACAGAGGCTATAACGCGCAATAAACGCGTGTTGTCGGCGAAGCGATTTTCAAAATAGTCGGGGAGGGTAATAGAGTTGTTGGCCACTTCGGTATAGACGCGAAGGCGTGGAGCAACCAACATATAATTAGCTAAAGCGCCCAATGTTAAGCCTACTGCAATCCAACCCGCGGACAACCCTGATACATACATCGCGCCGGGTAAACCCATGAGCATCCATCCACTCATGTCTGAAGCACCTGCTGAAAGTGCGGTTACCGCGGGGCCTAATTGGCGGCCGCCGAGCATATAGCCCTCTACGTTGGTGTCTGTCTGCCGATAGGCAAAAAGCCCTATTCCTAACATTACAATAAAATACAAACCCAACGAGATTATCGTGCCAGTAGCCATATAAATTCCCTATGATTTTTTTCTCATGCTAACACCTCTGACTCAGAGTCTCTACGTCAGTCAGTGACCTTGCATATTTTCTATACGGTTACGTGTAAATAAAGTTTGGCCGACAATTAAAATGATAGAGAGACTACACGAGCTCGCCCCTCGCGTTTTGCTCTGTAAAGCAAATCGTCACACGCTTTAATAATCGTGTCTAAGTTGGTCTCACCCTTTACATCCAGAATCCCAGAAGAAAAGCTGACAGAAAACTTCTCATCAGTGCCGTTCCAATATTTTTGACGGGAAAGCGCAACATTGAGCTCATCAAGGATCCGTTTGGCTGATTTTTCATCAGTGTCAGAGAAATAAACTAAAAACTCCTCACCACCATATCGGCAGAGCTTATCTGATTTGCGAATTCTATTTTGAATGATTTGGGTAAATGTAGTTAGCACTTCGTCGCCCACGATGTGGCCGTATCTGTCATTAATCCTTTTAAAATTATCAACATCAAGAAGGGCGATACACGAGGTTTTGTTACTTTTTAGCGATTTCTTCAAGCTGTTCAACATGGCCCGACGGGTGAGGGCGCCAGTAAGAGAGTCCCGCTCAGCAAGTAAATCGCTTTGTTTTTTAGCGACCCAAAGCCACAGGGTGAGAATAAGTAGAATCACTAATATCAACGCGAAAATCGTGGTTTTCATGGCTTCTTTATCGGTAGAAAGACCGTTTCTTTCATTTCGTAGTGTAGTTAACTCTTTCTGCCGATAGTGCGCTAATTCAATATCTTCTGCCAAATTATCTGTGATGTAAGATGAAGAAAATTTAAATCGCTCCGTGTTTTTTGCAACGAGCAATTTATTGTAGGACTGAGAGTGCTCGTACGCTTTTTCATAATTGCCCGCAGCATCGTAGAGTCTTGAGAGTTCGAGCTCCATTTTGAGCTTAATCTTCTGTTTAAAACCTGAATCGACGGTTTTTGCTAGAACGATATTTTTATATTGCTGAACTGACTCATTGAACTTTGCTTCATCATTCAGTACCGCTGAGTAAAGTGCATCTGCGTAGACAGAGAGTTCTTGAGTTTTTTCCTTCACTTTTGAAGTATCGAGTTGTCTAATTTGCTCCATGACTTTTTGTGCTGCGTTCTCATAACCTTCACCTTTCTGAAAAACAATAGCACGAAGCTTTTGAACATATATCAACAGCTTCTCGTGTGATGAATTTACCCTAGATACATAATCTACGGCGTCCTCTACCAAAGCTAAAGCATCGTCAAAACTGTTTTGAACAAGTAATGCGTCTATCGCCGAAAAGAAAGCCCAAGTAGTGACTACGCTGCTTTCAGCCTGTTCTTTACTATCAAGAATTTGCTGGGAGTGGTAGAAGGCTCTACTCGGAACGAAGAGCTCGAGGTAGGCATCTCTGAGCCAATCATGCGCAATAGTTTTTGATAGTGCATTTTGTAAGTTTTTGTCTGGTGAATAATGAGGAAGGTGCGCCAACGCATATTCAAGTTCATTAATGGCCTGAATAGGATTGGTTAAATTAAGCTCCATAGCCAGCCATATACTCGCTATTGCGGTAGCTGTTTTACTACCCGTATCCAGAGCTTCAAGTTTCAAACGTCTCAATGCAGGCACAGTTTCGTTGATACGCAGAGAAGAACCGTCAAAGTCGTTAACCGCCCTTGCATATATGTAATACGCCTTTGCAGCAACGAAGAGTTCAGGCATAAGCGCTTTTAGCTCTTGCCAGTGTTTATCTAATAACGGCTCTTTAACGAAAATCGGAACTCGTTGGGAATCAACATCATTTGCGGTAGAAGTGGCTAATAAATGTCTAAAAATCACTCCTTCACTTTGTTTATCATCCTGTAAGCCTGATTCTTCAATCATTAAAGTAATATCAGTATTGCTCACATTACTTGGTGTGTTCCAATGATAGATGGTTGTGGCTGCAATGTGACTATAGCCGTCAAGTTTCTCTAACCTTAAAGCGTTTTTGATATCGGAGCTCTGTGCGCGTAAAGAAAAACAAGTCATCAAAGGCAACAATAGACACAAGATTAGCCTTGTAAAACGACGGCAAGCGGTCATAGTATTTGCTACCTCTATACTGCGGATAGGCTGAAAAGCGAATTCATTTTTGAAACGAACGTTTTAATTCCAAAATTATAAGTTTTATTGGACAGGTTTTCACCTTAATTTTAGGCAAAAAAATCGGCCACATTAGGCCGATAAAGTGAAAAGTCTATGGTATAGGATCATTGGAGCGGGGTGCCAATTACCGTAATCGTCAGGCTGAAAATTGAATTCTCTCTGACACTGCCTTTTTAATCCCGCTGAGATCGGCGTCTTTATCACCCACAATCATTATATTGGCACGCTTCATTTTAATGCTCTCGCCGCGGTACTGACTATCTTTAAATTCGCTAGGTACGCGAATATCGCCGCGCTCTGGTACCACAAATACTGACATCTTGCCTTGAGGTGTATTCACTATAAGGTGGAGGCTTCTCACTGTGCTCAAATGGCAATAGTTCGCGACTTCTACGCCATCTAACATTTCACTAAAGCTGCCGCCGAAGCTTGCGAGTTTTGCGTTGACCATATTCAAGTCAACTGGAAGCAATGAGTGTGCGTGTTCCATTTCTGCATACTGCATGTGCGCAAGCGCTTGCCCACCAAGGCTAAGCGGCTGGTGATACCACATGGTAAGCCCAATGCCCACGGTAAAAGCAACGGACGCGGCCATGGCTAGATACCAGCGGCTTCTGCGTTTATAACGGGTGAATTCGTCTGCCGACTGTTGCCAAATGAGTTTACTGGCAAGGTCCTCCGGAACATCCACTTTTAAAGCTTGCTTTAACTGTTTGTCGAACTGCTTTTGTTCATTCCAGAAACTGCGCTTGCTTTCATCTTCTTTTGCCGCTTCTACAACATCACTGTCAGTCGTTTCTGGATCGGCGTAGATTCGACGCCTAAATTCTAATTCATCCATTTACACGACCTCTCTGTTCATTTTGTTTCTCTAATGCCTCTTTGAGCTGATTCCTTGCCCTAAAAAGGCGAGTCATCACGGTGTTCTTGTTGAGCCCGAGTTGATTGGCAATCTCTTCGCCACTAAACCCAAAAAGGAGCTGAAGGATTAAAGGTTCGCGATATTCAATACTCAATCCGCCTAGTAGTCGCTGAAGCTCTCTATCTTTTAAGTCGCCGTCTGCGTGCTGGGTATCGTCTTGTATATGGCAGTCGTCAATATCTACCGTGTCGAGTTGCTTGCGCTCAAACCTACGGGCGTTTTCACGGCGAAGAATGGTAATTAACCACGACTTCGCCGCCTTTTCATCATTAAGGGCGTCTAAAGAGCGCCAAGCGCGTAAGAAGGTTTCTTGAACGACATCCTCGGCAATGCTCTGGTCTTTAATAAGCCAGAATGCATAGCGGTAAATATCGGCATGGAAAGCCTTTACAAGCGCTTCGTATCTTTGGTGTTTTGCTTTCATACCCGATAAGACCTGACCGCTATCGGATTTATTTCGCCCAAGCATAAAAAAATCCAAAATCTGAAACTTTTTTCACTATGACATAAAAAACGCGCCATTTCGTTAATCGAAAGACGCGTTTTAAACTAACTGCTAGTTTTCAAGCTACGAAGACGAACTTACTATGCTTTTTTCACAGAGGCGATCCAAGCGTTTATGTTTTCTTCTAAGATAGAAAGAGGCACTGGACCGTATTTAAGCACTTCGTCATGGAAACCTTTCCAATCAAATTTGTCGCCAAGCTCGGTCTGAGCATGTTCTCTCAGTTCCATGATTTTAAGTTTGCCAATCATATAAGCGGTCGCTTGCCCTGGCATGGCGATGTAACGCTCAATCGCTTTTTGCGCGTCATATTCAGGGTTCGGTGTGTTTTCAACAAGATAGTTTACGGCCTCTTCGCGGGTCCATTTCTTCGCATGAATACCTGTATCAACCACGAGTCTGCATGCACGCCAAAGCTCCATAGCCAAACGCCCGAAATCAGAATACGGGTCTTCATAAAAGCCCATGTCTTTCGCGAGTTCCTCGGTATATAAGCCCCAGCCTTCTGTGTATGCCGTGAAACTCAAGAATTTCTGGAATTGAGGCACACCCTCAAGCTCTTGTGCAATTGCGCGCTGCATGTGATGGCCTGGAATGCCCTCGTGATACGCGAGTGCCTCTAACTGATAAGTTGGCATAGCCTTCATATCATACAGGTTGGCGTAATAAATACCCGGACGGCTGCCGTCCTGTGCAGGGCTTTGATAAAACGCTTTACCTGCCGATTGTTCGCGGAACGCTTCAACCCGTTTAACAATCATAGGGGCCTCTGGCAGAATACCGAAGTATTCAGGAATAGCTTCTCGCATGTCGTCTATGGCTGTTTTCGCCATATCAAGGTATTGCTGTCTGCCTTCATCGGTTGAGGGCAGATAGAATTGATCGTCTTCACGCATGAAAACAAAAAATTCTTGGAGCGTGCCTTCAAAATTCACCTGTTTCATAATGTCGCGCATGGCGTTATGTATGCGTTCTACATTGTCTAAGCCAATTTGGTGAACTTCATCAGCAGTAAGTTCAGTGGTGGTGAACCAGTTAAGGCGATTTTGATACCATTTATCACCATTTGGCAAACGCCACACACCATCACCTTCAGGTGTTATTTCACGCTGATGGGCTAGTGCTTCAATAAACTTTTCATATGAGGGTAGAACCGAGGTTACTAGCGCCGCTTTGGCTTCACCTAAAAGGGTAGTTTTTTCGGCCTCTGTAATATCAAGACGGTTTACTTTGTTTTGAAAATCTTCCCAGATAGTAGAAGACGTTTCACTTGCATCAAATGGCGCGCCAGTTATTACGTTTTTCGACGCGACAATCATTTGGTCGTAGGCCCATGCAGGTGGGAATACACCAGCTTGTTCGCGCACCTTCATTTGGTCAATAACCTGGTCGAAGTAGGTACGCACGTTGTCTAATCGACCAATATATGCCTGAGCATCTTCCGTACTTTTTACACTATGAATATTGATAAGGAAGCTGGGTACCTGAGTGTGCGCAGCGCGAAATTGATGCACAATGTAGCGGTGATGTCTAAATTTGTCGTTAGCTAAGTCACGTTGAATGCCAAGTTTGTAAAGGCGTAAGCTCAACTGTTCTTGGTCAGTTAACTTGCTAGTGTCAAAGCTATCGAGCGTTTCTAGTCGGTTTTTGGCGATAGCAATACGGGCATCGGCCTCTTCGTCACTGATATCATCCCACTTGTCGTAGTCCCATTTTTTGCCTAAGTAACTTTGAAATAGCGGCGACCGTTTGAGATCTTCTTCGAAAGTACGTTCGAAAAACGCATTAAGGCGTTCAGACTCAGACTGTCCAGCAGGCTGTTCTGTTTTAATGGGTTCCGGCGCAGTTTTAGCGGTTTCACTTGCTGGAGAGCAAGCGGTTAATGTAGTGATGGCTAACGCAATTGGCGTAAGCTTTAACAGTGTTTTTTTCATTTTGTTCCCCGTCGCGTTTTATTGGTTATTATTGTTGCCTACAAGCTACAAGCTACAAGCTACAAGCTACAAGCTACAAGCTACAAGCTAAAAACTAAAAGAGTGATAAATCTTCAGAGGGCGATAGAGCCCGTAGCTCCGCTGTTTACTGAACATCGTCAATGTTTAAGCGAACCCCCTGCCACTGTGATTTATTTTAATGCAAGGGGTTGATTACGCTAATTTCAGTGTATTCGCAAATGAAATGCGTTTTATGAAGCAGGATACAAGTTGGACAGCGTGTGGCGGTTCTTTGTGTCTTTTTGCTTCCACTCGCTTCGTGTTTGCTCAATTTCATGTGAAAGTTTGTCTAGAGCCTGAGTAACTTGTTTAGATTGAGCGCTCGTGTCTGCTTTATTGGCTGAAAAACGCAGAGCATAGAGCTCATTAATCACACGGTTGATACCTTCAAACTGTGAGAGCGGCGCGTTACCCGACGTTAACACATTTAACCATTGCTTAAGAACAGGTGAGAGTGAGCGCATGTCCTTCGCCTTTATTGCTGCCATTAAATGATGAAAGTGTGCTTTTTCATCCATCTGTTCCAAAGGATGAAGGCGTTGTCCGGTGCCTATGTTCTGTCCAATTAACTGTGACCGTTTAAGTTTTCTGTAGGTCAATAACCATCCTATAAGTGCAATAACAAACAGCGCAAGTAGTACACCACTTACCATCCAATTAAGTTGCGCGTTTTCGCTAGTTTTTAGGTCACTTGAGTCACTATTTAACGGCTTGTTCTCATTGCCCGCATTCACGGTTGGTTGAGCTGCAGTTGACGGAATGTCGTTTTCAATATCTTCTGCGGTTGCACTGCTCGTTAGTGGCGTATTCGGGGTATTGGCATTATTTGCTCCCGTCGCTGGTGCTACCGAAATCGAGCGGGCAGGAATAGTGGCATACTCTGTTTGCTGAGTGAGCGTATTAAACCAAGGGATAGTAATTTCAGGTAAAACAAAACTTCCCGGCTGCGTTGGAATAATCGCCAGCGACGTTTGGCGTTGCGAAATTAGGCTTTGGTCTTTTTCGACCGTCGTTGTATTAGATTGATCTGGATATAGCTTAAAGTTTGGCGGATAAAACTCAGGAATATCAGGAAGCTGTTCTTCTACCACGCCGAGCGCAGTTAGCGTAATAATACGCGTAACTGGCTCACCTGCGACAAAGCTATCACCTTGCGGCCATTCTTCATCCACGCGCACCATTTCAGAAGGGAGCCAAGGGTAATCTATACCTTGAGGGATCGGTTTAATGTTCACCGTTATATCAGGCCCAACGCGATTGATTTGCTGGGTACGGTTAAAGAAACCAAAACGTTGGTTAGTATTGGCAGCCATAACTTCGCCAGTAAAAATAGGGCCTCTAAGCGTGAACTCACCAGATGCTTGAGGCACAACAGCAAATTGACGCTCAATGATCTGATACCTTCTGCCGTTTACGATATCGGTATATTGTTTATCTTCTCCCAGCTGGGTAATTTCCGCATTTTGCATTTCTGGCGCTTGTAGACTGCCGCGCTCAATGTTACTGGAAAGAAAAAGCTTAACCGTATAAAGAAGCTGCTGATTTAAATAAGCCTCTTTCAAGTCGATATCTGTCGTAACAAAATAGTCTCGTGCCACGTTACTTTGTTCTTGGACCGGAATAACTCTAACCTGAATAGGCTGGGTAGATTTTCCCTCAATGGTTAGTGAAGGAATGGTAAACGTGCCTTCCTTACGAGGAAATAGTGTGGTGGTCCAGACGGTAGTGCGCTTAGTGTCGAAATTAACGATTGAAGTTTGGCTACTTACCGATGTTCTGCCGACAACAAAGTCTTTGAGTAGGGGAGAACTGTCAAAGGCATCTCTATCTGCGCTGCCGTCCGCCGTAACGGTTAAGCGAATAGCTTCGTCCAACATGACAGGGTTTCTATCAATGGTGGCTTCCAGAGAATTTACATCGGCATAAGCCGCCGTATTTACGAGTAGGGTTAATAAAAAAACTATACGTGTAGACTGTAATAAGGCTCTCATCTACCAATCACTCCGATTTGAAGGCATACGTTGACGCTGACGTTTTTGTGCTTCTAGCTGCATTTTTCGTTTTAGTAAGAATGCTGGGTCGTCTGGCACGCGACGCATTAAACTTTCCATTCGCTGCAGTTCTTCTTTTTCTGCATCAGTAAGCTCGGCTTCTTGACCTTGCATTGTCTGAGCCTCACGTTTTTCTTGCTCTTTGTCATCTTGTGCTTGCGCGCTGTCTTGCTGTGCACCATCACCTTGGCCAGACTGCTCTTGTTCTGCATTTTGCTGCTGAGAGTCTGATGGCTCCTTTTGGCCGTTCATGTCCGAATCATCAGACTGTGGCGAGTTATTTTCGCCATTTTGTTGTTCATCGTTAGCTTGGCTTTGGTCAGACTGTTGACCTTCATTATTGTCTTGCTGACCATTCTGCTCATTTGAACCTTCCTGATTGTTCTGGTCCCCTGATTGCTGTTTGCTATTAGGGCTATCAGAGTTGTCAGAGTTATCAGGGCTATCTTGGCCATTATCTTGCGAGTCACTCTGTTCGCCATCATCACCCTTTTCGCTCTGATTTTGATCCTGATTTTGCTGTTGCTGCTGTTTCAGCAAATCTTCGATAATCTGTTTATTGGTTCTTGCATCGTTAAAATCGGGTGCTTCGTTTAACGCTTGATCATATTTCTTAATCGCGTCTTCAAGCTTTCCGAGTTTTGCCAGTGCATTACCTTGGTTGTAAAGACTTTCGGGACCAGGAATATTTTTGTAGGCACTTAATGCACCTTCATAGTCACCTGATTTATAGAGTGATGATGCTTTCCACTCGTCGTCATTAAACTGGTTAACGGCGTCTTTATACTTACCTCTCTGGTAGCTGTTCAATGCTTCCTGATTATCATTCATAAACGGCGTTTGCCACCATGAAAGTGAGTCAGGTTTATTTGCTGTCTCTTGAACGCCTTGAGGTGCGCGTGTGCTTTGTGAGGTTTGAGGGCTCTGTACGGCACTGTTTTGCAAAGCATGGGCGTTTTTCATCATAGCGGGGCTAAGTAGACCCACCAACACCATGAATACTAGACCGCGTTTAAATGCAAAGGCCGCAAATGGAAGAAGTAAAAGCAACAAGTAGGGGCCAACTTCCTTCCACTGATCTCCTTGTAAATTACTTTCTTCTTCGTTCTCTTCGCTGTCGCTTTTATCAAGCAAAGATACCGAGGCGAGGGCATCAATGTCGGCGTCGTTAGAGGTAAAGGATTCAAAGCGTCCGCCGCTTGCTTTTACTACGCCTTTTACTGCGCTTTCATTCAGCTTGGGTATGACTATGCTGCCGGTGAAGTCTTTTAAGAGCTCACCGCTTTGCTGGCGAATTGGCGCGCCTTCTGACGTTCCAACGGTAAGTGCATTTACGGTAAAAGGAATAGAGGCCACGTATTCTTGAAGCTCTTGTTGTTGTTCCAACTCTACACCGTCAGTAATCCAGTAGATCATACCTGAGTTATAGCCCGCATTAGTAAGAAGCTCAGACGCACTCTCTATTCCAAGGAGAGGGTCGCTTCCTGGCACAGGCATAATTTCCGGAGAAAGGCTAGGGATAAGGGTTGTGATATTGCCAGCGTCTTCGGTTAGTGGGCTAATGACAAATGCATCGCCAGCGTAAGCAACTAGGCCCATTTCACCTTCGCCAATAGCGTTGACGAGGTCTATCGCTTTATATTTGGCACGAGTGAGCCTGTCTGGCGTCATATCGGTAGCGCGCATGGATAGCGACATATCTATGACTATAACGTGCCCCATTTTTAACTGGTAAACTGGCTGCGGCAGACGCTCCCACGTTGGGCCAGCGAGCGCTATCACACTGACAATCCACACAAAAGCAAGCATCCACATTGGCGGTTTTGCGCCCATTTCGGTTTTTCCAATCACCATGTATTGATATAGATGAGAAGGGATCACTGATTGCCAGCCCGATTGTTTAGCTGTGGTTTTTCTAATTAAAACCACAAGCAATATAAGCGGAATTAGTGCAATGAACCATTCGGGGCGTAAAAAATGAAATTGATTTAAGAAGTCGAATTCCATTATTTCGTCTCCTTATTTGTTTGAGCGGCTTGAGTCGCTTGTATTTTATCGGCTGACATCGGTTGTTGCGTGGAGAAGCTGTTTCGTCTTTGTGTAAACCAGCGGAATGAGGACACAAGAATCGTCACAAATGCCCACAGTGCTGACAGTAAAATCGCCGCCGCAAGAGGATAATAAAAAAGTGCGCTCAATGGACGCATTTTGCGAGTTTCACCTTCAATAGGTTCAAGCGCATCAAGTTGCTGATAAATGGCTTGAAGCTCTTGGGCATTTCGAGCCCTAAAATATTGGCCGCCAGTGGAAGTTGCAATGTCAGTTAACATGCCTTCATCAAGCTCTTGCGATGGGTTTATTTGTCGGCTACCAAAAAAGCTTTGGATCAGCATTTTATCGGCACCTACACCAATGGTGTAAACCTTCACGCCTTTACTTATCGCCAACTCTTTCGCTTGTTCAGGCGTAATATTTCCTGCGGTATTTTGCCCATCGGTAAGAAGAATTAACACGTTATTAGACTCATCCCGTTCGTCAAAGCGCTTTACCGCTAAACCTATCGCATCGCCTATGGCCGTTTGCTCACCGACCAATCCAATGACAGCTTCACTCAGGAGTGTTGAAACAGTATCTCTGTCATAGGTCAGTGGCGCCTGGACGTATGCGGTATCGGCAAATAAAATAAGACCAATTCTGTCGCCAACGCGACGCTGAATAAAGTCATAAACAACGGACTTTGTCATGGTTAAACGATTCACTTGTCGGCCGTTGAGTTGCATGTCATCTATCTTCATACTGCCCGATAAGTCTACCGCCAACATCATCTCTCGACCCTCGTTCGGTATGCTTACAGGTTCCCCTAACCATTGAGGGCGCGCGGCAGCTGTCACCAGCAATAGCCATATCAAGCTACTGACAATGAGCGGTATTTTGGTTTGTTTCAATTGGGTTTGCTCTGACACATCACCAGGTCGCAAGCTCGGAACCCGTAGTGCAGCCATGGGCATATCTTGCGCTTTTTTAGAAAGCAGGCGTACGATGATAGGCAAGGGAAGAGCGAAGAAGACCCACCACCAAGCGAAATTAAGCATGATGTGCCTCCGTTACTTTTTCATCAACGAGACTGTCGGAGGTATGTTTATCTTTTGGCAATTTCGCTTTTGAAAGCCAATTTTTCACTGCCCCTTTACAGGTTTCAAAATCACTTGGATTCGGGGTGGCTTGATAAATATTGCTTACTAATTTTGCTAATCCACCTTCAAGCTCTTTATCGCTGCTTTTTAAGGACGACGTTAAGAACGCTTGCCACTGTTTTCCGTATAACGCAGCTACTTGCTGAGTTGGGTAATAGCTCATAGCCGTGCGTTTTAGAATAGAGTTTAACGCCACAGGCCAATTGTTTTGTTTTTCTGAAATGGATTCTACTAATGCTAGAGCTTGTTTGCGGGCCTTATTATGACGTATGTGAGCAGTAATAGCTTTATAGAGACCAAATAGGACTGATAAAACTACAGCGATAAGTACCCACCATCCCCAATCTAATGGCCAAATATTCACCTCTTCGGGTACGTGTATATCGCGAAGCTGAGCAAGCGGATCTTGCTGCTGGGGAGGCATTGGCATTTGATTAGCCGATGGCATCGTTTGAGCAGAACGAGATAAAAGACTCGATAAAACATTGGATAAAAGATTGTTGCTCTGCATTAATTAAGCTCCAATCGTTGTTCTTGTTGCATACTCTGAAGCTGTTCGTCTAGTGGAAGGCCAGCAGAGACACTGAATCGAGCGATGTTGTTTTTACGCAATGTTTCGTAAATCGCGCTGTAGTGTTCGCTTCGCCATCTTTGATATTGCTGTTGCTCGGTATTGTCACCTAAAACCCAGCGCTGTTGATTTTCACCGTCTGAAACACTGACGGTTTGCAGTGAGTTTGTCTGCGGTAAGGCATGTTCTATGGGGTCGTTAATCATGATAGCCCTGACTTCACAATGCCTCGTTAAGTGACTCAAGTGCTGGATAGCTTGGCTACTTAAATGCTGAAAGTCTGACACGAGATACACCAAACTTCCCGGCCTGGCTAAACGCCTTGCCCGCGCGCATGCATCGGCGAAGGCTTGTTCGTCCTTTACTTTGTCATGCTTCGATTGCGCACTTTGTTCGTGTAGCGCAATAAGTTCATGGCAAACGTGCAGTACGGCTTTTTTGCGAGTAAGCGGTTTAATTTCTTTGTGCTGTTGCTGGTTGAATACCAGCGCGCCCACCTTATCGCCGCGAGCGGCAGCAGACCAGCTAATTAATGAGGAGACGTGCGCGGCCTGCACTGCTTTAGTGAGTAATTGCGTGCCAAAAGCCATTGAAGGTAAATAGTCACAGAAAAGAAAAACCGGGCGCTCTCGTTCTTCCCGATACACTTTGGTGTGAGTTTTACCTGTGCGCGCGGTAACGCGCCAATCAATAGCGCGAATATCGTCACCAGGTTGATAATGACGTGCCTCATCAAACTCCATGCCGCGACCTTTGTGCTTGGTAAGGTAGCTCCCGGCAAGTTTAGCTTGTGGCATACGTTTTGGCGCCAAGCTAAACAGTTTGGCTAATTGCTGATAGCGTAGCAACTCCCCAGTAGACAGCGAGACACCGTTGCTTTGCAGCTTACTTAGCTGCGCTTGTACGTTAACCATAGCTTAAGGAACTGCAACAGTGGCAACAATCTTATCGAGTACGTCGTTAATCGTTACGCCTTCTGCCTCGGCCTGATAAGACAGAATAATTCGGTGGCGAAGCACGTTGTGCACCACGGCTTGAATATCGTCAGGGCCAACAAAATCTCTGCCGCTCAGCCATGCATGAGCGCGAGCACACCGGTCTAGGCTGATCGTTGCTCGAGGACTTGTTCCCATTGCAATCCATTGTCCCAAGTCAGCGTCAAACTTTGCAGGCTGACGTGTGGCCATGATCAATTGAACCAAATATTGTTCTAATTCGGGCGCCATATACAAGGACAACGCTTCTTTACGCGATGTGAAAATATCGTCTTGCGTAAGCGTAGGCGGCGTAACCGGTGGCTCTGAGAGCGCTTCACCTCTGGTTAAACGCAATATTTCTAATTCTGTCTCGGCGCCGGGATAATCAATGTCCACATGCATTAAGAATCGGTCTAGCTGCGCTTCAGGTAGTGGATACGTTCCTTCCTGTTCAAGCGGGTTTTGGGTTGCCATTACCAAAAATAGCGGAGGAAGAGGGTAGGTCTTACTGCCCACCGTAATCTGACGCTCTGCCATGGCCTCAAGCAGGGCCGACTGCACCTTGGCCGGCGCACGGTTAATCTCATCAGCTAACACTAGGTTGTGGAAGAGCGGCCCCTTTTGAAAAACAAACTCGCCGGTCTCTGGGCGGTAAATATCCGTTCCAGTTAAATCCGCGGGTAGAAGGTCAGGAGTGAATTGCACGCGATGAAAGTCACCGTCTATACCGTTAGCGAGTGCGTTGATTGCCCTTGTCTTTGCAAGCCCCGGCGGACCTTCTACCAGTAGATGGCCGTCGGCCAAAAGAGCAATAAGAAGGCTTTTGGTTAACGCATGCTGACCAATGATCTGCTGGTCTAAATAAGCGTGTAACTGTTGAAACTGCGCTGCTGCCATAATGCAAAATTTCCGTTTGAGTTCTCGTTATCAGGAAGTGTCGGTTGGACGAAAGCGTTACGTAATATCAAATCTTGTGATCGCTTAGATAAAAAATTAAACGACTTAGCTGAAAATAGATTGCATATCTAATTTAAAACGCTTTTGTCCGTCACAATGACACAAAACAGACTTTCATTTCCATATAAGGTTCATTTCATCTTTCTTCAAGTCGTCAAACAGTAATAAAAATGCGATATCTGGTAGGGCACTCAAAGCGTTGGTTTCAATTTCGTACGTTATTAAGGCGCGAATTCAACGAGAAAGACAAAATTTAGGTTCATTTATGTTGCCCTTACCCCTGCATTATTTGCTATTTTGTTCATAGTTTGTAAAAATCGGGTTTATTACAGGTCAGACCACTTTGCATTCGTAGAGTTAAAAGTGAAGTTGGTCATTAATTTAGGTGCATTATGGCAACAAAACAATCAGTTACTACCCGAGAGGGTGATCGCATCGCCATTGTCGCAGGGTTGCGTACTCCGTTTGCGAAAATGGCTACATACTTCCACGGCGTTCCAGCTGTTGATTTAGGTAAAATGGTCGTAAACGAACTCCTCGTTCGCCATGGTGTTCAAAAAGAATGGGTTGATCAGGTTGTTTATGGTCAGGTAGTGCAAATGCCTGAAGCACCAAACATCGCGCGCGAAATCGTGCTTGGCACGGGCATGAATGTTCATACTGACGCTTACAGTGTATCTCGTGCATGTGCGACGAGCTTTCAGTCAACGGTCAACATTGCTGAAAGCATGATGGCAGGGACGGTACAAGTAGGTATTGCTGGTGGTGCGGATTCAACGTCAGTATCACCTATCGGTGTGTCTAAGAACCTTGCACGCGCTTTGGTTGATTTGCAGAAAACCAAAACTCTTGGCCAAAAGCTAAACATCTTTAAACGTTTAAGTTTAAAAGACCTAGCACCAGTTCCTCCTGCTGTCGCTGAGTACTCTACAGGTTTGTCCATGGGACAAACGGCAGAGCAAATGGCGAAAACGCATCAAATTTCTCGTGAAGAGCAAGACAAGCTTGCACATCGCTCGCACAGCCTAGCGGCGGAAAGCTGGGAAGCTGGCAAACTGTCTAGTGAAGTGATGACCGCTTATGCTGAACCGTATAAAGGTGCACTTGAGCGCGATAACAACGTACGTTTCGATTCAAAGCTTGAGGGCTACGCGAAACTTCGCCCAGTATTCGACAAAAAGTACGGCTCTGTAACTGCGGCAAATGCCACACCTCTTACTGATGGTGCTTCTGCAGTGCTTATGATGACAGAGAGCCGAGCAAAAGAGCTAGGCTACACACCATTGGGCTACATCAAGAGCTACGCGTTTGCTGCAATTGACGTGTGGGAAGACATGCTAATGGGTCCGTCATACGCGACACCTATCGCGCTAGATCGTGCTGGCATGACGCTAAACGACCTAACGCTAATAGAAATGCACGAAGCGTTTGCAGCGCAAACCTTGGCAAACGTTAAGATGTTCGCAAGTGACAAGTTCGCCAAAGAGAAACTAGGTCGCGACAAAGCCACCGGCGAAATTGATATGGACAAATTCAACGTAATGGGTAGTTCAATTGCTTATGGTCACCCGTTTGCTGCAACCGGTACGCGTATGATCACGCAAATGCTTAACGAACTAAATCGCCGTGGCGGTGGTACAGGTCTACTCACTGCATGTGCAGCGGGTGGTCTTGGTGCTGCAATGATTGTGGAGACAGAATAATATGAGTCAGGAACAAGAAATGACAAATGAAGTTCAGCCAACATCAGGCGCATTTACGCTAACTAAACAAGATAATGGCGTTGCTATTCTTAGCATGGACGTACCTGGCGAAAGCATGAATACGCTTAAAGCTGAGTTTGGCGATGAAATATCTGCCATGCTTGATGATATTGAGCGGGACAGCAGTATTAAAGGTGTAGTTTTAACTAGCGGTAAACCAAGCTCATTCGTAGCAGGTGCCGACATCACCATGCTAGCTGCGTGCAAAACCGCTGAAGACGCCACAACTATCGCTGCGGGCGGCCAGGCAATTTTCGATAGAATTGAAAATATGAAGGCGACCTTCGTTGCGGCTATCCACGGCCCAGCGTTAGGTGGTGGTCTAGAACTTGCCCTGGCGTGTCACTATCGCGTGTGTACAGACTCACCTAGCACCCAGTTAGGTCTGCCGGAAGTGCAGCTTGGCTTATTGCCAGGCAGTGGCGGTACGCAGCGTCTTCCTCGCCTGATTGGTATTCAGCAAGCGATGAAAATGATGCTTACTGGCTCACCTGCACGTGCCAAGCAAGCTAAAAAATACGGCATCGTAGATGACGTAGTACCTCACAGTGTTTTGCTTAAAGTCGCTGAACAGTTTGCGCTCAAACGTAAGCCTGAACGCGAAGCGCCGCAAAAGAGTGTCATGGACAAAGTGTTAGAAAAAACTGGCCCAGGTCGTAACATGATGTTCAAAAAAGCGCGCGAGGCGACCTTTGCGAAAACCAAAGGTAATTATCCAGCACCCGGTTATATTATTGATGTTATCGAAACGGGCATGAACGAAGGAATGAAAGCAGGGCTTAAAGCCGAAGCTGAAGCCTTTGGCAAGCTTGTTATGACGCCGGAATCTTTCCAACTACGTCAGATTTTCTTCGCTACCACAGAAATGAAGAAAGAAAACGGCGTTGAGGGTGTTAAACCTGAAAAAATGAAGAAAGTCGGTGTGCTTGGCGGCGGTTTAATGGGCGGTGGTATTGCTTTTGTAACGTCGACCAAAGCCGGTGTGCCTGTGCGTATTAAAGACGTGCGTGCTGAAGGTATCGCAAATGCAATGAAGTACAGCTATGACATCTTAAACAAAAAGGTGAAGAAGCGTTTCATGCGTAACAGCGAAATGCAGAAGCAGTTAGCGCTTCTTACCGGAACGCTGGATTACAGCGGCTATCAAGATGCTGATATCGTGGTTGAGGCGGTATTTGAAGATTTAGATCTTAAGCAAAAGATGGTGGCGGATATTGAAGAGAACTGTAAAGAAAGCACGATCTTCGCGTCTAATACATCGTCTATTCCAATCACACAAATTGCAGCTAAAGCGGCACGCCCTGAAAACGTGATTGGTCTGCATTACTTCTCACCAGTAGACAAAATGCCACTGGCTGAAGTTATCGCTCACGACAAAACGTCTGACCAAGTTATTTCGTCGACGGTAGAGTTTGCTAAGAAGCAAGGCAAAACGCCTGTTGTTGTTAAAGACGGTGCGGGCTTCTATGTAAATCGTATTTTAGCGCCTTACATGAATGAAGCGGCAAACCTTATTCTTGACGGCGAGCCAATTGAGCATATCGATAAGTCATTGGTTAAGTTTGGCTTCCCTGTGGGCCCTGTGAAACTACTTGATGAAGTAGGCATTGATGTGGGTACTAAGATTATTCCATTCCTTGTAGAAGCCTTTGGCGAGCGCTTCACTGCCCCAAGTGCTTTCGATAAAGTACTTGCCGATGGCAGAAAGGGTAAGAAAAATCAAAAAGGGTTTTATTCTTATGAAGGTAAAAAGCCGGGTAAAGAAGTGGACGAGTCAATCTACCAACTACTGGGTCTTTCACCTTCTGCCAAGCTAAGCGAGAAAGAAGTAGCGGAACGCTGCGTACTAATGATGCTTAACGAAGCGGCACGCTGTTTGGATGAGGGCGTTATCCGCAATGCTCGGGACGGCGACATTGGCGCTATCTTCGGTATTGGCTTCCCGCCATTCCTAGGGGGACCATTCCGCTATATGGATACACTCGGTATAAAGCATGTTGTTGCGCGTTTAAATCATTATGCAACCGCCGTGGGTGAAAAGTTTGCACCTGCGCAAATGTTAGTGAAAATGGCGGAAAACGATCAAAAGTTTTATAGTTAAGTTTATAAAATGTTAAAATCCGGGCTTTGCCCGGTTTTTTTATGTCTAACGCTTATTTTTGCTGGTTTATTGTTCTATTTTGGGTAAAATTCGTGCGGTTAAAAAGCGGGCGTGTCAAATTATTGACATGCGTAATCAGTGGCTTAAGACAAAAAACTGACTAGCGCCGGCTTTTAAACGTATTTTGTTACCATTAATGGGGGCCATGTGATTTCACTCGTAGTATTAAGCGTTATCTTTTCTCTGTATTTTTATGTAGAGGCGTTTAAATGGGGAATGAATGCGAAGAAGTGGGCCATTGCCGGCTTTGTGTTGGGCCCTATTTTGCTTCCTATGTTCTCAATCTCTCGCCATATCCACTGGCGCAATGCGGTTGGGTTTAACAATCTTTATATTGCGGCGTAAGTATAGAGATGACGTTAATTCAGTAAGCGTATATTGGCTTATCACAGATATAAAAAAAGAGAGCAATGCTCTCTTTTTTTTGAAAATCGTTTCAACTTCACATTAGAAGCCTACACCGCTTCCACCACCAGTTTTAGGTCTTACATACTCTGGTTGAGTAGTGGTTTCTTTTTGCGACTCAGGAGCCTGTTTAGCGCCTTCTTGATTGTCGGCAGCAACTGGGGTAGTGGTAGAAAGTACTAGTGCAACGGCGTACTCTTTTAACATGTTAATTTCCTCTGATTTTTTTGAACGAACAAACAAAGCCGATTTTTTATATTTGTTACCGGCATAGTATTAAAGCGAATTGCATGCCAATATTGCTAAAATTTATTTACTTCAATAAAAACAATACTTTACGAAGCCTGTTAACGTTTAAAGAATAGAGGAAAATATGAGCGCCATAATAATGGCACTAAAGTCTAATATACGAAGGTTGAAAGGGAAGGGGATTGCCTTAGTTTGCCGTATGAAGGAAGTCTTTGTGGCAATTAACGCCCCTTAGACGGGGCGGCATTTAAAACTGGCTATTGCCAAGAAGGGTGTGTAACTTTTGATTTTCGGTAAGCAGCTTTTCAAAACGCTCTGCATTTAGGGGGCGGCTATAGAGAAAGCCCTGTAGCATCTCGCAATCGTAGCGACGCAATATATCTAACTGGGCCTCTTCTTCTACCCCTTCTGCAACCACTTTAAGCCCTAGGTTGTGGGCAATATTGATAATTGCTGCGGCCATATGTCGGTCCACGTTACTTTTCGCAATATCATCAATAAACGCTTTATCAATTTTTAAGGTGTTTAAAGGGAAGCGTTTTAAGTAGGCCAGCGATGAATAGCCGGTACCAAAATCATCTAGGGCTAAGTGAATACCTCGTTCCCGAAGGCGAGTCATCATTTGAAGGCCATTTTCAGGGCTTTCCATTAACGTACCTTCAGTAATTTCACATTCAAGGTGCAGCGGTGATAGGCCTACATCGCTTAATATCTTATTAATTCGGTCGTCTAGGTCTGGCAACTCGAATTGTTTTGCCGATATGTTGACGGCTACACGGCCGCTAAACAAACCTTGATTGACCCAGCGTTTGGTATCGGCGCAGGCTTTGCGAAGCACTTGCTCACCAATTTCAATAATTTGACCGGTTTGCTCTGCTAACGGAATAAATTGGCCCGGACTCACGATGCCTTTTTGCGGGTGCTCAAAACGCACTAGCGCTTCCATACTTACTAATTTACCAGAAGCGATATCCACTTTTGGCTGGTAATACACAGTGAACAAATCGTCTTTTATGCCTTGGCGGATCAGATTTTCAATTTGAAGCTGTCGCACTGCATTCTGATTCATTTCGCCACTGAAAAACTGATAGCTGTTGCCGCCGTTATTTTTTGCAAAATACATGGCTGTATCCGCATTTTTAAGCATTTCTTGAGGCGATTCACCGTCATCAGGGTAGAAGGCGATGCCTATGCTGGCGCCTAATACAAACTCTTGCTTGTTAATAATGAAAGGCCGTGACAAGGTATCTAACAAGCTTTGTGCGTAGTGAGTTACCGTATGAATGTCAGCGTTGTCTTCCATTAAAATGCTGAACTCATCGCCACCCAGGCGGTAACAGGTTGCATTTCGACCTGTAATGCGCTGCAGTCGCTTGGCAATTTGTTTTATTAAAATGTCACCGGTTTGGTGGCCAAGTGAGTCGTTTATTTTCTTAAAGTTATCCATATCTAAGCAGAGCAAGGAGTGTGCGCTTGATTTGCGCACTAAATTTTGATGGCTCGCCTGGAAAAACGAACGGTTTGGCAGCTCTGTTAGCGGGTCGATATTGGCTAATTTTAACAGCTCTTTTTCCGTACTTTTACGGGACGTAATGTCGCTGAAAACACCCACAAAGTGACTGATTTTACCGTCTTCGTCGTGCACAGCATCAATATTGAGTTCCATTTCATAGCGTTCACCGTTTACGCGAACACTTTCTACTTCGCCAGACCAGTTGCTTTTAGACTTAAGGGTTTTCTTAATTTCTTCGGTAAACGCATCGGGGTATAAGTGAAAATGCATGTAGCTTGCAAGGGCTTGGTCACGGGTTTCACCGGTGTAGCGACAGTATGCATTATTAACGCTAATAAATTTAAACTGGGTATTGGTAATAAATACCCCTTCCGAAATGTTTTCTATCGAGCGCTTAAACAGGTTGAGTTGTTCTTCTGCTTCTTTTAGATGGTGAATATTTTTGAGCGTACCCGTCATGCGTACAGGCTGGTCGTTATGGTCACGCTCTACCACTTTTCCGCGATCGAGTATCCAAATCCACTGATTTTTAAAGGTCTTGGCGCGGTAGGCAAGCTCATAGAAATCACTGTTGCCCTCTAAATGTTCTCTTAGCGCGGATTTAACCCGGTTAATATCATTAGGATGAATGTTGGCATCGTAAGCGCCGGTAGTGCGTATATCGTCTTGAGGAAAATCTAGGGTTCCCCACGTGTTTGCGCGATATACTTGCCCGCGATAGACATCCCAGTCCCATAATTCATCACCAGAACTCCATAGCGTCAGCTTTAACCGTTCTTCCGATTCTTTAATGGCAAGCTGATTTGCCTTTCTTATTTGGTACTGGCGCAAAATAAAGGCAAGAATAGCCAAGATGATTAAACAGTAGAAAACAAGCGCGACGGTGTGGAGCCAAGGAGGGCGCGCAATAGTAATTTTTAAATCTCTACTGTCTGACCACGCTTTTCCTGGCTCTTTAGCTTGTACGGAAAATGTATAATTGCCAAAGGAAATATTGTTGAACTGCGCGCTCCGTCCTTTATCTACGTAAATCCAATCATGCTCGAATCCAGTGAGCTTATATCTATAGGTCACTTGATCAGGGTAAACTGGATTAACCAGGCCAAAGGAGATACTAAAGCGGGTTTCGTCGTGTTTGAGCGTTAACTCTTCTTCGTAAGTAATATTTTCTTTTAACGATAAGTAGTTTGAAGTTTCATCATTTTCAATTTGTTTTTGTCTGGCTTTTGCCAATGAGCCAAACACGCTAACTTGATAAAGCTGCGGAGCAAGGGTTTGCTCGACTGCTTCACTCGCACTCATTGCTTGCTTTGAAATTTTCACGAAGCCCTTATTGCCACCAAAATAAATGGTTTTATCTGCAGTGGCAATCACTGCGCCTTCGCCAAGGGAGTTAAATTCCAACTGAGCGTTGGGAATGCTGTCCGCTTCTCTCAGTGTCGGTAGATGGACTTTGTGGACGCCTTTAGCATCGGAATACCATATGCTGTTACCTACAGCTACTGTTGAAGTTATAAAACCACTTTGGTTGTCTCTGTTTTGTTTTTTGAGTACAGCAAAGCTCTTTTTATCCAGCTGGATAACGCCGTCTGAGCGTGTTGTTAACCATAGGCCTGAAGGGGTTTCATGTATGCCATAGACCAAAGAGTTAATGCCGTTGGATGAGTCCAAGACTCGAATGATTTCACCTTTGTCGACAGAGTATATAACTAGTTTTTCACTAGCTCTAAACCAAATGTTATTCCTATCATCTTCGAAGATAGCCACCATGTGCCCTAATTTTTCAGGCACCGCAGTCTTCGTTACCTCGTTACTTCGTGTATTAGAGGCGATTGAGTTCATATCTATTGAATACACATGTCCCACTGCAACCTGTAACCAAATGGCTGATTCGCTCTTGAAGATATAATCAATAAATGAGCCTTTAAAATATTCACGGACTAAAACTAAACCGTCGTCGGTCTTTTTGAATACGAGCAAGCCAGCTGACGAAGCAATCCAAATATTATCTTGTTCATCTATTTCAATATCCCAGTAGTGTATGGCGGGGTCCATATCTTCGAAAAAGTCGAAAAACGAAACATTTCCCGTCTCCCGGGATATTTTGCCCAGCCCTTTTTGCTGAGAAACAAGGTAAAGAGTCTTATCGCTACTTTCCGCAAAGCCCCACAGGGTTGAAAAGTTATCGTCGCTATGGCGCTCGGAATTATAGACTGGCTGAAAATTCACGCTGGCATATTCAGGGTGATATTTAAAAGCGCCGCGATGAAAGGTTGCTGCCCACACAACACCGGTGCGGTCTTCGATAACTCTCATTACGATTGCAGAGGGGATACCTGTTGCGCTGTAGGTATCTGAATTCAAATGTAAATAATCAGGTTTATAGTCAGGTGATATGGTGCTATTGACAGCATCTGACAATAAAAATAACCCAATATACGTGCCAACCCATATATCTTTACCGACAACAGAGATTGAAAAAGAATTAACTTCTTCCGTGACCCCTAAATCATCGCTTTGAATTTTCGTCAAAATACGGCCATTAGAGGCTAAAACGATGAGGCCCTCATTGGTCGCTAACCAATAGTTACCGTTAATCACGGTGATATCGTGGAGTGCGCGTATATCTAAAGAAACGCCCCAGGGGTTAACTTTGCTTGCGTTGTGAACTTCCAGTGTTTCAGTCTCTATTAAGGCAGCACCGAATTGGTTAGACCCAACCCATATACGATTAGCTTCTTCAAAAATCACCTTGATGTAGCTCTCTTCTTTGAAAACTTGGGTGAGAACGCTGATTTGTGAAGTTTGTTTTGAATATCGGTAGAGAAATTTCTTATCGGAAAATAGTACATCACCGTTTTTGGCTTCCGAAATAGCCGTAATTAAATCTGTTTTTATAACGGAGTTTTCTTTGTTGAAGACTTTAAAACTGTCTGACTCTGGCTGATACAGCGCCAACCCTGAATGAGTTCCAACCCACAATTTGCCCTCTGAATCAACAAATAGCGTTTGAATATAACCTGAAGGCAGGGAGTTAGGGTCGACATCTGAAGGGTGATACTGTTTTACGTCGTAGCCCGAATATCGATTAAGCCCGTTTGACGTTGCTAGCCAAATGAAGCCCATATCATCTTCAACAATGTCCAATACCGCGGTGTCAGACAGGCCATGTTGCTTGTTTAACGCTGTAAAATGAAGATCAGAAACTTCTATCGCCTTCGCCGAGGAACAAAACATTCCTGGCAAAGCCAACATAAAAAGCACGATTAAATATATTAGGGTTGAGCGCACCTAAACACCTTTGGCATACGCCATTTATTATTTATTATTTTTTACTGGCAGCATCCCTAACAACCAGAATAATAAATATGCCGAATTAAAGAGGCCGCTACAAGGACTTTTTAGAAATAACGCTGGCGGTGGATTACTTATTAACCAACTTGAAAAGAATGAATCGATTAAGACGACTTTTAAGCGCAGATGCCGACAGATGCCTACAAAACATCGGTTATTTAGTAATAGGGAATTTCTTGTTTAAATTGAGAAATACTGTTGATGGTCCGCTTCTCTTTGGTGGAAATTGCTTCAAATTTTCCTTTTGAAAACAGCACAAGCTCTCCGCACCGTTCACGCTTTGCTAGTTGATGTGCGAAATCTTGAATCTCTTCAAAATTTAACTCTTTTACTCTTTTTGCCAGCTTGATATTTCTATTAAACCCTAAGTCTTGGGTACCTAAGCTGACCCACAATCGCTGAGACTTCATGGAAAGCGTTAAGTCTCTTTCTTCTAATTGCTTTATTAAATTTTGCTGGATCGTAGGCCAATAGAAACGATAAAAATCAATCTCATTCAACTGTTGGAATAAAAATTCTGTCATTGCGTCCAATAAATGTTTTGGGCTGCACTGCGGACTTTGAATATAAAAAGCCATACCAGGGTGCTGGTTATGTGGCACATAGCCCGTTCCTACTATGTAGCCCAGTTGTTGTTCTGTTCTTAACGAATTGAAAAACGGGGCCGCTAGCATTTGCTCCAGCACCATACATAATGCTGTATCGGTCAATCCGGGGGATGGCGCTTGAAGATATAGCACAACCGCTGAATCATCGTGATTACACAGTACCTCGTGGTAAAGCGTCCCTCCTACAGGCAGTTTAGAGACTGCGCGTGAAAGCGGTGCGCCACCCGCATTTTTACATTGCTCACGAAGCGTTGTCGAAAAGGCTTTCGCTTCTTCACTAGCCCAATTACCGTGCATAAATGCTTCAATAAAGTAGCGTTCAAAAGCATGGTTTCTGCAATTTCGCATTTGCTCATAAGAAATGCTGTCTATTACGTCTAGAAGTTCAACTGGCGCCTGAGTGTTTCGTTGTATGAGTACACTTAGTCGGGAAAATAAACGGTTTGTCGGCTTATTCAATAACGAGTTGTGAAGGCTCTGAATCTGGAGCGCTTTGTGATGTTCGAAGGCTCTTTCGTCAGGCTCAAAATCAAGTACGGCACGCAAGAGCTGACTGGCTAACAGTGTTTGTTGATGAGTAAATCCCCGGGTATGAAGAGTAAACCCCGCTTGATGCCCGTATATGCGATAATGAAGGCCGGCAATTTCTGCGCGGTAGTATTTTGCCTGTAGGTGGTCATTCAACGCGCCAAGCCAGATGCGTTTGGCCGCAACAGAAAGTAGAGAGTCAGAAAAGTTAGCGGCGTCAAATGAGATATAAATATCGCCTTTGGGACTATGAAATTGTTGGTCCTGCGCGAACCAGAAGCGATAACCGCCATTATCTACCAGCTTATTGGGAATATTAAATCCGGTTTCAGGCAGTATCAGACTGTATTCACTTGCCAAATAAGGGTTGGGTGGCGGAAGTCGCAAGTGAGATATTACTGGCGGCGATGCGAGTTCATTTAATAGCGCTTTGTCAATTTTCTCTACGCTATATTCTGCTTCGTAGAACGCACAAACTTGTGTGATTTTTACATCGTTCGAGATCACCTTTAAACGAATGTTATCCGGTGTGAAAAACGACAGGGCATGTTCAATCACATCTCTGTCATAACTGCCAATCGTAGATCGCAGTTGATTCAGTTCTTTTGGCTCAAAAATAAATTGGTGCTGCGCGTACTCGGTCACCAGACTCAGTGGCTTTACATTTTCTTCGTACTCAAGCGCGAGGGTATTTAATTGGGCTTTCTCGTTAAAACGCCAATCTTCGCTTGACGCGTCTCTAATTAGCGCGATGTAGCTAAACAGCGCCGCTAATACGCGGTTTTTGTTATTTAGACCGTCTTGTGTGAGCTGAAAACTCACATTGAAGTCTTTAAAGCTGTCACCCTCTATCCCAGAGCCCGCAATAAGATTTAATGCCCAATCTTGTTCTTTTAAGTATGCAAGCAAGCTGCCTTCACCTTCATCACCAATTAAATGGCTAATGTAGTTAAGCGGTTTGGTGACATAGTCGTTTTGTAAAGCGGGTAGAGCAAATGTCACAATCATTCTTCTTGCTGACTGTAACGGGTTGATATTAATTTGAATGCCTAGTTCATTTTCTGTGTAAAGCGGAGGCCAACAATCGTTAGCCAATTTTCCCTGAGTCAACGAACCAAAACATTGGTTTATCAATGCTTCAAGCTGAGGGAGAGGCATTGGGCTGGCCACACATAGCCGCATATTTTGGGCACAATAGAATGTTTGATGAAGCGCTCTCAAACGCCGCTTTAGCTCTGCACAATTATGCTTCGAAAAAGTATCGCTGTTACCCACAGAAAATTTCGCGAAAGGGTGTGCTGGGTTGCAGGTTTCTTTATGTATCTGATAAAGCCTACGTAAATCGTCTTTCTTTTTAAACTCGAACTCAGCATGAATATTCTTAATTTCATTTGTGAGTGCGTCTTCTTCGAACAGTGGCTGTCTCAACATGTCTGCAAAGGCGGGCAGCGTTTGCGCTATTGCGTCGCCGCTGCAACTATAATGGTAGTTAGCGTATTCTGTGCCTGTCCACGCATTAATAGTCCCTCCGTGTTGCTCAATAAATCCGTTGATCGCGTTTGGCTTGGGTAGGTGACGGCTACCCATAAAAAGCATGTGTTCCAGAAGATGGGCTAAACCTTGACAGTCAGTGGGGTCGTAAAAATGCCCAGCTCTGACAGCCATCGAAACAAAGGACTCATTCGCTTCTGGTGTATGACATATCATAACACCCAAGCCATTAGGCAAGGTAACGTGATGTGCATTCTCTAAGTTTATGATGTTATTCACATTGTCTCGTTATTGGTCAAGGGCACCTTACTGCTGGAGCATTGGTCTAGAAGAACTTCACAGAACGTGAATATTGATCAAAAATTTTCACTATTCACTGTTTAGCGCTAGGCGTTGTATCCGCTCTCTGATATCTTACGCATACTTTCATTAATACTATGCGCAATGTTATGTCAGGTCAAAGTAGCAACGACGACATTTATCTTTTCATTATGCGTCACGGTGAAGCAGAAGCGCCCAGACTCGATGATAAAAGCAGGCAGCTTACTCCTTTAGGGAGAGAACAAGCAAAATCTGCAGCTTTGTGGTTGAGAGAGCAATATTGTGAAAAAGGTGTTGTTGACCTTGCACTTGTAAGCCCTTATCGCAGGGCGAAACAAACGCATGATATGGTGTCGTTAGACATCATTGCAGATAAAGTAGAAAGTAATGAAGACATCGTCCCTGATGGTTCTCCTCGGCTGGTCAGTGATTATATTGACGCGCTTCTCCACGCGGCCGTTAATTCCAAAAAGCCCATCAAAAAGTTGTTGGTAGTGAGCCACATGCCGCTAGTCAGTTATTTGGTTGATGAACTCTGTGATTCCTATACAACCAGCTTATTCTCTACGGCCTCAATTGCGGTAATAAAGTATTCATTGCGAGAGCATAAAGGAACCTTGGTTACACATTATCAAGGCTTATAGTCTGTTTTAGCGAGCCCCCGTGGCAAATAAAAAGAATTCTTCAAATAACAGTTAAGGATTTCCTCACCCGGTCGATAGCCTCTTTGAGAGTGTCAAAGTTTATTCTATTGAAGGGTTGGGAAATGGATAGCAAATCTATTCCTGAGCTCCTTAAGCGTTCATTGCAATCGCATATGGCGGAGGCTGATTTACGTGAAGATAAGGAGACGCAGGATATTATTGCCAAATTATCTGAATTATCAGATAAAGTTGCTGCTGCTAAAGCTAGAGCACTGGCTAATCGAGCGCAGCGCCTAGCTGACGAAGCAAAAGGGTAATGGACTTACCTAATTCTTTTCGTTCCCTGATTCTTTAGGCGGGACATAATATTCGGGCATAATTCTGACCGTTTTTATCATGCTCTCAGAGATGTCTACAATTTCCAGCGGGTAACCCGCAAGTCTCACGCTCACCTTGTTTTCAGGAATATCCTCCAGATACTCAAGTAACAGGCCGTTCAATGTTTTTGGACCTTCAGTGGGTAAATTCCAGTTCATTTCTCTGTTCAATTCGCGTACGTTGGCGCTTCCGTCCACTAACACTGAACCATCTTGCTGTACATGTGCTTCTTTACTGTGATCGGGAACCATACTTGTCGTAAAGTCACCAATAATTTCTTCGAGTATGTCTTCTAATGTCACCAGCCCCATAATGTCGCCATATTCATCGACAACAAGTGCGATACGCTCTTTTTCTGCTTGAAACTTGTACATTAACGTATGAAGAGGCGTCGATTCTGGTGTGTAGTAAATTTCACGGACCGCACGAAGCAAGCTAGACTTGGTGAACTGATCTTTTGATAGCAGCCTCAGTGCATCCCGCACATGCACAAAGCCTACTGCATCGTCAACACTGTCACGATATAAGAGCACGCGAGTGTGTTGAGCATGGGTGAGTGCTTTTTGAATTTTTTTCCAATCGTCATTAATGTCAATCGCAAAAATTTCAGCTCGTGGCACCATAATGTCTTCAGCGGTAACGCTTTCTAAATCTAAAATGCTGACAAGCATGTCTTGGTGTCGCTTGGGGATCATCGCGCCCGCTTCAAAAACCACGGTTCTTAATTCTTCGCGACTCAGCGAATCATCGCTTCCACTCGCTGGGCTTATCCTTAAAAGTGCAAGAATTCCATTTGTGATACCGTTTATAGCGGCGACGAAGGGATAAAGCAGTTTAAGAAGAGGCAATAATATTATAGAACTTGGAAACGCCACTTTCTCTGGATAGAGTGCTGCTAATGTTTTTGGCGTGACTTCCGCAAAAATGAGTAGTACCAAGGTTAAGCCAAATGTAGCGGCAAACAGCCCCCAATAATCACCAAATAATCGAATGCACAAAATTGTCGCTAACGATGACGCAGCAATGTTAACCAGATTATTACCAATAAGGATAAGACCAATTAAGCGGTCAGGTCGGTCGAGAAGCTTTGCAACACGTATAGCCGAGCGGTTGCCTTCACCCTGTAAGTGCTTGAGTCGATAACGGTTTATCGACATCATGCCAGTTTCAGAACTAGAAAAATACGCAGATAGTAATATGAGTACGCCGAGCGCGATAAACAGCGTACTCGTTGATATGTCGTCCAATTAATGGGTTCCTGTCTAATCTTAGGGTTCAAATGTATTGATTTGGTGGCTTGGTTTCAAGGAGAAATTGTGGATATTTGCCTAGAAAACAAAAATGCTCTAGCACTAATGGCTGATACCATTGCTGTATTCCCACGTTTTGATAGGAAACTTGCGAGCGACTTCTTAGTGGGCAATTATCTATGCGGATTAGCACTATGTATTTAACCTAAGTAATCTAGCTCTGAGTTAAATATAAAACGTTTAGCACATTGACTCACAAAAGGAACTCGCGAACCAGTTTGCTACCGAAGTAAGCAAGCGATAACAGCGATACCCCTAGTACGGTCATGACGATAACTTGCCGTCCGCGCCACCCTCGTACTTTTTGACCAATTAATAGTATAAGAAAAACCACAAGTGCCGCCCCAGATAAAACGGTTTTGTGAGCGTAGGTTTTGTTAAACATGTCATCTAGGAAAACAAAACCACTAATAAGAGAAACCGTTAAAAGCGACGTGCCTGCTAATAAAAGCTTAAATAAAATGTTTTCCACTAACATCAAAGGGGGCAGCGAGGAGTGAAGCAGCGCTGCGCCTTTTTGTTTTAGTCGATAGGTAATGTAGGACATTTGCAACGCATATAAAAACGCGATGACCAAGGTGCAATAAGCAAATAAAGATAAACTGATATGGATAACGAGCCCAGGCTGTAATTCTATATGCATAATATACGATACAGGAATAAACCTTGAGGCCAGTACTGTAAGTGCTGCAAAGCCAAAAACGACCGGCAATAAAATCAGGTTAGGAATGGCGCGAGCAAAAACGAGCATGGAAACGGTGATAATCCATGAAACTAACGACAAAACATTGGTAACGCTCATATCCTGACCGGGGGCCACAATGATGACGTTAGTCAAAAATGCAATATGCGCAATGACTCCCACACTTGCAAGAGACAATCCCAAGCGTTTGTTAGGCCCGTCTTGATGTACAAATTTGCCAATAAGCACTGCAGCAGCGAGGGCATAGAGTAAAGCAGCGGATATGGCGAAAAGGGTGTTCATGATGCTTCCTGTAATGCGTAGGTGATGAGTTCACCAATCGAGTCGGTATTGATACTGCAACTTGCAAGTAAATTCAACCATCTCCTTGATTTTGTTTGTTTCACACCCACTTCTCTTATGCATCTATAAACGATAAAAATGTTTGAAAATTTAACCGCAATTGTGGGTACGTTCATATGCGCTTTTGCGATACAATGCAGGCATTACGTCTGAAATAAAAAGAAGTTTCATACTATGTTTGAGAATTTATCAGAACGCTTAGGCCAGACATTACGAAATGTCAGTGGTAAGGGGCGTCTTACTGAAGACAATATTAAAGAAACACTACGCGAAGTTCGCATGGCATTGCTTGAAGCCGATGTTGCGCTTCCCGTAGTCAAAGCGTTTGTCGCGCAGGTCAAAGAGCGTGCCGTTGGTACTGAAGTTACCAAAAGCCTAAAACCCGGCCAAGTATTCATAAAAATAGTGCAGTCTGAGCTAGAGTCGGTAATGGGGGAAGCAAATGAAAAGCTAAACCTCGCTACTCAACCTCCAGCCGTTGTGCTTATGGCGGGTCTTCAAGGTGCTGGTAAAACGACCTCTGTAGGAAAGCTTGCTAAGTATCTTACTGAGCGCGAGAAAAAGAAAGTCATGGTAGTGAGCGCTGACGTGTATCGTCCAGCCGCTATCAAGCAGCTAGAAACGCTAGCCAGTGAAGTGAACGTTGCCTTTCATCCGTCTACGATTTTACAACAGCCTATCGATATCGTTAACGATGCGATTGTTGAGGCGAAGAAGAACTTCTTTGACGTACTGCTTGTAGATACCGCGGGTCGTCTGCACGTCGATAACGACATGATGGATGAAATCAAAGAGCTTCACGCCGCCGTTAAACCTATTGAAACTTTGTTTGTGGTTGACGCCATGACGGGTCAAGATGCGGCGAACACAGCAAAGGCCTTTAACGATGCGCTTCCGCTTACCGGTGTCATTCTTACCAAAGCTGATGGTGACGCCCGAGGTGGCGCGGCGCTATCCGTGCGTCAGATTACCGGTAAGCCAATCAAGTTTATTGGTATGGGTGAAAAGGTCGATGCGCTTGAGCCGTTCCACCCAGAACGTATTGCCTCTCGCATCTTGGGTATGGGCGATGTATTAAGCCTTATCGAAGAAGTTGAACGAAAGGTCGATAAGTCTAAAGCCGAGAAGCTGGCCAAAAAGGTCCAAAAAGGAAAAGGTTTTGACCTTCAAGACTTTAAAGATCAACTTGAGCAAATGAAAAACATGGGCGGTATGATGGGCATGCTTGACAAGCTACCCGGCATGGGCGGTATGTCTGACAAGATTAAAGATCAGGCAAACGATAAGCAGTTCAATCAAATGGAAGCCATTATTAATTCAATGACACCAGGCGAGCGCGCGCGCCCTGAAATTATTAAAGGGTCTCGTAAACGTCGCATAGCGGCTGGCTCTGGTACCCAAATCCAAGACGTAAACCGCTTGCTGAAGCAATTCACGCAAATGCAAAAAATGATGAAAAAAATGTCTGGCGGCGGTATGAAGAAAATGATGCGCCAAATGAAAGGCATGATGCCTCCTGGTGGCGGCTTTGGAGGCCCAGGTGGTCCAGGTGGACTCGGCGGTGGTGGCTTTGGCGGAGGCGGCGGCTTTCCCCCCCGTTAATATCACACAAAGTGTTAGGAAAAACCTCAATAGCAGCAATGCGTTGAGGTTTTTTTATTTTTTTGCATCTAGTTTCTTACTTGGCACGTTTGGCTTGTTGAACAGGACGTGAGCAGTAACTATCGCACTCGCTGCCGATAAGCAACGTCTCTTCGCTAGACAACAAGTATGGAGATGATGATGGAACTTAATAAAACATCACAACAAAAACTAAAATTATCGCTTTTAGCTACGGCTATTGTTTTTACATTAAGCGCCTGCAACGGTGACGACGGTTCTGACGGATTGAATGGTGTTGATGGCGCACCTGGCCAGGATGGCGCCCCTGGTCAGGACGGAGCACCTGGTCAAGACGGAGCACCAGGCTTTGCTGCAGCAACCTTTCTTGTGGCCAACAATGGCGATGCCAATCGCAATACGGTGACCGCTGTCGATCAGAATGCAAATGCGTTAAGCACGGTAACAACAGGTGCAAACGAAGGGATTGTATTTACCCAGAACGGCTCGCTAGTGCAGGCTGGAGACAGCGACTTGCCTCTGCTTAGAAGTTTATGCGGTTTTGATGCCCAATCTAACTACATGATGAGTAAAGGACACGAAATCACGGGCGCAGCTACCGGTTTGGTTAACCCTAAAGGCATAGCGTTTGCTGAAAAAGCTGGCCTTATCATGGTTGCTGATTTTAATGGCCAAAAAGTCAGTGTGTTTGGCGGCCAGGCCGCCGGTGATGTCACACCTATCGCAGAGATCATGACATCCGCAAAACCATGGGACCTTGCTTACGACGAGCAGAATGACAGATTATTTATCGCGCTAACCGACGGTACACTGTCTGTATACGATAATGTGGCGGGCTCTGGATTTGCGCCTTCTGTCATGCGTTCAATCGTGCCTTCTGACGCTGATGGAAATCAAATATCAATAAACCTTCATGGTATTGCTTATGAGCCGATGTCTAACCGCATGGTGTTATCAGATGTGGGTGATGCTGCCGTAGCTGACGATGGTCAAATTTTTGTTCTGGAAAATGCTTCTACTGCAGACGGTGCCGTTGTGCCGACGCGAGTCATTGGTGGTGCATCAACGCAGTTAGGAAACCCAGTAGACATCGTACTTACAGGTTCTGATCTACGGGTTGCTGAGAAATCAAACGACGCCATTTTGGTGTTTTCAAATATCTTCAATGGTGAAAGTGGTGACGTAGCGCCAACGTTATCTTCGCCTTCAGTCAAACCTGAGTCACTAGCAGAATTGACAGACATCGCGGCGGTGACCGACGCATCGGATGATGGAATTACGCCGATGCCAATAATGGGGATTTCTGTCACAAGCAACCCATCTGCAGCCAGCGGAACCACGGGGCAGGTCGCTCAATACAGTGCCGTATTGTCTAGCGAACTACGTACTTTTAATAGTGCAATGAGTATTGAAAGTGCAGCGTATACGGCAAATGGTGATGGCGTTATCACATTCGACAATCCAGCTACATCCACTGGGGGGTTAATTGTTGTAAACCGTCTAAAAACTGAGCGCGACGGTATGATGTACAGCGACAGTTATGACCACATGATTGTAGGAAGTGAAACAGGATTGATTGCGCCTAAAGGTCTCGACATCTCTTCTGAGAAGGGGATCGTATTTGTCGCAGACGTGAACGAAACAACGCCAGCGGTGCGCGTCTTTTCTCCCTGTGCGTCAGGCAATATTGCGCCATTATTGACCCTCGAAGCTTCAAACGGAGGCCGTCCGTGGGATGTTGATTATGATCCAGCGACGGACAGTGCTTACTTAGCGTTAACAAACGGCTCTGTTGCCGTATTTGAAGAAGTCGTGCGAAGAATGGAAAGCGGTGAAACCGTCATTACCGGCGAAGACAGGCTTATTGTGCCAGCAAGTGGGGGCACCGCTTTTGCTGCTCCAACTAACCTTCACGGAATCGATTATGATAGTCAAAGTGATAGCTTGGTGATTTCTGATGTAGGTAGCGCAGCTGATGCGACTGACGGCAAACTTTATGTAATAGCTGGTGCCGACAGTGCCAATGGCTTAACCGATGTATCGGTGAATATTGCGGGCCCCAACTCCCTGTTAGGAAATCCAGTTGACCTTATGCTAAGTAATGGGCATGTTTATGTTGCTGAGAAGTCAAACGGTATGATCCTTCGTTTCGATAACATTTTAAATTCAGTATCAGGAGATGTCGCGCCAACCTTCAGCACGATGTACCCAGCACCTGAATCGGTCTACGTGTTGTCAGTGAAGTAAATGACGTCGTCGAGATAAGCTTCGCCTTTGGCGTTGCTTATCTCAACGTTATAGAAAGACACGCTTACATTTACAGCAAAAGGTGCTCAGGTTGACCAGATGCTCCGTACTGGTTTGTATTCAGTCTTGTCATTTTTCTCTAAACCCTCTTTTTTCTCTACAGCCCCTTTTTTCTCTTCAACCCCTTATGAGCACGTGAGCGAACTTTGCCCGCTCTTCTTGCTCCCGAAGCTTATTCATTTCTAGCGTGGAGTAATACATTCCCCATTTTGAAAGAATAAAGTGGTTGTCTGATACGCCGCGCCTCCTATCTACATGTGTCTCGTAAATATCAATGAGTATCGCGTTATCACGCGGACGAATGATTTTTAACCCTTTGCCTTCACTCTTTTTTGAATACCAGCAAGTGTGCTTATTACTCTTTTATAAAATAGACTTGATTGATGATTTTTTAGGTACGGAAATATGCCGTTCTTACTATACCGTTTTTATTTTGCCGTTTTCATTATGTAGAGGTAAGCGAGAAACGTTATTGTAATGGCACGGCAATAGCACGCTTTATAACCAACAAATCACTCGGCATCTGTGCAAGTTAGCCAATTCATAATACACTGACAGGCTACATCGTGCGCGCGTGCTCAACCGTCAAAGGTAAGCAATTATCTTAAATCAACGATAAGCACAGTTTGACGCTGTGTGAGCGTTCATGCAGCAGAGTTTTTGATACAGGAACACTATGGCAGGCTTAAAACGTATTATTCTTATCGACACGCATTTACCGGGCGTAGTCGAGCTAAAGCTTGATGGCCACACCAATATTTGTGGTACGAATGCGTCGGGTAAAACTACACTTCAGCGACTTATTCCCGTCTTTTACGGTGAATACCCAAGTCGTGTTGTACCGGCAACGCGAGACAGCTTCGAGCGTTGGTACTTACCGCGTCTATCAAGCTTTATCATTTACGAATACGCCCGCGCCGAGGGTGACCTGTGCCAAGCTGTCCTAAGCTCAAATGGTACTGGTGTAAACTACCGCCTTATCGGTAAGCCATTTGAAATCAGCGACTACTTAATAGAGCAAAAGAACGGTAAGCACGCTAGCGTGAGCAGCGCCGAACTGGCCCGTGCTATGAAGCGCAATAACGTCATGGTTACTAGCTTGCTTAATACCAAAGATTTTCGCGCGATTATTCAAAATGACCACGGTGTGCTCAATCAAAGCAACAATGTTCGTGAACTGCTAGGCTATGCCAAAATTTTTAGCCTGTGCGAGCCTTCCAAGCACATGCGTCATATAGAGAAACTGGCAAAAGCGGTTCACTCTAAAGAAGGCAAGATGGAAACCATTAAGGCTATGATTGCTGCTATTTTAGAAGAAGACGGCGTGACGCCGCCGACTTCGGGTCTTAGCCGTCATCGCGTTGATGACTGGATAAAAGAATGCCACCTTATTAAGCAATTCGACAAAATTCGCCCCGAGTTTTCTAAACTTGAACAAGCTGACATGGCACTAACAAGTACAGAGCAAGTGCTTGCTAACCTTAAACGTAGCTTTGAACTTGATAAAACCTATCTGGCCGCACGTGTTGAAACGACTAAAAATGAGCTTGATGAAAACAGCTTCCAGCGTAAACAAACTGACAGTGAGTGGGGAGATACTCGCGATCATTTAAACCAAGTTATTTCTTCTGCTCGCGCCGATGTGGAGAAGTTTACCAGCGAACTTGACACCGTAGAGCGCGAATTCGATAAATGGCAAGACGAAAACATAGAACAGCTTAAAGAAGACGTAGCCAACTTAGTGCAGTGGCAAAACGAAAAAGCAATGGCTGATAGTCACTATGTGTTACTGACTGAAAAGCATCAAGATATAGAATCAGCGTACAACAAACGCTTGGCTGAACTGGGTGAGAAGCTGTCAATCACGTTGGAGGAAATGTCTGCCGCTCGCCAAGAGGCCGCTGAGAATAAAGCTGAGCAGCAGCAAAGCGAACGTGAGGCACTCAGCCGCATTCGAGACGATTACAATGGGCAGCTAGGTGCGCTACAAAATGATTATCAAACTAGCCTCAACGCCCTTAAAGTGGCTGAAGCGGAGCTTAAGGCGTCATTAAGTAATGCGGGGTACAACGAGTTTGAACAATCTCAACTTGATATTCTTGATGCAGCGATCAAAGAGGCATCAATCAATGAAGATACCGCCCGTGGCGAATTAAGACAAGCTCAGCAAGCTCACAGTAAATCGGTAGAATTTCGTAAAGAATGTTCCAACGCATTAGATAAAGCGCGCAATGCATTTCAAAACGAAGAAAAAGCGGTAAATAAAATAAACGCGCTTTTATATCCTGGCGAAGGCTCGCTGCTTGAATTTCTGAGAGCCAATGTTGACGACTGGGAGTTGTCGCTTGGTAAAGTCATTCGTCCTGAATTATTGGAGCGTACAGATCTCGCTCCTACTATGGCAGCCGATAAGACAAGTAAGAGCGATACGTTCAATGGCGTAAAGCTAGCGCTCACCGAGTTGGATACTCCCGAATATGCTTTCACCGAGCAGGCGCTAAAACAGCAGTTACACGAGGCAGAAGTACGCCAGGCGGCGGCACATGCAGCGCAAAATGAATGCGAACAGCGCTTGGCAAAAGCGAACGAAGACGTGCGTAACGCTGAACTTGTGGTTACCCAAAAAGACAATGCTGTAAAAAGTGCGGAAGCCAGCCGTAAACGCGCCCAGCAAGACCGTGATACGGTACTGAGTGAATACCAGCAGGCGCTTTCTGCACGGAAACAAAAGGCGAAAACGAAGCTCGAAGCCAACCAGCAGTCACAAAAGCAAGCGAAAGCACAGTTTGAACTTAGCCGTGACGAAATTAAAGATCAGCAGCGCGAGGCAGAAACCGAGCACAAGTTCCATTGGCAGCAGCTTATTGCCGATAGTGAAGCGAGGATTTCTCAAGCAGACAGCGATATGCGCAAGGCCAAAGACAACGCTGCCCAAGACCGTAAAGATATGCAAGATTGGCTAGAAAGCGAATTGAGCAATCGCGGTGTAGATGTCGATGAAATAGGCCAGCTTAAAAAGCGTATTAATAAGCTTAAAGAAGACATCACACGCACCGAGACACACCGTCATAAAGTAGCAGACTACGAGCGTTGGTACACCAATGTTTTCACTAAGCAAAAGGTCGTTTGGCAAGAAGGCTTATCTAAAGCCCGCAAGTCATTAGGTGAATCAGAACGTAATTTGGCAAGTAAGCAAGCAACCTATAAAGCGGCGAGAGAGCAGCTTCAAGAGCAGCACGGGCAGCTAGAAGCGACGCTTAAAACAGCTAGCGAACATCTTGAACAGGTTAAAACGTTAAGTAAGTCGCTTGCTAAGCTTACATTGCACGCCGGTGATGAAACAGCAGAGATCAAGCATGACGATGTCAGCATTGGTCAGCGAATATCAGAGGTGCAAAGTCAACTTCAAGAGCGGGAGAACCTGCTTAGCGATATTCGCGCCTACGTAGAAAGGTTCGATCAGCTTATTGCCGCGCAAGCCGGTACAGGTTTATCAGATACGTGGGAACGTGCCCGTGAGGAATGCGCTACCCTGAATGCCCACGGTGTGAAAAGCTTTGATCACCGCCGTATGGTGTCACATTTAGCACAGCTTCTTAATGTCATTGTTCCTCAGAAGCTTCAAGGCCTGCGTGAGCAAGGCCGTATTTTCGGGGCTGACCTTTCACAATATTACTTTGTGCTTGCCGACATCGACAAACGCATTGTGTCGCAAAGCCGTCGTATTACCCAAGAGGTTGACGGCGACCTGTCCCTTGATGGTGTGTCAGACTCAGCCGTTAAAATTCGTTCACGTATAAGCGAGCTTGAATTTTGGCCTGAGCTTGAGCAATTCAGAAAGCTTTACGAGCATTGGATGGAAGAGGGCGCCAACGAGTTACCGGAAGAAGAGTACGGGCAAAGTATGCGTCGGGTTCTTGATATCCTAGGTCGTGCCGCGCTTACCGGCGGTATTAGCAAGCTACTTGATATCGAGCTGCATCTACGTGAGGGTAAAAGTGACCTTGTCATTCGTACCGACCGCCAGCTAAATGAGTCTTCAAGTCACGGTATGGCCTACCTTATCTTGTGTAAGTTCTTACTCGCTTTCACCCGTCTACTGCGCGGTGATGCTGATGCCACGGTGCATTGGCCTATTGATGAATTAGGTACACTCCACCAAAACAACGTGAAGAAAATCTTTGAGGCATGTCAAAACAATAACATCAGTGTCGTCGGCGCGTTTCCTAACCCAGAGTCGGAAGTACTGACGCTATTTGAAAACCGCTACTTGATAGATAAAGTGACTCGCCAACTGCAGGTGGTTCAACCTAAAGCAAGCTCAATCGGCGCACGCATTAAACTAAAAAAAGAAGCAGAAAAGAACGGTGAAGTAGCAGGTGAGGAGACATCAGCATGATGACAGAACAAGGCCGTGTACTGAGTGCACTTTTACAAGGCGCGTTTATTTGTCAGGTGACTGATGAAGAGGCGTGGCGCTTTCTTAAATCTAGAGATAATGCTGCACAGTTAGAGCCTCATTTATCGCTACTCAATCGCACATTATCGACCACCGCTGAAGGTGATGTGTTTTTTGCCAGTTTCCTTACCATTGGTGAAAGCGAACGTAAGGTGCTAACGCAGCAGTTTCAAGATACGGCGTCGAACCTAGTCCCTCTGGTAGAGTGGTTGTTGCTGGTTCAACAGGCTAATGAATCTGACATGCCAATTACCATGGGCAGCGCCATTCGTTTAAACGAACTGCAAACCACGATAGAAGACACGCCCGCTTATGCTGAGCAGCTAGAAAAAATATCGCGGTATCGCATGTTCGGCTCTACCAGCGTGAATTTAGACGGCCAGTTAAAACAGGTTTTTAAACGCTTAACCGAAATGGGGTATTTGATTAAGCCAAACCCAGATAAACAGATTTTTCTAGGCACGGGAAAAATAGAACACCTGTATGAGATGCTACGTTTTATCGACGAAACCGAAGCGCTGAGTTTATCTGAGCAGGCGGAGGCCGCCATTTCGCAAGGTAGCTTAATATGAGCCAAGTCTTAATTCAGGCGGGCGCCAAACTATTAAATGCGTTAGGCCGTCACAGCGACCTTATTATGCAAGCGTATGTAAACGGTTCGGTGAGAGAGCGAGACCACAGCCCAAAGGTATTAGAACAGCTTGTTCAACTAGGCGTGTTGTGGCGTCCGGAAGCACAAAGCGAACTACGTTTAAAAAGCGCGGTAAGAAACCTGTTAGAGGGCAGCTTACAAGACGAACGCAACCGTACCATAAATGCCAATATAGGTGCGTCGCTGGCAAGCCTTAAAACCCTAACTGAGCACTATAAAGAAGCCCTTCACTACAACAAATACAACGAAGCGGCAGCCCATATGGGCGATTTAACCGAGCATGTTTATCAGCTTTCTGAATCATTGAGTAACAGTGTACGTGTCATGTTTGGCCGTATTAACAATGAGTTTGGTTATGTATCGTCGGTTGAAGCCAAAATTCGGGAAAACGAATTGGCACAAGGACAAGTGACCGACTTGCTGGCTCAGCTTGAGTGCTTCCGCTTCGATGAATTAAGTGAACTGGCTGGTTCTAACCGTGAACTTCGTCACTTACTGGTAGTGTCGCTACAGCAGCGTTTTGCAAAAGCAGCACAAGAGCTGTCAGTGGTGCAAGCGCGCTTACTTGATTTGCTAGGCCGATTCAGAGAGTTCCAAGGTCGTACACGGCTACTTAAAGGTTTCTTGCTACACATGGAGCAGCAGCCTGATTTTGCTCCGGGCAACTACGCTAACCTGACAAACGTACCTGTATTGTTTAACCAATCGGACGCTATTATTGCTAATGCCGCTCCAGACGTTAATAACGTTGAGCATGAAAACGATTATCAAAATATAGTGGCGTCGTTAACCCATGTACACAAACGTCAGTCTAAACACGAAGACACTAAACCCGTCGACATTGATGTGACTGAGCAATCAACCTTATCCTTGGAGAAAGATCCACTGCAAACAGCAGTAGAGGCATATTTCTGTGAAGTGATAGACTCAGGCCAGCCTAAAACCGCCTTGGATTATTTTGAAGAACACGCTCTAGAATTCGACCCCGAAGTGTGGATCTATCAGGTTATCGGTGGTTATCAAGCCTTGGACGATCAAGATAAGCAGTTTTTTGCATTAGAGCCTCATGGCCAAAATGATAATATCTACACAGGGAACTTTTATATCAATGACATCACCCTAGGGTTAAGATAGCCTTAGGTTTTTACCAATCTGTATTATGCCTAGCGGCAACCTGTTAACGTCCGCTGGGCGTTCACGTTTTTAAAATCACAATAACGAGAGCCGACACGGTCTCAGTTGATGCTTTTCTTTATACGTGGATTTCTCATCACAAATACCGATAAATATTCTCATATTTTGACAGATTCAAGACTTGGAACCTGTCAAAAAGCACCTATAATATGTTTAGTGTTTACACTTATTTAACATGATGAACTAAAAGTTTCATTGCGGCGTAACATTACGGTCAATTCAATGGTCTATGTTATTGCAAAGTAGTACGCAGTAATTGCGAGCCATGTTAAATAGCAGTGATGTAAGCACAAAACTATCGCGACTGCAGGATGCAGTGCATGTTGTGGTACTGCCGCGTACAGTACGAAGAGGAAGATGTTATGCAATTATCAGAACAACAGAGCTTTAATCAGGCCCTAATCAAGTTATCAGTATTACTTTATCAAGTTGACGGTATGGTGACGCTATCAGAACAAGACTATCTTAGTTCAATGGTAGAATCGCTAGATTGGCAAAGCCCAATTTGCCGCGAAGCTTTCTTAAACGACACAATTTATCAAACTCGAAAGGCCATCGACACCGGTGATACAATTACCTATTTACGCAGTTTAAAAAACGACTTGTCATTTGATGCTGAAAAAACATTGGAAGTCGCTATGGCTATAACCGGTGTGGACGGTGAGCGCAGTGAAGAAGAAACCGAACTACTTTCGCTTCTTACTCACAAATTATTGGCGAAGGCACTCGTCTCAGGAAAAGATACTCTGCAATAAATTAGCGTATCGAAAATAGACCTATTATTTATGCCAAACCTTGCTATGAAAGCGGTATGCACCTGTGCCGCTTCTGTTTCACTTTTCGCGCTGAGCGGTTGCCTTTCTTCACACAGTTCTCAATTCAGTGCCAGCGAACAGCAGTTTCCTGTCGGGGTCACGCCCTATAGTGAATATTTGAGAGAAGTCGACGCCTATCTTCACAAGCATAGAGCGTTTATTTCTAATGACAAAGCGAAAGAAGTATTCATGAATATGCCGTTTGAATGCGGTACGCAATATACGGATACAGGTGTGCTTCTTGTTCATGGGTTGGGAGACTCGCCTTTTTTCTTTCGAGATATCGCAAACGCTTTGTGCCGGGAGAGGGTGCATGTGAGGACGATTTTGTTACCAGGCCATGGCACCAAACCTGGCGATATGCTCAACGTAAGCTATGAGCAATGGCAAAAAGAAACCAATCATCATATTCGGCTCTTTTCTGAAGACGTTGATAATCTTTATATTGGTGGTTTTTCAACAGGAGCAAACTTAACTACCATCGCCAGTTTTTCCCTGGCTGACCCACTGGGCATAAAAGGGCTAATACATTTTTCGCCCGCGTTTAAGTCGCGCTTTTTTGTGTCTCGATTGGCACCGTATATCGATTCATTGTTTCCATGGCCCAATGTTGAACAAGAGGATAATCCCAGTCGATACAACTCAACCGCTATGCCAGGTTTTGCAGCTTATCAAGAAAGCGTGAACGTGCTGCAAGATTTGTTTTCTGCGCCAGCAGTTGCAGATAGCACATTGAATCTTCCAATATTTATGGTGGTGGCTGAAAAAGACAGTGTTGTTGATACAGTAACGATAGCCGAGCAGTTTAGAGATAACTTTACGCACCCTCGAAAGTGTTTATTGTGGCAAGGAGAAAATACGCCTAGTGCGCCTTCAAGCACATACGTCATGCAAACCATGAAAATACCGGAGCAGCGCATCAGCGCTGCATCACATATGAGTACACTGTTTTCTGCGGATAACTCATTATATGGCACACAAAGTGATTTTCGAATTTGTGACAACGGTCAAAGCAGCGATAAAGAAGCGCGCTGTAACGCGGGTGAGGAGGTGTGGTTCGGGCCGTGGGGTTATGAACCTACAGAGGGAGAAATGCCTCATATTTACGCCAGACTGACGTATAACCCTTACTTTGAAGATATAGTAGATCAGCTTGTTGCATTTATCGGAAAAGCAGAGCGGAGCGCGCTCTGCAAAAGCGATTAATTAAACCTTAAAACACATAATCTATGCATCGTTACCGCAGTCTGAAGCGACGCGCACCGTCGCTAACAGACCGAATAATGGCATTGTTTTCTCATTTATGCTCGGCATCTAAACACCGTGTGTTTGCGCATCCTCCATCTCTTTTTCTAGTTTTGCGCTTTCATCTGCACGAGGTTTAGTGAAGCGAGCGAGTGCTAAATAAAGAACAGGAGTAAGGTAAAGCGTAAATACAACGGCAATGCCTAAGCCGCCAAACACAACCCAGCCAATCGCATTACGCGCTTCTGCACCTGCCCCCGTGGAAAGAATGAGCGGCAGTCCACCAAGAATAGTTGACACTAGCGTCATCATAATGGGGCGTAAACGTACTTTGCCTGCTTCAACTATCGCTTCGTAAACATCAAAACCTTTGTCGCGAAGTTGATCAGCAAACTCAATAAGCAGAATTGCGTTTTTGGCTAGAAGACCGATAAGCATTACCAGACCAATTTGCGAGTAAATATTAATACTGGTTCCCGTTAAGAATAAGGCATATACCGCCGCCGCTATCCCAAAGGGAACGGTAAGCATTACAACAATCGCGCTATTTACGCTTTCAAACTGTGCAGCAAGAACTAACAGCACAATCACGAAAGCCAGAATATAGGTCAGTGCTACCTGCTTTGAAGTTTCTTCGAAAGTCTGTGCTTCGCCTAGAAATACCAAGCCAATACCATCAGGCAAAGTATCAAGGGCCAACGCCCGGATTTTCTCAACAACATCGCTAAGCGCAATATCTTCGGGGAGTTCCATTTCGACCTTTATTGCTCGTCGTTGTGCCTGACGTTCTAACTCAGCGGCAACGCCTTCTTCGCTGATAAACGCAACACTGGAAAGAGGAACAAGATTACCGTCATTACTTTTCACGTAAAGACTGGTGAGTTCAGACGGGTCAAGCGTACTGCGATTATTGGTTTGAAGTATAATTGGTATCGCTTGGTCGCCAACGTTCAAATCAGCAATATCATCGCCATTTACCGCAGCACGAAGGGTACTAGCAATATCGGTAAGCGGCACGCCTAGTTCTTCAGCGCGACGCCTGTCAATATTGACGCGCATTTGCGGTTGCGTGGGATCGTAGCTTATTCGCGGCCGCCCCAGTTCAGGTAGGTTTTCTTCAAGCTGGCGAGAGAAGTTTTGCGCTGCGCTGAAAATGTTTTCGTAGGTATCGCCGGTAAGCGCTATTTCAAGACCGCCACCTTGTCCTCGAAGATTCAAGCTATTGCCGCCAAAAGCATTACCGGGGGCTCCTGGAATCTGCTGTAATTTTGGACGGATTTCATTGACCACATCTTGAAGGGACTTGTCTCGTTCATCCCAATGCTTAAGTGGCGCGGTGATAAATACGATATTGGGGTCCCAAGAACCAACGACAGTGTAAATAGAATCGATGGTTCCGTTTTCCACATAAGGCATAAGCAATTCTTCCATTTTCTCTGCTTGCCTGTCCATAAAGTTTAAGCCAGCGCCATCGGGCCCTCTAGCAAATATACGGATGGTGCCTCTATCTTCACTAGGCAGTAACTCATTGTCGATATTTTGCGCCAAGATATAGGCACCACCGCCTGCAGCCAAGCTTAAAATACCCACAACCCAACCGTACTTGAGGGCTTTAAGTAACGAGGCTTGATAAAGGCGCAAACACGCATGTCCAAATCTGCCGAAGGTTTTACTAAATAAGCCATCTTTACTGGCCGGTTTTACCTTTAACCGAGCAGTTAATGCAGGAACAAGGGATAGGGCAACGAAAGATGAGATGACGACTGCGCCGGCCAGTACACCACCAAACTCTCTAAACAACCGCCCTGCGGTAGAGGGCAGAAATGCGATGGGTATAAACACAGAAGCAAGTACTGCGGTGGTGGCAACTACTGCAAAAAACACCTCTCTGGTACCGACGACGGCGGCAGCGCGAGCGCCCAGTCCCATACTTCTGCGTCGCTGTATGTTTTCAGAAACCACAATGGCATCGTCGACAATCATACCTGTGGCGAGCACGAGGGCGAGCAGGGTAAGAATGTTAATCGAAAAGCCCATTCCCCAGATGATGGCTAGCGCACCTGCCAGCGAAACAGGAATAGACAGCGCGGGTACAATAGTCGCGCGCCATGAGCCGATAAATACGAGCAATGTAACAACCACTAGAGCGACGGTAAGACTTAGCGATATAACCACTTCTTTTACTGAGTCTCGAATAAATTCTGCATCGTCAGCGGTGACCACAATGTTCATATCAGTAAAGCGTTTGTCGAGGTCTTTTACCATCGCAAGAACTTCATCTGATATCTCAATGGTATTTGAACTGGCTTGACGAATTACGCCTACGCCGATAACGGGTGTGCCGTCAAGACGAACTACGCTGGTGGTGTCGGCAGGGCCGAAGAACACACTGGCCACATCATTAATACGGATATCACCGGTTACAACAATATTGCCAACATCTTCAGCAGAAACAGACGTAGCATCAGTGCGAACAATCAGAGCTTGCTCTGCAGACTGAATGCTTCCTGCGGGCACATCAAAAGGCGCCAACGACAAGGCATCGGCAATGTCGCTCATTGACAAACCAAAACTGGTAAGTCGCAGCGGGTCAACAGAAACGCGAAGTACGCGCTCTCTGTCGCCATTTAAGGTGACATCGGCCACGCCCGGAATACTCAGAAATAACGGAGCGACATCGGTATCAACTCGTTCGGTTAGGGTTTCCATATCCAGCGTGTTGCTTGATATCGCCAAGCTTACAACCGCTTGGGCATCACTGTCTGCGCGAATAATGGCTACCTGCTCAACGTCATCAGGAAGCTGTCTTTGTACACGACTTACCGATTCTCGCACTTCATTAGCGGCGTCTTCTAAATTAACACCAGGGCGAAACTCTACGCGAACCCGCGCTGAGTTCTCTTCACTTTGCGCATAGATATCTTTTACGCCGCTGACCCGGGCGACCGCCCCTTCAAGCCGGCCTGTTACTTCTGCGTCTACCGTTTCGGGCGACGCGCCAGGGAACTGAGCGGTGACAGTAACGCGGGGTGTATCAACGTCAGGAAGCTCACGCACCTCAAGCCCGCTAAGTGCGGCAAGACCTGCAATAGCAATTAATAAATTCAATACAACAATTAGAACGGGACGTCGTATTGACAAAGAGGGTAAATCGTTCACTGAAGACGCTAGATTAGGATCACTCACCTTGAGGCCCTCCGGCCAATTCAGTCGTTATTTCCTGACCAGTGCGCAAACGCTGGACACCTTCAGCAATGAGTTTATCGCCTTCTTTAATTTCACCAGAAACTAATATCGTGCCTCTTAACCTTTGATGAACGCTAACGTCTACCTTTTTGGCTTTTCCATCCTCAGCGAGCCAGATATATGCGCCGGTAGCGCCCCAAAGTAGCGCAGCTTCAGGGATGGCGGCATAGCGATCGCCTTCGATGCTTAAGTTCACGCGAAAACTCATGCCAGGACGAAATTGATCAGATGAATTATCAAGTAGTGCCCTTGCACGAAGGGTGCGGTCTGCTTCGTTAATGCGAGAGTCAACCTGAGCAATTTCAGCATTGACAAGCGTCTCTCTATCACTCCATGGCTCGAGGGTAACATTGGGTGCGTTGAGTAACACCGGCAACGCCGCTTCAGGCGCTTTGAAGTTAATGAAAAGTTTGCTTCTGTTATCCAATGTAGTGATAACCGTTTGCTCGTTTATGCGATCACCCACTTCAATATCAGTAATGCCGACAACGCCATCAAACGGAGCAATAATATGTCTGTCTTCCAAGTCGGCCTGAGCTTCTTCCAATGCGACTTCTGCAAGGTCACGCTGAGTGCGAGCTAGGTCCAGTTCACTGATGGGCACCGCGCCTTGCTTATAACTAGAAGCAAGCCTGTCTACCGTGCGTTGTGCATCTTCTAAATTTAATTTGGCGCGTTTTAGCGACGTTTGCTGACGTCGGTCATCCAGACGAACCAGCACTTTACCTTTCTCAACCGCTTGGCCGGGAACGAAATTAATTTCAGTTACTTCGTCAGAGACAGCAGGATACAAAATAATCGAGCGCACGGCTTCAGCACTGCCAACAGCCTCGACTTTACGGGATTCGTTCATAAATTCTATGGGCTTAGTGACAACAAGCTTTGCTTGTCTATCGCCCATAAACTGAGCATTGGCAACTGGTGTTATTAAAAGAAGAGCACAAAGACCTATCGCTGTCTTCATTGCACCGTTTACAGAATTTTTCATTTTAAACCCGAAGCGTTATTGAACTCGCCCATCGTTGTTATTTTTTTGACAGCGAGCTCTTTGTTGTTTTCTTACCAACGAGTCTAATTATTAGACTATTGGTTGACCTTACATTTGTACCGTATAGCACCATAGGCGGTTCAGCTAAGCAATTGCAGTTCAGCGTATTCCTTATACAAGGTATCGCTTTTCATCAAAGACGCATGATCACCACTTCCCACCACCTTACCTTTATCCATCACTAGTATTCGATCTGCATGTTGCACGGTTGCTAGCCGGTGGGCGATGACGATACTGGTTTTTCCAACCATTAACCGGTCTATAGCTTGCTGAACCATACGTTCACTCAAGGCATCAAGCGCGCTGGTAGCTTCGTCTAGAAGTAAAATGGGTCGGTCTGCCAAAATAGCGCGAGCGATGGCGATGCGTTGCTTTTGCCCGCCTGAGAGTTTTACACCTCTTTCGCCCAGTTGTGTGTTGTAGCGATCGTCAAGGTTATCGATAAATTCGTGGGCGAATGCTTGCTTGGCCGCGTTTATTACAGCGTCATTGGTTGCTTGTGGATTACCATAGCGAATATTTTCTAAAACCGTATCTGCGAATACCACCGGTTCCTGTGTCACAACTGCAATATGCTGGCGTAGAGTGTCTAGTGGCATCTTATTGATGGGGTGGCCATTAAATAAAATTTGCCCAGCGGTAGGGTCGTAAAAACGCATTAATAATTGAAAGAGGGTGGTTTTACCAGCGCCACTGGCCCCAACTAATGCAAGGCGCTCTCCTGCCCGTATATCAATAGTCAGGTTAGTAAATAGCGGTTTACTATTTGGGTACGAGAAATTCACATTTTCCAACTGGATCCTTGGCGCTGCTTTAGGCACGTCAACGTTTGCTGAAGATGACTCTGACGTCATTTTCGTGCCAGCATTAACGTGTTTAATTGTAGATTCAGTGGTCATTAATTCAAACAAACGCTCACTAGCGCCAACGCCGCGCTGCACTTCGCCTATGACTTCGCTGATAGTGGCGACACTGCCACCCGCCATAACAGCATAGAAAAGAAAGGCTGAGAGCTCGCCTACTGTCATGGTCCCATCAAGTACTTGTCTTGCGCCTACCCAAGCAATGAAAATAATAGCGGTCATACTGATGCACATAATGCAGCCGATAAGCAGCGAGCGATAGTGAATACGCTTTTTGGCCACGTCCATGGCAAGCTCGACCTTTTTAGAGAAATGCAATCGTTCGGCATTTTCAGCGGTATAGGCCTGTACGGTCATTATTTCGTGAAGGCTTTCATCAATTCGTGCACCTAAGTCTGCCACTTTGTCTTGGCTTTCTTTTGCATATCGACGCACCTGAGGCGCCAGTACCTTGATAGGAACCAATACAGCTGGAACGGCGACAATGACACAGAAAGTAAGAAGGGGACTGGAAAACGTCATAAGCGCCAACGCGCCCAAGAAAGTCACTACAGAACGCAGTGTCATCGACAAACTCATTCCCACCACGGTTTGAATAATGGTTGTATCACTTGTGAATCGAGAAATAACTTCGCCTGTTCTCAGCTCGGCAAAAAACGAAGGCGGAAGAGACAGCAAGTGCGCATATACTTGGTTTCGAATATCAGCACTAACGCGCTCGCCAAGCCAAGTCATTAAGTAGAAACGTGCGTATGTTGCCAAACAGGCCACGATAGTAATAGCGAGCACTAATACTGTAGCTTCGTTTAAGGTATCAGCTGCATTTTCAACGAAACCGCTGTCGATAGCGTACTTAATGCCTTGCCCAAGTAAAAGCCATGCGACGGCTGCGGTAAAAAGGGCTATTACTGCGCCAACAACTCGCGCTTTATACTGAAGTAAATGTGAGCCAATCCACTGTAAAACTTGCTTTGTTGATACGGTTGCTAGCGGTGTTGTCAAAATTACCTCGTTGTGCGCGTGACTTCTTTATAGCGTTGTTTTTACAACGCTACTTATCATTTATGCCTTGATTATACGTTAAAGGACGTCCATTGGACGTGAGTAATGCGATTACAGTGACAGTATTTACGCTAAGATGTGAATCGAGTAGCGCTTCTCAGGTTTATTGTTTATGAGTGCGCAGTTCGTGCTCAGCGTTAACGCCTGTTTGGGTGCAAATACAGCGCGAATTACCCAACTAAACAAAGGATAAATCAGGTTTTTACTTGCATTGGGCGGTGATATCCGTATAATTCGGCGGCCTTCTAGCTGGCGTCTATTTTTTAGACGTTGTTTGAAGGCTTAAGTTAACGGTAACGCTACAACGAGTTTGAGGCATTTATGGTTACTATTCGTTTACAGCGTGGTGGCGCGAAAAAGCGTCCATTTTATCAACTAGTGGTGGCTGATAGCCGTCGTGCAAGAAACGGTCGTTTCATTGAAAACATCGGTTTCTTCAACCCAACTGCACAAGGTCAAGCGGAACGTCTTCGCGTAGATCTAGAGCGTGTAGATTACTGGGTTGGCGTAGGCGCGAGCTTATCAGATCGCGTTTCTAGCTTGGTAAAAGAAGCGAAAAAATCTGCAGCGTAAGCTGTTATTAACTGGTGGTATAGATGAGTCTAGCGTCTGACAAAGTGATTGTTGGCAAAATTGGCGCACCTTACGGTGTTAAAGGTTGGGTCAAAATCAACAGCTATACAGAAACGCCAGAAGGTATATTTGAGTACTCGCCGTGGTTTCTTGGCGAAGAAAATGAATACCAAATTGACCAGTGGCGACCGCACGGTAAAAACCTCGTCGCAAAAATTGTGGGCGTTGATAGTCGGGATGATGCCGAGCGCATCAAAAACTTGGATATCAATATAAATGCTTCACAGCTGCCTGATTTAGGTGACGAAGGAATTTATTGGCGTGAGCTCACCGGCATGAAAGTGGTAACAACGCAAGGTTACGACTTAGGTGTGGTGAAAGAAGTGTTTAATACAGGTGCTAATGACGTGATTCATGTCAAAGCGAATGTGGGCGATGCTTTTGGTCAAAAAGAAAGACTATTACCTTTTGTGTTCGACGACGTCGTACAAGAGGTGGATAAGGAAGCGAAGGTCATTAAAGTTGACTGGGACCCGGGGTTTTAAGTGACTCCGGAAAAGTGGTTCGGTGTTGTTAGCCTGTTTCCAGATATGTTTGCCCCATTTACCCAACAGGGTGTTATTGGTCGAGCAGTTAAGTCTGGAACCTTATCGGTTGACACCTTCAACCCCCGTGACTTTACCCATGATCGCCATCGTACAGTAGACGATCGCCCCTACGGAGGCGGACCCGGTATGCTTATGATGGTAAAACCGCTAACTGACGCAATACAAGCCGCCAAGAAAGTGGGCGGCGAAACAAGTAAGGTGATCTACTTATCACCACAAGGGAAACCCCTTGACCAAGCTGGCGTTCAGCGCCTTGCTAAGATTGACCGCACTATTTTAATTTGCGGTCGATATGAAGGTATCGACGAGCGGGTAATCGAAAGCCATGTAGATGAAGAAGTCTCTATTGGTGATTACGTGTTAAGCGGCGGTGAACTACCCGCAATGGTCCTTATGGACGCAGTTGCACGGTTGGTTCCCGGTGTGTTGGGGCATAAAGCTTCAGCGGTTGAAGATTCTTTCACTGACGGTCTTTTGGATTGTCCGCATTATACGCGGCCCGAGGTACTTGATGGTCAAAAAGTTCCTGATGTGTTGTTAAGTGGGGACCATGAAAAAATTAGGCAGTGGCGATTGATGCAATCAATAGGTAGAACCTGGCATCGTCGCCCTGATTTGTTAAATCACCTAGCTCTGACTGAGGAGCAGCAGCGTTTGCTTGAATTATTCCAAGCGCAACTGCAGCAAGATGACAGTTAACTAGGACGAGAGGATATGATGAGCAAAGTCAGTCAAGATATCATCAAAAAAATCGAAGAAGCACAGCTAAAGACTGATGTTCCTGCGTTTGGTCCAGGTGACACAGTAGTTGTTAAAGTTCGCGTTACCGAAGGTGACAAAGAGCGTCTTCAGGCTTATGAAGGTGTTGTTATCGCTAAACGTAACCGTGGTCTGCACTCGTCTTTTACCGTGCGTAAAATTTCTAGCGGCGAAGGCGTTGAGCGTGTGTTCCAAACACACAGCCCGGCAGTTTCTTCAATTGAAGTTAAACGTCGCGGTGCGGTTCGTCGTGCTAAGCTTTACTATCTACGTGAGCGTTCAGGTAAATCTGCACGTATCAAAGAGAAGCTTAACTAAGATTACTAATCCTTGCGTTATTGTTAACTTCGAAAAAGCCCGCTTCAAGCGGGCTTTTTTGTGGCCAAAATTCGATCCTTTTAAACCGGTTATACCCATCCGCATAGATAATACCAATCCGCATAGGTAATACCAATCCGCATAGATAATTGCCCACTCAGAAGGGCGAGTTCAAAATGTCCGTACTCTTTGTTGTGTCACCTTGATGTAGAACCACTATACCTGCGGTAACACGCCGCGATTACGAACATTTTAACTCTCGCTGAGTGGCTAATGATCTATGCGCTATCCGGACTGGTATGAACTATTACAAATGTTAATATTTTTTAATAGAGAAAAGGATGAGTTCAGAATACTTTGTGGTGCTGGGAATTATTGGTGTCGCATTTTTTGCGGTATCTGGGGCATTACTAGGCCATGACAAGAATATTAATGGTTTTGGCATCGTCGTTGTTGGCGTAATGACGGCATTAGGCGGTGGTACGTTACGTGACCTATTGTTGGGTAAGCCTATCTTCTGGGTTGAAACATCTGAGTATTTAATTGCAACCTATACTGCTATTTTCGCCACTGTTCTGTTAATTCGCTACTTACCTTCTCCTTCAAACTTCTATTTCATTATTATAGATACAATAGGCCTTGCCATCTTTAATGTCATAGGTATAGAGAAAGCATTGATAAGCGGTACGGGCATGATAGTCGCATTAACCATGGGGATGACGACGGGCATTTTTGGCGGCTTGATGAGAGATGTGGTCTGTCGAGAAGTGCCTTACGTAATGCGAGGCGACGTATATGCGAGTGCATGCTTTGCGGGAGGGCTTTCTTATGCTGCGCTTTTTGCATGTGATATCCCCTATATTTGGTGTATTTTGGGCTCTATTTCTGTCACCGTTTTACTGAGGGTGTCGTCTCTACATTGGGGGCTGAAAGTTGACTTGTTCAGGAAGCGAACGCCTAAATCTAAAAAGAAAAGCGTCACTGAGTTGTAGCGCGCGTAATAACGGTTTTTATTTGAAGGTACTAAAAACAGTGAAACCTAGAATTACAGCTTCACTGTCAATAATTTTTGCGTGTTATGCCATTAGAGATAGGGCTTCTATCAATGGCTTATTTTCGCTGTCGATTGTGTTGATAATATGTTTGTGCAGACGCTTTTTGTGTTCGCCAAAAATACCTCGCTTTTTATCAAAGGTTTTCGCGTAATTCAGCGCACCTTCTAGCAATGTTTCTTGTGTGTCGTACGCCTTTTCTATGACATGGTCTTGCTCTAGCTCTTTACCTGACACACGTCTTCCGGAAAGCTTCATTTCGTTGAACCTATGGTATGGCATTGCTTTTTTAACAAATTCAATCATGCCCGGGAGGAAAGGAATAGACAGGTCCACTTCAGGGAAGCAGAAGAACCCTTTGTCAGCCCGCATGAACCGAAAGTCGCAAGCGCACGCTAAAATAGCACCGTTGCCGAAGGCGTGACCATTGATGGCGGCAATGACAGGGAGCGGGTAAAGGAGTAGGGTTTTAAATACGTCGTCCATATCGTGCATAAACTGCTTGATCTCGTCTGAACGTCCCGCTTTCATAGCTGGCATCAACCAGTCGGTATCAATACCTAAGCTAAAACACTTCTCGTTGTTTGATGTAATGACCAAGGCCTTGCAGCCTTCATTGCTCTTAATGGTCTCTAATGCAGATAGCATCTTTTTTGCGAAAAGCGGATTATGGCGGTTTTCACCATTTTGCATGGTTAGAATGGCAACGTCGCCAGCGTAGGTAATGGCTAAATTTTGCATTGTGTTCTCATTATTGTTTCGTTGTCACAATGATACAAAACCCAGACAGCGAATGAAAAATTTAGCTTATTTATGTTGGTCAATTATTAAGGTGGAATGGGCAATAAAATTTATTCTAGATAATGTCCGATCATGCCTTACTGACAGTCTTCGCAAATGGAAAGTGAAGGTGCATCTTTTTTATGAGGAAAAGCAATACGTAAAATACCGAGTAAATTTGTCGCCATTGAATGGAACTAACGGCACAAAGGGTTGGTAAGTGATGTATAGGCAGTAGCCTTGAGGTCGCTAACAAAAGACTCTTTGAAATAGCTGTATCGCTATTTATGATAGCGCGGTAATTCGCGTGTGAGGCCCAGATTAAACTCAGGCAAAATGGCGTATAGAAATTAAACCTCACTACCGATTAAAAATTGTGCAGGCCGTGTTTTAGGTTGCAATTTAGTCATGTTCATTCGCTTCGAATATACCCTAGATTAAACTATTATCCGTTAATGCTTGCTTAGTTATGCTTTAATTGTTAAAAAGTCAATGACGTTAAAGAAATATAGAATAAGCTTGCTGTATAATAAAGTTTACACGCAGATTGGACACTCTTTTGGCGTTTTATTTTTAATTTTTATTTGTAGTTAAGAGAGTAAGAGAACTCCCATGATCAAGGACACTGTTAATAATGTTCACGTAAGTACAGAAGATGTGCTTATTACACCTGACGCGCTAAGCGCTGAATTGCCTGTTTCGGAAAAAGCACTCGCCGCTATTTCTGATTCTAGAAAAATTGTTTCTGATATTATTCATCGTCGCGACCATAGATTGCTTGTCGTGTGCGGCCCTTGCTCAATACACGATGTGGAAGCGGCAAAAGAGTACGCACTCAAGCTTAAAGAGCTGCATGAATCATGCAAAGATACCTTGTTTATTGTAATGCGCGTGTATTTTGAGAAGCCGCGCACGACAACAGGGTGGAAGGGGCTTATTAACGACCCGCATATCGATGGTACCTTTGACATTGAAACCGGCCTTCGCAAGGCAAGAGAGCTATTGATCTGGTTAGCTGAGTTGGAGTTGCCTGTAGCCACTGAAGCCCTCGACCCGATAAGTCCGCAATACTTGGCAGAGTTGTTTAGCTGGGCCGCCATTGGTGCGCGTACGTCAGAATCTCAAACTCACCGAGAAATGGCCAGTGGTCTGTCGATGCCTGTCGGTTTTAAAAACGGAACAGATGGTAGCTTGGATATTGCCATTAATGCACTTAAATCTGCGGCCTCTGGGCACCGCTTTATGGGTATCAATAAGCAGGGCCAAGTAAGTGTAATCGGTACCAGTGGAAACCCTGACGGTCACATTATTCTGCGTGGTGGCAAGCAGCCTAATTACGACTCTGTTTGTGTATCTGAGTGCGAAATTGAATTGCAAGATGCCGGTCTTACTGCAGGATTAGTTGTTGATTGCAGTCATGCGAACTCTTCGAAAGATTACCGCCGCCAACCTCTGGTCGCACAGAATGTAGTGAATCAAATACTTGAAGGCAACCAGTCAATTATTGGCGTCATGCTTGAGAGTCATTTGAAACCTGGAAACCAAAAAGCGGAAGGTAAAAAACCTGAAGAGCTTGAATACGGCGTTTCTATTACTGATGGATGTATCGACTGGGAAACTACAGAAAACTTAATTGCTCAAGCCAGAGATAAATTAATAACTGTGTTACCCTTACGTCAAAATAAGCGCACGGTGGCATAAGCTAACTTAAACCCGTGCCATTTGATTCAAGGACAAGACATAATGGCCGATTTTTCGCAGCACTTAAAAAAGCTAGATACGCTGCGTGAAGGTATTGACGAGCTGGATTCCCAGCTCGTCGAATTACTCGCAAAACGCAATCAAATTACGACCCAAGTAGGACAAATCAAAGCCGAAGCTGGCATGCCCGTTTACGTGCCAGAACGAGAAAAGGCGCTAATCGCATCTCGTCGCGCGCAGGCTGAAGCGCTTGGGGTTTCTCCTGATTTAACTGAAGATTTACTGCGTCGTGTAATGCGTGAGTCTTATCATACTCAAAACAACAAGTATCGCTGCGTAAAGCCAGACTTAGATAATGTGGTTGTTATCGGTGGTGCAGGCGCCCTAGGCCGGGTTTTTGTCAGTTTATTCGAACGAAGTAACTACCATGTTTCGGTTGTCGAAAAGGACGACTGGGAAAATGGACGTGCTGCGTCAGTGTTAAGCGCAGCTTCCTTAGTTATTGTCGCGGTACCTATTAACTTAACCGAAGCGGTAATCAGTAGGCTTACCATGTTGCCTAAAGACTGCGTGCTTGCGGATATCACCAGTGTTAAATCTAAACCTTTGGAGGCAATGCTTGCGGTACACAGTGGCCCTGTTGTAGGGCTCCACCCTATGTTCGGTCCTGATGCGCCTGGAATGATCAAACAGGTTGTTGTGGTATGCGACGGTCGGCATTGTGATAAGTATGACTGGTTGATTGAACAAATGCGGATCTGGGGGGCCACTATTCATGACTCCAGTGCACAAGAGCACGATCAAGCCATGGCATATATTCAGGTTATGCGCCACTTCAATACATTTGTATATGGTCAGCACCTCAAGGGTGAGGATCCGAGTTTAGCGTCTCTGACCATGTTTAGCTCACCGATTTATCGGTTAGAGCTTGCGATGGTAGGGCGTTTGTTTGCTCAGTCCCCGCAGCTCTATGCGGATATTATTTTCAACAACCCTGATAATTTCGCGCTTTTGCGTCGTTTTCATGAGCGATTTGGTCTCGCGCTGTCACTTCTGGAAAGCGGCGATAAGAAAAGTTTTGTTGAACAGTTTATGAAAGTCGGGGCATGGTTTGGTGATTACGCTAAAAAGTGCTTGGTCGACAGTAAACAAATGTTATTGAAAGCGGATGATGGACAGCTTTTGAGAGATAAGTAACTAACTCCATTCCCCCCTAACCAGATAAAGAATGGCGAGCATATAAGCTCGCCTTTTTGATTTAGTTGGCAAGGGCGCTTGCTGCTGCCACTTTTGTGGGGCTTATTTCTTCGCTTGGATAGCAGCCAAGCACCTTGATGTAGCGAGTGATCCCGCGTAGCGCGTCCAGCGCGTTTTGTACTGGGCCATCTTCAACGTTGCCTTCTACATCAATATAAAACATTTCTTCCCACGGGTTACCCGGAATAGGGCGAGACTCTAACTTGGTCATGTTAATACTGTTTTCTCGAAGTACTAACAAGGCTTCAACCAATGCGCCAGGCTTTTGAATAGTTGACATGACAAGTGTAGTCTTTGCTGGAACCTGAAGCGGAACCACAACAGGATTGCGCGCCACAACAATAAAGCGGCTGTGGTTTTCTTTTTGATTTGCCAAGTTACTTTTTATGGCCATTAAGCCGTATAGATTTCCTCCGGCCTCACTTCCTATTGCCGCCACATCATCTCGCTTAAGCTCGCTTACCGTCAGCATCGCAGATGACGTGCTATCCATAGTTTTTACCTCCACATTGCCTAGCTCAGCGAGGAAATGGCTGCATTGGGTGAAAACCTGTGGGTGGGCGTACAAGGTTTTAATTTTATCTATGCTCGTATTAGTCCCTACCAGTAGCGTATGGCGAATAGGGTGCGTAAGCTCACCAATAATACTTAATTGGGTATGTTGCAGCTGATCATACACTTCGTTGATACTACCGGAGGTCGTGTTTTCAATAGGTAGCACCGCATAGTCAGCTTCAGTACTTTCTACTTTATGAATAATTTCAGCAAAGCTTTGGCAGCCAATTTCTAAAAGCTCGCCAGGTCGACGAGAGAAGTATTTTTGCGTTGCAAGGTAGGAATATGAACCTTTGTCGCCTAAAAATGCAACACGGTTAAGCGGAAGCGTGCTGCCAGGGTTAGCGCGCTCTGCTAGCATAGCTTGTTGATTTAATACCGAGTCTTCAATAATGACATGGAAGATTTGCGTTACGTAATGTGGGTCTAAACCAATGCCTTGACCCTCTTTAATCAAGCGAACTAACAGTTGCTCTTCTCGCTTCTGATCTCGCACAGGTATATGGTGTTTTATTTTTGTTTCAGCGACTTCGTTAGTTAGCTTTCTGCGCTCTGCTAGTAAATTAAGTAATTCACTGTCCAACGCGGTAATCCGCTCTCTAACAGTATCTAATGCATTGTCTGACATAGTGTTCTCGTGCGTAATCAGTAATAAAATTCTGTTAAAAAAAAACCTCCCGAATGGGAGGTTTTGTGCATGTAGCTGCGCCTCCCTAATTAAAGGATGTAAACGCAAAAAAGAAAATTGCTACGTGCTTTATATTCTGTTTCATAGGTTGAATGTATGTTGAACACTCATGTGTGTCAACCCATTTTTACATATGGTCTATAGCTTTTTGTTATGTGGGCTTGAAAAAGTAATGAAAATAAGCAAGCCGTAAAAATCAAGTGAGCAAACTTTTACGGCTTAAGCAGGGATTAACAGCTTTAAATTGGCGAACTAATTGCCTAAAAGAGCTGAGAGCATCTGTCTGACTTCATTCGGTTCAAAGGGTTTGTCGCATAGCGCATTTACCCCTGTTTGCTGAATATTGGCCATATGCGCACTGTCTGCCGATTCAGATGTCACCATGATGATGGGGATATGTGTAGTTTCCGGATTGAAACGAATAAATTCAGACAACTCACGACCATCCATCTCTGGCATGTTGTAATCGGTAACAACGAGGTCAAAAGCTTGGTCTTTAATAAGCGTCAATGCTGTCGCGCCATTTTCTGCTTCTTGAATGCGTTGGAGGCCCATTCCCTCCAATACACGCCTTATGTGGTTTCTTGCTAACTTACTATCGTCTACAAGTAATACACGCACATCGTGAACATCGAATAGCTCAAGGTCTAACTCGTCGTGATTGATTAAATCTAAGCTTGCATTCAGTGCACGAGATAAGTGAAGTGGCTCGAAGGGTTTGGGTAGGATAGCCGCTACACCTGCCTGCTTAAATTCTTCCAGTTTGCTCAATCGGTTTTCACTCGAAACAAGCATAAAAGGGATACTCTTGAAATCATCGTGTTCTTTGATGAATTTTAATAACTCTAGCGCGGTTCCGTCTTCGTAATACATGGCACTAACGATAAGATCGGCGCCATGAGCTTTCACTGCAGATCGGGCTTCAGAAAGGGTACTGACAGGGTCAATTTCCTTAACGTTTTCCTTCAACAACAACGTCGTAATAATTTTCCGCTGAGTATCAGAGGGTTCAACAAGAATAATATGTAAATCAGAAATTGACAGCTTTTCCATTTCAGACTCTTTTTGTTATATGTTTATGAAAAAGGGCACACTCGCAACTATTGTGACCAACTAACCACCTGCGAGCTTAACTTTGTAACCCTTGTCTGTAAGTAGTGAGCGCAATTTTTCTCTGTCATCGGTTTGAACTTCGATTACACCGTCTTTGACCGCGCCACCACAACCACATTTCTTTTTAAGCTCTGAGCCAAGTTTTTTTAGCTCATCGGAGGGGATATCTAAGCCCTTAATTAAGGACACGCCTTTCCCTTTTCGCCCTTTGGTTTCTCTGTGAATACGGACGATACCGTCTGAAGATACCGAGCGTTGCTCTGTTTTCTGCTCAGGCTTTATTTTGCCGCTTTCAGTACTATAAACTAAAAGTGCGTCTTGCCAGTCTTGCATAAATACCTCAATAAAATTCGTCTTTCCATCTTAATTCGGCCTAAAACAACTTAATTATACAAAAGTTGTAGACACCAGCGATGGCGATGTAGAAAACTTCAACTAAGATAAGGATAGCAAAGATAAAAGCATCAGATGAAGCATTTATGCTCACATTTAAGGGAACGCGTATGGAAATAACGTCACGATTTGAAAATCAAGGGAAAACATTAGTCATCGATGTAGGCGCTAAATTTGATTTCAGTAAAGTAGAGGTCTTTAGAAACGCCTATCGCGACCTTGATAGCAATGTTTCGCACATTAGCGTCGATTTATCGCGGACAGAGTACATGGACAGCTCTGCATTGGGCATGTTGCTTAACATGCAAAAATCATTAGCGGGCAGAGAGCTTAGCTACAGTATCGAAAATGCGCGCCCTCAAGTGGCTAAAATTCTGCAAATATCTCGTTTCGATAAGAAATTTGACATCAAATAATCACTAAGAGATCCACACCACGTGAAAATTCTTATTGTCGATGACGAGAGTATAAATCGTACTTTGTTGACAAACATGCTCTACAGCGCAGGCTATAAAGATTGCATAGAAGCTGTGAATGGTATTGAGGCCATCAAGCTGTTTGACGAGGAACAACCTGATCTGGTGCTGCTCGACGTTGTAATGCCAGGGCTATCTGGTTTCGATGTTGCACCAAAAATTCGAAAGCGTGCGAAAGGTACTTATCTCCCGATTCTATTTATCACTGCACTTGAAGATAAAGAGAGCTTAGTTCGCTGTCTTGAAGTGGGTGGTAATGATTTCGCCACTAAGCCTTTCGACCGTCATATTCTCATTGCAAAAATAAGGGCGCATCTGCAAATACGAGCATTGAGTGAGCACGTTGAGCAGCAAAACCAAGCGCTGCGTTTGTTCAATCAGCGCGTCGCGCGTGAGCACGCTATTGTCGAGCATATATTCAGTCACGCTATCGTTAATCGTCCTGAAGTTTTGTCGCATTTTGACTTTTTGTTACAGCCTGCTGAGACCTTCAATGGCGATCTCTTTTTGTGTGAAGCCAGTCCCAGTGGCGGAATTTATTTTGTCGTCGGGGATTTCACTGGCCACGGCTTAGCATCAGCAATAGGGGCGTTACCCGTAACGCGAGCATTTAGAGAGCTGGCTCAGCAAGGTGTTTCCATTGCCGAAATTACCTCTGAGCTAAATCGAATTCTCATTACTTTTCTTCCCAACGACATGTTTATGGCTGCAGTTATTGGCGAGATAAATGCTTCGGGTAATCGTGTCCACCTTTGGCAGGGAGGCATGCCTGAGGTAATCGTCCCTGCGAAAACGGATATCGCCATGCGCAAAGTACCGTCTCGGCATATGGCGCTTGGGATCTTAGACGAGAATGAACTCAATACTGATTACGATACGATTAACTTAGGGCACAATGAACAGCTCGTCATTTGCAGTGATGGTTTGATTGAAATAGCAAATAAGAACGGAGAAATGCTGCTTGAAGAGGGGTTAGTCAATATTATCAAAGTGCAGATGCAAGAGCAGGGAAAAGTAGATGCGAAATCGCTGTTTCGTCAAGCGAAAGCACACGGTTTCTCATCGTCTTTAGATGACGATGTTACCTTGGTTATTTTCAATGCTAAGCCTGTCAATATTTCCACGGTTCGCAAGGTTGATGAGGGCTTACCTTCTGTCCATGAAATAGCTCTGAGCGCCCCACATTTAAAACAGCCTGATATTCTTCAGCGGGTTCTTCAGTTGGCAGGTCAATGCGAAGGGATACAAAATATCCGTTCGATTGTCTATACCGTTCTCTCTGAGCTTTTCAACAATGCGTTGGATCATGGCATTTTAAAGCTTGAATCTAAAGTGAAGACGGATAGTGCTGGTTTTCATCAATATTATACAGAGCGCGAGAGGTCGTTGAACGCGCTTAGCCACGGCCGAATCAACATTCGAATCGAATCGTTACCCATAGAGGGTAAAGTACTCTTACAAGTTGAAGACAGTGGCGAAGGATTTCGTTGGGATAGAGGCCGAACCTTAATTGGTCACGGCAATGCGAAAGAAGAGAGTCATGGCCGCGGATTGCCGCTAATACATGCTTTGTGCGAAAAGGTATGGTTTGAGGACGGGGGCAAAAAGGTGCTTTGTCTTCTCGATACCCAAAGCTAAGCTTACTCTCTCGTCATTGTGCCTAGGGTCAAATGCTCTTAGCAGCGCATATGTCATCTAACGAATTGGTTAACTAATCGAATTTCTCTTTCCCTCAGTAAAAATTAAAGAAACTATCGCGCAATGTCGCTGCGCATTTCATTACTGAGGATTTATGCTGAAATCGTTTTTAAAGTTTTTTGAAGATTCACACAAAAATAGAGAGTCAACCTACACAGTGGAATTGGCTACGGCGGCTTTACTCAGTGAAATTGTTAATGCTGACAGCGAAGTAACTGACGATGAAAAGCGAGAATATGAAAACCAGCTAAAAAAGCACGTGAATGTCGATGAAGACGCAATGGCGGCTCTACTGAAGCGAGGTCAAGAGACATCGGAAGAAGCGGTAGATCTTGTCCATTTTACTCAAGTCTTGAATAAACACTGTAGCGCAGATGAAAAGGTCAGCGTTGTGAAAAGTTTATGGGTGATCGCGTATGCAGATGCGTCGCTCGCTCCGCTTGAAGAAAGCACAATTAGACAAATCGCAGATCTACTCTATGTGTCGCACAGCGACTTTATCAAAACAAAGCTCTCTGTTGTCGAGGGCATGACGGGGTGAATATATAAAGATAAGTGATAAACGCTTTCTAAAAAATCCATTTTACTTTCTTTGCGCCTGCCTTACTATTGTGAAAAAAATGTAAGCGACAACGCGGTGGCGATGATATTTTCGTGTTGCCATGTGTTTGCTAGAGAGAATTAAGTAGTAAGCAAAGGACACACGAGTGTTTAATACCCTGAAGATTTCTATCGGTCTTGTGATCGTAGCGACAATGTCGATATTGACCCTGTCTATCGGCGTTGTAAACAGATTAGATAGCAATGAGTCAGTTATTGATATTGTAAAAGATAACACTGCTGCGTTGAGTAATTCTATGGCGCTTCAAATTGCGGTGTTAATGGAAAGAAATCCAGGGAACCATGCGCTTCTTTCCTCAGTGTTCCAGCCCCTAAAAGCGCATGAACATCTGCTATCTGCAACGCTTTACGACAACGACTTTAACGTTATATCGACTATTTATGGCGAGCGTGTCAATGAAATAGAGGCTGAGGTTGTTCCCCGGTTGCCAGAAAATACACCTTTTGGCATTACGCAATATGAAAATGTACTGGTAGCCCATCAGGTTGTCGGAAGTAGTCTTTACCCGATGGGGCATGTTGTCTTATACATAGATGTCGCGCGTATAAAATCAGAAGAGGCGACTCTCGCCATCCTGAAGCAATTACCCATTATTCTTGTCGTCTGGCTTTTATGTACAAGTGTCTGCATTTTTATCTTATATCGATTAGTGTCGCCTCTCACATCACTTTGTCGGTTTACTCAAGAAGTCTTTGAATCGAAAGACTACGCCTTGAGAAACTCGTTAAATGCATCAAATGAAATAGGTCAGCTAGCCCGCAACATCAACAATCTATTAGATGCGATCGAAGTTGAATTACTGGTTAATTTTGAGCAAAAACAAACGCTGGTTGACCAGCAAGAAACCATGTCGCGGCTCGCTAATTTCGATAGCTTAACCGGGTTACCTAATAGACAATTTGTACTCGATAATTTGAGATTAGAATTGGCGAGAGCAAAGAGAAATGAAGAAGATCTCCTGCTATTGTTTTTCGATTTAGATGGTTTCAAAGGCATTAATGATTCGCTAGGGCACGAAACAGGGGACCTGATTCTCATAGAAGTGGCTGACAGAGTGCAGTGTTTACTGCGAGACGGTGATCTGTTCGCACGATTAGGTGGTGATGAATTTCTAGTTCTTCCTGATAGAGATGCCTCTACTAAGCACGCGCAAAGTTTAGCAAATCGCTTAATTACAGCTTTTGACGAACCTTTTGAGCTTCGTGGTCTTTCTTTAACGGTAGGATTGAGCGTTGGCATTGCTAAGGCGTCAGATGCAGCATACGACCTTAGTGAACTGATGAGTAACGCAGACCTTGCCATGTATCGCTCTAAAGCTCGAGGTAGAGGAAGCTACACCTTATTTACGCCGGATATGGTGGAATCGCATAAGCGAAAATTATTGCTGGCTAATGGTATTGAAAAGGGCCTAACAAACGATGAATTTGTGCTCTACTATCAAGTGAAAGTCAATAATGGCGGCAGGGTAATAGGCGTAGAGGCATTGATTCGCTGGCAGCACCCTGAATTTGGACTTGTCATGCCGAATGAATTCATACCTATCGCTGAACAGGGGGGCAAGATAACGGCAATTACGCGCTGGGTTATAAAGCGTGTCTGCATTGATATGCCTTCCTTGAAACAGTGGGCTTCAAGGCCTTTTAGGGCTTCAATAAACTTGTCTGGGCACGATTTACGTAGCACTCAGCTTTTTGACTATATCTACAATACCTTTACATCGTATAACGTTAATCCAGAAAATTTTGAGTTCGAGGTGACAGAAAGTGCTTACCTTGAGAACTTTGCGCTGTCGAACAAATTTTTTAGACGGATAGGAAATATGGGGTGTGCAATTGCTCTTGATGATTTTGGTACGGGTTACTCATCGTTAAGCTACCTCACCCAAATCACCATAGATACGTTGAAAGTCGATAGGCAATTTGTAATGGAACTTCAAACGTCAGAGCGCAGTCGATTAGTTACAGGCGCTATAATCGATCTTGCTAAACGTCTTTCGTTATCCGTATGTGCTGAGGGAATAGAGAATGTTGAGCAATGGGATTATCTAAGAGAACATGGATGTGACAATGTTCAGGGCTTCCTATTCAGTAAACCGATCCCTTTATCCGCACTCATAGACTCTCCTTGCCACTTTACCACTGAAGAGTTCGTCTGATTTTCAAAGCCAATATAGTAATACCAATCCGCATAGATAATTACCTTCTCAGAAGGCGCTGGCCAGTTTCCTAGCCAAGCGTGGGAGTGCAGGAATGGCTGTTCCCTTTCACATTCCCAGAATGAAGCGAGGAAGCTTACCAGACCTTCCCGTAGGGCGAGTTTACAATGTCCGTGCTCTTTGTTGTGTCACCTTGATGTAGAACCACTATACCTGCGGTAACACGCCGCGATTATGAACATTTTAACTCTCACTGAGTGGGTAATTGTCTGTGCGGACTGGTATAGTGCTAACCCCCAGTACTTTTACAAAAGAAGTGTTTCTTATTTGCAACATATTGTCTGTTTGCTCAGCGATGACACTTCAATGTATTTGAAAAGGGATTGATTTATATAGGCTTTGTCTTTTTGGTCTGAAAATCGCATATTTGTCATCGCGAGTATGTTTGTTATCGCGAAAAAGAAACGTAGGCAATTATAATACGTGGTTAATTGAAGACGAGTGGTACTATTTACACACTTTTTCTACTCTTAGTTAAAGGAAGTTGAAGATAGAAGAAGTGTTTAGAGAAGGATTTTATAAGCATTTTGCGGAGGATTCATGATGAAACGTCTCGAAAAAGTTTTCATAGCACTGTGTGCTATAGCTGCAGTACAAGCTATATCGGTTGCGGATGCACATGCCAACCCAGCACGCACGCTCTTACAACAATTAGACACAAACAAAGATGGTCTTATTTCACTTAAAGAGGCAGTGCGTCACACCGGGCTTCTAAGAAATTTTGGGTTGATTGACGACAACGAAGACGGGAAGCTTTCGGAATCTGAATTAGCGAAAAGTAAGCTGACGCCCGGAAACGAAAACCTCACAGCAAGTGAGTAACCAAAGTAGATAAAGTTAGAGAGGAAAAAGTTCTGATAAACAAGGTTTCGTTTAGCAAGCGAATAGTCCAGCTAGGTTCGCTAAGGCAGTTGACGTTAGTTAGCTTTTTACTGGCCCTTATTCCTCTTATCGCCCTGCTTTGGCAAAGTCAGAGTGACTTGGCCAAAGTAGGGCAAATGACAACGCTAGAAACACGGTTTGTAGTGGATGTTGTAAGTGATATGCAGCGACTTGACAATGCCGTTGTAGACGTCGAGCGCAGTATTCGTCAGTTTGCGGTTTTGAGAAGCGACCAAGTCGCCTCACTTTCAGACAATGCAATAGAGCAGTTCACGCTCGCTGCCGATAATTTATGTCAAGCATTGTCTGTCCCTGCAACGTGCTCACGTTTATCTGGTCAGCTCAACCAGTTAGCTGAATATCGGACTATTGAAGATCAATTACTGTTAAATGCCTATTTGGCCTCGATTGGCGATAGCGTGGAACAGCTTCGCGATGATGTAGAAGCGGTGATTAACCAACGAGTTCAAGTTCAGCAGGACGATCTTAATGCCATGCAAGCTAAACAGGCATGGTCTACGGCCATGCTGGTGAGTGTGTCATTGCTTCTCATATTGTTGGGCAGTCAGCTGATCGTTAATCCCGTCAATAATCTCAAAAAGATCATCAGGATAATGGCTCATAGCGACGGCGAACTGCCGCCATTATCAAGTCAAGCGCCAAGAGAGCTCATCGACGTCGAAAAAGATCTACACTGGCTCTATGACCGTCTGCAGCAGTTGGAGCACATAAGAACGGCCCTATTGCGTCATGCAGCGCATGAATTGAAAACGCCACTTGCCAGCATTAAAGAGGGCTGCAGTTTACTGTCCGAAAACGTGGTAGGGGAATTAAACAACGGTCAGAGAGAGGTACTCTCATTATTAACAGCAAGCACCCAGCGTTTAAATACGCTGGTGGAGAAGTTACTCGATTACAACCTGCTTTTGCAGCAAGCTCAGCCTAAAATGGTAGAAAGCGACGCGAAAAAGTTAGTTTCAGCCTGTTTAGAAGATTATGCATTAGCGATTCAGGATAGAGAAGTGGATGTAAATATCGTGTCAACTAAGGTAAACGTCGACGAGGAGTTATTTAGACGAATACTTGATAACTTGGTGTCTAATGCTGTTGCCCACGGCGCTGTAGGCAGGCCAATCAACGTACATCTTTACAAAGAAGAAGAAAATTTAGTACTCGATGTTGCAAATCGCGGAAAGCGAATCGCACCAGAATCGGTACCGACCTTGTTTGAACCCTTTATTCGAGGGCCAGAGCCAAGAAATGACAATGTCATAGGAACTGGTTTAGGGTTATCTATCGTTGCCGATTGCGCTCGACTAATGCATGGTGATGTACGCGTGGTAGATGTAGACTATGCAGATGTTTGCTTTAGAGTGACCATTCCGCAGCAGGAAAAATAAAAAATGAGAATAAGTGGTTTAATTGTCGCCTTACTGGTGCTGACAGGATGTCAGAGCTTATCCAGAAACAACGACAGCACAGGTGAACCTGAAAAGGTAACACCTGTCGTTAAAGTAGATCGCGGTTTTTGTCTGTTTGATGAACCGCCCCCAACCTTTGAAAATAATTGCGATGCGACTTATTGGGTCAATAAGTGGATTGAGGCGGCCAATCAGCCATGGTTAGACCGCAAGCAAACGTTGAGTGGCTTAGGTAAGTCGTATTTCGATACGCTACACGCATACATACTAACGCTGCCAAATGATACTCCTTATCAAGATAGACTAAGAGCACAACTGGCGTTAGACGACATCGCGGGTGATTTTACTCCATCGGCACAAGAATTAATTAAGGTCGTTGCGAGCACGCAAAACAATCAGGTTATGCAGTTAGAGTCTGCGATGGTTGTACTTGAACAAGAAAATACATCTAGGGGTGAGAAATTAAAAGCGCTCGAGAAGGAAGTGCATAATCTACGCAAAAAATTAGAGGAATTGTTGCAAATAGAAGCGACATTAATGGATAAAAACAGGAGTACACAACAGTGAGCGAAAAGGCGAGTAGTAATCCTAACTTATTGTTGGTTGATGATGATAAAAGTTTATTGCGCTTATTAACCATTCGTTTAGAAGGCGAAGGGTATGAAGTCACGGCGGTTGAAGATGGTCAATCGGCACTGCGAAAACTTCAAAACGAAAGTTTTGATGTGGTGTTAAGTGATTTGCGCATGCCTGGCTTGGATGGTCTCAGTCTGTTTGAAGAGATCATGGGAATCAGAAAGGACATTCCGGTAATTCTCATGACCGCTCATGGCACAATTGCCGATGCAGTAGCTGCAACACAGCGTGGAGTCTTTGGTTTCTTACCTAAACCGGTGGATCACGACGAATTACGCGCCTTATTGCAAAAAGCGCTTAGCCAATCCCAAGCGGCACAGCCAGGGGACTGGGCGAAAGATATCATCACTCGTTCTCCTGAGATGTTGAACGTATTAGATCAAGCGTTTCGCATTGCGAAGCGGGAAGTGTCCGTGCTTATCAGTGGAGCAAGTGGAACGGGTAAGGAATTACTGGCTAACGCAATTCATAAAGCCAGTAACCGCAGCGATAAACCGTTTGTCGCGATAAACTGTGGAGCATTGCCAGAAAACTTGCTTGAATCAGAGCTTTTTGGTCACGCGAAAGGTGCGTTTACAGGCGCAGTCGCCGCGCATCCGGGACTATTTAGAGAAGCTGATGGTGGGACGTTGTTTTTAGACGAAATTGGCGATATGCCAATGACCTTGCAAGTGAAGTTGCTTAGAGCACTACAGGAGCGTCAAATACGACCAGTGGGCAGCAGCAAACACGTCGATATTGATGTACGTATTATTTCAGCGACGCATAAAGATCTGCATAAAGAGATGGAAGAGGGGACCTTCCGTGAAGACTTGTATTACCGACTAAATGTCGTGAACTTAAAGCTTCCATCACTTAAATCAAGAAGTGAAGATATTCCTCTTCTTGCCAGGTCGTTACTTCAACAGAGTGCGCAGCGACACGGCGTAAACGCAAGTCAGTTCTCTGATGATGCGATGCAGCAGTTAGTCACCTCATCTTGGCCAGGTAACGTACGTCAGCTGGTTAACGTGGTTGAGCAGTGTGTTGCATTAACGCAGACACCGGTAATACCGCTTCATTTGGTTGAGCAAGCCCTTTCTGCTACCAAGCAAAGTTGGCCAACGCTCACAGAAGCGCGCGATGCTTTTGAACAGCAGTATCTGCACAAGCTTCTTAAAATGACCGATGGGAACGTAACCCGCGCGGCGGAGCTTGCTGGTAGAAACCGCACAGACATGCATAAATTGATGAAAAAGCACGAGTTAGATGCGGCCGATTTCAGATAGCAAAAGCGAGTATTGCATGTAACAAAACGCATCACTTTTCGTGATGCGTTTTTGTTTGGCCAACATAAAGTTGGCGTTTTACAGATAGGCAGGTGGATACTCTGAAAATATTATGGTTTCAGCGGTGCAAGCATGGCCTTTCAAGGTTTCTATTTCATCTTTCGAGAAGTCTCTTGGCTCATCAAAAAGAAGGCATAGCGTACCCAATTCATAGCCGTCTTTGTTTCGTAAAATGGCACCTGCGTACGCTCTAATGAAAGGGGGACCAGTTACCAATGGATTATTGGCAAACAATTTGTCAGCTTTCGCGTCAGGAACAATCAAATACCCTTCTTCAGCAATCGCATAGGTGCAAAACGAAATATTGCGTGGTGTTTCTGTTGCATCCATACACTGGCGAGATTTAAACCATTGACGGTCTTCTGCAACAAGACTTACCAGACACGTTTTAGCATTGAACTCTGCCTGTACGGCTTTGGTAAGTTCATCAAGTTGCACGCTGGGAGCCGTGTCTAAGATATCTAACGATTCCAGCGCAGCAAGGCGCGCTTGCTCATATTCATGCTTCATTAAGGTCATTTCACGTTAAAATGGTGCAATATCAAGATTATTAAAACCAACAGCTTACCGTTAAATTAGAAAATTTCTATCCATATGAAAAGTAATCCAATATACCAGTCCGCATAAATAATTCTCCACTCAGCGATATTTAAAATGTTCGTCATCGCGGCCTGTCAACCCAGTCCGCAGATATTTGGCTCTTCATCAAGGTGACATAACAAAGAGTACGGATGTTTTAAACTCTCCCTTCGGGGAGTTCGGGCAACTATCTATGCGGACTGGTGTTAGACAGCTGTTTTATTAAAACAAAGGGTTTTGTGCTGGCTGGTCTCTAATAGCAAGGTTGTTGATGACAGGAAAGGGTTCGCCACGATTGTATAAATCAATAAACTGCTGAGCTAACCGGGGAGCATCTTTGTTGTCGGGGCGGTGACAAAAAAAGTACACGTCTTTTCCTTCACTTTGCCACTGTTTCACTTTTTTCACCCAAGGTAACAAACAGCGTTGGTTGTCATCGTCTACATCGTTGCCGACAAAACGCACAATGGGAGTATGACCTGTAGCGATAACGTTTACTGGTACCCGGGGCTTTTTCTCTCGCACTTCCTTTAGCATTGCACGTCTATTTATTCCCCCTGCGTCTAAAGACCCAGTAAATAGCGCCCGCGTATCCATAATGATTCTATTCGCACCATGGCGAATCAGAAGTTGGTTTAGTGCTTTTTCCTCATCACCCTTAGCGAAAAACGCCAGGTGACGCACTTCAACCGCGACGTTTAATTCTTGGGGTAACGCCGCTAAAAAGGTGTTCAGAACGGGCAGCTTTTCTGGCCCGAAGGTAGCAGGTAGTTGCAGCATCATGACACCTAACTTTTCTTTTAATGGGCTTAACAAAGCGAGCTGTTGGGCAACCTCGTCGTCACAATGCTGTAGTTGATGTACGTGGGTAATGTTCTGGTGAAATTTAAAGGTAAATCTAAAGTGATTGGGAACTGAATTGCACCATCTCGTTACCGCGTCTTCATGGGGAAGGGAATAAAACGTGGTATTCCCCTCTACCGTATTACACTCCTTGGCATACAGCGACAATCCATTGTCAGACTTGGGGTAATTAGCAAACCATGTGATTGACCAATGGCTGTGTTGCCACATTGGCAATCCAATATAAAGATTTCCTTGTGATATGGCGGATTTGTGCATATTTGTCATTGGGCTTTATCAAGCATTTGTTTATACTATGCGGCCTTTAAATCATTACATTATGCATGTTGTGGGCGGGCCAGCTAATTGGCCAGCAAGTTTACGCGATTTTTGGCAAAGTCTTAAGTCTAAAAAACGCGGTTTTGAACGCCAGTTCACTGCATGCGAAGCAAGAAAAAACATCAGGGGTCAAGGACCATGCGCACAGATTACTGTGGGAATATCGATTCATCATACATTGGACAAGAAGTTACCCTTTGCGGGTGGGTTAATAAGCGTCGCGATTTAGGCGGTGTTATTTTCATCGACTTACGCGACCGCGAAGGTATCGTACAAGTGGTGTTCGACCCAGATTTACCAGACGTGCTATCAGTAGCTAACACGCTACGTAGTGAATTCTGCGTAAAGCTAACCGGTAAAGTACGTGCGCGCCCTGAAGGTCAAATAAACAAAGACATGCGCACTGGCGAGATTGAGATCCTAGGCACAGGCCTTGAAGTGATCAACAAATCTGATGTACTTCCACTGGACTGGAACCAAGAAAACTCAGAAGAACAGCGCCTTCGTTACCGTTACCTAGACCTTCGCCGTCCTGTAATGAGCCAACGCTTACAATTCCGTGCAAAAGTAACCGGTGCTGTACGTCGCTTCCTAGAAGAGGAAGGTTTCCTTGATATCGAAACGCCTATTCTTACTAAAGCAACGCCAGAAGGCGCTCGTGACTACCTAGTGCCAAGCCGCACGCACAAAGGCGAATTCTTTGCTCTACCGCAGTCGCCACAGCTTTTCAAACAGCTTCTGATGATGTCGGGCATGGACCGTTATTATCAAATCGTTAAGTGCTTCCGCGATGAAGATTTACGTGCCGACCGTCAGCCAGAATTTACACAAATCGATATTGAGACCACGTTCTTAGACGCCGACGGCGTAATGTCTATTACCGAGCGCATGATCCGCGACTTGTTCAATAAAATGCTTGATGTTGACCTTGGCGACTTCCCGCGCATGACGTATAAAGAAGCCATGACGCGCTTTGGTAGCGACAAGCCAGACCTGCGTAACCCGCTAGAGTTAACAGACGTTGCTGACTTGCTTGCGAACGTTGATTTTAAAGTATTCAGCGGCCCGGCGAACGACCCGAAGGGGCGCGTTGCGGCTATTCGCGTACCAGGTGGGGCATCACTTTCACGTAAGCAGATTGATGACTACACCAAATTTGTAGGTATTTACGGGGCGAAAGGCCTAGCATGGGTCAAAGTTAACGATGCTGGCACTGGGCTTGAAGGTCTGCAGTCGCCAATCCTTAAATTCCTAACGGAAGACATCACTAATGCCATGCTAGAGCGCACTGGCGCACAAAGTGGCGATATTTTATTGTTCGGTGCAGACAGCTACACAGTAGTTACCGAGTCAATGGGGGCACTTCGTCTTAAGCTTGGTGAAGACTTTGAGCTTCTTGAAGGCGAGTGGAAGCCTCTTTGGGTTGTTGACTTCCCAATGTTTGAGGAATTTGACGGTCAGCTTCACGCTATCCACCACCCGTTCACTGCGCCACGTGGTTTAACACCAGAAGAACTGAAAGCTAACCCTGCTGAAGCCCTATCTGACGCTTACGATATGGTATTGAACGGTGTTGAATTAGGCGGCGGTTCTGTACGTATTCACAATGAAGACATGCAGTCTACGGTATTCAATATTCTTGGCATTGACGATGAAGAAGCGAAGAACAAGTTTGGCTTCTTGCTTGACGCACTGCGCTTTGGTGCGCCGCCGCATGCAGGTCTTGCGTTTGGTCTAGATCGCCTAGTAATGCTTATGACTGGCGCAACATCTATTCGTGACGTGATGGCATTCCCGAAAACGACCACCGCAGCGTGCCCGTTAACATCGGCGCCTAGCCCTGCAAATCCACAGCAGCTTGAAGAGCTCGCTATTGCAACGGTGAAAAAGCAATCGTAATTTATGGCGTATAAGAAGCCTGAATCTGCACTGGTAGTGTTGTACGACCAACACTACCGAGTGCTGCTCTTACAGCGACAAGACGATCCTACCTTTTGGCAGTCGGTAACGGGCGCATTGGAAGAGGGAGAGTTGCCTTTAGAAACTGCGTACCGTGAAGTGTCTGAAGAAATTGGCATCGATGCCAAAGCGCACGGGTTTGTGGTTAACGACCACAATAAAAAAAACCAATATGCAATTCGTAGCCGCTGGCTACATCGCTATCCTCCAGGAACTGTGTACAACACAGAACACGTATTTTCCCTTCAAATAAACAGCGATTTGCCCATTATTTTGACCGAACATTTGAAGTACGAATGGGTGTCGAAAGACGAAGCGCTCGCACGTTTATGGTCTCCTTCTAATAAAGATGCGGTATCTTTGTTTGTACCGAGTGTGCCTTAATGGTTATACTGGGTATAGATCCAGGTTCTCGGATTACAGGCTACGGTTTAATTGCGCGTAAGCAAGGAAAACTGGTGTATGTAGCAAGCGGATGCATCCGCGTTGGAACGGCAGATTTGCCCTCTCGTCTTGCTAATATTTTTACCGGCGTTGGCGATATTATTCGTCAATATAAACCCGACCAGTTTGCTATTGAGCAAGTATTTATGGCGAAAAACCCTGACTCAGCATTAAAGCTTGGTCAGGCCAGAGGTGCCGCTATTGTGGCAGCCACGCAAGCGCAACTACCAGTTGCTGAATACAGTGCAAGGCAAATTAAGCAATCAGTAGTAGGCAAAGGTGGCGCAGATAAAACGCAAGTTCAGCATATGGTTAAACACCTGCTTAACTTAAGCGGTACGCCACAGGCAGATGCAGCCGATGCATTAGCCGTTGCCTTGTGTCATGCGCACACCGAGCAGAGCCTGATTAACATGGCAGGGCAAGCCCGAAAAACCGTTCGTGGCCGTTTGCGCTAGCACTGCCTAAAGCTCACGCTTTAACAGAGATGACTCATGATTGGACGAATTCGTGGTACGTTGGCTGAAAAGCAGCCACCAGAAATTCTTGTAGATGTAGCCGGTGTCGGTTATGAAATTCACATGCCCATGACCAGTTTCTACCAGCTTCCCGCTGTAGGGGAAGAGGTGGTGGTGTACACGCACTTTGTGGTTCGTGAAGACGCCCAGTTGCTGTTTGGTTTTGCTGATAAAATGGAAAGGGGACTCTTCCGCGAGTTAATTAAAGCCAATGGCGTCGGCCCGAAATTAGGCTTGGCGATTTTATCGGGCATGTCGGCAGGACAGTTTTTGACGAGCGTGCAAAATGAAGACGTATCTGCTTTGGTTAGCCTGCCTGGTATAGGCAAGAAAACCGCAGAACGTTTAGTGGTAGAGCTCAAAGACCGATTGGCTAAATTTGGTAAAACGCAGAGCATTGTTATGCCACCCCCTAGTAGTGACTTGTTATCGGGGAACAGTATTGTAGCGTTGAATGACGTCCGTGAAGAGGCGCAAAGCGCGCTTATTGCGCTAGGTTACAAGCCTGCCCAAGCAAGCAAGTTAGTCGACAGCGTTTACAAAGAAGGCATGGAGAGCGAAGCCCTTATTCGCGAAGCATTAAAGGCGGCCCTGTAAGGGCGCTTAACGAAGACAGACTCTTTTGATCAGACTGTCTTCACGTTACCGATTAAAGTAGAACTATCATGATTGAAGCCGACAGACTGATTACGCCTGAAGCCAGTACCGAAGACGAGGTCATCGACCGCGCTATTCGCCCTAAAATGCTGGCAGACTATACAGGGCAACCTCACGTATGTGAGCAGATGGAGATTTTTATTCAAGCGGCGCGCAATCGCGATGATGCCCTCGACCATCTTCTGATTTTCGGCCCGCCAGGACTAGGTAAAACCACCCTTGCAAATATTGTGGCTAATGAGATGGGCGTAAACATTAAAACTACGTCTGGCCCTGTGCTGGAAAAAGCCGGCGATCTTGCCGCACTCCTAACGAATCTTGAGCGCAACGACGTATTGTTTATCGATGAAATACACCGTTTAAGCCCCGTGGTTGAAGAAATTCTTTATCCTGCTATGGAAGACTATCAGCTGGATATCATGATAGGCGAGGGGCCAGCAGCTCGCTCAATAAAACTAGACCTACCCCCTTTTACTTTGGTGGGCGCAACGACGCGCGCGGGGTCCTTGACGTCGCCATTACGCGACCGTTTCGGCATAGTGCAGCGTCTTGAGTTTTACAATGTAAAAGATCTCACAAGTATTGTCGCGAGAAGTGCAAGCTACCTTAATTTAGAAATGAATGAAGAAGGTGCACAAGAGGTTGCCCGTCGCTCAAGAGGTACACCACGTATTGCAAACCGCCTGCTTAGACGAGTGCGCGATTATGCAGAAATCAAAGCAGACGGTACGGTAGGGGCTGACACGGCTGCGAAAGCACTGGATATGCTAGATGTAGACAGAGAAGGGTTCGATTATATGGACCGCAAATTGCTTACTGCTATTATCGAAAAATTTGATGGTGGTCCAGTAGGCTTGGATAATTTGGCGGCAGCCATTGGTGAAGAGAAAGAAACCATAGAAGATGTCATTGAGCCGTTTCTCATTCAACAAGGTTTTTTGCAGCGTACGCCCCGTGGTCGTATTGTTTCGCAGCGTGCCTATCTTCATTTCGGTTTCGCACCGTCTGAATAATTTATTGCTCTCTCGTAAGACCATAAGATTTGTTTTAGAAGCCTAGCTGGAACGCTGGGCTTTTTTCGGTTGAGCAGGCGTGCTTTCGAGCTGTAAAAATTGCGTCCTCATTAAGAACCCATAGGCGCAACAGCCCGCTTGACAGTGCGTACCGAGTTTTTTAGCGCGAAACGCGAACAAGTGGTCGATGTAAATTGTTAGTGTCAATGCTCAAGAAAGTGTCGATTACAGGGGCTTAATTGTAGGCAAAAAAAAGCCCGCTCAGTGAGCGGGCTAAAACAACAAGTGTTGAAGGAAATAAATCCAGGGAACTCATGTCTAACAGGAGAGTTACTCTTGCATGACCGTGCTTTGCACCATCACGCTCTGTACGACTGATGCTGTGCATTATAGGGAGAGCAAAAAAAACTACAATTGAGTAAAATTGTGTTTTTAAATTAGAAAAACTAATGTGTTAATCGAGTGTTTAATATTGGTATAATTTAGTTTAAAAGTTATATTTAGTGGGCTTTGCGGGGTGTTTTTGTTCTGCATTTTGTCGCGAAAAATAGTTTCTTTGACCTCGGTATGGATTAATTAATTTAAAGGTGAGGGAATAGTTATGCATTTACATCAGGTAAGAGTGTATTACGAAGATACTGACGCAGGCGGTATTGTGTATTATGCGAATTACCTAAAGTTTATGGAGCGGGCCCGAACCGAGTGGCTTCGCGAGTTGGGCTTTGAGCAAGATACATTGATGGAACAATCCATCGCTTTCGTCGTCAAACACGTTGAAATGCATAATTATGCGCCCGCGCGGTTTAATCAGCTGTTGAGTATTGAAACTCGCGTTGTAGAATTAAAAGGCGCTAGTATGACGTTTCAACAAATTATTAAAAATGAACAAGGCGTTACCTTAGTAACAGCAAATATTAAGGTTGCCTGCGTCGATTTGGCCATTATGAAGCCAAAAAGATTACCACGTACTTTGTTAGGGGAAATTTCGCGTGTCATCTGATCTCACTTTTATTGGCTTGTTTTTACAAGCAAGCTTTATTGTTCAACTTGTTATGCTTTTACTGCTTAGCGTGTCAATCGCCTCTTGGACGTTTATATTCCAGCGTAGCAAAGCACTTTCAGCAGCACGCAACGAAATGCGTCAGTTTGAAGATAAGTTCTGGTCAGGCGCCGACTTAAATCGCCTTTATCAAGAGCTCTCTGCGAGAACAAACTTAACAGGTATGGGTAGCATCTTTTGCTCCGGCTTTAAAGAGTTTGTTCGCCTGCGCAAATCTAACACTGCCACCAACGGCATTGTTGATGGCACATACCGTGCGATGCGCGTTTCTATGTCACGTCAAGTTGAAGAATTAGAAAGTCGTTTACCGTTTCTAGCCACAGCAGGCTCTATTAGTCCCTACATCGGTCTGTTTGGTACCGTGTGGGGGATCATGAATGCCTTCATCGCTCTTGGTGAAGTGCAGCAAGCGACACTGGCTATGGTAGCACCTGGTATAGCAGAAGCACTTATTGCAACAGCGATTGGTCTATTCGCAGCCATTCCTGCAGTAATCGCATACAACCGTTTTAGCCATCAGGTTGAAAAGTTAGAAAATAGCTACGGAAACTTTATGGAAGAATTCTCAGCAATTCTTCATCGCCAAGCGGTTGCTGCGCAAGCACAACAACAAGCCTAAGCGTTTACATTCCAAACGGAGGACTTGTTATGTATGTAAGAAAACGCCGCAGGCCGGTATCAGAGATAAACGTAGTGCCCTACATCGATGTGATGTTGGTATTGCTCATCATCTTTATGGTAACGGCACCGCTTATTTCTCAGGGGGTAAAAGTAGACCTGCCGAAAGCCAGTGCTAACCCGATTGAGCAGGAAGATACACCGCCGATAATTGCGTCGGTAGATGTGAAAGGCCGCTATTTCCTCAACGTGGGAGAAGATCAGGAATCACCAATCAGCAAAGATGAGCTTGGCGCTATTGTAAAAGCACAATTGACCAAAGAGCCCAACACACCCGTTGTAGTTAAAGGCGATGGACAAGTAGCCTATAACGAAGTCATTCAGCTAATGGTGTTGTTGCAGCAGGCGGGTGTACCTTCAGTAGGGTTAATGACGGATCCGGTTGAGTAATTTAGATATGTCGAAACCCGAAGTGTCGAGAAACACGTCAAGCGCGAGCCAATCTAACGCTTCATACAATGGCGCTAAAAGTGATGTGAAGGAGACAAAATCAAGCAGCATAAGCCCAGAGCAAATGGGGTTATACAAATCTATTGGCCTGCACATCTTTATCGCTGCGCTGTTGCTAATTAGCGTCAGTTTTTCACCTGATCCTTTGCCGAGCATGCCGTCAAATGCGCCGGTGATAGAGGCGACTTTTATTGATGCGCAGGCGATTGCAGATCAAAAAAGAGAGCAGGCACAAGCCGAAGCACAAGCAAAGGCCGAAGAGCAGGAAAGGCAAAGAAAAGCACAAGCGGCGGCAGAGAAAAAACGTCAGCAACAGCTAGCGGCCAAGCGTGCTAAAGAGAAGCGTGAAGCTGAGGCTGCCGAAGCGAAGCGCCAAAAAGACTTAGAACGTTTGGCTGCGCAAAAAGAACAAGAGCGCAAAGAACGCGAAGCAAAAGCGAAAGCTGAAGCCGAGCGCAAGAAGAAAGAAGCGGCTGAGCGCGCCGAGATGGAAAGGATCATGCAAGAGCAGCTGGCGAAAGAGCAAGCGGCTCAGCAAGAGCGTAGGCGAAAACAGGTATTGACTGAAGTTGAGCGCTATACCGCGCTAATCCAGCAAACCATTAAGCGTAACTTGTATTCAGACGACAGTTATCAAGGAAAAACCTGTCGGTTGAATATTCGGTTAGCAACGACAGGGTTTGTGACGAGTATTCGTGTGTTAGGCGGCAACGACGCGCTGTGCCGAGCGGCTGAAAGTGCGGTTCGCAGGGCCGAAAAATTACCGGTATCTGATGCGCCAGACGTTTACGAGCAGTTAAAAGACATTACTTTAAAAGTGGAATTATAGTGGTATGAAAAAACTAGGTTTATGGATAGCGCTCATTGCGACGGCATTCAGTGCCAACGTGTTTGCATCCTTAGAAATTGTGATAACCGAGGGCGTAGACAGTGCACGCCCCATCGGTGTTGTGCCATTTAAATGGAAAGGTCAGGGCAGTATGCCTGGTGATATTTCTAAGGTGGTAATGGCTGATTTGATGCGAAGTGGTAAGTTTAACCCAATAGCTGTCGACAAAATGCCACAGTATCCAGAAACGGTGGAGCAGGTGTCTTTCACTGCATGGGCAACCTTAGGTGTAGACACGGTTTTAGTAGGAACTATTGAGCCACAAGGGGGCGAGCGTTACCTTGTATCCTACGAGTTGATTGATGTACTTAAAGGGCAAGTTGACAATGGGCAGGCCAAGGTACTGAAAGACGGCAATTTAGTGTCGAGTAACGATCATGTCCTCGCTGCCCGTCAGGCGGTGATAAACGGCCGTGACTTTCGTCAATATGCGCATCGAATTAGCGACATTGTTTATGAAAAATTAACCGGTGTTCGCGGTGCGTTTTTAACGAAAATCGCGTATGTGATTGTTCGCGACCGCGACACAGTAGAAAAGCCTTATCAGTTAGTGATAGCAGACTATGATGGTGAAAATGAGACGCGCCTGCTGTCTTCGCCTGAACCACTCATGTCTCCCGTATGGTCGCCAGACGGCGAGCAGCTTGCCTATGTAAGTTTTGAAAACCGCAGACCGCAAATATTCATTCAAAATATTTACACCAGCGAGCGTACGCGCATTACAGATTTCCCCGGAATAAACAGTAGCCCAGTGTTTTCTCCAGATGGCAAGCAACTTGCTATGGTTTTGTCGAAAGATGGAAACCCTGAACTCTATGTGATGGACTTAGCAACGAAAAATCTTCGCCGAGTCACTCGCAATAGAGCGATTGATACGGAGCCTGCGTGGCTTCCAGACGGCAGCGGTTTAATATTTAGCTCGGAACGGGGTGGTAAACCCCAGATATATAGCGTAAATTTAAATTCTGGGAAAGTAAGGCGAGTTACCTTCGTAGGTGAACAGAACCTTGGCGCAACAGTTTCCCCAGACGGTAAGCAAATGATTATGGTTAACCAAACCAATGGGAACTATCACATTGCGAAGCAGTCTTTGGATGGTGGCTCACCTCAAGTACTGACACGGACGTACTTGGATGAATCACCGAGTGTAGCGCCGAACGGAAGCATGATTATATACAGCACCCTTCACGAGGGAACCCAAGTGTTGTCGTTGGTTTCTCTAGACGGGCGTTTTAAAGCTAGGTTACCAGCAGCCAATGGGCAAGTTAAATCGCCAAGTTGGTCACCATTTTTGTTCTAACAATTTAACGACTAAACAATAAAATTTAAGGATTAGTAGGATGCAAATGAATAAAGTGATGAAGAGCTTCATTATCGCATTGCCAGTAGTGACAATGATGGCATGTTCTTCAGGCCCTAGCGAAGAAGAGTTGGCAGCAGAGCGTAACCGTCTTGCGCAAGAACAAGCAGCAGCAGAAGCCGAAGCGCGTGAGGCAGAAGCGCAGCGCGTTAAGGCTGAAGCGGCTCAGCGTATGAAGCGTCAAGAAGAAATGGTTCAGCAAGAAATGGAAGCGCTGAAAAACGAACAAACCGTTTACTTTGACTTTGACCGCGCAAGCATCAAACCAGAGTTCCAACGTATTCTAGACAAGCACGCGGCGTTCTTGGTGAAAAACCCAGGCACCAAAGTGACTATTGAAGGTCATACTGACAGCCGTGGTACGCCAGAATACAACATTGCGCTTGGAGAGCGTCGTGCGCAGTCTGTTGAAACTTACCTACTTAATGCTGGCGTAAGCAGCAGCCAAGTAACAGTAGTTTCATACGGTGAAGAAAAACCAGCAGTGATGGGGTCTACTGAGTATGCATTTGCTCAAAACCGTCGCGGAGTGGTTGTTTACCGCTAATGACTTTTCTAACGAATAAGACATTAAAAATGGGCGTCACGTTATGTGCCGCCCTTGCTGTTTCTACCGCATTTGCCCAAGCGCCTGTGGTAGACGCCAACGGCGGCAGTGAATTAGAACAGCGCATTGTTGTGCTAGAGCGCATTGTTAAAAGCCGAACAGAAATGCAGCATAGGCTTCAAACGCAGCTAGACAACATGCAAATGGAAGTCGACCAGCTTCGCGGTGCGGTTGAAGTCAATACCAACGAACTTCAGAAAGTACTTGAACGTCAACGTGAACTCTATCTTGAGATAGATAAGCGGGTAGAAGCACTCAAGCAAAGCGGAACGTTCCAAGGTAGTGCCATGCCTAGTGCAGGTGTTGACTCGGGCTCTGTGAGCTCTCCAGCGCCAACTACGCCACCGTCAGTCCCCCAAGCTGGAGAAGACGAAGCCTATGAAACTGCGGTGAATCTGATCCTTAAGTCTCGTGAGTACGATAAAGCCATTCCTGCGTTTCAATCGTTCATTTCGCGCTTTCCTAACAGTGGTTACGCCCCCAACGCCCACTACTGGTTAGGGCAACTGTTGTTTAATAAGCAACAGTGGAGTGAAGCAAGTGAGCAATTCAACATTGTAGCTAATCGCTTTACCGATTCAACGAAGCGTCCCGACGCCTTGTTAAAACTTGGTGTTATCGCTGAGCGGACGGGAGACAGTGCGACAGCGCGACAGCTGTTCCAGCAAGTTGTCAATGATTACCCAGATTCTTCGGCGAAACGCCTAGCTGAATCTCGGTTAAATAACTTGTAATGAATAAAGCCTCTTTTAAAGAGGCTTTTTTGTGAGTTAACGAAAACTTTTTCTCGAATAATTGCGTTTAAACCGCGAGAATCTTCTGCACCAAATCTTACTTTGTGTCGTAGAAAATCGACTAAACTTAGGTGGTACTGGTATAAATACCCAGCGATTTGTTTTCATTTTGACCGTTTAGTCGTAATTTGACAGAAAAATGAAAATAAAAAGACGTTATGGGTTGCGTCGAATAAAAATCTGAGTATTATATGCCGCCGTTGCCAAGACACAGGCAGCAGCAGGAAAGAAAGGGTCGTTAGCTCAGTTGGTAGAGCAGTTGACTTTTAATCAATTGGTCGCTGGTTCGAATCCAGCACGACCCACCACTTTCTATCCTGGCATCAAATGATGGGTCGTTAGCTCAGTTGGTAGAGCAGTTGACTTTTAATCAATTGGTCGCTGGTTCGAATCCAGCACGACCCACCATCATTCTAATTGCCAAAGTTATCTGTGTGTCACTTGATGGGTCGTTAGCTCAGTTGGTAGAGCAGTTGACTTTTAATCAATTGGTCGCTGGTTCGAATCCAGCACGACCCACCATCAAGTTGATAAATCTAAAAAATTTCTTTCTTGTACTTTCACAACACACTGTCCACATCTTAATTCAAAACAACGTTCAAGTCTGAATCTACACTGAGTTGAAATACGCTTTGATCCGGTTTGCCTAACCCTCGGTACTAGTACACTTAAGCACAACTACGACTATTTAATTACGCTTAGGTTGATTAGGTAGTGTGTAATTTTCATGACAGTTGGGTATAATTCGCCCCCTTGTCGCAAAAGAGATGTAGGTAAATGTCAGTAGCATTTCGCGTGGATCAGGTAGAATATCCGTTCCCAGCAAAACCACAGCCATTATCAGAAGCAAGAAAAGCGGAGTTAAAGGCTGAGATTAAAGCTTTACTAAAGGCCCGTAATGCCGTGCTTGTCGCACATTATTACACCGACCATGAAATTCAAGCGTTAGCTGAAGAAACTGGCGGTTGTGTCGCTGACTCGTTAGAAATGGCGCGCTTTGGTAGAGATGCAAATGAGCAAACCTTAATTGTTGCTGGCGTTCGTTTTATGGGCGAAACGGCAAAAATCCTTAGCCCAGAAAAAACGGTGCTAATGCCAACGCTTGAAGCGACGTGTTCACTTGACATCGGTTGCCCGGTAAAAGAGTTCAGTGAGTTCTGTGACCAGCACCCTGACCACACTGTAGTGGTGTATGCGAATACGTCAGCAGCGGTAAAAGCGCGCGCTGATTGGGTGGTAACGTCAAGCATCGCGCTTGAAATTGTTGAACACCTGGATAGCCAAGGCAAAAAGATTATATGGGGGCCTGATAGACACCTAGGCTCTTACATCGCAAAGCAGACCGGTGCTGACATGTTGATGTGGCAGGGCGAGTGTATCGTTCATGACGAGTTTTCTGCGCAAAAACTTGCTGATATGAAAGCCTTGTATCCTAACGCGGCTGTTTTGGTTCACCCTGAATCACCAGCGAGCGTGGTAGACATGGCTGATGCCGTTGGCTCAACCAGTCAACTGATAAAAGCTTCGCAAACCATGGATAACGATACCTTCATTGTTGCTACCGATAAAGGCATCTTTTACAAGATGCAACAACTCACCCCAGAGAAGACCTTTATAGAGGCTCCAACGGGCGGTAACGGCGCTACATGTAAAAGCTGTGCTCACTGCCCTTGGATGGCAATGAACGGCTTAGAAGCGATTAAGGCGTCTTTAACGGGCGAAAGCGAAGGTCATGAAATCTTTGTTGATGATGCACTGCGTGAAGGTGCACTTATTCCGCTTGATCGCATGCTTAACTTTTCAGCTGAATTAAAAGCGAAGGGTGGGCTATAAGTGCACGCTTTATAAGCACTTGCTGAATATTTTCAAGCAAGTTCTTGATTAAGCGCGCCGCTTTACCTACTATACGCGCGCTCAAGGGTTTTCGTAATTGAAATTTCCTTGATACAAAATTTGGAGAGGTGGCTGAGTGGCTGAAGGCGCACGCCTGGAAAGTGTGTTTAGGGTTAAACCTAACGAGGGTTCGAATCCCTCTCTCTCCGCCAAATACAAAGAACCGGTTTAACGCCGGTTTTTTTGTGCCTAATGCTTAGCGCGGATTAATGGTATAAGCTCACAACGCTTTTCTTTCGCACAAAAAAAGAAACCCGCGTCTAAGCGGCGGGCTTCTCTTCAAACTCTTTTTAAGCAACGTTCACATCTTAACGTTTGTCACCTGTGAAGTCGCATTGCACCATTTTACTTCGCAATTTGCTGATGAAGCTTGATTAAGTCGGGAAGCTTTTTCGCGTATATCGCTTTCTTTGTGCCAGGGTGAAGTAACTGACTTACAAACGTGCGAAGGAAGCCAAGCACAAACGTTTGAACGCGGTCGGCATCTGCTTCACTTGGGTTAGCAATGAGCTTCTCTGTTTCTGCCTGTACCTTATGTACAATTGGGTCCATGGTGTCTTTACCTGCAACCAGATCGTTGCCTGTCACCGCGCCTTTACCTAGTAGGTCGCGCACTGCGTTATAAAGGTCTGCAGAAACCGCATTAGACTGTCCCCAGTTCGCAATATTGTACTCTTCAGAAATCTTGTCTAGGTCTGCGGTAGGGTCGCTTGATTTCAAAAGGCTTTCGATAAGCTTGTGTGCTTCAGTTTGTTTCGCGGGTGTTGATAGTTCTGACATGGTTTACTTCACTTAGTACTAAAAACGCGCTTTATAATTTTTTTAATACGCACTGTCAAGGTTGTTAATTTATAGTCTATTATAATCAATTGCTTATCGATTTTGCTTTAATGCGCAAACTTCAAGAGCGAAGATGCGAGAGTGAGTTGCAACTCCCTAATGGCGGAATGTACGCTAACTCATCGATTTCACTAATTCCTATATATTAAAATATTAAATATTTCCCCATATATTCATTTGAAACGGAATACATCCCTCTACATGGCTGCGCTAGACGAACTTCTCCTTGTGTTACTCAGTGTTATTAAAATTAACGTTATATATACAAACTATTTACATGTGGAGAGCTACTTAGTTAATGTAAATTCGAATAAATTTTGAGCCATGTTGAATTTGTTGTGTAAGCAGAGGCTTTTTGATAACAATAACTAGCAAGAGAACACTAAAAAATGAGTAAACGCTTACCCTCGCGCTTTAACGCAAATCGGACTGCCACATTAGTTGCATTATGCCTTGGATTACAGTGTCAAGGTGTGATGTCACAGGAAAACAATTCGCAATCGGAAGACGAGCTATATGAACAAATACTGATAACCGCGTCTAAGCGAAGTACGGGGCTTCAGGAGACGCCCATAGCAGTATCGGTAACAAGTGGAGAAGCTATTGAGCAAACTCAGGTGCTTGATATTCAGGATTTACAGGCATTAGTCCCGACGTTAAGAGTAAATCCTCTACAACGTTCAGCAAACACAAACTTTTCAATCCGCGGGTTTGGTAATGGTGCCAACAATACCGGCATTGAGCCTTCGGTCGGCGTCTTTATTGATGGTGTATACCGCTCGCGGGCCGCAGCGCAAATTGGCGACTTACCCCGAGTCCAGCAGGTTGAGGTATTAAGTGGTCCTCAAAGTACGCTGTTTGGAAAAAATGCATCGGCGGGAGTGATAAGTATAAGAACTCAGCGCCCGTCGTTCTCCGAGGAGGGTAAAATTACACTCGGTGTAGGCAATTACAATCAGCGGTTGTTAAAAGGCTACTATACAAACGGTATCACTGACGAGCTTGCATTTAGCTTATCCGGTGGAGTGAACAAACGTGATGGTTATACGGAAAGTGTTGTTGATGGAGTAGATGATTTAAACAATCGCGATAGGTGGAATATAAGAGGTCAGGCTCTTTACGAACCCACCGCAGATGTTAAGTTTAGATTTATTGCAGATTACAGCGAAATAGATGAGCGTTGTTGTACGGTAGCAGACGTTATCAACGGGCCGACAACGGCTGTTGTGCGCGCCTTAGGCGGTACTGTGTTAGATACCGATGATCCTTTTGCTTTTAAATCCGCACTAAATTTTAATCCTACTAATACTGTTGAAGATGGTGGCGTATCGCTGCAAATAGACGTTGATTTTGATACGTTCGCACTCACCTCAATTAGCGCATACAGAAATAACAAATCGAACTATTTTGCCGATGTAGACTACACAACACTTGATATTTTGTCGGAGGAAGGGCACACAGACATAGATACCTTTACTCAGGAGTTACGTCTTACTTCCATTGGTGATAATACATTGGATTGGATGTTCGGTATGTTCTATTTCTCTGAAGAAGTAGATACGGGCGACACGTTGTTTTATGGAGAAAATATTAGGTCTTATTTTGACGTTTTGTTGAATTCAGGTGTAGCACAGGCCCTTGCATCTCTCCCGACGCCATTGCCGTTTGACGCTGTTTTTCCTAATGGATTTCTCGGTGCCTTTGAACCCCTCTATGGACAAGCACCCGGCACTTTTTTTAATGCAAATCAGTTCGTAAATAGCGAGTTTTTACAAAAGAACGATGCTCTATCTGTGTTCTTTAATCTTGATTATCATATTTCAGATAAGCTTACGACAACGGTCGGCGTTAGCTATACGGAAGATGAAAAAGACGTATCGATTGAACAGATAAATAACGAAGTACTGTCATCTATCGACATCATCAATGGTCCAACTGTTTTTGGTGTGCCGTTATCCACAGCGGTGCCAGCGCTAGCTGGTTTTATACCTACTCTTCAAAGCGTTCAGTTTTTGCCGCCTCAGCTTATCTTTCCTAATGCGGTAGAAGATGGCAATACTAACGATGATAAGATAACGTGGAGTGCGCGTTTAGCATACGAGGTCAACCAAAACATTAATGTGTTTGCTACCGCCGCTACAGGCTTCAAAGCCTCGTCATGGAATCTTTCCCGCGACACGCGACCATTTGCTTATGACCAATCTGCACTTACGTCAGGAAATTTAGCCCGCGTCAATCAGACCTACGGCACCCGCTATGCAGGGCCTGAAGAATCAACGGTTTATGAGTTAGGCCTTAAGGCAAGGTTCAAACGTGGTGCATTCAACGTGACGTTATTTGATCAAACAATCGAAGGGTTTCAGTCAAGCACATTTGTTGGCACAGGATTTGTCCTTGCAAACGCGGGTAAACAATCCACCCAAGGAATAGAGTTCGATTCAACCTTGGATGTGACAGACAATTTAGTATTTACTTTTGCAGGAACAATTCTAGACCCCGTATACGACTCATTTGTTGGCGCAAATGGCATTAATGGGCCAACTGATCTATCGGGAGAGCAGCCATCAGGTATTCATGAACGAAGCTTTGTTGCAGGTCTGACTTATCATCTAGAATTTGAAAATGGTATTACAGGCTTTATTCGTAGCGATTATTTGCACGAAAGTGAAACTCAACTTGTTGAAAACGTTCCGCCCGAGCTCACCCGTGAAGTAAATATGCTCAACGCTAGTGCGGGCCTAACCTTTACCAATGGAATTAGTGTTCAACTCTGGGTGAGAAACTTAAACAATGATGAATATTACTTGTCATCATTTCCACCGCCTATTCAAGCTGGTAGTTTCAATGCTTACCCAAGCCAGCCCAGAACGTTCGGCGCAACCGTGTCTTACATGTTTGACTAGTATTGGGATGTTTTAAAGTGTGGAGCCAGCTATTACGAGTGAGTAGCTGGCTTTTTTATCGCGTGTTTTGCAAACCAACCGGGCGCCATTCAGTTATTCTAAGCGCTAAGCGTTATTGAATCTGCAACGTTTTTTAGGGGCGTGTATCGCATATACTGAAGGCTCTTTGAATTGTTCGCTTTCTTCATAGTGTCAATAGCTTGTGGGTTTAATTGCGCGTCTCCCAAAATTATGTCCCGGCCATTTTACCTAGCTTATAGTCGTGACGAAGCTGTGCGTGGCTGCTACCAAGTAGCTTACTTTGTAGCCCCTATTTGTAAGCTTCAGTAACAGGCAGTGGAGTCGGTAAAACGCCGTCAAGGTAAAGGTCATTGTTAGCAGCCTGTTGAGTTTTACAGACAGTGTCAAGTGGCACACCTTGTTTGTACAGTAGAGGCAAAGCGCTAGACGCTTTTATTAATTCCATCCAGTTGTTTTGTCTTTACATTTTGATGATTTAACCGCAGTCTAGTTTGATATTTAATAGATAATTGTTACCGGGAATACGTCGATGAACATTGTGGTGTTAGGTGCGGGCAGCATTGGTTGTTACGTTGCCGGCTGCTTGCTCACGTTAGGCACTACCTTTTGTGCGTCTAATACACTAACCCTAATTGGCCGACAGCGTTTACAGGATGACATATCAAAAAACGGTATTAGCGTCACTGACTGGCAAGGTCGTAATCAAGTAGTTGACGTTGAAAATATTTCTTTTTCATTATGTAACGATAGCTTGGGTAGCGCTGATGTCATATTATTGTGCGTAAAGAGTCAAGACACAGAGCAGGCGGCAGATATTATTAAGTTGCGGGCCAAATCCTCTGCTGTTGTCATAAGCCTTCAAAACGGCGTGAGTAACGCGCATGCGCTTCGTAAGCACCTTAAACAGACGGTTATTGCAGGGATGGTGCCTTTTAATGTGTTTTATAAAGGTCACGGCCACTTTCATTGTGGGACAGAAGGTAATATAGCGCTTGAAGACCCAGATAATCGATGCGTAGAACTGATTGAAGTACTTGAAAATGCTTCGCTCCCTGTAACGGTATACAACGATATGACTGGCGTTCAGTACGGCAAACTCATTATGAATCTGAATAACGCCGTTAATGCATTGTCGGGAATACCGCTAAAGTCACAGTTAGGCGATAGAGAATACAGGCTCGTAATGGCAAAGGTACTATCCGAGGCGTTAGCCGTACTTAACGCCGAAGGAATTTCACCCGCTAAAACGGGGAAAGTCATACCCAAACTTATGCCGACAATCATGAAGCTACCCAATTTTTTATTCAATATGGTTGCCGCATCAACGTTAAAAATAGACCCCGAAGCACGCTCTTCAATGTATGAAGATTTAGTACTAGGAAGACGAACTGAAATTGATTATTTAAACGGTGAGATAGTAAAACTGGGCGAAAAAAATAATATAGCCACATCTATTAACGCTCATATAGTTCAGCTGGTGAAGCAGTGCGAGCAGGCGCAGAAGGGAAGTCCTCAGTTACCTGCTAGTGCCCTGTTACCAATATAAAGAAGGCGATCAAGTGAATGTTTTTTGGTGGCGTGTAAATATTACAGTTTTATGACATTTTTATGTCAATACTCTTGATTCTCATACTAAAGTATATATACTGCGCACAAATTTCCTTTTTTTAAATGTGCTTTGCTTTCTCAAATCTGTTTTTCCTTTGCCCGTCTCTGTAGCGCTCTTTTTGCGCTATTTATGTCCTCTGTCAGTTTTGCGTCTGAGGTTGAAACCTATTCTGTGCCTGACGCCACGTTTCCCGCATACCAAGGAAAAGGCTTAACCTTTCAAAATAACCACAACACGTTTTCTCTTCGCGTCCGCGGTCGAATTCAGTTTCGCTACGCTAATCCAGGAGCGAGTCAGCCCACTGAACTTGCTGATTTTTACCATGATTCTGGCAATCAATTTGGTGTTAACAGGGCTCGCGTCAAGCTAGATGGCCATCTTGGTATGTCATGGATTAAATTCGGTGTGGAATATGATGCGGTCGAACAGCGTACGCTTACCGCTACTGTAGCACTAGAAAAGTATGACGCCCTTCGTTTTAAGCTAGGCCAGTGGAAAGTGGAATACTCCAGAGAACGCAGCGTCAGCAGCGGAGGCCAACAAATGATGGATCGCTCTATAATTAACAGAATATTCACTTTAGACAGACAAATGGGCGCATCAATTTACGGTCATGTCGACAGTGGTGGTGCCGCTAACTTCAATTACTGGATGGGCGTGTTCAATGGTTCAGGCCGCGGTGATTATAGTAACCACGACGGCGAAGCGATGTATGCTGGGCGGTTTCAGTGGAATCTTCTCGGCGAGAAAGTCGCTTTTGATAATAGCGATATTGAGCGTTCTGTTGGGCCTAAAGCCGCCATTGCTATGGGAGGGGCTAAGTTTAAAAGTCAGTTTACGCGTTTCTCGTCGTCAGGCGCGGGGAACCTCACTGGCTTTTCGCAAGGCGAATTTGAATCACAATACCATATTGAGCAGTTTGTAGTGGATGGCGCCTATTTTTATGAAGGTTTTAATGCCCAAGCGGAATATCATGAAAAAGAAATTGTAGATAGACAGAAGAGCCACCATAAAACGACAATGCGTGGATACTACGTACAGGCAGGGTACTTCTTAAGTGAAACGATAAGCTGGTGGCCCAAACCTTTGGAGGTGGCAGCGCGCTATGCGACCTATTCACCAAATTCAAGAGATAAAGACGAAAGCTTCTATGAAAAAACGCTAGCGATGAACTGGTTTTTCAATGGGCACGATAACAAACTTACCGCAGAGGTAAGCAGAGTCTCACTCGAACAGATTGGTACTGAAGCAGGAGACAGCACCGTCTATTCTTTACAGTGGGATGTCAGTTTTTAACAATGTCTAATGAGCCAATGCTATTAGCGCTCAACGTTTTGAAGTTGTTTTACAGTAAAAATCAACAGCCGTTAGCTGTTGCAAAGAAAAGCGTGAAGAGTATCTATTAATTTAGCCTTATCCACCGGTTTACCAATGTGAGCATCCATGCCTGCGGCTGCGCATTCTTCAATATCTTGCTGCATTGCGTTGGCGGTCAACGCTATGATTGGCGTTTCAATTTTAAGTGTTTGTCGAATGTGTCGCGTGGCACTTATTCCGTCAACCTGTGGCATTTGAATATCCATCAATACTAAGTCGAACCTTTGGTTTACCAAAGCATCTATGGCTTCTTGACCATTTGATACATGATGTAAATCCAACTTAAATTCTTCTAATAACGCCTTCATTACTTCCACATTGATGTCATTGTCTTCAGCAAGTAAAACCCGCTTCCCAGCGAGCAAACCTTGAGAGCCTAAATTGGCAACGCTAGGCGCGATACTCTCAGCATCAGCGGCAATAGCGAACGTCACATCAAATGAAAATGTTGCTCCCTTACTAACTTCACTATCAACCGTTAATGAAGAGCCCATTAATTTGAGTAAATTATCGGCGATATTTAGTCCAAGTCCAGTTCCGCCATATTTTCGCGCTATTGAACTTTCTGCCTGAGTAAAGGGGGTAAATAGTTTGGCTTGGTTTTCTTTAGAAATACCAATGCCGTTATCTTTAACCCAGCAATGAAGTGCATAGTGGCTGTTGCATGCCTCAGTGACACGAATACCTACTTCGACAGTGCCTTCCTGCGAAAATTTAATGGCGTTGCTTATCAAGTTAGCCATAATCTGCTTAAATCTAAGTTCATCAAACATCAGCTCATTAATAAGATCTTTGTCAATATTTAGTGCGAGATGTAAGCCTTTGCGCTGCGCTTGGTCTGAAAAGATATCAATCAGTGAACGCAAGCTTGATGCTACGTTGTGCGGCCCGATAGCCAGCGTCAGCTTGCCGGCCTCTATTTTTGAAAAGTCTAGTAAGTCGTTGATAAGCTGTAGAAGCATTTCTGATGCGGAGACAATTTTCTTTGTAAGATCTTTCGTTTGCCCATTATTAGCGTGTTGAGCGACCGTTTGTCCAAAGCCGATTATCGCGTTTAAAGGCGTGCGTATCTCATGGCTAATATTTGATATAAATTCTGACTTTAAACGGCTATGTAGTTCCGCTTTTTCTTTTGCCGTTAAGTATAGTGCGTTTGCTTGTCTTGATTTTCTGAGCAATATCAAAATGACGATAATGGCCACCATCGTCAACGCCACCAAGATCGCCAATAACATTGAAAACAGCTTTTGTGTCTGCTGAGCCTCATTTTTTAACCGCAGAGCTTCTTCAAACGCTTTGTTTTCATTCTCAAGTACGTTCGCTCTTTCTTTCTCTTGAGTAATCTGTTGGACAAGGTTAGCGCTTTCAATGAGCTCTAGGTCTTCGTACTTCTTGGCTTTAAAATAGGCCTCATGAAACACCTCAAACTGCTCGAACGCGAGTTTATAATCGCCTTTTGCTGCGGTGATGTACGCAGCTGTTTTTTCCAGCTGCGCGCGCCAAGTCGTTTGTTCATCTTCTCTGTTTTCATCATAAAGTTGACGTGCAAATTCAAGAGATTGATAAGCCTCATCGAGTTCACCTAAGGAAAGATGTGCTTCTGCTTTTAACCGATAAATTTCACTGTTGTAGAACGAAGAGGAAAGGGGGTGTACGAGTACCTTTTGAGAGAGCGCTATTGCTTCGCTTAAATCACCAGCACGATAGTAAGTGGTTGCTATTCCATAGATGGCAAGAAATTCGGAGTAATTAATATCTATCAGTTTATCGTGCTCAATAGCGCGCTCGAAGTAGCTAATGGCTTTGTCATATTCACCTAAATTTCGATATAAAATACCGATAGCGTAAAGGTTATCGCTCTCTAGGATTCGTTGGTTGGTCGCTTGCGCGCCCCGGAGTGACTTTTCATAAAAGCTCAAAGCAAGGTCGTATGCGCTCACTGACTGATAGTAATCTGCTACGATAGAGTCGTAGAGAGGCCTCAAAAGAGTAAGGTCGTGGGTAATAAGCAAATCATTAACTGCGTTAATAAGTTCTGCATTGGGTGCAAAAACCTGCCCTTCACTGTAAGTAAGAATTTGATAGATGAGGGCGTAAGCTTGTATGTCAGCGGGAATATCTGGAGTAGAAATTGTCGCGTCAAAACGTTTATAAGCTTCAGTGTAGTTGGCGCTTATGCCATACATTCTCGCTATTCCTATAGAAATAATGAGGCCGTTTCTGGAGGTATCTTCTAATTGTTGTAATTCGCGTAAGACATTATCATTGGGTTTCTGGTGGATTAAAAGTTGATAGCGAACATACAACGCCGCAACAGCTTTTTTCTCCTCAACATGTAACGTATCCGACAACAAAAGCGTTTCTAATTCATCAATCGCAGCGCCTATCGGCATTGGCGATGCGGTTTCTACTTGAATTCTGATTTCGTCCACTCGATCGACTATAGACGCCTTTGCATGAATCGCAGTGAAAATTAATGCTAAAACGCATAAAAATGTCGAACGGAAAAAACGGACCAAGTGGAGGTATCTCTTTTACAAACACACTGGTAAGTTTAAACGATTAAGATAGATTATAAATTAGTCAATAAGTCTAACCTTGTTGAAGCTAAATGCGCACATTAAGGAAAAGCAAAATGCAAGAAAGCACTAAGCTGAATTACGTTGAGTTTGCATCTTTAGATATCGGCCTTTCAAAAGCGTTTTTCGAAAACGCGTTCGGCTGGCATTTTATCGATTACGGAAGTGAATACAGTGCTTTTAGCAACGCGGGCTTGGAGGGGGGCATTTTTGCGTCTGAGCGCGTGTTAACGGCACAAGGTGGAGCCCCTTTATTAGTACTTTATGCCACTAATATTTCTCAAGCCCAACAATGTGTAGAACATGCTGGGGGAACAATTACTAAGCCGCTGTTTGATTTCCCTGGCGGTTGTCGCTTTCATTTTGTCGAGCCTGGCGGCAATGAACTTGCTGTTTGGTCTGAGTCAGCAAAGTAGCGCACTTGAACTATCACAAGAAATAGACGCGGTGGTTTTTAATCATGCTAGGTAAAAAAACGCCTTGCAGGTGATATCACAGCAAGGCGTTTTTCATTTCTATTTGGTTAGCTGAAGGCTAGCCGTTAGTTCTGCTCAAGCACGATACGCAGCATTCTGCGAAGTGGTTCTGCAGCGCCCCACAGTAGCTGGTCACCCACGGTGAACGCCGAAATATACTCCGGGCCCATGTTGAGCTTGCGGATACGACCTACGGGAATAGACAGCGTACCTGTTACTTTTGCTGGCGTAAGTTCTTGCATGGTGGCGTCGCGATCGTTAGGGATAACTTTTACCCAATCGTTGTGCTTAGCAAGAATGTCTTCGATTTCAGCTAGCGGTAAATCTTTCTTAAGTTTAAGCGTTATAGCTTGGCTATGGCAGCGCATGGCGCCGACACGCACACAGATACCGTCGATAGGTACTTCACCGCCTTTAATACCAAGAATTTTGTTGGCTTCCGCTTGGGCTTTCCACTCTTCACGGCTTTGACCCGAAGGTAGTTGTGAGTCGATATAGGGAATCAAACTACCCGCTAGAGGCACACCGAACTGTTCGCTCGGGTAGTCTGCGCTTCGGATAAACTCAGATACTTGCTGGTCAATTTCTAAAATCGCGGTAGCAGGGTCTTCAACCTTCTCTTTCACATTACTGTGAATTGCGCCCATTTGACTAATAAGCTCGCGCATGTGCTTTGCACCTGAGCCTGAAGCGGCTTGATACGTCATGGGGGAAGCCCATTCAACCAAGTCTTTCTCAAACAGGCCACCTAAAGCGAGCAGCATTAGTGAAACTGTGCAGTTTCCACCTACGTAGGTGCGAATGCCTTTTTCAATACCTTTATCAATTTCTTTGCGGTTAACAGGGTCTAAAATAATTACGGCGTCGTCTTTCATGCGAAGCGCCGACGCAGCGTCAATCCAGTAACCGTTCCAGCCAGTGGCTCTTAAATCGTTGTACACTGCTTTTGTGTAGTCGCCGCCCTGACAGGTAATAATGATATCTTGTTTAGAGAGTGCTTCGATGTCGTGCGCATCTTCTAGAACACCAGCATTTTTGCCAGCAAAATCTGGCGCTGCACTCCCTTTTTGAGAGGTAGTGAAAAAGGTGGGCTCAATGTGCGCGAAATCTTGCTCTTCTTGCATGCGCTGCATTAATACTGAGCCAACCATACCGCGCCAGCCCACTAAACCTACTTTTTGTTGTGACATTAAATTGAGAACCCTTGTTACTAAAATGAAAAGTACGTTATCACCTATGCTTTTTGCAATTATTCAATACACAGATCCATTCGTTATTTGGCGCGTGTATTGAAATGCATAAAAGTGATGTCGAGCGCCGTTTGTACATGTGTCGGCGCAATACCTGTCGTTTTTATTTTTGTCCTTGCAGTCTAAGTGTTATTTATCGCGCTGGCTAGATGGTTTTTATAAATTATCTATCGCAGATATAAGCATTTTGAACACGATGAAAACGAAAACAGATCGTTTAACCACACTTACCCATGACGCTGGTGTTTTTCTCTATCTGTGCAGATTGATATAGCTCTAACGAAATTGGATTAATTTCGTAAAAGCGGTCTCAAACTTGCTTCATTATTTTTAGGAAAATACCTCACGATGTGAGAGGCGTTGTAAAATGTTGAGATACGCTTAATGGAAAACGTAGTTCTTAGCATGAATACGGAAAATGAGGAAAGTATGCAATACGACAGTCATAACAAATTTGCTACCACTACGGTATTTTTACACTGGTTGGTGGGGCTAACCATTATTGGGTTACTGGCAACAGGTATCTACATGTCGGAAAACGGTGTGTACGCACTGTACCCTTGGCATAAAGCCATTGGCTTCCTCGTCTTATTTGTTGCGCTAGCGCGCGTGATTTGGCGTATAAAGAACGGATGGCCAAGCGCTGCAGCTAACTACAAACCAATAGAGCACAAGCTGGCCTCAGCTGTACATTGGGTGTTAATCACTGCAACTCTGTTAATGCCTATTTCTGGGTTAATGTCATCGGTACTTGGTGGTCATGGTTTATCTGTATTCGGGGTGGAAGTGTTTGCCCAAAACTTTAGCGTAGATGATCCAGAAAAAACGTTACCAATCAATTATGAGCTGTCGAAGCTCGGTGGCGCTATTCACTTTTATCTTGGTTACACTGTAATTGTTGCTTTATTGCTACATATCGCTGGCGCGTTTAAGCATCATATCGTTGATAAAGATGGAACGTTAAAGCGTATGTTGGGTAAATCGATCAGCGAGTAGGGCAAAAAATCGAGTAAGCTTTACTGGTTTCTTTCGGTATCAATGATCTCGGGCGCAGCGAAAAAAAGGTAGTCGTCTGGTGCGGCTATCTTGTTCTGCTTTGCTTTATACATAGCAATGTCAGCTGATTTTATCAGCGCATGCAAATTACGGCTTGTTTGAGGATAAAATGCCACACCTACGCTCATTGAAACCACAGTAGGCTTGGTGTCGTTGTTGAAATAAAAAGGCTGTTTAACACCAGTGTTTACTTTTTCTATAACGCTTTTAACAGATTCTTCGTCATCAGCTTGAAGAAGCAGTACAAATTCATCACCGCCCCAGCGAATAGCAACATCATTTTTACGTATTTTTTCTTTCAGCTGTTCTGCAACAAAAATGAGCACCTCATCACCCGCATCATGCCCGTATATATCATTGACCGCTTTAAAGCCGTTAAGGTCGATAAGCGTTAACGCGAACTGATGTTCTTTTTTCATCAGTTTAGTAATAAGCTTTTCACCGCCGTTTCGATTATAGATGCCCGTCAACGCGTCGAAATCTGCTTGCAGAGCAAGCTTCTGAAGCTCTTGCCTACGACTTGAAATGTCATTTAGTGCGAGTTGATAATAACGCTCACCGTCTTCTGTTAACAAGGGGCTGGCTATAAGCTGAACCCAGATAGCACTATCATTTGCGCTACTTTTCAGCTTGTATTCTCCCGTAGCGAACTCGTTGCGTGCAAATGCTTCCTTTAGCGCTGATTTCATTGCGTCAGGCGTTTCAAATAGTTCGTCTAACAGTTCACCGTAGCCCTGTTTTACTCCCAGACCAATTTTTTCCACTAGATCGTTAAAGGCATTATTTCGAAGTTCAATAATGCCGTTTTCTGCCATTAACACCGTGGCTGTTTTGGCATTTTCAAACAGCATCCTGAAGCGTTTTTCTAGGAACTCTATTTCTTCTCTTAGCTGGCGCTCTTGAGTGAATTGTTCTTCAACTTTGTTTAATAGCTCGTTGGTGTCTTGTACCAATGCGCCGATTTCACTTTGCGCGTGGTAGTCGGGAATATCAATTCGCTCTTTTGTTCCTGGCGTTATTTTGTGCAGTGAACGCCCTACACGTAACATGGGCGAAATGATAATGTAGTAAGTGATAAATAAAGCAACGATGCCGACGACGAGTGCCTCAACATAGAGTGAGTAACTATTGTCGGTACTGATTTTATCCGCTTGTTGAATGATGTATTCGAAGTTTGGGTATACTTTCACCTCAGCAAGTGACTCTTCCGGCATGAAGGGGTGCCTGACCACAAATATTCGAGGCTCGGTGTCTTTGTTTATCGCTTCTGTCACATTCGCTTGATAATAGAGAGCTTCACTTCTTATAGAGGCAGCAAGAATCTTTTTGGTTTTAACTAAGCCGTTAATAGCTTCTTTGGCTAAATCTTCATCTTCTAAAAATGCTGCAATCGATGCTGTTGCACCAACGGTTTGATAAAGCTCTTCTATATCATTGTTGGCTTCGTTGATTTCGTTTTCATAGGTAGCTCTATAAAAAAATTCCGCGGTGACAAGCACCACTATCATGGCAGCTACAACGAGAAACAGAAAGAAGCGAAAACCTAGACCCCGAACATTAATCAAAACGAAATACTACCTTCATGTTATCGGTCACATATGATTCATACACATACGCCAGCGCTGATTCATCTTCTTCAAGACGCAGCTTAATGTCATCGATGGTTTGCTCTATAGCAGGAGGCTTCACCCGCCCCGAGAACTTGAGCCGTGACCAATAGGCATTTACCCTTGCAAGAGGAAGCCCGACCAAAGATTGATAAAACTGACTTTTGAGCTCACCCTCTAACTCAACATCGATAGGGGTCGCTTCTTTCCCGTTAGGAAACGCTGAGTATTTACCCATAAAGAGGTCGATTAGTCCTTTCTTATCCATTGCCTGCACGTCATTGTTGCGATTCGTTACAACGACAATTTTCTCTTGCGCATATGCAACAAAAGTAAAGCCATGTATTAGCAATCCTAAGGTGACGATTAACGGTAAGCGTTTCAACAATATCATGCTCACCTTCTTAAAAACTAAAGCTTAAAGCGAGGAATAGGGTGTGCGCTACGCCGTCTTCATCGTCAACGACCAAGCCGTCGCGTGCTCGAAGGCCAGTACCTCTTGCTTTAACGTCAGTCCGTTCGATTTGTGCTTTAAACGCCAGGTTTTCTTTTAGATCCCAACGCCAGCCAACCGATAATGACCGTTGGCGATGGGCCAGCGTGCTCGCCACTTCTTCTACAAAAATAGCTAATTCGGCGGTATTGGGATTAATAGGAAAATCGGGCTGTGCTTCACTGAGGAAGTAGTCATCTGTTTCGGCAAAAGAATAAAGTGCGTAGAAGGTGTGAGCACCATAAAGATAGCTTAAATTGATAAAGCCATTAAAAGAATGTCTTAGGGCAATTGAATCTGAATCAATATGCGATAGCTCTGAAGAGAGCTCCCAATCACCTAAGAAACGGTTAACGTACACAGACGTGTATTGAATGTTCGCACCGCGTAAGCTTAATGAATTGGCAAACGCGGTAGCGCCACTCCAGAAAGGCTGTAACTGCGCCACCGAAGAGGAAACAAAAGCTGAGTCAGCATTGTCATTTTTAGCTTCTGTCTGCGTGTGTTTTAGGGCAATACTCCAATCAAAAGCGACGAACTCAACGCCTATGGAGCGTAAGTCGTTAAACGTAATGGGGCTATAATCTGCACTGGTAAAATCGCTTTCGCCACTTCCCCAGAAGCCTTTGACTAATAGGTTAAAATCGCGAAAGCGCGTCGTGTAGCTAATGTCGGCACCGTCGAAGCTTCGAGCAGGTACAATGCCATAAACTTCAGTGGGCACTTTCACCCACGGATAGGCAATAGAAACGTCTCTGGTATCACTGAAGTGAAAAATATCGGCGGCGAGCCTGCCTGCTCTTACTTGCCATGATGGCGTAATGTCGTACCTGAGAAAGGCCATTTGAGTTATCGAGTTGATATTTTGTTCATCTTGCTCGCGATAAACAAATTGCCCTACAAAATCGAGATCGTTCGACAGACTGTAATCAAGCTGTACGCCGATTAAACTCAAGGGTTTAAACGCAAAACCGTCCTTTTTGGCAAACTCAGCTTGTGAACGGTCGGTACGAAATTGATAAGTGCGGGTGTCGGCAGTGGCCGATGCTAATGTGCCAAAACCGCTTATGTTTAGTTTATTTTGTTCAGCTGACGTGCCGTTAGCCAATAGGAGACTTACCATTGCCGTGAAGAACATGTACGGCTTTTTCATCATGTTTTAACCTTGTCCGAAGTCAATGTATATTGTTGCCGAAAACGTGTCGTCATGACAATTTTACTTTAGTACAAGCTTAGTAAAGAAACGACGAATTCACTGAAAAAATTGGCAATTTGCGTTTAATACCAGTCCGCATAGATAATTGCCTGCGATAAGGAAGAAATAAAACGTGAATGATTATGCTCGTTATTTTAATGGCTACCCCGCAAAGATTGTGGAGCAAGCGCTACAGCTTATTTCAGACAACCGGCTAAAAACCTATTTGTTAAAAAAATACCCTGAAGCTCATGACATAACCACCGACAAATTGCTTTATCAATATGCGACCGACTTAAAAAAGCGGTATTTGAAAAATGCCCCACCGTTTGGGCGGGCCGCGTTTAAAAAGCAAGGCGATATGATAACGAACGCACTGGGTACGCATACATACCGTATGCAGGGGAAAACGCGAAAACATGATTTGGCCATCAATAACGACTTACTTTACGCGCCAGAACCTTTGTTGAAAGCGCTGGTAGTGCATGAATTGGCCCACTTTAAAGAAAAAGACCACAATAAAGCATTCTATAAACTTTGTTGCTATATGGAACCTGATTACCATCAACTTGAGCTAGACTTACGGTTATTCTGCGTGGCCGTTGCTATGGGGGAAAACCCATACGTTTAGCGCAACGGTGCAAACTGCACGTTGCTCGAGATGGGCTATGCTATGGTTGCCGCTTAACACAAAAGTGATACTTTTATAGCAAGATAGAGTTTTTACGTGAAAAAGGAGCGTTGATGAGCATTGCGAAAATTATGTCTACACGGGTGGTTAGCGTGCACATGGATGACAGTTTACAGTCGTTACGTGAACTCTTTGCAGCAACAGGTTTTCATCATCTGGTCGTGGTTCATGACAACAAGCTGCAGGGCATTATATCTGATAGAGACTTAATGAAGTCCGTCAGTCCTTTTGTCGACACTTTAAGCGAGCGCATGCTAGATCGGGCGACATTGGATAAACGCGCGCATCAAATTATGACCCGCGAAGTGATTACGTTAAACCCAACAGATTCTGTATTTTCCGCTATCGAGCTATTCAACACTCACAAAATTTCTTGTATACCGATCATTGATGACAAGAGGCACCCAGTCGGTATGGTGTCGTGGCGCGATGTGATGAAGTTCATGCAAAGTAGGGTAGAGGCAAAGCGTTAGATAAGCACACGTCCATCAAAAACGGTGACAACCCTTTTAAAGGCTGCAGCCTCTCTGTCAGGGATTGTGAAAATTCCAGCAGAGAGGCTGAGTCTGAGCAAGCGTTAGCTTTTGCGATAGCTAACCCTAAACAGCAGGCTGTAAAGCACGGGTACAGCAATAAGGGTAAGTACCGTGGCAAAGGCCAAACCGCCCATGATAGTCACTGCCATGTCGGCAAAAAAAGCGTCGAACAGCAGCGGCGCCATCCCTAAAATAGTAGTAACCGCCGCAAGTGATACGGGGCGAACACGGCTGATGGTAGCGTCGACAATCGCTTGTCGAATGGCTAGACCTTCTTCTATTTGAAGATCAATTTCTTCAATCAGTACAATGGCATTTTTTATAAGCATACCGAACAAGCTCAAAAAACCCAGTAGCGACATGAAGCCAAACGGCATATCAGTACCCAGTAAACCGGTGACTACACCAACAATAGCCATTGGCACCACAAGCCAAATAATCAACGGCTGACGAGCGTGACCAAAAAGCAATACTGAGATAATGAACATCACCAAGAAGCCGGCAGGTAAGCCTGCTCCCAGCGCTTTTTGTGCGTCGCTAGAGCTTTCGAATTCGCCGCCCCATTCCAGTGAATAACCTGCAGGCAGCTCAATCTCTTCGATAAGTGGGCGAATTCTCGCTAACGCTTTGGCGGCAGTTTCATGGTCACCGGGTTCGGCTTCTACCGTGATGGTGCGAACGCGATTGAGGCGATGTATACGCATTTCTTCAGTCATAAGCTCCAAACCTTGCGATACCTGTGTGAAAGGCACGTACTGGCGCTGCTGTGTAGACCACACTTGCGATTCGCGTATTGATTGAAGCTCGGTATCTTCTGCTTTACCCATCTTCGCAATGATGTTGTAGGCATAGTCACCATCTTGCACCGTACCGAGTCGAACACCGCTACTTGCGTATTGAATCGTTTGGCTAAAGTCGTTATGTGATACACCGGCAATGCCCGCGTTGTAATTATCAAACTGGGTGTTAATGGCAAAGCCTTTTTCACGCCAGTTGTGACGTACATCTTTTACTTGTCCGTCAGCAAAAAGCAGGGCTTTCGCTTTATCAGCAAGTTCACGAAGCACCTCGCTATCAGGGCCTGAGAAACGGGCTTCTAATTTAGCCCCCGAACCAGGGCCAAACTGCATGCGCTCCATATAAAAGCTCGCGTCAAAGTCTAGGTCGGCAAGCTTCTCTGAGAGGGCATTTTGGATAGCCGGGATCTTGTCGAGTTCATTCGCGCGAACCATGAAAAAAGCATAGTTTTCGTTAGCGCTTTTAGGCGCATAGGTGAGGGTAAACCGGTCAGCACCTTGCCCAATAAAGGTAGTGACAGCCGTTACGTTTTCCATGTCTAAAATGCGCGCTTCTACTTCTTTTGCGATGACTTCTGTAGCGCGAATATCTCTATCCTGGGGGCCCCAGTAGTGAACAAAAAATAGCGGCGCGTTTGACGGCGGGAAGAACCCTTGTTTTACCATGCCAAAGCTTCCGTAGGCCATAATGGTAATAACAAACAATACACCAATGGTTACCCAGCGAAGTTTAAGTGCGCCAAGCAATGTACGCTTGAACCAGCGCTGCGATGCTGAGAGTTCGTTGCCTGCAGTCTGACCCATACCTTTGCGGTAGAAATACGCGCCTAGCACTGGCACCAAGGTGACCGCTAATACCCAACTTATCATTAGAGAAACCAACACGACGGCAAATAACGAGTAAAGAAACTCACCGGTGGCATCGTTTGAAAGACCTATGCCTGAAAACGCCGCAATACCAATAACGGTTGCGCCAAGTAGCGGCCATTGGGTTCGCTTGACAATAAAGCTAGCAGATTCTTTAGCTGTAGAGCCTGTAGCCATGCGCAGCATCATACCTTCGGCAACCACAATAGCGTTATCGACCAGCATGCCCATGGCAATAACCATAGCACCAAGGGATATTCGCTGAAGCTGAATATCCATCAGCCACATAATAAGAATGGTACCGAGTACAGTGACAAGTAGGACGGAGCCAACCACCACACCTGAGCGCCAACCCATAAATAAACATAGCGTTAATGTCACCACCGCCACAGACATGACGAGATTATTGATAAAGCCGGTTACCGACTCATCAACCACCGAGGCTTGATCGTAAATAGGTGTAAGCGTAATACCAACAGGCAACTCTTGGAGTAGCTTCTCCACTTTGGCGTTAACGCGCTTGCCCACATCAACAATATTAACGTCGGTCAACGCCGATACAGAAAGCGTTAATGCTTCTTCGCCGTTATAGCGCACACGCACGGGCTGAATGTCGGCCGGCTCTAACTGTAACGTGGCAATATCAGCAACCCTAAGGGAACGGTTTGTCCCCGGCACTACTACAGAAAGGTTAGAAATCTCTTCAAGCCTATCCGGCGCGCGCTCTACGATAAGGCGCACGTTTTTCTCGTCAACTTTAATTCGGCCGCCGTTAAAGGGGCGTAAATTATCTTCAAAAAGGGCCGCGAGATCAGGAAAGGAAATGCCTAAACCGGCTAGTTGATAGGGGTTGATATAAGCCACTATTTGTTCTTTTTGGACGCCAGTCACGTTTACTTTTGCTACACCTTCAGTGGTAAGTAAATCGCGTCGAATAATGCGTGCAAATTCTCTAAGTTCTCGGGTATCAAAATCGGGTGCGCTCAACGCATAATAGAGCCCGTAAACGTCACCAAAATCATCAAAGACTACGGGGTCTTGTGCCCCCGTTGGCAATGAGTTGGCCGTGTCGCGAAGTCGCTTTCTGAGCTCATCCCAGACTTGCGGCAACAGATTACTGTCGTAAGTACTTTTAACTTCGACCGTTATTTCAGACAGGCCCGGCGAGGAAATCGACGTTACTTCTTTTAACTGCGGCATTTGTTGAATGGCAATTTCTAAGCGCTCGGTAACTTCACGCTCCACTTTTTCAGCGCTTGCTCCAGGATAATTGGTGTATACCTTTACCTGTTTAATGGTAAACGCGGGGTCTTCTAAGCGGCCAATTTTGCTCATAGCCAAAATGCCGCCTAAGAGCAGGATGACGACCATTAGCCAAATGTTGACAGGCTTATCAATTGAATAGCGTGCAATATCCATATATTACTTCTCTCCCTTGTAAGGAAGCACTTTCATGTCTGCACGCATTTGTGTTGCTCCAGCAGCAACCACCTGCTGGCCAAGTGTGATGTCGCCTTGGCGCTTACCTTCAATGATCGCTAGCTCATTTTGAATGTGCTTAACATTGACAGCTTGCTTGTTCACCACATTCGTTTCATCGTTATATACCCACACCGCGAAGCCCGAGGCTTCGTCTCCTACAAGCGATCTTACCGGTACAACAAAGCCCTCTGGATATAGACTGCCTTGAAGACTGACTTTTACCACTGCGCGGGCGCCGGGTGTTAACGGTAGTTCTTCGCGAGGTTCCATAGCAAATACTACTTCATAGGTTTGGGACACAGGATCAGGTTGAGTAGAGTGCTCTACATAATTCACGGGGTACCACTGGCTACGATTGGTGGCCAACGTGGCGCTGGCCTGTTTGATGCCGCGACCAATATTAGCGGTAAGCAGGCGCTCAGGAACATTGATATTGAAGTAGATTTTAGAGACATCCTGCAGGCGGGCAATCGGTGTACCTGCGGCAACAAAGCTGTTGTTTTCAACAAGACGTTGAGACACCTTTGCGTCAAAGGGGGCATAAAGCTGTGTGTAGCTTAAATCTTGCTCTGCATTCTTTAAGTCGATAACCGCCAGTTCATAGGATGTTTTTGCGGTATCAAGAGAGCTTTGTGCAACTAATTTTTGCGCAAACATTTTCTCAATTCTATCGAGTTCGCGTTTGGCTTGATCGAGGCGAGTCTTTGATTCGTCGACGCGACGTTCAAATGGTTTACGATCGATAGTAGCGAGTAATTTTCCTTTGTTGATGTCACTGCCGGTCACCAAGTCAGTTTGAATTAGTCGACCTGAAACTTCGAAGCTTAAATCTACGGTCTTCACCGCTGACACAACGGCAGGGAAGGTAAATTCGTCAAAGTCTGGAATGTTGCTGACCGTAGCAAGTTTAACGTAGCGTGGTTCAGCCTTTACTTGTTGCTCGACAGGCTCTTCTTGAGAACAAGCAGTTAGGGTTGAAACCGATAAAACGCTCAAAAACAGTATGTGAGAAAATCGCATCATAGACATAGGTGTATGTCATCCATTGTCAGGTAAATAAAGTTCAAGGCTTATGTATCTAGGCATTCGCTTATGCAAGTCCCTAAATATGAGTACTTTAGAGAAAGCTCAACGCTCTCAAATATCAAAGTAAACTGGTGAGTGCATTTTAGTGCGGTCGCATTGAAAAGTAAACTGTACGGTGTAAAATGAAGGCACCTTAATACGAGATCACTATTATGACCGGCAATACACGTACGCGAAGTGACGTAAAACGCGAAGCTATCATTCAGGCTGCAACTCAGGCTTTTCAGGAGTATGGGGTAAACGGTACCAGCATGGATAAACTTGCTGAATTAGCGAATGTGTCCAAGCGCACGGTGTACAATCATTTCGCTACTAAAGAAGATTTGGTGATGCATCTCATAACTAAGCAGTTTGAAGAAGCAAAGCTAAGCATAACGGTTGAATACGACTCGTCTCGCGATTTATCGGAACAGCTTTGTGAGTTAGTGCTGCAAGATATCGAGTTTATCGTTACTGAGGTGCATTTAGATATAGCGAGGGTTGCAATAGGGCATTTCTTCTACGAGCCTGATAAGCTAAAAGACGAAGTGGCTCAGCTAAGGGCACAAGAAACAGCCTTGCACCGCTGGCTAAAAGCCGCGAAGGCAGATAATAAGGTTGACTATGATGACCTGAGCCGTGTTGTTGATGAAATCGATAGTCTTGTAAAAGGGCAGTGCTTTTGGCCGCAGCTCTTTAAGATTGATAACGAATTGAGCCACAACGACAAGCGCAGTATTGCCGAAAATATCGTGGCACTTATAACGAGCCGTTACGCGCTAGCGTAGTGATCTTCAAAGCTTATATTGTCCTGTGTCAGTCATAGGGTAGCTTCCCAGACGTCAATGTGTTCTTGTATCCATTGACTCTCACTTGGGCTTCTTAAAATACGTTCCGCTTGGCGGTTACGCAGTCTGGTTTATACCCACTCACTTATTCGCTCTCACTTTTAATTATCTATGCGGATTAGTATTAAACAGCATCGCCAATAAATAAAAAATAAAGTAACGCTATCGATGGTTTTGTTTCAATTTTCACCATCTAGTCGCTCTGTATCAATTAAATTAAGAAAAATTATAAAGAGCTTTTAAATTTTTCTGTTCCAGGGCTCGTCATCTTCGAAAATTTTCTATATCATCCCATCACAAATGACAACTATTATTATTTGCAATTGCAGACGCAATTAGAAGCGATGTCAAATGCTCAGTAAATAATAAGATTTATATAGTTGTAGAAAGAACACACAACACTTTAGAGAACACTTGGAGAGCAATTTTGAAATTCAAACTTACGAGTATTGCTACTGCGATAGTTTTGAGCCCGGCTGTATTTGCTGTTGACATGGAAGATATAGAGCGACTGACGGTGGAAGGTAAGTACCTTTCTGTTAACCAGTCAAACTCGATAAAAAGCCCAACGCCTATTATCGATGTGCCGCAAAGCTTGTCGATCATGACGGCTGAAGAAATTACTGCTCGTGGTATTACTAGCGTTGGTCAAATTATCGATTACACTCCTGGCGTCAATACCTCTCAAGGTGAAGGACATCGTGATTCTGTGGTATTTCGTGGTGTGCGCTCAACGGCAGACTTTTATTTAGACGGTAACCGCGACGACGTGCAGTATTACCGTGCGCTCTACAACATTGAACAGGTTGAAATTCTTCGTGGGCCAAACGCTCTATTATTCGGCCGTGGCGGTACAGGTGGTATCTTAAACCGCGTATCTAAAAAGGCTAAAACGGGTGAGAAATTCGTTGACTATAATGTATCTGCAAACACGTTTGGTGCTTATAACCTTCAGTTAGATACAAACGTAGATACGGGCGACAAGTCAGCGCTTCGCATTAACGCCATGTACGAGAGTCTAGATAACCATCGCGACTTTTTCTATGGCGATCGCTACGGTTTCAACCCAACGGCACGCTTTGAAGTGAGCGACGACACCATCGTAGACCTGTCTTATGAATACATCGATCACGAGCGTTTTATTGACCGCGGTGTTCCGACTGCCAACGGAGAGCCAGTTGAAGCGTTTGAAGACATCGTATTTGGTGATCCTGAAAACAATTATCAAACCTTAGGTGCAGACGTGTTCCGTGCTAACGTTGAACATACCTTCTCTGACAATCTGAAAGGTAATTTCAACGCGTTTTACGGTGATTACGATAAAGTTTATGCAAACTTTTATGCAGCAGGCTACGACGCTGATGCTAACCAAGTCACATTGGATGGCTATGTAGACAATACCCAACGTGAAAACCTTATTTTATCCTCTAACTTAGTCGGTGAGTTTTCAACGGGTAGCATTGAGCACACGGTTATTTTTGGTGGTGAGGTGATTAATACTAAATCAAACCAAGATCGTTTTAACCCTGTGTTTGATACGCGTGCGGGAAATAGCAGTTTAAGAAATGACCAAGAGGTATTCGATATTTCTCGTCCTCTCGATTTTCGTGGCCTGACAGGAACTACAAGTGCTGGCGTTACGACTACGGCGACTTTTAGCGACATCAATGACGATACGCGCGTAGATTTAGATGTGTACTCATTCTATGTACAAGACGAAATTGCGTTATCAAAGAATTTCGACCTTGTTTTAGGTGCGCGTTTCGATAGCTTCGACATTGAAGTGTTTAACGCTGTGGCCCTTGAAACCCGTAACAGAAAAGACGAACAGGTTTCTCCACGTGCAGGTCTTGTATACAAGCCACAAGAGAATATCTCAATTTATGCGAGCTACAGTGAATCATTCCTGCCGCGCAGTGGCGAACAGTATGCAAACATTAATGGCGATGCAAATGCGCTTGACCCAGATACGTTCACTAACCAAGAAATTGGTATTAAGTGGGACTTCAACGACAGCATGAGCTTTACAGCGGCTATCTTTGAAAACGAACAGACGTCACTCGACAACGACCCGAACGACGTCGAACGCTTTATTGAAGTGGATTCAGACATATCGGGTTTTGAAATTCAGCTTCAAGGTTACCTCACGGATAAGTGGCACATTACCGCCAACTACAGCAACCTTGACGGCGAGGATGCTAGCGGCGTGGCGCTTCGTGAGCTACCAGAGAATACCATGTCAGTGTGGACCACATATGAAGTAAGCGATGTGTTTGGTTTTGGTATTGGAGCGACCTATCAGGACGAGAGCTTCGTGGTTACTGGTGAAGATTCTCCTGTGCTGCCAAGCTACACACGGGTTGATGCATCAGCGTACTACGCACTGAGTGATAAAACGCGTATACAGTTAAATGTTGAAAACCTGACTGATACGCTTTATTTCCCGAATGCGCAATCTACGCACCAAGCAACCGTCGGTGCGCCGATCAATGCGCGTCTTTCACTCATTGGTTCTTTCTAAGTAAAGCCGCCACATTTCGTTTTTTGATAAAAAGCCATTCGTGTATGCGAATGGCTTTTTTTTGGAGCAAAATAGCGATAAGTACGACAATTGGACCGCAGATACTTGTTGCGATGGCTTTCTTTCCTTAATTTTGTGTCATTTAACCGTTCAGCAACCTAAAGACTAGCCTTGTGTCGCAAAATCGATAAGTGTCTGTCCATCCATGCGGTAGCCCAACCATTCGCTTTTAGGTTTAGCACCTAGCGACTCGTAAAAGTCAATGGCAGGCTTGTTCCAATCTAGTACGCTCCACTCGAACCGACCGCAGTCGTTTTCTACTGCTATTTTAGCCAGATGTTGAAGCAGTAATTTACCGGCACCAAGGCCGCGAGAGGCGGGCGATACGTAAAGATCTTCAAGATAAAGTCCATTTCGCCCTTGCCAGGTTGAATAGTTAAAAAAGTACACGGCAAAGCCAATCGGCGAGCGGTTATTTTCGCAAATAACGCAGTGCGCTGTTGCGCCCTCGCCAAACAAAGTGTTTAACAGAGCTTCTTCGGAGGCCTTTACTTCGTGTTCTGCTTTTTCATAAATGGCGAGTTCTAAAATGAACTGGCGGATTTGTGATATATCTTCCGGCGTTGCCGGTCTTATAGAAATAGAACTACTCATTGTATTTTCCTTACAATACATTAAAAAAATGAGCCTATACAGGCCCATTTTTACGTAATAGTGCTTGTTTATATCACTCGCTGAAAAGGCTAGTCAATTGAACTGCTTGGTTGGGGCGAGTGCGTGCTGGGACTACCGCTATTTGACGCGCTGCTACCAGACTTTGTACGCCCGATTTTGCTTTTAATAAACGTAAATGGAATGCGTAAATCGAGCAGAATCAAGTACAAGCAAGGCACCAAAATCAGCGTGACAAGCGTGGCGTAAAGCACGGCAAAACCAAGCGCAGCTGCCATAGGGACAACAAACGCAGCCTGCAGACTGGTTTCAAACATAATTGGCAACACGCCAACAAAGGTAGTGATAGATGTAAGGGTTATTGCTCTAAAACGTGCCGTACCTGCTTCTGTTACAGCCTCTCTCACACTGTAGCCTTGTTTACGGCGCTGATTGACAAAGTCCGTCATCACCAAAGAATCATTGATCACCACGCCTGCTGCGGCAATCAAGCCAAAATTAGACATCATAGAGAGGTCTAAGCCCAGTACAAAGTGACCGAATACCGCACCCGTAAAGCTAAACGGTATTACCGACATGATAATGAGCGGCTGCCCGTAACTTTTCAAAGGGACGGCAAGGAGGATATACACCATGATCATAGCGGCTAAGAAAAACAAGATCTGCTCATTTTGCTGTGCTTGCTGCTCTTCAATATCGCCACCAAGTTCAGTCATTACCGATGGGAAAGACTCTTTCAGTTTAGGAAGAAGTTTGTCCTTAATTTCCGTGACTACCTCATTCGGCTCGACCTTTTCTTCATCGATATTGCCCCAGATATAAACACTGCGGTATCCACCTTCACGACGAATGTAGCTAATTCCTGGTTTTTCTTCCAATGCCACGACGTCACCCAGCAATACTTCTTTTCCACTAGGCGTTGTGATCAGTGAATACTTCAAGTCTGCAAAACGTTCACGGGTAAGTTCAGGGTAGCGAACCATCACTTTCACTTCTTCACCGTTGCGAATAACCCGTTGTGCTTCACCGCCATAAAATCCAGCCCCTACCTGCGATGCAATATTAGAAAGCGTAAGCCCTAAATCGTAGGCAACTGGGAGTAGGGTCATCTGAACTTCTTTGCTGGGTGGATCAATAGTAGAACTTACTTCAAATAGGCCTTCTTGCTGTTGCAGCATTTCAATAAATTTAAGGCCTGCAGCGTTGAGGGTATCGATGTCAGAACCAAACAATAGATAGCCAAACTCGCCGTCATCGCCATCACCGTTAACATCGTCAACCACGGTGAACGATTTCATACCGCTAATCTCAGGAATGGCTTCGCGCCAGCGGCGGGCTAACTCAAAAGTATCTATTGGTCGGTCTTCTTCGTTAACCAGTGGCGTTAAGATACGGCCTTCGGTTCTGTCATCGTTGAAGGCGAGTCGGTCTCTGATCATGCCTTGGCCAAATTCATCAATGATTTGCTCTTCAACATCCAGTATCGTTTGCTCTACAATTTTCAGTGCATTGATGGTTGCCAAGTCAGACACGTTCTCATTCATTTCTATTTTTACGCTAGGAAAGTCATGAGGCACCTTCGGATTTGGCACCATACGAACGTAATTAGCCGCGATAAGCCCCATACTTAGCATCAACATAGCAATAAACATCATCAATACCGCCCATCGCCATTCAATAGCTTTAATAACGGTGCGCTTGTATGGGCCATTTACAAATGCAAAGAAACCTTTGTTAAAACGGGCACGCCAACTGTCTTGCTTAACGGGTGAAAATTTAGTGTGAGCGAGGTGAGCAGGTAATATCAGCTTTGACTCTATCAAGCTAAATGCCAAGCATAGAATAACCACGACCGCGATATTGTAGAAGAATTCACCTTCCGGGCCACTGCTTAGTGTAAATGGCGCAAACACGGCGATTGTGGTCAAAACACCAAATGTTGCAGGCGTTGCTACGCGCTTGGCGCCTCTCACCACATTATCTACGCCGCCACCTTTACTTTCAATTTCAGTGTAGGCGCTTTCACCTATCACTATGGCATCGTCAACCACAATACCCAACACCATGATAAAGGCAAAAAGCGACAGAATATTAATACTGACACCAAATATTGGCATCAGCATCATGGCGCCTAGGAAGCACACGGGTAGCCCAACCATTACCCAAACAGCCAATCTAAAACGAAGGAATAGGGTAAGCATCAGAGCGACAAGAATTGAGCCTTGAACGAGGTTAGACAGCATCATGTCCAAACGCGCGTTAAGGTAGTACGTCATATCCACCAAAACCTCTAAACTTACGCCTTGAGGAAGCGTTTCATTCTTCTGTTCGATATAGGTTTTGACAGTTTCTGCAACGGGAATGGTGTTCTGGGTTTTTGTTGCCTTAACCGCAATGTAAATGGCGTTCATACCATTGTATTTAAAGTAGCGCTCACCCTCGACAAAACCATCGTTTATTGAGGCGACATCACCCAAGGTCACTTTCGCACCGCCTTCACCAATTTTAATCGGGATCTGTTTGAATTCGTCGCCGCTGTAATATTGGTTTTCAACACGCACAGATACTATGCCGGCATTCGTTCTGAGTTGGCCTGCAGAGATATTCGCTGAATAGTTATTAATGGCCTGCGTTACGTCGCCAATGGTGAGCCCATATTTTCTGAGCGTATCCGGTTTAATTTCAATAGCAATTTCATCATCCGGCGTATTGGCTTCAACGAGAGAGATTGAGCCTAACTGCAAAAGCTCATCTTCAACCTCTTTGGCTAACACTTTCAATTCAGACAGAGGTAAATCACCCACAATCGGCATTTCAATAACTTGCTGTTGAAACTCGACTTGCGACACGTTAACGGGCTCCATCCCAGCAGGGAAGGTAGCTATACCGTCTACGCGTAATTTTACCTTGTCCAGTACATCGGTAAGTTCGGCTTTAGTGTCTATTTCTAAGGTAACCGCACCACCACCTCGAAATGCTCTGGATACTATGCGCTTAATCTCGGTGATATCTTTTACGGCTTCTTCAACTTTGATGAAAATACTTTCTTCAATTTCTTGAGGTGATGCGCCAGGATAGGTTGCGTCAATGGTTATGTAGTTAATTTCGATGTTCGGAAACATCTGACGTTGAATAGTAAAATAGCTGGCAATACCCATGACTATAATGAAAAACATGAGTAAGTTGGCCGCAACTGAATTTCTTGCAAACCAAGCTATAATACCGTTTTGCGTGTTATTGTGATTTTCCATGACAGCTCCTTAGTTTGCCTTAGCCGTCACAAGTTCGTTCGTTGTTTCAATCACCTTCACAGGCATACCGTCTTGTGGGTACTCAGGTAGACTCATCACGACCTTACTCGCGTTAAACTCACCTTGAATAAGAAAGTCACCATTCTCCTCTCTCACAACCCTTACTTTTTGCGATTTTAGTCTGTCTTCATCGTCAAGGGTCCAAAGTAAGCGATTCGTGACCAACTCTTGAGGCACACGATAGACATCACTGAGTGTCTTACCTTCAAACGCAATCGTGCTGTATGAGCCAAATTTTATGATGGGTTTAGATGAGTTTATGGCGTACGGATCTTCAATACGTGCCACGAAATAGCTCATGCGGGTAGTATTGTCTACCACGCCGGTATCTCTGTGGATCGTGCCCTTGACCGTTGCGCCTTGAATATCGTCTACCTCAATAGCGATTTCGCTGCCAATGGTATTATCTGCCAAGAAAACGCGGTCAAATCCGGCAACTGGGAAAGTCACTTCCGCATATTCGATGCTGTTAATAACCGCAACTGGGGTACCCTGAGTCACGTAGTCACCGGTACTGATATTTCTTGTCACGACTAACGCGTCGTAAGGGGCTTTCACCTTACAATTTTCCAGATCACGTTGAGCAATTTTAAGCTGTGCTTCAGCGGATTTAAGTGCGGCCTGTGCGCTCATAACTTGGGGCTTGCGAAGGTAGAGATCGGTCACCCGTGCATTGGGCATTGTTTTCGCTTCTTTTGCCGCCACATCCGCTTGCGCTTGTTCTTGAATTAGCTGTGCTTGTGCACTTGCCAAGTTCGCTTCGGCCATCAAAAGTGCAGCTTCGTAAGCATCTGCTTCTATTTCAAAAAGCGTTTCACCGCGTCTCACCAGTCCGCCGCTTACGAATTTGGGGTTCCATCGCTGAACTTCACCCGATACTTGGGCTGCGAGGTTGGTCGTTTCGAGTGGGGTTATTTCGCCATAAGACGTTAACTGAACGCGAACATCTTCTGGTGATAAAGCCTCAATGGTTACAGTAGGGCGTGTGTCTACCTCCTCTGTGATAGCAGAGTCAGATGCTGAAGCTTCGATTCCTTTCATACCAATATAGCCAACTAACAAAACACCGATTGGCAATGCAACTTTCATCCATTTCATAGCTAAGTCTACTTTTAAAGCGAATACTACGTATAGTGTATCGCTAAAGTGTTTCAGTAATACAGCGCAAATGTAACGAAACGTGAGTCAATATAGTGTAAAGATGATGATGCGTGTTGTTACAACGAAGAGCTTTGCTTGGTAAGTGAAGAAGGTGGGTCAATTGTGGAAATAGCACAAACTTGGTCTCTACCATTGTCCTTTGAATAGTAGAGTGCTTTGTCGGCACGTCGGATAGCAGTAGATATATCGATATCTGGCGTCACTTCACTCACTCCAAAGCTGGCTGTGACATGAAATTCATGACCCTTGATATTCAGAGGCGCTCCATTTAACGTTTCTCTGATTTGCTCAAGTGCCTCTACCGCATCGGACTCATTGGTATCATTGAAGATAAACATAAATTCTTCACCGCCCCAACGCGCCAATATATCTTGGGCGCGGAGACGGGTGGTAAACACTTTCGAAATCTGCACCAGTACTTCGTCACCTTGCTCGTGGCCTAAAGAATCATTAATACTTTTGAAGCGATCAATATCGGCAATAGCAATGGAGAATTTACTTTTGTTACGCACTATTCTTGCGTATTCACGGTCCAAGCATTGTTGTGCACCACGTCGATTCAATAACTGCGTAAGATGATCGTGCTTTGCTTGTCGCTCAAACTGTTCGCTTAAATAAAGTGCAGTATCGTAGCTTTTCTGACGGCTGTACTCGTAAAAAGCAGATAAAAAAGACACTGTCATAAAAGAGTAGAGCAGGCGCGTTTTAAACGCGTATGTATATTGTGTGAACAGTATTGCTTCATCAAAGCCGAATAACACTATTGCGCTAACTAAGGTAAACGCAATAAGTGAAAGTAGTCCACGAACAAACCCTGCAAAAAACATAGTAACAGGAGGTACAAGGTATATCCATAAAGGGCCTGTATTATCTTTACCACCCGTTATTAAAAGCAGTAGCGTGAGCACCATGAGACAGAGAATCAATAAGGTGATAGACGCAGTGCGGGCGCTTGCTGTAGGAACACGAACCTGTAACCGCTGTGATATGGCAAAGACAACGCTGGCGGTGAAAAGGGTAGTAGAAAGCGGGTATTCTGCCGCTATAAAGGCTCGACAACCAAGCAGAAAAGTAATAGACATGCCTACAGCAGCAAATAAATTGACAACCATAATCCGTCGGTTGGTTTCGTCTTTGTAGTGACGACTTACACCGCTAAACACATACTGCTTGAAAGTACTGAACATAAAGGTAAAGCTCTAAAACGTCTGGCTGAGGTGTTGAGCTAATTGCGCAATGGTATTTCTCATCGCTTGTATACTTGATGAAAAACCATCATTTTCTATCGGCGCCTTGAATTTAAAGGAATGAATAGACGTGCCTTTTTCCACGCTACTCATCGTGTATTGGCCGGAGAACACGACGTCTCCCTCATAGGTACTAATGAAATCGTCAATATGCAATGTGATGTGGGTCGCTTCTTCATCTGAGAGCTGATCACCACGCTGTAGTAAAATTTGTTTGTTCGCTAGTGCGCTTGAAAGGACCTTACTCAATCCTTCATCCATTGGCTCAGCCCACAAATGAGCCGTTGAGATATGTAAGCTGGTGTCACTTGTCTGGTACACCAACCCTCTGTGCTTTAGATATTCTGGCAGCGTTATCTTATCTAACACAAGCGTGCGTTGGACGCGGTTTTGTGTCAATGGCACGCTATCTGTTGAATGGAGCAGGTAGTAATTTAGCGAAGAGGTTGCTGAACTGCATGACTGCATTAATAAAAATAAGACTGATAAAGTGCTGAATCTCAACGTTTTATTTTTTAAAAACGCGAGCTGTGTCACAAACTGCATTGTCATTCGATTTAGATCCTTCATCCCTGACGTCTGGATGTATTCTAGGTAATACTTTATATCGCCATCACACTTACTCACAATAAACGACAGCGTAAACATAATGTATGCGTATTCTGTGATTCAGCAATAATGTATGAATTATAAACACTTTTAATACTAAATGCGTTCAAAAAATTTACCTTCTATTAAAAACATGACTATTTAGTTCTTAGCTTTAGGCTGAATATCTGCTTCACTGTCTTGTGAGAAAATTAAGCTATTAGGCGATTGATTGAGTTTTAACAACAGGGGTTGCATATTCCTCATCGTTTCTTGAAGCGCATCTACGGTTTCTTTAATTTCAGATTGATTAAAACCACCCTCACTGTAGTTTTTGAGCAATCCATCAAGGCTGATGAGGACTTGATTGAGGTTACTGTTCAGTGCTTTTGCATCAATGTCAGCAATAAGTAGGTCAAAGTCACTGCTGGCCGTTTCCACCGACTCGGCCGCTAAGCGCATGTCTTCAACGGCAAGTTGCACATTTTCTACCATCTCTTTGAGCGGAAGCTGATTAATTTTGTCGAGTATAGCGTCGGCCTTTTGGGTCAACTGAGTAAACTCATTGCTCACCGTTGGAATAACTTCATAGCCATTAATGACATTAATTCGTCCACTACTGTCGGCATCAGGCACGTGCTGCAAATCAACGTATAAGCCGCCGGTTAAAATGTTGCCCATGCGCAAAGAGGCTCGGAGATCGCGATTTAACCAGTTTCGAATGGTTTGTTTAATCGCGCTGAGTCCTTCTTCTGTATCTGGCTGTCGTGCTTTCCCAGGATAAATATTAATAAGGACTGGAATAGGGTAGTCGCGTTCGAGGATGTTTCCCTCGACTGCTGGAAAGGAGTTTATTGCTGTTACATTGCCAATTTCAATGCCACGATATTCAACAGGTGCGCCCACAGTTAGCCCTCGCACGCTCTCATCAATCAGCAACAGGTATTCTGCGGCCACTTTATAGCGGGCATCAGAAGCAGAAGCGCTGTCTCCATAAATGGTGAAAAATGCGTTATCTAACACCTGTTCGCCTTTCGGTACGCCTTCTGGAATACCGAAGGTAATGCCGTTGGCTAGCAGAGTTTCTAAACTCCCTGTTTCTACACTAACTCCATTCGACTCAAGCAGCAGTTTTACGCCACTGACGTCCCAAAAACGCGTCGTGTTAGTAATTAGCTTATGGTATGGCGCTTCAATAAATGCATCGTAGTACACCACGCGCTCTTCAATATTGAAGGTCGCGTCTTCAAATTCGCCAACTTTGAAACCTTTATAGATAATTGGATCGCCGGGTTTATACGCAAATTCATCGTCACTCTTTAACATGACGTGCAGACCAGGAGTGCCTGGAGGGGTAACGGGCGGTCGCTCAAGCGCGGTGAAATGAAGCTGCTCTTTGCCTTTGTCATTAGCCGACATAGCAATATAGCTGCCGGACAGCAGAGTATTAAGACCAGATACTTCGGAAAAACTAATCCGAGGAGCAACAACCCAAAATTTGGCATTTTCGTTTAGCAAATGAGCTGCACTCGCATCAATTCTCGCTGTAACCAGCACCCCGTCTAGATCCGGTTTTAGGGTGATTTTCTTAACTTGACCAACGTCTAAGTCTCGCACTTTGATTGGCGTTTTATTAACTTCAATGCCCGCAGCGGAGTGAAGCTCGATAGTGATAAGTGGACCTTGATTTTTCCACTGGTAGTAAACCATCCAGCCGCCGATGATAATAACCAAAATGGGAATAATCCAAATGCGTGAGACTGACGAGGTCGGCTTCACCTTGGCTTCGTAGATATTCGGATCGTTTGCGGTCATGTTAATTGCTTCCACTGCTGCCAAATTAGCCTCGAATCAAAGGTCATCGCGGCTATCATTGTTACAAATACTACGGCACAAAAGGCGAGTGCCGCCTGGCCCGGATAAATAGACATGGTGTTTCCCATTTGAATAAGGGACACCAGCACTGCCACAACGAAAACATCTATCATCGACCAGCGACCTATTGCTTCAGTAATACGATAATAACGTATACGTAATTGTTTCGAAGTGGTTTTCTCTCGCTGAACTGAGAAGTTAAGCCAAGCAAGAATAATAATTTTTGCGACAGGTACAATGACACTGGCAATAAGAATAATAATGGCAACAGGGTATGAACCCGACTCCCAAAGGGAGATCACCCCGCCAATAATCGTATTGGGTGTTTCTTGTCCGAAGAATTCAGTGTACATAATAGGAAGTACGTTGGCAGGGATATATAAAATGCAGGCGGTAAGCAGTAGCGCCCAGGTCCGCTGAATACTCACTCTCGCTTGTGCCTCACTCAAGGGTTTTGGCTGTGGTGGTACTCCCTGAGATAGCCACATTGCATAGCGAGTGGCATCAAACTGAGATATGCAAAGTGCTGTAAACGCTGAAAAACCAATAAAGGCATAAAATGACAGTCCTATGGACACATCGGCAAGCTCCGTTATTTTGATAAGGCTCACCAACGTACCAACCAGAAAAATTTCAGCCATACTCCATGGTAATAGCGCTTTCACTAATCGCAGTAATCTGGGCAAATAAAACGGCTGGCGATTTTGAATCTGAGCAAGTGAGAGTAGAAGTATTCCAGCGAGTACTATGCCAGGTAATAGAAGCGTCGCTAAACTTGTAATTATGGCGAGCGATAAATAATCGTGCTCAATAAGAACGGTAATGCCCGTGGGTAAGTCGATACTGTGTTTTTGCCCACTTGCCTTAAACGTTAAAAAGTTAAATGGTAGCGAGAGCAATAAAAAAATAAGAGCACTGGTTGTGTAGGCGAGTAACTTTTCGCTTGCCCCATTGCGGTAAGATAATAAGGTGTGGTTGCATACAGGGCACACAGCCCGTTGTCTGTGTGCCAGGGCGGGAATGTGAACCTTGGTATGGCATTGCTCACAAACTATAGATAAGGTATTAGATTCAGCCATAAGGTTTTCGCGCTACTTTGAGTATGCTGGAAAGCAGCCTGTAGATATAACCTGTTGATTTTTTAGAATCAACAGGATAGCGCACTGCGAGCATGTCGGGAAGTAAAGCCAGTCGTATTTAGAAGTATAACAATAAAAATTGACGGTTAAATGATGGAATTGACAAACAAAATTAGCGGTTTGCGTAGAAAAATTGAAAGACGAGGACGTCGAGTGTTGCAGAAAAAACGCATTGGTTTTTTGCGTTTTTGGCTGAGTATAACCTTTGCCCAACGTTGTTATTTTTTAGCAACGGGGATGCTTTTGATACAACTTTTTTTTGGTATTGGAAACGGCTTGTTCGAAGCGGTGATGTTTGGCTTTGCGCTGACCGGTATTATTTCCGAAGTCTGGCCAAAGTTTATGGCACTTTGGAACAGTTTACCTGGCAAAGCCATCATTCTGTTTATTTATGCCATTATTGCTAACTTTGCGCTAGCTTCTGCGAGTGGATTAGTGAACAGCATCACGGGTGTTTCTGCAAGTGCGTTACCCTACAGCCATAATTTTGCACTGATCCTTATGGTGCCTAGCTGGTTTTTTGTGACCACATTGATGGCGCTTGTTAGCGGAATGCTACTTATCTTTGTTTATCTGTTTTTTTTATTATTGTTGAAGCCGTTCGGTGTTCAACGCTTATGGCATCAAACAGGCTATCGTTTTGTGTTATCCACTGCCATAGCGCGCTTTGTGTGGACGCTAGGTGTTGCACTACAACTGGGCGTATTAGCCGGGCAGGTGGGGCTACTTTCTGAGTTTAGTGGTAATAGCGCCAATCCGTTAATTACCATAGAAGAGGCCATGGAAAGCCCGCTTAACAATGAAGGTGCACAACTTACCGATGAGCAAACTGAAGATATTTCTGCACTAGAAAAAGACTTAACGGCACTGTTAGAAAATGCAAAACAAAAAAGCATTGATTATAAAAAGACGCAACGTCAAGCACTGGCCAGTTTTATCTATGAGTTTGAGGCAGACACGCGCTCCCGCTGTGCTCATCCTGAGGGTACGCGGGTTATTGAACTAAATGATTATGAAATTTTGCAAATAACGCAATCCGTTGAGAATGAAGGCGACTATGAGTATTTGGTTTTACCTTGTCGTTCAGCGGCTATTGGCGTGAGTGTTATTCCCTAAAGTAAAGATATTATCTCTGTAGTTAAGAGTAATAGAAAGCCTGCCGACAATCGCTTGAGGGCAGGCTTTTTCTTTATCTAGTTGCGCTAGCGCAATTTCTATAGAGTGACTTAGAAGCTTGCGTTACCCGGCGTACGCGGGAACGGAATAACGTCACGCACGTTTTGCATGCCGGTTACGTAGGCTACAAGACGCTCGAAACCTAGGCCAAAACCTGAGTGAGGCACGGTGCCGTAGCGACGAAGGTCGCGATACCATGCATAGTCTTCTTTCGACAGTCCCATTTCGTCAAGGCGTGCATCGAAAACGTCTAGGCGTTCTTCACGCTGTGAACCACCAATAATCTCACCGATACCAGGCGCAAGTACATCCATAGCTGCAACCGTTTTACCGTCGTCGTTAATGCGCATGTAGAACGCTTTAATGTCTTTCGGGTAGTTCTGCATGATAATTGGCGCACCAACGTGCTCTTCTGCAAGATAGCGCTCGTGCTCAGAAGATAAATCGATACCCCATTCGACAGGGAATTCGAATTCTTTGCCGCAGTTCTGCAGAATCTCGATAGCGTCAGTGTAGTCCATGCGAACAAAATCAGAGCTGACTAGTTTTTCCAGGCGCTCAATGGCGTCTTTCTTGATACGCTCAGCGAAGAACGCCATGTCATCAGGCAGCTCCTCAAGCACGGCCTTACATACATATTTCAGCATGTCTTCAGCCAGCTGGGCGACATCTTTTAGTTCAGCAAACGCCACTTCAGGTTCAATCATCCAAAACTCGGCAAGGTGACGAGATGTGTTTGAGTTCTCTGCACGGAACGTAGGTCCGAAGGTGTACACCTTAGACATAGCCGTACAGTAAGTTTCAACGTTAAGCTGACCTGATACCGTAAGGTAGGTTTCTTTGCCGAAGAAATCTTCTGAATAGTCAACATTGCCTTTGTCGTCGCGTGGAAGATTCATCATATCAAGAGTTGATACGCGGAACATTTCACCTGCACCTTCAGTGTCGCTAGCCGTTAGAATTGGCGTAGAGATCCAGAAGTATCCTTTTTCGTGGAAGAAGCGGTGAATAGCCTGCGACAAACAGTTGCGAACGCGAGTTACCGCGCCAATAACGTTCGTGCGTGGGCGAAGGTGCGCATATTCGCGAAGGTACTCAATGCTGTGGCGTTTAGCAGCCATTGGGTACGTATCAGGGTTTTCTACCCATCCCAAAATTTCAACATCGGTCGCGTCAATTTCAAGTGCTTGACCTTGGCCTTGCGACTCTTTCACTGTGCCCGTTACTGACAAAGAGCAACCTGCGGTAAGGCGCTGAATGTCAGCATAATTTGACAGAGAATTTAGCGCAATGACTTGAACAGGATCGAAGCAACTACCGTCGTGCAGTGCAATAAAAGATAACCCCGCTTTAGAGTCGCGGCGTGTTCTTACCCAACCCTTTACGGTTACCGAATCGCCAACAGCGTACTTTCCTTTAAGTACGTCAACTACGGGCGCATGCGTCATGTTAATTTCTCCGTCTTACTGATTTTATGCAGTTACTTGCTATTGAGTCTTACTCAATAGCATCTTGCATTTAACGATTAACAATTAAATGCTTATAAAATTGTTTATTAGTCAATGTTTTGGATTGTTGTGCCGATAAGTAGCTACAACCAGTAGCGCTGTAAGTCGTTAAGACGCTAGCGAATCTTGTGGCCGTCGGTAGCAACGCAAAAACGTTCATAGAATACCTGTCGAACGTTCAACCACTTACCGAATGCTATTTGCTATGTATCGACCGCAATATGCTAAAGTGATGTATAAATAAGCAATAAAATACAATCCAATAGCACGCTAGTATACCCAACAAAATGCGGGATGCCAGAGAACAGAGTGACAAATGGGAAATAAAAATGATTCATGCACGCCAGTGCAAAATTCACCACAGGCGCACGGCGGTTCAAAAGCCGATCAAAGCACTACTGCGGACGATGAGAGTAGGAAAAGTAAGATGACCTATGAACAGCTTGCCGAGCGACGCTCCACACCCAGAGCGCAAACTCCATTTTTTAAAATTATGTTGGGGCTAAACATTGTAGGGTGGGTGAGTTTGGTGGTCGTGCTCATTTTGTTCCACTACGCAAGGCCAGATTTTATAAGTGGTGTTCAACAGTATTGGGGAATAAAGGGTGATACAACATGGTCTGAAAATCACCTTTCTGCCATGACTATTATGCTGCAAATATGTCTGGTTGTTACCCTGATAAGCATCATCATGCGCGCCCGAAGAAATCGTCGCCGCTCAGACAATTTTGGGATTAACCTTTTCATTTTGTTCGCTATCGTCGCTATCAGCTTAATCACTCTCGCTACAACAATAGGGCTGTAACGGGAGTCATTCGGCTTGTTTCTCTTTGACTGCGCTGTCGAAATTGAAGCGGCTGGGCCTAAAAACCAAGCCGCAATTCATTTTGATAGACTTGTTTACCGCATTATCAAGTCAAACGATTAAACAAAGGCAGCCTGTATAAGCCAATACGTATAGGTCGCATAAGCTAATACAAATGCACCACCTTCTAAGCGGTTCAGGCGCCCTTGACCTTTGATACCTATACAGAAAATAAATAGCGCGACCGAAGAGGCGAACATTACCATGGCATCGCGATATAAAAAGTCTGACGCTACCGCCATAGGTTGTATTGTTCCCGCGATACCGACCACGGCTAGCGTGTTAAACATATTGGAACCGATTACGTTACCAATCGCGAGGTCATGCTCACCTTTTTTAACGGCCATCAATGAGGACGCTAGTTCAGGCAAAGAGGTACCGATGGCAATAATAGTAAGGCCAATAATGGTGTCGCTTACACCAAAGAACGTGGCGACTTCTACCGCTCCCCAAACCAACATGCGAGAACTCGCAACAAGTAAGAGTAAGCCTGCAATTAACCACATTACATGTGTTTTAACAGTACCTTCGTTACTATTAATTTCTTCGTTGTATTCATCGGCAAGCGCGTCTTTGTCACCTTTCATACCGTGATATACACTCCATGAAATCAACAAGACAAATAAGCCAAGCAGTGAAAATGCATCGTCTTTAGAAACGTTTAGATCCCAAATCTGCCACACGGCAAAGAACGTAATACCTAATAGTACGGGCAGTTCTTTTTTAATGATTTCAGATTTAACCGCAATAGGACTGATTAGCGCGGTCAGGCCCAATATCAAAAGAATGTTAGCCGTGTTTGAGCCGTAGGCATTGCCCAACGCTATACCAGAGTTACCTTGGATGGCGGCAAAAACTGAGACGATGATTTCAGGGGCCGAAGTGCCGAACCCGATGATGAGCATACCAATGAGGAGAGGTGATAAACCAAAATGGTTAGCCACAGATGCTGCTCCACCCACGAACTTTCCAGCACTCCATAGTAAAACCGGCAATCCAATCAGAATAGCCAAGCTGGCCAATAGCATACGTACTCCTTAAACCATTTATGTCTTACAGCCCACCTCTATGTGTAGGCGAACTTACTAATTAAAAGCTGTTTCGATAGATTTATTAGCACATAAGTTTTTGTTGTCTTAACGATGAAAAAAAGCCGTGCTAAATCTGCTTTGAAAAAAATGAGTTGAGCGTAAACTCAGCGTCACTATCACTGTGTTTGTAAGTTAAGCAAACACACCGTTCATTGTAACTAACCACACATTTTTTAGAAGCGATATACATGCACAATACATTGATTGTTACTGATGATGTTACTCCTTTTCGTAACACAGCTTTAACCGTGCTCACTTTTCAAGATTACCTTGCAGAGTTCCCGAAGCTGAACGAGCCTAAAACGCGGGTAATTAATATCTGCGATACTACACGCTATTTGAGCGAGGGTTACTATTGTTCGCTTTTGGCTCAAGCACGTAATCACTCAGTCTTACCGTCTGTCAATACCATCAACGACTTGCGGATGGCGGAAGAGAAAAGTATTGACCGTATTGTTTTCTCGCTCTCTGTTGCACAGGATAATACCGAAATTGCTGACGAGCCTTTATTAGTACTATTTGGTGAAGTGAAAGATCAGCGCTTTAAACGTTTAGCGCGTCAAGCATTTGAAAAATACCCGTACCCTGTTTTGGTTTTGAGTCCAACAGTAACCGATACCAAAATGTCGCCAAAAAATAATGGAAAAGTACAGGTAGAAGGCTTTGCTAGTGTGCAAGCAAAAGCGTTTAAAGATTTAGACGCCACGCAACAGACGCGATTTATTGAACAATTGGAAGCACACACAAAAATTCAATGGAAAGCGGGTAAAACCAGTAAACGTACTCGCTGGGATATGGCTATTTTGGTCAACCCGGAGGAAAGTACCCCGCCCAGCGACGAACGGGCGATAAAGAACTTTGTAAAAGCGGCTGAAAAAGTTGGTTTTCGTGCGGATGTGGTAAGTCGCCTGTCGCAAGAAGAGTTAGGGTACTACGACGCATTATTCATTCGTGAAACGACCGCGATTGATCATCACACATATCGCCTGGCTCGAGCCGCTGAGCGCGAAGGTATTGTAGTGATGGATGATACACAGTCAATTTTGCGTTGCTGTAACAAGGTGTATTTGCAAGATGCCTTTGCCTATCAAAAGGTGCCTGCACCCAAAGCGACCTTCGTATCAAGTGCGACGGATGAAGTGTGTGAAAAACTGATTGCTGATTTTGGCCTTCCGTTGGTATTGAAGCTACCTGAAAGCTCATTTTCGCGCGGTGTGCATAAAGCAGAAAGCAAAGAAGCGTTAAAAACCCGATTAGAACAGATGTTGGCTGAATCGGCTTTGGTATTAGTTCAAGAGTATATCTTTACTGAATTCGACTGGCGGATTGGCGTACTAGGTGGAAAACCGATCTATGCATGCCAATATTTTATGGTGCGCAATCACTGGCAAATTTATAACCACCAAGGTGATCGGTTCTCATCGGGTGGATTTGCCACAATGCCAACTTTTGAAGTACCGAAGCCAGTTTTACAAGCAGCGATTAAAGCAGCTAAAGCCGTTGGCGATGGTCTCTATGGGGTAGACATAAAGCAAACGGGCAACGCCGTTTATGTCATTGAAGTGAATGACAACCCAAGTATCGATTCTGGGGTTGAAGATAAATATTTAGGCAAAGAGTTGTATGAACTTATCATGCAGGAATTTGCTGACAGGTTGGAGCAAAGAGGGCGATGATACCATCGGCTGAAGCAGTGAGTACAGAGAACAGTGTGGGCGAAATGCATAGCGAGAACAGGGCGATGAAAACGCAGCCTAAGGATGAACCGACATCGGGGCGAGAAATTACACTCGCGCCAACAGTACAGACAAATATTGTGCTGCGCGTTGCCACATTACACGACCTTGCTTCCCTTCAGCATATTGAGAGAACCTGTTTCACCACTGATAGGCTCAGTAAAAGCCGTTTTAAATTCTATATCGAGGCTCCACATGCTGAGCTAATTGTGGCCGAGCGAGAATTGCCTTCTCAGTTAAGCGGGCTCAATGACATCGAGCCTAGCAAGCGCGAGCAGCCTACACATGGAAGTGTAGAGGGTGAGCACGCAAGTGCGAGCAGTACGAAGAGTATTGTTGGCTATGGTTTACTTTTGCTTCGCCGTGGTACGCAGCTGACTCGGTTGTACTCTATTGCCGTGCTGCCAGAGACAAGAGGCTTAGGCGTTGCAGAAAAATTAATAAACAGCTTGGGGGAGCGGGCGCTTTTGCGGGGAAAGCGATTTATGCGCCTAGAAGTGGCGGTGGGTAACGCTGGTGCCATTGCGCTTTATAAGAAGTTGGGATTTAGTCAATTTGGTATGTATACCGACTATTATGATGATCATACAGACGCATTGCGTATGCAAAAAGTTCTGGTGCCAAGTAAGTCAGTTAAACCTGAGGTTTACCCTTGGTATCAGCAAACGACAGACTTTACCTGCGGGCCTTCTGCACTGATGATGGCGATGTGCGCACTCGACAATCAGTATGAAATGACACAAGAAAAAGAATTGTCGCTTTGGCGTACGGCAACAACGATTTTTATGATGTCTGGGCACGGTGGCTGCCATCCAGTTGGCTTAGCACTTGCCGCCGTTAACGAAGGGTACATGGCGAAAGTTGTTATCAACCAAAATGTTCCGCTTTTTGTAGATGGTGTGCGAGATACTCATAAAAAAGCAATTGTCGAAAACGTCGAGTCGCAGTTTATGGCGGAAGCGTCAGCTAAAGGTATTTCGGTAGAAATTTCAGACTGGCGAGTCGATGTTATTGACCAAACGTTAAAAGCTGGTGGTGCAGTTTTGTGTCTAATTAGCACGTACGCGTTCGACAAAAAGAAGGTGCCCCACTGGGTAGCAGTCACGAGCTGTGACGCTCATTGCTACTACCTTCATGACCCTGACGCAAGTGAAGGTCAACCCGTTGAGTATCAGCACATTCCTGTTGCTCGCGATGATTTTTTAAGACTTGCCAGTTATGGCACGCGTAAAGTAAGAACATTAGTCCTCCTAAAATTGAATAAATAATACGTGTTACAACATCATTTTTTACCTAAGGTCTAAAGATAACAAAGGTGTCAATAGACCTTAGTGATGAACCAGCGTAACGTTTACCTTATTGTTAAGTTTCTTAAGCTTATTCACCAATTGAGATAACTCTTTCACCGAGCCTGAATAATCGATGTGTTTGTTCATCTCTTGGCCTTTTACCGCACCGTTATAAAGCGCTTCACTCTCAAAACATGCGGTTTGTGCGCTTAACGTATTCCATTCCGCTTTTAAATCACTGGGAATACAATGACGTTTGGCGGTAATTTTGTCTTTAATTTGCAACACTTTCCCGATCAACAATTGAGCATCTGATGGCATAATAATGTCTCCTTTTGCGAAATTTAAAGGCAAGGATTTGATAAGTAAGACTTTTTAATAATCGAGCTTCGCACGCTAATAACATTAAAAGGTTTACGTCTTGCCCTTATATACAAACGTTGCATTATTGATGCCACGTTCAATATAAAAAGCTGAGTGAATTTTGCTGTACTATTAAATGACAGTATGTGGTGGGATTGCTGTTAGTTTGCCAACGATGGGAAATGCTCACTGCGCGCCAGTTCAAGGCTTTCAATGGTCGTCGCTATATCACCGTTAACCATGAATTTATCAATGGCATGCATTATATCGCCAGCGAAGGCTTCATTGGCGTCGCGGTCAAAGAATTGTGAAAAGCCATCCGCCGTAGACAACTCCAAATAGGCTTCTTTTGTAAGCTCAGAGGTTTGTTGTTGTGATAACTTGTGGGGAGAGATCACGCCAAGCTTTTTGTTAAGCTTATTTTGAACGTCGTGGTTAGCAACAAACGCTAAGAACGCTTTTGCTAAAGAAAGGTTTTTTGCTCGCTTCGGAATAACGAGTATATCAATGGGCGCTTCTTCGTACTTGCCGACACTCTCGCTAATTTGAGGGAATGGAAAAAAGCCAAATTTCGGTAACATGTCTTTTCTGATGTCTTGAATGACATAATTACCTATCAACGACATGCCAACTAAGCCCCTAGACAACAGCGGCAAGCTCTCGTTCCACTGAAAATCTTGATGGTTTGCGATAAAGAATTCTCTTTCTTTTAACTCATACAACGTTTTGAGGGTAAGTCTAACGCGTTCATCATTAAAGGGCACTTCCCCCTGCGTTAGCGCTAAGTGAAAAGCGAGCCCATTTAGTCTGAGGTTTAGGTAATCGAACCAAGCAGTGGCGGGCCAGTTGCTTTCAGTTCCTATAAAAATCGGCGCAACGCCACTGGCTTTTATGCTTTCGCATACGGCTAGAAATTCTTGCCACGATGAGGGTTCATTCAACGATAAACGCTCAAATACCTCTTTTGAATAATAGAATCCAATTTGATAATAAGAAATGGGAACTGCATAAAATCGACCGTTGTAGTTAAGGTTTTGTTTAACATTCTCGTCAAAGGCGTCATCAAAATCTTTTTCCAACCACAGATCATCGATAGGCTCAATCAAATCTTTTTCGACAAAATGAAATAGCCGTTGCCCTGCGTGCCAATACAATACGTCAAAACGTTTATCGGTCGCTATCATATTGGGGAAGGCTAACTTGTAGTCTTCGCTACTTAGTGCCGTGAAGTTTACCTGAGTATTGGGGTGGCGAGCTTCAAAGTCGCGTGCAAGGGTGTAGAACGCCTCTCTCTGGGCACTCGTGGATACAGACACACCGATGTTTAACTCTTGCGCAAAACTTGAGCTAATGACTCCGCAAAAGATAAATAAAAAACAAAAACGGCGTTTTAATATCACTTTTCACTATTTCCTATACAGTGTTGTCCCTTCATAACATGCGTCTCGCTGACAACTTTCTCCACACTGTACTATAAATCGTTTGCACAGTTTGCCTATTCAACTTTTGTCTTTATATTTAGGAAATGATGTTTTTTAGCGACGTGAGATGACCGTTTTATCGAAGCGGGTGAATGTTGAATCTGGTACACGAGAAATCGCAACCGAGTGAATCTGCATACTATTTATACGAATAACGCTTCGGCTTGTTTTTCAGTTTCTTAACTTGGCAGTAGCAAAAGTGTGGCGTCCAGATCAACAGGTTCAACAAAATAGCGGTAACTAAGCTGAACACAATTGATGATGGCGTTAATGGTACTGAGGGCCTGAAATTATCTAAAACGCGGCGCAGAGTTCCATACTGAGATGGAGAGGCCATAAATACAAGCTGTTCAAAATAGTGCCCGTGCTCTAGCTTTCTCATACCTAGTTCAAGACTTGTGATTTGCGCAAACCGAGACGCTTTCATAGACGCGTTCTCTCGAACCACAGGTTCGCTATTTTTTTGAAGACTGTCCAGCATGGCCTCTACCGAAGAAAAACCATGTTGTTTGGCAAGCTCAGAAGAGCTAGCAACTTCGTCTCGCAAAGCATCATAATAACCGTTCAAGTATTGACGATAGTGGTCCGCCAGAATAGGAACCTGTAGCGTGATAATAAATAAAACTGCAAAAAACACTTTATCGAGAACACGAACTACCATTTAATACTCACTCTGACCCTCTAATTTCACCCGCTCTTCAATCAGCTAAAGCGAGCCCAAACTCACAACACTCATTACCGATTCCACTTTCCAGCAAAGTTACCTGCTTGACTATTTCAAAGCGGTATAAATTGCATGAGTTAATTTACTTAACTGCTCTGGCGATATAATGTACGGAGGCATAATGTATACCAGTTTCCCAAAGGGCCTTATCCATACCCCTTGTTTCACGAAATGGCGTTGAATGTCAGCGACATTGACGGGATTAACCGTTTCGACCACCCCGATAGCGCCTAGCACTCGTATGTCAGCAACGCGCGGTAAGTCTGCACATTTTGCCAACTCGGTTTGTAATTGTTTCTCAATGGCGGGAATTTGCTGTAGCCAATGGTTTTGATTCACTAACGACAAACTAGCATTGGCAACCGCACAAGCCAAGGGGTTACCCATATACGTAGGGCCATGCATAAAAACACCAGGCTCACCTTGGCAAACGCCTAAAGCCACATCTTCCGTGCACAATGTGGCTGCAAGCGTCATATATCCGCCAGTGATGGCTTTTCCCAAACACATGATGTCAGGTGATATACCTGCATGCTCACAGGCGAAAAGTTTACCTGTGCGACCAAAGCCGGTGGCTATTTCATCGCATATTAAAAGCACATCGTAGGTGTCGCAAAGCTGGCGGCAGCGCTTTAAATATTCAGGGTGATAGATACGCATGCCCCCCGCGCCTTGAACAATGGGCTCAAGAATAAGGGCGGCCATAGTGTGATGGTGCTTTTCAAAAATCTCTTCAAGCGGAAGAATATCGTCCTCACTGAAGGTTTGCCCAAATCGGGTTTGAGGGGCCGGTGCGAAAATCTGCTTGCTTAATACCCCCTCGAATAAACTGTGCATACCGTTAACTGGATCGCACACACTCATGGCGGCAAACGTATCGCCGTGATAGCCATTGCGGGGGGCGACAATACGTGACTTTTCCGGGCGGCCTTGACATGCCCAGTACTGAATAGCCATCTTTATAGCCACTTCAACTGACACTGAGCCTGAGTCAGCTAAAAATACCCGCTCTAAACCCGCAGGTACCATGCTAAGTAAAGATTTGCACAAATCCACCGCAGGCTGGTGGGTAATACCGCCAAACATAACGTGAGAAAATGCGTCAATTTGCTTATGTGCTGCTTCATTGAGTACGGGGTGGTTGTAGCCGTGAATCGCTGCCCACCAGCTTGACATGCCGTCTACTAATACTTCACCGCTGGCCAGGGTAAGCTCAGCGCCTTTTGCGCCAATAACTTCATAACAGGGAAGGGGGTTAACCGCTGAAGTATACGGGTGCCAGATGTGCTGTTTATCAAATTCTATATTGTTCACAAAATAACCATTGGTAAAGGTTTGCAATTGGTCAGAGTTGACAACTCGTTATTGGGGCATAGACTAAGCCAGCAATTATCATTAGTAAAGGACAGTCAATGACACTGGCTTATGCGCCTACAGCGCAAACGACAACTATTCGAAACGATTGGACCAAAGCGGAAGTTGAAGCTTTGTTCGCCAAGCCATTTAACGATTTACTGTTTGATGCTCAAGTCGTACACAGACAGCATTTTAATCCGAATGAAGTGCAGGTTAGCACGCTTTTGTCGATTAAAACCGGTGCATGCCCTGAAGACTGCAAGTACTGCCCACAAAGCGCCCGTTATGATACTGGCCTTGAAAAAGAGCGCTTACTAGAAATTGAAAAAGTGATCCAGCGTGCTAAAGAAGCAAAGCAAGTAGGCTCTACCCGTTTTTGTATGGGGGCTGCATGGCGAAATCCTCGCGACAGAGACATGCCTTACATTCTGAAAATGGTTGAAGAGGTGAAGCGCTTAGGTTTAGAAACCTGCATGACGCTGGGTATGTTAACTCGTGATCAAGCCGTTGCGCTGAAGCAAGCAGGCCTTGATTACTATAATCACAATCTTGATACCTCACCTGAGTATTACGGCGATATTATTACAACCCGTACTTATCAAGACCGCTTGGACACGTTAGAAAATGTCCGCGCCGCAGGAATGAATGTTTGCTCAGGGGGAATTGTAGGGATGGGAGAAACAGTAAGCGATCGCGCTAGTATGCTAGTGCAGTTAGCGAATCTTCCTGAGCAGCCTCAAAGTGTGCCTATTAACATGTTGGTTAAAGTAAAAGGTACGCCACTCGATAGTGTGGAAGACCTGGATTATTTTGAGTTTATCCGCACTATTGCGGTTGCTCGTATCATGATGCCTAAGTCACATGTGCGCTTGTCGGCTGGGCGCGAAGCCATGAATGAACAGATGCAAGCCCTTTGTTTTATGGCGGGCGCGAATTCTATTTTCTATGGCTGCAAGCTTTTAACCACGTCAAACCCCGATACCCATGAAGATGTCATGTTGTTCAAAAAACTTGGTATTAACACTGAGCGCACAAGGGATTACTCAGACGAAGCACACCAACAGGTCTTAGAAGAAGAAATTGCCCAGCAGCATGAACAAGCCAATGACAACAACGACTTGTTTATTGATGCCACCAAGCCTAAGGTAGCGCGAAAGAAACAGCATTTGACGGAGGCGTAATGGCCTTTAACTGGTTAGACGATGCACTGAGCGAGCGGGCCCAACAGGGCTTGCTGCGCCAGCGCCAATGCCAACAATACGAAAAAGATAGCATTATTTGTATTAACGGTGAGCACTACCTTAACTTTTCAAGCAACGACTACTTAGGCATGCGCCAACATGAAGGTGTATTGCAAAGTTGGGTTGAAGGGCTGGCCCAATTTGGTGGTGGCAGCGGTGCATCCCCATTGGTTACGGGGCACACCCAAGCTCATTTGGCGCTTGAAGCGTATATTGCTGATGGTTTAAATCGGGAAGCCGCGCTGTTGTTTAATTCTGGCTTCGCTGCCAACCAGGCCTTGTGCATGGCACTTTTTCCTCACCTTTCTCACCCTAACAAAGGCGCGAGTGCAGGTCTTATTATTGCAGATAAGCTAATGCATGCATCGTTTTTAGAAGGGGCACAATGTGTATCCGAAAACGCTAAGCTTCGACGTTTCAAGCATAACGATCTCAGTCATTTAGAGAGCGTGCTTTCGAGCGCCTGTCACAAACAAGTATCCAATGCGGATAGAAGTACTGATGCCAACGCTTACGCAAACACACACACCAACCAACAAGACATGCTAATCGCCAGCGAAGGGGTGTTTAGCATGGACGGTGATGTTGCACCCTGCAAAGGCATCGCAGAGCTTGCTGCTCAATATAACGCATGGTTCATGTTGGACGATGCACATGGCATGGGTGTGCTGGGTGACAATGGCTTTGGTACAGCAGAAGCGCTTAACTTAACTCAGCAAGAAGTGCCTATTGTTATGGGGACGTTTGGCAAAGCGGTGGGCACAGCCGGCGCATTTATTGCGGGAAGCCAAACCTTAATCGACTATCTAGTGAATTTTTCTAAGCACTATGTGTATTCTACTGCCATGCCGCCAGCACAAGCAGTCGCAACCCTGTATTCACTGACTCATATTGCCAGCGATACTTCGCGTCGCGAAACGCTCAATAGCAATATTGCCTATTTCAAAACGTCATTCCACCAACGTTTTGGACAGACACTTAATGCTAGCGGGAAAAGCGACGCGCTAATTCAAATAACCCTGGGACAGTCACAAAGCGCAATTCAGCCCATCATTGTGGGCTGCCCCGCGCGCGCTATTGCGCTAAGTGACGGGCTAAAGCAACGTGGTATTTGGGCTACGGCAATTAGACAGCCAACAGTTCCGAAAAACCAAGACAGACTACGAATTACGCTTACCTCAAACCATACTACCCAAGATATTGACGTCTTAATTGATGCCATCGAGCTGTCGTGGAATAACCTGGCGATAACTGAGGCGTCAGCACAAAGCGCACCAAAATGCGGTGATACCGTTTCAGGCCACCTTCCTACCAACGAGTTGTAAAGATGTCATCAAGCCCCGCTACAAACATAGTCACACCGGCAGAATCGCTAAGTAACGTTGAAAGTAAGATGCCGCGTGATAGCGCCCAGAGGCCATTTCCGGTAAACGGGGCCTTTTTAGTGAGACATATAACTGAATGTAAGGGGGCGACTAACGCAAAAGACACTGCTACAGCAGATGAGTATGCAATGACCGAAGGGGATACAACGAATGATTGTGAGGTAATAGCTCACGGTTATGCCACAGCTGAGGGCTTTAAAGCGACACACGGTGATGCTGCTCCTGTAATCAATGAGCAGAACGTTGCCCATCGCTTTTCAAAAGCCGCAGTGCAATACAACAAGATTGCGTCTATTCAGCGAGTTATCGCTAAGCAGGCTTTGGCCAACTTACCTCATGCGCTGCGGGGTGAGGCACTTGATATAGGCTGCGGTACCGGTATGCACACACAGGCGCTGTTCAATAGAGGAGCAGCGGCGACCGGCGTAGATATTGCCGAGGGCATGTTAGCGCAGGCTCGAAAAAAGTACTCTGACCCCACTTTTGTTCAGGGAAGTGCCCGCAATTTACCTTTTCCTGAGACCCAATTTTCACTTGTGTTTTCATCCATGGCGCTTCAATGGGCTAGCGATACAGACATTGTCGCCCGCGAGATAGCGCGAGTGCAAAAAGAAGGTGGAGTTGCCGAACTAGCGATAATGGTAGCGGGTTCGTTTAATGAGCTTAAAACCGCGCGCAAAGTAGCGCAACTCCCACAAGCACAAACGTACATGCCCACCACTGCGCAGTGGGTTAACAGTTTCAAACAATCAGACCTCTCTTTGCAGCGTGTTATCACGAAAGACTACGTTGATAGACACAGCGACATTATGTCGTTACTTCGCTCTGTGAAAGGGGTAGGCGCAGGGGAGACCGGGCGCAAGCAACCTGCGCTGTCACGCAAAGATATTAAAAAGTTAGCCATGGCCTATCGCAATATTAACGGGGTAGAAGGCACCTTTGCGCTTACCTATCGTGTGAGTCATTTTAGATTGGAAAAACGATGAAGCAGTATTTCATTACCGGTACCGACACAGAGGTGGGGAAAACCTATGTTACCTGCCAACTATTAAAAGCCGCGCAAAAAGCATCGCTAGGGGCTATCGGTTACAAACCTATCGCCGCCGGTTGCGAACAGATTGAAGGTGAGTGGGTTAACGAAGATGCGCTAAATATTCAGAAAGCGTGCTCCAAAATACGCGCAAACAAAGCCATTAAAATTACAGGCAATAACGCGCTTGAAAGCGCAAATGAAAAAAGCGATGAAAGTGGACAGACACTTCCTCTACATCAAATGGATGAAAGTGGACAGACACTTCCTCTACATCAAATAGATGAAAGTGGACAGACACTTCCTCTACATCAAATGGATGAAAGTGGACAGACACTTCCTCTACATCAAATAGATGAAAGTGGACAGACACTTCCTTTACATCAAATAAACCCAATCGCACTTAAGCCAGCAATCGCGCCACATATTGCAGCACTCGAAGAAGGTGTTGCGCTAACCTTTGAAAGCGTTGCCCAAGGGCTTGACGTACTAAATACCTATCAGCCAGATATCATGTTAATGGAAGGAGCTGGCGGGTGGCGTTTACCGTTAACGGTGGGCGATGAATTTACGCCTACTTACTATCTTTCCGATGTGGTGAAAACCCTCAAAATGGACGTGATTTTAGTCGTGGGCATGCGACTGGGTTGCTTGAACCACGCATTATTAACCGCAGAAGCGATTCGTGCAGATGGGTTAACCATTAAAGGGTGGATAGCAAACGATATCACAGGTAACATGACACGATACGAAGAGAACCTGCGTTCTCTCATTGCCATGTTACCTGAGCCGTTGTTGGCCGAAATTCCTTATCAGTTAGAACCTAACGAAGAGGCGCTACTCGCCGCTATTGAGCAAATACGTTAAGTCATCGCCTGAGTGAATAGGCGTTTTTTCTTCACCTAAAAAGATGAAACCGTCCCTTTCACCTAAGAGGCTAAGCTGACTATCGCTGAGGCGCAGGGCCGTGCCTTCGCGAATAGCAACCACAGGTGTAGTTGGGTTCAACGTGGTGAATTCTGCCAAACGCTGATCGCGGGTTTCACCGTTGTGACCGGGGGGCTGATAATCAGTGTAGTGCGGGTTTATTTGGAACGGAACAACGTCCAATGCATCAAAGCTTGGAGGCTCGACTATAGGCATATCATTGGTGGTTCGAATTGATTGTCCACAAATGTTTGAGCCCGCGCTCCAACCGATATAAGGCGTTCCATCGGCAATGGCGTGCTTCATTGGCACAATTAGCGCGTTAGCATAGAGGGTTGAGAGCAGATGAAACGTATTTCCTCCACCCACGACAATGGCTTGACCGTTCTTCTTGGCGTTATTTATCGCAGTAACCGGATCTTCAAGAGTGTGCAGGCCTGTTACGTTGCACTCTGGCAGTGCAGTCGCGACAGCATCCACGTAGCTATCATACGATTGGGTTACGGCTGCGTAAGGCACAAATAGAAGGTCGCGAATTTCACCTAAGTGTGCAAAAATAAGCGCTCTAGCGTGCTCTAAGTAGGCTTCGCTGCCTTGGCGTGAGCTACTTAGCATAAGTACATGTGCGGTCATACTAACTCCACAATTTTTCTGACGGCGTATCATACGTGAAACTAGCTATAAAGTTTAGTCGCGCTCCGTCACCGCGTTGAAATAGGATTTTGAATGAAACAATCTACATCGGTGTTATTTGTATGCTTGGGGAATATTTGCCGTTCGCCCACGGCCGAAGCCGTATTTAAGAAAAAAGCCGCTGAAGCTGGCTTAGATATAGACATTGATTCTGCCGGGACACACGGTTATCACATTGGTAAGCCAGCAGATAAACGCTCACAAGCCGCGGGCGTTGAGCGTGGTTACAGCTTTAAAGGGCTTAAATGTCGACGTGTAGATGAAAATGACTTTGAGCGTTTCGACTATATTTTGGCTATGGATAATAGCAATCTTGCAAACCTTCATGGCATGGCTCCAGGGCAGCATCATAATAAAATTAAGCTATTTTTAGACTTCGCAGATGTTGAAGATAAAGAGGTACCCGATCCGTATTATGGCGGGAAACGAGGCTTCGAGCTTGTGTTAGACCTTATAGAAGAGGCGTCAGAAGGTTTGATCGCTCATCTTAAAAACACACAAAAATCATAGGGCGGGATTACCTTGATAAGGCGCAATGTCGTCAATATTGTTATTGTAGTTGTAAGCCTTGCGTTGGTACTTGGTGCCGCAGGAATTCTGGGGGCAACAGGTTGGTCTGACGCGCCTACCGCGCTCAAGCAACATATTATTGTGCAATTACAAATGCCGCTTATACTCACGGCATGCCTAGTCGGAGCGGCACTCTCTGTTAGTGGTGCTTCCCTGCAAGTGGTATTGCGAAACCCACTGGCAGACCCTGGCATTATTGGTATAACAAGCGGGGCGAGTTTGGTCGCAGCGCTACTGTTGCTGTTAACGCCACAATGGGCATCAGCCTACCTACATTATTTACTTCCCATGGGATGTTTTATTGGCGCGCTACTATCGACATTCATCATCTATCGCCTTGCAAGAAAGCTATTGAATTCATCCACGGCTGTGATTTTAGCGGGTATTGCCATATCCACGATCAGCGGCGCTGTGATTGCGTGGCTCTACATGTTCAGTGATGCAAATGCGCTTCGCAATCTCACATTTTGGCTAATGGGGAATTTGTATCAAACCAACTGGTTAATTTTATCTGTGGGAGCCCCGCTGATTGTCATTGCTGTCGCGCTACAAATTTATTGGGCAGGAGACCTCAATAAGCTTTATGCGGGCGAATTGGCCGCGAAAAGTAGTGGTATTGATTTCGATAAACTTACCGAGCGTGCCTTAATTGTTTGCGCTATCGCCGTGGGCACGGCGGTTTCTATGGCAGGCTCGATTGCATTTGTTGGTTTGCTGGTCCCCCATATCTTACGCTTGCTTATTGGGCACAATAACCGTTTTTTATTGCCTCTAAGCGCGTTGTGCGGGGCAAGTTTACTCATGCTAGTCGCATTAAGCTCTGAACTGACCCGCGCGATAACGCTGCCAGTTTCTATGGTTACGGCAACCTTAGGTGGTCCATTACTCATTTGGGCACTGGCCAATGGCCAAATCAAAGGGTGATAAAATAGCGATGCAGAACTCTCACTTCAAACATGTCCCACACCCGAGTGGCAATGACGGTAACGAGGTTAATAAGCAAGACGTAGACGGAAATAACGAAAAACAAAGCCTTAGCACTGAACATAACCGAGTTGATAGCCAAATCGTTCTATGCCTTCAAAATGTAAAAGTGACATCTCGGCTTTTTGTAGAAGATTTAGAAGTGAAGAAAGGTGAATGTATTCACATTATAGGTCCAAACGGTGCAGGAAAATCTACGTTATTGCATACTCTTTCAGGGCTTATCAATGCAGATGAAGGGCAGGTCAGGCTGCTTGGCAAGCCAATGGATAATTGGTCCCTCGCAATGTTGGCAAGTGTACGAACCTTGTTAGCTCAACAAAGCGAAAGTGGTTTTCACTTGTCGGTAAAAGAATACTTAAGCTTCTATACAACAGCACAGCTAAGTTCACTTATTCCTCCTGTGTTAGAAAAAGCGCTGGAGGTGTCTGACTTCTTGAACAAAATTCTCACTCAGCTATCTGGCGGCGAGCGTCAGCGGGTAGAAATTTGTCGTTCGCTCCTGCAAATTTGGCCGCAGCTAGAACGGGGAGAGGGCATTGCGTTTCTCGATGAACCACTGCAGGGGCTCGATATCAGGCATCAATATGCACTGGCTAATTTAGTTAAGTTCCTTTGCAACAAAGGAAATACAATACTTATGACGTCTCACGATATCGCGCTTAGCGCCAACTATTGCGATAGCCTATGGTTAATGCAAAAAGCCCGCATGGTGGCGTTGGGAGAGCCGCAAGAGGTGGCCACCCAAACTAACCTTGAACATGTGTTTGAATGTCATTTTGCTATAAGCAAGCACGATAACTTTCTAGAAATTCAAGTTTGCGCACCTATTTCCCTAGAATAAATGTGGTAAAGTGCCTCAAATATTGTTTTAGATTTATATTTTCACATTAGACTGATTAGAAAAAAGCGCTACAGACATTCCTTGAGGCGCTGTACAGTCTTTTTTATTTGAAGCGAAGCGCTTCAATAACTATTTTCAGTAAAACGTTTGCCCTACGTTTATTATCAGGAGAACACCGTTGAGTAATTGGCAAGTTGATAGTTGGAGAAGTAAACCTATTCTTCAACAACCAGAGTACGAAGACAAAGTACGTCTTAAAGAAGTAGAGCAAACACTGAGTTCTTATCCTCCACTGGTATTCGCTGCTGAAGCTCGAGAGCTTCGACGTCAGCTAGGTGAAGTGAGCTTGGGTAAAGGCTTTCTTTTGCAAGGCGGTGACTGCGCTGAATCGTTTGATGAGTTTAACGCGCCTAAAATTCGCGACACCTTTAAAGTTATTCTTCAAATGGCAATTGTGCTTACTTTTGCTGGCCGCTGCCCGGTAACAAAAGTTGCACGTATGGCTGGGCAATACGCTAAGCCTCGCTCGTCTGATTTTGAGACCCGTGATGGCGTGACCTTACCAAGCTATCGCGGCGATATTATTAATAACTTCGAATTCACCGAGGCGGCGCGTCGTCCGGACCCAGATCGTTTGTTGGAAGCGTACCACCGCAGCGCATCAACGCTGAATCTACTGCGTGCTTTCGCGCAGGGAGGATTAGCAGACCTTCACGAAGTCAACCGCTGGAACATGGCGTTTGTTGAGAACAATCCGCTTAAAGAGCGTTACTCGGATATGGCCAACCGTATTCAAGATACCCTTGAATTTATGGATGTCATCGGCATTAATGCGCAAACCAGCTCAACGCTCCATGAAACTTCGCTGTTTACATCGCATGAAGCACTGCTGTTGAACTACGAACAGGCGTTAACGCGTGTCGACACCCTTACCGGTAAACCTTATGACTGTTCGGCTCACATGGTGTGGATTGGTGAACGTACTCGTCAATTAGACCACGCACATGTTGAGTTTTTCCGTGGTATTCACAACCCAATCGGTGTGAAAGTGGGGCCAAGCATGCAGGAAGACGAACTTATACGTTTAATTGATGCACTTAACCCGCTAAACGATCCCGGTCGTTTAACCCTTATCACGCGCATGGGCGCTGATAATTTAGCAGACAACTTGCCACGCTTGTTGCGTAAAGTGAAAGCTGAAGGTCGCCACGTTGTGTGGAGCTCAGATCCAATGCATGGCAATACTTTCTCGGCCTCGAGTGGCTATAAAACACGTAACTTCGATGCAATTTTGAAAGAAATCAAACAGTTCTTCCAAGCTCATGAAGCCGAAGGAACACATGCTGGTGGTATCCACCTTGAGATGACCGGTCAGCACGTAACCGAATGTACCGGTGGCGCTTACAAAATTAGCGATGAAGATTTAGCACAGGCATATAAAACGCAATGTGACCCGCGATTGAATGCAGACCAAGTGCTTGAAATGGCGTTCTTGGTAGCTGATCATTTGCGTAATGCGTAATGCGTAATGCGTAATGCGTAATGCGTAATGCGTAATAAGCGATTTTCGCATCGGCTATGTGAAAAAACGGCATCAGTGAGGTGCCGTTTTTGTCTTTAAAAACGTGAAGCTATTTTCTTTTCAATCTTAATGGTTAACAGCATAAACCCATAGCCTATTACCGAAAATAAGACATCCAAACTGTCAAACGTTCTCTCATCCATTCCAAGCTGCATAAACTCATATCCCACCACGCCCAATGCGCAAAAAAGTGCGGTGACTTTTCTATTGTCGTTAGCGACGGGAAAAGCAAAAGCAAAGGTGATGGGAACAGCCAAAAAGTTAGGCGCGGCGTTGAACATTAAATTGCTGCTATATTCTCTTAACTCCATGATGTGTAGATAGGTAAAATAACAACAAAGCGCGAGTCCGCCGTAGTAAACGGCGGCGAAAAGCCATTTGCTGCTTGCTTGAGACTTCACATACTCGCAAATTAAAGAAACAAGCATGGCTATCTAAACTTGCGAAGAATACGTCCGCTCCAATAGTTTATGCTAGACCGAGCGGAGGCAACACTATTTTCAAGATAGCTGTCTACGCCCTGTTTCCCACCTATGCTGTCGTACACGTAAGAACCCAATATTCCAAACCCTAGGCCTATGAGGTAGTTCCCACCACTTACTTGCGCTAATTCATGTTTTGTTAGCTCTTTCATTGTCAAATTCCTTATTTCTATCTCTATTTGATTAAATGCCATGGCAACGCCTAACAAACTTACCAGTGAAAATCGATCAAATCTCCTGTATCTATGGCTAGTTTTGCAGGTTGTGTGAATAAATCAATGAGCGGTTTTGAGGGTATAAAAGGGGGCACTTTACTATTCAAAACGAGAACATCTCAGTTTTGATGTAGGGTGAATGAGTGCAGCAAAAAATGTGCAAGCTTTTCCATCATTGTTAGAACGCTTTTTACCTAAATTTTACGCGTATATTTTTGTTTTGGTTGATATGCTCATAGTGTTGACGTAATCACAATAGACCTATGACCCAATTTAAACACGGTTTCTATACACTGTTCATCATGGCTTCAGCCATTTTGGGGTGTTTGGCACTTAGCCACTGGTTTTTACCGCTTGGCGGTATTCTACTTATCCTACAACTGGCATGTGCCATTGTGGCGTTAACAACTTCAAGGTTTTATGGCTTGCTTGCAGGGCTAGCGGGTGCGCTAAGCTTCAACTACTTTTTTACGGCGCCATTATACTCATTTCAGATAGCTGAAATCGAAGACAGCATTAACTTCGTTGTTTTTATTTTGGTGGCCATACTCATGAGCGAGCTTGCGGTTTATGTTAACGCCCAACAGCACGCGCTTCAGGTTGTAAAAACGCAATCGCGTATTCTGCGTTCAGTGTCACACGATTTGCGCACGCCGCTCTCTACTATAATTGGCTCGGTGGAAACCTATACAACATATCAAGACAAGCTTGAAGAAATCGAGAAGAAGGCCCTGTTGCAAGGGGTGTACGATGAAGGTAAACGCCTTTATATATACGTAGAAAACCTACTTCAAGCCACACGCATTGAGCACAATGCATTAGTGCTAAACCTAACCCGTATCAATCTCACTTCGCTTTTAGCGTCTATAGAAAGTCGGATTAACAACCGACGGTTAAAAGTGGTTAATATCAGCAGTAGTGAATGTATTACAGCCTCTGAGTCTTTGTTTGAACAAGCTTTATTTAACGTCATTGATAATGCCCTTACGTTCAGTGACGACGCCGTATCGTTAACGGTTAGCAAGACTGATACAAAGTTTGAATTTGAAATACAGGATACGGGAAAAGGGCTCAGTAAAGAGCAGCTAAAAGCGCCATTTCAGCTTTTTCAAACCAGTCGCAGCAGTGATAGTGGCAAAGGCGGCATTGGCCTCGGGCTAAGCGTCACAGCAGGTATCGTCCATGCTCATCAAGGCGATATCAAACTTCTAAATACCACCCCAGGGCTTCGTGTTTGTATTTCAATGCCAATAAGGGATTAACACAATGAGCCAAACCATTCTACTTGTTGAAGATGATGCAAATATTCGTCAGATGTTGAGCATTGCGTTAGGTGCAGAAGGTTATCAGTGCATTGGCGTTGCTTCGGTTAGAGAAGCTTTATCAACGTTTACTCAGCACCATCCCGACCTCGTTATTTTAGATTTAGGGTTACCTGACGGAGAGGGAAGTGAAGTCCTAAAACGCATCAGAGAATCTAGTCGTCTGCCGGTCCTTGTATTGTCTGCAAGAGATCAAGAAATAGATAAAGTAGACCTACTCTCGCGAGGGGCCAATGATTATGTCAGTAAACCTTTTGGGGTCAGAGAGCTTGTTGCCCGGGTGAAAGTATTATTGAGAGACTTCAATCCAATTGTTGAGCCAACCATACCGACAAGAAAGGTGGGCAAAATTGAGTTGGATATTTCAGAGCGACGACTTCTCGTTGAAGGCCATAGCATTGCGCTAGCGCCTAAAGAAGTGCAGCTTCTCGATGAGCTAACAAAGCATCCAGGTGCGTTTATCAGTCAACAAGAATTGTTAAGAAGAATTTGGGGGCTACATCACAGCGAAGACACCCACTATATACGCATTCTGGTAAGGCAGTTGAGAAAGAAGGTAGACCCGTTTTACACAGATTTAATAGAGACAATGCCTAAACAAGGCTACCGAATAATGGTGAATAAACCGGAGGCGAATTAATGTCGCATTTTAGTGTCATTGGGCTTGGTAAGTTTGGTTTAACGGCTAGCCTTGAATTAATTCATATGGGGCATACCGTTACAGGAATCGATAAAAGTGAAAAGCTGGTTGAGCAGTATGCGGGTGAGTTTACGCAATGCATTGTGTGTGATGCCAGTGACGAACGTGCGCTGAAGGAATTAAACCTGTGTCAAAGTGAAGCTGTGTTGGTTGCCATAGGTGAAGACATGCAGGCTAGCTTGCTCTGTACATTGGCACTTAAAAATTTGGGGGTAGCCAATATTTGGGTAAAGGCCAACAGTTCTGCTCATCATGCCATTTTATCGAAACTGGGGGTGTCTAAAATTATTCATCCTGAAGAAGAAATGGGGGCGAGGGTGGCACAAGCGCTCAACTATCCCATGGTGAATGACTATCTAGGCATAGGCCATGGCATGTATATCGTTGACGTCATTTTATCTGACCAGTTTTCGTCTCTTTCGCTAAAAGACGTGCTGTCCGTCGGGAAGGGGCAAGTTTCTTGTTTGCTTGTTAAGCGAGGTCATCAACTGTATCACAACCCATCCGAAGATTTCGAGGTGACGTCGAACGATACAGTTATTCTCTGTGGGCACAGAGACAGCTTAGTCAAAATAGCGCCAAGGTTGGCACAATGAACAGATGGGACCCAAACTATCGGCCTCTTGAACGTTCTCCTAAAGGCATCAACAAAATTCAGGTCGGGCCGCCGCTTATCTTGTCTTTAAGTTTTGTTGCCGTAATTTTTTTGGGCACCATCATCCTTAAGTTACCGATGATGACACACGAACCCATCTCATGGATTCAGAGCTTATTTACCGCCACATCTGCGGTGACGGTTACTGGGCTTGTTGTGGTCGATACGGGCTCTGTTTTCACCACTGCCGGGCAATCTGTTATTGCAGTTTTGATACAGCTGGGCGGTTTGGGTCTAATGACATTTGCTATTGTTACGCTCATTGCTTTAGGAAGTAAAATAAGTTTTTTGCAACAATCCGCGGTGAAAGAGGCGTTCAATCAAACCGACTTGTCAACGCTTGTATCTACGGCGAAGTCGGTGCTTATCTTTGCCTTTCTGGTTGAATTAGTGGGTTTTTGTATTCTTGCGGCTTATTGGATGCAGGAAAAAACGGCGGGTGAAGCGCTGTTTCATGCGTTTTTTTACACCATCTCAGCGTTTAACAACGCAGGATTTGCGCTAAGTGCAAATAGTCTTTCTGACTACGTCGGTGACCCTATAATCAATATCACTATTTCTGCACTATTTATTATTGGTGGTCTCGGTTTTTCAGTATGGATAGAACTGCATAAAAAGCGAAGATGGCAACGCTTGTCTGTTTATGCAAAGACAATGATATTAGGAACGTTAATTGTTAACGTAACCGCCTTTTTGCTTATCTTTCTTATTGAAAGTGACAACCCTGCTACGTTGGCGAATCTTGATACTCAAAGCGCACTGTGGGCTTCATGGTTTCAAGCGGTGACGCCAAGAACCGCCGGTTTTAATACGCTAGATATCGCATCACTAGAAGACCCAACTACCGCATTAATGTTGTTGCTTATGTTCATAGGCGGAGGGTCTATGAGTACCGCAAGCGGTATAAAACTAATGACCTTTATTGTTTTGCTTATTACCGCCTACAACTATATCCAGCGGGGGTCTGCTCCCCGTCTTTTTGGTAGAACGATTTCAAACGATACTATTAGTAAAGCACTTGCGCTGACAATGATTTCTATTGGGATAACTTGGATAGCCATTTTCCTTTTGTTAATGTCAGAAGATGCTGAATTTTTGGATATTGTTTTCGAAGCGGTTTCCGCTCTTGGTACCGTAGGTCTCTCTAGAGGACTCACTGGGACGCTGTCAAACAGTGGAGAGTGGATCATAATTTTACTTATGTATGCGGGGAGACTGGGGCCTTTAACGTTGGCATATTTTATTGCTAGCCCCCGTATAAGCCGCATTAAGTATCCAGAAGCGAAGTTAGCGATTGGTTAGGTCGTTAATAAGGCAGATCTTTCCTCTTCATTTAAAATGCCAGTAAAAATCGTCTCTCTGCGAAGATTGGCTGTTCGCTCGTCGTCAGCCAATAACAGCGCTTTAAATAAGGCCGGGTTGTCGCGCGTTTCAATAATGCCTTTCCACAAGAGGTAACTGCCATAACGCATCATTTTGCTTTGATAGCGCTGCTCCAAGGTTTCTTCAACATGTTTAAAAAGCTCTGGACGAGACAACATTTTGTCAGCGATGGCGCTGTGAATTCTTTTGATGCGTTCATTTACATCGCTTCTACGTTGTTTTCTGGGTCTTGCAAACATAAGGTTTCTTGCGGTTCTGTCCTATCAATACGCTAAGCGTGCTTTGTTAGAAAAAGAAAGTGAACAGACACTTACTCTATCGTCGTCATTTTAATTTATTCATTAATACGATGAATTTGGGGTAATTATACAGCCGTACGCATCAGCTCGAAAGCGAGAGGCCAAGTAATCAACGATCAATCTTCATTAAGAAGAGGCTCTACCACGGACTCCAATCCATTGAGTTTTATTTCGTACATTAACGCGAGTTGTTCACCTAGTTTGTTTTCCGGAAACCCTTGTTTATGAAACCATACTAAATAAGGTTCAGGTAAATGAAAAAGGCGCCTTCCTGCGTACTTGCCAAATGGCATGACCTGATTGATAGCGGCTTTGATAAGCGTTGGATCCATTTATTGATCGCCTTTTATCTGGGGATTTTCGTTGTGCTCTTCATTTTCACGTTGTTGCGCTTGCCATAGCGTAGCGTATTCACCACCTCGATCAAGCAAATAGGTGTGTGTCCCTTCCTCTACGATAGTACCGTTTTTAAGTACCAGGATCTTGTCGGCATCAACAATGGTGGACAGTCTGTGGGCTATGACTAAACTAGTATGCCCTTTGGCCGCATCGCGAAGGGCAGCTAAAATTGCGCGCTCTGACGTACTGTCTAATGAACTGGTGGCCTCATCAAAAATCATGATGGGTGCGCCTTTAAGTAGGGCTCTGGCGATAGACACGCGTTGTTTTTCGCCGCCAGAAAGTTTCAGCCCTCGCTCTCCCACTGTGGTTTCTAGCTTTTCAGGCAGACTTTCTACAAATGCTTCGAGGTGTGCCAGTTTGATCACTTGTTTAATGTCTTCATCGCTGGCATTAGGGTTACCGTAGCGAATGTTTTCCAACAGAGTCGTGTTAAAAAGTACGGTGTCTTGCGGCACGATCCCGATGTGTGCCCGCAAACTTTGTTGAGTGAGCTGCGTGATGTCCTTGCCGTCAATGGTAATTTCGCCTTCATTAGGCTCATAAAATCGAAACAGCAGTTTCATTAGGGTTGACTTACCAGCGCCACTCTCGCCGACAACAGCGACTTTTGTACCTGGTGGTACATCGAAGCTTAAGCCCTTTAGAATTTGACGATTTTCGTTATAAGAAAAATGCACGTTATGAAATTTGATCGCAGGGTTTGCGCACGTTAGCTCAGTGGCGTTATCCGCATCTTCAATGGCTGGCGTTTGAGAGAGAAGCTCAAAAAGCTTATCTATGTTGGCAAGGCTTCCTCGTATTTCTCGATAAACAAAGCCTAGAAAATTCAGTGGCATGAATATCTGCATGGTGAATGCATTAATGAGTACAAAGTCTCCAATCGTCATTTCACCGTTCATTACCCCAAAGGCGGCAGTGGCCATCATAGATGTCATGGCAACAGCGATGATCGCTGCTTGACCTCCGTTTAGTGCGAATAAAGAGAGTCGATTCTTTCTTCGCGCTTTTTCCCATTTCGCTAAGTCCGAGTCGTAGCGATGTGCTTCAAAGGCTTCATTGTTGAAATATTTAACCGTTTCAAAATTTAGTAGACTGTCCACTGCCCGCGAGTTGGTGGTTGAGTCAGCTTCGTTCATTTGAGTGACAAAGCGTGTGCGCCAATCGGTCGCTTTCATCGAAAAGCCGATATAGGCGATAACACTGCAAACAATAATAAGGGCGAAAGAGACGCCAAATTGAAATAACAGCAGGCCAACAACTAATGTGATCTCAAGTAAAGTCGGTACGATATTAAATACCATAAAGCGCATAAGAAAGCTGACGCCATTGGTGCCACGTTCTATGTCTCTGGAAAGGCCACCGGTTCGTCGATTTAGATGAAAACCTAAGTCGAGATTGTGTAAGTGTTTAAAGACTTTTAAGCCCAGTCGGCGCATGGCGCGCTCTGTCACGCGGCCAAACAAAGTATCCCTAATTTCGCCTAGTAAAACGTTGAGTAATCTTAAGGTTCCATATGCCACAATAAGGCTGATGGGGACAGCGAGGGCTAACGTGGTTAAATCACCATTTAAACTGTCTACCGTATATTTCAACACGTAGGGAAGGCCAATACTGGCAAGTTTTGCTGCAACTAAGCACAATAGCGCCAGAAAAACACGTTGTTTGAACTCAAGTAAATAGGGCCATAGCTGCGAGAGAACGTGCCATTTAACAGGTTCATCGAGATTAGTAGGAAAACGGTTTTTTCTCATTTTATAGTGTGCTTAATTGTTAAATTCAGGGTAATTAAACGGAAGTTCGCTAAATAAAATGCGTGAAGAATTAAGTTCTAATACGCGCCAAAATTCTGATCTCTTGAAATTAGGGAAGAGTAACATGCTCTCATATGATGAATCCCTTCTTTTGGTGTACGTTTTGAAAGAAGCTAGAGATTAAAATGGTCTTATTTATAGCGATGAATGTGTTTAATTTTAGTTTTACGGCGCGTACACTAAGTTGTGGTTTAATTTAGTAACCTTGTTAACCCGTCGTTGAGTTGTTTAATTAATGATAACGATGTGAACATCATCACACCAATGTTGGCCAAGTTTAAGGAGTTAGTTTGTTAGAAGATAGTTTCGGTAGACAGTTTCACTATTTGCGTTTGTCAGTGACCGAAGCGTGCAACTTCCGCTGTCAGTATTGTTTGCCTGATGGATATGAAGGTCCGTCTAGCGATCAGTTTATGACACTTAACGAAATTGATACTTTGCTTAAGGCTTTCGCTAGACTAGGCACATCCAAGGTACGCTTAACAGGCGGAGAACCGACGTTGCGACGAGACTTTCTTGATATTCTTCGGTTAACAAGTAATACGCCGGGAATAGAGCGGGTGGCGATGACAACCCATGGTGCGCGAATGGAAAAGTTTGCGCACGAATGGAAAGACGCGGGTCTTGATCAAGTCAATGTAAGCATAGACAGTTTAGATCCCCGCCAATTTGCAGCCATTACAGGGCAAGATAAGCTCAAGGCAGTACTTAGAGGGTTAGATGCGGCTATTGATGCGAACCTTGATGTAAAAGTAAATTCCGTGTTGCTGAATGACTTTTCTGATAGCCGACTCAACCGCTTTCTAGCCTGGCTGAAAGATATGCCCGTGACGCTTCGCTTCATTGAATTGATGGAGACAGGCGATTTAAATACGTTTTTTAATAAGCAGCATCAAAGCGGGTCTCCCCTAAAACGTACCTTGCTGGAAATGGGGTGGCAGCCTTTATTGCGAAGAAAAGACGCTGGGCCAGCACAGGAATTTTATCACCCTGAATTTGCTGGGAAAATTGGTCTTATCATGCCTTACAGTAAGGACTTCTGTAAAACATGTAATCGCCTTCGTGTTTCAGCACCAGGAAAACTACATCTCTGTTTATTTAGCGAAAATGGTATCGACATGAGACAGCTTTTGGCCACAGGTGATGTAGATGAGGTCATTACATTTCTCAAAAATGTGCTTGGGCAAAAGCATGAAACACATTATCTTCACGAAGGGAAAACGGGGGCTACAAAGCACTTAGCAATGCTTGGCGGTTAGCGAGAATGCTTTTCTTCTTTCTCACGAAATCTGAAATATATTAAGTTTTATTTATTTGGTTTGTTTCAAAAGTAAGCTATATTCACGAATATAAGTATAAGTAAAACAATAAGTATAAAGGAAGTTTATGCATATCAAGGACAGTGCCCGCCTTTCTTATCACTACATCACCGAAAAAGATGCTGACTTTTTGTGGGAGCTCGACCAAGACGAGCACGTCATGAAATTCATTAATGGCGGCAAAAAGTCGACAAAAGAGGAAATACTCGACATTTTCGTACCGCGATTTCAAGCCTACTCTAATCGCGCACTAGGATGGGGATTATGGCGTGTCGAGACGTTAGAAGAGAGAGAAAGCATTGGCTGGATACTCGTTCGCCCTTTTGGTTTTTTCACTCAGCACCCTGAAAGCGATAATATGGAGTTGGGCTGGCGTTTTAAACGTCATACCTGGGGTAAAGGGTATGCGACAGAAGCGGCTAGCACGGTAAAAGATGCGCTTTATGATATTGGCGTTGAGCAATTTTCAGCGATTGCTAACCCGCAGAATAATGCGTCGATTAATATTATGAAAAAGCTAGGAATGACATTCAGTCATGAACAAGAGTATAAAGACAAGCTTTTTCACGAAACAGTAGTCGTCTACAAAAGCTAGCGCTGTTTATTTAAATATCAAGGCTGATTGCGCGGCTAATGCGCTTGTTCGCCACTCAAAATTGTTTTCACAGTATCGTAGCGGGCTTTTTGGTCTGCTGATAATTGTGCTGTTTCAAGAGTTTCTCTGCATTTTTTAATTTCTGCCAATGTATTAGGGGGCATGGCAGTATTTGCCTTTCTTGCTCTTACAATAGACTGGAGATAATTTAATGCAATTGACGGATTTTTAGGCATTACTCGAAATGCCTGAGAAAAGGTTGTGTACGACTGGGCTAAATCACCTCGTTTGTATTGCGCCACCGCTGTGTTGTTTAGCGTTTTGGGGCTTAATGAAATCGTCTCTTTTTCTGCTTTCTCTTGCTTGAGGTATGTCATCATCAAGTTCATATCATCTGAAGTGTTTTCCTCTCTGGATGAGATGGCATCTAAAATAGCAATTGATTCTTTTTTCATACCCACTTCATGTAACGCTTTTGCTCTGTCTAGCAATGCTTCAGTAGAATGGTGTTGGTCATAATCTATGTGAAAGTCGCTGAGTAACGATTGTGCCTTGGCCGCATCATCTTTAAGGTAATGAAGTCTTGCATCAATAACGGCCAATTCGTCGTTGAGCGTTGCTCTGGGGTGTGCCTTCTTCAATTGTCGCAGATAGTCATAGGTTTGCTTAACAATATTGTTGATATGCTCAGGCTCTGATGTCATAGCAAAGTCAACACCGGCTCGAGCGGCGGTTAGATAAATTTCTGGTTTATCGTGAATCGAGCCACGTGCATAACGTACCACTCTTTTAGCACTATTGAATTGGCTTTCGTAGTCATGGGTTATTCGCGCTAAGTTGATTGCTCGTTGATACCGTTCAATGTTGCGTGGAGACAGGGTGCAGGCCAGTGACGTGCACTCTAACGCATCGTCGAAAGCCGCCTGTTTTATCTGAAGTGTAGCGAGGAGATCGTAGGCCTCTAATGCGCAATCTGGCCGCATAGCGAGCTGAATGATTTCCCTCTCTGCATCCTCTAACTCATTGAGTGCGATAAGACCTCTTGCTATCCCCATTTTAGCCCAATTGAAGTCTTGAATGTTTACGATCGACTCAAAGAATGCAATGGCAGTATGGTGCTGATGTGTTAGAAGAAGTAAATCGCCTTTAATTTTCATGGCGAGAGGGAAATGCTCAGCATTTTCAGGTTGTAATAAAAAGAATTCTACTTCAGCTATGGCTTTCTCGTAGTCTTTCTTATCCATGAATGCATAGACGTTTTTCAACGCTTTTTTTCGGGAAAGAACTCGCGAGAGTCTTCTATCTAGCTCGTTTACTGAGAAAGGTTTGGCGATAAACTCATCCGGCTGTAGCTCAATGATTGCATGCACCACTTCCGTTGACGTATCAGCACTTGTGAAAATAAATGCGCTTGCGAGGGGGAGGGCGTGATCTGCATTCAACTGCTCTAACAAGAAATACCCGCCCTGCTCAGAGCGTAAGTTATATGAGCAAATAATAGCGTCGTAGTCGTGTTCTTGTATCGCTGACAGAGCGTGAGAGGGTCTATCGACATAGTCCATGTTTCTAAAGCCTAATTGCTCAAGCGCGTAATGTATGTGGCTTTTTGCCAGCACTTGATCCTCAGCAATGAGTAGCTTGGTGTTTTTAGCCAACTGTAGTTTCATTGAACGATAGCCTCGGAAGTGCGAATTCTATTACCTTACCACTTTATCCATAGCCCAAGTATAGCCCTTAATGGAAACTATCGCATAACTCGGATTATTCGTAGTTATCGTTTGTACGGGGGGCTTGGACTTTGGGTTTGCTCGTGGCAAAGCGGGATGGGACCACTAACAAATGCATCTTTGCACTTTGATTTCTTTTACGTAATTAAAAAGTCGTCTTTTTACAAAATTTTAGGTGATGGAATTTTGATTCAGAGAACAATTATCTATGCGGACTGGTATTAAATCTGTCGTGTTGAATATTTTGAATACACATAGTATTGCCGAGATAAAAGAGACAAATATTTAATTCAAGTTTGGAAGGTATGGAAAAAATGAAATGGTGGACGCTACTGGGCTTGAACCAGTGACCCTCGCCTTGTAAGGGCGATGCTCTCCCAACTGAGCTAAGCGTCCATTTTTTTGGTATTCACTGTTTATCCACTGTGAGGAAGTGGTGGACGCTACTGGGCTTGAACCAGTGACCCTCGCCTTGTAAGGGCGATGCTCTCCCAACTGAGCTAAGCGTCCGTATTTTGATATTCACTGTTTAACCACTGTGAAGAAGTGGTGGACGCTACTGGGCTTGAACCAGTGACCCTCGCCTTGTAAGGGCGATGCTCTCCCAACTGAGCTAAGCGTCCATCATTTTCGTTACTTGCCTAAGCAAGTGGGGCGGTATTATAGAGTCGGTTCAGTTAGTGTCAACAACAAAATTAAAGAAAAATGTCCGTATGCCCGAATTTTAAACACTCTGGCTGTATCTTAACTAAATTGATGATAAGAGCCACGTTTTTAACGCGTGTAGTCTTTTAGAAATACAAGTGAGAAATAGAAGTGGACAGACACTTAGTCACCTACAAAACAAAAAGGAAACAGAAAGAAACAGAAAGGACAGACACACAACAAGAGAATTAGAGTGGACAGACACTTAGTTACTCTCAAAACAAAAAGAACAAAAAGGACAGACACACAAAATGCAAGAGTTAGCGTGGATAGAAAGACTTAGAGTGAAGAGTTAGAGTGGACAGACACTCAAAGTGCGCGAATTAGAGCAAAGTAAAAAGGACAGACTTTTATGGAAAAGTAATGAAGTGTCTGTCCGTTCCGCCCCTGCCAACGTCAGAACGAGCAATTAAACAGATGGGGCATAAAACTGACACGAGCAAGTGTGTGTCCACTGTCTTGCTTCCATTTTATTGTTTAATTAAACATTTTATTCGCTTACGAATTCTCAACTTACTTTTGAAGTAGCCCGGACACTGGTAGAATGCTTTCAATTTAAGAAACACATTAACAATAGAGAGTGACCATGTCGGTTGTTACACGATTTGCACCCAGCCCAACGGGCTATCTTCACGTTGGTGGCGCAAGAACTGCGCTGTATTCTTGGCTCTTGGCGAAAAGCAAAGGTGGTGAATTTGTTCTTCGTATTGAAGATACAGATGTCGAACGTTCCACTGATGAAGCTAAGCAAGCTATTTTAGACGGCATGCAGTGGCTGGGATTGACTTGGGACACAGGTCCAATTTATCAAACTCACCGCTTTGATAGGTACAAAGAGCTTATTCAAAAATTATTGGATGAAGGAAAAGCATACAAATGCTTTATGAGTTCAGAAGAGTTGGATGCCATTCGTGAAGCGCAAAAAGAGCGCGGAGAAAAACCTCGTTACCCTGGTACATGGAGAGATAGAACTGATCATCCTGAGGGGCAGCCTTTTGTTATCCGTTTCAAAACTCCTTTGGAAGGGAAAGTGGTCATTAATGACCATATTCGAGGAAAAATAGAAATTAGTAACACTGAACTAGATGATCTCATTATTCAGCGTTCTGATGGCACTCCGACTTATAACTTCTGTGTTGTCGTTGACGACTGGGACATGGGAATTACACATGTTGTTCGTGGTGAAGATCATATAAACAACACGCCTCGGCAAATCAATATTCTAGAAGCGCTCGGTGCACCCGTTCCAGAATACGCGCACGTTTCCATGATTTTAGGCGATGACGGTAAAAAGTTATCTAAGCGTCATGGTGCAGTAAGCGTAATGCAGTATCGAGATGATGGTTTTCTACCGCAAGCTTTGCTTAATTACCTTGTTAGGTTGGGCTGGTCTCACGGTGATCAAGAAATTTTTACCGTTGACGAGATGATTGAGAAGTTCAGCTTAGATGCTATTGGTCAGTCTGCTTCGGCATTTAATACAGAAAAGCTCATCTGGTTGAATCAACACTACATTAAGACACTGCCGGCAAGTGAAGTAGCGTCTCATGCTAAGTGGCATTTTGAAGAACTGAATGTTGATTTGACGACAGGTCCTGCTCTTGAATCTATCATTGCTATTCAAGCAGACAGGGTGAAGACGCTAAAAGAGTTAGCAGAGATCTCTACGTACTTTTATCAAGACTATGACGATTTTGAAGCGAACGCAGCGAAAAAACACCTTCGTCCGGTCGCTCGAGGTCCATTAGAGCTTGTTAAAGATAAATTAATGGCCATCGAAGAGTGGAACCCAGAAAATATTCAAGCTGCTATCAACAGTACCGCTGAAGAACTAGAAGTAGGTATGGGTAAAGTAGGTATGCCGCTGCGTGTAGCTGTGACAGGTGGTGGTAATTCACCGTCTCTGGATATCACGTTGAATCTTATCTCAAAAGAGAAAATTGGTGAGAGAATCGACAAAGCGCTTACTTTTATAGCAAACAGAGAAAATTCATAAAAAAAGCGTTGACATGACAGGGGGGGATGCCTAGAATGCGCCCCGCTGTCACGGAACAGTCACATAACACTGACTGATACATGACGGGGCCATAGCTCAGCTGGGAGAGCGCCTGCATGGCATGCAGGAGGTCGGCGGTTCGATCCCGCCTGGCTCCACCAAGACACTTTAAAAGTGACTTGTTATAGGCTGGAGTTTTATTAAACTTCGGATAGGAATTTCAGTAAGAATAAGGTCGCTCGGTTCGCAGAGCTCACCTCTCCTTACAGAAATTTAGTGAAGCTTCGCTTCACTGAACAAAATTTCTGTCCCCTTCGTCTAGAGGCCTAGGACACCGCCCTTTCACGGCGGTAACAGGGGTTCGAATCCCCTAGGGGACGCCATTTTATCGCGTCACAGTCGATTAAAACTGTGAAATAGGCTGGAGTTGGTTATTCAACTTCTGACTGAAAGTTTCGGTAGGGAAAAGTCGCTCAGTTCGCTGGCTCACTTTGCCTTACTGAAAATCTCGAAAGCGATGCTTTCGAAAGAAGGTTTTCAGTCCCCTTCGTCTAGAGGCCTAGGACACCGCCCTTTCACGGCGGTAACAGGGGTTCGAATCCCCTAGGGGACGCCATTTTATCGCGTCACAGTCGATTAAAACTGTGGAATAGGCTGAAGTTGGTTATTCAACTTCTGACTGAAAGCTTCGGTAGGGAAAGGTCGCTCAGTTCGCTGGCACACTTCGCCTTACTGAAAATCTCGGAAGCGGTGCTTTCGAAAGAAGATTTTCAGTCCCCTTCGTCTAGAGGCCTAGGACACCGCCCTTTCACGGCGGTAACAGGGGTTCGAATCCCCTAGGGGACGCCATTTTATCGCGTCACAGTCGATTAAAACTGTGAAATAGGCTGGAGTTGATAATTCAACTTCTGACTGAAAGTTTCGGTAGGGTAGGGTTGCTCAGTTCGCTGTCTCACTTCGCCTTACTTAAAATCTCGAAAGCGGTGCTTTCGAAAAAAGATTTTCAGTCCCCTTCGTCTAGAGGCCTAGGACACCGCCCTTTCACGGCGGTAACAGGGGTTCGAATCCCCTAGGGGACGCCATATCAAAAAACCAGCCATCCGGCTGGTTTTTTTGTTTCTGGCTTAAAACCTTGTGGACAGACACTCCCTTCGTTTACATGTTCAGTCAATACGTAATGAATACTTAGTGGACAGACACTTAAATTAAACCTTCTGTGTGCCCACTGTAGAGCCCACTGTGGACAGACACTCTTCTTTCCTTCGTTAAAATATAAATCTACTAAGTCATATACCAACCTTTTTGTCATAATTAGTAATGCTTTTCATGCGGAGTCAACACCGTTAGCTGAATATTATTCTAAGGTGAGATGCGTAAAGAACTAATGTCACAACCAATTATCAATCTTCACTAGAATAGATACGAAAGCTTATTGAACTGATATGATCTCTCAAATAAAAAAGAGGTGTTATATGCAGAATTATCCAATTGGAACTCCGGGTGAGCCTTGGGGCGAAGAAGAAAAAGCGCAGTGGAAAGCACAGCAGACCGTTAAAAGAAGTTATCAAGAAGAAGTACTCAATAAACTCTTTAATATTATCCCTGAAGGTTTTGAGTTAAAGCAGTATGGTGCGCTTCCTTACGATACAGCGCGTTACCCACTGTATGTTGTCATTCCCAAAAAATTTGACGCTGAAAAGCCTTATGCACTCGTCACAGGCGGAGTTCACGGTTATGAAACCAGTGGTGTACAAGGTGCGTTACAATTTATTGAAACAAAGCTGGCTCAGTACGCGGAGCAAGTAAATATAGTTGTTGTGCCATGTGTAAGTCCCTGGGGTTACGAAACTATAAATCGATGGAATCCGCTGGCGTTAGATCCAAATCGCTCATTTTACAGTGATTCTCCTGCACCAGAGTCTGCTCAGCTTATGCAATTAGTATCTGATTTACCGTTATCTTTTACGCTTCATATTGATTTGCATGAAACGACAGATACCGACAATAGTGAGTTTAGGCCTGCGCTAGCTGCGCGGGATGGCGTTACTCATGACAATTGGAATATTCCTGACGGTTTCTATACGGTAGCTAACACTCCGAGCCCTCAAATAGATTTTCAAAAAGCAGTTATTGATGCTGTTAAAAAAGTAACGCACATTGCCCCACCAGATGAAAGTGGGAAAATTATAGGTTCGGACGTAGTAAGTGAAGGTGTGATTTGTTACGACAAAAAGGCTCTGTATCTTTGTGGAGGCATGACAGACGCAGAGTACGTTACAACGACTGAAGTTTATCCTGATAGCGATAACGCGACTCCCGAAAACTGTAACGATGCTCAGGTAGCCGCAATTTGCGCCGCACTTGATTATATGAAATAGACGCTTGAACGTTTAGACGTCTAGATGTATATTTGGGCCTCTTTTCAAGGAGGCTCTCTGTGTTTAATTATTCTGCAGTTATTTACGACGGCAAAAAACAAAATTTAGTGAGATATGAATGCAGGACAGACACTGAGTTTTCCTCATATCTAGAGTCACGGTTTGGTTGCCACGTCTGCTTGTGGTCCAACAAAGAATTATCAGAAAATACAATGGCGGCAATTGCCGCTTCGCGCCAATTGATTGAAAAAGATAGTGTAGATAAAACTGAAGCCTTATGAAATTAGTATCTCCGTGCATAGCCTTGTGCCAATTAACTGAAGATGACATTTGCGTTGGATGCAAGCGCACGATTGAGGAAATCACTAATTGGCGGACATACACGGATAGTCAAAAGAAGGCTGTTTTCACTCGTCTTGAGAGTTTAGAAAAAGATGTTTCGGCCTTGCCACTGACTTGAAGCTGTTTCTTGCAGCCGCTTAACACGGCAAATATACAAAAATGGACAGACACACAAACTTTCCCACTAGTATAAGATCAGATGCCAACTAGATTCTCACAGAAATCAAGACAAGCGAAATGTTGGACGGACACCTAGCCTTGCTCGCACTATTTATTACGTTTAGAACAAATAGCCATCTCTGATGATCAGTCAAATGCTCCAAAAAATATTAAAGGTACAGAACGGACAGTCACAGAAGTTGAAAAACTGAACACCAAAACCTGGCTGATATTAACGCTTTTTGCTAAACTCCCGCGCCAATTTTCTGTTTACCACTCTGAGAAGTACAAAATGAAAGTAATGCTTGCCCCTATGGAGGGTGTTGTCGACCACCTAATGAGAGATATGCTTACTCGCGTGGGTGGTTTCGATCAGTGCGTTACTGAATTTGTAAGGGTTGTCGATCAAAAGTTACCTAAGAAAACGTTTTATAGACTTTGTCCTGAGCTTCACAACGACGGCAAAACTCCGTCAGGTGTACCAGTTCGAGTGCAATTACTAGGGCAGCATCCTCAATGGCTTGCGGAGAACGCAGAAACTGCAATAGAGTTGGGCTCTCCAGGTGTTGATTTAAACTTTGGTTGCCCAGCTAAAACAGTTAATAAAAGTAAGGGCGGGGCGGTGTTGTTGAAAGAGACTCAAACCCTTTACGACATTGTGAAAGCTGTTAGAGACGCAGTTCCTAAAGAAATCCCAGTTTCAGCCAAAATCAGATTAGGTTTTGAAGATAAATCTTTGGCTATCGACAATGCTATAGCTATCACTGAAGCAGGCGCCTCCGAGCTCGTTGTTCATGCAAGAACCAAAACAGAAGGCTATAAGCCACCGGCCTATTGGGACTGGATAGCAAAGATTAAGCAGCACACCAATATTCCACTTGTCGCAAATGGTGAAATTTGGACAGCTGAAGACGCCAAACGTTGCCAGAGCCAATCACAGTGTACCAACTTAATGATAGGACGGGGTGCATTGGCAATGCCTAATTTGGCGCTGAGTATTAAAGAAGGCGTAGCACCCATGCCATGGTCTGAACTGGCTGCGTTGTTGATACAATACTCTGGCTACGAAATTTTTGGTGACAAGGGTAAATATTACCCCAACCGAATTAAGCAATGGTGTGGGTATCTGAAAAGACAATACCCTGAAGCTGAAGTTTTATTCAACGACATAAGGCGCTTAACAAAATCTCAGGACATTGTTGATGTACTCGCACGCCAAGCCGAAATTTAGCCAGGCATTGTTGCAATGGCGCTCGACCTTTACGACAGATACTTTTGAGCATTTGCCACGTTGGGGCGACATGCTCTTTGACAGCATCTAGCAAAATCCTCCATCATTTCGGGGCAACCGACTGGCCCTGTGAAAAGTGTTTCAAAATTACTGGTTACTAGCTGCCAGTTTTCTTTTGTCATTCCAAGCTTACCGAGCAAGCGACTAGGAAGCTTTGTGACTTTGTATGTATCGTTGTTACTCTCCGCATTCATCGTATCAGTGATAAGCTGCAAATAATCGGTAAATGCGAAGGGCAAGGGCACCTTACTATGATGGTTATTATCGTTAAAGGGCATCAAAAACTTGGGCGTTTTATTTGAGCGTTTAGCATTCAATCGATATTGGATACTGGTATGGTGAGAGTTGCCTAACGTCGTCGCTATTTTTGCTCGTATGGGGTTTAAATCGACATAAGCCATCACACTGGCCAGTGCTTTCTCATCAAGTATAGCTTGTGACCTAAACCTTCTTTCCCAGAAATAGCCCTTACATTCATCTTCTTTGTTAGCTCTTCTAGCAATATATTCATTGAGCATACGCATAAACCAGCTGATGCTTTGAAGCCGCTCACGATATATAACAGATAATGACTTTAATTCTGCAAGTTCATCGGACGTTACTGAGTCAACATTTTCTAAATATCGCTGCACTACGGGTGGGCATTTGTAAAATATTCTCCATCGAAGCAAGACTTCGTCCATCGTCCAGCCTTCAGCTCGGCCCTTTGCTATATGAAGTACTACATGAATGTGATTGTGCATAACAGCGTATGCGCATAAGTCGATGGCAAAAGCCTGCGATAGCTTATGGAGCCTGTCTTGAATCCATTTTCTTCTATGTTCGTAATCTATGCCGGTGCGGGCATCGCGACCACAAAGGTAAGACTGCCGTACGCAGCGAGAGATGCAGTGATAAAAAGGCGTAACGTCGGTGTTTATTTGTTTGTAACGAGGTAAAGGCATATCCGTATCCCATAGTTATTTACTAACATTATGAGATTTACGGCGTCAATTTTAAGTGGTCTTTGGGACAGTTTTGGAGGAGGTTACTTTCAATGAGAGCGTGTTTCATGGGTTATTCAATGCGCGTGAATGAAAGCCCTTTAAATAGAACTTGAAACCGTGGACAGACACTCAAGTTGAGCAAGTGTCTGTCCATTCTTAAACCTTTATAATGCAAATACGCCTGAGACTGCCCTGGCATTAGCCAAAATAGAAACGCGTGTCTGTCCCAAACAATTTTCTTCAAAGAGGAAATTATACAAACACATCAACTCGAGAGCCCACACGCCCATCGTTAGTGCTTGAGGTCTGTTGTGTGCTTTGAGGCTGAGTCTCGCGACTTTCTTGCACGTTACGTGGCTCAACCTGTTGAGTCGGTCGTTGTGGCGACTCTAAAACAGTGGAAACTGGCGACGAATTAACTGAAGAAACGTCCATAAGGAAACCTCGTATTTAAAATTCTCTATTCAAAAGCTTAGCACAATTATTGAGCATCAAGAATTAAACTTCTCAAGTGTCTGTCCATAAAGTTAGCGATCAACGGCTGTGCATCTGCATTTGGGTGAATACCATCGTTCTGCATTAATTCTTTGTTAAGCGCTATTTCTTCAAGAAAGAAAGGGATTTTTTGCACATCCTTAGCTTCCGCTACTTTAGAAAAGTTTTGCGTAAACATCTGCGTGTAGCGTTTACCGTAATTAGAAGGAATTTGCATCTCTTGCAGAAACACCACGGCATTATTTTCCTTTGCAACACTTACCAGCGAATCTAAATTATCTCTAATCTTACCGATATTATGCCCCTGAAGACCGTCATTACCGCCCAGTTCAATCAATACATGGGTGGGGTTGTGTTGCTCTAATAAACGGGGAAATCGCGCTAAACCACCGTCAGTGGTCTCTCCGCTTACCGCAGCATTTACAATATCAATCGGAATGTTGTCGTCTTGCCACATCTTTTGTAACAAACTGACCCAACCCTCATGTTGCTGTAATCCATAAGCCGCGGATAAACTGTCACCTAAGATAAGTAAAACCGCATTTTCGCTTGCGTCGCTCTGCTCGGCTTGATCTGATAGCGCTTGAAACGGTATTAAAAGAATAAGTAAAAAAGCGAACAAATAACGAAATTTAACAAACACGAATTGATGACCTCTTATGATAAAAGCAAATGCTGTAACCAAAGTAGTGGATACGAGTGAAGGTTCACTGCAGATCCTTCGTCCTATTTCTTTTGAAGTCAAGTCTGGTGAGTCCGTTGCCGTTATTGGTGCGTCAGGCTCGGGTAAGTCAACCCTTTTGGGTTTGTTGGCAGGGCTCGACCAAGTTACAGAAGGGGAAATTTTCTTAGATGGCGAAGCACTTCATAGTATGAATGAAGAAGAGCGCGCGATTTTAAGAGGCAATAAAGTGGGCTTTATTTTTCAAAGCTTTATGTTAGTTCAAAGCTTAACAGCCTTAGAAAACGTGATGCTACCGGCGGAAATTGCTGGGCTTGATAGCCCAAAAGCACTTGCTTTGGATATTCTAGCGCAAGTTGGTTTGAAGCATCGCGCGCACCACTTTCCCAATCAGCTATCTGGAGGGGAGCAACAGCGTGTCGCCATTGCTAGAGCATTTATCACCTCTCCCAAGATACTTTTTGCCGATGAGCCTACCGGCAATTTGGACTCAAAGAACAGTGAAAAAATAGAAGCGCTACTGTTTAAAATGAATAAAGAAAAAGGCACGACTCTCGTTCTTGTAACCCATGATAACGAGCTTGCGGAACATTGTGACAGGCAACTTACCATGAATGCGGGAGAACTCACTGAAACAACCGGTGCGAGCACACTAAAAAAGCAAGAGGCGGTCTAGATGTCTACGTCTTTTAATTTAGCTTGGCGGCTTTTCAAGCATGAGGCTAGGCGTGGTGAACTTACTATCATATTGCTGGCTATTGTGCTGTCCGTGGCAGCCGTATTGTCGTTGTCACTCTTTAGTGAGCGTTTACAGGGCGCACTAAAGTCTCGCTCTGCGGCATTCATTGCAGCAGATGCGCAACTTCGTTCAGATGACCCTATTAACGAGGAATGGTTAGCCAAAGCTCAAGAAGAGGGCCTTGCGACGGCAAAGCAGGTGGCAACACGCTCGATGGTGTTTAAAGGCGACGAGATGTCGCTTGTCGATTTACGGGCTGTAAATAACGCATATCCGCTGAAAGGCACAGTCAGTATTACTGACCAGCCGTTTGGGGAAAAACGTACTACCGCGGAATTACCACAATCCGGTGAAGCCTGGGTACAATCTCGGCTTTTTCAGAGTCTAGGACTTTCTATTGGCGATAGTATTGAAATTGGCGATGGCACGTTTGTCGTCACCCATGTGCTAGTGGACATTCCAGATGCTGGCTTTAGTGTGTTTAATACCGACCCCATTGCGCTCATTAACCTAGATGACTTGGAGCAAACTGCGATAACCGGGCCAGGAAGTCGCGCTCGTTATGTTGGCTTTTTTGCCGGAGATGCGGGTGACATCAAAAGTTTTAATACTTGGTTATTGCCTCAATTAAACGATGACCTACATTCATGGCGGACAGTCGAAGATGACGAGTCAGCGATAGGGCGTTCTGTCGCCAGTGCTGAGCGCTATTTTCTGTTGGCAAGCTTGTTAGCAATAGTATTAGCGGCAGTCTCCATTGCCGTTGCTGCTCAGCGTTATGCTCAGCGACACTTTGACCCGGTCGCAATAATGAAAACCTTGGGTGCAACCAGCAGCACTATCCGAAAAGTCTATTTGTTCCAAATTTTATTCATCACTGGGCTGGGCATTTTTATCGGCCTTGTTATTGGTTTTATCGGCCAGCAAGTGGTGGTTTCACTTGTAGCGGATAAAGTGGATGTGTCCCTCGACGTATGGCATTGGCGCCCGCTTTTAATCGCCGTAGCTACAGGCGCTACCTGCGCTTTGCTCTTTTCCTTGTACCCACTCTTACAGCTGTTTTCAGTCCCTCCGCTTCGCGTACTGAGAAAGGATATCTCGGCGAATCTACGCTCGAGAAGCATCCAGTTCGTGGCTTCTGGAGGCGCGATATTTTTACTGATGTGGATGTATAGCCGTGATTTGAAAATTAGCGCAATTCTATTTGTGTCTGGCGCTGCACTGGTACTTGGATTGCTTGGCGCTACGTACATTTTAATTGGGGTAGGTCGCAAGCTTGGTAGTGGAAGAATGGGGGCGTGGCAGTTGGCATGGGCACGTATCAAGCGACGCGCAATGGACAACAGCGTACAGCTTATTAGCTTTTCCGTCACTATAATGTTGCTCTTAGTGGTGCTGGTAATGCGCAACGACATGGTTTCGCAATGGCGCTCGCAGTTACCCGAAGGAACACCGAATTATTTCTTGATAAACATTACACCGGACATCCAACCAGAGTTGGACAGACACTTCGCTAACAACGATGTCGATATCGAAGAGTTTTATCCCGTCATCCGAGGCCGATTTGTTTCGGTAAATGGTGAAGGGGTAAACACCGAGGTGTCTAAAGAAGATGAGCCGAATCGAGAAGGCCGAAGAGGCCTAGGTAGAGAAGCAAACCTAACTTGGAGCAACACGCTTCAAAAAGAAAACGAGGTTATTGACGGGAACTGGCACGGTGGTGAGGATAAACAATACAAGGAAGGATGGTTCCCGGTTTCCGTTGAAGAAGGGGTCGCAGAACGGTTGAACATTAAGATGGGCGATCGGCTTACTTTTAATGTGGGTAGCGAGATTGTCGAAACGAAAGTGACAAGCATTCGCACGGTGAATTGGCAGACCATGCAGCCTAATTTCTTTTTCGTTATTCACCCTGAGGCGATGGCCGCATTTAGTCCAACGTATATTACTAGTTTCTATCTGCCTACCGAGAGAAAAGCAGAGTTAACTAACCTCCTCAAGCCGTTTGCCTCGATAACTATGTTTGACGTTGATGCTCGAATTAATCAGTTGCGAGAGATTGTTGACCAGGTGTCTGTAGCCGTTGAGTTTATTTTGGTCCTAGTATTGTTGGCGGGCAGCCTGGTATTGATTGCCCAGGTACAGGCGAGTATGGATGAACGCCGACAGGAAATAGCCATACTTCGTACGCTTGGTGCCAAGGGGGCGTTGATAAGAAAGAGTGTTATTTTTGAGTTTGTCATTATTGGTGTGGTCGCTGGGTTTATGGCAGCAATGGCCAATGAGTTAAGCCTTTATTTACTTCAAACCTCAGTGTTCCAAATGGAAGCTAGCTTACACCCAGAATACTGGGCCATAGCACCAAGCGTTGGCGCCATCGTAGTTGGCATGTTGGGTGCGTTTGGGTGTTGGCGTTTACTTACACTTAATACCAGCCAGATGTTGCGGAATATGGTTTAGGTGTTTTTGTGTTGTTGCAAAATGCACGAACTGCATAGAATGGACAGACACTTAATTAAACGCGGTGAGAAATACATAAAATGGACAGACACTCGATTGCGTTGCGTGTCTGTCCACAGGCAGATTCACAGGCAGATTCGCTTTTTATGATACTGTGTTTTTTCCTAAAAACTTGAACGGAACGCTTCTTCGACAAAAATAGAAATTTGTTAGGCTAGTGTCTGGGCAAAGTTAATCGTTAAAACGCTGTGCAGTAAATGTGGACAGCCACTTCCTTTTTAAATTAAGTGCCTGTCCACATTACGCAAGAAATAGTTTGGCGACTGAATTAAGCGTTATATATTTCGCCAAGTGCCTCATCGATAGAAGGGAAATCAAACTTAAAACCAGCAGCGGTGAGTTTTTGAGGAATGACTCGTTGTCCTTCTAGTATCATTTTTGATGATTCTCCCATCGCGACTTTCACAACAAAGCTAGGTACATTGAAAAAGCATGGCCTGTTAAGTGATTTTGCAAGAGCTTTGGAGAACGTCTTATTTGTGACGGGTTCCGGAGCAGTTAAGTTGAATGCGCCGGAGCAATCACTATTGTCTAGCAAAAACGCAATAGCACGCACCATGTCACGTAAATGGATCCATGCCAAATACTGATTTCCACTTCCTAATGTACCTCCAGCACCTAATTTGAACGGTAGTGCCATTTTCCCAAGTGCACCGCCTTTTTCCGTAAGTACCACACCTGTACGAAGCGTTACCACACGAGTTTTTGTTTGGTCTATGCTGTTAGCAATAGTTTCCCATTTTGCACATAGCTCATGGGTGAACTCGCTGTGAGGTGATGTTTCTTCAGTTACAATCAAGTCTCCTTGACTGCCATAATAACCGATAGCAGATCCTGATAAAAAAACAGAAGGAGGCGTCTCGCTGCTGTTTATTTTTGCGACTAAGTCAGAAGTGATATCCCAGCGGCTATCGCAAATGATTTTCTTTTGAGTGTCTGTCCATCGCTTGTCGGCGATAGGCTCACCGGCTAAATTTATGACAGCATCGAAACTCTCGAAATTCTTTATCGAAGAAACGCTCTCAACAACCTCTACGCGACTCCCTAATTTGCTTTTTGCTCTACCCACGTCACGAGAGACAACGGTGAAGCGATGTTTATTTGAATATCTCTTAATAAATTCACTTCCAATAAGCCCTGTTCCACCGGTCAAAAGAATGTTCACAATTAGCTCCTAGGGTTGTGGATCTATTCAGACTTATTGCAAGATAATGTTAGGGATACGGAATCAGAAAATCTAAGGGCATGTGGCTTATCGACCTCTACCTCAGCGTAGCGCACCGAAGAATGTTCTGCAGCAATACTTAGTACATCGGCGGTAAGCTTTTCTAAGAGGGAAAAGCGATTGTCTTCGACGAGTTTAATGATCGCCTTTGTAATCGTTTTATAATTTAGCGCGTCACTCATATCGTCGGTGTTTGTCGCTTTTTCAGCGTCATAATCGATTTTTACATTAACAACAACGTCCTGCTTGTTTTTTATTTCATCTTCATTGATGCCAATGTATGTGCGTAGTCTTAAGTTTTTAATTTTAATAGTGGCAAGATTAAAGTTCATTGAATTCTCTTGTTTGTAGTTGTTTATAAGTCGTTGTAAAGTGTTGTCGTTTCAGTCAGGAATGTAGCACAAAATGTCAATGGAACTACGCTCGCCAACAGCAAAAATTCTTATCGTATTAGCATGTCTTGTGGTTGTAATGGCCGGTATAAAAGCCGCCAGTACGATCATGGTCCCGTTTTTTCTTTCTATTTTTATAGCGATCGCGTGTAGTCCAATCATACGCTGGACCTCGAAATTTGGCGTGCCTAAATGGCTTTCTATCACCTTTGTTATACTACTTATCGTCGTTTTTGGTTTTCTTTTAGCTGGATTAGTTGGTCAGTCAATGACCGAGTTTAGAGAAAACTTGCCAGAATATAGAAGTAAGCTTGATACAGAGTTTGCTTGGGTTGTGTCCAAATTGGCTGAATTAAACATTCACATCAATAGAGAGTTAATTGCCTCACACCTTGACCCAGCAACGGCGATGTCGGTGGCAACGAATTTTATTAGCGGAATGGGCGGCGTGCTCTCAAACCTCTTCCTTATTCTTCTTACTGTTATTTTCATGCTTTTTGAAGCGGACAGTATTCCTCGCCGATTGCATATTGCGCTTGCAGACCCTGGCATGAAACTTAAGCATATCGACAGGTTTATTCGCTCTGTAAACAGTTACTTAGCGATAAAAACGGTGGTCAGTCTAGGGACAGGCCTAATCATTGGAATTTGGTTGTATGTCATGGGCGTAGACCATTTCATGCTTTGGGCAGTTTTGGCGTTCATGCTCAACTTCATTCCAAACATAGGCTCTATTATTGCTGCAGTGCCAGCAGTATTGATTGCGTTTGTGCAGCTTGGTCCAGCTTCAGCAGGTTTTGCTGCACTTGGCTTTGTGCTTGTTAATACCATCATGGGTAATATGGTGGAGCCTAAATTAATGGGTAAGGGCATGGGACTGTCTACACTCGTGGTATTTCTTTCTTTAATATTTTGGGGTTGGTTGCTAGGTACAGTTGGAATGCTGCTTTCAGTACCGTTAACCATGGTAGTAAAGATAGCTCTTGAGTCCCGCGAAGAAAGTAAGTGGCTTGCTGTGTTGTTATCGAGTGAAGGTGAAAAGTCTGCCTCTTAATTTCAGAATGAGTTAAAAGGGACAGACACTTGTTTGTTTTATTGTTAAGGGAACGAGGAGTGCAAGTAAATGAAGTGTCTGTCCGATTTGAATCCGGTGTTTACATAACTAAGAACAGTAAGCGATAAAAGGGACAGACACTTATGAGTTTGTAGCGATTTTCATAAAGCGGAGAGTCGACTACCAGAATAACAAGTGACTGTCCGATTTTACGATTCGATTTTACGATTTTGTATCCAGTTTCAAACAGCTTTCGGATTTTTGAGTGTGTGTCCACTGTCCAATACTGAAAATAACAGCCTCGATAAGTAATTTCTCAACACACGTTACTGCATAAAACGACTAATAGTGATTGGGAAATTGAATAACGATGCGCGCGCCACCGAGCGAACTATCTTCAATCAGCATTCTACCTTCATAGATAGAAACTAAGTCAGCAGCTAGCGCCATACCTATTCCATGACCTTCGGTGTAGGTATCGAGGCGGGTTCCTCGTTCCAATAAAAGTACCTTTTTGTCGTCGGGGATACCTGGACCGTCGTCTTCAACTTTTATTGTAAGCCACCCGGCGCTTTTCTCTATTGCTACAATTACGCTATTGTTTGCCGCTTTGCATGCGTTATCTAGAAGGTTGCCGCAAAGCTCCATGAAGTCAGTCTCGTCTCCTTTAAACTGGAGATGCTCTTCAATATCCAATTCAATAGTTAGCGTTTTGTCCTGATAAACTTTGTCCATCGCATCGGCAAGTTTGTTTAAAATAGGTGAAACATTGATAGCTTGTTGCCAACCAGATTTGCCTGCACTCGCTCTTTTTAGCTGTCGTTTAATGATTTTGTCTATCTGCTGCAGTGCTTCGTGTACTTCGACGGGCAAATTGCTAGCCCCTGATGCCACGGCTAAAGGCGTTTTCAAACTATGTGCTAAGTCTCCTAGGCTGTTTTTATACCTCTCTCTCTGAGCAGCCTCGGTTTGAAGTAACCCATTAATAGACTGTTTTAGAGAGTCAAACTCAACAGGATAGCGAAACTCCAACTGTCGTTTATGTCCGCTTGAAGTTTGTGAAATCTCTTCAATTAATTTTCTAACAGGAAGAAGAACTAAGCTGATCCCAATGACAATAAAGATAAGAAGTACTGTGCAGAGAGTGAAAATCCATTGCCAAGTTGTGTCTAAGAACGTGTTTCGCTCAGCTTCAAAAAGTACTTTGTTGTTAAATATATAAAACCGAACGGGTTCGAAGTCTCTACTTGAAGCAAATTCTGCAGTAAAGGCATAAACAAAAAACTGAGAATTTTCTTCAAACGTAGGTGTATAGGAATCCAAAAACAGTTCGTTCCCGACAGCAACGTTTATTTCAGGTGGTGAAAACGTGTATTCAATAGCAGAAGCTGATTGCCAAATAACTTCGCCTCTGAAAACGATTATACCGAGATAGCCTGAGTCAGGAAGGTTCAACTGCTCTTCGTATAATACCTCAGGCATGTAGGGCACATCGCCATCGAGTTCAAAAGCAGACAAAAGACCTAAGTTCATCAACCGAAGCTCACTCATTTTGGCTTGCGTTAAACTATCAGTGTAAGCCTCATCCAAAATGACTAGGGTAAAGGGCGCAAAAAACGCTAAAAGAACAATCGCTAAAAAGATACTCCGAAGACGAAGCGACAACTGCCTCATAAACTTCTATTTATCCTGTAGCCTCTGCCTCTAAGGGTTTCGATTGGCTTTAATTCACCAGTCGGATCAAGTTTTTTACGCAGCCTTCCTACGAAAACTTCAATAACATTGCTATCTAAATCGAAATCTTGGTCGTAAATATGCTCGGTTAGCTCCGTTTTAGAGATGACCTTTTGCGGGTTCAGCATCAGATACTCCATGACTTTATACTCGTAAGCCGTTAAATCCAAAGCCTGTCCATTTAGAGATAATTCTTCAGTTACTGTATCCAGCGTGATAGGGCCAAACTGAATGGTGGGATTTGCCTGCCCTGAAGCCCGTCTGATTAAGGCCTTGGTCCGAGCAAGTAGCTCTTCATTATGAAAAGGTTTGGTAAGGTAGTCGTCAGCACCTGCATCGAGGCCTTCTACCTTTTCTTGCCATCGATCTCTGGCTGTAAGAATAAGTATGGGGCACGCAATATCAGCATGTCGGGCTTTTCTTATAACATCAAAGCCGTCAAGCTTGGGCATCCCAATATCGATTATAGCCAGGTCGTAACTATACTCTTTGATTAGAAAAAGGGCGTGTTCGCCATTGTCTGCGAGGTCTACGCTATAGCCATTCCGCTGAAGGAGCGCATCAAGTTGAGTTAATAATCTGCTATCGTCTTCTGCTACGAGGATACGCATGTTAATCCTTATCTTTACTTGTTTTTACCTTGCCTGAGCGTTTGTCTACGTCTACCGATACTACTCGCCCTGACTTCTTGAGCACTTTTACGCGGTAGTTTTTAGAGGTTTGCTCAACTTTCAAAACGCGGCCATCTACTGCTACACGGGCGCGCTCTGCAGCTTCGCTTTTTGAGATATCGCTACCAGAGTCTTGAAACGCCAAAGCTGACGCTATGTTAGACAGCGCTAACACTAAACAAACTACTGCAACACGAAGCGATAATGTCATACAACCTCACAATTATTATCCCACTCAGGTCAAATTACAGATAAGTATAACTTGATTAACTGAACCCATTCTGAACTAGGTTTAGTCTACCTCGCGGAATAAAAGCTGTATATAAGTCTTAAGTAAATGACGTTTACAAAGAGAAATATACTGTGGACAGACACAGACTTGTGAAATTGGTGAGAGGAGGTTTTAGCTCAAAGAGTGCAATGACATTCGGGCATGGAAAGTACAGATAAGTACAGATAAGTACAGATAAGGACAGACACTCAAACGTTTTTAAACCGCAGGCGTGAGTATAGAATCTCTGTCCACAGCATCTTTTGCAGGCTTCAAATCAACTAGAACATTTGAATTGACTCGACATGACTAAGAAGTGAGTAATCTTTACCCGTATTTTGAAAAAGTGTCTGTCCACTGAACTTATTTCAAACCAAGTAAAACCCCGTTTATGGCACTGTCTAGCGGCTGTCTAGGGGTTAACTGTTAGATATTTAAAGGTGAGGTAGGGAATTGAGTGACTGTCCAAACCTGTGCTTACCTCGCGTTGTAGGAAGAAGCGCACATTTCTTAATAATTCATTGACTAGCGAATCTGGGATAAGGCGAATTCTTTGGCATGCCATGTGCGTTCAAAAGACTGTACGTGAATCATAAATTTGAAAGTAATACGCGCAGTCCAACTGCCTAGTTCGAGAGTAATTTTGGACAGACACTTGCTTTCAACAAGGAGAAACTATGTCTAGTGATATTAAGAAAACAATGTGGAAAGCAATGTCAGATAGCCCAAAAGTCATGGTAAGTCTGATAAGCGAGGATATGCATGCCGAGCCTATGTATGCCCAATTGGATAAAGACGCCGATGGTGAATTTTGGTTCTACACCAGTCGAGACAACCGCATTGCTAAAGGTGGAAAAGCCATGGTTCATTTTGCATCTAAAGGTCACGACGTATTTGCTTGTATCCGAGGCAACCTCACCGTTGAATCACGCAAAGAGGTGATTGATAAATATTGGTCTAACCCAGTGGAAGCATGGTTCGAGAAAGGTAGAGATGATCCTTCTTTATTAATGCTTCGCTTTGAACTGATAGATGCAGAAGTGTGGAATGCAGACCCTTCACTAAAGGGCATGTTTAAAATGCTAACTGGTAAAACGGTAAAACCAGAAGAGATGGGTGAGCACGAAAAGATAGGTCTGTAAAAGTAAGGTTAGGTTTCAAACTGATAATGAAGGCATAAAAGATCCGCAGAAAAACGCAGTAGCTTGTCTACTAAGGATACAAGATAGCTATTGCCGGCGATTTCTGTGTGACTGTCCATAACCCTATTGCACAACCTTGTCGCCTTGTACACGCCCTTCATGGCCGGTATTAATGAATAAGCGTCGCTTAAATTTGTATTTTGTGCCCCGCGCTAGTGATGAGTGATTGTCTGTATTCAGGTGAAAAATTAAGTGTCTGTCCACAATAAGCGCTCAATAAGCGTCCAAGGGAGCAAATAAGTGTCTGTCCACAAGAAATCATCACAAAAAAAGCCCCTTAAACCCGTTGTTACACGGTTTTAAGGGGCTTTTGATAAGGGTTACCAGTAAACATGTAACCGATAGTTCAAAGAGCTAAGGCAGAACCTTTTTATAGGGCTTAACGATAACGCTTTCATAGACGCCAGCTTCGATATACGGATCGGCGTCAGCCCATGCCTGGGCTGCTTCTAGCGACTCAAATTCTGCTACCACTAGCGAACCGGTGAAGCCCGCCGGGCCTGGATCAGGGCTGTCCACAGCAGGGAAGGGGCCAGCCATTACTAAACGGCCCGCTTCTTTTAATACATTTAAACGCTCAAAGTGAGCGGGGCGTGCCGCAAGGCGTTTTTCTAAACTGTCCGCGATATCAGTAGCACAAATCATGTATAGCATGCGCTTATCCTTTTGCCGTTGCTGCTTTCATGCTTTCTACAAAGCTGCCGAGCTCGCTTAGCATTTTGTGACTGTCCGATAAATTAGCCGCGATAATATTGACTGTTGCTGAACCTGAAATCGCGCCAGCCGCACCGGCATCGATTGCTGATTTGACTTGTTCAGGTGTTGAAATACCAAAACCTAACAGTGCAGGTGCTGCTTTATGCTTGTTCAAACGTTCAATAAGCTCAGACGCAGGTATATTTGCGGCGGTTTCGGCACCCGTAACGCCAGCGCGACCAAGCAAATAAGTATAACCTTTGCTGTATTCACCAATTTTTTCCATGGTTTCATCGGTGGCATTTGGCGGTGCAATCAGTATTTGAGAGATGCCTGTCGCATCGGCTGCTTTCTGAAAAGGCGCAGCTTCGCGAATTGGAACGTCTGCCACCAAAATAGAGTCGACGCCCGCTGCTTGCGCTTTGCTGTAAAAGTTCTCAATACCTTGGGCCATCACTAAGTTGCTGTAGAGCAACAAACCAATAGGAACGTCAGGGTATTTTGCGCGAACCCGTGAAATCACATTCAAGCAATCTGCAACCGTCACTTTGTTTTTTAACGCACGGATCGCTGAAGCTTGGATAGTCGGCCCATCAGCAATTGGGTCTGAATACGGAATTCCGAGCTCCAGTGCATCAGCGCCGCTTTCAACAAGTTGGCAAATAATAGCTTCAGATTGTGCTAAATCAGGGTCACCCACCATAACAAAAGGTACGAATGCGCCTTGGTTCTTGTCATCAAGGCCTGCAAACATTTGTGCATATCTATCCATTATAAATCGTCCCCTAAAATGTTGATGACGTGCGCTAGGTCTTTATCGCCACGGCCTGACAAGTTCACTACGATAATCGTCTCTTCTTCTGCCTCGTCGGCCATGTTTAGCGCGTGAGCAAGTGCATGTGATGATTCAAGTGCCGGAATAATACCCTCTTTTCTCGCCAGAAGCTGAAACGCATTTAACGCTTCTTCATCAGTTGCAGCCACATATTCCGCTCGGCCAATGTCGTGCAAATAAGCATGTTGAGGGCCAACAGCAGGGTAATCAAGGCCCGCTGATACTGAGTAGCTCTCTTCAATTTGACCTTCTTTGTCTTGCATTATAAAGGTGTAAGCGCCGTGAAGGATCCCTTTCGTGCCTGTAACAATTGTAGCGCCGTGCTCTTTAGTGTGAACGCCTTTGCCCGCAGGCTCTACGCCCACTAGGCGCACAGAAGGTTCATCAATAAAGTCTGCAAACATACCAATTGCATTTGAGCCACCCCCTACACAAGCCACCACGGCGTCTGGCAAACGGCTTTCTTTTTCCATAATCTGTGCGCGAGTTTCTTCACCGATCATACGGTGATATTCACGAACGATAGTCGGGAATGGATGAGGTCCCGCAGCTGTACCTAGAAGATAATGTGCAGTGTCGTAGTTAGCAGACCAGTCACGCATAGCTTCGTTCACCGCATCTTTAAGTGTGCCTGAACCTGCATTAACAGGAATAACTTCTGCTCCCATTAACTTCATGCGAAATACGTTTGGCGCCTGACGTTCGACGTCCTTTGCTCCCATGTAAATACGCGCTTTTAGACCAAGTAATGCACAGGCTAACGCGGTAGCAACACCGTGTTGGCCCGCACCGGTTTCTGCAATCACTTCTTTTTTACCCATGCGTTTGGTCAACAGTGCCTGACCAAGTACTTGGTTAGTTTTGTGCGCACCACCGTGGAGTAAGTCTTCGCGCTTGAGGTAAAGCTTTACTTTTGGGTTGCTAACCAGATTACGGGTTAACGTCATTGACGTTGGGCGACCCGCATAATCTTTTAGCAGTGATAAAAATTCTTCGTTAAAGCTTGGATCGTCTTTGGCATCTAAGAACGCTTTTTCCAACTGATCCAACGCTGGAATAAGTAATTCGGGCACGTACATGCCACCAAATTCGCCAAATTTTGTATCTAACTGGTTCATTACGTTGTCCTGTATTTTTAATTAGTAGCGGCGGCAAATAGCAAAGAGCGCGTCGAGTTTGCTCTCGCTTTTTGTGCCTGGCGCGATTTCAACACCTGAATTTACGTCAATCGCACCACAGCCTGTTGCGATAGCGCTTGCAACGTTGTCGGCGCTGATACCGCCAGCAAGCACTAACTTATTTTTTGTTTTAATGTCTATGATCAGTTGCCAGTTGAAAGATTCACCTGTACCGCCTTTTGCATCGCCCACTTGGCAATCCAAAAGAACGCGGTTGATAAAGCCATTGTTTAAGTGTCTGTCCACTGTTTCTGGTAGTGCGTCAGTAGAGGTTGCTTTTACGCCTTCGGCCTTCCAAATTTCACAATTATCTGGAAGCTTGGCGGCAAGCGTTGCAATATAGGTGTCATCTTCGTTTCCGTGAAGTTGCACCGCAAAAAGGTTTAGCGAGGCCGCAAGCGATGCTACTTCATCAATGTTGTGATTGACGAATACTCCCACAAACGCACCGTTCACGCTTTGCGTTATGGTCAATGCCTGTGCTTCACTCACGTAACGCGGAGATTTTTCTGCGAAAATAAGCCCACCAAAGCTAGCGCCTTTATCAAATGCCATTTGTGCTTGTTCGGCGCTGGTCAGCCCACAAACTTTAACTGCACCATTCACTAACGTTTTTACCGCGCGTGACAAGTCATCTTCAGCCATCAAGGCGCTACCTACCAGGAAACCTTGTGATACTGGCGCTAAGCGCAGCACATCTTGATGGGTATAAATACCTGACTCCGAAATAACCACATAATGATGAGAAGCCTTTTCGAGCATAGGTACCAGTCGTTCTGTAGTTCCTAAGTCAGTAGAGAGGTCTCGTAAATTGCGGTTATTAATACCGATGATATTGGCTTCAAGTGCAATGGCTCTCTCCATTTCTTCTTCGTTACTGACTTCGGTAAGAATGTCTAACGAGAGTGAATTTGCCACGCTTGCAAGCTCGCGATATTCATCATCGCTTAAGACGCTCAGCATTAAAAGAACAGCGTCGGCGTTATAATGACGTGCCAAATACACTTGATAAGTATCGACGAAGAAATCTTTGTTAAGAACGGGCTGAGACACCCGTTCTGTTACATAAGCAAGGTATTCAAATTTACCTTGGAAATATTTTTCGTCTGTCAGGACCGAGATACCCGCTGCGTAGGGCGTGTAAGCAGATAGAATCTCGTCTAAATCAAAGTTCTCTCGGATAAGTCCCTTGGAGGGTGATGCCTTTTTACATTCAAAGATAAAGCCAGCATTGGGCTCATTTAGCGCATCAAACAAACTTTTTCCTGAGGGCGTCAAGTTATCTTTAAAACTGTCTAGCGGCAGCGCCTGTTTACGCGCCGCAACCTCTTCTCGTTTGTCTGCAACAATTTTCTCAAGCACATTAGCCATTCGTGCTTACCTCCTGAGTGATTTTCGCGACTTTTGACAACAATTCCATGGGTAACCCTTCTGCCATGGCATTCATTGCCATTTCAGCCCCTTCTTTAAAGGTGTTGGCTTTGCCTGTTACTTTCAACAGTGCACCACAATTCATTGCAATGGCTGCGCGGTGGGCTTCTTTACCTTCACCTCTAAGCGCGGCCTCAACAAACCGTTTGTTTTCTTCTGGCTCGCCGCCCTCAATTGCCGATAGCGGATAGTAGGGTAAACCGAAGTCTTGTGCAGTTACCGAAAGCTTACGAATATCGCCATGTTCCAGATCGTAAATGATGGATTCACCATGAAGGGCCAATTCATCTAGCCCATCACCATGGACAATCATCGCGCGATGTTGCCCAAGTAACATTAGCGTTTTAGCATAGGGTTCTAACAATTCCGGAGAGTATACGCCGAAAACGCCGTGAGTTGGACCAGCAGGGTTTGCTAGTGGTCCTAGAATATTAAATAGAGTCCTTGTCTTCATCGCAGCGCGCACGGGGGCTGCGTGGCGCATGCCTGAGTGATAGACCGGTGCAAAAAGAAATGTGAAATTTGCTTCATCTAGACATTTCCGAGACGTTTCCGGGCTAATTTCCAGATTGAGGCCAAATTGTCGAAACAAATCCGCTGAGCCAGACTTGCTCGAAACACTTCTGTTTCCATGTTTCGCTACCTTCACGCCACAAGACGCTGCTACTACCCCTGCAGCACTGGAAATATTGATAGTGTTATGTCCGTCACCGCCGGTGCCAACAATATCAGCAAACTCATATGATGGTGTAGGAAAGGGGAGTGCATTGGCCACCATGGCGCTTGCCGCACCGGCAATTTCTCCTGGCGACTCTTTCTTCATCTTAAGCGCCGTCAGCACAGCGGCAATCATCACTTCACTTTGCTCGCCGTGCATAATGCTGTTGAACAAGCTGTACGCTTCGGTCTGCGACAGCGATTCTCCAAGCATTATTTGTTCAAGTAGAGGGCCTGCGTTAAGCATGGTTAGCTCCCTGTAACGTTAAATAGTCAATACTTTGTTTTAACAGCAAACTACCATGGGCTGTTAAAATGGACTCGGGGTGAAATTGGAAGCCAAGCATGCGGTCTTCGTTATTGTAAACTGCCATTACCACTTCGCTACCGTCATCGTTTATCGTCGATGCACAAACGGTAAGACTATCGGGAAGCTCATGGGCGACCAGTGAGTGGTAGCGGGCAACATGCAAAGGTTGCTGAAGACCTTCAAACATATCTTCTTCTGAGTGCGTGATGGCCGATGATTTACCGTGCATTACTTGGCTCGCCCTACCTACCGTGCCGCCGTAATGTTCCACAATAGCTTGGTGCCCTAAGCAAATCCCAATTACAGGAAATACACCGCTTACCCTTTTGAGTAGAGCCGGCATGCAGCCAGCCTCACTTGGCGCGCCAGGACCCGGTGAAAGCATTAATAGCACGGGGCCTTTTGCGGCTTGCTCCTGCATTTTGCTGAAAAGCAGTTCAGCCGACACGGTGTTGCGATAGACTTTAATGTCTAAGTCTAACGTACGCAGCTCATCAACAAGGTTATAGGTAAACGAATCTACGTTATCGAGCAAGAATAAAGTGGTAACTTGTTGGTTCATGCGTTGCCTCCTTTACCTAACGCTGCATCAATCTCTTCCTGCAGCGCCGCTTTAACTGCGCCAATCACCGCCTGTGCTTTGGCTCGCGTCTCATCAGCTTCGGCTTGAGGAATAGAGTCGTAGACTACCCCAGCACCGGCTTGAATGTGAGCCGTGCCGTTTTTAACAAAAGCAGAGCGAATAACAATACAGGTATCCATGTCGCCTTGGCCGTTTAAATACCCCACTGCGCCACCGTAACTCCCGCGGCGTTTTTTCTCGACTTCTCGAATGAGTGTGGCTGCGCTTACCTTAGGTGCGCCAACCAATGTACCCATATTCATGCAGGCCTGATAAGCGTGTAGAGGGTCTAAATCGTCGCGAAGCTGGCCAACCACGCGAGAAACTAAATGCATCACGTGTGAATAACGGTCGACTTTAAGCAGGTCTTTCACATAGCGGGTCCCAGGTCGGCTAACTTTGGCTACATCATTACGTGCTAAGTCTACCAGCATAATGTGCTCTGACTTCTCTTTAACATCTTCACGAAGGTTAAGTTCGATGCGGCTATCTAAGTCTCTATCGATACTACCATCGGGGCGCTTACCGCGGGGACGGGTACCGGCGATAGGATAAATCTCTACCTGATTGCTCTCTCTTTCGTATTTAAGCGCCGATTCGGGTGAGGCGCCAAATATACTAAAAGCGATATCTTTCATGAAGAACATGTAAGGGCTTGGATTGGACTCTTTAAGCTTAGCGTAAGCAAGTAGTGGCGATGGGCAGGGGAGAGAGAACGTGCGTGAAGGCACGACCTGAAAAATATCGCCGGCTAAAATGTGTTGTTTTAAGTCGAGAACATGATGACAAAATTGCTCGTCACTGATATCTACGCTTGCCTCGAATGAAGGGAGTGTCTGTCCATTTTGTACAGCTGCTTTTAATGCGAGTGTCTGTCCATCTAGCGTGTAAGACGATAGGGTCTCATTGCCTATCAAAATCGGCGTAGCTGGCATCTCATGAAGAAGTTGATGAATGGCTTCCAATCGCTGCGCAATGGCAAAATATTGTTGTGCTACATCTTCACCGCTAAATACGCTGCCGATAAGATGGGTTTCGCGAGTTTGATGGTCAACCGTAATCAACGTTTCTGCCAAATAGAAGACAAAGTCTGGACAGTCGTTTTCACCTTCAGCAACATCTGGTAATTTTTCAAAGCCCGCTAGCATGTCATAGGCGAAAACACCGCCAAGAAAAATGGCATGAGGGTGTTGGCGAATGGGAGTGATCTTATTGATGACGATACGCAGTGCGTCCATAACGCTCGCTGCTTTTAGTCGACTATCTTCGTCCAGTTCGCTGTTTGCTTCATCGCAAAGAAGAACGACAGAAGTGTCTGTCCTATCAATAACGTTGAGGCCCTCAGGGGCATGTGTGGCGAATAGAGGCAATACTGAAGCCCCATTTTTCGTTAACGCGCTTACCTCCACACGGCTGCCTCTGCATTCCATGCGTAAGGCTGCATCAACCATGAGTAAGCTTTGTAAATCGTCTTTAGAATCGATTTCAGCTGATTCTAAAAGAAGCGCATTACTCTTGTTACCACAAAGGTGGGCAAACGCGGCAAGAGGATCGTCAACATAATGACCCACTTGCTCAATTGTCTCTACCTTACCTGGGTCCGTGCCCAGTTCCGCTAAACTCATTTTTGCTACTCTCCAATTGCAAAAAGATAAAAAAAAGGCCCGTGTAAACGGGCCTTTATGTGTTTTCATTCACGCACTACCGTGCACACCGCCCGTTATGTTAGGGAGTGCCACCACCAAGCTGCAACAGTCATTGCTGTGTAATTGTAGAAAGAATGCATGAATTACTCGTTGTTTTTTTAAACTTCAATAGGATTTGAAGCCGTTAGTACGTATACTTTGTGCGTATAGAAGAAAACAAATTGCCTTTCGTGTCAACCTAAAATTTGCATATTACATTGAAAATAGATCTACATAGTCATACAAAATATTCAGACGGTCACCTGACACCAGAAGAATTAATTCTTCGTGCTCACACTATGCAGGTGGACGTGCTTGCGCTGACAGACCATGACACCGTTGCTGGTTTGGAAGAAGCTCATGCGACTCAAGCTAAGCAAAAGCGGCCCTTAACCATTATTGATGGTGTTGAGATTTCGACTACTTGGCATGGTTTTGATATTCATATCGTAGGTTTAAATGTAGACAGGCAATGTCCGAGGTTTTTATCTCATTTGAATGGTCAGGCAGAAATACGCGAAGCGCGCGCTGAAAAAATTGCTGACAAACTCGAAAAGTGCGGATTTTCAGGTGTATTAATGCGAGCGAAAGCGCTAGCTGGCGTGGGGCAAGTTACCCGTGCACACTTTGCCCGGGTATTAGTCAATAATTACGGTGTGCCCACCATGCAAGCCGCATTTAAAAAATATTTAGGCAAAGGCAAACGGGCGGCGGTAAAAGCCGAGTGGCCAAGTATAGAAAGTGCCGTTGAATGGATCCACGACGCCGGAGGACAAGCAGTGCTGGCGCACCCTGCACATTATGATATGACGGCTAAATGGTTAAGGCGGTTGGTCGCGCAGTTCGCCCATTCTGGTGGTGATGCCATGGAAACAGCCTTCCCCGGCATAAACAAGACAAAGCAAGAGCTTATCAACGAGATTACACTGACTCATAATTTACTGGCTTCTGCGGGTTCCGATTTTCATTTTCCGTCTCGCTGGACAGAATTAGGTAAAAATCTTGGGATCAGCAGTCAGCTAACACCAGTATGGCACGACTGGCATCAGCTAAAGAGGCTTGAAAGTGAATAAAGAGCAAATCTATAGTTAAATGGTGGTAGTGCGTTGAAATCAGTGGGCCAATAAAACAACCACATGTCAGCGAAAGGCGGTCCAGACAGACAACAACGAGAAGCGCTGACGAGCGTTTTTCAGAAAAGGAAGTAACGATGAGTCAATTTTTCTATGTACACCCAGATAACCCGCAAAAACGCCTGATAAGCCAAGCGTGCGAGTTAATACGCGAGGGTGCGGTTGTCGTTTACCCGACGGATTCAGGCTACGCCATAGGCTGTCAAATGGAAGATAAAAAAGCCCTAGAGCAGCTTTGCCGCATTCGTCAGATAGATAAAGACCACAATTTCACTTTGATGTGTCGCGACATGTCCGAGCTATCCATTTATGCCAAGGTCGATAACACTGCGTTTAGGCAAATTAAGAACAATACACCGGGGCACTACACGTTTGTATTGAAAGCAACACGGGAAGTGCCTAAACGCTTGCAGAACCCTAAGCGCAAAACCATCGGGATCCGTGTGCCAGACAATGCAATCGCGCTAGCATTATTAGAAGAACTGGGTGAACCTTTGATGTCGACTTCTTTGATACTACCGGGCAACACCATGGCTGAATCAGACCCAGATATCATTCGAGACAACTTAGAAAAGCAAGTTGGGCTGATCATTCATGGCGGTTACATTGGTGAGCATCCCACAACCGTGATTGATTTATCAGAAGATACGCCTGTTATTTTACGTCATGGCACCGGTGACCCATCTCCGTTTGAATAACGGTTGCTTGAACGCTTTTTGAAAAAAGAAAGACGAGTATGCAGCGCGAGCGCGTAATCATTAAAATCAATAATAATCGCTGCGAAAGCGTTTGAAATCGGTTGTGGAACTGTGTCAGAACTTGTCAAAGAACAGAATAGAGATAATGCCCCCCCTATTAAAGAGGGGCTTGCGGCGCCAGTTCAGCAACCGCTACCGCTCGCTTTTATCAATGGTGAAGCGCTCATTAAAAAACCAGAAGATCTCTTCATTCCTCCTGATGCGCTCGAGGTCATTCTTGAAACCTTTGAAGGCCCGCTAGATTTACTGTTGTATTTAATCCGCAAGCAAAAATTTGATATCACAACATTGCCCATTGCTACTGTCACCAAACAGTATATGGAGTATGTCGATACCATGATGGCGCTAAAATTAGAGCTGGCAGCCGAGTATTTGTTAATGGCCGCAATACTGGCTGAGATTAAATCTCGTCTTTTATTACCGAAGCGCAGTGATGATAATGAGGAAGAAGACGATCCTCGCGCTGAACTTATCAGGCGTTTGAAAGAATACGAATTGGTAAAGCAGGCAGCAGAAGACCTAGATGCGCAACCTCGCCTTGAAAGAGATATTTTTAACGCTCATGTAGAGGTGAGTGAGAGCGTCGCGCCTATTCGAATAGAGCCCGACGTTTCTTTAGCCGAAATAGTCCTCGCATTTAGTGCTGCGATGAAACGCGCAGAGGCGTTTGAACACCATACCATCGAAAGAGAAGCGCTAAGCACGCGAGAACGCATGTCACTTATCTTATCCATGCTTAACACTTCACAATATACGCCGCTTGAACGGCTATTTACTGTTGATGAAGGGAAAGCTGGCGTAGTGGTAAGTTTTTTGGCTATTTTAGAATTAGTAAAAGAACAACTAATTTTATGCATTCAGGCAGGCCCTTATGCAAAAATTCATGTAAAATTAGGTTCACATGAAGAGAATTAACACGGCGCAGCTAAAGCAGTTGGTTGAGGCTGCTATATTTGTTGCTGAAAAGCCCATTTCAAAGCAGCAATTAAAAGAAACGGTTCTCAATGAGTTTACCGTGGCTGATAGCACCTTGAGTAAGGTAATAAAGGAGCTCAAGCTAGACTATCAACCTAGAGGCATTCAGCTGGTAGAAGTAGCAAGCGGCTATCGCTTCCAGTCCTTAGATGCACTGAGCCCGTGGTTAAGTAAATTATGGCAAGAAAACGCGCCAAAGTACTCCAGAGCAATGCTCGAGACGCTTGCGCTCATTGCCTATCGTCAGCCAATTACCCGTGGAGAAATTGAGCAGGTAAGAGGTGTGGCGGTAAGTAGCAATATTATAAAGACACTCACAGAACGAGACTGGATAAAGGTAGTAGGCCACAAAGAAGTGCCGGGACGACCTGCACTTTACGCTACCACTAAAGGCTTTCTAGACTACTTTTCAATGGCATCATTGAGCGATTTGCCCAATGTTGATACGTTTGAAAGTATGGCAGAGAGTATCGCGTCAGACTCGCCGCTTAAGGTGTTAAATGAGGCACCGTCTGAATAGACCGTGCGACCGTAAACAAGCAATTAAGAGTGAAAAAACATGACTGAAAAGTTGCAAAAAGTACTGGCTAACCAAGGGCTAGGCTCGCGACGTGAAATGGAACGCTGGATTGAAGAAGGCCGAGTATCGGTTGATGGCACCAAAGCTACGCTAGGGGACAGAGTTGACCATACCGCGCAAATTCGCGTAGATGGGCATTTACTGTCTCGCCAAACCGAACAGCCAGTTTGTCGCGTTTTAATGTACAACAAACCCGAAGGTGAGTTATGCAGTCGTCACGACCCAGAAGGGCGCGATACAGTATTTGACCGACTGCCTGCTATTCGATTGGGACGTTGGATCACGGTTGGCCGTCTTGATATGAATACCAGTGGCCTTTTGCTTTTCACGAATGATGGAGAGCTGGCAAATCGCTTAATGCATCCAAAATGTGAAGTAGAGCGTGAATATGCTGTGCGTGTATTCGGTGAGGTGACAAGTAAAACCCTTAATACCCTTCAAAAAGGCGTTGAATTAGAAGATGGTGAAGCAAAGTTCCTCACTATTTCAGGCGCTCCAACCCCGCAGCATGCTGAAGATGAAAGTATGAACCGCTGGTATAACGTTACGTTAAAAGAAGGCCGTAACCGTGAAGTGCGCAGGTTGTGGGAATCTCAGGGGGTTCAGGTTAGCCGACTTATACGTGTGAAGTATGGTCCAATTGAGCTTCAAAAGCGTTTACCACAAGGTGCATGGGTTGAGCTTGGACTGGAAGAGGTAAACGCGCTTCGCAGTCATGTTCAGCTTCCTGACGAGACGCAAACCATGGTTAACGTTCGACAAGGTAAACTTGATCATGCGCGTTTAAGCCGTATGCGCCGCTCTGTGAAAAAGCATAAAGTGCGCAAGCAACAAGGCTTGAGCAAACGTGCAGGGCGTCCATCGAAACGCAAATAGCGTTATCTATACGGACTGGTATAACTAAGCCGCGAGTTCCTTCTCGCGGCTTTTTTATTTCTTGTGCTTCATAGCCATCCTTTGAATATTTGTCTCTTTTTTCTTTGTTCTTTGTGGAAAACGATTGATAGCGATCTTCTTTGTGGAAGGTGGCGTAGCAAACTATGAATGTGCTACTTCACGTAGTTTATGTCTAAGACACGGAAAAGGAGATGGTAATGAAAGACATGCCTCAGTTAGGAATGGGAACCTTTCGTCTAGAAGGTGAGGAAGCCCGCGAATCAGTCAGCAAAGCCTTAGAAGTAGGCTTCAGACACATAGACACTGCCCAATTCTATGATAATGAAGCGCAGGTGGGAGATGCTATCAAGACAAGTGGCATAGATAGAGGCTCACTATTTGTAACAACGAAAGTGTGGCATGAGTCGCTCGCCGAAGCACACTTCATCCCCAGCGTGCATGAGAGTTTGGAAAAACTGAAGCTAGAATACGTTGATTTGCTGCTTATCCACTGGCCGTATCCTGGGAATGACATTACGCTAGAAAATTATTTAGGCAGCCTTGCGCAGGCTAAGGAGGAAGGCCTAACACGCCATATCGGTGTTTCCAACTTTACCATTGACCTGTTAGATAGGGCAGAGAGTATTTTGGGTAAAGGCGAGGTGTACACGAACCAAATTGAGATTCATCCTTTCATGCAAAACAAAAAAGTGGTTGATGCTTGTAAGGAAAAAGGTATTCGAGCGACAGCCTATATGCCATTTGCGGTAGGCAAAGTCATGAAGGACGAAACACTAAACCGAATCGCTCAAAACCACAGCGCAACACCCGCTCAAGTGGTACTTTCGTGGATGGAAAAGCGTCACATATACGCCATTCCATCATCAACCAGCAAACAGTACTTGGCTGAAAATCTGGCCTATGGTGGTGTGCAGCTTAGCGATGAAGAGTTAGCCCTTGTCGACGATTTAGATAACGGTGAACGCATTGTAAACCCTGATTTTGCGCCCCAATGGGATTAGGTCTGCGGATACCTCTTAAAGGATAAATAAACGAGCAACCTAGTCGTTAAGCTCGGGATGTTGCCGCCTAGAAAGTGTTAAGCCTAGGCGGCTACTTATAGTCTTCAGGGAAAAATGAGGGCAGCGTTATGGTTGTCGAACTTAACAACCTATCAGCTTTTACTCGTTTCAAGATTTACCTGTTTGAGCACCTTAGCGGGGTTTCCTCCTATGACTACATTGTCGCCAAATGATTTTGTAACCACCGCGCCTGAAGCAACAACGACGTTATCGCCAAGCGTCACTCCAGGATTTATGACGGCCATCCCCCCAATCCAACAGTTATCACCAATGGTGATGGGTTTGGCATACTCAATTCCCGTTGCGCGTTGAGCGGGATCTATTGGATGGGTAGCGGTATAAAGACCAACTTGAGGAGCGATCATACAATTATTGCCAATTGTCACTTTTGCGGCATCTAAAATGACACAATTAAAATTGGCATAAAAGTTTTCGCCCACATGAATATTTTCACCGTAATCACATTTAAACGACGACTCTATGTAGAGTCGCTTTCCCGTGCTGCCAAAAAGCGCCTTCAACAGCCTAGTGCGCGTTTTGTGCTCGCTTTGGCAGATACTATTAAGTTCATCAAGTTTAATACGACATTGCTTGCGCAACGCCGAGAGCGTTTTATCAGAGGGAAAATATAATTCTCCCGCTAGCATCTTTTCTTTTTCGGTCATCAGTTTTAAACGTATTGCTAAAAATAATGTCGATACGTTACTGTGCACCCTCGTAGCTTACAATGACTTTCTGCTTTAAGGTTTCGCTTTCAATATCGATGTTGACTGGGCGTTTAAGAATAATGTTACCATCGACCGTCACGGAGGCCTTAATAGTCAACGTAGGTTTGTTATCTGATTTATTTCCCCACGAGCTTTCACTTTCTTTATAGACAATGTCGCCAGCGACGTGAGAACTCCCCGTTAGCGTAATATCACCATTGAGCGTTTTAATGTGCTTTTCGATTTTTGTGTCCACGGCCGTAATGTCACCATTAACTGATTCAACACTTCCACCAATGTGACTTTGGGTGGGAAGGGTAATGTTTCCATTTACAGTTTCTAAGTCTTTAAGCACGCTTAAGTGAGAGGATGCACTTACATCTCCATTGACGATGTCAATATTTCGGACAGTCACATGACTGGCCATTTCAAGGTTGCCGTTAACAATACTGACATCATCTGCACCGCCGTGATCACTGATTTCTACGTTTCCATTTACCGAGGAAATATCGCCTGCATGTCTTCCTTCTGCGATGTCGATGTTGCCCAGAATAGAACTGAAGTCACTGCCATCTAGTGCGCTAGCGTCGCCAACATGAATAACGCAGCCTGAAAGGAGAGAGGTAGTAAGCAGTAAAGCAGTGGGGGCGAAAAGAGACTTTTTCATATTCTTATATCCATAATAATCTTAACTATTTTAGAAATCACACGTATTTCAATGTGAGAGCAATTTACATGTTGTCTTCACATACCATGCCACTCTGATAAATTCATCTAAATCAATAGGATAGTGCATTTTCAAATATGGGTGTTCTAGCTTTGTTGTCTAATTAGTAGTTTACTAGCCTTATTTGCTAAGGAATAGCGAATTTGACCACCTGATATTGCGCGCATCAAAATACAGAAAGGTACAGAAAGGGACAGACACTTAATGCGCATATTCTAGGTCAATCTGAAGAAACTTAAGTGGGTGTCCAATATTAATAAGTGTCTGTCCACGAAGTCTCGCATGCACTAAGGTACAGAAAGGGACAGACACTTAACGCGCGTATATTAGGTCAATCTGAAGAAACTTAAGTGGGTGTCCAATATTAATAAGTGTCTGTCCACGAAGTTGCACGAAGTTGGATTACCTACCAAGTCGCTTTCACCACGTCGTACGAATTTAAGTAATGCTACAATTCTTGTTTTGGTGAATAGGCCTATTGTTTGCATTCATTCAGCGTAGTGAAGATGAAATGTCTGTCGATTTTTCTTTAAGTGGCACAAAGGTGTGGACCCTGCATGCTGTAAGGAAGGGTTAACGAAACCTTTTGGTAACAGCAAGCTTATTGTGCATATTTTTCCCTCGTGACTTGAGTTCTTGTGATTAATAGGGCAATACGCCAATGATCGACCAAGATAGTGATTAAGTTTTTTAAACGGAGCAGTCTATGCAGGACAAGTACACGCAATTGAATGAGGCTAAAAGGCTTGCATTGGCCTGTTTGATTTTTGCAGCAAGTGTATTTGTTGTAACCGTATTACTTCCAAAGTTTTACACAAATCTGCAAGGTGCATGGTGGTTGGGGCTTATTAAGATGGCCAGCGAGGCGGCGCTTATTGGTGGTCTTGCTGACTGGTTTGCTGTGACGGCATTGTTTAAACCAATACCAGCAAAATACCCCATTCCTCACACCAACATCGTGGCTAGCAACAAGTCCGCAATTGCTAATAATTTGTCTTTGTTCGTTAAAGACAAATTCTTTCACCCTGAAGCAATAGAAAAGCTAATTCGGGACAGCGACCCTGCTAAGGGCGCAGGAAGATGGTTGTCACAAGAAAGAAACGCGACCCGTTTGAGTCGTTTCCTATGCGATGCGTTTGCTGGCGTGCTGCGCGTGCTTGATGACAAACCTGTAAAAGCATTTATCGCTAAAACCGCCCAGAAGGGCATTAACAAACTTGATCTCAGGCAGTTAATGGCGACTTCATTAGGCGCGGTGACGAAAGAGCGTCAGCACCAGGTTGTTCTTGATAGGATACTAGGAAAATTAGCCAAACTGCTCGCAGAGCCAGAAACACAAATCTACATAGCAGATACCTTAGTGGTCTGGTTAAAAACAGAATATAGCCGCATTGAAAAGTTATTGCCGTCTAGTTGGTTAAGCGAGCAGGGAGCACTCATTGCTGTTAAAGCCGTTTCGAGTATTTTAGAAGACATCTATGAAGATGAGCACCATCCTATTCGCCATGCTTTTGACGAACAAGTACATGAATTCCTTTACGAATTACAGCACAGCCCGTTAATGGAGAAAAAGATAAATAGCTACAGGGAAAAAATTATCAATGACCCGGCCTTAAACGCTTATGTGCAGCAATCATGGGCTAAATTTCATCAGTGGCTGTTAATATCTCTTGAAGAAAAAGGTGGCAAAGCTGAAACAAAGGTGTCGGGTCTTTTAAATGACTTGGGTACTACGTTGACGCAAGATAGCGAATTAGCAAAGGCGTTCAATAAGCATATAGGGGAAGCCGCGAAATATATGGCCCCCGAGTTGGCTGAATTTCTAACACGTCACATACGCGACACCATCAACAGTTGGGATGAACGTGAAATGGCACAGCAGGTGGAGCTAAACATTGGTCGCGATCTTCAAAAAGTGCGCATTAATGGCACGATTGTGGGCGGGTTGATAGGTGCAATATTGTTTGGTGTAGAGACGCTGCTTGGTCTTTAACATTGTATTTGTCTTGCCACATCAAGACTTTACTAGTTGTGTCTACAGCGCCGGTTCGCCTTAAAAGGAAAGTATTGTTAATATTTTAACCAGAAACGCCGGGTTAAATGGGGTTAAGTGCGAATACTAAATTATCAGCGTCTACTTTGCCTTTTAAACCGCCTTCAAGCACAGAGCGTTCTAACCTTTTAATGTCGTAGTCGCCAGCGTAGAGTGAATCAACAGTTTTTTCGTTTACGCTAAATGGAGGTCCGGGCATTTCGTTCTGGTCATACTCGAATGAAATGATTAGCTGAGGGGCGCATTGAGTAATGGCCATTAAGTGCGCAGCGTATTGCTCGCGAAGGGGGCTCGGCAGTGCTACCAAGGCTGCTCTATCGTAAACGCCTGTAATATCACCTAAGTCGCTAGGTGTGAGTTTAAATATATCACCCACATACACGGTTAAACCGTCTTTGGCGTAAACCTTCCCGTTGGAGGTAGTAGTAACGGTGGGCTTCGCACCTAGCTCTTCAAACAATTGTACAACGGCAACTTCACTTAGTTCCGCACCTACCACTTCACAATCTTGAGAAAGAAGCCAACCAATGTCACGGGTTTTTCCACAGAGTGGAACAAATATGCGTTTTAACGAAGAATTAGAACTATCGTCGCCAAGCAGAAAAGACGCATACTTTACGAGAAGCACATTGCCTTTAGGTTCATGAAATCCAATTTCGTTCTTTTGCCATTTACTGTGCCAAAAACTATGTTCCATATAAGCCTCAATCAGCTGAACGATCAATGTTTAAAAAGGTGTTTTTACGAAGAGTGATAGAAACAAAAAAGGTAGCACGAACCGCTACCTTTTGAATCTAGTTAGTTATCAAGCGGAGTATTGAAGTCTTCAGATAACTCGAAGTCACCCTCAACTGTCGTTACTTTGTTGTCTACAAAGTTAATTACCATCTGCTTTTGAAAATCTTCTCCGCGCTTTTCCATGCCACGCTTCATATCGTATACATAATACCAAGTATCATCGTCGAATGAGTCTTGAACGACAGGATTACCCAATACATAAATAACTTGTTCTTTCGTCATTCCAACGCGCAGTTTTTCAACGTCTCTTTGGTCAAGAAAATTGCCTTGAGGAACGTCGATTCGATAAATCCAGTTCGAGCAAGCGGTTGATGTAAGTGTGATACCAAGAATTACTAATAGGTGTTGCAACTTCATGCGTTAATTTGTCCAGTATTGCCTTTGTTAGTGCCAACGAATTTCGCTAAAGCGAATTTCGAGACTGTTTTATTGCAAGCGCGAAAGCATGCTACATTGACAACTATGACCAATCAACTGCATTTTAGTTCGATGCTGCGCTTTTAAGCAGCTCTTTTGCATTTGCTAGCGCCGACTTGGTTACTTTATCGCCGGCTAACAGTCTTGCAAGCTCATCGATTCTGTCTTGCTTGGTTAGCGGCAGCATTTGCGTTTCTGTACTTTCACCATCGGTAAGCTTAGTGACAAACAATTGGTTGTGCGCCTGCGCCGCCACCTGAGGCAAGTGCGTAACACACATAACCTGCGACTGCGTGCCTAACTTACGCAATAGCCCGCCGACAATAGATGCTGTGGGGCCACTAATACCCGTATCGACTTCATCGAAAATCATAGTGGGTGTTGCATGATGGCCGCTTGCGATAACTTGTATCGCTAGCCCTATACGAGACAGTTCACCCCCAGATACCACTTTCTCGAGTTTATCTGCGTCTTGGCCTGGGTTCGTCGAGACTCTAAATTCCACGGAATCAAGCCCTGTACTGACCGGCTTTCTAAGTTCATCGTATTGTATTTGAATATCTACTTTCGCATGGGGCATGTTCATATGGCGAATTTGGGCTTCAATTTCTTCGCTCAACTTTAGGGCAGCGCGTTGTCTGCTCTCTGATAAGCTTTGTGTTGCCGCTAAGTAAATTCCCCTTGCTTCAGCAACCTCACTTTCTAACGTACCCAATAACGTCTCTTGTTCTGATAAAGATGTAAACTCTGATGTGAGTTCTTGATGGTGCTGATACAGCGCTTCGGGCATGACAGTGTGTTTACGCGCTAACTCCATGGCTTTTGCGTAACGAGCCTCAACGTGCTGTAGGCGTAATGGATCAATTTCTAATTGGTCGCAGTAACTGCGCAACTCTCTCGCTGCTTCTTCAACTTGGATCGCAGCATCATTTAATAAGGCAATCATTGGCGTTAGGCTAGCATCGTGTGCTTCTAACTCACCCAAGCGCTCTATGCTGTTTTGAATTACAGAAAGTGCGTTGCCTTCATCGTTTTCATATAAGTTGTACACACTTGTCTGCGCTTGTTCTAGCAGGCTTTGGCCGTTACTCAGACGTTTGTGTTCAGTCTCTAGATCTTCAAACTCGCCTTCTTCAATTGCAAACTCGTCGAGTTCTTGTACCTGATAGGTGAGGAGCTGTAGACGATCTTCACGTTGCTGCGCTTGCTCTTGAAGTGTCTTGAGCGTGCGCTGTTTATCACGCCACGTGGCGTAGGTTTCTTTTACATTCGTTAGAATGTCATCATGCTTAGCATATCCATCAACAAGCTCGCGTTGATGATCTTCTTTTAATAGTTGGAGATGAGTGTTTTGCCCGTGAATAGCTAGCAAAAATTGCCCCAGCCCCTTCAATTGTTGTAACGAGGCCGGCACACCATTTATAAATGCTTTAGACCGGCCTTCTTTCGAAATAACACGGCGAATAAAGCAGCTATTTTCATCTTCGTCCGACGTAAGCTCATGCTCGTCAAGGAACGCTTTCGCCAATTCATTTTTGCTAAGAGAAAAATGGGCGATAATTTCAGCTTTAGCACTGCCTTTGCGAACAGCGTTCGCGTCAGCACGCTCACCTAAGCAAAGGCTTAAAGCGTCTATCGCAATAGACTTACCAGCACCGGTTTCACCCGTTATTGCTGTAAGCCCGTTTTCTAGCTGAACTGATAACTGTTTTACAACGGCAAAATTAGATATTGAAAGATGCGCTAACATAACCACACTCGAAAAAAGTTGAACATGATGATATATACAGTAACTGATAATATATACAGTATTCAAAGGTGTAAAGCTAAGTCGCACAAAAATTGAAAAATAAATATGAAAGAAAAAATAAATGACTTGAAAACAACTAGATATGGAGCCAGTTGGTAGGGTGGGTGTAACCGATAGTAGAACAAAGGGCTAGTTATTTTATACAGTAAAAAGGAGAGCAAACGCTCTCCTAATCATGATTTATAACTAATCCTTCTGTGCAACACGCCAAGATGAAGACGGCGTGCGCCCGGAGAAGTGAGTTGGAGAAGTGAGTTATTGTTGCAGTTCGCCACTACCAGACTCAATGTGTGCACGGACAAACCACTGAAATTGCTCTAGCTCTGCAAGCTGACCCGTAATCATGTCTTCAGAAACCGGATCTAGTTCACCTAATAGCTCAAGGGCTCTTCTATGGTCGCTGTTTACGCCATCGTAAACGGCATCAAGTGCTTTTAAGTGGTCAAGCACCAAGCCCTTGCCTAACTGATAATCTTCCCAACTACGACCATCTACAATCGCCTTCGGCGTCCCTTTTGGAACGCCGCCCAATGTTGCGATACGCTCTGCGATTGTATCAGTCATGTCGCGAACCGCATCAACTTGTGGGTCTAGCATTTCATGCACACCGATGAAGTTTGGTCCGACGACATTCCAGTGAACGTGTTTAAGTGTGAGCTGTAAATCTAATAACGCGACCAATCGTTGATCCAATACCTTGATTGTTTTGGCAGCGGCGTCGTTATCCATTCCTGGGGCTGTAAATTTGATATTGGTATTACTCATGATATCTCCTATTACTAAATAAAAAGTCAGCGACTTTTCGAGAAACCTTGTCATTCATCCATATTTTCAGAAAACGCAGTTCATCAAATTGATATGTTTTCTCGCTGACAGCTTGATAGTAAAGGTGCAACAGGTATGCCGGATGTAGTACCTTTTATAAGTAACGGATTTATCTGGGTATTTTGATAAAGATTAAAAAATCTTTATTTTTCAAGCCTGTAGCTTTGGGAAAATGCTACAGGCTTATGTAATAAATGCACAAGAGAGGACATTGCGCGACAGATCAGTAGAGTTTGCTACCCCAACCAAGCTTTTTGCGTAGCACATTAAAATAGCTATAGCCTTTGGGGTGAACCAAATGAAGTTTATCGGTACTTTTGTTTATACGAATTTCGTCACCTGGTAATACAGGTAGAACGATATGACTGTCACAGCTTACCTGAAGAGAGTGGCTGTTAACCTTTGATACTTTCATTGAAACTTGGCTGTCGGCGTCAACGACGATAGGCCGACTGCTCAGTGTGTGAGGAAACATGGGCACTAATGTGAGGGCGTCAAGCTTTGGCATAATTATAGGGCCGCCGGCCGAGAGCGAGTATGCTGTTGACCCCGTTGGAGTGGCAACAATTAGGCCGTCGCTGCGTTGGCTAAACACAAACTGCTCGTCAATGTAGATCTCGAACTCCATCATGTGAGCCACTTTTCCGTGATGGAGTACCACTTCATTCATCGCTGAATTATTACTTTTGAGCTTTTCATGTCTGTAAACGCCTACCTCGAGCAGAAACCGTTCTTCAACAACGCATTCGCCGTTAAAGATAAGGTCTAGTTGCTGTGTAATGTCATCGGGGTGGATATCTGTAAGAAAGCCCAAATTCCCGCGATTGACGCCTACAACGTGAATATCAAAACGCGCCAGTACACGCGCGGCACCGAGCATGCTGCCGTCTCCGCCTACGACGACCGCTAAATCAGCGTTTTTACCAATCGCGACGAGATTACAACTCTCAAAGTTTTCGGTTTCAAGTTCTTCAGCAATGGTTTCTTCTACAAGCAGTTTGCACCCTTTTGCGAGCAAATAGTCCGCAAGAATATTTAGACTGTCATGGGTTGCAGCGTGCTGAGGTTTTCCAATTAAGGCAACAGTTTTATAGGGCATTCAGTGCTAATGTTTTTTCATTTTCAATGAATGGACATTAGCACAGGTATTTCGTAAATGAAAAGCGTAAAGCGATACGCAGAATAAGGTTTATCTGTCCTCTAGCCGATTGTAGTCTAGCAGTCCGCCTTCAATGGGATATTGCTCTTTAGACCATCGAAGTAGGTTATCGCTAAATGTCCAAAACTCAGAGTTAGTGCGCCGCATCCCTACCTTGTCAAGTAACGCTTTGTAATCGGCCTCACTTTGAATAGTGTGCAGGTGTTCAATTGAACCTATGACCTCTGAAGCCTTGATAAACCAAAACGCGTCGGGGTAACTACCTAATAAGCCATGCACAAGCGTAATAGAATCTTTTGAAGGCTCGCGATTTTCCTCTTCTTCAAACAAGCTGTTCACGTTGTAATGCGCACTATTTCGTAGTGCGGTAAACACGTCTATTTTACCTGGGTCAGTATCATCCCTGACAACAATAACGGTAGTCTCTGGCATTAATGTGGCTTGCTTTGCAGGGAGAAAGTCTAAATTCGCAAGGGCTGAAAATTGTTCGTCAGACAACATACTTTTATCAAAGGTCGATTCCGCTGGCAGGACATCTGATAAATGTTCTAAAAGCATTTGATAAAGTTCCTGCTGCGGCTTGTCTGTATCAAACACAATGCCAGAAGGCTGCTCAAAACTGTTTATGTCTCCTTCTAGATAGTCTGTCAATTCAGGGCTGGCATTTTGATACCACTCACTCAGTAATGTATGGCGGGTTTTAGGCGGAAGTAAATTAAGAAAGTTCGATTCACCTTCCATGCGCAAAAAGTCCATATACAGGCGGGTCATCAACTGATGACCGTAATTGCCGTACACATCAAATCCAGCGACAAGTAAATAATGAATCCGTTCAAGTAATGCGTAATCAATAACCCACGCAGTTTTAGTTGGCTCTCCTGTCATTCCTTTAACCACAGTCGCGTTATCAAAATGGCGAAAAACCGTTAAGCTTGCATTGGTGTTGTTCCCATCGCCATCCCAAATACTTGCAATATTTAAGTGCTCACCATTTTTGAATTCTTCATTCATAAACGCTGTACGAGCGCGTAAGTATTCACCTTGACGTTTAGCGTATTTTACCCAGTTAACGGCTAAGGCTGAGCTGTCTTTCTCTGCAGGAAGGTGAAGATTTTCTCTTTGCGAAGCATAAAAAGCGTTCATTTTTTTAGAGGCTGCTATATCAGGGTCAACAAAGAACACCCAAAATCTGTCGTTGATAACATTGAGAGCAACCTGACCTCGACAAACCGGCCCCTTTATATACCCCATGATTGTGTTTTGTGCCCGCTCAAGCATAAAGCGGTAGCGACTTTCAACAGGGAGTGAGTCAAACGCTGTGAGAGGATTAGCAGCAACCTCAGGCTCATAAGAAGGTAGTGTTGATACCTCAAAGTTGGCGTCGACAAACCAAGAATGCCATTTATCTATTAGCGCTTCATTAATGGCATAGGCTTGATGAGTTTTACTCACAATCGTTGAAAATACCGGCTGTAGGCGATAGTAAACTCGGTCAACCTTGGGATCATCAAAGGGCCTGCGAGTAGCTATAATGTCAATAGGCTCACCAGAAGGTGTGCGCGAGCGTACTAAATTAAAAAATTGAGGCGTCGCTTTTTCAGCAGTAGCATCTTCAAAATAAAGATGCGATGTAAATAAATGCTCATAGATATAACGGGCAGATAACTGCATCTTACTGCTATTGCCGTTTAACCACTTTTCTAACGCCAATACCTCAGCTTTTAGCTCGTCTGATAGGATTTTAGGCTCCGACAGCGGAGCGCCGTTATGTATCCACTGCATGAGGGTATTGTGCTCGCTGTCTGTTAAACCCGGAAGCGCGTACGGCATACCTCCAAGGGGTTGCTCGGCAATATATTCCCCCATTTCATCTATTGTCGGGCATTGGTTTTCTCTGTTTAAACTGATGTCAAATCCAGAACCTAAATGATGGGTATCTGGCAGAGGATGCTGTTTTTTAAGCAACAGCATTTGAGCGAGAACAGATGATTGTGTTTTAGAGGCAGTTGTTTGATGCTCCGCCGGCAGAACATCAAAGAAGCCTCGCTCACGCCACGCGTCGGTGCTGTGGGCATCAAGGAACATTCTGTTGGGTTGGGCAGCGGTAATACGGGTTCCTTCGTAGACCTTTTCCTTATTTGCCCCCCTTGCTATTCCCTCAGAAGAAGTCATTTTAAGCTGGCAAGGCGCATCATAACACGCGTGACAAACTACGCAGCGCTGCGTGAGTACGGGGGAAACGTGTTCATCAAAAAAATTGTCAGGCAGCTGCGTCTCAACGCGAAAACTCTCTGATTCGGTTAATAGAGGACTATCAGGGGTCGGCCATTGCCATAACGCTATAGCGAGAACAGTTACAAGCAATACAATTACACCGAGTTTTTTCATAATTCTTATCCATAGAAGCGCAGCTCACAGTCTACCATTCAATTTTAGGAAAAGGAGTGAAACGCGACTTTTTCGCCTAATATAAATTTTAATTAGAAATGTAGCTTTTAACATAAATTTCACATCGCTATTGCTTTGCGTGTAGCGGTAGGTATGCTGAGATAACAAAATGTTAGAGCGAAAATAAAACACAGAGGTTGAGTTTTTTGATGACCCTTTGTTCCGCTTTTACTCGACATTACACTGGAAAACGTTGCTGCGAGGGAAACATGGCTCATCAAATTATCTTGCCAAGAACAATGCATATCGGAAAAGAGGCAAGCCAGCGAATTACAGAGACGCTTGCAAGCTTACGCTGTTCTAAACCTTTGCTTATTACTGATCACATGATGGTTGAATTAGGGTACGCCGAACGTATACAGCGTTATTTAGCAGAGCATTCCATCGCGCTGGATGTATTCTCTGATACTGTGCCTGAGCCTACAGTAACCTCAATAGCGGCGGGCGTTGAAGCGTTACGCGCTAAACCCTATGACTGCATTATCGCTCTTGGCGGTGGCAGCCCCATCGATAGTGCAAAAGCGATAGGGATTTTGGGAAAGTACGGTGGCGAGATGCGCGATTATAAATTTCCCAGAGTGGTAAACGAAGAAGGGCTGCCAATTATCGCTATCCCAACGACGGCAGGCACTGGCTCAGAGGTGACGCGCTTTACTATTATTACCGATGAACAAACCAGTGAAAAAATGCTGTGTGTGGGCATAGGTTTTATGCCTACTGCTGCATTGATAGATTTCTCGCTTACTTTAAGCTTGCCACAGCGTGTAACCGCAGATACGGGAATTGATGCACTCACTCACGCTATTGAGGCGTATGTGAGTCGTAAAGCTAATTTGTACAGTGACGCACAGGCACTCTCTGCCATGGCCCTAATTGCACCAAATTTACGAACGGTTTTTGCTGACGGTAAAAACGAACGTGCGCGTGAGGCCATGATGCTGGGATCAACGCTGGCGGGAATTGCGTTTTCAAACGCGTCAGTGGCGCTGGTACATGGCATGAGCCGTCCAATTGGCGCGGCATTTCACGTTCCACATGGGCTTTCGAATGCGATGTTGTTGCCTGCAGTTACCGCATTTTCAATTCCAAGCGCAACGGTGCGTTATGCCCAGTGCGCGCGTGCGATGGGAGTCGCGACCCAGAGCGATTCAGACGACCTTGCTAATCAAAAGCTAATTGTTGAATTAAAAGCCCTCAACGCAGACCTTCAGGTTCCATCACCGAAAGACTTTGGTATAGATAAAGAGGCGTTTTTTAGCTTAACCTCAACCATGGCGGAGCAAGCCCTAGCGTCGGGTTCACCAGGAAATAATCCACGTATTCCAACCATCGAAGAAATGATTGCCATCTATGTTTCTCTATGGGAATAGAGAAGTGGTTTGAAAAATAATGGTGATTAAAACCGGAATACACAAAAAGACTGAACAACGCAGTCTTTTTGTTTTAGCGCAGACGAGAAACAAAACTGAACGTTTATCTCGCGGTCCAACCGCCATCAAGTACCATGGTTTGTCCCGTTATATTGCGGGCGCTAGAAGACATTAAGAAGTTAGCCGTGTCTGCAAGTTCTTCGACGCTCACAAATTGCTTTTTGGGCATGGGCTCTAACATTATCTTCGTTATTACCTCTTCTTCGCTTAAGTTATTCTCTTTCGCTTGTGCAGTAATTTGCTGCTCCACCAATGGCGTTTTGACATAAGCGGGGCAAAGCGTGTTGATGGTCACATCACAGTCTCCGGTTTCAAGCGCGATGGTTTTTGCAAATCCTAATAGCCCGTGTTTCGCCGCTACATAGGCTGATTTAAAGGGAGAAGCAACGAGAGAGTGAATAGAGCCTATATTAATGATACGACCATAGTTTTGTTTGCGCATAGCGGGCAAAAAGGTTTGGGTTAAGAGAGCAGGACCAACAAGCATAATGTTGATGAGCTGTTGCCATTTGTCTGCTGGAAAATCCTCAATGCGAGAAACATGCTGTATACCAGCATTATTTATCAACACATCAACGGTATATTTGCCCAAAGCGTTGGGGAGTGCAGCTACCTGTTGAGCATTACACACATCAACGGCAATAGCACTGGCCGAGCCCTCTAAATGAGCAAGCTTTGTCACTGCATTTTGCGCTGCCTGTTCGTTGATGTCGGCGATAATAACGTGGTGGCCCTGTTTCATCATTGACTCGGCAATACCAAAACCAATGCCGCTGGCGCCACCCGTGATAAATACCGTTCGCTTACTCATCAGCTTCTCCTTGCTTGGTTTTTGAGGGAAGGCGAGTGTTTAGCGAGAAGAGTATCTTTTTAACGGCAGTGATCTGCGCGCCCTCTTTATTAGCGTAGTCACTCGACGCATATCCCCACCAATCCCAGCAGCCCTGAGGATTAAGCGGCATAAAGAGCGATTTCTTAGTTTGTGGGTAAAGCACAACAATATTATTGTCATCGGCCCACTCATTTAGCCCTGTTTGCGTGGTGTAGGCATCGCCGACTGCATCAGCATATTGGTTGCAACCGTGAAAACTTATATGAGCTCGACATGTTTCTCCTTGCTCACAGCTTTTCGGTACATAAACAAAGCCTTCACTTGCGAGCGTTTTGGCATCGCTACCTGCTATTTTTTGCTGGTCAAACGAATGTATTTTCCCTGTAAGCGACGCATCGGGTGTAGCAACACCTTCTATAAGATGAGAGAGCATGGCGCCCGCTGCGTCATAGTCACAGTTGCCGATGAAGGGGCTCTCTGATTTCATGCAGTTTACGCCTTTATCTCTGGTCGGAAATAAATGGGCCATGGGCTTGTCATTGATATAGGCAATGTTTTGAGTGTCTGTCCACATTTGATATTGTTCAAAAAGTGAGTCGCTGACGTTGGCAACTACTCGTGTGTCTTGCGTGCCATGGAAAAGCCAAACTTTGGCGTCTTTCATATTATCAAGCGAGGCAATCTTTCCTTCTGATGCATATTGTTTCGCTTTGTCATTAAGCGTATCAAGGTTTATGTCGCCTTCTACTTTATTCACACATTGAGCGAGCGCAGTGGTAATGTCACCTTGAGCACAAAAGTACGGGCCGCCGGCAATCACGCCAACGCCTTTTACCCAATCGCTGTGGGATAACTGAAATTGGGTCGCCATGTAGCCACCAGACGATAGCCCTGATACGGTGACATTTTCCAAGTCAAGAGCGAGCTCAGGGATATCGTTTTTTGCCACGGAAACTGCGCTGAAAGAAAGTGTGCTGGCAACGATAAAAGAAAAACACAGGGATTTACGAGAATATGTATTAGGTTTCATGATTAATTTTCTGCCTTTTCATTTTCTAAAAATTGGCGAATGGCCTCTGCCTGATGAGAAACGTTACTCACACCCTCTAAATGGCCTAACTTACCGTTTAGCGTAACCATTGTGCTGTTATTATTCATGGAGGTTAAGCCTTGGTGTGCATGTTGAGATAAATAAGGCATAAGAAGCAAATCAGTTTCAGCCGGAATAAACAGCGTTTTTGCCTTTATTGATGCCAGTCCTTGCTCAAGATTATTTTTGTGACCGGCTACGAAAAGCTGGCAAGCACGGACTAAATACAAAAGATGGTTCGCGTCCATGCTTTTCGCTCGGGCCTGAGCGCGCTCGCGAAGCCAGTTCACAATGCTATGCGACTGGCGTATATCGTTGAGCGGAGCTACCTCAGTATTTTTAAATCCCAGTGCGCTGCCTTGCTCGTTGAAAAATGCGGGCGTGAGGGCATGTTGAGTAATTAGCATTAGCGAGGCAACCAAGCCGTCAAACGGACCGTTGTCCTTCGTGTAAGCGCCATTTTTCCAGTTGTTATCAAGGGTAATAGGCGTAGCCCAGTGTTCAAGAGCCGCAGTGGTCCAGGCGTCGCTTTGACCGGCCCCTATAACCGATATCATTCGTTCTACCCAATCAGGATAAGCACTGGCCCAGTCGATGGCCTGCATAGACCCCATAGATGGCCCAACGACAGCATAAAGTTTACTAATACCTAAGCTTTCAAGGAGCGCTTTTTGTACATTTACAAAGTCGCGTATGGTAACCACAGGAAAATCTAACCCATAGGGTTTACCCGTATCGGGGTTAGTTGATGCAGGTCCAGTCGTGATAACGATAGGGTCGTATGCATTTAAATTTGCCAGTGTGTCTACGCTTATTACATAAAAACGATTGGTATCAATGGCTTTTCCAGGCCCTATCAGACTGTCCCAGTATCCGCTAGACGCATCATTCGGATTGTATTTTCCAGCCGCATGGGACGAACCTGAAAAATAGTGGGTAATAAGAATGACGTTATTTTTATCGGCATTTAAGCGGCCATAAGCTTCCCAACCCACCTTCACATCTCTAATTTGCTTACCGTTAAAGGTTGTAAAAACGGGTATATCAAACCGCTGTTTTTCTACTATCAGGGGAGCCGTATTGGAGGGTAGAGCGGATTGAGTAGCAGCGCTCTCTAATTCGTCCGCCAGCGGTTGAACACTTATTGCTACTGTAAAAGGCAAAACCAAGCCTGTAAAAGCACGCAATTTCAATATCATTGGCGAACGATGCTTTATTTTGAAAGTGCAAAGGTCTGCGACACTCGCCCATTGAGGTAAGTACAACATTCGCTTCGTAAACCTGCTGCTCATTAATAAGAGCTGCATGGCAAGCGTGCTCATTCCTCTAACTTTTCCTTTCATGGAATCTATCCCTTTTTCAAACCGAGAAGCATATTTGTTATTTAGGTTTTTTATCATATCGATGTCGCATTACATGAAGCTAAACAGGCCAATGGCCATGGCAAGCCCAATAACCGGCACTACCACTGTCAACGCGCCTACTGCCCAGTAAGCGGCCTGATGGGTTTCGTGGCATATAGCGCGTATCGTTGTGACTACATAACCATTGTGAGGGAGCGAATCTAATGCGCCCGACGATATCGAAACAATTCTATGTAATTGATCTGGCTCGACACCTTGGTCAAGATAGTGAGGGGCAACCAGAGGAAGAGCGATAGCCTGTCCTCCCGAGGCGCTGCCTGTCAACCCTGCAATGACGCTCACTGCAATGGCGGCGCCAATCAGTTCGTTACCTGGAATTTGTGTCATCAATGCGACTGTCGTTTGAAACGCTTCCGTATTTTTCGCGATGGAGCCAAACCCCACAACCGCGGCAGTATTGCCTATCGCAATAAGTGCGCCTGTCGTGCCTGCGTTGATGGCCACGGGTAAACTATGAAAATGTCGGTAATTAATAACCAGTAAACACAGCACACCCCCGCCTAACGCGAGAATAAGCGCCAGTTGTGCGAGTTCTTCATGAAACAAGAAGGAAATAATCAACACCACAATTAACGGAATAATACCGGTAAGCGGATGGGGAAGTGCTCTTTCGCGCACATGTGGGTCACTGGCTCTCGCTTCGAACACCTCGCCATTGTCCACCGCTTTTCTGATCATTTTAGCTAACCACCAATACCCGAAGCATGCCATAAATACTGCAACAACCAGGCTGACTTCCCACGCTGCAAAAGGCGAGGTGCCCAAATATTTTATGGGGATCCAGTTTTGAATTTCGGGAGAACCCGCAGAGGTCATCGTAAATGTCACCGAACCAAAAGCCATAGCGGCAGGAATAAAGCGTCGTGGTAAGTTCGCATCTTTAAACAGGCTGACTGCCATAGGGTAAACTGAGAACGCGACGACGAATACGCTTACACCACCATAGGTTAAAATAGCGCACGCAAGTACAACGGCTAAAACTGCTCGCTTGTAGCCAATTTTCTCAATGATCCAGCGAGATACCGCATCTGCAGCTCCTGTGTCTTCCATGAATTTACCGAACAGGGCACCCAGTAAAAACATGAAAAACCAAGAGGCAATGAAACCTGAGAATCCACTCATATAAGTTTCAACGAAGTTTACATCGCCAGTGAATACGCCAATGTTGTTGGTAAAAGCAACAACAAGTGCACACAAAGGTGCGGCTATAAAGAGGTTCATTCCGCGTATTGTTAGAACAATAAGCAACAACAGACCGCCTACTAAGCCAATCATACTTAACATAATTATTATTCCTTAAAAATCTGTGACCGCAGATGATCCGAAACAGTTAAGTCGATTAATGACTTACTTCGTCTCCGACAGACAAAGTGCAAGTAAATCAATAAAAAGCATTCATAACGAAGATTCAGTGTGACGTTACTTTCACCAAAATCCCATAGTACGATGGTACTACATACTATTAACAATTAATTAACTAAAGTGATTTTGACCGTAGGCAATACATCCGGCAGTGATGAAGGCTTGTCGATCTTTTTTGTACAAGTTTTGGTCTAAATGGAAGCCTTTTATTCACGAAACACTCCTGCAAGGCTAGCGGCCTAAGTTAAAGGACAGTGACGAAGAATAAAAGTCTTCCATAACGACCCCTTAGGGCAGCGTCTGTGTGCCATCTATACTGCGTTGAATGTTTTCGATTTAGAACCACTAGACCGTCAAACATCCGCCTTGTCTAGATAGCACACGGGCCGCTGCAAAAATGTACAGTAACGAACAACAGGCCCTATAACTTAGAACAACAAGGAGTCACTATGTCTAAATCAACAAACACACTAAATTGGGTTTCATCTAACACATTAAAGTCAGATAAACGTAGCGTGGCTAGCATGCCTACAAAAAGCCTTTGTGCCCTTGCGGTGGCTGGCGTAATTTGCTCGGCGTCGGCATTCGCGCAAGAAAATCCGCAGTCGACCAACGATCAAGATGCGGAAAAAGGAAAATTAGAGCGTATTGAAGTTACAGCGCGAAGAACCGTAGAATCCCTTCAAGAAACGCCGGTTGCAATCACATCCATTGGTGCCGTTGAATTGGGCGAAAAAGGCATAAGTGTGTTAACTGAAATTCAACAGTTTTCACCCAACACCACCTTGCAGACAAGTCGTGGAACTAATTCAACCCTGACGGCGTTTATTCGCGGTTTAGGTCAGCAAGACCCGCTATGGGGCTATGAGCCGGGCGTTGGGATTTATGTTGACGATGTCTATATTGCACGGCCTCAAGGCGCGGTGCTGGATCTCTTAGATGTGCAGCGAATTGAAGTGCTACGTGGCCCTCAGGGAACACTGTACGGTAAAAATACTATCGGTGGCGCAGTTAAATATGTAACCAAAGAGATGACTGGCGAAACTCAAATGAATGTAGAGGCCACGGTAGGTAGCTACAGTCAGCGCGATATGAGAGTCACAGGCCAGATTCCGCTTATTGAAGATACGGTTTACCTTGGCGTCGGATACGCCAATTTGAATCGGGATGGTTTCGGCGAGTATCTGATTAGCGCTTTGCCAAACCAAGATAAAGAGAACTACAACAAAGACTTGTGGGCAGCAAGAGTAACCCTTGAAGTGCACCCCAGTGAAGACTTATTTTTCCGCTTTGGTTGGGACAAAACAGAAGATACATCGAATGCAAAAGGGGGATATCGCTTAATTCCGAGTATTCTCACCGATGCACCAGTACCTGATTCAGTGTACGACTCTTACACCAGCTTACCTACATGGAATAAAGTAGAGCTAGAAGGGTATAACTGGCTAGCGCGCTATAACGTAAGTGACAATTTAGAGCTTAAATATATTGGTTCGCACCGAGAGAGTTATTCGCCCACCAATATCGATTTTGATAACACGCCACTGCCTATTTTTGATGTGCCTGCTGAATATGACGACAGTAATGATACGCATGAACTTCAAGTCAACTATACAGGTGAAACTTTCAGCGTTGTATCGGGGTTGTATTTATATGACGGCGAAAGCTGCGGAAACTTTGATGCAATATTAGGCGTTTTAGGGCAAGCCTTGGGCGCACCGGGATTAACCCGAGAAGTCACTGGTTGCAACAACTCAGAGAGCTGGGCGGCCTATGCACAAATGAACTACGACGTAACTGATAAACTCTCTCTCTCACTTGGTGCTCGCTATACCGATGAAGAAAAGACCGCGTTTGTAAATAATGGTTTAGTGTTTGCCAACGTTTACCCCTATACCGATTGGATTGAAGGCTATGTTCGTCCCGATGGACAATTAGTGCCTCAAGTACTTGGGACAGACACTGATGGCGATGATGTCTTAGATGCGCCAGCGGTAGAAAGTTGGTCTCGTTTTACTCCGCGAGTGGGTGTTGAGTATCAAATGGACCGCGATACCATGTTCTTCGCCAGCTATTCACAAGGCTTTAAATCGGGCACCTTTAACCCCCGTGCTCAAACTAATGAGCCTGGGGTTCGGCCTGAGGTAGTGGATAGCTTCGAAGTGGGTGTGAAAAGCGACTTAAGCGATGCCCTTCGTATGAACGTAACCCTATTTTCTTACGATCACAAAGACCGTCAATATATCGGGGTTGAAGGTGATTTATCTGACCCTACAGCACTTGACCAGCGACTACGCAACGCTGCAGAAACAGCCGCAAAAGGTGCCGAGTTGGAGATGACATGGGTAGCCACAGACAACCTGCAGTTTGACGCTGCTTATGGTTATATCGACTTTGAGATAAAGAAAAATAATGCGATTCCTCCGTTAATTGGCTTGGCAAGTACGCCAGAGAATACCTTCAACGTTAACGCCAATTATTTACTGGAAACTACCTTTGGTGATATTACGTTTAACGCCAACTACTATTACCGAGATGATTACCTCATCTTTGAAACCAGCGATCTTATCCAACAAGATGCCTACGGTATGGTGAACTTAAGCGCGCGTTGGGAAAGTGTAGAAGGCGACTGGTATGCTGGATTACATGTTAAAAACCTGACCGATGAAGAGTATCTGGTTGGCGGTTACGACTTTGTTACCCAAGACGGTGAAGGTAACTTCGGCCCAGGTCTGGGCGGTGATACCACACTTATTGGGTATTACGGTGACCCGCGAACGGTTCATCTAACGGTGGGCTATCGATTCTAAACCCAGTGTACTAGAGAAAATTAACACCTTGTTTCACGCCTAGGCCTCTTAGCTTAGGCGTGTTCATTTTTGTGTGAACCATACCGGTGTTTATGTCGATTATTGCCATTATGATTAACCTTTATTTACCGCCGTGCTAGTATGTTGATTAACAAAGTAGTTACAAGTTGATAGCATTATGTCTGTGAAAATCCTCATTGCTGACGATCACCCTTTGTTCAGGGCCGCAATGTGCCATGCGTTAACTTGCGTGGAGCATATTGAACTTGTAGAAACGTCTACCTTCCCCGATACACTTGCTTGTCTTAAATCAAATGACGATATCGATCTGCTCTTTTTAGATCTCACCATGCCTGGCAATGAAGGGTTGAATGGCCTCGCTGAGGTACATGCGCTTCATCCAGATGTGCTTGTAGTTGTGGTTACTGCACAAGAAGAACCCGATGTAATGGCAAAGTCGTTAGCGTTGGGCGCGAGCGGATTTATTCCTAAGTCAGCTTCTGTTGAATGTATTATTGAAGCGGTCAACACTGTGCTTGATGGCGAGACTTGGGTTCCCACTTCAGCACATATGTCTCCAAGCGGGCAGCACAAATCAGCTGGTCAAAATGACCATACCATGTGTGGCGCAGATGACTTTACGAGTCGATTAAAGCAACTCACGCCTCACCAGTTAAAAGTACTGCGTATGGTGTCAGACGGCTTACTCAACAAACAGATTGCTTACGAATTGGAGATCTCGGAATCAACGGTAAAACAGCATGTTTCGGCTGTACTTAGAAAACTCGGCGTAATCAACAGGACGAAAGCTGGCATTGCATTTAAAAACGCCATGCACGTTTAATGCTTCGGTTTACTTGTGGTGAATCAAATGTTTCATATGGCTAGAAGTGCCAAAAACGATGTGATAGCGTTCGCAGTGGGTAACATGTAGAACTACGTTGTTTTTAAAAAATTTAAAGGGACTTTTATGAGGCGTTCAGTATATTTAATTGCTTTACTATTGCCGTTTTTAAGCCACGCTGCCGCTACGCACTGGACTGATTTTATACTAGATCGAGGCCACGTTTTTTTACCTGTCACAATAGAGGGAATAGAATCTCGAGTCATGCTTGATTCTGGCGCTCAGGTGAACAGTATCAATAAAGCCTTTATCGGAAAAAATAATTTGGAGCTAGATGGCGGACGCGCTATCAACATCCAAGGTGTATATAAGATTGAGAAACGAAGCACATTTAATAATGTAAAGGTCAATATATTCGGCTCAGAATTCGAGCTTGATAACCTTGTTGAAGGAAATTTGGGTCACCATTCAAACGGACTGCTTTTAGGTTCGGGCTTCTTCCGAAATTTTATTGTTCAACTAGACTACCCAAATCAAAAAATAAGACTTCTCACAAGAGATAGCGTGAACATGCACGATGTCGCCAATGTTCGCACTGTGGTCCAGCAAGGAAGTGGTATGCCGATAGCTCAGATAGAGATCAACGGCAAAACGGTTTGGCTTCTTATCGATACTGGGAATGCTGGCTCTATTTTTGTTGATAGGAAAGTGGCATCGAGAGCCGGCTTGTTAGATAACATAGAAGGGGTGTCGGAGTCGTTTGGCGCTAACGGTTTTGGGGCCAATGAATTCGCTACCGCAGATACGGTTAAATTTGGGCCCTTTGAAGTCAGTAATGTAAAGGTAAGTTTCCCAGCTGAAGGGCAAAAGACACATATAGAGAGCCAGTATAAAGAGCTAGGAAGCAGGCTTGGTGGGAAAAAGGTCGTCGGGCTGATTGGATATGAGCTATTAAAAGATTTTGTTGTTACGCTCGAATATAGCACGGCAAAAATGCATATAGGTTTGCCTGAGTAACTACCTACCAATACCTTGTTTTAATAAGCGTTTTAGTGCGAGTGGCTTCACAGGTTTCGGCAAGTACGCCATACCTAGTGAAGCCGCTTCTTCCCGTACTTGATGACTACGATCTGCTGTTATTAACAAGGTGAAGCCAAATGAAAAGCCGTTCTGAGTCAGCATGTCGGCGCACTGGGTGCCTGTTTCACCGGTGTTTAAATGATAGTCTGCGATTAGAACATCAAAATGTTTATTAATAGGTAATATGTCTTGCTGTCCCTTAATCCAATACACTTCAGCGCCCCAGTCATTTAATAGTGAACGCATCGCGCCTGCCACTTGATCGTCATTTTCGATTAACAATATAACGCGGTCTGACATAAAGGCTGAAAGTTCACTAACGCCAGATTCGCCAGCGTTGACTAATGGCAAGGAGGAAGAAGCCGTCACGTGGGAGTGGTCGATTACAGCTTGCTCATGCGCTAAATCTAGATAGACAGAAAAACAGCTGCCTCTGCCTAACGTTGACTCAATCGTGATTCGGTGTGCCAATAAGCGACATATGCGATCGACTATGGTTAATCCTAATCCAATCCCTTCGCTGCTATTCGGGTTATCTAACTGATGGAATTCACTAAAAATATTTTGCTGTTCATCTACGGCAATTCCATTTCCGGTATCGCAGACAACTATCCTTATATCGTTAACGTTTTCATTATCTCTATTTGTGCGGCGGGCTCTTTTAACACCAATTAAGACTTTACCCCGAGAAGTATAGCGAACGGCATTTGACAACAAATTTTGTATCACTCTTCTCAGTAAATTTTTATCGCTATAGATAAATAAACTTGTAGGTACATAGCTAAGAGTGACCCCCTTTTGCTCCGCAATAATGGTAAATTCTTGTACTAATGAGGATAAAATTTCATCCAAAGGGAATACATTTTTTTGTGCTTTCAACACTCCTGCGTCCAGTTTACTCATATCAAGTAACATGGTGAGTAGACTCTGCGCATTATCCAGTGAATTGACCACACCCTCTGATAGACTAGCCAGTTCACTGCCTTGCGTTTTCTTGCTCAGCATAGCTGCAAACAACGTAGCCGCGTTGAAAGGCTGCATCAAGTCATGACCAGCAGCTGCAAGAAATTTTGTCTTACTTTCATTTGCCTGCACAGCCTGACGTTTCGCTTCTTCCAATTCTGCCGTTCTTATTGCTACCCGTGTTTCCAATTCCGCCTTCGCGTTTTCGAGTTGCTGCTGAATCGCAATGTACTCGGTTATGTCGCTATACGTCGTGACGTAGCCACCACCCGGTAGCGGCGCGCCATTTAATTCAATCACTTTACCGTCGGGTTGTTTTCGAATGAATTTATGGCGACTGCCGTCCAGCATAAAACTCACGCGCTTGTTAATTTCTGATTGAACTGCGTGAGGATTAGACTCGATGTTTGAAACACTAAATAAGCCGCGCTGGGCGTTGTAACTGAGTATGTCAGTGATAGGCATCCCCGCTTTTAAGAAGCCTTTGGGGTAGTTAAATATTTCAATATATCTGTCGTTCCATGCTAACAATTTGAGTTTTTCATCCAGTACGCTTATCCCTTGCTCGATATTCTGGACAGATGATTGGAGTACTTCATGATTAAATTGAAATGACTGCGACGCCTCTTCAACCCAATCGACTAGCTCTGGCAACGCATCTCCGCCTGTATCTGCAATCGCTCCCAATAGAATCCTGGCGCTAGGGGCGCCAACTTGGGCTGCCAATAATTTATTTACTCTTTCTATTAAAGCCTGACTGGCATAGCCGCTGCTTGATGCTCGATTGACATCGACAGAAAGCTGTTGAATAAGTTGAGCGTGTGTTTCTTTCTCCAAAACACGCTCCGTGAGCGCAATCAAATCTCTTACTTTCACCATTAAAAGAGGTGTGTCGGCGCGTGAAATAGCACTTTCTTGCGCAGTATTGTCTCGCTTGGATGTTGTCATTGCCACTAAAACAAACGTACAGCAGTTAGCGAGTAATGAATAAGCAAAACCGAGTCCCAACGCCTCGTCAGTCGGCGCGGGATCGAAATAATAGCTTGAAAGCAAGCTAGGATAGAGCAGAAATGCCGCCCAACAAATAAAGCCCACAAGTAAAGCGGAAATGGCAGCTGCCTTGGTGCTGCGCCGCCAATAAATACCAAACATAAGCGCCGGCATACATTGTCCTAACAACGCAATAGCAATTACACCGCTTTTAACCAGTGGAGCAGCTTGACTGATATTTAGGTGATACCACAGTGCAATGCTTAGAACGATCAATACGGTGAGTCGGCGAATAGAGAGAATGTTACTCGGCTCCATTGAGCGAGTAGATGAAGTTTTAAGGCGTGCTTTAAGCCAAAGTGGGGTAACGACATTGTTGGAAATCATTATTCCCAACGCCAAGGTTGCGACAATCACCATGCTGGTGGTTGCAGACAAACCGCCAATAAAGGCAAAACCTGACAGGGCTAGGTTTTCGGTATAAAGGGGAAGCGCGAGAACGTAGGCATCTGAACTTGTCGTTACCGGCAGCAGCATTTTGCCTGCAAGCGCAATGGGGATAAGAAAAAGGGTCATGCCGAATAAGTAGAGAGGAAATAACCACCTTGCAGTACGAAGCTCTCCCTCGCCGTTTTGTTCAACAAAGTTCATGTGAAATTGTCTGGGCAATACGAACATGGAGCAAACACCCAATGCTACGTGCGAAACATAAACCCACGGTGCACTATCGGCGTAAATGACTTCTTTTGCGTTGACGTTTGATGCGGCCTTCGATATCAAATCTAACACGCCGTCAAATAGAAAAAAGCAGACAAAAATTCCTACAGCCCAGAGCGCGACGAGCTTTATTATCGACTCAAAGGCAATTGTAAGCAGCAATCCGGGATGTTTATCTGTCAAATTAAGTGTGCGTGTGCCGAAGGTAATGGCGAAAAGAGCGAGCAAGCTAGCCACATAGATGCTTAACCAAGGTGTACTTGTTTGGGATTCACCCGTGAGTAAGTTAATTGACTTTGTAATCGCATCTAGCTGAAGCGCGATATAGGGCACAACCCCAAAAAAGCAAAGCAAAGTGATTAGCGCGGCAATTAAATGAGAATGCTGATATTTAAGTGAGATGAGATCTGCCAAAGAGCTAATGTTATGTTGTTGGCATAGTCTGCTTATATGAAGCACCACAGGAAACGCAAATGCCATCGTTAACATGATACCCAGATAAGTGGGAATGACTGCCCAACCGTATTGCGCCGCTTGTGATGTTGTGCCAAAAAAAGCCCACGATGTACAGTGTACGCCCAAACCTAAACTGTAAAGAACAGGGTGCTGCCGGTTATCGCGCAGGCGCCTATCGCCCCAAAATGCTACAGCAAAAAGGGCGAGGAGATAAAAACCAACAAGAGTGCCAACTGTCCAGATACTTAGCATAGACATTCCGTGTAGATAAATGCATGTATTAGCGCCTGTAAAAGCGCGTTTTCTTATGAACTTACATTAACACGGTTTTCACATATGACGCATCTTCAATGAATGCCTAAGTGCCTGATATAAGGCCCGCTGCTGGTACCAGGAATGAATACAAAATAGAGTCAAAGCTCAACAAGATTTAAAGGACGGTAGATGAATGGGCTAAAAATCCGGCGCATGACTATCTCGTTTGGATTATTTCTTATAAAGCATCAAAGAAAAATAATTAAAAAAGTGACTGCCCTGTTGAGCGATAAAAAGGCAAGTTTCATGTTGTGGTCTGGCTTTTTTATATTTTTTTAAAATCACCCACAAAAATTGTGTGGATACCCTTGATCGCTCTCAAACTAGCCCCATAACTAAGCGCAACAGAGTTGTTCTCAACAATTTTAGGTTGTTGGGCAATGCCTAATTTAGAAAAACGTGTGGAGGTAGGCATGAGCGATAATCGCGACGTGCAGGCAGAACAAGAAAATACAGTTGATGAAACTGTTCAAAGTGCAGAAGAAGTTCAAGTAGAAGCGTCTGAAGCAGAAGGTGTAGAGCTTGATGAAAATGCACAGCGCATTTACGAGCTGGAAACGGCACTTTCTGAAGCACAAGCAACAATCAAAGAACAGCAAGACAGCGTGCTTCGTGCGCGTGCAGACGCTGACAACGCGCGTCGTCGAGCTGAAGGTGAAGTGGAAAAAGCGCGTAAATTCGCCCTAGAACGCTTCGCTGGCGAACTGCTACCGGTTATCGACAACCTTGAGCGTGCAATAGAATTGACCGATAGCGACAATGAAGCGATTAAGCCGCTGTTGGAAGGTGTGGAAATGACACACAAAACTTTCTTGAGCACTATTGAGAAATTTGGTTTAAGCCTTATTGATCCGCAGGGTGAAACCTTCAACCCTGATTTGCATCAGGCGATGTCGATGCAAGAAAGTGCAGACCACGAGCCAAATACAGTAATGGCGGTTATGCAGAAAGGTTATCAAATTAACGGCCGTTTGCTACGCCCAGCCATGGTAATGGTATCGCGTGCACCAAGCGGCGGTGTGGATACGCAAGCTTAATACGCTTTTTGCGACAAACACACAGAAATGTCAGTTTTTTTAACTGGCATCTATTGAAAAGGCGGGGAAATAACCCCACTAAAAGTACAGCATTAAGAAAATCATTCGGAGACACGAAATGGGTAGAATCATAGGTATCGACTTAGGTACAACGAATTCATGTGTCGCAGTTCTAGACGGCGACAAACCTCGCGTTATTGAAAACGCGGAAGGCGATCGTACAACCCCTTCAATCATCGCTTACACAAACGATGGTGAAACATTGGTAGGTCAGTCTGCAAAGCGTCAGGCGGTAACTAACCCGACTAACACGTTATTCGCAATCAAGCGTCTAATTGGTCGTCGCTTCCAAGATAAAGAAGTACAGCGCGACATCGATATCATGCCTTTCAAAATTGTAGGTGCTGATAACGGTGATGCTTGGGTAGAAGCGAAAGGCGAGAAAATGGCGCCTCCGCAGATTTCTGCTGAAGTACTTAAGAAAATGAAAAAGACTGCTGAAGACTATCTTGGCGAAGAAGTAACTGGCGCAGTTATCACTGTTCCTGCTTACTTCAACGACTCTCAGCGTCAAGCAACGAAAGACGCGGGTCGTATCGCAGGTCTTGAAGTTAAGCGTATTATCAACGAGCCAACTGCTGCTGCTCTTGCCTACGGCATGGACAAAAAGCAGGGCGACAATGTTGTTGCAGTATATGACCTAGGTGGTGGTACGTTCGATATCTCTATCATTGAAATTGATGAAGTAGACGGCGAGCACACCTTTGAAGTACTAGCAACTAATGGTGATACTCACCTTGGTGGTGAAGACTTTGATAACCGTGTTATCAACTACCTAGTTGAAGAATTCAAGAAAGACCAAGGCATCGACCTTCGTAAAGATCCGCTTGCTATGCAGCGTCTTAAAGAAGCCGGTGAAAAAGCGAAAATTGAGCTTTCTTCTTCACAACAGACTGAAGTTAACCTGCCTTACATCACTGCTGATGCAACAGGTCCTAAGCACTTAGCTATTAAGCTTACTCGTGCAAAACTTGAGTCTTTGGTTGAAGATCTAGTTAAGAATTCACTTGAGCCACTTAAGCAGGCGCTAGCGGATTCAGATCTATCTGTTGGCGACATCAATGACATCATCCTCGTTGGTGGTCAAACACGTATGCCGCTAGTACAGAAGTACGTGACTGAATTCTTCGGCAAAGAGCCACGTAAAGACGTAAACCCTGATGAAGCCGTTGCAGTAGGCGCAGCAATTCAAGGTGGCGTACTTTCAGGTGACGTTAAAGACGTACTACTTCTAGACGTTACACCTCTGTCTCTAGGTATCGAGACTATGGGTGGCGTGATGACCGTGCTTATCGAGAAGAACACGACAATTCCAACGAAGAAGTCGCAAACGTTCTCGACTGCTGAAGACAACCAGTCTGCAGTAACAGTACACGTACTACAAGGTGAGCGTAAGCAATCAAGTGGCAACAAGTCTCTTGGTCAGTTCAACCTAGAAGGTATTCGTCCAGCAGCACGCGGTGTACCGCAAATCGAAGTAACATTCGACCTAGATGCTGACGGTATCCTACACGTGTCTGCGAAAGATAAAGATACGGGTAAAGAGCAGAAGATCACTATCAAAGCTTCTTCAGGTCTAACAGACGAAGAAGTTGAAAAAATGGTAGCTGACGCGGAAGCGAACAAAGAATCTGACAGGAAGTTTGAAGAGCTGATTCAAGCGCGCAACCAAGCTGATGGTATGGTTCACGCGACACGTAAACAGCTTGAAGAAGTTGGCGATGCATTAAGTGCAGACGATAAAGCGCCAATTGAAGAAGCACTTTCAGCACTTGAAACTGCAGTTAAAGGCGAAGACAAAGCTGAAATCGAAGCGAAAACGCAAGAACTTATCCAAGCATCTAGCAAGCTGATGGAAGCGGCGCAAGCACAGCAAGCTGCTGCCGGTGGCGCTGAAGGTGCAGAGCAACAAGCTTCTGGTAAAGCGGACGATGACGTTGTTGACGCTGAATTTGAAGAAGTGAAAGACGACGACAAGAAGTAAACTGTTGCGTCAGGTCCGTTATCTAATAGGTTAGCGGGCCGTGTTAGCAGTTCAGGCGCAGCAGGAATTTCTTGTTGCGCCTTTGTTGTGTAAATGACTTGGCGATAATTGATTATACATTCAGGTTATTTTCACAACAGTCAGATGTAGATTCGATGAGCACGCAATGCTCATTGACAAAAAGTAGGATATGTAAACGATATGTCGAAACGAGACTACTACGAAGTACTCGGGGTAGATAAAAGTGCAGGCGAACGCGAAATTAAAAAAGCGTACAAAAAGCTTGCGATGAAATATCACCCTGACCGTACGCAAGGCGATAAAGCCCTGGAAGACAAATTTAAAGAAATCCAGGAAGCCTACGAAATTCTGTCAGATTCGCAGAAACGTGCAGCATACGACCAATATGGCCACGCGGGTGTTGATCCAAACCGTGGTGGCGGTGGCTTCGGTGGTGGTGCCGACTTCGGCGATATTTTTGGCGATGTATTTGGTGATATCTTTGGCGGTGGCCGAGGTGGACGTCAATCGCGCGCACGACAAGGTTCAGATCTTCGCTATAACTTAGAATTGAGCTTGGAAGAAGCGGTTCGAGGCAAAAGTGTGGACATTCGCGTTCCCACCTTGGTCGAATGTGATGTGTGTGACGGCTCAGGCGCGAAGAAAGGGTCTTCACCGAAGACATGTCCAACCTGTCACGGTAATGGCCAAGTTCAAATGCGCCAAGGGTTCTTCGCTGTTCAGCAAACCTGCCCAACGTGTTCGGGCAAAGGCAAGATCATTGAAGATCCGTGTAACAGCTGTCATGGTCATGGTCGAAAAGAAAAGACTAAGACCCTTAACGTTAAAATCCCAGCTGGCGTAGATACGGGCGATCGCATCCGTCTATCTGGCGAAGGTGAAGCAGGTGAAAATGGTGCGCCGGCAGGTGACTTGTACGTTCAGGTCCATGTGCGCGAACACGATATCTTTAAGCGCGATGGCAATAACCTATATTGTGAAGTTCCGCTAAGCTTCACAACGGCTGCTCTAGGCGGTGAACTAGAAGTGCCAACATTAGACGGTAAAGTTAAGCTGAAAATTAGCGCAGAAACGCAAACCGGGCGTATGTTCCGCCTTCGCGGTAAAGGCGTTAAGTCAGTGCGCAGCGGGGCTATGGGCGACCTGATGTGTAAAGTTGTGGTTGAAACACCAGTAAACTTATCATCACGCCAAAAAGAGCTGCTTCAAGAATTGGAAGAATCTATGGGTAAAGCGTCAAGTAAGCACAGCCCGAAAGCACAAGGCTTCTTCGACGGTGTAAAGAAGTTCTTTGATGATTTAACTAATTAATTATCAAAAACGCGCAATGTGATTTCAAAGCCCTCGTTAAGAGGGCTTTTTTTTGCCACTAAACGGTTCGGTAAACTAATCACACACTTATGCGGTGTTTTCTATATTTTCTGAGTGTCTGTCCAAAACTGTACGCTGGTATGTTTTCACTGAGTGACTGTCCGAAGCTGTACTTGGTTCAGTAAACTAATCACACAATAATACTGTGTTTTCCATATCAACTGAGTGTCTGTCCAAAACTGTACGTTGCTATATTTTAACTGAGTGTCTGTCCGAAGCTGTACTTGGTTGCATGTCTCAAAAACGCTTCAAACATGATGCGTGGCGTTAATCCTTCTAGTCGGCTAATTCACCGTTATATTTCTTGCGCTGACTCAAACTATTCGTCACGATAGACCTGTAATACCAGTCTGCGTAGATAATTACCCACTTAGTGAGACTTAAGATGTTCGTAACCGCGGCGCGTTACCTCAGGTACAGTGGTTCTGTATCAAGATGACACAACAAAGAGTACGGACATATTCAACTCGCCCTTCTTAGTGGTGAATTCTATGCGGATTAATGGTATTGGTAACAACAAATATTTGAATAAGTGTTACGCACATATAATCAATTCAAACAAAGGGAACAGGCATGAAAATTTTTAATAAAGCGATAGTCGCTGGGGCAACGATGGGGTTGGTAATGTCAGCTTCAGTAGCCGCTGATGTAACCGAAGCGTCTTCAGAAAAACACGCTAAAGCAGCAACACAATACCGCCAAGCAGTGTTTCAACTTGTTCGCAGCAACATGGGCCCGCTTGGCGGCATGGCTAAAGGCGCGTTACCATTTGACGAAAGCGTTATGGAAACGAATGCCGTTCGACTTGAGCAACTGGCTGATATGATGGGCGATTATCTTTCAGTTGATACTCGCAAATTTGATGTCGAGACAGGTGCTAAAGACGAAATTTGGGAAAATTTTTCAGATGTTGAAACAAAAGTGATGGCGCTTAAAACAGCCGCAAAAGGTCTTCAAGCCGCTGTAAAAACGGGTGACGAGAGTGCCTATCGCGCTGCTATTGGTAAAATTGGCGCAAGCTGTAAATCCTGCCATGACGATTACAAAAAAGACTGATTAATCAATCATTTTTATAGCGCTGCTCTTTTTCATTAACCAAGTTTGTAACGGGGCTGAAATGAAAAAGGGGAGCGCTCCCACAAATTTCACGCCGGGTCTCGCACTAGCAATATTGCTCGTTAGCGTGCGCGCTGGAGCCTTAAAACCTGCTGGATATTTATACGACTGTTAGCTATATTGCAAAAAACGCAGGTCTTTTTTCTTCAATAAAAACTGATACGGTGGTTATTGGGCGACTTGTGGCGTTGTTCTTGATGCGCTGCAAATTCATAAAATGCGGAAAAACACGGCAGGGCTTAAAGGTGCACAAGGAAAGTTACCTTTATCTTATCAACATCATGTGATGTCACTATTTTTGAATTAACGGATTATTAGAAGGTTTGCCTAGATGGACTTACGCAGTGAACGCATGTTATCGACAGTACGAACAACGCAGCACAACGTTACAGCGTTGTTAAATGAAAATAAAGCGAAAGCCCACGCTTTGTGCATGTTATTGGCATCAATTAATCCCAATACCGGGCGAGCTACAATTGTTGCTAGCGATGCTAATCACAGCTTTAAAGATGCTGAAAGTATTATTTTTCCTTCCCACGTTTTGCTCATGCTTCCTCTCACGCCGCTCAGTGCGCCTATTCCGTCAGAGGAATTTGAGTTACCTGATTCGCTTCAGCAATATTCCAGCAGCCACATTGTTGTTGCAATGATTCGAGATATTCAAGGGGAAGTCATGGGCGTTTTCCTCACTTTTGTGCAGCATAACGTGCTGAACGCCCGGCAACATGCACTTATCGATATCACACGTCAAAAAGCAGAAGTGAGTTACCAGTACGAACTCGTAAGACACCCCTATTCTGATAAGCTTTCAGAGCAGTTATCCCTTTTAGAAAAAGTGTGTTCAATCTCAAAGGTAGGGGCGTGGGAAATAGATAGGTTTTCCAGTGTTTTTTCATCAACTGAAGTCATGAAAAAGCTATTGGGAATGCCGCAGATAAAAAGTGTTAGCCTCCGTGAAGTTCTCTCTATGCTTACATTGAGTGATAGGGTAGCGTTAAGACGCAAAATAACGAAGGCGCTGAAAGGCGACCGAGAATTTACTATGCACTTTAATTTTCGAGATAAGCAGGGACAAACGAAAAGTATTAAGCTTTCGGCATTTTTGCAAGTCGAGAAGGGTAAAAAAAGAGGTGTAAAGGTCACGCGTTTTTATGGTACCGCTCAAGATGAAACTGACGTTCAGCGACTTTCTGAGTCGCAGCATAACTACACTAACTACTTAGCTACATTATTAAACAACGTCGATAGCGTTGTGTTATGCATAGATGAAAATGGTACGATTTTATCGTCTAACGACTACCTCTCTGTCGTTTTAGGTTTTGAACCTGATGAGTTGATAGGGCAAGACGTAAGATTAATTTCCACAAAAGTACAAAACAGCGATGCGCCCTCTTATTTTTCTGAGCGGGCTAAAGGATTGAATATTTGCGCTGAAAAGCGTGTTGTCACGGAATGTTTGCGTCATAAAAACGGGAAGCGTATTTCTTGTGATGTGAATTTATCGCCCTGTACCATCAACGGTCAGCAGTTGGTCGTGGCTACCATAAGAGATGTTTCATCTCATCACGTTGAACTGGAACACTTCAAGCAACTCGCACTAACAGATGCAGTGACAGGTCTTCCTAATCAACATCAATTTGAACGTTACCTCGCTGAAAAGGCCCGCGTTGGCAGTGAGTCAAAACCTCTATCCATATTCATTCGCGTGAATATTTGCAACTTCAATGAGTACGAAGAAGCTTTTGGTGAGCCAACTATCGATTACTTATCCCGTATTTTAGCTAGCCGATTTATGCGGGTTTTCGAAGATAAAAGCGTTCATAAAGCAAGAGTGTTTAAATGCGGAAGGGGAGCCTTTTTTGTTCACGTTGACCAATATTTCGAGGAAGAATCCGACGCGATTCATGTCGCGAAAAACTACGCTAACCTGCTACATGAACATATTTTACTGCCCATAACGCTTCACAACAGCCTCTTAACGATCGAGACTCAAACAATTAGCTGCACATTGCCTAATACGCACTTTTCATTTAAAAAAATACGTGAGACTTTAGCGCGAACCCCACAGCGAACGTTTAAAGACAAGCCGCCAAGCGCAAACGAGTATTCCCACATAAAAGCAAGCGATATTGAACGTTATAGCTACGTTAAGCGTTCATTAGGTAGAGCAATTTCGAACGACGAGCTATTCATCGAATTACAGCCTCAGTATGATGGGCTGAACAATGTTATTAGCTCGGAAGTATTGCTGAGATGGAAGCATCCACATTTAGGCATAGTCAATCCCACCGAATTTATTCCGATAGCTGAAGAAAACGAACATATCGCCGATTTTGGATTATGGGTTTGCAATGAAGCGTGTAAATTACTCAAAGAATGCCAATCTCAACAAATAGACACCAAGCTGTCTATTAATATCAGTGCTAAGCATTTGGCAAGAGCTGATTTTGTCAGTAAGTTTGTGGCAATCGTCAATAAATGGCAGGTAGCGCATAAAAGCTTAACGCTAGAATTGACAGAGGGCTCGTTAATTAGGGGGGTAAGCATCATTCAGTATCGCGTGAGAGAACTCGCCGAACAAGGTTTTTCTCTATCAATTGACGATTTTGGAATAGGCGAATCAAACTTGAATTACCTCCAAGATTTGCCCATAAAAGAATTAAAAGTTGATAGAGTATTTATAGAAGCAATGGAAGGCTCGGCGCAGAAAACACTGTTAATCACGAGTATTTGCAACATGGCCAAAGCGCTTCATTTAGATACAGTGGCAGAAGGCATCGAAACCACGCATCAGCTTGAGCAAGCTAAAGCGTGTGGGTGCAGCGCTTTCCAAGGCTTTTATTTGGACAAACCCATGAGTGTTGAAAGATGGCGCGAAAAAATAGCGCTCACCTCGCAGTAGCGTTTATGTCGACATCTAAAGTTCTATGAAAGTTTAATGCTATGTAAATCAGGCTGTTATAACGTTTACGCCTGAAGTCTTATAACCACGTTATCGCGAACTGCATTAGGTTGTTCATAAACCCTACTCAGGACATGGTTATGACTTATAAAAATGAATACATTGCCTCTATACAGCATCCCGATGAGTTTTGGTTACAACAAGCTCGCAATATCGCTTGGTTTGAGCCCCCGGTAAATGGCTGTCAAAAAGCGGATAATGGTTACTATGACTGGTTTCGTGGAGGTCAACTCAACACGTCATATCTTGCGCTAGATCACCACGTTAAAAATGGACGGGGTGAGAAGACAGCGCTTATATATGATTCGCCAGTCACACAAACCACACAGCATTTTTCTTACAATGAATTGCTTTCACAGGTAGCGACATTTGCTGGCGGCTTGTCGCGTTTAGGTGTGTCGAAAGGCGATCGGGTCATTATTTATATGCCCATGATCCCCCAAGCAGCGATTGCCATGCTGGCTTGTGCGCGCCTTGGCGCTATTCACTCAGTTGTTTTTGGTGGCTTTGCCGCTAATGAACTTGCCGTAAGAATAGATGATGCAACACCGAAAGTAATTATTACCGCGTCATGCGGCATAGAGGGCAGCAAAATACTGCCTTATAAACCGCTAGTCGATGAGGCCGTATCGATAGCCAACCACAAGCCAAATGCCTGTGTCTTGTTTCAGCGTGAACAATTACTTGCGCAATTAAATGAAGATATTGATCACGATTGGATGACATTAGTGGAAAATAGTGAGCCCGCTGACCCCGTCGCGGTCGATGCCACTGATCCACTTTATGTACTTTATACCTCTGGAACTACGGGTAAGCCCAAGGGTGTGGTGCGAGATAATGGTGGGCATGCCGTCGCGCTTCACTATTCTATGGGAGCCGTCTACGGTATTAGTGAGGACGACGTATTTTGGGCAGCGTCGGACGTGGGTTGGGTTGTGGGGCACTCCTACATTGTTTATGCGCCGTTAATAAAAGGCGCTACGACTGTGCTGTATGAAGGTAAACCTGTAGGCACACCAGATGCGGGTGCGTTCTGGAGAATGATAGAAAGCCACAAAATCAATGTGCTTTTCGCAGCCCCTACTGCATTTCGCGCAATTAGAAAAGTCGATCCGGAAGCTGACCTTTTTTCCAATTACGATACATCAAGTCTGCGAACAGTATTTATGGCGGGCGAGCGGCTTGATCCGCCGACCTATTATTGGGCACTAGATAAAATAGGCGTGCCGATTATCGACCATTGGTGGCAGACGGAAACGGGCTGGCCGATTTGTTCAAACCCAATGGGGGTGGAACCCATGGAAACTAAGCCAGGCTCTTCCAGTGTTCCAACGCCAGGGTTTCACGTAACGGTGCTCAAAGGTATCGATAAAGAACAAACAACGGGAGAAACGGGTGCGATTGCTATCAAACTGCCCTTACCCCCGGGGTGTTTGTCTACAATCTGGCGAGATCATCAGCGTTTTAGCGACGGTTACCTGCGGGAATTTCCTGGCTACTATAGCACTGGCGATAATGGTTATGTGGATGAAGACGGTTACGTTTTTATTATGGGGAGGACAGATGACGTAATCAATGTTGCAGGGCACCGGCTTTCTACAGGCGAAATGGAGGAGGTGTTAGCTGCGCACCCTGCCATAGCAGAATGCAGTGTCATCGGGGTTCATGACGCACTTAAAGGTCAATTGCCCGTCGGGTTAGTATTACTCAAAGATGGAGTTTCAATTGACGAAAAAGAGCTAGAGAAAGCGCTGGTTCAGCGAGTACGTGACGCAATTGGTCCGGTAGCCTGTTTTAAACGCGCTATAGTCGTCGAGCGATTACCCAAAACCCGTTCCGGAAAAATTTTACGCAAACTCCTTCGCCAAATAGCGGCAAATGAAACGGTCGCCGTGCCTTCGACAATTGATGATCCGACAAGTGTAAAAGAGATTGAGTCGCTAATGAGGCAGAAAGGATTGGTACAGGGCTTAATTTGAATGACTCATCGAGGCAGGGCCTGTCTATTTTAATAGTAATACTCGTCCACTTCAGGCGTGGGCGGAAAAACGTCAATTGCTACGTACACAATTGCCCCAGCTAACAACGCGACCAAAAGTGCAATAACTAAGCGAGAGTCAGAGATGCCTGCGGTTTTTGACTCTTTTTTCCCATGCACCATGGCAGGCACTAATTTTTGTTTTTTATAAACACCGTAAAAAATGACCGCCGCTATATGAAGTGCAATGACATACAGCAGAATGTCAAATGCGAGATGGTGTAGTGTATTCATCAGCGCGAGTGTTTCTTTATCTGCCAGTTGGCGATAAGGACCATCTAAGAAAATATCGTCCGTCATAAACAAGCCTGAAACTGCTTGAACAGCGACTAAAACAAGCATGACGATAACAAACCAGCCTCCCAGCGGGTTGTGCCCAACAGAAGATGCTGAGTGTTTATTAAACAAGGTCATTACATAGTTTGCAACGTCTCGCGGACCGGTTACGAAGCTGTTAAATCTAGCATAATGGGTACCTACAAAACCCCATAAAACGCGAAAGACAACCAAAAATAAAGTGAAATATCCAATATAAAAATGCCATTGTATTGCGTTTTCGAACCATTCGGCCGTCGCATACTGTGCTAAAAGGCTGGCAACCAGAAGCCAGTGAAAAAAGCGGGTAGGGATATCCCAAACGAGTACTTTCTGCATAATGTTTTCATTTGAATTAGTAATTATGATTGCCAACAGCGTCACTCAATTGGCCCGAGAAAACAAGACTAGCCAACGATTTGGCGAGCACATTCACCGTAATATTTATTAACGCGACAGACAATAGTTTTGGGAGTGAATCTTGCGCTTACGTCATTCGACATCAGCGAATTGAGAAGCACAAGCCTTTTTTGAAAGCCTATACTTGCGTGTTTTTTTGAGTGAATGCTTCTACAAAGGAAAGCGAAACGTTTTCTGTGTTAATTGTTATATGTATTTATTATTAATCTCACATTGCAATAGTGCAGGCATTTGGCAAAATGCGTGCTAGTTGAAGGCAAATAAAAGTGTAATACAAATAATGAAAGTAGGTTTGTTTGGCGCCAATGGGCGAATGGGGCGTGTTCTTGTCGAGGCACTTGACCTAAGTGATGATGCAGAACTCAGTGTTGCAACGGTCCGAGATGATTCTCCATGGGTGGGTTTAAATGTAGGTGAGCTTGCCGGTATTGGTAAGAAGAACATTGATTGCTCCGCTTTATCGAGTTTAAGCGGAAGCGACGCCGACGTGATGATTGACTTCACATTACCTTCCGTTATTGAAAACAACGTAAAATGGTGTGTTGAAAACAACATGCCAGTCGTGATTGGGACCACCGGTCTTAACGATAATCAACTCGCTGCACTACGTGAAGCTTCTAAACACATTCCTATCGTTTTTGCAGCAAACTACAGCGTTGGCGTAAATCTTATGTTGTCGCTTGTTCGACAGGCGGCAAGCGTACTAGGTGAAACTGCTGATATCGAAATTACAGAAGCACATCACAGATTTAAACAAGATGCGCCATCAGGCACTGCAATGGCCATTGGTGAAGCGATAGCTGATGAATTAGGCCGAGATTTAAAGACATGTGCGGTTTATGGCCGAGAAGGCAAAGAGCCTGAAAGAGACCAGGGTACCATAGGCTTTGCCACAATAAGAGCAGGGGATATTGTTGGCGAGCATACCGCATTATTTGCTGATATTGGTGAGCGTCTAGAGATAACTCACAAAGCCTCTAGTCGTTTAACGTTCGCCAAAGGTGCGGTACACGCCGCAAAATGGTTGTATGGTAAGGAACCTGGTCTATACTCCATGGTTGATGTACTCGACTTGAAACTATAAATATATTCAACGTTAGCTTGCGACAAAAGCAAATAAACGTTGAGGCGTTATCAAAGTGTTAAACTAAAGTTGCACTTTTTGTGAGCAATAAAGCGTACTTTCAGTGGTTTTGCGCAAAAAAGGTGGCATAAGCGTTATTTTAGTAAATCATTAGAAATAAATTTGCCATTTTCGGTCAGTGATGTATACTCGCCGGAATTTGCCAGAATTTCGTATTCTGAAGCGGTCAAACCGGCTGAAGAGTGCGGTTTTATTAGCTGCAAAGATCGTAGAACGAGATGTATTGTTATCAATAACTCCCGTTTTTTGTGGGGTTTGTGCAGAAAACTGCGCAAACACATAGTTATCCTTAATCTGGAGGTTGACTTGGCTAATTCTGCCCTTTTGGTGTTAGAGGATGGTTCTGTTTTTAAAGGTACGGCGATAGGCGCTACAGGCTCCGCCGTCGGGGAAGTCGTTTTTAATACTTCCATGACCGGCTATCAAGAAATTCTCACCGACCCATCCTACGCTGAACAACTCATCACCCTTACTTATCCACACATTGGCAATACCGGTACTAACGAAGAAGACGTCGAGGCAGATAAAATCTGGTCGAAAGGTCTCATTATTCGTGATTTACCGCTTGTTGCTAGTAACTTTCGTCAACAGCAAACACTGTCTGAATACCTTAAAGCGAAAGGCGTTGTGGGTATTGCTGACATTGATACACGTCGTTTAACGCGTATCTTGCGAGACAAAGGTGCACAAAACGGCTGCATTATTTGCTCAGATGAATTAGACGAGTCTAGCGCACTGGCGCAAGCAAAAGCTTTTCCTGGCCTTAAAGGCATGGATTTGGCCAAAGTAGTCAGTATTACTGAGCCGAAGACATGGACAGAAGGGAGTTGGGAGCTTGGCAAAGGCTACGTAACACCAAGCGAGTTCAAGTATCACGTTGTTGCATATGACTACGGTGTTAAGAATAATATTCTTCGCATGCTTGCCGACCGCGGTTGTAAAGTGACCCTGGTACCCGCGCAAACTCCCGCTGAAGACGTATTAGCCATGAACCCTGACGGTGTGTTCTTGTCAAATGGTCCTGGTGATCCTGAGCCATGTGACTATGCAGTGGCAGCAATTAAAACCATCGTAGAAACGGGTACACCAGTCTTTGGTATTTGTCTTGGTCACCAGCTACTTGCTATCGCAAGTGGTGCGAAGACGGTGAAAATGAAGTTTGGTCATCACGGCGCAAACCACCCGGTGAAAGACCTTAAGCGTAATGTAGTTATGATCACTAGCCAAAACCACGGTTTTGCTGTTGACGAGTCTAGCTTGCCAGATAACCTAGAAGTAACTCACATTTCGTTGTTCGACAAGTCGTTGCAAGGTATTCACCGCACCGACAAGCCTGCATTTAGCTTCCAGGGTCACCCTGAAGCCAGCCCTGGCCCTCATGAAGCGGCACCGCTATTCGACCACTTCATCGAACTTATTGAACAACACAAGCAGTAGGAATTAGCCAACTATGCCAAAACGTACCGACATACAAAGTATTCTTATCATTGGTGCTGGCCCTATTGTAATTGGCCAGGCTTGTGAATTCGATTATTCAGGCGCGCAAGCGTGTAAAGCCCTTCGCGAAGAAGGCTACCGTGTTATTTTGGTAAACTCTAACCCAGCTACCATTATGACAGACCCAGAAATGGCAGATGCAACCTACATTGAGCCAATTCACTGGGAAGTCGTTCGCAAGATCATCGAAAAAGAACGTCCAGATGCCATCCTACCAACGATGGGTGGGCAGACTGCACTAAACTGTGCGCTTGAGCTAGATAAACATGGCGTACTAGAAGAGTTCGGTTGTGAGCTTATCGGCGCAACGGCAGACGCCATCGATAAAGCGGAGAACCGCGAGCGCTTCGACAAAGCAATGAAAAATATCGGCCTTGAATGTCCGCGTGCGGAAATCGCACACAGCATAGATGAAGCGCACGATGTGTTAAGCCGTATAGGATTCCCATGTATTATTCGCCCTTCTTTCACCATGGGTGGCAGCGGCGGCGGTATTGCCTATAACATTGACGAGTTCAACGAAATCTGCCACCGCGGTCTTGACCTTTCTCCTACCAACGAGCTTCTTATCGATGAATCCTTGTTAGGCTGGAAAGAATACGAAATGGAAGTAGTACGCGATAAAGCAGATAACTGCATTATTGTATGTACTATCGAAAACTTTGACCCTATGGGTGTGCACACCGGTGATTCAATCACAGTTGCTCCAGCGCAAACCCTGACTGACAAAGAATTCCAGCTAATGCGTAATGCGGCAATGGCCGTACTGCGTGAGATTGGCGTTGAAACGGGTGGGTCAAACGTACAGTTTGGTGTAGACCCGAAAACTGGCCGTATGGTCATCATTGAGATGAACCCACGTGTATCGCGTTCATCAGCGCTTGCTTCAAAAGCAACAGGTTTCCCAATTGCGAAAGTGGCAGCGAAACTTGCGGTAGGTTACACGCTAGATGAATTGGCTAACGACATTACGGGTGGCCTAACGCCTGCGTCGTTTGAGCCGTCTATCGATTACGTAGTCACGAAGATCCCACGCTTCAACTTTGAAAAGTTCGCCGGTGCTAACGACCGCCTAACTACTCAAATGAAGTCGGTAGGTGAAGTGATGGCAATTGGTCGCAACCAGCAAGAATCACTGCAAAAAGCCCTTCGCGGTCTTGAGGTCGGTGCGACAGGCCTTAACCCAATGGTTGACCTTGAAGACCCAGAGTCACGCAACAAGGTTGTTTACGAACTTCGCCAGCCAGGCGCAGAGCGCATTTGGTACATTGGCGATGCGTTCCGTATGGGCATGACGGTTGATGAGGTATTTAACCTTACCAATATCGACCGTTGGTACCTTGTGCAGCTTGAAGACCTAATTCTACTAGAAGCGAAAGTTGCGGATCTTGGTTTGCCGGGTATCGATGCAGACTTTATGCGCGCACTGAAACGCAAAGGTTTTTCAGATGCACGCCTTGCTGAGCTGACCAAAGTAGCGGAAAGTGACATTCGTGAGACGCGTCGTGGATTTGGCATTTCGCCAGTGTACAAGCGTGTAGACACGTGTGCAGCGGAATTCTCTACGAGCACAGCTTACATGTACTCTACGTATGACGAAGAGTGTGAAGCGGCCCCCACTGATAAAGACAAAATCATGGTTTTAGGTGGCGGTCCTAACCGTATTGGTCAAGGTATCGAGTTTGATTACTGTTGTGTTCACGCGGCGCTGTCCATGCGTGAAGACGGTTACGAGACCATAATGGTTAACTGTAACCCTGAGACAGTGTCTACTGACTACGATACGTCTGACCGCTTGTACTTCGAGCCAGTAACGCTGGAAGATGTACTTGAAATCGTTGCTAAAGAGCAGCCAAAAGGCGTTATCGTGCAGTATGGTGGCCAAACGCCACTTAAGCTTGCACGAGCACTTGAAGCCGCTGGTGTGCCAATCATGGGTACTTCGCCAGAAGCGATTGACCGTGCTGAAGACCGCGAGCGCTTCCAGCAAATGGTGAACAAGCTTAACCTTAAGCAGCCTGCGAATGCGACGGTAACTAACGTTGAGCAAGCACTTGAGAAAGCTAAAGAAATAGGTTTTCCGCTTGTTGTACGTCCAAGTTATGTACTTGGTGGTCGTGCGATGGAAATCGTATACGACATCAAAGACCTGAAACGTTACTTAAACGAAGCAGTTAAAGTGTCTAACGACGCGCCAGTATTGCTAGACCGTTTCCTTGACGATGCTATCGAAGTTGATATCGACGCGATTTGCGACGGTAAAGACGTGGTCATCGGCGGAATCATGGAACATATCGAACAAGCAGGTGTTCACTCGGGTGACTCTGCATGTTCACTGCCGCCACACTCGCTTTCGAAAGAAATTCAGGACGTAATGCGCGAGCAGGTACGTGCTATGGCCCTTGAACTCGGTGTCGTTGGTTTGATGAACACGCAGTTCGCGATTAAAGACGGTGAAGTTTACCTTATCGAGGTTAACCCTCGCGCTGCGCGAACTGTACCGTTTGTATCAAAAGCCACCGGTATTCCGCTTGCGAAAGTGGCAGCGCGTGCAATGGCGGGTGTAAGCCTGGCCGAGCAGGGCGTAACGGAAGAAGTGATCCCGCCTTTCTACTCTGTGAAAGAAGTGGTTCTTCCATTTGCTAAATTCCAAGGCGTTGATCCACTGTTGGGCCCAGAAATGCGCTCTACCGGTGAGGTTATGGGCGTGGGCGATACCTTTGAAGAAGCGTACGCGAAAGCGAACTTAGGTGCGGGTGCGCCATTACCTAAAGAAGGTAAAGCGCTTATCTCTGTTCGTGAGACTGACAAGCCTAAAATCATTGAGCTTGCCAAGGCGCTTATCGCCGCTGGTTTTAGTATTGAAGCGACACGCGGAACAGCAACAACCTTGTACGATGCAGGCATAATGAGCACGGTAGTGAATAAACTGTCGGAAGGCCGTCCTAATATCGTTGATGCTATCAAAAATGGCGAATACGCCTACTTGATAAATACAACAGAGGGTCGCCAAGCCATTACTGACTCAGTTTACATTCGTCGAGAAGCGCTGTTGAATAAGGTCACGTATACTACGACGATGAATGCAGCATTCGCGACTATTCGAGCGAAGTCTGCAGATGATCGTAACAAAGTGGCTTCGGTTCAAGAACTGCACGCTAGACTTAAACACTAATGACATACGCTAGGATACGAGGTATCCTAGCCATATTACATTTGTGTGAACGAATAAAAAGTGCGCCTTCGCGGCGCACTTTTCTGTTTAAATTACTAGCTAAGTGAGACAGTATTCATGAGTCAGTATCCAATGACAGCGCGCGGCGCTCAAATGCTGCGTGACGAATTAAATGAGCTAAAAACGAAAACACGCCCACGTATAATCGAGTCTATCGCAGAAGCGCGTGAGCATGGCGATTTGAAAGAAAATGCTGAATATCACGCGGCCCGTGAACAGCAGAGCTTCTGTGAAGGTCGTATTCAAGATATCGAGGGCAAACTTTCAAACGCACAGATTATCGACGTCACTAAAATGGAAAATACCGGGAAGGTTATTTTCGGCACTACGGTTACTATTTTAAACGTTGATACCGATGAAGAAACAACTTATCGCATTGTGGGTGATGACGAAGCGGATATTAAGAACAACTTGATATCGGTAAACTCACCAATTGCACGTGGCCTGATAGGTAAAGAACTCGATGATATGGTGACTATTCAAACGCCCGCAGGCAAGGTTGAAGTGGAAATCATTGAAGTAGAGTACATTTAGTTTTTCTTTTAATTTAAGAAAAAATTAATAAAAATCCGCAATTTAAAAAGCCCCCAAACAATTGAATGAGCCAATATTTGGGGGCTTTTTACGTTCAAACATCACAACGCTTCTGATACCTTTTCTCGCATGAAATACAAGCCTCAGTTTTTCAAAGGCGTGTGCGTCAAGTTAATGTTTAAAATACGCGACTATCACTCGAAGTTTCTGCCTCGGTCTACTATATTAAATAATGTTAATAAGTATGCTTTTAATGAGTACCATCGTCACTTCGTGGCCCTGATGCTTTGAAATTTAAACGTCGTTGAATGCGGTTAAGGTGAAGTCATGAAGTCAATTCCTTATATTCAGAATGTATTGATACTTGGTGTTGTTATAACGATGGTGGGTTGTGGGGCAGATAAAGAGAAAGAGCCTACTCTCGAGGAAAGTTCGCTGTCCGCACAATTAATGACAACATTGAACGAGCAATTAGATGGCGGTGCGGTAGGGCTTCAATTGCCCCAATCTTCAGATTTCTCCAGTATTCCCGCCGATCCAAACAACGCACTCACAGAAGAGAAAGTTTCTCTCGGTATGATGCTCTTTCATGAAACAGCCGTCGCAACGGAAGGTGTTCATGAGCAGTTAGTCAACACGTGGTCATGTGCGAGCTGTCACCATGTTGCTGCTGGTTTCAAATCCGGTGTTGTGCAGGGAATAGGAGAAGGAGGAACCGGTTTTGGTGTTGCAGGAGAAATGCGTGTATTAACCGAGGGCTTCGACAAATCAAGCAGCGATCCGAGTTTAATTCCCGATGTTCAGCCACTTACTTCCCCCAGTATTTTAAATACAGCTTATCAAGAAGTCATGCTTTGGAACGGCCAGTTTGGTAATCAGGATGGCGGGCTAATTAATGCTGAATTACCGAGTGAGATATTAGCCACTCCCGGTACTCCGAAAGCTGAAAATATGCGTGGTTTGGGAGGCCTGGAAACCCAAGCAATTGCGGGTACAAAAGTGCATAGACTCAACACGTTCAACAACTCTTTCGTCCAACAAAATATTGAGTATCAATTGTTATACGAAGCAGCATTTCCGGAGGGGGGCGATGATATTCTTGAAAATATGGGTAAGGCAATTGCCGCATATGAGAGAACAGTACTAGCTAATCAAGCGCCTTTTCAGCGCTGGTTGCAAGGCGAAGACGCAGCACTTACGGACCAAGAAAAACGAGGTGGCCTACTTTTCTTTGGCAAAGCGGGTTGCGCAAGCTGTCATACTGGCCCTGCTTTGAGCTCAAATATAGGAGCTGCTAACGAAGAAATGTTTATGGCCATCGGTTTTGCCGATCTCGATACGTCAAACCCTGAAATTACGGGAGTGGTAACTGAAAATGATGCAAAGGGTAGAGGTGGGTTTACTGGACGTATAGAAGATAACTATAAGTTTAAAGTACCACAGCTCTATAACCTGAAAGATTCAAATGTGTTTGGTCACGGTGGAAGTTTCACGAGTGTTGAGCAGGTGGTGTTATACAAGAATGCAGGTGTGCCACAAAAAAGACTGGCGGACGGTGTGATTGATGAACGATTTGTGCCACTGAATCTTAATGACGAGGAAATCGATGATTTAGTCGCATTTTTAGAAGAAGGACTTTACGACCCGCACCTCGATAGATATGTACCCGATGCTTTGCCATCAGGAGCATGTTTTCCTGTGGCAGATGAGCAATCGAAGATAGACCTAAACTGCGCACCCTAGATGAAAAAAGCGAAACTGCATAAAGGGAAAAAAGCAAGAACTCAAGACCTTTACTTTTTTCCCTTCTTATTCTGCTTTTTTCGAGCAAATAATGGTAGACGAATTATCCTCATCCTGAGTTGATACGCCCCCCTCTCTTAAATCAGTAATTGACTGAACATAACTAATTCAGAAAATACCCTATCGTTCGTGGCCTCACAGGTAAAGGACTCGATGATAAAGTGGCTTTCAAACTCCAACTGGCAAGGTGGAAGTGGGAAACATCGAAGTTGAATATATCTAAATAACGAGAATTCAGAAACGCGCAGAGAACATACTCGGCGTTTTTGTTTGTGCAAGCCATTATAGTGTTGTATAAATAATGTACAGGAAAATCAACGCTACACACTAACAGGCATGTTTCAACACGGACGTTTGTACAAACCACATTATTTATTGCCCGCATTATATTTGTTTATCGTGTTGAGCATGAACTTCTATCTAGGTTTTATTTCGCTCGATTATGAGGCGACTTCACTCGCTGCTCGAGATGCTGGTACAGCACTAACGGCGCCTATTCTTGTCGCTTTTGCGTGGTGGGCATCTCATCAAACACTCGAGAGTTCAGCTATCTATTTGTCTTTTCTTTTATCTCACCGAAGAAAAAAATCAAGGTTAAGGTTAGTTGAAACGGTAAGACTTACTTTTATTTCCCAGCAGTCAAAAGTGCTGCCCTATATTGTAGTTATCGCTGTTTGTGTCGCCAGCGGTTATGTGTTTTCACAAGGCATTGCAGATAAAGTGACAGAGCAGCCTAAGAGACTATTTTTGCTTGTACAAGCCATTCCGATGTGGATATCAGGGTTGTTATTGTTTACCTCTAACATCATCGTTTTGCGGTTCATTAAGCGGCACTTACAAAAGCATTTCAGAATAAGGTTGTTTGAAATGGAAAAACTGATGCCTCTTTGTAAATTGGTATTGCACAACTTTTGCTTAGCGTCCGTCTTGCTGGCAATTTATTCGATAACGTTTTTGTTTGTTGAGGTGCCCCTTACTGATGCAATGTTACTTTCGGTAATTTCTTTTCTACTTGTTTTACTTTTACTTCAACCCATTCTAGAGGTGCACAGCGTGGTAGCACAAAAGCGCTCATTGACGCTAGCTAGAATAAATGACAGCCTTAAGATTGAAATTTCCCCTGAAAACCGTATTAGTGCGACGAGGCGTTTAGTCGATAATGACAGTCGTCTTCAATTCATCTCTGACTTGTTAACGGTGCGAACTGAAATTGAACGGGCACCAAGTTGGCCACTTACACTTCCTTTTACGTTGAAAATTTTTGCGCTAATTTTACTCCCAATGCTGTCTTGGACAGGCGCTGGTCTTGTAAGTCAATTAATAAAGGCGGTGTTATGAATGTAAACATGCAGCGATATTCGACTCTGATGTTTTGTGTGCTAGCAGGGATTTGCATTCTAATAGGAGCTCATTATTTTGGTGCATTTGAGTTAACGCGATTAGAAACCCCGCTTGGAATAAGGCAGCGAAATGCAGCGCTAGCGTTTGGATTAATGATTGTATTTTTTATTTACACCAATAGGTATCTATACCATCGTTCGGTTAAATGCTTCAGTGATTTCTTAAGCAAATACCCCAGTGAAATGAAACATCAAACAATGGTTGTGAAATTACAAAACGGTTTTGAACAGGGGCGAAGGTATAGCTGGATAGGGGGAGGACTGCTCACAGTCGCTTACCTTCTATATGAAGGATTATTGTCGCTAGAGTCAGATCCGCTATCGTGGTATTTGAGTGCTGTAGGTCTTTTCTTTTGGAGATACGTGATTTACACGCTTTTTTGCTTGTTATTTGTGACTCGCTTTGTGTTAACACATTTTTTGAATGAAGCTTTGATTGACCTATTTGGTATAGAGAAGTTTCAGCATCTGTCTGACTTGGTTATTTCTAACGCAGTTATAAGCGCGCTGTCTCTCAGTTTAATTCCTATTTTTTGGCTTGGCACTAGCGTGCCGATAATTGATCGGGTAATTGTATCGATCGTATTTTTACTGCTGATTTATTTTCTGTTTCTTCCGGTACATAAAGTACAGAGAATTATCGCTAAAAAGAAATCCCTCGCGATTGCGCGCATTAATGATTCGATAAAGCAGCTATTTCTACTCAACGAGAACTATAAAAGGCGTTTAACTGACGATCCAGTTCGCCTGCGGAAGTTAAGTTCCTTGATCAGTTCAAAACAGCAAATATCTACGGTTTCTGAATGGGCTATTGATATTCCACAAGGAATGAAGACTATCGCTATCGTATTTTCGGTTCCGGTATCGTGGATAATTGGCGCACTGGTAGATGAGTATCTGCAACAATTAATTGAAATTTCGAAAATGGTTTAGGTAGTACCGAAAACTTTAGGTTGTGTATATTACCGCATGAAACTCCGCTTACATGATTGATTTGCGCTTATTCTAATGTTTCCTATACTGAAGGCGACTGCCTATTTTTAAGGCAATTATAGGAGGCATACCTTTCCTCACTCGTCTCATTAAGCAGTACTGTTTTACATGGAGTCTTATTAGTGCGCTTGCTACAACGATTTTCTATTCTACAGCTGTCAGTGTTGGGCGCGGGAATACTCTTAATAAGTGTTTCATACTTGGCTTTCAAAGATATCAAACGGTCATTGGAGGTGACGCGTGCGGCTTCAACCGATATTGAAATGATAGCCCTCATTGCCGCCGTGGAGTCTGTGGCACACCATCACGCCGTTGAGCGCGGATTAACGGCCGGCTACTTAGGCAACCCTACACCCGAAGGCCGAGATAAAGTTGAGGCTCAGCGAAAACAGGCAGACAACGCGGCCGTACAATTAATGTTGTTGCTCCAAAATGATGGAGCGTACAGCGACAGGGTAATCAAAATTCTTAACCCATTGCTCGGCTATTTAGATGACAAAGAGGCGCTAAGACGCGAGGTGGACAGTCAACAAGGGAAGAGGGCGTTTACGTTCTACAGCTCACTCAATGCGTCAGCGCTAAATGCCGCTACAGCATTAACGATATACGTTAACAATTTAGCGTCAAAAGAACAGTTGTCTAATGCTATTCTTCTCGCGCAATTAAAAGAGCGTTTGGGGCAACAACGAGGGAAAGTGAATGGTGTGATAGCGCGAAAAGAGGCAAGTGAAACCGTAATAAACGAGTTAAAGGGGTATCAACAAGAGGCACAGTATATTTCGGGAAAGCTGGAAAACAGTTTATCTAAAGACAGTGTTGCGATGTTTACGCGAGCAATGACATCAAATGAAGCAACGTTGATAAGTCGCACATTAAAAAGTCTGAACTCTGGAAACATTGACGCTAACGCGCTTCCTTCAAATAGTGAATGGTTTGGAGCGGCGACATCACAAATCAAAGATGTAAAAGCAATACTCGACAATATATGGGTACAAGTAAACAAAAATGCGGAAGACATGCACAGCGATGCCTCTTTCGCATTGATACTTACACTTATCATTATTTTTGTTGGCATTGTGGTTATTTCCCTTATTTATCGCGCGCTGTTATACATACTCAACACGCAGCTCACTCGTCTTACACACAACCTCTCAAAAATTGCCGAGAAGGGCGATTTAACGGTTGATGTAGAAATGCAGGTACAAAATGAACTCGGTACAGTGTCTATTGCGATTAATAAAACGATATTGGCATTGAAAGATTTAATCAGGGGGCTAGAGCAGTCTATTGGCGCAAGCGCTCGTCTGTCATCGGAATTAGAAGCATCCTGCACGGAAATGGTACAGGACGCGGGAAAAACACAGCAGCGGTCGCTCAACATTGCTTCAGCATTAGAAGAAATATCGGTAACGAGTACCGATATCGCTAAGTCGGCTTTTGATACTTTAACAGCAAGTAAGTCATTGGATGAACTGGCAATTGAAGCTTTTGAGATTAATGAATCGATTAGAAAAGCGATGAAGCAGTTAGAAGAAGACATGACGCATGTTGAGGAGAACGCCGCGGCGATGGAGAAACAGGTAACTGATATAAGCAGTATACTTGAAACCATAAACACCTTATCAGATCAGACTAACTTACTGGCCCTAAATGCAGCGATAGAGGCAGCCCGTGCAGGAGAGCACGGCAGAGGCTTTGCCGTTGTTGCCGATGAGGTTCGCAAACTCGCGCAGAGCAGTAGAGACGCTTCCGCTCAAATAGCCACACTACTTGCGTCGCTGCAGCAAGCAAGTTTGGTGGTCGTACAAGACGTAAATAAAAATGCGATGGCAGTGAAAAAGTCAGTTGAAATTACAGGAAGTGGGCGAGAAACAGCTGAAAAAGTGAAAGATGCCGCGTCGAACGTAGAGCTTATGGCAAATAATATGTCTGCGGCGGCAGAGCAACAATCTGTTACGACGCAAGAAGTGGCAAAAGATATTGTTGACGTTGAGGCAGCAGCAAAACATGAAGTTGAGTTGGCGCAGGCGTTGTCAGAATTATCTCATTCAATGAAAGAGAACAATTTAGTACTCAGTCGAACTATCGCTAATTTCACAATTGACTGAGTGTGAGTCATCGCTCACTATATTTGTCGTTTAGGGGTTATTACAGTTAATCGCGCAACGACAAGGATTACGATGGCAGACATTGAAACGCTACATTCAAAAATAGTGTACGAAAACAAATGGCTTCGTGTAAGAGAAGATAAAATACGTCGCAGCAGCGGTAATGAAGGTATTTATGGTGTAGTAGAAAAGCCAGACTTTGCCATTATCTTACCTATCGAAGGCGATAAGGTTTACATGGTAGAACAATATCGATACACCATAAAACAGCGCCAGCTTGAGCTACCACAAGGTGCATGGGAGGGTAACCCTGATGTTGATCCTGTGGAGCTTGCAAAGGGAGAACTCAAAGAAGAGACAGGTTTAAGCGCGCAATCTATGGAGTATGTGGGTTTTCAATATTTGGCTTATGGTTTTTGTAATCAGGGTTACCATATCTTTGTCGCTAGAGGTCTAACTCAAGGCACGCAGAAGCTAGATGTTGAGGAAGAAGACTTGCGTGTTGTTTCACTTTCCCTAAATGAGTTAAAAGAAAAAATCATTAAGGGTGAGATAAAGGATGCTAGCACCTGTAACGCGGTGGGCTTAGCCATTCTTAAGGGATTTGTTTAAACACCTTGTTACATTTTTCGACTGTCTTTTTCTTTCTAAGGCGTTAGTTTTTACAGATCTTACCTTAAATTTATTTTGAAAAGAGATATCCATGGCGCTGAACGGACGATTTTCTATTACTCAATGGGATGAAGATACACTTAGTGAAAAATCTGAGGGCATCAAGGTATCTCACGCCAGTATTAAGCAAATCTATTCCGGTGATATGAGCGGCGAGTCTAGCGTCGAGTTTTTAATGTCCTACCAATCGCAGATGACCGCCAAATTTACGGGGTTTGAAACATTTGTTGGCGTGATTAATGGTATGCGCGGCACCATTACCTTTCAGCACAATGGCAAGTTTGAAAACGGTGTTGCTAGTAGCAACTTCGTGTCTATTGAGGAAACTGCTACGGGGGAACTGAGCGGCTTTACGTTCCGAGGTAGCTTCCAATCCGGTGAGTCGGGTAACGCGGACTATACTATTGAGGTGGTTGAGGGATAAGAGGCAAGCCTCTGTCAGTCAACGCCTTTTCCATAAGTTAAAAAAAACGGCGCCATAAGGCGCCGCTAAAAGTTGGGAAACAAACCAAGAAACTAACGATTAGTTTTCGAGTAAACGAGAACCAATTTCTATTTGGCGAGGTTTCTTGGCTTCAGGAATGACTCGCTCCATATCAATATGTAAAAGGCCATTTTCCATATCGGCTGCCAGTACTTTTACGTGGTCGCCAAGTTGGAATTTACGTTCAAAGTTACGCTCTGAAATGCCTTTGTGTAAGAACTTACGTTCTTTACTTTCTTTGTCTTCCGCTTCCGCTTTTTTCGTGCCGGTAATGGTTAATGTATTGTCTTCAACCTGAATAGATACATCGTCTTTACTAAAGCCTGCTATGGCCATAGTGACACGATACTTGTCATCGCCAAGTAATTCGATGTTGTATGGCGGATAAGTGCTTTGCTTCTCAGCACGAGATGCTGCATCGATAAGTGATGCAAGATGGTCAGAACCAATAAATGAACGGTAAAGTGGAGATAGATCGATAGTACGCATAGTCATATCCTCAAAATTAAGCAATATGTTTAAAATTTAAATGCCCCGACTTCGCGGCGGCGGTTTCGTCGACCTGACCTTTCAGCGCCGACAAAACAGATATAGGAGTAGAATGTTTCTTTTCAACTGGAAAAAATCAAAAAAATTAAAAAAATTTTTAAACCTTTGATTTTAAAGTGTTTGTTTTTCAACTTTGTTGCGCCCATTTTTCTTGGCTACATATAGCGCCTCATCGGCATCATTGAGTAGTTGCTCAAAAGAAAAAGATTTATTGTAGGTTGATACACCGAAGCTCGCGGTAATTCGAATTTTCTCACCGTTCGCCGTAAAGGGCGTATCGCACAGTTCGAGTCGCAGCTTCTCAGCAAAATTCATTGCATCTGTCAGCTCACTATTAGGTAATATCACGACAAACTCTTCACCCCCTAAACGTGCGAGTATGTCGCATTTTTTTAGATGAGTACGACAGGTTTTCACAATAAACCTCAAAACCTGGTCTCCGACGTCGTGCCCATATAGATCGTTTATTCGTTTGAAGTGATCGACGTCAAACGTGACTAACGAAAGCGCCGTACCTGCTGCATTGGCTTCTTTGCATAGCATATTGCCTTTTTTGAACGCCCACCTTCGATTGAAGCAGGCCGTGAGAAAATCCGTATTTGCTGCTTTCCTGTAATAATTTCTACCGCGAAGAAGGAAAAAAGCCGCAACAGTTAGCGCAAGTATAATACCGATAAAGACATAAACGATAAGCATTCTGTACTGTTCACGGGCTCGCTGATTCTCAAGTTCAAGTTGCGTCACTTCCAGCTGTTGCTGCAGTATTTCGTTCTCCATTTTATCAATAGTCTGGTTGTGCGTGTAAGCGGTGAGAATGACTTGTCCTTCAATAAGCTCAGATAAGTTTTGGGTATGAAATTTGTCCAGTGCCAATGCTTTTTCAATTAACTCAAGGGCATCTGGCTCACCAGATAGCCCTGTTTTGAGGATATTCAAAATAGATTTATAGCGCGGCAAATTATCCAAGCCATTCGAGACTTGATCCGCATATTCTTTAGCTTGTGAGTATTTTTCCAATTTATATGCATTTAGGCTGAGCTTAAAGTACAACAGGTTAACGAAGCCCGCTTCCACCGTTGTATCTTTGAGAGAGAGTGCTTCTAAATATTTTTGATAAGCTTGCTCGATTTTTTCTTGCTTCTCAAAAATATTGCCTTGTCTACTTGCCGTTACTGCGACTTTCTTTGAAAGCGTTGGCTGAGGAGGTGTTTTGTCTTAACGACATTATTTGTTTTCTAAATTAAGGCGATGAACTGAGCAAAAACAAGCGCATGCGATAATTTTTATAAACTATTTAGCATAACGTTAACTAACGTACCTGTTTATAAATGCTACAATTCACAAAGCAACATAATCCCAATCATACTACTTGAAAAGCCAAATGAAAAAAGAAGTCATTGTATTAAATTGCGGCAGTTCTTCTGTCAAGTTCGCCATTATAGACGCTGATACCGGTATTGCCGGTTTATCTGGTATTGCGGAAAGCCTCGGTAATATTGATGCGAGTTTGTCTTATAAAGTGAACGGTAAAAAGACAACGCTTTCGCTGAGCAAGAACGCGGGGCATACCGAAGCACTTAACGCCATTCAAGAGATCATTTCCAGCACGGGCGTTCAGCCCATCGCTATAGGGCATCGCGTCGTGCATGGCGGAGAGAAATTTAAGCAGGCCGCACTTGTCGATGACAGTGTTTTAAAAGCAATTGAAGATTACGCGAGCATGGCGCCGTTGCATAATATGGCGAACTTGAAGGGCATCGTCACCGCGCAAGCCGCTTACCCAGATTTGCCCCACGTCGCGGTGTTTGATACGTCCTTTTTTCAAACCCTTCCCAAGAAAGCCTTTATTTATGCTTTACCCATGTCGCTTTATCGCGAACATGGCATAAGACGCTATGGCTTTCACGGCACGAGCCATAAATTTATTCTTGATAGCATGGCAAAAATGCTAAATAAGCCTGTTTCAGACACTAGCGTCATCAGTGCTCACTTAGGTAATGGCTGCAGTGTATCGGCTATCGAAAAAGGTCAAGCCGTAGACACAAGCCTTGGGTTTATTCCGCTTGAAGGGCTGGTGATGGGAACGCGCTGCGGCGATTTAGACCCAAGCTTACCTGGAACGCTACAGAAAAAACTGGGCAAAACGGCCGATGAAATCAGCGATTTGTTAAATAAACAGTCAGGACTTCTTGGTATTTCAGAACTAAGCAACGACTGTAGAACCCTTGAAGAAGCTGCACTTGAGGGGCACGAAGGGGCATTGCTGGCAATCGAGATATTCTGCTACCGCCTGGCTAAATACATTGCGGGCTATATGGTAGCCGTGCCTACGTTAGACGCAATTGTCTTTACCGGCGGCATTGGTGAGAACTCGTCGCTTATCAGAGAGACGACCATGGAATATTTCGCTCACTTTGGCATTACTTTAGATGCGCAAAGAAATACTGATGCGCGATTTGGCCAAGGTGGAAAAATTTCTACAGATACAGCGTCAACGGCTGTTTATGTCGTACCTACCAATGAAGAATGGGTAATTGCGGCTGAAGCTGCAACCTTCGCGTAAATTCAATTAGCAACGCCAGCGCTTGTGCGTGGGCAATAGCAGGAGTAACTATGTCTCGTAGAATTATGTTGATCCCCGTAGGTACCAGTGTGGGCCTAACTACGGTCAGCATGGGCCTTGTTCGCGCCATTGAAGAACAAGGCATTAAGCTAAATTTTTTCAAGCCCGTGGCGCAGCCTCGAAGAGGTGATAACGGTGAAGAACGTTCAACCGCGATTATCGCTCATCATGCCAGCGTCTCGCCGATTGCGCCGTTTCAGCTTGACTATGTTGAGCGTATGATTAGCAATGACAGTACCGATGAATTGCTTGAAGAAATCATTGAGCGCTTTGAAGAAAATAGCGAGCAAGAAGCGGTAACGGTGATTGAAGGATTAGTGACAACGCGTCACCACCCTTATGCAGAGCGATTGAATTTGGAAATAAGCCGCGCACTTGATGCTGACATTGTTTTTGTTGCTGTGCCTGGGAATGATACCGTCACTGATATAAACCATCGCCTTGAAATCGTCGTGGATACCTATGGTGGCCATAAAGGGCAGAAAGTCGTGGGCTGTATTTTCAATAAAGTTAACGCGCCATTTGATGAGCATGGCCGACTTCGTGCCGATATTGGCGCCATAGAAGCCCCAGAGCACGATGAAGAGCGCACGCAGGCACTTCGAGAGCTGCCAATATTCAAAAAGGGGTTAAGCTTACTTGGTACGATAGATTGGAGCGCTGATTTAGTGTCTCCTCGCGCCACCGATGTAGCAAAGCACCTTAAAGCGACTTTGCTCAACGAAGGTGAACTCTCGGAGCGTCGTTTGAGCAGTGTGACGTTTTGTGCCCGAGAAATTCATAACATGACACACACCCTTAAACCAGGCGCGTTGCTTGTGATGTCTGGCGATCGCGGCGACGTGTTTGTGTCGTGTTGTCTAGCTGCGTTGAACGGTACCAAGTTAGGTGCACTATTGCTTACTGGTGGCTACCAGCCCGACGAGAATATCATGGCGCTATGCAGTCAAGCTATGGAGACAGGTTTGCCAGTTATGATGGTCAACTCCAACACGTGGCAGACTGCACAAGCACTTCACGCGTTTAATCAAGAAGTGCCGGTTGATGACAGTCAACGCATAGAAAAAGTAATGGTACATACGGCGGAAAGTTTAGATGCCAGTTGGGTTAATTCTCTTACTCAGAAAGTTTCCCGTCAGAAAAAGCTCTCTCCATCAGCGTTTCGTTTTTACCTGACAAATCGTGCACGACAAGTTAATAAGCGGATTGTATTGCCAGAAGGAAATGAACCCAGAACTGTAGTAGCGGCGTCTATTTGTGCTAAGCGCGGTCTTGCACGCCCTGTACTGTTAGGCGACGAAACCGAAATCAGACGGGTAGCGGAACAGCAAGGCGTAGTACTTAGCGATGGTGTGGAAATCCTATCGCCGTCGGCCATAAAGAAAGACTACGTTGAGGGCTTAGTGGCGTTACGTGGTCACAAAGGTGTGACCGAAGTGGTGGCTCAAGAGCTCCTACAAGATAACGTAACGCTTGGTACTATGATGCTTCAGCAAGACGATGTGGATGGATTGGTTTCTGGCGCGGTAAACACCACGGCTAATACTATTCGCCCCGCGCTGCAGTTAATTAAGACAGCTGAAAATGCCTCTTTGGTGTCATCCGTATTTTTCATGTTATTGCCTGACCAAGTTTTGGTTTATGGTGATTGTGCCATTAACCCTGACCCTGACGCTCAGCAGCTTGCCGATATTGCTATTCAGTCTGCAGAGTCTGCACAGATGTTTGGCATTGAGCCCCGCGTTGCCATGATTAGCTACAGTACGGGGTCGTCTGGTGCAGGTAGCGATGTAGAAAAAGTGCGTGAAGCCACCAAAATTGCGCAACGTCTTCGCCCTGATTTACTGATAGATGGCCCGCTTCAATACGATGCCGCGGCCATTGAAAGTGTAGGTAAGAGCAAAGCGCCTAATAGCCCAGTAGCAGGGAAAGCAAACGTATTTGTATTCCCAGACCTAAACACAGGTAACACCACTTATAAAGCGGTACAGCGTAGCTTCGATTTAGTCTGTATTGGCCCGATGCTGCAAGGCATGAGAAAGCCAGTGAACGATTTGAGCCGCGGCGCGTTGGTAGATGATATCGTGTTTACCATAGCCCTCACGGCTATTCAGGCGGCGGGTAACGCATAACGTTACATTGTGAACTACTCGTTCATTGAGTCTATGTTCAAGGCAAAGAAAAGCGGCGCCACTTCAAAGAAGTGAGCGCCGCTTTTTTAGTTCAGTGCGGCCTAAAAAGTGCTCGCTTCGTTACGATCTTTGGCGACGTTTTATCGTTAGCGCACCTACCATCATCATGCTTGTAATAAGCCAAACGCCGAGCTCTTGAAGGTGGTAATACGGTGTAAAACCGCGAGTTGCAACAACAGGCGCTGAAATATTACCGGCCATAAATTGCGGCAAGCGAGCTGTTACTTCACCTTTATGGTTTATAAAGGCGGTAATGCCATTGTTTGTCGCTCTCACAACAGGGCGGCCTAACTCAAGGGCGCGCATCCGTGCAATTTGTAAATGTTGAGCAGGGCCATGTGAGTGGCCAAACCACGCGTCGTTACTTACCGTTATGATCATATCGGTATCATCATAGACATTAGCCATGACCTGATGAGGAAACGCAATTTCAAAACAGATAGCAGGGGCTAAGTGTATGCCGTTTGCTTCAAGGTTCGTCTGCTGATAGTCACCACGAGAAAACGACGACATTGGCAAGTCGAACAAAGGAGCAAGCGGGCGAAGCCAATCTTCAAACGGCACAAATTCGCCTACAGGTAATAGATGATGTTTCGAAAAACGGTTGTTATGAAAATATTGATAATCTGGGTAAGCAGCATCTGGTGTGCGTTTTCCAAGCACAATAAGGTTGTTCCAAGCCTCGTCGGTTTCCCAGTTATAATTAACAATGCCGGTAATAAGGGCCGTGTTCTCTTGAAAGGCTCTTTCGTTAACTTTAGCAAGATAAGGTTGAGCCAATGGCTCAAGCTTTGGAACGGCGGCTTCAGGCCAAATAATCAGGTCGTTATCCCATAGGCTTTCGGTCAGATTCCAATACGTGTCCATGGTGGGACCATCTTGCTCTGGCACCCATCGCAGGCTTTGGGCAATGTTGCCCTGCGCCATGCCTACTGAGTAGGTCTTCTCAGGTGCAACCCAAGTATGTTGCTTAAGTAGGTAGCCGCTAGTAAATAAGCACAGCGCAACCAGCACTGCATTGGCGAACGTTCGTTTATTATGTATTAACGCAAATAGTGTAGCGCTGATAACGATAAGCGCGCTTATTCCTGTTTCACCGATAATCGGCGCGAAGCCTGAAAGCGGACTATCTATCTGACTATAGCCTAACGATAGCCACGGAAAACCGCTTAGCATCCAGCTTCGTAGCCATTCGGTAACCACCCAGAAAAAAGGCAGCACCATGGGCCATAGCTGAGGCGAAAAATATTTTGCGGTAACTTTTGTGGCAAGGGCAGGGTATAACGCGAGGTAGCCGCAAAGTAACGCCATGAGTGTAACGGATGCAACAAGCGGTAAGCCGCCAAAGTCAGCAATACTTACATGAACCCAGCTGATGCCCGCACCAAACCATCCTGCGCCAAACAGCCATCCAGCTAAAAATGGGCGATGTTTTAGCTTTATTACCTGGCGTAGCGCAAGTGCAAGGGCAGGAATCGTTAAAAGCCAAATATTAAAGGGAGCGAAGGCCAGCGTTAAACTTGCGCCGCTTAGTACAAGAAGAAGGTGGGGAGTAAACCGTTTCAGCATTGGCGTCATCTGATCGTGGTTAATAGAATTGTTAAATCAACACAGGGTAAGCACGAACAGATCGAGCAGCCCTGTGCTGAAACAGAAGCAAGTTTGCGCTACTTCACTATTCGAGTGAAGGCACTGAAACCTTAAGTTGAATAAGTCGTCGTTTATCTGAGTTAGTCACTTTAAACTGAATATCGCCAATGGTGATTTCATCATTGGTTTCAGGCATATGACCAAACGCTTTAAGCACAATACCACCAATGGTGTCGGCTTCTTCTTCACTGAACTTGGTTTCAAAAAACTCGTTAAAATCATCAACAGGCGTCAGCGCTTTTACCGAGTAGGTAGACTTGTTTAATGGGCGAATATCGTCCGTACCGTCTTCTTCAGTATCGTATTCGTCTTCGATTTCACCCACGATGATTTCTAAGATATCTTCAATGGTAACAAGGCCCGATACGCCGCCATACTCGTCTACCACAATGGCCATGTGATAGCGCTGTTGACGAAACTCTTTAAGCAAAACGTCCACACGTTTGCTTTCTGGCACAATGACCGCAGGGCGCAAAATGTCTTTTAAGTTAAACTCTTTTTCTGCATTGAAAGCAAACGCAAGTAAATCTTTAGCAAGCAAGATGCCTTCAATGTGATCTTTGTCTTCGCTGATAACAGGAAAACGGGAGTGGGCAGATTCGAGCATAAGTGGTAGAAACTCTTCTACCTTTTTCTCTACATCTATGGTGGTCATTTGAGCGCGAGGGATCATGATGTCCCTCACTCGCATCTCATTGACGCCTATCACCCCTTCGATCATTTCGCGGGTTTGTGGGTCAATGATTTCGTTATGTTCCGCATCAGTAATAACTGATACCAACTCTTCTTTACTTCTCGGCTCGCCAGAAATTGAATTTTTTAGTTTATCTAACCAACTCTTGCCTGATGAGCCGTTGGTAGAGTGAGGATTATCGTCGCTCATAATATCCGTTTTATTGTTAGTTCAACGCCAACGTTAAAATGGTTCTTGCTGGCCGTCAATGGTTTATTGTTATTAAGTATTGAAGTGTTTATATAACAATTGTTTAAGATCAATATTCAATCGTTAACTTCGTAGGGATTATCAATGCCAAGGCGCGCAAGAATATCAATTTCCTTGCTTTCCATTTCCTCGGCTTCTGCATCATCAATATGGTCATATCCCATCAAATGCAATAGCCCATGAACCGTCATGTGCGCGTAGTGATCGCTCACTTTTTTCTGCTGTTCGTCTGCTTCGCGGCTAATAACCGGGGCACAGATAACCAGGTCGCCTAATAAGTTAATTTCAATACCTGGAGGTGCCTCAAAAGGGAAAGACAAAACATTCGTTGGCTTGTCTTTCCCGCGGTATTCACTATTTAAACTTTGGCTTTCGGCTTCGTCAGTAAAGCGAATCGTCACTTCTTGCTCGCTTAATCCTTCGTATTGCAAAACAGCATTCGCCCAACGCTCGAGTTCGGAAGGTGAGGGGATGGCTGCTAAAACAGCTTCGTCACCTTCAAACGCTTGTTGCACATCAACAATGGCGGTCACGATGCGCTGTCGTCTTTCGTTTGCTCAGAGCTGTGAGCCGACTGTTCACGTTGAAGTCGCAATGCTTCTTCTTTACGTTCTTTGCGCAGTCGTTCTTGTTCGGCGTCATGCAGTTCATAAGCTCGAACAATACGTGCAACCACAGGGTGGCGAACCACGTCTTCAGCGTTGAAGAAGTTAAAAGAAATGTCATCCACTTCGCTCAACACTTCGATAGCGTGGCGTAGACCTGATTTGGCACCGCGAGGTAAGTCTACCTGTGTAATGTCACCGGTGATGACTGCTTTTGAATTAAAGCCAATACGGGTTAAGAACATTTTCATTTGCTCTACCGTTGTGTTTTGGCTTTCATCCAAGATAATAAAGGCGTCGTTTAGTGTACGACCACGCATATAGGCAAGCGGCGCAACTTCAATAACATTGCGCTCCATCAGCTTTTCTACTTTCTCGAAGCCCAACATCTCAAACAGGGCGTCGTAAAGAGGGCGCAAATATGGGTCAACTTTTTGCGATAGATCCCCAGGCAAAAAGCCCAGCTTTTCACCCGCTTCCACCGCTGGTCGGGTAAGCAAAATACGGCGAATTTCTTGGCGCTCAAGTGCATCAACAGCAGCAGCCACAGCCAGATAGGTTTTACCTGTACCGGCGGGGCCAATACCAAAGGTGATATCGTGGTTAATAATATTCGCCACGTACTGCGCTTGATTTGGATTGCGCGGCTTAATAACACCGCGCTTCGTTTTGATGTTCACCTCTTTGCCATAGCCGCCTGTGGCGTCTTTTTCAATAACGCGGGCTTCTTGAATGGCAAGGTGGACCTGTTCGGCCTCTAGCTCAGGAATTCGGCCCTTGATAGGCTGAGTTTCTATGTAAAGAAGCTTAAGTAATTCGCTAGCACTTTTTATTTGCTGCGGTTCACCCAACACCTTGAACGCGTTATTTCGGTAGGTAATTTCTACGCCTAACCTGCGCTCAATTTGTTTAATGTTGTCATCAAAGGGGCCACATAAACTCGACAAGCGTTTGCTATCTGCCGGCTCTAAATCAAATTCGTTACTAACCAATGTACTCAAGCTGCTTTTTTCCTCGCTTTAAAATGTAATTAGGCTGGGTTAAATTGACCCACGCCAAGATCGTCAGGCAAATCTGCCTGATGCTTTGCCATGATAGATTGGGGCGAAACGGCAACACGCAACCCCATTTCGCTTTCTCTGCGCACAACTTCACCACGAAGTGAATTGGTGAACACGTCTGTAATGTTGACATCAACGAATTCGCCAATCATGTCCGGCGTGCCTTCAAAGTTCACTACACGGTTATTCTCTGTACGTCCAGAAAGCTCCATTGGGTTTTTCTTAGACGGACCTTCAACCAGAATTCGCTGTTCCGTACCAACCATATGGCGAGCAATACGAAGAGCTTGTTGCGTAATACGCTGTTGTAGTAGATGAAGGCGTTGTTTCTTCGTTTCTTCGCTTACATCATCCACAGCGTCGGCAGCAGGCGTACCTGGGCGAGCGCTGTAAATAAAGCTGAAACTAAGGTCGTAATCGACCGCCTGAATCAAATCCATGGTGGCTTCAAAATCGGCGTCGGTCTCACCTGGGAAACCAATAATGAAGTCGCTCGACAAGCTAATGTTCGGGCGAATTTTCTTCAGCTTACGCATTTTTGATTTGTATTCTAAAGCCGTATGACCACGCTTCATCAAGTTCAATATACGGTCAGAGCCACTTTGAACAGGCAAGTGCAGGTGGTCTACTAACTCTGGAATAGACGCGTATGCTTCAATAATATCGTCAGTAAATTCAACCGGGTGAGAGGTGGTATAGCGAATTCTGTCGATACCGTCGATAGCGGCAACTAATTCAAGTAGTTCAGAGAAACGACAAATTGTACCGTCGTAGTTTTCACCGCGGTATGCATTTACGTTTTGACCTAAGAGGTTTACCTCACGAACGCCTTGCCCAGCAAGCTGTGCTATTTCCAATAACACATCGTCAACAGGACGACTTACTTCTTCACCACGGGTGTATGGCACTACGCAGAATGTGCAGTATTTTGAACAGCCTTCCATAATTGAAACGAACGCTGTTGGGCCTTCAGCGCGTGGCTCAGGCAGGCGGTCAAATTTTTCAATTTCCGGGAAGCTTACGTCAATTACAGATTTTGCGCCGCCCTGAAGTTGATTAATCATTTCAGGCAAGCGGTGCAGTGTTTGGGGGCCAAACACTAAATCTACAAATGGCGCGCGTTGGCGAATAGTATCGCCTTCTTGAGAGGCCACACAGCCGCCCACGCCGATAATAAGTTCTGGTTTGTCTTGCTTAAGGTTTTTCCAACGGCCCAGCTGATGAAACACCTTTTCTTGTGCTTTTTCACGAATAGAGCAGGTGTTAAGCAAGATGATGTCAGCTTCTTCAGCGCTTTCTGCAGCACTGTAGCCATGCGTCGAGTCTAGTAAGTCTGCCATTTTCTCCGAGTCATACTCGTTCATTTGGCAGCCCCAGGTTTTGATATACAGCTTTTTAGTCATAACAACTATTCGATAACCTGTTAATGTTCCTGTAAGTGAAAGCAGTATTACCTGTGTTTAGCTAGGTGACTGGGCAGAATATGCGTTTACATATGGCGCTTAAGTCGCCCTTGCAAAAAACACCGGAAATGTCAGTTACAGGAAGATGTTCAAAATAGCCGCATATTTTACCTGTTATGCAAACATATTCCCAGTGTCTTACGACGATTCGTTAAGAATTGATCTAGGGCAAGCCAGTTCTACGTTTTACTTCACACTGCTTTGTGTTTTAAGACATAATGCAAGTGCGTGTTTTAAGGAGAGTAAATGGTCGATTTTTGTATAAATGGTGGCGGGATGGTGGGTGCTGCACTGGCACTCGGACTTGCGCAGCAGCATTTCAAGGTAGTGGTAATTGAGCCTTATTTACCGGCCCCATTTAACCCCGAGGATGGGCCTGACTTAAGGGTTTCAGCTATCAGCGAAGCGTCGGTCACGCTGCTAAAAGCCTTGGGTGCTTGGGACTACATTGCTGCCATGCGCGTTAAACCCTACACCGGTCTTAGCGTGTGGGACGACCCTTCCCATCGAACAGATTTCACTGCGCAAAGTATCGACATGCCGCAATTGGGCTTTTTTGTGGAAAACCGATTGTTGCAGCTGGGATGCCATCAGGCACTCCAGCAGTGTGACAACGTTGAGCTTATCACTGGTCAAATTGTGCAAGATATTCAGTTAGCGAATACGGCAAAGGTCATGCTCTCAAACGGCAGAATCATTGAAGCCAAGTGGCTTGTTGGCGCAGATGGCGCAAACTCTCAGGTAAGACAAGCGGCCGGTATTGGCACCACAGGTTGGCAGTATGCCCAACAGGCAATGGGTATCACAATCAAAATGCAAAAGCCTGTAGAGCCTGTGACCTGGCAGCAGTTCACATCGAGCGGCCCCAAAGCGTTTCTGCCTATGTTCGACAATTACGCCTCGCTTGTGTGGTACGACACGCCCGATGAACTTAAACGTCTAAAAAGCTTAAAAGCCAGCCAGCTTGAAAGTGAAATTCTTAAAACGTTTCCCAACGAATTAACTCAACATGGCAATAGCTTTTTAGTTATTGATAAAGCTATTTTTCCGCTTACCCGTTCTCATGCTAATCACTATGTTAAAGGTTGCTGTGCGTTAATTGGCGATGCAGCTCACACCATTAATCCACTTGCCGGACAGGGTGTGAACTTAGGTTTTAAAGATGTAGAGACCTTTCTTTCGGTGTGTGCTGAATTTAAACCTATTGGTAACGGCAACCCTTCGTCGCTCACCGATAGCGTATTTTCGCAAGAACTCATCAGCACCTATGAAAGGCCTAGAAAGCGAGATAACTTGGTGATGATGACGGCAATGGACGGGTTTTATACCTTGTTTAGCAATGACGTTACCCCCATTAAATGGATAAGAAACAAGCTTCTTTCTGTGGCGCAGCGCGTAGAGCCTGCTAAACAAGAAGTGCTCAAATATGCGATAGGGATACGATAATGGAAGTATTAATTTTACTCGCTGTGTTGTTCGGTGCACTAGCATTAATAGTGCCGCTAATAGAACGTTCTAAAATGCGCATCAGCAATGAGGATGCAGCCAAATGGGCCAAGTGGATTTGGCCCTTAATGGGAATTTTGCTCATTGTTCAGCTATTGCGTTTGCTGTTTTCATAAATTAACCTGACTAATGTGTGTTTAACGGCCATTGACCCTTAATATCTAACAGAACTTTATCTATCATTTGAGTGATAGGTTCATCGTCGTCTTGCACTACTGCAAACGCGCGTAAACCCACAAATTGATTTTGAAGCCACTCCGCAGCCAGTTTCGCTGGTGTCTGTTCAGGCAGTTCACCGTTTTCAATACAGGCTTCAATAATATCTCTAAAACCAGTCTTTAGGGTTTGCATACTCTCAAGTACTGCTTTTTTGGCTATATCACCGATGATATCTAATTCAGCAATAGACTTTACCAGTAAGCATTGGCGCATGTAGCGTTGCTCGTCGGGGCCAGTTAACGCTGTTTCAAAAAAATGATAAAGCGCGCCAAGCGGCGACTCAGCTTCTGCCACCTGCTTTAGGCGCTTTGCGCTGTTTTGTGCATAGTTTTCTACAACGAGCTTGAACAAACCTTCTTTACTTTGGAAGCGCGCATAGATACTGCCCGGGCGCATATCCAATGCCTGTTGAATATCGCGCATACCTGCTGCCTGAAAGCCTCGTTGCCAAAAAAGCGCAGTGGCTTTTTCAATAACGTCATCGTGGTCATATTTCATTGCTGCATACCTTATACGTGAATATTTTGAACAGGTGTTCAATTGTCGCTTGAACGATCGTTCAAGTAAACCTATTATTGCTGCCATAACGAGTTGTGAGAAGCGCATAGCGCTACTCAAGTTTTTGTTCACATCAATAGGAGAGTGACATGAGCGATTTTACTTTACATACGAAAGAAACTGCACCAGAAGCAGCAAAGCCACTCATTGATAATTCTGTAAGTGCATTTGGTATGTTGCCAAACTTACACGCGGTAATGGCAGAGGCTCCAACGTTACTGGAAGGTTACCAAGTACTTCACAAGCTAGCGCAAGACACATCGTTTAATGCAGAAGAGCTAACGGTAGTATGGCAGGCCGTAAATGTTGAGCATGCCTGTCATTACTGTGTACCGGCGCATACCGGCATTGCGAAAAGCATGAAAGTGCGCGATGACTTAATTGAAGCGTTACGTAACGATGAAACTTTGTCTGATAGCAAGCTGAATACCCTTAAAGAGACTGTGCTTGCCCTTACTCGCGGCCGAGGCAATGTTGACAATGCGCAGTTAGATGCGTTTTATGCTGCTGGCTATAAACATCAGCAACTTCTTGAAATTATTCTTATACTGGCGCAAAAAGTAATGAGTAACTATACCAATCACTTAGCCGAAACACCGGTAGATGAGCCTTTCAAACAATTTGAATGGTCACCCAAGTAATGTGAGTTCGACTCTATAGGAACGGAAGCCTAGCTTCCGTTTTTCATTTTAAGCTAGCGTGCCGGTTTACCAATATTTTGAGTCTAGATAACTGTGCGCTAATCAACGCAGCTTTTCAAAAGAAATGAGAGCGTTTTCAAAAGCTTAACGTTTAAACCTCATGAAGCTAAAGGCAGTTGGGGGCTTAATTCTGCTACGGTTTCAATTGCAACCAATTCTTCATAACCTTTCTGCTGCAGCAGCGCTTTCAAATCTTCGCAGCTGCTACATTTATTGTTCTTGGCGATAGCCACCGCTTCGATGAAACAAGAAAGATGAGTCATAGATTGTGCTTGTGTCATGGTCTACTTCACTTCTAGGTTGACTAAATTCGATACTGGCACTTTTAAAATAAAATATGGCTTAACCTGAAGTCACAATTGTGACAACACTGTGATGTTTCTATGAAAAAACAAAGCGAAAGGTTCAATATTTCTTGTAATGTATATACATAAGATATACATTTTCAAATCGAATGAAGTAGCCTGATCTTGTTGAGAGTCAAAATGTCTGAGAAAAACAATAAGAAGAAAAAAAAGAATAGTCAGATGATTATTCGTATTAACGATGAAGAACGGGCGCAATTTATTGAACTGTGCGAAGCATTAGATACGTCTGCTGCTCGCGAAGTAAGACGCTTCATTCGAGAATACATCGCAAAACACAGCGAACAATAAACGCTTTACTAAACGTAACGTTCGTAAAATAAACATTGCTACTAATGCTAAGGATTGAAATCATGGCGAAGAAAAAAGAGCTAAAAAAAGAAATCAAAGCAACAAAAGCTAAAATTGCGAAGCAAGAAGGGAAGCTGAAAAAACTGAAGAAGAAGCTTAAAAAAGTCTAACTTCCTCACTGTAAAAAGGTATCAAACGCGTTCTTGATAGAGCGCTTTTTGTACGTTGCGGATTGTGTTTTCGTGAATGTGCGCAAGGCGCGCTTGTCCTTATTAAAACGCTTAATTTCACTGCAATAGATAATTCCGTCACTTCATCTTTAAAAATCTACCCGTCGTCGATATTAAGGCATAATTACAACTTTAGTATTGTGCGAGCGAATCTATTTGTGATTTACTCAGCCCGAAAGCACGCGATGCTTTTCATTTCTAATAACAATAAGTCTGATCAGACAATCTGGCGTTTAGCAGTACCCCAACAACAGAATTAACATGTTGCACTGAGCGTTAATCAACGATTTCAAGTGCAAAGTGACTCACTTCAATAAGCAAAATTTTAAAAGAATTCAGGAACAACACAATGCAACAGGCAAAATTTAACGCTTCTGCTTTTAAGCTTTCCCTTATTGCTTCTGCGATAGCGGGAATGCCTTTTTCTACGTCGGTTCTTGCACAAGAGCAAGCTTCTGTTGATGAGCAAGATGTCGAGCAAATTCAAATTGTAGGTTCTCGTCGTGTTGGCCGCACTGTTAATGACTCTCCAGTGCCAATCGATATCATTGATGCATCCTCGATAGAAGCGACGGGCCTAACTGAAACCAACATGATTTTAAATCAGTTACTGCCAAGCTTTAACTTTCCTCAACCCTCTATTACCGACGGTACTGACCACGTGCGTCCGGCACAGCTTCGTGGCTTAGCACCTGACCACACCTTGGTGTTGGTAAACGGTAAGCGCCGCCATACCTCAGCGCTTCTTAACCTTAATGGATCGGTAGGGCGTGGTTCTTCGGCGGTAGATTTAAATGCCATTCCAGCCAATGCGATTAAACGCATTGAAGTATTGCGAGACGGTGCGGCGGCGCAATACGGTTCAGACGCTATCGCCGGTGTAATCAATATTGTCTTAAAAGATGCGGTTGAAGGCGGCGAAGTTTCAGCGACTTACGGTGCTAACGTTACCTCAATGAACGGTGTACCAAATCTTGAGGGCGTAAGTGTTGGTGCCGACGGAAATTTAGCATTTAATGAGGGCGGTGACCGTGAAGTAACCGATGGTCAAACTTTCACCCTTCGAGGCAATGTGGGCTTTGAGTGGGGCGACGACGGCTTTGTTAACGTGTCTGGTGAATATCGCGACCGCGGCCAAGCAAATCGCGCAGACTACGATCAGCGCGAAAACTATGCGCGGGATGCTGAGGGCAACATAGATCCACGTGAACTTACGGTTAATCGCTATAACCACGTTTACGGCAACGGTGAAGTAGAGGACTACGCGCTGTTTATTAACGCGGGTAAAGCGCTAACTGACAGCGTTGAGTTTTACACTACAGCCGGCTACAGCACTCGAGACTCTCTTGGCAGTGGTTTTTATCGTCGTGCGCAGGACTCGCGTAACATTGTTGAGATTTATCCAGATGGTTTCTTGCCTTCTATTCAAACCGACATTACCGATATGTCGCTTATCGCTGGCATTAAAGGTTATGGGGATGTCTGGAATTATGACCTGTCACTGACTCACGGTGGTAACGAGCTAGAATACGGCGTAGTAAACACATTAAATACGTCACTTGGCCCAACAAGCCAAACTGAGTTTGACGCAGGTACGCTTGAATACAACACGACGATTGTGAATGCAGACGCGTCACGATTGGTTGATACGGGTTTGTTCTACAGTGAAATGAACTTTGCAATGGGGGCCGAATACCGTCACGAAAGCTACGAAATAACTGCGGGTGAAGAAAACTCTTACATTCAAGGAACCTTTGGGCCTAGTGGCGCTGTTACAGACCCTGTGGACGGTCCATTTGGCGCAGCGGGTTCGCAAGTTTTCCCTGGCTTTACCCCAGAGTCAGCAGGTGACAATAGCCGCCACAACTACAGCTTTTACGTTGATTTAGAAGCCGATGTTGTAGAAAACTGGAACGTGGCTGTAGCAGGACGCTTTGAAGATTATTCTGATTTTGGCAGTACATTTAACTGGAAGATGTCGCACCGAGTAACCCTCAGCGATGCATTTGCCCTTCGCGCGTCAGTGTCAACCGGCTTCAGAGCACCATCACTACAGCAGCAGTTCTTTACCTCTATTGCGACGGTATTCGTTGACGGCGAGCCTACCGAAACAGGCACGTTTGCGCCATCAAGTGATGTAGCACAAGTATTAGGTAGCCCAGGTTTAGATGCAGAAGAGTCGAATAACTACAGCGCAGGTTTTACTTACTCGCCGACAGCCGACTTCAACTTAACCGTAGATTTCTATCGAATTGATATTGATGATCGTATTGTGTTGTCTAACAACCTATCGGGCGATGCAATAGAGGCATTACTTGAGGGAACCGGCGCTAACCAAGCGCGTTTCTTCTTAAATGCTATCGATTCACGCACACAGGGTGTGGATATTGTCTCTACTTATACGCTAAATACCGCGGATTACGGTGCGTTTAACTTTAACGCAGGGGCTAACTTTAATGATAATGAAGTGACAAATATCATTGATGCGCCAGATGTTCTACAAAACGCTGGCTTTGATCAAGATAACTTGTTCAGCGATGTGGAACTTCGTCGTTTTGAAACCGCTTCACCTGACAGCAAAGTGAACTTAGGTGTAACGTGGAATTACGACCGCTATACAACAACGCTGCGTACCACCCGTTACGGAGAAGTGGAAGACCCATCATCGGTTGAGGCACGAAACGAAATCATTCCATCTGAGTGGATTACAGACTTAGACGTTCGCATTGCGCTAACAGAAGGATTGACCGTGTCTGTGGGGGCCAACAACCTCTTTGATGTGTATCCTGAAACAACTCGCGAACTGGTTGATGATGTAACCACGTTCTCGCGCTTGTTCCCGTATTCAGGCTTCTCGCCTTACGGTTTTACTGGACGTTTTGTTTACGGAAAAGTGTCGTATAGCTTTTAAGTAGTATTTCTTTCTAACGAGTAGAGAGCCAGTTGATTCACAGTCAACTGGCTTTTTTGTGTTTTACTTAGTAGTTTTTTCAAAAGTAACCGTGCATCGATGCTCATCTAGCAGCGCAAAATCTTCTTGAGGAATAAAAGCGTCATAATCACGCTGAAGCTTAACTTGGGCTTCCTTACGAATTTTGCTGCGGCGAATGGCTGTCACAAAATTGCGCATCTCATGATGATTAGTGAGTTCAAGCTCAGGAACGGCGACAGGGGTTCCGCCATCATCTTTGGCAACCATAGTGAAGAAGCTATTATTAGTGTGCTTTACCTCATTGGTTTTGATGTTTTCTGTAGTGACTTTTATTCCCACAACCAAGGATGTGTTTCCCACATAATGAACGGTCGCATCTAAATGAAGTAAATCGCCAACCTCAACAGGCTGCAGAAATTCAACGCCATCAACAGTAACAGTTACGCAATAGGCCCCCGCGTGTTTACTTGCGCAGGCATAGGCGACCTTATCCATTAACGATAAAATGACACCGCCATGTACCTTACCACCAAAATTAGCAAAAGAAGGCACCATTAATTCAGTGAGTCTTGTTCGTGAAAAAGCGACACTACGTGCAGTCATAAACACCCTTATTGTTATTAATCTTGAAAACGGTGGGGAGCGTAGCTATATCAACGCTAGTTTTTACACTAACACACTTTTTAAGGAATGGTTTTGTCACAAACGCATTTTTATCAACCAAAAGAAGGTCATGGCCTGGCTCACGATCCTTTCAACGCGATAATCGCGCCACGTCCTATCGGGTGGATTTCTACAAAATCGAAAGCGGGTGTGTTAAATCTTGCCCCGTACAGCTTTTTTAATGCTTTGAACTACACGCCACCGATTATTGGCTTCTCTGTGGTGGGCAGTAAAAAAGATTCGCTGGTAAACGTTCAGGAAATAGGTGAGTTTTGTTGGAATCTTGTATCGGAAGATTTGGTTGATGCAATGAATACAACAAGCAAGCCGCTCGCGCCTGAGGAGAGCGAGTTCGACCATGCAGGGCTTCAAACCATAGACAGTGAAATTGTGCAGGTTCCCCGCGTGAAAGCGAGTAAGGTGAGCATGGAATGTAAACTTACCGACGTGGTACAGCTAAAGTCAGCCTCAGGTGAGGCAGTGAATAGTTGGTTTATTATGGGCGAAGTCGTAGGCGTACACATTGATAAGGCTCTTATCAATAACGGTGTTTACAGTACGCTTAAAAGTGCGCCAGTGAGTCGTGGCGGTGGTCGTGGTGACTACTACACTCTATCCCAAGACAACTTTTTCGAAATGTTAAGGCCAGAATAGCGGTCTTTAATAAGCGGGCGACAACGCGCCATTACCAACCGGTGATCTAGATGTTAAATATGAATTTTAATGAACGCCTTGCTATTAATACGCAGGTGCAAGAGTGGCAAGCATCACCTTCGTCAACCGTGTGGCGTAAACCTCTGGAGCGTGAGGCGAGAGAGTCTGGCCACACTACTAGCGTGGTGAAGTATGAACCAGGCGCTAGCTTTAAGCAGCACAGCCATCCGTATGGTGAAGAAATTTTTGTACTTGAGGGCGTGTTTTCCGATGAGCACGGAGATTACCCCGCAGGCACTTACCTGCGTAACCCTCCAGGCAGTAAGCATAGCCCGTTTAGCAAAGAAGGCTGTGTGATTTTAGTGAAGCTGAATCAGTTTGATAAGCGCGATTTGGCTGAGGTTAGGGTAAACACGAACACTGTAGGATGGCTGCAAGGGCAGGGCGGTTTACAAGTGATGCCGCTACACAGCTTCGAGCACGAGCACGTAGCGCTTGTTAAGTGGCCAAGGGGCGAAGTATTTAAACCCCATAAACACTTCGGTGGCGAAGAGATTTTTGTACTATCAGGTACGTTTAAAGATGAACACGGCGAATATCCTAAAGGTACATGGATTCGAAGCCCGCATATGAGCCAGCATCATCCTTACGTGGACGAAGAGACAGTGATATGGGTAAAGACCGGGCATTTGCCAGTGGCGTTGTAAGCTGACATCGCTGTATTTTTTGCAGGTGGCCAAAGCACGCCTTTCTATAGCTGTCTAGCGTCACAAACAAGAAAGGCTAACCCGAGGTTAGCCTTTCTTGCACATATGACTGAATGGCGCGTCGTTATTAATCCCACACACCATCTTCTGACTTGCCTTGTATTTCGCAGTCACCCACTCTGTATTCCATGTTGGCGCCACTGTCTTTTTTCTTAAAGTAGTCTTTGCTGATAGACACAATGGTTGGGGTCATCCATACGATAGCGATAATGTTAATTACCGTCATCAAACCTAACGCCATATCGGCCATGGCCCATACCTGAGGAAGTGCTGCCTGTGCACCCCAGTAGATCATGCCTAAATAACCAATGGTGTAGACTGCACGGCCTACTTTGTTATCCAGCTTGAACATGTGTAGGTTACTTTCGCCATAAGCGTAGTTTGCTACTACAGATGTGAATGCAAATAAGCTGATGGCGGCTGCCACAAAGTCAGTACCGCCTTCGCCTAGGTGGCTACTCATGGCGTCTTGGGTTAGGCGTATGCCTTCCATTTGATCAGAGCTTGAACCGCCGGCAAGTAGAATGATAAACGCAGTAGATGTACACAGCACCAGTGTATCTAAGAAAACGCCTAGCATCTGAATGTAACCTTGCGATACTGGGTGATTAGGGTTTGGAACGGCACTTGCCGCGGCGTGGGGTACAGAGCCGCTTCCTGCTTCATTTGAATACAGGCCGCGCTGGATACCATTTTTAATGGCCGCGCCCAGCGCACCAGCGCCCGCCTCTTGTAAACCAAATGCTGATTTAACAATGTCGAGCAGCATAGCAGGAAGCTCTGAAATATTAATAAACGTGATAGCCAGTGCCACAAGCACATAGCCTATGCCCATGAAGGGCACCACAAACTCGGCAAAGCGGGCAATGCTCTTAAGGCCGCCCACTACAATCAATGCCGCTAACGCAATAATGGCTAGCCCTACATATTCGCTTGGGAACGCGTATGCGTTGTTTAATGCATCGGTGATAGTGTTGGCTTGAACGGCACTGAAGACAAAACCATAACCAAAGAATAAACAAAGTGAAAACGCCACTGCAAGCCAAGTTTTATTCAGACCTTGTTTGATGTAGTAAGCTGGGCCGCCACGAAACTCGCCGTTTTCGTCACGTACTTTGTATAGCTGTCCTAACACGCTTTCAGCAAAGCCGGTCGCCATGCCTAATAGAGCAATCATCCACATCCAAAAAATAGCGCCAGAACCACCTAGCGATATAGCAACGGCCACGCCCGCGAGGTTACCGGTGCCCACGCGAGCTGATAAGCTCGTGCATAAGGCCTGGAATGAACTGATCCCGTCTTTTGTTGAGGTGTTGCTGCCTTTAAGCAGGCTGAACATATGGCCGAAGTGTCTGAGCTGCACACCGCCAAGTTTCACTGTGAACCAAATACCACATGCCAGCAGCATGATGATAAGTACTTGGCCGTCTCCCCAAAGAATATTATTAACTAATGAAACGAATTCGTTTATCACGCACTTTCCTTCGTTATTGTTTTAATGGCTGCTCGGTGTGTAAAAATGAACTGAACATGACAGGTGCGTTGTCAGAACAAATGCTTCGGCTTGAACAAACACGTATTTGCTAAACCTTAGAATAAGCCGAGCTTTATCGATAAAGCACCAATACTAGCACGACAATTAAATGATTGGACAATGAAAACGTACTGAAACTATGACGTTTTATGCTCGTATATAGCAAATTTATTCATTAATACCAATCCGCATAGATAATTGCCCACTCAGAAGGCGCTGGCAAGTTTCCTAGCGAAGCGTGGGAATGCAGGAATGGCTGTTCCCTTTTAAATTCCCAGAATGAAGCTAGGAAGCTTGCCAGACCTTCCCGTAGGGCGAGTTTAAAATGTCCGTACTCTTTGTTGTGTCACCTTGATGTAGAACGACTATACCTGCGGCAACACGCCGCGATTACGAACATTTTAACTCTCGCTGAGTGGGTAATTATCTATGCGGACTGGTATAATGGCAGGGAAGCATTTATCACATTGAAAGCGAATACAAACGAAAAAGCCGCTCAAAAGAGCGGCTTTTTCAAGAATTTGGCTGGGGTAACAGGACTCGAACCTATGAATGGCGGGATCAAAACCCGCTGCCTTACCAACTTGGCTATACCCCAATATTGGTGCGGAAGGAGAGACTTGAACTCTCACGCCGTGAAGCACTGGAACCTAAATCCAGCGTGTCTACCAATTCCACCACTTCCGCAATGTAGACGTCCAATTAAGGATAATATAAAAGTTGGTGGCTACGGCGAGATTCGAACTTGCGACCCCATCATTATGAGTGATGTGCTCTAACCAACTGAGCTACGTAGCCTAACTTTTATTTTCAATAAAAAACCGCTCTATGAGCGGCTTCTCAAGAATTTGGCTGGGGTAACAGGACTCGAACCTATGAATGGCGGGATCAAAACCCGCTGCCTTACCAACTTGGCTATACCCCAATTGGTGCGGAAGGAGAGACTTGAACTCTCACGCCGTGAAGCACTGGAACCTAAATCCAGCGTGTCTACCAATTCCACCACTTCCGCGTAGACGCTAGCTATAATAGTCATTCAAAAAAGAATGGCTGGGGTAACAGGACTCGAACCTATGAATGGCGGGATCAAAACCCGCTGCCTTACCAACTTGGCTATACCCCAGTCGTGGTGCGGAAGGAGAGACTTGAACTCTCACGCCGTGAAGCACTGGAACCTAAATCCAGCGTGTCTACCAATTCCACCACTTCCGCTTAGCTAGACTTTCCTAAAAGAGATAATTGAGAATTGGTGGCTACGGCGAGATTCGAACTTGCGACCCCATCATTATGAGTGATGTGCTCTAACCAACTGAGCTACGTAGCCTTGCTATTCTCTTCCCTCTCAGGAAGTGGCGCGTATTATGCGTATATGACTCGCTACCGTCAACCCCTTTTTTACTAACTTTTTTTAAATGCTCATTAAGTGTGCGCATTAGGGTGAAATACGCACAAAAAGCCGTGAAATTGAACAACTTGCACCGGTTAAAGCACCTATTTACCATGTTTTATTACTGGATTTTGTTTGGTAATAACACACGTCAATAGGGCGCGGACCATAGGCATTGTCATGAAAAAACGGGTTATCTAAGTTTTTTCCCGTGTTTGTCCGTTTTTGGTATTCTTCATGATGCGGTGTTTGTAAAAAATAGGGCGTGGCGGTATTTGCATGTACAAAAGCCTGCTTTATTTTACTTTCTTGCGTGATGTCATCTAGTACGCCACCTGTGTCTCTATTCCCTCTTGGTAATTTTTGAAGCGCATCTATACCTTGCACTACGCGGCCTATAACCGACATATTTCTGTCTAAGTGGCGCGGCGCTTGGCCAATGACAATATAAAACTCTGTGCTGGCAGTGTCTTTTTCACTATTGCGGGCAAACGCCACAACGCCCGGGCAGTGAAGTCCCCACATTTCTTGACGATTGTTATCGACTCCCACAGGGAACCCATCTAAAAAGCCGGTATTCGGCGCAAACATATCCTTGGTTTCTACCAGGTTTACATTGCTATTAAGCGGCTGGGTGAACTCTGCTTTCATTGGGCTTAGAATAGATGGCGAGAATTTATTGGCATCGTGAGTATCGTTGCTGCCGGCCTGTGCGACAAAACCGTCCACTACGCGATAAAACGCCTGTTCATTATAAAAGCCCGCTTCAATCAAGGCTTTAAATCTTGCGACATGTGTTGGTGCAAGGGTAGGGTGGAGCGCAATAACCACATCACCATACGCTGTCTTAAAGGTCACAGTATTACCCTGAGGTACTTGATACCAACTTGCGTTATTACTATGAAGTCTAGCGTTAAGTGCAAGTGCAGGTATTTTTTCTTTCACATTACTGCTTACTGACGTGGAGTGATCTTGGTTATGCGTGTTGTCGACGTCAGCAAGGGCAAAGTTAGTCATCAAACCTACTGCTGCGAAAATAAGCGGTACGGCTTTATTTGAAAATGTACGTGTAGTGGTGTTTGTAGACGTTTTCTTTAACGTGCTGCGGGGGCGCTTGAAATACATTTTAGATCCCTTTTCGTTTTTATTATTTTATATCAGGCTAGGCGGCGCTTCACAATTACCCGCCAGAAACAAAAAAGCCACCCGGAGGTGGCTTTAAAAAGAATACATCACTACATCTAAAACATTAAACGTTAAAGCGGAAGTGAATTACGTCGCCATCTTTAACGATGTAGTCTTTACCTTCCAGACGCCATTTACCGGCATCTTTAGCACCTTGTTCGCCATTGAATTCAACGAAGTGCTCATAACCAACGATTTCAGCGCGGATAAAGCCTTTTTCGAAGTCGGTGTGAATTTTACCCGCTGCCTGTGGTGCAGTTGACCCTTCAGGGAAGGTCCATGCGCGCACTTCTTTTACGCCCGCAGTGAAGTAAGTTTGCAGTGTAAGCAGGCTGTAGCCCGCGCGAATAACACGGTTAAGACCCGGCTCTTCCAAGCCCATGTCTTGCATGAACTCTTCACGTTCGTCGTCTTCAAGTTCTGCAATATCAGACTCGATAGCCGCGCATACCGCAACGACAGTGGCATTTTCGCCTGCTGCAATTTCTTTTACCTGATCAAGATACGGATTGTTTTCAAAACCGTCTTCATTCACGTTTGCAATGTACATGGTTGGCTTAAGGGTAAGCATGTTCATGTAGCTGATGGCTGCAAGCTCTTCTTTAGTTAGTTCAAGTGAACGCAGTAATAAGCCTTCATCTAGGTGCGGCTTAATCTTCTCAAGTACTTTCATTTCGTACTTGGCATCAGCGTCACCGCCTTTTGCGCGCTTAGCAACGCGGTGAAGGGCTTTTTCTGTGGTTTCTAAATCAGCGAGTGCAAGCTCGGTATTAATAATGTCGATGTCGTCTTTAGGGCTAACGCGACCTGCCACGTGAACAATGTTCTCATCGTCAAAGCAGCGCACTACGTGACCGATAGCGTCAGTTTCACGGATGTTGGCGAGAAACTTGTTGCCTAAACCTTCACCTTTAGAGGCACCCTCAACCAAGCCAGCAATGTCTACGAATTCCATTGTGGTAGGAATAACGCGCTGTGGTTTTACAATTTCAGCCAACTTGTCCAAACGAAGATCTGGCACAGGAACAACCCCTGTGTTTGGCTCGATAGTACAAAACGGGAAGTTTGCCGCTTCAATACCTGCTTTAGTTAATGCATTGAAAAGTGTTGATTTACCTACGTTTGGTAGGCCAACAATACCGCATTTAAAACCCATGGTATGGATCCTTAGTTTGGAAAAGTGATAACTGGCTAAAGGCTACCCTTTGTGCGAGTGTAGCCTGTTTTGTGCTTGCTTAAGGTCTTCTTTCAGCAAAATTTCTGTACAGCGTACCGCTTCATCAATGGCACTTTCAATGGCTGCTTTTTCTTCTGCTGGTGGTTTACCCAGTACATGACCGGTAACGCGGCTTTTATGTCCTGGATGACCAATACCTATACGCAAACGCAAAAAATTCTTGTTGTTACCCATGTTAGCCACAATGTCTCGTACGCCATTTTGGCTCGAGCTACCGCCCACTTTGTATTTTGCTACACCAGGTGGCAAATCTAACTCATCAAACGCAACTAATATTTGTTCTGGTTCTATGCGGTAAAAATTAGCCAGTGCTGCTACAGCTTGTCCACTTTTATTCATAAAAGTAGTGGGGTAGAGCAAACGGATATCTTTGCCAGCAACGGTAATGCGAGCTGTTTTACCGAAGAATTTGGTTTCTGGTTTTAGCGGGGCGTTGTAGGTGTCGGCAAGTTGGTTGAGAAACCATTCACCGGCATTGTGTCGGGTATTTTCATATTCGGGGCCTGGATTACCCAGACCCACGATAAGGCGGATATCAGCCAAGAGGATTATTCCTCAGAAGCTGCTTCTTCGCCGTCTTCTTCTGTTTCAGCCGCTTTAGGAGCAGGCTTAACAGTTACAACCGCTAGGTCGTGAGCTTCGTCGTTCTTCGCAAGTTCTACTGAAGAAACACCTGCTGGAAGCGTTAGGTCAGAAAGGTGTACAGTTTGACCCATTTCAACAGCAGCCATATCTACTTCGATGAACTCAGGAAGATCTTTAGGCTGACAAGTTACTTCGATTTCAGTAACGTGGTGCTCAGCAATACCGCCAGCTTTAACTGCTGCAGATTTTTCTTCGTTTACGAAGTGAAGTGGTACGTTAGTGTGAACGTCTTGACCAGCGATTACACGTTGGAAGTCAATGTGTGTGATCTTTGGCTTGTACGGGTGACGTTGCATATCTTTAACTAGAACTTCAACAACTTTACCGTCAAGGTTTATCTCAAGAACGTGAGAATAGAACGCTTCAAAGTCAGCTGAGTTGTTTACTTTGTTATGATCTAGTGTGATAGAAACTGGCGCTTCTTCACCACCGTAGATGATACCAGGTAGCTTATCTTCGCGACGTAGGCGGCGGCTCGCACCTTTCCCTAGGTCTGTACGAACAGAAGCGTCTAGTTTGAAATTTGCTTCAGACATTGTCTGTCTCCAAAAATATAAAGTGTAATGATGTGAGTTTTTGCGACCAAAACCCACGTAAATGGATATAAATTGCGCTTAAACACTGTTTTATGCGCAATAAAACACCAGCCCAAAATTCAAGGGCGGCGAATTCTAACACCACCCACCAAAACATACAATTGCCAACACAGATAAAAAATAAGCGGGCTTATTTCGTCAGTACCACTCTGTAGTGCGCTTTACCTTCTCTTAGTCGCTCAATGGCGTCGTTGACATCGTCGAACTTAAACGTTTCGGTAACAGGTTCAATGTTGTGATGCGCTGCAAAATCTAGCATGGTTTTGATGGTCGCGGGGCTGCCTACTGGTGAACCCGACACACTTTTCTGACCGCCAATTAAATTAAATGCACCAATATCCAGAGGCTCAAGTGTGGCTCCCACAAAGTGGAGTCGCCCTTTAGGCGCAAGCGTCGAGAGGTACAAATTCCAATCTAGTTTTACATTCACCGTCGATATAATTAAGTCGAACCGACCGCGCGCACCTTTAATCTCGCTTTCATCACGACTGTTAATCGTTTCTGACGCACCCAGCTCTAACGCTTCTATCTTTTTAGATTCGCTTGAGGTAAATGCGACAACCTTACATCCCCACGCATTTAAAAACTGCAGGGCAAGGTGTCCTAGGCCGCCAATACCAACTACGCCCACTTCACTGGTTGGACTAATACCAAACTGGACAAGCGGGTTGAAGACAGTAATACCGCCGCAGAACAACGGGCCCGCTTTAGTGCTATCGATAGCATCGGGTAGGGGAATAACCGCACGGGCTTGGGCACGCACTTTATCAGCAAATCCACCATGGCGACCACCTATGGTCATGGTTGCATCGGCACACAGGTTGTGGTCGCCTTCTTCACAGGTTCTACAGCTATTGCAATAGCCTGAATGCCAACCAAGGCCTACACGCTGACCTACTTTAAGGGAGGTGACATGCTCGCCCACTTGGCTAATGGTGCCTACAACTTCATGGCCTGGCACGAAAGGATACTCCGTCATACCCCATTCGTTGTCTAACATGCTCAAGTCACTGTGGCAGATACCACAGCTCTCGACGTCTATTTCAACATCATGTGAACCAAGTTCACCGGGGTCGTATTGAAATTTTTCCAGTTTTCCGCCCGCTTCTTTAGCGGCATACGCATTTATCATCAATGATTATCCTTTTAGTGTTGATTTGCACGACTGACGTGAAAGCAAAAAATCGTTATTTGCAGTAAAGGTTGCTACATTCTTCGCGTAATTCTCGATCATTGTGTTTGCAGGTTATCAATCACTTTACTGGTATCGAGTACCTTAACGCTTGATATCTGAAGTACTGTACCGAATTGGGTAATGGTCATCATTTCAGGCTTAGGTGTGCCTTTAACTTCAACGATAAGGCCGTTCTTTTGATAGGTTTCATCAAGGCCGTGTAGTGTGAAGCGGTCGCCGTTTTCAGCAATAAAAGCGTAAAAACCGCCTTCGAGGTTTTTATAAATAATACTGCCCTTCATGGTCACTTCGCCTTTTGCATTATCTTCTACTGCTTCGGCTTGAGTAACAGGCTCAGCGACCAGTTCTTTTGGCATAGACTCTGTCTCAGACTGTATTTGCTTTTCTTTATCTACCATTGTGACGTCCTTATTCTCTTCATCCGAAGAGCAAGCGATGAGTGTAAGTGCAGAAGTGAACATGAATGCTAGTTTTATTCGATTGTTTTTCATTCTTTTATTCCTCTTTCAAATGAGTATCGGGCATTTATATTAGCGCTGAAAAAACGGTAAATCACAAATTGAGCAAGGTACTGCCCATAAACTCTTTTCCCAAAAACAGTCTTCCATGCCGTTTAAGTAATTTCTACAAAAAACACAGGATCGTATACATTTTTTTACACTACAGCAGAAAATCGCGCTTATATAAGATAGAAATAAAGTTTACGAATTCTCTTAATGAGACAAGGATACGCTTGAATAAAACCGCATGTATTTACCGCTATAAAAAGGCGCTCTACTAACTGATTCTAAAAATACGTTTAACTATACCTTTAATAAGTAACTGAAATTAAAATGCTTTTTAAGCTTATTGTTCGCGGCATTATTTTGCACATTTTCTCAATTAATTACACTGAGCGAGGCGGTATAACGTTTTTATTATTTTGCGGTAGTTGAATTCGGGAAAGAGGTTGGCATAGACCCTGCTACATTCACGGTGGTTTATGTAATGACACTGATAGGGTTACCTACGATTAATCCGAAATTGATGTCGTACATATCAAATATACCTTTAACTAGGGTTATCCAAAGCAACGTTTTTAAGGAGAGAAAATGAAGCATTTAACTAAAATTTTTGCAGTATCGAGCTTGGCGCTCGCGGCAAGTGCATGTGACGTAAATAAAACTGATGACGGTGAAATGTCTAATGTCGACATTGAATCTGGCGAATTACCTGAATATGAAGTAAAGAAAACCGATGACGGCAAAATGCCAGATATTGACATTGAGGGCGGTGAGCTGCCTGAGTATGACGTAGATACGGTAGACGTTGATGTAAGAACAGAGACTAAGGAAGTTGAAGTGCCTGTTGTTGACGTAGACATGCCCGAAGACGATGAAAAAGACGACATTGATAATTAATCAATGCGTTGTATAAAAGAAGCGAGTGAAACAATGCTATCAAAAGACATAGTCTCACTCGCTTTTTCGTATGAGTTAGTACTCAAACATTGCTGAAATAGATTCCTCGTTGCTTATGCGACGAATGGTTTCAGCAAGCATTTCAGACAAAGTAAGCTGTTTTACTTTTCCGATTTGCTTCATCTCTGCACTTAATGGGATAGAGTCGGTAACGATAATTTCGTCAATCACAGACTCTTTTAAATTGGTCGCTGCGTTACCTGAAAAGATAGCGTGCGTCGCGTAAGCATAAACACGGCGAGCACCGTGCGCTTTAAGCGCTTCTGCCGCTTTTGCTAGCGTACCACCTGTATCGATCATGTCGTCGACAATGATGCAGTCTCTGTCTTTTACGTCACCAATGATGTTCATTACCTGAGCTACGTTCGCTTTAGGGCGACGTTTATCGATAATGGCAAGGTCGGTGTCGTTAAGGAGCTTAGCCGTAGCGCGTGCGCGTACAACACCACCAATGTCAGGAGAGACGACTACAGGGTCGGCAAAGTCTCGTCTTACCATGTCAGCAAGAAGGATAGGTGTACCGAATGCATTATCCACCGGAACATCAAAGAAACCTTGAATCTGTTCGGCGTGTAGGTCGATAGTAAGTACGCGGTCAACACCAACGTTAGACAGGAAGTCAGCCACTACTTTCGCAGTAATTGGCACCCTAGCTGAACGAACACGACGGTCTTGGCGTGCATAACCAAAGTAAGGAATTACTGCTGTAATACGACCAGCCGATGCGCGACGCAGTGCGTCGATCATCACAATCAATTCCATTAGGTTATCGTTAGTAGGCGCACACGTAGACTGTATAATAAAAACGTCCGAGCCACGGACGTTTTCATGAATTTCTACGCTAATTTCACCGTCACTGAAACGGCCAACTTTGGCATTTCCAAGTTTGGTGTAGAGGCGATCGGCAACTTTCTGGGCAAGTTCTGGTACGGCATTACCTGCAAAGAGCTTCATATCTGGCACAAGTGGTTCCTCAGTGCGTTGATAAAAGAGGTTTGGCTGGGGTAGCAGGACTCGAACCTACGAATGGCGGGATCAAAACCCGCTGCCTTACCAACTTGGCTATACCCCAATTTTTAAGTTCTTGTCCGATGTGGCGTACACGCTATTTTTGTTGTTCTAATTTGTCTAATAGTGGTGAGCGATTCACACCTTTTGCGACAAAACTCTGCCAAGCTTCAGGCATTTGAGCCCTGACTTGTTCGGCTAAAGTGTAGTCAGAAAAAGTGGCAAACACGCATGCACCTGTGCCCGTCATTCGCGACGGTGCGTAGTGTACCAACCACTGTAATAATTTTGCAACTTCAGGATAGCGATTCGCGACTAATTGCTGACAATCATTCCAAGTTTTTTCAAATTTGTAGTCTTCCCAACGTATCGCAGGTGTATTTCTGGGCAAATCCGGGGAAGTAAATACCTCTGCTGTACTTACGTGAACATTCGGGTTGGCCACAAGAAAAAACTGTTCTTGTTGAGGTGCAGGCGTTATCTCTTCTCCAACGCCGCCGGCAAATGCTGTCAGCCCCCGAACAAAAATAGGCACATCAGCGCCTAGAGCCAACCCAAGCTCAGCCAGTTCATCTTCACTTAACCCCGTGTTCCATAGATGATTAAGCGCCACTAGCGTGGTTGCTGCGTTAGATGACCCCCCGCCAATGCCGCCACCCATGGGAAGGCGCTTGTCTATTGAAATAACAACGCCTTTATTACATTTGGTTTTTGTTGCCAGTAGCCGTGCTGCTTTTATTATCAAGTTATCGTCGTCTGGTACGCCAGCCAATGGCGTTTCCATGCGAATAGTTGTGTCGCCTGTGTTTACATCAAAGGCAAGCATATCGCCGTAGTCCAGCATTTGAAATAAGCTTTGAAGCTGGTGATAGCCATTGTCGTATCGACCAAGTATGTGTAAGAAAAGATTAAGCTTAGCGGGAGATGGCCACCAATCTTTGGGTTTAGTAACAGATGCGTTCACTACAAAGTCCACTGATAAATTTTAATTTTAAGCTGGGTTTGAGGCATGCTCGGTGTTTCGTTCTGGGTAAGGGTTATGCTGTGAGGCAGCCACACAGAACTTCCATTCTCAAGTGTAACACTTCCATAGTTGCCATAAGCAACCTGCCAATTGCGACAACCTTGGCAATAGCTTTCAAGGGTATTAACGAGACCTTTTTCGGTGAGCGTGAATTTATCACCGTCCAGGGGTAGGCCTTTAACCCAAGACAACAGCGATTCTACCGGAATGACCATTCCCGTAATTTGGTAAATAAGCGGTTCTGGCAGGGCATCTACATACGTTTCGCCGTCAGCCTCTAATATAGACTGCTGCTTAGTAACATTCAGGTTAACTAAGCTTACGCCTAAAAAATTGGTTAATCGAAAATCAAAATCACCGGAATCGTTTTTCCAAACCAAATTAAGACTGGCCGCTTCTTTTCCCTGGCGGAAAGCGATTTTTCCGCGCATTTGCCATTGGTGTACGTCTGCAACCTTTTCAAGTTGAGCCGTGAGGTTGACCGCGTTTTCTGGGCCTTTGGGAGCAGTCGTACATGCACTCAATATAAAGCAAAGGACGAACAACGAGAAATATAAGCGAATCATCGCGGCATGTTACCTGTATAAAAATAAAACACATTTAGTAGTGACATTATGGGAACACAGTTTCACCAACACTTTCAATCATTTTGGGTTTTTCGTACAATGCCGCTCCGACGTTGCCAGCACAGATTTTGATGACATTACTCGCCCTTGGTATTAACCATAAAACAGCCCCTGTAGCACTTCGCGAAAAAGTGGCCTTTACACCAGACTCTCTGGTGGAAGCGCTTGCGAGTTTAAAAAAGCTAGACGGGGTAGATGAGTCAGTCATCGTATCGACCTGTAATCGCACCGAGCTCTACGTCAATACACAAGACGACAGTGGCGAAAAGCTTCTACAATGGCTAAGTGACTTCCATCACTTAGAAGTAGAAGAAATTGCGAATAACAGTTATGTGCTTGCGCAAGATGAAGCGGTAAAGCACATCATGCGTGTAGCCAGCGGGCTTGATTCTCTTATTTTGGGCGAGCCTCAAATATTGGGGCAGGTAAAGCAAGCGTTTGGCGATGCGAAGCACTCAGGTATGATCAGCAGCGAGTTTGACAAGCTGTTTCAACATACGTTTTCCGTAGCAAAACGCGTTCGCAGTGAAACAGATATCGGTGCTAATGCGGTGAGCGTAGCTTATGCAGCGGTTCAGCTAGCAAAGCACATTTTTGCTGAGCTGCCCAAGCGTTCTGTATTACTCGTAGGCGCCGGTGAAACGATTGAGTTAGTGGCTCAGCATTTAAAAGAGCAGGGCGTGAGTTGTTTGGCCGTGGCGAACAGAACGATAGCGCGGGCAGAGGCCTTAGCTCAAACATTAGATGCGAGCGTATTTACCTTGTCGCAAGTACCAGAGCACTTAAAAGACTTTGATATCGTGATAAGCTCTACAGCTAGCCAGTTGCCTTTAATTGGCAAAGGCATGGTTGAGAAAGCCCTAAAGCAGCGTAAAAACATGCCTATGTTTTTGGTGGACCTCGCCGTACCACGGGATATCGAATCGGAAGTCAATGAGTTAGGCGATGCCTACCTTTATACGGTTGATGATTTGCAGCACATCGTTCAAAAAAATTTAGAAAACCGCGAACAGGCAGCAAAAGAAGCGGAAAAGCTCATCGACAAGCAAGCGGGCGACTACATGACGTGGAAGCAGTCGCAGCAATCAATAGATTTAGTAAGACAGTATCGCCAAAAAGGCATGGCGCAGCGCGACGATATTGTGGAAAAAGCCAAAGCGCAATTAGCGGAAGGTAAGAATGCCGAAACGGTATTAGAAGAAATGGCGTACAAATTAACGAATGCGCTGTTGCACCCAACTACCCTAGCGTTACGCGAGGCAGCCATGCACGACGACCCGGCGTTAAGCCGATGGATGGGACAAGCATTAGATTTATCTGACTTTTCGTCAGATGATAATAAATAAGGTAATAAGAAGCATATGAAAGAGTCGGTAGTTAGGAAACTCGAACACTTAGTCGAGCGTTTCGAAGAAGTTCAGGCGTTGCTCGGCGACCCTGGAGTTATCGGCGATCAGGATAAGTTTCGCAACTTGTCTAAAGAGTTCAGTCAGCTAGAAGACGTGGTTGCAGGCTTTAATGCTTATCAGCAAGCACAAGAGAATTTAGCGTCAGCACAAGAAATGTTGAACGAAGATGACGCTGAAATGCGGGAAATGGCACAGGAAGAAATGAAAGAGGCCAAGGCGGAAATTGAGCGCCTTGAAACAGAGCTTCAAGTGTTACTTCTGCCGAAAGATCCGAACGATGACAACAACTGCTTCTTAGAAATTCGTGCCGGTGCAGGTGGTGACGAAGCGGCAATTTTCGCCGGTGACTTGTTCCGCATGTACAGTCGTTATGCTGAAAGTCGTGGATGGCGCGTAGAATTGGTTAATGCCAATGAAGGCGAGCACGGCGGTTATAAAGAAGTGATTGCGAATGTTAGCGGCGACGGCGTCTACGGCGTTTTGAAATTCGAATCCGGTGGCCACCGTGTACAGCGTGTACCAGAAACCGAGTCGCAAGGCCGTATTCACACTTCGGCGTGTACTGTTGCAGTGTTGCCTGAAGTACCAGAATCACAGGCCATTGAGATTAACCCAGCTGAGCTTCGTATCGATACCTTCCGAGCATCAGGTGCGGGTGGTCAGCACGTTAACAAAACAGACTCTGCTATTCGTATCACTCACTTGCCAACGGGCTTGGTAGTAGAATGTCAGGATGAGCGCTCGCAGCACAAAAACCGCGCGAAGGCGATGTCGGTACTTCAAGCACGCTTAAATCAAATTGAAGAAGAAAAGCGTGCGGCAGAAGAGGCGTCTACCCGTAAGAGCCTCGTTGGAAGTGGTGACCGTTCTGAGCGAATTCGTACTTATAACTTCCCGCAAGGACGGGTAACCGACCACCGTATCAACCTGACTATCTATCGTTTAGATGAGGTGATAGAAGGTGACTTAAAGCAGCTGGTTGACCCAATACTGCAAGAGCACCAGGCCGATCTGTTAGCGTCTCTATCTGACGAATAACGCTATCTGATAAATAGACAATGCGCATAGACGAAGCTCTATCATGGGCTATAAAGCAATTAGAGGGTGGAGAATCACCCTCTGTTGACGCTAAAGTGATGCTTGCCAATATTCTTGAAAAGTCTCAAACCTTTCTTTTCACTTGGCCAGACAAAACCTTAGACGCGCTTCAAATAAACCAGTTCAAAGACGCAATAGCTAGACGCAGGCAGGGTGAGCCGGTAGCGTACATTATTGGCAAGCGCGATTTTTGGACTCTCTCACTTTTCACGTCTTCTCACACACTCATTCCACGCCCAGATACTGAAGTTCTCGTTGAGCAAGTGCTTAATTGGGCGAATGAAAACGAACGTAAAAACTTAGCCATTTGTGACTTGGGAACAGGAACAGGTGCTATTGCCTTGGCACTCGCCAGTGAACTGCCACAAGCGTCAGTGACAGGCGTAGACTTTCAAACCCAAGCAGTTAAACTCGCAACGCGCAATGCGCAAGCAAATGGAATTAGCAATGCCCGTTTTTTACAAAGCGATTGGTTTCATTCTCTTAAAGATCATACCTTCGACATAATAGTATCGAACCCTCCCTACATTGAAGAGACTAGCCCCTATCTCAACGAAGGCGACGTGCGCTTTGAACCCAAAACAGCGCTCACGTCTGGCCTAGATGGTTTAAATGACATTAAGCATATAATTAACGCCGCCCCCCAGTTTCTTAATAAAGGTGCGCTTTTAGCGTTTGAGCATGGTTTTAACCAAGGTGATGCAGTCAGAAATCTGCTGTTGGCGTCAGGATTTACAGCGGTAAAAACGGTGAGAGATTACGGCGATAATGACAGGGTTACTGTTGGGCTCTGGGAATAACGTCTAACCATTTAGCGTCTGTAAACGGTTTTTAAGTTAGGGCGTGTTGATCTTCATAGTTGCAGACTTGCTAATATTATGTTTTACATTAGTATTAATTCGAGCTGTAAATTACCAACGCGCTAATTCAAAAAATACTTAAACAACAGGAAGTTCATAATGAGTGATGACTTTTTCTTCGCAGAAGACGACGATGAAATCGAAGTTGATGATTTAGGTCGTTGGAAAATACTCATCGTTGACGATGAACCTGAAGTTCATGCGGTGACAAAATTAGCGCTAAACGACTTTAATTTAAATGGAAAAACCCTCGAGTTTGTCAGTGCCTACAGCGGTGAAGAGGCGAAAGCAATTTTCAAAAGTCATGACGACATTGCGGTTGTGCTGCTCGATGTCGTTATGGAAACCGACGACGCCGGGCTCAAAGTCGCCGAATACGTCAGAAACGAATTAGATAACCACTTCACCCGCATCATTCTCAGAACGGGGCAACCTGGTCAAGCTCCCGAAAAAGACGTGATTATCAATTACGATATCAATGACTATAAGTCTAAAACGGAACTGACTGCACAGAAGCTTTTCACGGTAATTATCGCGGCACTTAGGTCATATCGTGACATCATAGTGATAGAAGAAAATCGACGCGGTTTAGAGAAGATCATCGATGCTTCAGTGGATTTGTTTTCGTCACGCTCTCTAGAAAAGTTCATGCAAGGCATTATTCAACAGCTCGCATCTATCTTGGGCTGTTCAAAAGATGCGGCATACATAACGACGGCGGTAGCCACTACATCCCGCACCCTTAATTCTGCGAATAATAAATTAGACGAGGACGAACTTTACGTATTTGCCGGTAACGGCGAGTATGCCAGTAAAGAAGGCGTGCCGTTGAAAGATGCTATCAGTGAGGGAGAGTACGCGTTATGTGCGAAGGCAATGCGTGAGAGGCAGATTGTTTACGCCGAAGATCACGTGGTGGCCTATTGCAACAGCAAAAGCCATAACGGAGCTCTTCTTTACTTATCCGGTCTGCCTCGCAGAATTGGCGAGAGCGACCGCCATCTTGTTAAGCGCTTTTCTGACAGTGTTCAGTTGGCATTCGATAATGTGTTAAAAACCGTTGACGTCGAGGCCACACAAAAAGAAATCATTGAACGGTTAGGGCGAGCACTGGAACATGAGCGCAGTGGTTCTAACAACCTGCGAAGAATGGTGGAAATGGCGCGGGTTCTCGCAAAAAAAGTAGGGCTGGATGAGCACACAATACGCGAGCTTAGCCTAGCGCTGCCGCTTCATGACATTGGTACATCTATTGTGCCGAAGTCCATTTTGCAAAAATCTACCCCTTTGTCTGAAGAAGAAATATTCAAGATCAGGCAACACGCAGAGTTTGGATACCAAATTTTACAAGACTCTGATCGTCCGACCATTCAGTTAGCAGCCATGCTTGCTAAACAACATCATGAGCGCTGGGATGGTAAGGGATATCCCGACGGATTAAAGAGAGAAGAGATTGATATTAAAAGTCGCATTGCCACTTTAGTTGATGTCTTTGATGCATTATTGAATGAACGACCTTACAAGCCTGCATGGTCTATCGATAAGGTAAAGACGGTGCTTATTGAAGAAAAAGGAAAACACTTTGACCCCCATCTGGTTGAGTGTTTATTAGACGATTTGCCCACGTTTATGGATATACAAATGCAATACGCAGATGAAAAGTAACCCAGCCTGAACGGTAGTGGTAAACATTTCATCACGGCGAGACTTACGCCAAATAGGAACGCTTCCTAGGGCGATAATAATAAGCAAATAAATCGTGGCATATTATTGCGTTTTATAAGGCATTTCCTTGTTATTTACATTGTATTATACGCTACAATACGTCACTAAATGCGTGCTCAATTTTAAGAGAAAACAGGTGCTAAATAGTGCCTGTTTTTTTACCACAGCATGTTGCATGTAAATTAGATTCTGTCCAGATTAAGTAATACCGAACACACTTTTTTACCATGGCTTCAGGCTGCTTATTTATAAAAACAGGAATTAGACTATGTATATGATGGCTAAACATCTCCACTTAACTGCTGTTGCCTTAAGCATCTTATTTTTTATCTTCCGTTTTATTTGGAGTCAGTTAGATGCATCCGCACTTTCAAAAAAGTGGGTAAAAATACTCCCCCACATTATTGATACAGTGCTGTTGGCGAGCGCAGTATGGTTGTGTGTCATTTTATCTCAGTACCCCTTTGCCAATGCATGGTTAACGTTCAAGTTAGTTGGCGTAGTGCTTTATATTGTTTTCGGGCTGTTTGCACTTAAAAAGGCGAAAACGACGTTAAGTAAGTGGGCCTTTTTCATTGCTGCTATTGCTGTATTGATGGCAACAGCCATGGTTGCTGTCACCAAACAACCTCTTTTTTAAGATTTAACTGGAAATAGATAATGTCTGAATCTCAACAGATTATTAGTGTAGGCAACGTCGATGTTGCTAACCATTTGCCTTTCGTTCTATTCGGCGGAATGAACGTACTCGAGTCTCGTGATCTCGCTATGCGCATCGCCGAGCACTATGTTGAAGTAACCCAAAAGCTAAACATCCCTTACGTTTTCAAAGCCTCATTTGATAAAGCAAACCGTTCTTCGGTAACCTCATATCGAGGGCCTGGAATGGAAGAGGGGCTACGTATCTTTGAAGAGATAAAGTCGACGTTTAACGTTCCACTTATCACCGATGTACACGAACCACATCAAGCTGCGCCAGTGGCCGAGGTGGTGGATGTTATTCAGCTACCCGCTTTTTTGGCACGCCAAACAGACCTTGTAGTTGCAATGGCAAAGACAGGTAGCGTCATTAACGTTAAAAAGCCTCAATTTTTAGCGCCCCATGAAATGCGCCATATCATTGGAAAGCTAGGCGAAGCAGGCAATGATAAGGTCATCCTTTGTGAACGCGGCAGCTGCTTTGGCTACAACAATTTAGTTGTGGATATGCTTGGCATGGACGCAATGAAAGAATATGCGCCAGTAATATTCGATGCGACGCACGCACTTCAAATGCCAGGTGGTCGTGCGACATCGGCAGACGGTCGTCGTGCGCAAGCGGCACAGCTAGCAAGAAGCGGTATGGCGTTGGGTTTAGCAGGTCTTTTCATTGAGGCACATCCTAACCCTGATGAAGCGTTATGTGACGGACCTTGTGCATTGCCGTTGGCTAAGCTAGAGCCTTACTTACAGCAAATGAAAGCGTTAGATGAGTTAGTGAAAGGTTTCGACCCGTTAGATACGAGTAATACCTGAGCAAGTGATGATGGCGTATGCCGGTGCAAGCACCGGCATGCGTATCAGGTGTGTGAGGTGCTTATTCCGCTTCGGAAACGTTTATGAGCTCTTCACCCTTAGCCATTGCTAATAAGTTCTTGTGAAGCTGAACTTGGATCTCTTCAGCTAAAATTGCTTTTGATTGTTTCTTAACAACGATGTGTGCATCGTTTTCTGGCAATACTTCAGCCATTTTTACGCTGGTCATTGCCGTGTTGATTAACGATTGTAGATTGATCTTTTCTGGTTGTGCGTTAGCATTTGCAGCAGCGCTTGCGAAAGCCATTACAGAAACGCTAGCTAATAGTAGTTTTTTCATTTTCACACCTAATAAAAATAATTAAAAAATTGTTGATGAATGTTAAAATGTTTAACATTTAATCATCATAATATACTGAAATTAAATGCTCTTTTTTAATTTCGGGTGAATTATAGTCAGTGGGTGGTGAAAAATAAAACGAGTAAAAGTATGGGTTGTCATTAGAAAAACTAATGAAATTGTCATGCTTCAGTCACACTGGATTAAAAACGATATATGCATCGACGTTTACCCCCTCTCAATGCCCTAAAGTCTTTTGAAGCAGCGGCGCGCCATTTAAGTTTTACTAAGGCGGCCGATGAGCTATTTGTTACCCAAGCAGCAGTCAGTCATCAAATTAAAGCGCTTGAAGATTTCTTATCGATGAAACTGTTTCTGCGAAGAAACAGAACCTTGCTTCTCACCGAAGAAGGTCAGGCTTATTTTCTAGAACTGAAAGACATCTTCAAGCACTTACAAGATGCTACCGAAAGACTGCTTGCTAAGGGCAGTAAAGGTGCCATTACGGTGGCCATGCCGCCGAGCTTCGCAAGCCAGTGGTTGGTTCCTCGTATTCATAAGTTTAGTTTGGCACATCCAGATATCGATGTACGCATCAAAGCAGTAGACTTTGACGAGGGGTTTTTAGAAGATGATGTGGACGTTGCAATTTACTACGGTAAAGGTCGTTGGGCTGGTCTGCAAGCTGATCAGTTACACCGAGAGTTTTTAACGCCACTTTGCTCACCAATGCTTTTTCAAGGCCCGAAGCCTTTGTCTAGCCTGTCTGATTTACGGCACCACGTGCTGCTTCACGACTTAAGCCGCACCGCATGGAAAAATTGGTTAAAGCACGTGGGCGTCATTGGTGTGAATGTTAACCAAGGTCCCGTTTTCAGTCACTCTATGCTGGTGTTGCAGGCTGCAGCATTAGGTCAAGGTATTGCGTTAGGCAATACGGTATTGGCGAGGCCAGAAATCGAAGCAGGGCGGTTAGTGATGCCTTTTGAAGAACGAGTAGAGAGTCGCGATGCGTTTTATTTGGTATGCGAAGAGTCTCAGGCTGAATTAGGTAAAATTGCCGCTTTCAGAGAGTGGATTTTAGCACTGGTTGAAGCGGAACAAGAGGACTTGCTGTAACATGGACAATGCAAACTCAAAGGAAGACCTAACCAACACCGTCCAGGAATCTATTTTTGACATTGACGTGCATGAGGCCAGTGCACCTGTTGCTCGCTTGATATTGGGACACGGTGCGGGGGCGGGAAAAGAGCACGAGTTCATGCAGGCTATGGCGAAAGCGCTTGTTGCTAACGGCATTTCAACGGTGCTTTTTAATTTCCCTTACATGCAAACTATTAAAGCGACAGGCAAGCGCAGACCCCCAGACAAAGCCGATAAACTTATGTCACACTTCATGGCAGTAATAGAGGTATGTAGCAGAGATAATAAAGCCTTGAATGATCTGCCTGTTTTTATCGGTGGAAAATCGATGGGCGGCCGCATGGCAACTATGGTGTATGAAGCGACGAGCAATATAAAAGGCGCGATAGCGCTGGGTTATCCATTCCATCCACCTGGTAAGCCAGAGAAAACGCGAACTGAACATCTGCAAACGGCGTCAAAACCTTTGCTGATTATTCAGGGGGAACGAGATACCTTTGGTACTAAGAGCGAAGTAGAAAGTTACAAAGAACACAGCGTGTTATCTACAGACATTGAATGCGTCTTTTTAGAAGACGGCGATCATAGCTTCAAGCCTCGCAAAGCAAGCGGTAAAACACAGCAAGAACATATTATCAGCGCGGCCGAGTTAACAAGGGCGTTTATACACCGTGTCTTGACGTAATAATGGCGATGATCACACCAAAAACGAAAGCGAAAGATTAATTTAATGAAAAAAGTAAATCCCAGTTCAGCCAACGTTGCTAGGCTGTACCTTATTACAGGTGCACTATTGGCGGGCTCAGCCGTTATGTTAGGCGCATTTGGCGCCCATGGCTTAAAAAGTGTGTTAACCGTGCAGCAACTCAATACTTTTGAAATTGGTGTCCGTTATCAAATGTATCACGCGTTAGCTTTATTGCTTCTGCCTGCATTGTCAGAGGTTGTCGCATCAACGTGGATCAATCGTGTGGCGTTTTGTTTTGTTGCTGGTACGGTTTTGTTTAGCGGTAGTTTATACGCGCTAGCGATAACCGGTATTAAAGGATTCGGGCCGATAACGCCCGTAGGTGGCATGTTCTTTATTATCGGATGGGGGCTGTTAGTGATTGGGCTAATAAAGAGACAGAGTGTTACAAAACAACAGCAGGAAGGCCAGAACGGCACCCATCGAGAATCGGAGACAGGTGATGTCTAGTACTAGTATTTTGGGTTATTGCCGACCTGGTTATGAAAACGATACGGCTAATGAACTGACCTCCAGATACGGTGAAGCCCAGTGTTATGGCTACCCTGTTTCTAAGAAGAACAGCGGCTTCATTCTCTACCACTTATACGATGCCGCGCAGCTAGAGCACACTATTAAGCAGTTTGCGGTTCACGAGAGCATTTTTCCTCGCCAGCTAGTGGCTGTTTTTGCCACACTCACCGACATTGCAAAAGAGGATAGAGTGGGGCAAGTGCTTGAGGTATTGCAAGACGTAGACAAGCCTTTTCCTATTTTTGGGGCTATTGATGTTGAATACCCTGACACCGAGGAGGGTAAAACCCTCGCTAAGTTTTGCCGCAAGTTTACCGTGCCGCTTCGCCAAGCCTTAAGAAAAGCAGGATGGCTTACCGCTAAAGAGAACCTAGGCAAGCCCAAACTGCATATTTTCTTCGAGTCATTTGAAACTTGCCATATTGGCTATACATTGCCTAACTACGCAAGCCCAGAACACTTAGGTATATGCCGATTAAAGTTCCCAAGTGATGCGCCAAGCCGATCTACCCTTAAACTGGAAGATGCGCTTGTGAATATGCTCACCGACAAACAGCAAACGAAAGTCCTTCGAGATGGCGGGCGAGCTGTGGACTTGGGGGCATGCCCTGGAGGGTGGACTTACCAACTTGTCAAGCGTGGCATGTATGTTGAGGCCATCGATAATGGCCTGGTTGCCGACAGTTTAATGAGTACGGGGCTGGTTGAACATCACGCCGCAGACGGGTTTACATATCGACCACAATTTGGTCGTGTAGATCTCCTTGTATGTGATATGATAGAGCAACCCGATAGGGTAGCGAAGTTAATGGGTGATTGGTTAGTAAAGCACTGGACCACTCATGCCATTTTTAATTTGAAGCTACCTATGAAGCAGCGTTATGAAACGGTCGTTGAGGCCATGACGGTGCTTAAAGGCCGATTGAATGCACTAGAAGATGCATTTGCGGTGAAGGTGAGACATCTCTACCACGACAGAGATGAAGTTACAGTAACGATTGTCCGCACTTCAAAAGATGAGGTGTGATTTTGTTGTTGCTCAAAAAATGTCATTAACTGATTAGTTTTTGATATTTAAGAAAAATTTTTAATGCTGGCGCAGATTTAAGCTAACGAATTTTAGGTTTATGCTAAAAAAGGTGTAAATCTGGTATAGAAATCCTTTATAATCTCGCCGTTTTTTTACTCTGAACCAATGAAAGTGAACTAATGTCAGACTTATCTTTATACAGAAACATTGGTATTTTCGCCCACGTAGACGCGGGTAAAACTACCACAACAGAACGTATCTTGAAGCTTACTGGTAAAATCCATAAAACTGGTGAGGTTCACGATGGTGAATCAACAACCGACTTCATGGAACAGGAAGCAGAGCGCGGTATTACTATCCAGTCAGCAGCAACAACCTGTTTCTGGAAAGACCACCGTATGAACATCATCGATACTCCGGGACACGTTGACTTTACAGTTGAAGTATATCGTTCACTTAAAGTTCTTGACGGCGGTATCGGTGTATTCTGTGGTTCTGGCGGTGTTGAGCCTCAGTCAGAAACTAACTGGCGCTATGCTAACGAATCAGAAGTTGCACGTGTAATCTTCGTAAACAAACTAGACCGCATGGGTGCAGATTTCTACCGTGTTGTTGGCCAAGTTAAGAAAGTACTTGCTGCTAACCCACTAGTAATGACGCTTCCAATCGGTATCGAAGACGAATTCAAAGGTGTTGTTAACCTTCTAGATATGAAAGCGTACATCTGGGACGATTCAGGTCTTCCTGAAAACTACGAAGTTGTAGACATCCCTGCAGACATGGTTGAGAAAGCGCAAGAATACCGTGAGCAAATGATCGAAACTGCTGTTGAGCAAGACGATGACCTAATGATGGCTTATATGGATGGCGAAGAGCCGTCTCTAGAAGACATCAAGCGTTGTATCCGTAAAGGTACCCGCGATATGTCTTTCTTCCCAACATACTGTGGTTCTGCATTCAAAAACAAAGGTATTCAGCTAGTTCTTGACGCAGTAATCGACTTCCTACCTTCTCCTACTGAAGTAGATCCACAAGATCTTACTGACGAAGAAACAGGTGAGCCTACTGGTGAAGTTGCAACAGTATCTGTTGACGAGCCGTTCCGTGCGCTTGCGTTCAAAATCATGGACGACCGTTTTGGTGCCTTGACTTTCGTACGTATTTACTCTGGTAAGCTGAACAAGGGTGACACCATCCTTAACTCTGCTACAGGTAAAACTGAACGTGTTGGCCGCATGGTAGAAATGCATGCGAACGACCGTACAGAGCTATCATCTGCACAGGCAGGTGACATCATTGCTATCGTGGGTATGAAGAACGTTCAAACTGGTCACACACTGTGCGATCCTAAGAACCCTTGTACTCTAGAGCCAATGATCTTCCCTGAGCCAGTAATCTCAATTGCTGTTAAGCCAAAAGACAAAGGCGCTAACGAAAAGATGTCTCTTGCTATCGGTAAACTAGTAGCAGAAGATCCATCTTTCCAAGTTGAAACTGACGAAGATTCAGGCGAAACCATCCTTAAAGGTATGGGTGAGCTTCACCTAGATATCAAAGTAGACATCTTGAAGCGTACTTACGGCGTTGAGCTAGAAGTTGGTCAACCGCAAGTTGCTTACCGTGAAACGATTACGCAAGCTGTTGAAGATAGCTACACGCACAAGAAACAGTCTGGTGGTTCTGGTCAATTCGGTAAGATCGATTACCGCATCCGTCCTGGAGAAACTAACACTGGCTTTAAGTTTGTATCTACTGTTGTTGGTGGTAACGTACCTAAAGAATTCTTCCCTGCTATCGAAAAAGGCTTTAAGTCTATGATGGAAGTGGGTCCTTTGGCGGGCTACCCAGTACTAGACGTTGAAGTTGAGCTTTACGACGGTGGTTTCCACGCAGTTGACTCATCAGCAATCGCGTTCGAAATTGCAGCGAAAGGCGCATTCCGTCAGTCAATGCCTAAAGCAGGTCCTCAAATTCTTGAGCCAATCATGAAAGTGGACGTGTTCAGCCCAGAAGACAACGTGGGTGACGTAATCGGTGACCTTAACCGTCGCCGCGGTATGATCAAAGACCAAGAAGCTGGCGCTACTGGCGTTCGCATCAAGGCTGACGTACCTCTATCTGAGATGTTTGGTTACATCGGTCACCTACGTACTATTACATCTGGTCGTGGTCAGTTCTCTATGGAATTCAGCCACTATTCAGCATGTCCTCAGAACGTAGCTGACAAAGTAATTGAAGAAGCGAAAGCACGTAAAGCTGCTAAGTAATTAGCCTTTGCGAACGTAAGCCGACCTTGGGGTAGCTTACGCTTCAAGAAATACTAAAAAGCCGGTCGCATGACCGGCTTTTTTTATGCCCAGGATGTAATTTTTAGTACATCTTATAAGGCAGAAACTTCCCTGACATAACAACGCTGACACGGTCGCCTTTTGGGTCATTCTCGCGCTGCAAGTCCATTGAAAAATCAATCGCACTCATGATGCCGTCACCAAACTCTTCATGAATTAATTCCTTTAATGTAGTGCCATACACACTCACCAATTCATACCAACGATAAATTAGCGGATCGGTAGGGACTTCTGTAGGTAACGAGCCTTTGTAAGGCACGATTTGAAGCCAAGCAATCGCTTCATCGGTAAGCTCAAGTAGCTCACCCACGGCCTCGGCTTGCTGTTTTGTCATGGCCATTTGCCCTAAACAAGCGGCGGTGCTCCACTCTTTCGACTGACCAACAACTTCTGCAATATGGCTCCATTTTATGCCTTTCAAAATTTTGGCTGACTGGACCATCTCGGTAACTTGGGTTCTTGATGTAATCATTTGCATTTCCTTAAAGGGTTAGTTAAACACAATGAGCGTAACGAGATTGCTGAAAACAAGTGCGAGCACGAGCAATCTGTACACAAAAAGGGGATGTCGTTTCACTAATGGCTCATAGGCCGTTTGGTGTGATGGATTTGGGTAGCGAAGAGAAAAGATAAACTCAGACAGTGATGAGTAGCGTTTATCGGGGTTTACATGTAATGCCCGTTTGAGAGCGTTATCAACCCATGCCGGGATAGGCCGCATGGGGTCTAACGCGGTTTCGTATTTTAGTTTTTTCTGATCAGCTAGGGTGCGACAATGCGCGAGTTTTGTTGAGTAGGGGTAGCGTCCACACAAAAGGTAATAGGTCAGTACAGCTAAAGAGAATAAATCAGAACGCTCTGTGCCTATATTACCTAAGAAGTATTCTGGCGCAGCAAAAAGTGCCGCGCCAGGAATAGGTGTGTGACTGTAAAGGCTGGGGGCATCGACTAGAGCTGCTGAGCCAAGATCAATAAGGGTACAGTGCCCTTGCGCGCTTATTATTATATTCTCTAAGCGTATGTCTCGGTGAAGAATGCCTTGCCGGTGTAATGCCTGTAAGCCTTTGCCTACTTGCTCAACAATAGTTCTAACCTGTTCCAAAGAGGGCGTTGGGTTATCAATGGCCCATTGAGCCAGTGTTTGGCCTTGTACGAACTCACTGATACTATAAATGGCTGAAGGCGCGTGTGGTAAACCTAAATCAGCGAACGTTGGGCTTTTTATAAGATGTACCGAGTTCACCCGTCTTGAAAACCAGCTTTCTATTAGAAAGCCGCTTAGCATTTCTTGAGATTGAGTAAAATCGGTAGCCGGTGTTTTAACTACAACAGGGCGGTGAGTACGCGTTTCTTCCGAAGCAGGAATGCATGAAACAAAAGCATGGCTTCGTGCCGACGTATAAAGCTGTCGCTCAATTTTAATTCCATCAATTTCATCACCAGTCTTTAGCTCCTTAAGTTCGGTGAGAACGGGTGCCCCGCTTTGGCGTAACGTTAGGGGAAAGTGCTCGCACTTATCAATATCACTAAAATGACCAGTTTGGATGTGAACAAGTATCAGTGTCAGGTTGTCTTCGCTTCCTTTATCAAAAGCCTCGTGTACTACCAATGCAGCTTGGTTTTCGGCCAGCGTCTCTTCGTGATTGATTTTCTTAAGAACACTTGGCAGCGCGACAAATTCGTAAACGCCGTCGGTACTTATTGCAATAGTGCACGGTGAGTCTAGAGTTAACGACATATAGTCGATATCAATACTCGCTTTTGCGCCCAAGGCGTTGGAAAGGTAAGTCTGAGAAGGGGCGCTACAAGAGGCATGACGATGAGGTTGCGTCAGCAAAACCGGGTCGTGTGCATCCTTAAATACAGCCTGAATTTGACTGTCGCCTACGTGAAAGACATCCACGTGATTACCGGTTATAACTGCCACTGATAGGGTGCAAACGTAACCTTTTTCAGGGGTATAACAAAAGGGGCTTTTCTGCGTACGGGTATAAAGCAGCGCATTAATTTCTCTAATTATGGTCTCAGCGCTCGTTTTAATCGACCATTGCTCAGGCGCGATATCAAACAGTTCTATAAACTGACGAGTCGCAAAATCACTGGCAATCTGACTTACAGTGCTACTACTAACACCATCTGCAATAACAAAAATGCTACTTTGATTACGTGGGTTAGAAGAAAGTCGGTAAACATAAGCATCTTGGTTTATTGACTTAACGCCGCGTGTTGAATAGGCACTCACACTCAATTGGTATGGTATCGAATAGTCCCCAGTACTTGGCGTTGCTTGCTCACACATGATTGATTGCTTCTTTTCTGCTTACAACATCATCGACTTGATAACTGACATTTGAATAAACGGATAATGCCATCACGACGTCTTTTGTAGGTGTTGGTCGTGATGGCTTAAGGATGAGATACCTTGATTAAATGGGCAGCGTTTGCGATGCCGCAGCCTTATCAATGGGGATTGTACGTTTTGGTAGCGTCTTAACGTGTGTGGTATACAGTGTAAGGCCAGTAAAGGCTAATCCACCCACTAAATTACCCAGCGCAGTCGGAATTTCATTCCAGATGAAATAATCCATAACCGAGAACTCGCCGCCCATAATAAGGCCGAATGGGAACAGGAACATGTTTACCACTGAGTGCTCAAAGCCCATAAAGAAAAACAGCATAATTGGCATCCACATGGCTAACACTTTGCCGCTTACGTGAGTTGAAATCATCGCGCCGACTACGCCTAATGACACCATCCAGTTACATAGCATGCCGCGAATAAAAATGGTGATCCAGCCCGCAACCCCGTGTTCTGCATAGCCCAGCGTGCGCGCTTCCCCAATACTGGCAACCTTAGTAGCGATAGCGCCACCATCAACGTTGTAGCCCATAGTGAAGATAAACGACATCATAAAAGCAACGGTGAGTGCGCCACCGAAGTTGCCTAAAAATACTAACCCCCAATTTCGCAGAATTTGTTTAGGTGTTACGCCCGGGCGCTGCGCAAGCCAAGCCAGTGGTGTGAGCACAAATACACCGGTTAAAAGATCAAAACCCATGAGGTACAGCATGCAAAAGCCTACCGGGAATAACACTGCGCCAAGAAGAAATACGCCGGTTTGAACGGCAATAGTCACCGCAAACACGGCGGCTAATGCCAAAATTGCACCTGCCATGTACGCGCGGATTAGAGTATCTCGTGTAGACATATAAATCTTTGCTTCACCTGCATCTACCATTTTGGTCGCAAACTCAGCGGGAAGAAGATAAGCCATGGTTTTACCTCACGTTGAAGTTATTAATAAGTTGTCAGTTGAGGTTTAAAAGTTAGCTATCTACATGCTTTTAGAAGATCAAAAAAAGGCGTCCGCAGTGCTCTCCTTAGAAAGAACTGGGGACGCCTTTGTCCAAAACTTGTTCATTGTAATTAGCTAACAGATAAACCTTCGTTTACGTACACGCCTTTGTGCACGCAAGTCCGTTGACAGCTTTCACTAAGCTAAGTACGACAGACTTGCACTATCGATAAGTGATTTGCCAAAAAAGTGCCAAAAGCTACAAAATACGATGTGTTTGTGAAATTAAGTAAATAAAACATTGGGTTAAGCATTGGGTGGGGAAAATGGTTAACTGTGATGATGATAACGCGGTTTATAAAATTGCACTAAAACGGTGTGCTAATGAGAGCTTACGGTGCAGTTTGTTTCACCATGCTTTTTACTTTTTGTTAGGTTGCTGTTTTATTTTAGCGTCTTTTTTAACGTGGTTAAGTGACCCTTCATAATTGCGTAGGTTCTTACCTGTTGGCTTTTTCCGGCATAGTGCTCATGTTCAAAGTGCTCACAAAGTTGCTTTAACGCCATGGCTGCATCTTTGTTTAGTAAAGGCGTTACCTCAGCCATATAGGCAGACAAAGTTTTATGGCCTCTGTCTTTTCCTGTTTTTGCCTTTACGTGTTCTAAAGCGCGCAGCAGAATGGCATGAGAAGGCGAAAAAGGGGCTTGGTGTCTTTTGGGTAGGAAATATAAGGCTAAAATGAGCCCAATAAGGCCGATGGCAGAAAGAAATACAGCCCGCATTTTTTGAGGTGTCAGTGCACCTAATAGCTCTTCAAGCATGTTGGTTTGAGCCGCATTGTCAAAACCCAGCACCCACTTACTCCACGAGTAATCAAGCTGTTGAAACCAGCCTTGCAAGGTAGTAAAGAAAGCAGAGTTGCTAAAATCACTTAGTATTGTTGGTTGACGCGACTCCCCAAACTCTTCTAACGCGCGTTCAAGCCCAAAGGTTAAGCGAGACGGGGCCGCCATGCTGGTGGGATCATATCGTAACCACTTACCATCAATTAACGTTTCAACCCAGGCGTGGGCATCGTACTGCCTAATTTGAAGAACCGTCTCATTAAGTGCATTTCCACCTTGGTAGCCCGTTACCATTCTAGCGGGAACCCCGGCTGCGCGAAGCACGTAAACCATCGCGCCTGCATAGTGGGCGCAAAATCCCGCACGCTCTTCAAACAAAAAACGGTCAATGGGGTCCACAGGCATGGCGCGCGGGGAGAGTGTATAGCGAAAACCGCCATTTTTAAATTCGGTCATTACAGCGTTAACTATGTCCAGCGCATTTTCATGTTGTTTAGCCAGTTGCTGCCCCCATGCTCTTGCTTCAGCATTGCCGTTCATTGAAACCGACAAATTGAGTTGGGTTTCAAAGTTGCCGATACTGTTGGTTATTGGTGCCTCAGGAAAGTAACGAAAGTAAAAGGCTTTTTTGCTTGAAATAGGGCTGTTCGCGCGCAGGGTAAAATCAAAAAGGCTTCTCACTGAAATACTGTTTTTTAAGTTATCGGGTGCCGAGGACGCTAAAGCAAAAAGCCACGTTTGCTGAGTGGGTTCGACAATCAGCTCATAACTTGTCGCCTGTGGCATGGTTTTCTCCGTCAAATCAGACAAGGGCGTTGACCTGCCCATAAACGCTAGCTGTTGTTCTGCCTGCTTGCGTTTATCGCTGATTGACCACGTTTTCCCATCAAAGTGTTCTAGTGTCATGGCACGCCAGTATCTCGCCGGCGCATCAGGCACACTTTCGGGGCTCTCGAATGTGGCACTAAAGGCCAACTCAGAGGAGCTCGCAAGCGACGCGATATCACCGGGTGTGACCGTATCTGATAGCCCGGTTTCTGTTGATTTTGACGTTGGCATTTGCCAAAGCGGAGGAAGTTGGGGCAGTAATAAGAATAAAAGCAGTGCAATGGGAAGGGCTTGAGCAATTAGCACACCCACGAACTTGACACTTTTCGTTACGGGAATGCCTGCACCATGATAAATCGCCGTAGCGACAAGCAATAGTGCGACTATTCCTGTGTAGCCAATCCAGGCAAATACGCTCAGGGAAGAAATAAAGCCACAGCCAATTAAAAATAAGCACGTGCAAATAAGTAAATGAAAATCACGTTTCTTTTCAACCAGCATGATTTTTAGTGCACAGGCGATGGTCAGCAAATTAATCATGCTGTCGAGAAGCCCCACTGATAAACCGAACCAAGACAAAGCAAATACCGCGAGTACGGCAAGCAGATTAACCGTGCGTGTTGTGGGCAACCTATGGAGCGTGCTAAGGCCTGCAACTCTGACGATTACCGCACATCCACTGAGCACGAGTACCCATATCATCAAAGGGGCGGTCAGCGTATAGATAATGAAAGAGAAGGCTGCGCAAAGTACCATCACAGCGAGAGCGTGAGGTTGTTGACCCCCGTTTTTTAAAACGGTGAATGGTAAGAATCGATGCAGCAAGACGGGGCTCATGTGACTGACCTCACCGTCTTTTTTTGCCTGGGGGACAGTGAAACGGGTTTATTCTCGGTTAGAGAGTTGGGTGAACTTTCCTTATTAAAACAAGCAAGTGCACTGAGGCACTCCTCCATATGCTTCGCGCCATGAGCAGGCGCAATGGTAAGCCCTCTATATTTTATACCAAACACACGATCTGCACCTGCCCATAATAAGGTCGCATAGGTGAGTGCTGAAATGGCCGTTTCCACATCTACGCTTAACGGTATTGAAAGCATAACGCTTTCACTGCGCATCGATGTAAATGACTTTGAAACCCAATTACCGTTCTTAGCGACATGTTTCCAAGAAACCCGATTAAGTGGCTGTCCCACTTCGTAATCGTTTAATGCATAAAAATCTTCGTTACTTGTAGGCTCCATTATTTGACCTACGCTATCTAATCCATCATTAGCCGCCATTTTATCGATAGACACTGGGCCTTCTTGGGGCTTTGCGTATACGGTTACATGTTGGTCAAAATCGAGGTGAGTCCAGCACTTGTAAAGTCCAAGCGGAAAGTCGCAGGCAATGGTCATTCTGCCAAGAGCAAATCGACCCCGTCTAGGTATGTGCAAAGGAACGTGCAGTATTTGCTTTTGTTCTTTTTGGGTATGGGCCCCTTCGTTTAACGAAAAAAGGTAGTGTTTATCTATAACTGCGTTGTCATCTTTATGATTGCCTGCCTTTGCGTGCGCATCTGCACTGCGCACTACATTAAGCCATTTAATCGATAAAGTGCCGCTGCATGCTTTCGCCGAGGCGTTGACATGGGGAATAACCTGAAGCTGTATTTCACCGTCTACATTACAGTGAAATGAGCGGACGGGAAGGGCTTTGAGTGCCAACCGTGCGAAATTTTGATGAGTATAAAACAACGCTAAAAGCATAATGCTTAAACACAAATAACTGAGGATAAGCATCAAGTTGTTTTGGTAGTTGGTACCAAGTAAAAATAAACACAACGATAAAATGATAAAAGACCAACCAAACCCACTGGGCAACACAAAAATACTGTTCAGATTGAGGTGGTGTTCTTGAGAAGCGGGTACCCGTTTATCGAGCCACTTTAATAGCCGACGCTTTACGTACTGAGACAAAGATAATTTTGCTCTATTCATAACCCACTTTACCTTTGCGAGCTTTACCCACTCGTAGTGCTCCACGACCCTGTCAATGTCAGGCTGCCAAAGGATCAACGCTATCAAGTAACTTTTGACTGAGCTTTTCACCATCAAACCCATTAGCCTGCTGTCCCTGAGAGAGTGAATGGGAAGATAGTGTGAGTCTGTGGGCAGTAATTGCTATGAATATGGCCTGTACATCTTCTGGGGTAACGTAATCCCTATCAGAAACAAATGCCCATGCTTTCGCGCCTTGAAGAAGCGCTCGGCTGGCTCTTGGGGAGAGAGGGTTCGGATAGTCATGGCTTTCTCTGCTCTCGCTAACCAGTCGCAATATGTAATGAAGAATGGCATCGCTGGTGTGAATCGCAGATACGCGTCTCTGCATCTCGTGTAAATTCGCTTCATTTAAAATTTGCCCAAGCGGGGCTGACGCATCCCGTTGCATAAGCATCGCCTTTTCCGCCTCCCACGCCGGATAGCCTAAAGAAATTCGCATAAAGAAACGGTCTAGCTGTGACTCTGGTAGCGGATACGTGCCCGATTGATAACTAGGATTTTGCGTGGCAATGACAAAAAATGGAGAGGGCAGCGCATGGGTAACCCCGTCAATACTCACTTGGCGTTCCTCCATTGCCTCTAACAGTGCGCTTTGTGTTTTTGGGCTTGCTCTATTTAGTTCGTCGGCCAACACCACTTGGCTGAAAATGGGGCCGTGTCTAAAAGAAAAGCGTTTTTCGTCGTCACTTTCGTGAGAGTGAAAAATATTAACACCTAACATGTCTGAGGGGAGCAGGTCTGAAGTAAATTGAATGCGCGCATATTGAAGCCCAAAAACCTGCGAGAGCGCGTGGGACAGGGTGGTTTTACCCATACCTGGTAAGTCTTCAATGAGTAAGTGACCGTTGGCAAGTAAACACGTAATCGCGAGTTTCAACTGGTGATCTTTACCAATGATCTTCTGACTAAGGGCTTGCTGAACACGAATGATTTCTTTGTGCATAAATTGGTCACTTACGTTTAAAAAGTTTCTGTCACACTTAAACTTAGCAGATTGAATGTGATTCTGTTCTACCTTTAATACTAGCAACGATAGCGTGGCGCTTTCTATTGTATTACCTGTGTTATTTTATACGCAGGTATATTTGGTTAACGCGCCCAAGCGCTTGTTGCGTAAAGCGGCAGACCGCACAGCAGTTCATCAGCGAATTGAAACTTATAAATAAATGAAAAGTGGGTAAAGGGAGTGAATAAGGGATATCTATACATAAACCTTAAAACAAGTGTTATTTAGTGCTGCGGAGTTTATCTGTGTTGTCTATAATGGTGCATCTTAAAAAGGAAGTAGTTATGAAAAGCATTGAAATAGATGACGATTTATATGCCTTCATCGCCAGCCAGACTAAACATATTGGTGAGAGTGCATCGCAAATTTTAAGACGTTTACTGTTACCTGAGGATGGCGCTATATCTCATGGCATCTCGGCACGAGCGGACAACAATGAAATAAAAAATACAAGTGCAGAGGGGGCTACTGAAGAGTTTGCTGTTGAAGCTAACGTAAACGCAGCCACTCAAGCACCCGTTAAACGTCAGTCTGTAAGTAGCGCTAAAAAAGCACCGGCCAAAAGCACCGGAACTACCCCACCGGTAAAAGCCGCGGCTAAAAAATCGACGGTTAAAGCGGCCTCACCAGCGAAAACGGCGCCTGACACCGCGTCTACAACATCTGCTTTTGTGGCTGAGAGTGAGACGCACACTAAACGCGATATTCTTGATGCAGTAACAAAAGATGCGTTAGCGACGTTCACGAAGCGCGTTGACCAGTTTTTGTTTGTTTTAAGTGCAGCACACAAGCTTAATGCAGACAATTTCTCTAGCGTGGAAAGTATAAAAGGTAAAAACCGTACCTACTTTGCAACGAGCAAAGAAGCGCTACTTGAAAATGGCAGCAGCACAAACCCTAAAGCTATTCCGGATAGCGCTTTTTGGGTAGTAACAAACAATAATACGGCTAAAAAAACAAACATGCTGGAACAAGTTTTGCGTATTTTAGGTTACCAGCCAGATGTTGTTGAATCCGTTATCGCACGGTTCACATCAGAGGGTAAGTAAAAAAGGGCATTAGGCCTCAACACGACTTCTAAATAAGGACTTTTTCATGGCATTACATCCGCAAGCTGGTAAGCATGCAGCAAAAGAACAACTTATTAACGTAGCGCAATTAGTAAGCCAGTATTACAGCTTTAAACCGGATATAAACGACCCAGGCCAAGGGGTTTCTTTTGGGACCTCTGGTCATAGAGGAACGGCCTCTGACGCGACCTTTACTGATACCCATATCAGTGCGATTTGCCAGGCATTGGTAGAATATCGTAAACAAGAAGGTATTAACGGGCCTCTATACATCGGTAAAGATACCCACGCGCTATCTGAGCCAGCCATGATTACCGCTATAGAAGTATTGTGTGCAAATGGCGTTGATGTTGTTGTGCAACGAGAAGATAACGAAAGTATGGGGTACACGCCCACGCCGGTTATTTCCCGCACTATTATCCGATACAACCGAGCGGATAATGCTGACAAAGCCGACGGCATCGTTATCACTCCTTCTCATAATCCTCCTTCAGATGGTGGTTTTAAATATAATCCGCCTCATGGTGGTCCTTCAGATAGCGACGTAACGAAGCAAATTCAAGACCGTGCTAATGCATTCATTGCTGACGGCAACAAAGATGTTCAGCGTATTGATATTCGCCAAGCTAAATCTCGTAAATTGGTTCGTGAAGAAGACTTTATGGAACCTTATATCGAAGACTTAGCAAACGTTATCGATATGGAAGCCATTGCCAAAGCGAACTTAAAACTCGGCACAGATCCGTTGGGTGGTGCCGGAGTAGGGTATTGGTCACGTATTTCAGAGAAATACGGCTTAGATATCACTGTAGTGAATGACGCCGTTGACCCTCAGTTTGGTTTCATGCGTCGTGACAAAGACGGTAAGCTCCGAATGGATTGTTCGTCAGCCTACGCTATGGCAGGGCTTATTGAGCTTAAAGATAATTTTGATTTAGCCTGGGGCAACGACCCGGACTTCGACCGTCACGGTATCGTGTGCAAAAGTGTAGGGTTGATGAACCCGAACCATTATCTGGCTGTTGCAATAAACTATTTGTATACACACCGCTCAGAGTGGCCAAGCGATTTGAAAATAGGCAAAACCCTAGTTTCAAGCAGTATGATAGATCGCGTCGCGAAAAGCTTAGGCAAGCCGCTTGCGGAAATGCCCGTAGGTTTCAAATGGTTCGTTGACGGGCTGTCAAACAGCACCATCGGCTTTGCAGGCGAGGAAAGTGCAGGCGGTATTTTTCTTGAACGAAATGGCAGCACGTGGGCGACAGATAAAGACGGCTTTATTTTGTGCTTGTTAGCGGCAGAGATCCTTGCGGTTACCGGTAAAGATCCTGGTGAGCATTATATTGCGCTTACAGAAAAGTTTGCGGCCCCTGTATACAGCCGAGTTGATGTGGCTGCGACACTTGAACAGAAGCAGAAGCTATCTGCCATGGATGCATCGGTAGTAACGAGTGACACCCTGGCAGGAGAGCCCATCACTGCTGTGCAAACCCATGCACCGGGCAACAATGCCGCTATCGGTGGCGTTAAGGTATCAACGGAGAATGGTTGGTTCGCAGCGCGACCTTCTGGCACCGAACAGATTTATAAAATTTATGCTGAAAGCTTTAATGGTGAAAGTCACTTACAAGAATTGATTGCTGAGGCTGAAGTGTTAGTGGGCAGAATTATAAAATAAGCTCAAAATTAAACCGCTTTAAACGAATTTGTGTAAATAAAATGTTAAAAATCGCATGAGTGCATACGAATTCATGCGATTTTTTGTAATTTTAACAAAATTATTACAACATAATCGTTTAAGTACTGATATATTGCTGTCATATTCGTAAGATATTTTGTAATTAAATTACTATTCGGTGTGAAAACGCCATTTCTTATTTAAGAGTGAGACGCAAAATGAACGCAAAAGCGACCAAGACGCAACCCTCTCCAGTCATCGATAAAGCGGCTTTTAAATCTGCCGTTATTAGACACCTGCACTGCACGCTAGGTACCGACGAAAATAAAGCAAACAATCACGCTTGGTGGAAAGCGACGTGTGCAGCAATTCAAGAGCAAGTGCTAGAAGGATTGCGCAAGACGCAGAAAACCCACTACTTAAACGATACCCGTGCTGTTCATTACTTTTCTGCTGAATTCCTAATGGGGCGTTTGCTATCAAACAACCTGCAAAATTTTGGCTTATTTGATGTAGCAAGTGGCGCATTGAAAGAGCTTGGCGTGGAAATTTCAGATATTCTTGAAGAAGAGCCAGATATGGCGCTGGGTAACGGTGGCTTAGGTCGTCTAGCAGCGTGCTTTATTGACTCTTTAGCGACAATGGAATTGCCTGCTATCGGCTACGGAATTCATTATGAACACGGCTTATTCCGTCAGGAAATTAAAAGCGGTGCGCAAATCGAGCGTCCAGACAGCTGGCGTGATTACGGCAATCCATGGGAAATTTGCCGTCCAGAATCTACTCAAGAAGTATCGTTATACGGCTACGTAGAGACCAAATATGGTGAAAACGGTCGTGTACTAAAAGAATGGCATCCAGGTTCTATCGTCAAAGGTGTACCGTGGGACATTCCTGTAGTGGGCTACGAAGGTAAAACCGTGAACGTGCTGCGTTTGTGGCAGTCAGAAGCATCTGGCTACTTCAATTGGGACGTATTTAATGCAGGTGGTTATGTCGATGCACAGCGTGAAAATGTGCAGGCAGAAACCATTTCTAAAGTACTTTACCCGAACGATGAAACAGAAGCGGGTAAAGAACTACGTTTAATTCAGCAGTATTTCTTCTGCTCATGTTCACTGAAAGACATTATCCGTCGCTACAAGCGCGCGCACGGTGATGATTGGAGCCGTTTTGCAGATCAGGTTGTTATTCAGCTAAACGACACGCATCCTGCTATCTCTGTACCAGAGCTTATGCGTATCTTGGTTGACCGAGCTGAACTGGGATGGGACGAAGCGTGGGGCATCTGTACTAAGGTGTTTGCGTATACGAATCATACCTTATTGCCAGAAGCATTAGAAAAGTGGCCTGCTCGAATGATTGAGAAAATCCTTCCTCGTCACTTAGAAATAATTTACGAAATTAACCATCGCTTTATGGCCGAAGTCGATAAGAAATGGCCGGGTGATAATGCCATGAAGGAAAAGCTTTCTATTATCGAAGAAGGCAATGAGAAAATGGTACGCATGGGTCACCTATCGGTGATTGGCTCTTTTGCGGTTAACGGTGTAGCAGAAATGCATTCTCGCCTTGTTAAATCATCATTGTTCCCTGAGTTCGATGAACTCTATCCTGGCAAACTCACTAACGTGACTAACGGGATCACGCCTCGTCGCTGGTTGAAAGCATGTAACCCCGGCTTGTCTAAGCTCATCGATAAGAAAATAGGTGAAGACTGGCCTCGTGACCTGGACAAGCTTCAAGGCTTGGCAAAATTCGCAAGCAACAAAACGTTCCAGAAGCAATTCATGAAAGTGAAACTGGAAAACAAGGAATTGTTGGCTGATGAAATTCGCAAATCTCTGGATTTAGACGTAGATGTCAACGCTATTTTTGACGTGCAAATTAAGCGTCTGCACGAGTATAAGCGCCAGCACTTGGCATTGTTGCACATCATGGCGTTGTACCGTCGTATTCTTGAAAATCCTGATTACGATATGCACCCTCGCGTGTTTGTTTTCGGCGCGAAGGCGGCACCTGGCTACAAGCTAGCTAAAGATATTATTTATGCTATCAATAAAGTGGCAGACAAGATTAACAACGATCCACGCGTTAACAACAAGATAAAGATTGCTTTCTTGCCAAACTACCGCGTATCGCTTGCTGAGAAAATGATCCCTGCTGCTGATGTGTCTGAGCAAATCAGTACGGCAGGTAAAGAAGCGTCGGGTACCGGAAACATGAAACTAGCGCTAAACGGTGCGGTGACAATCGGTACGCTAGATGGTGCAAACGTTGAAATTGCTGAAGAAGTTGGCGACGACAACATCTTCATCTTTGGGTTAACTGTTGAAGAAGTAAACGAGCTCAAGGCGAAGGGTTACAACCCATACGATTACTACTACAAAGACTCAGAAATTAAAGCGGTGCTAGATTGGTTAGAAACCGATTACTTCACGCCAGGTAAGCCAGGTGCACTTGTATCTATCAAGCAAAGCTTGCTAGATCATGGCGACCCGTACATGGTATTGGCAGATTTCCGCGCCTATTCTGACGCGCAAATCGCAGTTGACGCGGCATATCGCGACAAAGAACGCTGGGCGGAGATGGCTATTATCAACACGGCGAAAATGGGTAAATTTACCTCAGATCGCTCAATACGTGACTATGTAGAGCGTGTTTGGAAGCTTTCACCGTGTAAGATTGAAGGCTAATCGCAGAACGCGATATAAAGAACCCGGCAGTGCTAAACTGGCCGGGTTTTTTGTTTTGTAATACAGGTTGAATAAAATTGCGCTTTAAATAATAAAGGCGTTTTTTAACTATTTAAGCTATTGTTGTTTAATGATATAAACAAGTATTCAAATTAATACGTTAGCGCCGTTGCGCCTATTGAGCAGTCATGCTTTTATATAAGTAGTTGTTTTTAGTACCTCGAAGCGTAGAGCTCAAGGAAAACATCATGAGCCACCATACATCACTGGCAACCATTCCGAATCGATTTTCTTTTATCGATAGTATTGCAAAACAAGCATCTAATAGTGCCTCAATTTCCTTGATGTTGGTGGATGTGGTGCGTTTTTCAGACGTAACCACGAGCTTGGGGATCCACATCGGCGACCGCTTTTTACTTGAAATTGCAAACCGTATTCAGCTTCTTTTTGGACATACCGCTTTTGTAGGTCGTATTAGCGGCGATGTATTTGGCGTTGTTTTTAGTAACACGAATAATGAAGAATATATGCGTCAAATGTTTGAGCGTCTTGTCGAACATTTTAAAACACCTATGCATTACGACGGTACAGCCTTTATTGCCGATTTTAACGTGGGTGTGGTGTGTAGCGATCAGTCTGAATTTGACATTACAAGCTTTGTTTCCCGAGCGGAAACGGCCCTAAAGCAGGCAAAAGAGAATAAATACGAAAACTATTTTGCATTAGCCAAGTCAGATAAAACTGACACGGGAAGAAGTTTGGCGCTCAAAGCGGATTTAAAACGCGCCTTAGCCCAAAATGAACTAGAGCTTTATTACCAGCCTAAAGTCGATTTAACAACGCTCAGCGTGATAGGTGCTGAGTGTCTGTTACGCTGGAATCACCCCTTAGATGGCGTGCTATTTCCGGGCCCGCTCATCGAAGCAGCTGAATCTTACAATATGATGAACGAACTTGGGTACTGGACGTTGGAGCAGGCTTTCAGGGCGCTGGTTCAGCTTAAAGCACTTAAAATGCCTATTGTGTTGTCAGTCAATATTTCGCCAACGCAGCTATATGACAATCAGTTAGTGCCCACACTTACCATGTTGAGTGAAACGTACGACATGCCCTTATCGCTGATAGAGCTTGAATTGACCGAAGATGTCGCTTTATCAAACTCACTGATGGTTAAAAAACAATTAGATGAGTTGCGCAGTTTAGGCGTATCTATTTCCGTTGACGATTTTGGGAAAGGTTACTCAAACCTAGCTTACATAAGAGATCTCAATCTGGATGCGCTGAAAATAGATAAGTCGTTTGTCATGGAGTTAGAAGGGGACCCTGTAAACAAAGCCATCATCGAAGCGGCTAAAATTATCGGTCAAGCGAAAGGATGCAGTGTTGTCGCAGAGGGAATTGAAACGATAGCGCAGCTCCATATTTTACGGGAAATTAATGTATCGCAAGGCCAGGGGTATTTGTTTTCACGGGCCATCCCGTTTAATGATTTCGTTAACCTTGCCCAACAAGAAATTATCATCGGCAATTCACCCACAAGACTCAAGGCCTAGCTAGCCACTCCTGAAGTAAATCTGTTTTCACCTTCGTACGTTCTTTGATTTTCGTTATCTGTGCGGATTGGTTTTACAGTTAGCAACAATAAAATACTGAGTTGACGTGATCTTTTTTGCCTGCCTCGGTACACTATCGGTCATTTACATCAGACAGAGTCGTTAAGCAAAAGCTCATGCAAGAACTCATCGAAAATGGCAATTTTTTAAGCTTATCTCGTCGCCACCCCGAGTTATTCGAAAAACCTCAGCAATTCAAACTCTCTAATGGGACATGCGTCGATATAACTGCACCAGGCATCATCAGTTTTTCAGTGCAATCATCTTCAAAACCAAAAAAGCGAATTGTTCTGTCGTGCGGCGTGCATGGTAACGAAACCGCACCAATCGAAATTTGCGACGATTTGGTTAGCGCAATCCTCACAGGCGCGGTTAGCCTGTCGCATGATGTGTTGTTTTTATTTGGCAATTTACCGGCAATGGATATTGCCGAACGCTTTGTCGAGGAAAACATGAATCGCTTGTTTAGTGGCGCTCATTCAAAAGGCGAGGGGTTGGTGAATGCAGAGCGGATACGCGCAAAAGAACTTGAGGATGCTGTATCCTCGTTTTTTAATGCAGCTGAAGGTACTCGCTATCACTACGATTTGCATACCGCTATTCGCGCTTCAAAAAATGAAAAATTCGCAGTATACCCTTATTTACACGACAGAATTCACAGCAAAGGACAACTTGCGTTCTTGGCAGCCTGTGGGGTGAAAACCATTTTGCTGTCAGAAAGCGCTACCACCACATTTAGCTACTTCTCGTCCTATCAGCACAATGCGCATGCATTTACCGTCGAGCTGGGTAAAGTTCGTCCATTCGGCCAAAACGATATGCGTCGGTTTGAAGATGCGAAGAACGCGATAACACAGCTTGTTACTCAGGATAATTATGCGCCAACTGTCGACATGAATGACCTCGATATTTATCGTGTAAATCAGGTGATCAACCGCAATGAAGAGCAGTTTGAGCTTCACTTTGATGATGATACCCCGAATTTTACTGATTATCCCAAGGGCACGGTATTAGCCTCTGAGCCCGGCAAACAATATGTCGCTGAGCAAGATGGTGAGGCTATTGTATTTCCCAATGCTAAAGTGGCGATAGGGCAACGCGCGCTGCTAACCGTTGTGCCGACCACGTTGGATACTCTCGATGTTTAAATTAGATAGCCGTTTACACAATGATACATTTTTTGTCTGTGATCTTTCGCTCTGTCGTGTACTGTTAATGAATGACAGCCAGTTTCCGTGGCTTATTTTGGTACCCATGAAAAACTACATTGCCGAGATTATTGACTTAACGGAAGACGAGCAAATCAGGTTGTTAAAAGAATCGGCCCTTGCGTCCAGAGCAATACAGCACTTGTTTGCGCCATTCAAACTTAACGTGGCAGCTATCGGCAACGTAGTGCGTCAACTGCACGTACATCACGTGGCGCGTTTTGAATCTGATTGCGCGTGGCCAAAACCAGTTTGGGGAAATCAGCCAGCGGTAGCCTATGATGCTAGCGAAGCTGAAGCGCGTATTGAATCTCTTAGAGCATGGTTTAAAAGCAATACCCAGTGAGCGCCACAACCGCGCCAACTTTTAAGATTAATGCCTATATTAAAAGGAGTTATTTATGATTGTTTCAACTACCCCAACCCTAGAAGGGCACAAAATTGAGGCCTACTACGGCATAGTCGTCGGTGAGGCCGTTATGGGCGCAAACGTTTTCAAAGATCTTTTTGCCTCTATTAGAGACATCGTGGGTGGACGTTCGGGTTCGTATGAAGAAGAGCTAACCACGGCGCGTAAACTCGCGTTTACTGAACTCGAACATGAAGCAAGAAGCATGGGAGCGAATGCGGTAGTAGGTATCGATTTGGACTATCAAGTCATTGGCGATAAAGGCAGTATGCTTATGGTAAGCATTAGCGGCACTGCGGTGAGAATAAGCCCGCTGTAACTGCAAAAATTGATTAGCTCGGCAGTAGGTCTACGCGGGAAGCCCTTAAATAAGGGCCACCAAAGAGGCATTATCGGTGATATTAATTTGTCGTTTTACGGTTATGCTCCTTAGTTTCGTCAGTAGTTTCCTTAGTTACGTCTGTAACGTTGCCGGTTTCTTCAGCCCTATGTAAACGGTTTGTGTCGGATTCATCAGTCTGTGATCCGGCGAGATGGTCTTTATCAGAAGCGGCATCTTGATCGTCGTCATAGGGCTTCGATGGGGTTGGAAATTTAAATTTGGCACTGTATTTAAGCAGTGTAATGTTTCCAACGACCACACCCAACACTAAAACAATGATCACAATTACCCAAGTCGTACTCATAGTGTTTATACCCCGTTATTTAAAACATACCGATTAAAAAGGCTTGGTAAGTTTCGTAAAACACTGGCTTTGCCTAATATATCGCTTTTTTCAATGGCGCCTGTTAAGTCGCTAACGTTTCTAGAACGCTCAAAAACCATTGCCGTTGACTTAAAACTCAAATGCCATGGTTCGACAGCTACGCCGCCTTTATGTTCTGAGAACGGGCGAAAAAAGCCAAAGCGCTGCATGTTTTCATCCAGCCAGCATGCCAATGTGTGACAAGGTCCGTTCCCTTGGTACTCACTTTCAACAAGGTTGAAATCGCCCCCCCAGCGTTTAACTGATGCGCGATCATAAACGTCGATATCGGTTCCCCAGTGGTGACGGCTCCCTCCTGGTAATGCCGACCACGTTAAAATAGCGTGGAGCTTGTCATCATCACTGAGGTTGCTAAACCGTAGGGGAACGCCATGAACATCAAGAAGCGGCGCTTGGCCTAACCACTTTCGATTAAAAATGGCCGTTTGTTTATCGAAATCGCGGTAACTACTTACTAATTGTAGGTCAATGCCTTCTTTTTGCGCGGCATCTTGCATCGCTAAGAAAGGAGAGATAACGTCGCAATGAAGTCTATGGCCGTTGCCAGCATCAACGAGGTGATCGTTGCGCTGCCCCAGCCATTCTTCTTTTGTTACTGATTTCATATTCACCAGATGGCGCTACTTGGTGAGTAAACGTTCTAAAATGCCATAGTACATATCAGCAAGCTGTTCTAAATCAGACATTTTTACGCATTCGTCTATTTTGTGGATCGTAGCGTTCACCGGGCCTAGTTCTATTACTTGTGCACCTGTAGGGGCAATAAAGCGTCCGTCAGACGTACCGCCAGCAGTAGAAAGTACGGTAGGGGTACCTTTCACTGCTTCTATAGCACGTTGCGTTGCCTCCAGCAATGCACCGGTGTCGGTTAAAAAAGGCTGACCGTTGAAGGTCCACTTTATGTCGTATTCTAACTCGTGGGCATCGAGAATGCGGGTTACCCGCTCAATGAGAATCTGGTCAGTAACCTCTGTTGAAAAGCGGAAGTTAAAGCAAACGTGCAGTTCACCTGGGATCACATTACCTGCACCTGTTCCAGCGTGAATGTTAGAGATTTGAAAACTCGTCGGCGGGAAAAAGTCATTGCCGTTATCCCAATGAGATTTGGCCAGTTCGTCTAGGGCCGCCATGGCACTGTGTACTGGATTTTTTGCCAAGTGAGGGTAGGCAACATGCCCTTGAATTCCTTTAACAACAAGATCGCCCGTTAACGAACCACGACGACCGTTTTTAACAATGTCACCAACTTCATCGGTTGATGACGGCTCACCAACTATACACCAGTCAATTTTCTCATTGCGTGCTTCAAGAGTATCGATAACGCGAGTGGTACCGTTGATAAAAGGTCCTTCCTCGTCGCTCGTAATGAGGTATGCAATACTGCCTTTATGGTCGGGGTATTTATTCACAAACTCACGGGTAGCGACGAGCATAGCAGCAAGGCTGCCTTTCATATCTGCGGCACCGCGTCCATGCAGGTAGCCCTCAACTTCAGTGGCAATAAATGGCGGCGTTTTCCATGCGTCTTCAGGACCGCTGGGTACTACATCGGTATGACCTGCAAAACAGAATACTGGGCCTTCTTTCCCGCGACGAGACCACAGGTTAGTGGTGTCCTCAAACACCATGGATTCATTATCAAAACCCAACGCGCCTAAGAATTCACTCATTGCGTCTTGGCAGCCCGCGTCCTCTGGCGTTACAGAGCGGCGATTAATCAATTGCTTGGCGATATCAATAACAGAGTCGTTTAACAAAATATTTCCTCATACTGTGCCGGTTTAAAGCCAATGTGAAACGTGTTGTTATGGAGAAGAATAGGGCGTTTAACCATAGCCGGGTGAAGCTCAAGCAGTGCAAGTGCTTTATCTTTATCCAAAAAAGCCTTTTCTTGTTCGTCTAATTGACGAAAAGTGGTACCGCGTTTGTTAAGCATGGCTTCCCAGCCTAACTCAGCCTCTGCTCGCACAAGAAAATCGCTATCAATACCGTCTTTGCGATAATCGTGAAATGAAAACGACACGTCGTTATCAGTTAACCATTTCTTGGCTTTTTTTATGGTGTCACAGTTTGGGATCCCGTAAAGGATAGTGCTCATGATGAATTCTTCCGTACTACTTTTGTTTTTTTAAATGCACGACACTGTTTTACACAGTACCGGCAAAAACGCCGTCTTAGAGATGAGCGATACATTATAGAAAAGCAAAGCTGCATCAAAATCAGCGAATAAATGATTCGTGAACCTTTGTGTCACATCATACAAGCTGTTGGTACGTTGATAAACTCACTTGCGGTGTATTTTTAACGCGAAGTCTTAGGTATGTTGAACTTTGAAATACCTATTTGAAGTGGTCACAGCCCTTTGACGCAGAACAACTATGCCTGCGGGGCTGTTTCGCGATTAAAATGCTTTTGTGTAGACCAAAATTCGTACAGTAAAAATCAACATGCCCTAGAGATACAGCGTAAAAAGGGCGTCAGTTCCGGCTTCTACAAACCGTTGATGTGTGGGCACCACACCGAGGAGTGCCTGTGAGTTAAGCACTGTTAACACACAGGTAGTGTTTATACCCCGCTGTTTTAACCACGCAGCGTTAACCGTAAACAGCGTTTGTTTGGTCGATATGCTGTCGCCGGGTTTAAGTGAACACACAAACTGTGCGCCGTGAAGATGGCTCGTGTCGCCGCCATATTTCACTCTGCACTTGAGACCCGCTTTTGACTGTATATCAACAGCATAGTCTAATGGGGCTATTCCTAATACTTTGCCATCAAATGGCGACACAACGGTATTGGACGTAGAGGTGACTGCGGCACCGGGCCCCATGTAACCTCTTTTGAAAAACGGCTCATCGAGTTCACAGATAGGCACTACCTGGCCTGAAAATGGGCTTAAGGTGTAAAACTCTTTTTTGAATTTTTCCGGTGCGAACTGAAGTTGTTTAGTATTCACGGCTCTAGTGATCCTCGTTTACCGTGTAACCCGCCTTTTTTAAAGCATTTATCGCGGCTTTCAGCTTTGTATCTTTGACCAGAAAAAAGTCGGTTTCAAATGTTGATACAACGAAGATCGCCACTTTTGCTGACGCCAACACTTCACCAATTTGTGCCATGATGCCTACCATCGACAGATGCAACGGACCGAGTAGTTCAAGTGCTCGCCATCCTTCATCACTGTCTAGTGAGTCTACTTCTACGGAATCAGGTACCACAATAGAGAGTTCATCCTCAGTTTTTCCCAGAAAAAAAAGCGGGCTATTAAGAACGGAAGCCGGAATAGCACTTTGGGGATCGAGGCTATGAATAGTGAATAATGACTCTCTGACTAAAAGCGTTTGTTTGGGCATGAGAAACCAAGAAAATGAAAACTTCGAAGATATTCACATTAAACCACTAACTGTGGCTAACTTCTACGTGTTATCCACTTAATCTGTGGATAAGTTTGTTGAGTAGTTTGGGGTCTTGTTGTAAGTATATGAATAATAATGATAATTTAAACTGTACAAACAATGTGCAGTGGATAACATTCTTGAATTCACAAGCATTTTCCACAGGCTGTGTCTACCATTAAAATAAAAAATGTTTCGGATTTTTGCAATTTCTTCCCTTGACAATAGTCGCTTTTTTCAAAAAATCGCAACAGAAAATTACCTGTTGCCTTATTGATCTTGTATAAAAAAAACGTCGTAAAGCCAACCCAAACTAAAAAAGTTGTCGAGCGCGATCCGTGAACAGTGACTAAGTGGTGAATAGTTGTTGGATTATGCATTTTTATGCTTAAACGAAAGACCTTCCCGAAGGGCGATTTTAAAATGTCCGTACTCTTTGTTGTGTCACCTTGATGTAGAACCACTATATCTGCGGTAACACGCCGCGATTACGAACATTTTAACTCTCGCTGATTGGGTAATGATCTATGCGGATTGTTATGATACATGACGGCTGTTCTTGGACTATAGTTACCCTTGGTAAACCTGATTATTGGTTGAAGGAGACAAAGGATATGGCTGATGCATCATGGTGTGATATCACCACTAAAAATGCAGACGAACTGGTAAGCTTTTATGAAGCCGTTATGGGCTGGAAAAAAGAAGCAATAGACATGGGTGGTTACAGTGACTACGTAGTAATGAAAAGCGACGGTACGCCAGTGGGTGGCATCTGTCATAAACGAGGCGTCAACGCCGATTATCCAAGCGGGTGGATAAATTATTTTACCGTTGAGAATTTAGAGATTGCGCTTAATGCAGTGACAAAGCATGGCGGAACTCAAATCGGAACAATTCGACATCATGGAAACGATAGCTTTTGCGTCATTACCGACCCTAGCGGCGCCGCATGTGCACTTTACGAGAAAGGGTAAAGTGGAAAGCAGGGCAAAATAACGTAAGCATTACTTCCCCTGCCTTCGATTTTGTTAATACGGTTATTTGTTTAGTACGCCACGGTTGACCTGGTCGCGTTCAATTGATTCAAATAACGCTTTAAAGTTTCCTTCTCCGAAGCCTTCGTCTTGTTTACGTTGAATAAACTCAAAAAATACGGGGCCAAACACGGTTTCAGAAAAGATTTGAAGCAGTAATCGAGGTTCACCATTTTCTGTGGTGCCATCTAATAGAATGCCGCGTTTTTGAAGTTCGTCTACGTTTTCACCGTGCCCAGGAAGACGGTCCTCAAGCATTTCATAATACGTGTTTGGAGGAGGCGTCATAAACTTCATGCCTTTAGCTTTAAGCTTATCTAAACACGCTACCAGGTCGTCGCAAGCGAAGGCAATGTGCTGTATACCTTCGCCATTATATTTCATCAAAAACTCTTCTATTTGGCCGCCACCACCGACGGCTTCTTCGTTTAACGGTATACGAATTTTGCCATCAGGCGCGGTCATTGCCTTTGATAGCAGCCCGGTGTACTCGCCCTTAATGTCAAAATAGCGAATTTCCCTGAAATTAAACAGCTTCTCATAGAATCCAGCCCAGAAGTCCATGCGCCCACGGTAGACATTATGGGTAAGGTGGTCAAGCGTATGAAAACCACAGCCTTCAGGGTTGCGATCAACCCCTTCAATCCAATTAAAATCGATATCATAAATGGTATTTTCGCCCTGATATCTGTCGATAAGATAAAGCATAGCGCCGCCAATACCTTTAATAGCCGGCAGCTTTAACTCCATTGGGCCAGTGTGTGTGTCCATTGGCTGTGCGCCACGAGAAAGCACTTCTTTATAAGCGCGTTGAGAATCTTTAACGCGAAATGCCATGCCGCATGCAGATGGGCCATGTTCTTCAGCGTAGTAGCCAGCGTGGCAATTTTTCTCATAATTGCTCAATAAGTTGATATCGCCTTGACGCCATAACTCTACGTCTTTCGACTTGTGGCGGGCAACGCGGGTAAAACCCATTGCTTCGAAAATAGGTTCCAAAATTCCCTTCTTTGGTGCCGTGAATTCTAAGAACTCAAACCCATCTAAACCAATTGGGTTATCAAATAAATCAGCCATAGCGTTACATCCTCAACGTAAGATACATTTTATAATTGTTACTTGATTGTAAGTGTGCAGTGAAAAACCAAGCAATAGCAGGTATGACAACGCTTTTTTGCGCTGGAAAGCACAACTGTAACGTTTTGTTTTCAGTTGTTGCTTTAAAGCGCAATTAACGATTGGTAAAAGCATCCAATTACTTGAAATAATTGGAAAAAGAGTGGTGCTGCTCGTATGTTTAAGTGTCCACCAAACAGTACATAAAACGCTGGTTGTTACTTTTCACCGTTGTAGTACTTTTTCAGGCCTTTCCAACAAGCAAGGTAGTCGCGCTGACGTATATCACTATTCATAGCAAATTCGGTAGGGGCAATGGCATATCGCGACTCGAACATAAACGCCAATGTATTCTCATAGCGCTGAGGAGATAGCGAAGCATTTGACGCTTTTTCAAAGACCTCTGCTTCAGGGCCATGAGGCGTCATGCAGTTGTGCAGGCTCATGCCGCCTGGCACAAAGCCATGTTCTTTAGCGTCGTACATACCTTCTATCAACCCCATAAACTCACTCATAATATTTCTATGGTAGTAAGGAGGACGGAACGTGTTCTCTGCAACCATCCATCTGGGTGGAAAAATAACAAAGTCCACGTTAGCAGTGCCTTCAAACTCTGACGGTGAGGTAAGCACAGTAAATATAGATGGGTCTGGGTGATCAAAGCTCACCGTGTTTATGACATTAAACCGGGATAGGTCGTATTTATAAGGTGCCGAATTTCCTACCCATGCCACGACATCAAACGGTGAGTGATCAAGGTGCGCTTCAAATAGGTTGCCGCAGAACTTATTTATCATGGTGTGGGGGGTGTCATTATCCTCAAACCAAGCTGTCGGATAACAAAAATCCCGTTGATTGGCATAACCGTTTGCCCCAACCGGCCCACGTTCCGGTAAAACAAAAGGATGGCCGTAGTTTTCACAAATATAACCACGTATAGGGCCATTTAATGGTTTAATAGCAAAGCGCACGCCTCTAGGAATAACGGCAATCTCACCCACCGATACATGAAGCTTCCCAAACTCGGTAGTCATCTCCATATCCCCAAGCTGTGGGACAAAAAGCATTTCGCCGTCAGACGAGTAAAAAACGCGATTGTGCATATTGGCATTGGCACTATAGCAGTGTATTCCCGTACCTGTTTGTGCTCTGGCATCGCCATTTGTGGCAATCGTAACAAGTGAATCGACAAAATCTGTATCTTGCCTAGGAAGTGGAACCGGATCCCACCTGAGTACGTTTGGCGGACAGGGAACAGCAGTCTCAGGCGCCGTGCGCACTAGGCCATTATCAATTTTAACGAAGTCACCCATGGCGATTGAAGGGCGGAGTCGGTATGTCCAGCTTCTTCGGTTTTCAGCCCTTAGTGCCGTGAAAGCGGTGCTGCTAAATTGTTCAGCGTAGAGGTTGTAGTTGACTTTTTGTGGGCTGAATTGACCTACAGGAAGTGCCCCAGGTAATGCTTCGGTTTCATGTTCATTATTAAAGCCGGTCAAATACGATAAGTTATCCATAGCGCTGTCCACGGTTGAGCCCTGTATAGGCTGAATTTAGTTGCAAATGAAACTATTTGTTCTAGGCTAGTGATAAATGCTGGGTAAATCAATAATGATGGGAAGGCTGCACCAATGCGTAAAGACAGTTTTGGTAAGCTAGGTTTACAGGCATGACAGCCACAGTAGCAATCTCAATCTCTACCGGATTAAAAACAAAAGCATAAACGCCATATTCGATGGGCCTTCACAGTTCCCAGCTTGCTTAGTAACACTGGAGCCAAGAATAATTGAAAAATAAAGGTCAGGAGTAAATACGTGCAGTTAAATGACATGCTCGCCTATAAAGTTGCCATGTTGGCGAGTGATTTAAGCAGCTCTCTTGCAAAAGAGTATGAAGCATACGAGCTGACTATGCCTGAATGGCGTATTTTAGCAACGCTGGGTGCATCTCTTGAACACTCTCAACAGCACTATAAAACTGCGAAAGACATTGCATGGGCGACTCGCCTAGACAAAGTGCAGGTATCTCGTGCACTAGAGCGCTTGCTTAAGAAAAACGCGGTGATAAAGCAGACAAGTCCAAAAGATAAAAGGGCGAGTCTTATCGCCTTATCGCAAGAGGGACACGCTATGTATCAGAAGGTCATACCCCGTGTTATCGAATGGCAAAAGAGACGTTTACAAAATATCACTGATGATGAGTATTGCGTATTTCTAAAAGTGATAGACGCGCTTACCCCTTAGTTTATAGAGGATATAGCTAGATAGCTGTGGTCTGAACAGGTCATCAAAAAAGGCCTCAACGGTTACTTTTACCCATTTAGCTGTTAAATTCCACCGGATTAGACAAAACAATGGGTTTATCGCCCAACGATGAGCAAGGAAATGAAGTGGCACCGTTAGAAATATACGCAGGTAAAAAAGCACGTGAAGTCATAATGAAGAACGGCTTTTGCCCAGCAATATTCAATTACTTTTTAGGCGCCTCTGGCGGGCCGAAATGGTTTTCCCTTGCAGGTCTAGATCGCGTGTTATTTCCCGAATGGTTTGCCAATATTGATCATCAAATACACGTGATAGGTTCTTCAGCGGGTGCGTTTCGCGCAATTTGTGCAGTGCAAAACGATCCGCTTGCCGCAATTAACCGTCTTGCCTCTTCCTATTCAACAACAACGTATAGCGATAAACCTACGCCACGGGAGATTACTGCTAAAGCAGAAGCATTGTTGGAAGAAATGGTAGATGAAAAGGGGAAGCAAGAAGTACTGTCTAACACTAGGTTCAAAGCGCACCTTATTGTAGCGAAATGCTTGGGGGCGACCCGTTTTGAAAATAAGTTCAGGCAGCTTTCTGGCCTTGCGATGAGTGCTGCAGCAAACACGGTAAATAGAAAGCACCTTTCTCGCTTGTATACGCGATATGTGTTTTCAACGCCTGATACAGATTTTGCCATCAAAGATCCCTATGCATTGCCCACTCAATACCACGATTTAACGCAGGGGAATATCCACAGTGCCCTGTTGGCGTCGGGATCGATTCCGGTTGTTATAGAAGGGGTTCAGACTATTGAGGGGGCTCCGCCTGGAATGTACAGAGATGGTGGAATAGTGGATTATCATTTTGATTTGTCATTTGGACCGGACGAAGGATTAGTTCTCTATCCCCACTTTTACGATAGGCCAATACCAGGTTGGTTCGATAAAGGCTTGAAGCGCAGGGTGCCTCATCAATCTAGCTACGACAATGTAGTGATGCTTGTACCGTCAGCCGCATTCGTAGCGAGTTTGCCCTACAGCAAAATACCTGATAGAAAAGATTTCGAAGTGCTTGATGCAGATACCCGTATTAAATATTGGCAAACGGTACTGAGTGAAACCGATAGGTTAGGGGAGTATTTTATGCGCGCTGTGAACGATGGCACGTTGGTCGACTCAATAAAGCCATTACCGTTTGCTATGCGGTAATTTAGGTGGGTAGATTTGCAAAAAACAACCGAATTGCTGTCAAATTAGTCACTTGAACGCGGTTTTGTTAAGTTTTTCTTGCAGGCAACGTTTTCGCTAAGTATGATACGCGGCGTTGAAAGGCAATCGCCCACCGTTCTGGTGACACAACATCAAATGCGTCTATAGCTCAGTTGGTTAGAGCGCTACCTTGACATGGTAGAGGTCCCCTGTTCGAATCAGGGTAGACGCACCATCTATTCCTCTTCCAAAAGTTTTTTCCGGCGTTATTTTAAAAATATTTGAATTTCTTAACTGATTGACGACATTGAACTAATCGGTCTTTAAGCAGTTTTTTCAGAATTTCTGTTTCTTTTCGTTTTTTCGTCTGAAAACAGATGAATACTGTCAGGATGGTCACGAGTGGTCACAATTCGTGACCACTCGTGACCAAATCTAGATTTCACTTCCTTGTTATCTGCAGTTAAAAAGCCATAGAGATTTCCTGTTACGGCATTTTGTATTTAACAAAGTCACCCAAGAACATTTTCCAATTCTGCTTCGCACAACCACGCATTAAATTGTGCAATGCTGTTTTTTCATGGGGTTTTAGTGAAGTGGCGTTACGAAATAATATACTGTTTGAAAATATGCCGTAACCGTTTGCCGCGCAGTTAACAGTAAACAACGTGACCCCATCAATGGATGCAAATGCAATATATTCATTATCTCCAGTATTTCTGAAGAATAAATGCAGGCGTACTTGATTGTCTAAAAGCAAGAAGTGGCCATCAGAAGAGAATAAGTCGTCTTTTAACCATAAATTTGGATGGACGCACAAAAGTAAAAGGGATTCTGCGGAAATAGACATTTCCGATTCAAAGGCGTATTTTTTCACTTTTACAAGCTTTAAGCCGCCGTTTTTTAATGTGGAGCGATGCATACCTTTTTCGGCAGAAGCTTCTTTTAAGCTGCTAAATGTACGCCCTTCTGAATCTGTGACGATTAAGGCATTGCTATGGCGAGTAGGGGAGTGACTCGGTAGATTAAGCCACTCTCTAATGCGTCTGCGCCTTAAAGATAAACGTTTTCCTACGCTACCTGCTTTAATTTTCTCTTGAGCCGCAAATTGTTCTATACGGTCTTGATAGTTCATTGTTGGCAGCTTTCGCTCTACAATTTCAAGCGCCTCATAAATATTCCATCCGCAGCGGACCCTCTCGAGCACTTTATCGCTATTTAATCCAAAGGCTCTGGCTGCTGCGGACAAGCTATCATAAACCTGACCTTGTACTTCAACTTGCTTACTATTAGATACATGAAATGTCATGGAATTACTCCTTTTAGTTAAATTCCATAACAGTGTGTTAAGTTTTAAATTTATTCTGGAAAAATTAAGAAAAAGTAGAGAGACGATTTTTTACACACTTTACTGTACCAGACCATATCTATTAATCACCTTCGTAGAAAAGTTTAAAACGAGTTTTACTGTCGACTTTATGTAACGTTGCAGAAATATGCAGCTGAATACATTAGAACGAAAAAAGGTCTACTAGCGTATCTTACTCAAAGTGATTAAGAGGTTTGTAACGGGAGATTAAGTCTGTGATATCGACAGCAATGGGCGTTCTGTGGCTATCAATTGCACTCACAAAAGGTGGCGAACAGTCAACTCTTCAAAGAAGTTGCACGAAGTATATGTGCCTCAGTGATTCTTTATACGGGTTATTTAAGTGGGCTTTTATGTCCAATTGCAATTTATTATCTTTGCCGTCGAGTAATTAACATTTGGTGCTTGCTACAACACCCTTAAGCTGTTTAAAGTTAAATATGAGGACATTTCATGGGGCGAAAGCATATGGAAAAGCTATTAGACTCAATAATATCAGCTCACAAGCTTCAATTACTTGTTTGTATACTCTCGATAGGTATGTCGCTCACATACTATGAAAGTATACGTCCTCAAGGGAAATATTCCGAATTTATCAATGTAATGACTGAAATTGAATATGCTCCTCAGACACGGTTTCTCAAGTCAAACAGAAAAAATTTGCAATCAAATCTAAATAATTTTATTTCGAGCATAGGAAAGGAGTTGTCCCTCAAGATCAACATACAACCTAATCGCACAAGTTTTATAGAAGCTGCGTTTGAGCGGTTGTATATAATTAATGGAGTAAATGAGAAGCTCTGGTCAATTCCTCAATCTGCTTTTTCACGTTATAAAAATTCGCAGATAATTAATGACATGGGCAAGTACTCTTTTTCAGGTTTGTTTCCAGGCAAGATCGATTCATGCTCTCCTAACCCCGTAACCGAGAAGAAACTTGGGCTAGTTTATGTTAACGACTTAAATATTGAAGAAATTGAACTCGCTCAAATGGAGTTGAATAAGGATACCACTGTCAACATAGTTTTGTTTGAGCATGGAGGAATAGATCCAGAATCCAAAATTCGGAATTATGTAAAGGTGGCTGATGTCAAGTGCAAAGTGTTTTTAACTGAGCTTGTTGGCGCGAACGTTGTTTCAAGAAGTAAGTTAGCACTCTTCGAAAAATCAATTAAAGAAGAAAATCTTTGGGATAAGACAGTAGATGAATCACTTTTGATTCTAGAGAAAAGGACGCAAGAGGTTCTTGAGGAAAAAAAAGAGCTGGCTTTCATAAAAACACCTTTGAAGCTGATACCATGGGTGTCTTGCTTGTTAATGTTAAGCATTACTTATTATATGTACGCTTTGTCAATTGAAGTGAAAAAAAGAGGTGGCTATCGAGATTCCTTTTGGGTGATTTCTATTGAAAATAGTCATGCAAAAACTATTTCTTGGTTTCTGTTATATGGTCTGCAAATTTTATCTGCGTTAAGTTGGATGTTGATGTCAAACGACAGGTTAATCTATTTAATTTATGCATCATTGATACTTACTATTCACTGTTTCCTAATTAAAATATTGACCAGCAACATTCAGACGAGGTCTGTAGCTGATTAGGTGCTTTTCTGTTTGTCGCCATTTCGCCAAAACCTTTTTTCAGACTAGCACCTCTTTTTTTCTGACAGGTTGAATTGATAGTATTAATATTGTTCGATTCGTTCAGAGCAAAGAATGGATATTGGATTTAAATGTCTTAAATAAAAATTAAGTATAGGTGTTATCAAGTAGTTTCTTATTGGTTGGCGAAACTTTGGGAAGGCGATGAAAAAAGGAATTAGGATTTGCCTTGTCATAAGCTTTGAGTAGCTTTAAATGCGGACAAAGACATTTTAATCAGTAAACAATGCAACTTTTTCTTACTATTACCTCTTGCTTAAAATAGAGCCCTAAAAAGTGATGTGGTAAGCATTAAATTACGCTTTTTGTTCATTATTTACCAAAGCTTTAAATAGCTGTGTAAACGCTTTAATCCGGCATATACTCAATCACATCCTCAATTTTACAATCAAAGAATTTACATAAAGCTTCTAGCGTAGTGATGCTTGTGTGATAGCCAGTATTATTGGCTATTTTACTCATGGCTGAGCTTTGAATACCCACCTCATTTGCTAGAAACGACAGCGTTATTTTTCTGCCTTCTTGCTCGGATTTCTGTTTTACCAGCTCTCTTATCTTGTACTTGATCAAAATACGTTTACCAAAAAATACACAAAATTGTCTTGATAAGACGAAAAATGACTTGTATAATTGTCTTGTGAAGACGAAAACAGGTCAAAGGAGGCCTTTATGAAACAAACGTTACTCACAGCAAAAGAACTCTCAGCCCGAATTAAATTTAGCGCCAACTATATCAATGCGGAGCTGCGAGACTCAATTTTCATCGAAGGTAAGCATTACATTCGACCATTCAATGGTAGAAAAATTCTATACATTTGGGAAGAGGTAGAAGCGTATTTGTATGAAAGTGCAGTTCGCAACGCTACATACATTCCAATGGCATCGGGGAGAGTGTGTCATGGGTAGCATAAATGTTCGCGAATCCAAGCTTTATCTTGATTTCAGGTATTTAAATACACGATGTAGAGAGCAAACTGCATTGCTAGATACGCGGGCTAACAGGAAGAAGCTAGAAAAGCTACTTAAGCAAATTGAGTCAGATATCCGCTTAAAATGCTTTGTGTACAGCGATTATTTTCCCGACTCTAAAAAGGCTTCGAACTTTGTTAAAGAAGATGAACAGGCAAGCCGCATAAAGCGAGCGATGCTGGCTACGTACCAAAAAGCGTCTAACGCTCTTCAAGGGCACAACAATAGAGCGTTTGAAGACTTCGCTCAAGAATGGTTTTCTGAAAACGAAGTACGTTGGAAAAAGAGCTACGTTAACAGCATGAGAATTTATGTGTTTTCGTATCTCACTAAAGAGTTTGCAGGTTTTGATGTTAGCGAAATAGATCGCCCGACTATTTTGAAGTACCGAGCCAAACTGATGCAGACAAAAGCTGACGGCACTCAACTATCGACCGACTTTGTAAATCACATCATGACGCCACTTCGAATGATTTTACGCGAGGCTGCTGACAGGTTTGGTTTCCGTTGCCAATTTGAAAATATTGCTCCGCTTCGCGTAGACCGGCGAGATGTTAATCCATTTTCACTAGAGCAAGTGCTAACGTTTTTGAAAACAGTGCGTGTCGACTTTCGGAATTACTACACAGTACGCTTTTTTACTGGCATGAGGACAGCTGAAATTGATGGCCTGATGTGGAAGTACGTTGACTTTGACTTGGGCACGATAAGTATTAGAGAGACATTTGTTCAAGGTCGAATGGATTCAACCAAAACTCGCGGCTCTATGCGTGACATTCAAATGTCGACATTAGTGAAAGATGCGCTTCAAAATCAGTTGGAAGTTTCTGGTGATGGAAAGTTTGTTTTTCCGAACTCCCAAGGCAACCCCCTAGATCATGGCAATGTAAGAGACCGAGTTTGGAAACCAACTTTGAAAAAAATCGGAATGGAATACCGTAGGCCTTATGAAACTCGTCATACCGCTGCTACCTTGTGGCTAGCATCAGGCGAGGCGCCCGAGTGGATAGCACATCAAATGGGGCACGCAAATACAAAAATGCTATTTGAGATTTACAGTCGCTATGTACCAAACCTCACTCGAAGAGATGGTTCTGCGTTTGAGCAACTACTTTCAAACGTTCTATGTGAGAACAGCCAACACTTATAGTTTTAGCACTTAGTACACTGTGAAGGTGAAATAGGTCGGGGCTTATACTGGTATTAACAGAGAGGGCAGAACGATGAAAATTGATTCATTGCAGCCGGAGCTTTCAGAAGCGAAAAAACTTGCTCGTTTTAAAGGTTTTTACTGCATGGCTGGTTTCGTAGTTAGGTTTAACGAGCATGGTAAACCGTATTGGGTGATTACATTAATGGATGCATTCACCAAGTTTGAGTTAATAGCCACGCAGATTGATTGCAATACAAAACACTTTTCTCACTTTGGCTTTGTTCACGTTGAAGCAAAGAAAGTTAAAACAACCGTTGGTAAGATATATGTTGCTGACTTTATCTATGCTGTTGATGAAATTCCAGAAAAGTACAGACATATACGCTTAATTCCTAGAGATGCATCGGCGCATCATGAAGATGTTGCACGTCTGGTTAAAATAGTAGAGTGCGTTGAGTATGAGGCGCTCAGACGCTTCGTTGCGCACACTTTGATTCAAAGCCGAATAATGGTGCCATTTCTTCGAAACCCAGCGAGCTTAAATTATCATCATAACTATATTGGTGGCTTGTTAAGACACAGCATCCGGGTAGCAGAGCTTTTTTCTGAAAACATGGTTGGTAGAAAAGAAGAAAAGGCTTTAGGTATTGTTGGAGCGTTGCTTCACGATGTAGGCAAATCCGTCACATTATCTGAATCTATGATCTACGCCGCTACAGGAACCATTGTAAACCATGATTCGTTAACGTTAGAGCTTTGTGCTTCAGCGCTCAAACTACTTTCTAAAACAAACCCTAGGTATGCTGATATATTGCGCCATATCTGGACTTGTGAGAAAGAACAGTTTAGGTATTCCACCAAGCTAAATATCGCTTCTCAGATACAACGATTTGATAGAGAAGACTCAAAGGAACATTCATAAAGTAGCGAGTTTATGAAGTAGCATTATCGTAGCTCTAAAAGAGGCAAATAGGGCCTTCCATCAGGAGTAATAGTTATGACAGACAAAGATAAAGAGCATGCTGCCGACTTGCAGCATATTGAGTTTGATAAAGACGGCATTGTGCGACTTGCTCTGTACCGAAAAGAAACCCAGAGGGCGTTGTGGAAATCTATGCAGCAGTTTAAAGACATCAAACCCACCGTGCCTAAAAACAAGAAATAGCTTCCTAATCAAAACTAAATCCACCAAGAGCGAGAATATCGAGGAAGCTTGTAGCTCAATCAAAACTTACTATTTGAGGTTCTATTATGGATTATCTTACCCCAATTCTTGAATCTGGCTTAATGATTCCTTTCGCCTTTCTCACCGCGGTTATCATTTTAGGTATTGGCATTCTATTAAAAAAAGACTCTGATGATGAGGAGTAGGTTTGCTGGTCTCTGCAAAGGCTGGGATCGGAATTGTGAATTTTTTGTTATACTTTTGGCTAATATTAAGATTCCCAAAATCTGTGGCTGATGGTATCTTTATATAAGCAAATCTTATATCTACGCAGAAATTTATCGGGATATTTGTTTTTGTTGCTTTGCTAAAATTGAGGGTCAAGGATGAGCAGTAGTGGTAAAAAGGAACGGGTACTCACCAGTTGGATTGGAGGAAATGACCTTGATTCGTTAAAAGGTGACACTGATATCAAGAACATTTCTGGACCCATCGTGTCAGTTCTGAACAAGCATGCCTTTGATTCAATAGAATTGCTGTACAACTATCCGCAAGAGCGTGTTGCTCCTTATATTGAATGCCTAAAGCAGTTAACAAATGCCAATATTCATGCCCATCATATTGCACTGTCTTCGCCTGTAAACTTTGGTGAAATTTACGAACATGCAAACAATTATTTAGAGAAACTTTCCACTCAACCGAATAGACTATCTATCCTTCTCAGTCCTGGTACACCCGCTATGCAGGCGGTATGGATTTTATTAGGGAAAACACGTTTCCCCTGTACCTTTTTGCAGTCCTCCCTAGAGCAGGGGGTTCAAGAAGTTGATATTCCGTTTGAATTGTCAGCCGAGTACCTACCTGCTGCTAGTAAGATAAATACAGGACAGCTTGAGAAGTTGTCAGTTCACAATGTGCCGATTGATGCTGCTTTTGATCACATTGTGACCAAAAACCCGAGAATGATGACGTTAAAAGCACAAGCACAGATCCTGGCTGAACGTGAGGTGCCCGTGCTAATAACCGGTGAAACAGGCACAGGTAAAGAATTATTTGCAAGGGCCATTCACAACGCTAGCGCACGTAAAGCGCAGTCGTTTGTGCCACTTAACTGTGGGGCAATTCCCCCCGAATTAGTTGACTCTGTTCTGTTTGGCCATAAAAAAGGAGCATTCACTGGGGCGAATTCAAACAAGCCTGGTGTGTTTGAGCAAGCTAACGGTGGAACGTTGTTTTTAGATGAGTTTGGTGAACTAGCTCCTGATACTCAAGTTCGCCTACTACGAGTTCTGCAAGAAGGCGTATTTGTGCCAGTAGGCGGTGCAGAAGAGGTAGAGGTCGATGTGCGACTCATCACTGCGACACACCGAGATCTTATTCAGATGATTGCTGACGGTCGTTTCCGAGAAGACCTCTTCTATAGAATTGCAGTAGGGGTTTTACACTTACCACCGTTAAGAGAGCGTGAAGGCGACTTATCGCTTTTAGCAGATAATTTACTCGACACTATGCGTGCTAAAGATGCTTTTTTGAAGGATAAAAAAATTTCTCCTGGCGCAAAAAATATTATCATTAAGCAGAGGTGGCCAGGAAATGTGCGCGAGTTACAATCCACGATCTTACGCGCAGCCTTATGGTGTAAAGGCGACACTATTCATGCTGACGATATACGTCAGTCTTTGTTTTCTAGGTCTCCCGTGAAAGAGGGGTTAATGAATAAGGATATTTCTCAAGGTATTGATATACAAGATGTTATGGGGGAGGTCGCAAAAGAGTATATTCGCAAGGCCCTTGACTATACCGGCCATAATAAAACCCGGGCGGCGCAGCTTTTAGGTTTGAAAAATTATCAGACACTGAACAACTGGATGGAAAAATACGGTATTTCTTAAGTAATGGATAAAATTGGCACAGCCTTCGCAGAAGGGCTGGTATGGATAGAATATATTTTATGAAATCAGTGAACTTCGAATTCTTGAGACCCGAAAATGAGGTTCTCGCAAACCTTGGTGGATTAGCTGAGTCGGTATTGCATATCGACCCAGGTAGTGCACTTACTCGTCTGCGCAGCTTTGCGGAAGAACTCACGAAGTCTGTCTATAAAGAAGAAAGACTGCCGCGCATGCCGCAATCTAGCTTCTATGAGCTGATCAAGAATCCTGTTTTTGAGGATTGTGTCAGCAAATCACTTATCCATCAGATTAACTTCATCAGGATACAGGGCAACGACACAGCTCATGGTGCGGAAGGTGATCTCCGAAATGCCCAGATGGTATTGGGTACAGCACATCAGCTTGCCATGTATATGGGGCTCAAATACTACGGAAAGAGTAAAGATCAGATCCCACCATTCAAAGATATTCAAGATCCGGCGTCTAAACTAAACCAGTTAAAGAAATCGGTCTCAACATACGAAAAAGAGCTTCGAAAGCAGCAGGAAGAGCTCGAACGGGTTATAGAGCAGCTTGAAAAAGAGCGAATCAAACACGCAGATACGCTGCAAACACCAGACACGCAAGAGAAGCAAAAACGCCAGGAACAAAGTCAGCAGCTGGCTGATAGCCTGCAATGGAATGAGGCGAAAACGCGCCAGCTTTTGATAGACGCGATGCTGGTTCAGGCAGGGTGGGATGTAAAGAATACCGAGCAGGTCGGTCAGGAAATTGAAGTGGAGTTTCCCAACAACCCCAGTCGCAAAGGCTATGTCGACTATGTCTTGTGGGGCGATAACGGCCAACCTCTGGCTGTAGTTGAAGCCAAAAAGTCAGGCAATACCAGTCTTCACGCAGGCCGAGAACAAGCGCGTTTGTACGCCGATTCGCTCGAAGATATGGGATATCAACGTCCTGTGATTTTTTATTCAAATGGTTATGAGACGTTTATCTGGGACGACAGACAATACAACACCTACAGACCTGTGTATGGCTTTTACAGCAAAGACAGCCTCGATTACCTGATTTATCAGCGTAGCTACCGTGAAGCAGAGTTGGAAAAATTCAATCCTGAACTCCGTATCGCGGATCGTCCTTATCAGATTGAAGCAATCAAAACGGTTGCTGCGACTTTCCAAAAGCAGCGTCGTAAGGCACTGATCATACAAGCTACCGGGACGGGTAAAACACGTGTGGCTATCGCACTGGCAGAGCTATTATTGCGAACTGGTTGGGCCAAGCGCGCACTCTTTTTGTGTGACAGGAAAGAATTGCGGGTGCAAGCGGATGATGCCTTTAAACAAAATCTACCTTCAGAGCCGCGCTGTGTGATAGGCGAAACTAACAGAATCGATCAAAGTGCCCGCATTTATATCGCGACCTATCCCGGTATGATGAACCGCTTTGCGCAGCTGGACGTGGGCTTCTTTGACCTTATTATTGCCGATGAATCTCATCGCAGTATCTACAACAAATATCGCGATTTATTCGACTACTTCGATGCATTGCAGGTAGGCCTTACCGCGACACCCGTGAAATTTATCAGCCGTAATACGTTCGACATGTTTGATTGTGAAACAACCGATCCGACTTTTGAATTCGGTCTGGATGCTGCAATCAACAATGAGCCACCTTACCTGGTGCCATTTCGGGTGAAAGACCTTACCACTGATTTCCTGCGTGATGGTATTCACTACAACGACCTGACTGACGAACAAAAGCGACAGCTTGAAGAAGACCTGGGTGAGGAGGAAGCCCGCAATACCACCATTGCTGGCAAAGATATCGGACGCAAAATCTTCAGTGAAGAGACCGACCGCATCATTCTGGAGAATCTGGTCAATAACGGACTGAAGGATGAAACCGGATCTCTGGTAGGAAAAAGTATTATCTTCGCTCAGCGCCAGGATCATGCTGAGCATCTTGAAAAACTGTTTTGCAAGCTGTACCCGCAATACGGTAGCAAGGTGTGCAAGGTCATTCACAACGCCATTCCACATGTCGACGCGCTGATCAAAGAATTTAAAAAAGCCGATAACGATTTTCGCATCGCGATATCGGTAGATATGTTGGATACCGGTATTGATGTACCTGAGGTGGTCAATCTGGTTTTCGCCAAGCCCGTTAAAAGCTGGGTGAAATTCTGGCAGATGATAGGCCGGGGAACACGTCTGCGTCCCAATCTCTTTGGCCCTGGGAAAGATAAAACTGAGTTTCTGATCTTTGATCACTACGGTAACTTCGACTTCTTCGAAGAGCGTTACCAGGAGCCCGAGGATACGGGCGGTAAGTCACTGCTTCAGACCACATTTGAAACACGCATTGCACTGGCTCAGGCCGCGCTGAAGCACAACCATGCGGCAGGATTCGACGCAGCTATCGCATTGTTGCGCGCCGATATAAATGATTTGCCAGACAGTAGTATCGCGGTGAAACGTGAACTTCGTAAAGTGCATCAGTTACAGCAGACCCAGCAGTTACAGCTATTTGATGCCAGTACACAGCATTTGCTGGCCAATACTATTGCGCCGCTTATGTCTTCGCGTGTCCTTGGCGACAAACATGCCATCCAACTGGACAAGCTCATTGCAGATATTGAACGCTGCCTGATTGAACAGGCAAGTTGCTTCGAAGATGGCCGTGATCAGTTGTTAAGTGAGCTTGATAGACTGGCGGTAAATATTCAGGTCGTTCGCCAAAAAGATGCGGTTATTAAAGAAGTACGCAGTGCTGATTTTTGGCAAAATGCTAGTGTTGAAAGACTTGAAAAGGTGAGAACTGAACTGCGTGGTATTATGAAGTATCGCCAGTCCGGTGGTGGCGGTGAATATGCTAAACCAACCACGCGAACCGGAGACGGCGGTATAGAGGTAAGAGAGCGCGAGGTGAAAATAGCGGGCTCCAATGAAGCGCTGATCTATCGACGCAGATTGAAAGGCATTCTTGATGAAATGATCGCTGCCAATTCAATTCTACAACGGATCCGCAAAGGCGAAACCATTCCGAAAGCTGAATTAAAAACACTCACTTCAACCATACTGACCAGTCATCCAGGTGTCAGCCTGGATGTGCTTAACGAGTTCTATGGCCGAACAGCCGACCAGTTACATCTGACGGTGCGCGAGTTGATTGGTCTGGATCCTCAGGCTATTGAAGCCCATTTTCAGGCGTTTTTACATGCCCACCCGACCCTTACCGCAAAGCAAGTGCAATTTATGAATCTGCTGAAAAACTACATTGCCCAGCACGGCTCTATCGTTGTCGAAACCCTTTACGACGCGCCATTCACCTCTATTTCGCACGAGGGAATTGACGGCGTATTTTCCCAGGAAGATTTCGGCGATCTGATATCGGTATTGAAGCCTTTCATGAAAGAAACGCCAGCATCGGGTTCTGACACGAATCGCCCCAAGGAGTAACTATGCAACCGCTAGAATGGACCACTGATTTAATCGTTACCGCTGCGCTGGCAGGAGTTATCCTCGCCGCATTGGGTTATCTCATAGCAATGGTACTGCTGGGACGAAAAAATGCGGCGCTTACCAGTCAGCTGCAACAGGAGCAGGGGGCGTTAGAGTCTGCCAATACCCAGAGTCAGAAGCTTAAGGATGAGGTAGATGAACTGACCAGCCAGCTACAGGACAAAGCACTGTCAGAAAGCCGGTTACAAACACAGTTTTCTCATGCTCAGGTCACCGAGCAACACCTGAATAACGCCCTCGCGGAACGCAAGGATGAAGTGATTGCCTTGCAAAAGTCACTCGATGAGGCGCGAGAACATCATCATCGTAGTGAACGACAACTGGAAACCGCACAGGCCGACAATCGCTCGCTGACTAACCAGGTGGAAGACTTGCGCACTCGCCTTGAAACAGCAGAACAAAACGTGCAACAGGAACGCACGACCGTGGGGCAACTTAAAGACGAACTGTCACAGGAAGGCAAAAAAGCCAAGAAGCTGGAGGCGTCTAACACCGATGCGCGCGAACAATTAAAAGAGACCAAGCTGAGTCTGGCTGAACAGCAACAACGATATAGTGACTTACAGGAGCGTTACCAGACATTGAGTAGCGACCACACTCAGCTTAAAACCACGCTAGAGCGCAAAGAAGAGCACTTTAAAGAGCAAATGCAACAGTTAAGCGAGACCAAGCAGTCGCTAACCAAAGAGTTTGAAAATCTGGCAAATAAGATATTTGAAGAGAAAGGCAAAACCTTTAGCCAGACCAGTCAAACCAGCATCGACAGTATGCTTAAACCTTTCCGCGAGCAAATCGAAGGGTTTCAGAAGCGCATTAATGAAGTGCATGAATCGTCCGTTCGCGGCAACAGCAACCTGAATGCCGAAATTAAAAAGGTACTGGAAATTGGCATGCAGATGAGCAGCGAAGCCAACAACCTGACCTCAGCATTAAAGGGCGACTCACAACAGCGCGGAGCCTGGGGAGAAGCACAGCTGCGTCGCACGCTTGAAATGAGTGGCCTGATTGAAGACGACCATTATTCGGTACAGGATGCCTTTAAAGACGCCGAAGGCAAACAGAAGCAAACCGATTACCTGATCAAACTGCCCGATGGCAAACACATCATCATCGACAGTAAGGTAACGCTGAACGCTTACGACAGGGCAGTGAGTGCTGAGTCGCCAGAAGAATACCAAATCGCCATGTCTGAACATGTGAAGGCAGTACGTAAACACATTGACGACCTGGCGTCGAAGGATTACACCAACCTGGTAGGTATGCGCAGCCCCAACTTTGTGCTGATGTTTATGCCCATTGAGCCTGCCTATATCGAAGCGCTCAAAAACAACAAAGATTTATTCGAGTACGGTTATAAAAAAGGCATCGTGCTGGTATCTCACACCACACTCATCCCTATTCTTCGCACCGTATCAAACCTGTGGATGATAGAACGTAGCAACGCAGAAGCGCGTGAAATCAGTGAAAAGGCCGGAGATATCTATAACTCCGTACGTACGGTAGCAGAACGATTACACAAGCTGGGCGGTACCCTCAACACGGCCAGCAATCATTACAATAGCACAGTGACAGCGTTGGCGGGCCAGCAGGGCTTGTATGGTAAGGTCGACCGGTTTAGTCAGCTATCGGCTAAAGTTACCAAAAACCTGCCACAACTGGAGACATCTCATGTGGACTTCGAGGCAGAGCGCTTAGGCCTGATTGTTGAACCCATACCAGATAGTGAAGAACAACCCGAACAAAAAGATGAAGAAAATAATAAGGCTGCGTCATTGCAAGCACCTAACCGTGACGAAGTGAATGGCGAAGCCCATGAAGATGATGTATTTGCAACATCAATCGAATCCGAAACGACAGAAAGCAATTAAGAGAAGTAACGAATGCTAACAGGTAAAATACGTAACGATATCGACAAACTCTGGGAAAAGTTCTGGACCGGCGGTATCACCAACCCGCTCACCGTGATAGAGCAAATCAGCTACCTGATGTTTGCCCGAATGCTGGATATGCAGGAGGACATGGCTGAGCGTAAAGCCACGTCGCTGCAAAAGTTAGGTAAGGGCACTGGCAACTTTGACCGCCTGTTCCCGAATACACCAGAAGGGCAACTGCTGCGCTGGAAAAACTTCAAGCAAAAAGGCGGTAAAGAACTGCATGCCCACTTAAAAAACAATGTGTTCCCGTATTTTGCCAAGCTGGGCAAAAAGTCAGACGAACAGGATGGTCTTGGTGGTGAAGGCACGGCTATTCAGGCACTCGGGCATATCGGCGAATACATGCAGGATGCCGACCTGGAAATAAAAAATGAATCAGTGCTGGTTAGCGCGGTGGAAATGGTGGATGACCTGCCGCTGACCCAAAGTGACGTAAAAGGCGATATTTATGAATACCTGCTGAGCAAACTGACTACTGCAGGTATTAACGGTCAGTTCCGTACGCCGCGCCATATTATCGATTCAATGATTGAGCTGACCGACCCGCAGCCAACCGAAACCGTGTGCGATCCGGCTTGCGGTACCGCCGGATTCCTTGCTCGCACCATGGAGTATTTAAACCGCGTCCATTCCAGTGAGGCCGGTACCTTCGAGGATGAAGACGGCAATAAGCATTATACCGGCGACCAGCTCGAGCCTTACCGCGACCATATCAACAAACACATGTTCTGGGGCTTTGATTTTGACACCACCATGCTGCGCGTAAGCAGCATGAACATGGCACTGCATGGCGTAAACGGTGCCAATATTCTGTATCAAGACAGCTTAAGCAAGTCGATCAAAGAAAATTTCCCGCAGCAGGAAGAAGACTTTTTTGATGTGATCCTGGCCAACCCCCCGTTTAAAGGCAGCCTGGACGAGTCCAACACCAATCCCGACGTGCTGGGCATGGTGAAAACCAAGAAAACCGAGCTGTTATTTGTCGCGCATATCCTGCGGGCACTAAAGCTTGGCGGCCGCGCCGCTGTGGTGGTGCCAGACGGTGTACTTTTTGGCTCGTCTAAAGCGCACCAGCAACTGCGTCAGGAGCTGATTGAAAACAATCAGTTGGAAGGCATTGTCAGCCTGCCTAGCGGGGTGTTTAAACCCTACGCCGGTGTGAGTACTGCCATTCTCTTATTCACGAAAGGCGGGACTACTGAGCGCGTGTGGTTTTATGACTTACAGGCCGATGGGTATTCGCTAGACGATAAACGCACACCACTTAGAGGCGAGGGCAGTAATGATCTGCCCGATGCAATTTCAAAATGGAAGCAATACCGCCAGTTGGTTGAAAGTAATGCCGACGCTGAGACGTTTAATCAGGCGTTTGGCGATAAAACCCAGAAATCCTTTGTGGTGAATGCAAGCGAGATTGCGGGTAACAAGTTTGATCTTTCCATCAACCGTTACAAGGAAGTGGTGTACGAAGAGGAAGAGTACGAAGACCCGAAGGTGATACTCGGCAAGCTAAAGTCGCTTGAAAAAGAGATTCTGGCTGACCTGGATGAGTTGGAGGGGATGCTGTGAGTTGGCCGATTTATCGCATCGAAGACCTTGTTGGTATTGCAAAGGGTAAAAAGCATGAATTATCGGATTTGCCGACCAACACGAGGTTTATACAGATCGATGATTTACGGAATAATGAAAATATAAAGTACACACCTGACTCCAAGGGTACATTTGTCAAAAATGATGACATTGTGATTGCTTGGGATGGTGCAAACGCAGGAACTGTTGGATTTGGGCTTAATGGTCTGATTGGTAGCACCTTAGCACGGTTATCAAAAAAGGTTGAGCATGTTGATACTGAATACCTAGCTCGATTTTTACAAAGTAAGTTTAGGGTGATAAGGGATAACTGCACTGGTGCAACAATCCCGCACGTCAGCCGAGCGCACTTAAATTCTCTTAAAATCCCCCTCCCACCACTAGCCGAGCAAAAGCGCATCGCCGCCATCCTCGATAAAGCCGATGCCATCCGCCGCAAGCGCCAGCAAGCCATTCAGCTCGCCGACGACTTCCTCCGCGCCGTCTTCCTGGATATGTTTGGCGATGTTTCGAAGTTTGGTTCTCTCGAAATTAAAGAAGTAGCTTCAAAGAAAAAACATTCTCTTTCTAGTGGTCCTTTTGGTTCTAGTCTGACTTCGAAGCACTATGTCGAAGATGGCGTCATTGTGCTTAGAGGTACCAATGTCACTTCAGGAAAAATGGATTTGAAAGATGTTAAGTATATAAGTGAGGATAAAGCGGAAGAGCTTAAAAGAAGTGCTCTATATCCTGGAGATGTTGTTATCGTTGCAGTAGGAGCATCTGGACGAGCGTTGAGAATTCCCGAAGGCATGCCTCCTGCCGTGATGTCTCAGAATTTTAATAAGATTACTCCAAATACTGATATAGTCACCTCAACTTATTTGGAATACTGTTTTAATAGTGCACTGGTCCAACGCCAATTTGCGCAAAATACGACTGATACAGTCCGGACATTCCTCAGCTTAACCAAAATCAAAGAAGTAAAAATTCCAGTTCCTCCAATATCTCTTCAGCATAAGTTTGAGAAAATAATTGGTGAAACAGTCTGCCAAATTGCAAAGGTCAACGATTCTTCACTCGTTATAGACACCTTATTTAACTCGCTGAGCCAAAAAGCCTTCTCCGGCGAACTCTAAGGACAGAGTATGATCAACGAAATCCAAATTAATCCACCGGTAGCAACATATCAGTTGTCAAATACTCTAAACGACCTTCGTAAAATCAATTTTATTTTTGGTGCGAATGGTACGGGGAAAACAACTATCAGTCGTGTCATTGCGGGAGAGGCAGGACACGACCATTGTCGGGTACTTTGGCAAGGCGGTAACGAACTGGAACGCAGGGTGTATAACCGGGATTTTGTTGATCGCAATTTTAATCAAGATGGTCCTCTTCAAGGCGTTTTTACTCTGGGCGAGGATCAGGTTGAGGCAGAGAAGAAAATTGAAGAACTCAGGCCGAACATTGAAAAGGTTACCCAGGAGATAGAGAGCCTCAATAACCAGTTAGATGGTTTCGCTGAACAACGAGGTGTGCGTCAGGAGCTGTACGATCTTGAACCGGTATTACGAGATAAGTGTTGGTTGCAAAAGCAATGTCACGATGACTATTTTCAGGTGGCTTTCATCGGAGTTCGAAACAATGCTGACAAATTCAAAGCCAGGGTTTTATCAGAGTATGAGACCAATACAGCTGAACTCTTACTATTGGATGAGTTAAAACATAAGGCTCAAACTATTTTTTCAAATGACATTGAGCGAGTTGCTCCGCTACAGGCGATTGCTGCAGATGAACTCGTGGCGTTTGAGAGTAATGCATTATTACAAAGGGTGATAATTGGAAATCAGGATGTAGAAATTGCTGAACTTATCAACCGCCTGGGTAACAGCGACTGGGTAAAGCAGGGGCGTCAGTATCACGAACAAGTGCCAGATACCTGCCCCTTCTGTCAGCAGTCAACGGATGAGCAGTTTGAGGAACAGCTCAACGCCTTTTTCAGCGAAGCCTATGACAATGATGTTCAATCATTGAAGGATTTACGGGCAAGCTATCAGCAGTCGGGTGACCGGTTGTTAGGCGTCATGGAAGGTTGCCTTGAATCTCGCAATCCATTTTTAAATAGCGAGCTTTTTGAAGCAGACGTACAGGCTCTGTCGGAGAGGTTGAAAAACAATCTCGCCGCACTTGATAAAAAAATTGCCGAGCCGAGCAGTAGGGTTGAACTGGATTCAATCGAACCCCTATTAGCCAAGTTGAAAACACTGATCGCTGAGGCCAATAAGTCAACGCATGATCATAATCAAACGGTAGACAACATTGCCAACGAAAAACGAACGCTGACTGAACAGGTTTGGCGTTTTGTGCTTAATGAGTTGTCAGATGATTTAGCGCAATATCAACAAACTAAAGAGCGTCTTCAGCGTAACATTGAAGGCCTGGAGCAAAGACTTCAGGAGAAGAACGAACTGCTTACTGGTTTGCAGAATCAAGTAAACGAATTAGAAAAGCAAACGACATCTATTCAACCAACCATTACAGCCATTAATGATCTGTTAAAGAAATTCGGATTCACATCCTTTTCAATAGGAGAAGTGGAAGACGTACGTCACTATCGGATAATCCGACCAAACGGTGAGGATGCGAGCCGTTCATTGAGTGAAGGTGAGAAGACCTTCATCACATTCTTGTACTTTTACTACTTGATCAAGGGCGCTCAATCCCCCTCAGGTATTACAACAAACCGGGTCGTTGTGTTTGATGACCCAATTTCCTCCCTAGACAGCGACGTGTTGTTTATTGTCAGTACGCTAATTAAAGAGGTTATGGAATTAGCTAGGAGTGGAGAGTCACAGATAAAACAGGTTTTCGTACTCACACACAACGTTTATTTCCATAAAGAAATCAGTTTTCATCAAAAACGAAGTGGCCGAGATGTTTTGGGCTCTGAATCCTTTTGGATGGTTAAGAAGTCTGAGGATGGGTCAATCGTACATCGCTGCGATCAAAACCCTGTTAGCTCAGCATACGAACTACTGTGGGCTGACCTAAAACGACAAGAGATTTCAAACGTCAGTTTACAAAACACGATGCGTCGCATTATCGAAACCTATTTCACCATGTGGGGAGGGATGAGAAAGGATAACGTCTGTTCATTGTTCGATGGGCGCGACAAACAGCTATGCCACTCTCTTTTTTCTTGGGTTAACGATGGCTCGCACTGCATCCATGACGATATCTATGTGAATCATGGTGAGCAGACTAACGAGGCATACTTGCGTGTCTTTCACGAGATTTTTGACAGAGCGGGGCAGGGGGGGCACTACTCTATGATGATGGGAGAAAACGCGAGAGCCGGCTCTGATGAGGTTTCAAGCAGAATGAAACGAATTATTTGATAATCAGGATGTTATAAGAATGGTAAAAGAATTACATACAAGTTCATCCAGGACTCACACGGGTGAAAAAAGCAGCCGAGATTTCATGGAGTCTTTCAATTCTGTTGAAGCAATAATTACTCGCATTATTGCGCTTAACCATGCGTGGAAAGTTTCTCGGGAAACATTGGGGGCAAAAAATGATATCACCGAAGCATTGCGTCGTCAGAAGTCCTCATGGCAGGCGAGCCTAATTAGATTTCATGAAAACGCCGCTTACCTAAAAGTTGATAATGATAACACCGATGGTGAAGTGCTGCTGAGTGTGAGATTGCACAGCCCTGTGAATATCAATGGTGTTTTGCGACGTGATGCAGAGCATATACCTTTGCGAATAGCGAAAGAGCTTTTTTCTTCTGATGAACTTGAATCTTTAATCCGATAGGAGTGCTGTAATATGGACAATCTGATTCAATCTTTACAAATAGATCTGACTACTTTTTTATTGCTTGTCGGTATTTTGGGGCTCTTCTTTGTTGGCTTAATCGGTCAGATAATTGGCTACAGACGCGATAAAAAAGAGCTAGGCGCGTTGTTTACAATGGCGAAGCAGCTCACAAAAGAAGAGGTGGTCTCGCTTAGCAAGTTTTCAGGTATTGCAGCCGACTGGTTAAAGCAGCATCTCATGCTTACTCTGCGCAGTGAAGACGTTGTTGCAGAAAAACGTGATGGCCGCTTTCTTATCAAAAGTAATATATCTCAAGCATTTATCCGCACGCCTGGATTTCACGGAAAAAGTTTACCTGCGTTGTTAACCAGTATTGGTGTAGCAGGCACCTTTTTGGGTATTACGTTGGGTCTATCAGAGTTTAATTTTAGTGGTGTTGAACAGGGCACCGCCTCACTATTGCAATCCGCTTCTCAACTTCTAGAGGGAATGAAAACGGCATTTTATACCTCGCTCGCGGGCCTAGCCGGCTCAGCCGTTATTATGCTTGTGATGCAGTTTTTCCATATTCGTCTTAATAGTAAAACGAGTAAGGTTAATAGCCTTTTATCTCAATGCCTGGCAGAAGCGTCAAGTGTTGAGTTCTTACAAAAAATTGCAGAGCGTGAACAAGATCAACAAATGTTGGAGGCGCAGCTACAGTCAACGCGTGTTATGGAAGCGGTAGGTAATCAGTTTGGCGAATTACTTACTACGTTTAAAGGATTAGGGGAAAATTTGAACGGTGAATATATCGCCTCTCAAATTTCAGACTCCGTTGATAACACAATGAAAAACTCAGTGGTGCCCGTATTGTCTGAGTTTAAAGATGAAATTCAAACACTGCGCCAGATTAAGCAAGACAGCCATAAAGAACTGCTCAGCGAGATTATTAATGCGATTAAAGAAGAGTTAATTGAGCCAGTTACGCAAGAGTTACATAAAACAACCCAAGCAGTAAATTCCAGCAATGAGGTGACTGAAAAGCTGAATACCAATGTTGATAATGTCTTAACCAATATGGCGACAACGGTTGAAACGATCAACAAATTCAATCAGGACACAATGCAAAAACTTCAGGACTTTGCTCAGTCACTCGCCTCAGTTCTCGATGGCTTTAAGGACGATACTAAGAGCGCGATGAACGATATCACACAAAAAGTTCACGATGTTCTGAAGTTGAGTGAAGAGGGAATGGCGTCACAGCGAAGTGCTTTTGAACAAAGTGCAAGTAACGCTGCAGATGCGTTCTGCGGAATGCGAGAACAGCTTGAGGCTGCACTGGATAACCGCGCAGAGAAAGAAAAACAGCTCTTTTCCTCTATGGAAGAGCGCATAGAGAATTTGCTCAAGCAAACAAGTCAGAGCTTTGAAGAACAAAATGAAATCTTAAAGACAACCGGCAGTGAAGCTAGTGCTTTGATGACATCCGCAAGAGAAGAGTTCAGTGAAGGCATGGCATCGCAGCGAGTAGCATTTGAACAGAGCGCGGAAAAAGCTTCTCAGGCATTTAAAGGTATGGGTGAACAACTTGAAGAAGCTTTAGTATCCAGAGCTGCAACTGAAAAAGAGCTGTTTGATGCGACTGAAAAACGAATCGAAAACTTACTTGAGCGGACCAGTCAAAGCTTTAAAGAACAAAATGATGTGTTACGGACTACTGGTGAGCAAGCGAGTTCATTAATGCATACTGCGCGTCATGAGCTAGAACAGGGGCTAGGTGATATTGATTCGAAAATCACTAACATGTCGCACACTATTCAAACAGAGTTAGAAGCTTTCCGGATTGAATATCAAAGGAACCTAACAACATTCTTTGAAGATCAAAGCAACCTGCTAGAGGACTCATTGAATAAACAAACCACCGGATTAGTGGATGCAGTTAATCGCTTCAAGCAGGTATTCGAAGAAGAGTATCAAACGCGTCACAATTTATTGCAAGAATTAACTCAACAACATGAAAACCTCCAAGCATCGGCTAAAACAATAGAAAACTTGGCTCAGGCAATTGGGCTTTCAAAAACAGCAACGCTGTCTGAATTACAGGATATTGCGAATACCATGGGGCGTCATATTGGCGCGCTTAAAAAGGATTATGAACAGGCGTCAAGAGTCTTCCGAGAGGTAACGGAAGGACTACCCAAGGCCATGGAGAAATACTTTACACAAGCTAACCAAAGTACTGAGCAGTTTTTCACGTCGTTTGATGACGCGGCTGGGAAAATCCATAACCGCCTAGCTCAAGCCGCTGACTACCTTGTAAGTGCTCGAATAAGCGAAATGGAAAACGCTAATGGCGAGGTGGTGTAAATGAGCCAGCTAACTCAAAGCGTTGAGAGAACGGAAGCTATTGATGAAAACGGTACTTGGCTCTCTATAGGCGACTTAATGTCTGCTTTGCTAATGATTTTTGCACTTTTATTAATTAGTGCGCTAGTTCAAATTGCTGATGTAGCAGAAAAAAGTAAAAACAATCGAGTGATGATTATTAAAGGCTTGGAGGACGGTTTTAAAGCTGCAGGTATTGACGCTACGCCAAATCCTGAAACAGGTGATATCTCGATTACCAACTCTGTTTTGTTTGAACAAAACGACTACCGATTGAAACGCGATGGCGAGGTGTTTTTGGATAAATTTATCCCTGTTTATAGCGAGGTGGTGTTTCAAAACAAGGAAACGGCTGAGGAAGTAGTACGTATTGTGGTGGAAGGGCATTCAAGTAGTGAGGGTAACTTTGAACACAATATGCGGTTAAGCGTTTTGCGCGCCAACAGTGTATTTGAATACATCAGCTTAATGGAGTTTCCCAATAAGCCCGATTATCTCCAAAAGCTGCTCATTTCGGGACGAGGTGCCATCGACTCAGACCAAACTATGGCTAATGAAGCGGATAGGAAAGTTATGTTCCGTTTTCAATTCAAAGGCCAGGAGTTTCAAAAAGTGGTAGGAAAAGAGGGGGTCACTCGTGTCACTGAGTAGCGGCATTCAATTTAAACTACCGCGAATACCCAAAACAAATACACTGAAGGCCGTGTCGGCTGTTGGGGCGCTTGCTCGAGAGCTGAATCATCGGCCGGTACCACAATATCCTCCTTTTACCATCGAACAAATACTAAAGCTAATTGAAAACGGCTCGGAGAACTTGATTACGCCCGTTGAGTGGCTTGGTGTTTTTCAGCAAGACATAATTTTTGATGAAGACGAGCAAGGTATTCGTGCAGCTTCGCTAATTTGGCAAGCTATTAGCAAAAATGAACGGCTGGGGCGGTTAGCACTCTTTATTGCAGCGCTGCATTTGGATGGGCGACAGGAAAAATTCCCTACGTTTCTATTGCGCTCCTTGGATATTGTACTCCCTCTAATTAAAGGGCTTGCTGCCAAACGAACTCGTTGGTTAATTGCGCTTAGGGATAAACATTTTACAAATATTGCCGCACTTGCTTATGAATGCGATGTGGTGCCTTTTCAGTTACCTGGCTTTTTGAGTCTGCCCACATCGACACGGTATCGGCATGACATCGTATTGAGTGCATTAGATATTTGTGAAGAGCATGATGATGAGGAGGTAGCTTACTGGTTTGTACGTTGTTTGAATGAAGCAACTACGCCTGAAGCCATTGAGCTTATCAATGAGGTTTTTGAACGACGTTTATTGATAAGTCAGCCGTTGAGGGATTGGCTGGAGCAAAAATGCTTACCTAATGCAGAAAATACTTTGTGGTTTGAAGTGAACATTGATGTCAGAGATGCGCTAAAAACGCTCTTTAAATTAAGTGCCTTTTACGCATTTCAGAACACAGTAGAAATGATGTGCAAGCGTGAAAATAAAGGCCTGCTCGATATCTCTGACGATGAAATCAGCCGATTGCGCAGTCGCGTTCGCTTTTGGTCTAACTACAGTGAAAAGATCGGTAAGCTGCGACTGATTATTCCGAGAAAGTCAGCGCTGCACATGTTGATGAATGAAAGTCAGACAAGCGTAGATTACGTTATTTCAAATGACTCGGAACAAGATGAAGCGGTGTTATTTGAATTGAAAAATTACATTGTTTTTTGGGTACTGAGAGGCAATTGTAGTGAGATTCGTCTTTTTGAAAATGTCACTAGGAACAGTAACCGATTCTTTGGCAATAATGCTGCGCTTTCTGTAAGTGCAGTGCGACAGCTAGCGTGCAGTGCAGTGCATGACCATGTGAAACTTTGGCAGTACTTCTGCGAAAAAATGCTGCGGACCCAATTTAGTATCACACCAAATCAGAATACCTCTCAATTTAATGGATTACGCCCTCAGCTCGGCCAGTATGATTTTGAAAAAGGGTTACCGAAACCATCCAAAAACCTCATCGAAGAGCGGGAGCGTTATTTGGAAGATTGGTATAACGCGTTTAATGCCAGAGAAAAGCGACTAGGCAACACATCCCACTCAGTAAGTCATCTGACTCAGCTATACAAAATCAAACAAGTAAGCGGAGATAAAAAAGGGTACCGCGCGTTACTCGCAAAAGCCGTGGTTAATGGCGATAGCGAAGCATCATTTTTGTATGTAACCGAAATATTGAGAGACCCTGGAGAGTCTAAAAAGCGGAAAGTACTTGCTGAGTCTCTGTTAAAACTCCTTTGTTATCGTAGTTATCCACCAGCAATTCAGCTGTGTGAAAGAATGCATTTACTACCTAGTGGCGAACAGGTTGATGTGAGTGTGTTGGTGGAAAAGGACTTAAAAGGTCAGGCTACTGAGAGCCACCGATCACATGAAACAAGGAAACTTAACAGTGATCTGTTATCAAGTATTCAGAGTCGGGTAACAAAGAAGAGAGCAAAGGTTAAAACTTTGCATAATATTCAACACTCTGAAATAAAACAAAAAATTCGACTAAATACAGACCGTCCATTTTTAGCATTGTATATCAATGAAATTGAAACGCTCGTGCATGAATATGAATTAAGTGCTGAAGAACTAGAAACGATCCACAAAGAGTTAAGCTTCAGGACACAGAATTCAAGGGTCAAAGAGTTGTTTAATCAAGTTCAAAGCAAGCTGAAGTGAAAAGGAAACATAAAGTAGTATAAAGGAACTGACAAATGATAGAGTCCGACAGGGAAATAAAATTAAGTACAAGCACAAGCAGTTTCATTGCCACCTTACTCAAACTGAGGGGAATACAACACCCCCAAGGTTCGCCTCTTTTTTCTTATCAACTAAGCGAAGGGAGTTATAACCATCTTAAAACTTTGCTATCGGCATATACTCCCAATTCTTCTTCATTTAATAGTCAGCCATGGTGCGCAGCATTTTGTTTGTTCAGTGCTGAATGGTACCGTCGTGAATATCAGTCTTCCTGGTCCTGGTCAGGTATATTTCATGCGCTGGGTTTTGAGTTAGAGCCTGGTCAGCGCGCTGACGCCGTAATCAAGGGCCTGGCTTATTGGAAGCGCCCCGTGAATCGCTATGAAAGCAACCGGAATGATTACCTTGGGTCACTGTTTAGCGAAGGTGGTCTGCCGTTCTCTCTGCTAGCTGCAGAGGGAGGCCGGTTCATATCACTTTTCAAACGGATGTTGGTGGAGTTTGACCGGGCAAAGTCCTTTGGTGTGTCCCCCATACCTTTGATTGAGAAGCAATTAGAGGGTATGCCTGATGCGTTTCATTCTGAAAGTACTGTTACCCTGTTACACGATATGGTTAGCAGCCTGTACGCCTTGATTGATACATACAGTCTGGAGGAACAAGCCGAGCCCGCCGAATATCTGGATTCGGTGGTAAAAAACTGGCGGAACAGTTTTCCTATTCCACTGGATACAGAAACGGGCGATAAATTCCTATCTGGATCACTGATCTCTGCAGCGGCTCGGCGAAAAGATAAAAAGCGTGAACAGCAACGTTTAATGCTTTCTCAGAGGCTTAGCAATAGCAGTGAGTTGTCGTTTGCTGCAAGTATTAACATTAGCAAGCAATTCGCTATCCCGCTGACCCGACAAGACTTGTCTGCGCCTATTGTTGAAGTACTGGTTTTCGAAGGAAACACGCAAGTAGCTGATTTTGGTATCGCCCGTGCCGAGATTAACGACAATGGTGTGACACTGCACATGCGTAAAACGGAAGTGTCTGTTAAGCGTAAACAGCACGAAGCGGCACTATCTATTGTGGTTATGCAGGCGGGTCGGGTGAGTTATGTCGAGGAAGTTCCGGCATCTGCACTACCGTTGAATGACATGCCTGTACTTCTATCTAACCAGAATGAGAAACTAACCGTGGTTGGGTGTGGCAGTGTAAGCCAGAAAGCCGAAAGCCTGATGGTACTGGTGCCACAGGATGCAAACGTTGACGGTACCGCTGTGTCATCAATGACGACAACTCAGCTTGATGAATATTGTCGCATCGATTTCTCGGGTGAATTAACCATTCATTATGCCAACGCTGAGGCCGACGATACTTATCTCGTATCTACTAAAGAGGATAGCTTTGGCAAAGAGAGCCTAGAGATCAAAGGCGAGCAAATTGAATTTCCAAGTCAGGGCGGATACCCGGTTTACAAGGGACTACCCAGAATAACCTGCCACCACCCCAGTGCTCGGGTTTTTATTGGTGAACATGAAATAGGAGATGCAGGGCATTCAGCTGACTTTTACGGCCGTCAGGTTTTGCGAGTTAAAGCTCAGGGGAAAACGCTGTACCGCCGCAAACTGGCGATTTTACCTAACGATTTTGACATCAAACTGCATCCAGGGGATTCGCCAAATACTGGTAGCATTACAATCGCCAGTGAAAAGGCGTTTGTCTTTGAGGTAGATTCAAAGGTTGAAGCAAAGTCTCAGTCAGAGAGCGGCCTTAAAACCATTGCCCTTAGCGCTGAAGGGGTTCCGCCTGTTCATTTTTCATTGCAGGTGCAGGCAAACCTAATGGCCGAGCCGATTTTACTTACCATTCCCTTTCCTAGCCGGGGCGCACTGGTATTTGATGCAAATGGACAAACCTTGCCGCGGCACTGTGCGATTAATGAGTTATTAGGTGTACGGGCGGTGTTATTCAAAGCACCCAATAAACCAAGAACCGAGTTTGATATTGAACTTAAAGCACCAACGTCTGCAAAGGGTAATCCGTCCTATGTGTTTCATTATGATGTTCATAAAAGTACGGAAAACGTTAGCCTGTTTGAACTTCGCGACAAAATAAAAGAGTTACTGGCTACCGCCCAGAACAATGAGCTGGACGAAGTGGTAAGAATGTTGATCAATAGTCAGGGCTCGGTTTTAAAGCAGTACACCATAGGTTGGAACGCCGCATCGGGAAGTTTAGAGAGAGACACTCTTGTTTTTAGTGGCCAGACAATATCCGATTTTTCTGAGCTCAAAGTAGAGCTGATCAACCTGGCAGATCCCAGTGAAAAACCTGAGGTGCTAACACAAAGGCTTTCAGGTGATACACCCATAGGCGTATTTGAATTGCCCCAATACAGAGTAACACCCAAGCTTGCAGTGCCACAGAAAGCTTCGGGGGTTTCTTTCAGAGCCATATTTGTTCCACCTTCTGAGCCTGCAGTTCTAACCGGAGAGATCCGGTCTTTAGAAAAGGCTGCGCAGCATTTCCATCCTGTGCATAATGCAAATGCCTTTGAACGTGTTCTCGACACAATGGCAAGCGATCTTGAACATTCAGGCTGGCGATATCTTGATAAATTGCTGGAGAGCTATTCGCACTTGCCTTTGGCAACTTTCGAATCGTGGAAGGCACTCTCAAAGCATCCTGCTTGTTTAACACTATTACCGTTTGCGACCAAACAAAGCGTTGAACAAGTATTAGAAGTATTTCAAACCGAGTTTAATGTTGTATGGGAGCTTATTCCTCTGCAGCTATGGAAAGAGGCTAGGTGCCAATACCAACGCCACCTGGAAACACTGGGTCTTCCTGAACCGCTGGTAAATAAATATTTAGCAGATAAGACAAACGCGATTCTTGGCTTTATGTCTTTGCCTGATCTAATCGCAGTGGATGTGAAGAACCGTGCAATGTACCCCCTGCTAGTTAATGCATGGAAAGACGATCTACTTCGCCATAACGCAGACGTTAAAATTCGTTGGCCGCAGCACTATGGAGCGGCCCTTCAACAGGCTGTCTTAACCCATTTTCATGAAATGGCCTTGTTTGACGTGCCACATGAGTATCAGAATGCGGTGATGTATTTTCCTATAGCTGCTGCAGCGGTAGTCATGGACAAAGCGGATTGGCAGGAACTTCTGGGGACGAACCACGTGAATTATTTTCTGCTGCGTCAGCTTATGGACTTCGATCGTGACTGGTTTAATCCGGTGTTTCAATGTGCACTGAGTTTTTTTGAGGAGTAAGAAGTGAAAGGATATTTTTCAACGTTAAAGCAACAGGCAAATTCCCGAGCCAGAGAAGCGACATTGAGTGTGCTGGGTATCAATAATCCAGGTCTGCGCAACTATCTCAGTGAAAAAATGGAAAACGAAGAGGCATTTTTGCACGGGCCCGTATTCGAACAAATGTTTGCCTGGGAGCGCGATCTCACCTCATCAATGCAGGAATTGGCTGATAGTGGCTTACTCTCTCAGGGCGTGGTTGACGCACTGGACTCAAAAGATAACGGCCGCTACCGGTTTAACCGCGAATGGTACCCGTTCAAACATCAGCACAAAGCGTGGAGCGATTTATTAGCCGCACAGGCACAGTCTAGGATCATCACCAGTGGTACTGGATCGGGTAAGACTGAATGCTTCATGATCCCGGTTTTGGAAGATCTTTATCGCGAAGCACAAGCCGCGCAGTCCCGGTTGACCGGCGTGAGAGCGCTGTTTTTGTACCCGTTAAACGCCCTGATTAACTCCCAGAGAGAACGTCTGAATGCATGGACGAAACACTTTAAGGGCGACATTCGTTTTTGTTTGTTTAATGGCAAAACGCCCGAATATCTAGAAGCCAAGGAGCGACAGCTCCAGCAAGCCAATCCGCAGGAGGTAATGAGCAGGGAAGGCTTGCGTGACGATCCGGCCCAGATATTGGTTACCAACGGTACTATGTTGGAGTACATGCTGATCAGACAGGCAGATGCGCCGATTATCCAGCAATCAAAAGGCAAGCTGCGTTGGATTGTACTGGATGAAGCGCACACCTATGTAGGGTCTCAGGCGGCTGAATTGGCGTTGCAGCTACGCCGGGTTATGCAGGCTTTCGAAGTAGAGCCTGAAAATATTCGCTTTGTAGCTACCTCGGCAACAATCGCGGGGGCTGAGGCTGAGAATAGCCTGATACGCTATCTGGCGAATCTGGCAAATATCTCAGAATCTCAGGTTGAAGTAATAGGTGGCCGCAGACGTGTTCCGCAATTGAGACCGAGCGCCTCTGAAACACTCTCGCTTGAGCAAATTGAAGCCATTGAGCCAGAAGGTGAGATACCCGATTCAAAAAAGGAAAAGCGCGACGCGGCAGTATCTCAGTTGCGTTTCAATGCATTAGTCAACAATGACATTGGGATGTCGTTAAGAGAGCTTCTCACTAAACAGGATTCGCCGCCCAAAACGATAGAAGAAATCAGACGTGGGTTATCTGAGTACAACTTAACTGAAGTTGAGATTTATCGGTGGCTGGATGTTTGCACGAACACGCGACCATCTTACAACGGACAGGAAGAAGCATTTTTAAAACTCCGGGCGCACTTTTTTCAACGCACTTTGGACGGGGTATGGGCGTGTATAGATAAGTACTGCTCACACAAAAGAAATACGTCTCTTGATGAGCATTGGCCATATGGGGCCGTTTACTCCACTCACCGTGTGCATTGTGAGTGTGGCGCTCCGGTTTTAGAGCTGGCATTTTGTGATGAATGTAACGAACCCCATTTACTTGGAGCCTACGATAACCATTCATCACTCCAGCAATGGGTGAACCGGCAGGAAGATGAATTTTCTCTCACCGAAGGAGAGCGAGAGTTAGATACAGATCATGACAGTGAGCTATCCGACATCAATACAGACAGCTTGACTCGGACATCACAGCCAGTTGTATTTAATCATTCTGTAAACGAAGAACATGGCTACCAGCCCGTTACCTTTGATAGATCGGGGAAAATGAAGTTTAGTGATGGCGAAATTGAGCTTGCCGTCAATGAAGAGTCGCAACAAGAGTGTTGTGATTGCGGTCATAAAGGTCGTGGACAACATGGCAGAGCATTCAGACGATGCTTATTAGGTGCGCCATTTTATGCAACGAATGCAGTACCCACAGTGTTGGAGTATTGTCCGGATTTTGAACAAGAAGACAAGGCAAGCAGTAAAGAAGGTCCCAACTCTCTGCCGGGCAGAGGACGTCGCCTAATCACATTTACCGACAGCCGCCAAGGTACGGCCAAAATATCAGTGAGCATGCAGCAGGAGGCGGAGCGTTCCCACTTCAGGGGCGTGTTAATTCGCGAGTTACGCAAATCATTAGAAGAAAGGATGGATCTGGAACCAGGCATCCTTGAGAAAATTGAAGCGTATCGGTCGATGCCGCTTGAGAAAGTCAAGGAATTACTGCCAGTTCTCGAACAGGTACATGTTGAAGATGCCAAGGCACTAAAAGCCTATGTTAACGCTGTAGAAGGAGGAGGAAAAAGTAAGTCCTATCCGAAACCAATGGCCTGGCCCGATCTTATCAATATTATAAAAAGCGATAATGATATTGCGCAGTCGATGACGCTGGAAAACCGTTACCTCGCTCCAGAGGTGTTCGAGCGGTCTGATGCAACAAAACTTTCTGAAATGTTACTAACCAGAGAAGTCGCTAGGCGGCCTAAATTCCGCAACAACATCGAGACTCAGGGCTTAATTAAACTGGTCTACCCCGGAATTGAATCGTTAGAAAAAATCCCTGAATTCTGGGAAGCACATAAACTAACCCTGCAAGACTGGAAGGATTACTTAAAGGTCTGCATGGATTTTTATGTCAGAGAAAACACCTTCGTGGCTGTTAATGACGAATGGTCGAGATGGATAGGTATGCACTTTTATCCTAAATTCCTGATCGATCCGGAATCCAGGGACGAGGATGAAAACCGCATCAAGAAATGGCCACTGGTTAGGACGGGTAATACTAGACAACAGAGAATCATCACACTATTGGCCAAAGCAGTAGGCTTTGAACAAATTGATACCAAGCAAGAAAATATTCTCAATACATGGTTGAAGGCAGCATGGAAAGTACTTGTCGAGTCAAGAACGCTTACTGAAGGCTCGAACAAGCAATATCAGTTACGTTTAAATACGGTGCAATTTTCATTGATGTCCGATGCCTATATTTGTCCTATTACGAACAAACTGCTTGATACTGTATTCAAGGACATGACTCCCTACATTCCTTGGAATAAAGCTTCTAAAGATTTCTTATGCGAAAAAGTAGCCTTGCCCTCTATTTGGGAATTTAACTCTGGAACCAATGTCTCAACGTTTGTCGACGAAGTTAGAGAAAAAGTTGGAAACGATGACAAAGTAAGAATGCTACGAGAGCAGAACCTTTGGACTGATATCAATGACAGAGCCGTTGAGGGAGGTTTTTATTACACCAATGCGGAGCACTCGGCCCAACAATCATCGGAAAACCTAGAACGTTATGAAGAGTGGTTTAAAAAAGGCCGAAAAAATGTCTTAAACTGTTCTACGACAATGGAAATGGGTGTTGATATTGGCGGTATTTCGGCCGTCGTAATGAACAACGTACCGCCTCACCCGGCAAACTACCTACAGCGCGCAGGTCGGGCCGGTCGCTCCAGCGAGTCCCGAGCCATCGGGTATACCATTTGTAAAAGTAACCCACACGATCAATATGTTTTTAACCACCCTAAATGGCCATTTGTAACCGCCATACCCGCTCCGACAGTGACATTTAGTTCTTCAAAATTGGTTCAACGGCACGTCAATGCATTTTTGTTAGGAAAGTTCTTACGTGAAGAAATCGGTACAACCCAGAAAGAAAAGTTGTTTCTGAGCCTTGAATGGTTTTATTTGAAACTTGAATCCCAAAAAGCCATCTATGAGCGGTTTATAGACTGGTTGAGTGCTAATAGTAACGTTATGAAAAATGAGCTGGATGTGCTTGTGAGAGGGACATCACTGTCATCATGTTCAGAAGTCAAGCTGTGTGACGACGCCAAGGAGAAGGTAGAAACCTTAGCTAAGCGCTGGCTGGACGAATATCAGTACATCCAGAAGGAGTTAAGCGGTACTGATTCAGAACTATATAAACATAAACTAGAAAAAGACCTGAGAAGACTTTGCCGAGAGTATTTGCTCCGTGATTTCGCAACGAGAGGCTTTCTTCCTGGTTATGGATTCCCCACTGATGTGGTGAATCTATCTGTATATTCATTGACTGATTTCTTGCGTGAAAAAGAGCAAGAACGCAAGAAAAATGCTAAAGAGCCACGAGAAGATAATGTTTCAATGAGCCGGGGCATGCCCAGCAGAAACCTGGCGGTTGCAATTCGTGAATTCGCTCCAGGTACAGAGATAGTTCTTGATGGACGTGTTCACAAGTCAGCAGGAATTACCCTAAACTGGCAAAACGTGCACGTTGAGGGAACAAAGGATGCTCAGAAATTCGATATTGCATGGAAGTGTGACAGTTGTGGTCAAACAGGATACGAGTCAGAGCTAAGTAAGAAAGATGAGCTGACGTGCACTAATGCCAAGTGTGGAAAGCCAATTAAGGTGAAGTACCAACGTCAGGTTATTGAACCAACAGGGTTTGTGGTCGACTTTTACCACCCACCATCAAATAACATTGCTCACACGCAATATGTGCCTGTCGAAAAACCCTGGGTGATGGGTAAGAGTGAGCACATTCCACTACCAAATCCAAATGTTGGGTATATGCTGGCTGACAACGAAGGACATGTTTTTCATCATTGTTCAGGTGTTAACGGAAACGGTTACGCAGTCTGTTTAGGTTGCGGCAGAGCTGAATCGATGACACCTTCTGATGAGTTTCCTCAGTCTCTATCGCCTGATAGACCGCACAGGCCTCCAATGCCAAATCGGTATCAGCGAAATGCGGATGATAAACCTGAGTGCGATGCGGCAGGCAAGATTCTGGAGGGAATACATCTTGGCTACAATACCACCACAGATGTGTTTGAGCTTGTCTTGTGTAATCCTGACTCAAAAATGTTTTTACACGATAAGACAGTCGCTACAACGATAGCTGTTGCGCTCAGAAAAGCCTTAGTTGAGCACCTTGGAATATCGGTCGGTGAGGTTGGCTATGGCACTCGACCTGCTCTTGTCGGCGGTGGTTCGCATGCTGAAGTGATACAACTGTTTGATATTGTCAGCGGTGGTGCCGGTTTTGCAACGTCAGCGCGACACGCAATTGAAAGCTTATTAAAAGCAGTAGAAGATGTTCTCAGCTGTAACGATAAGTGTGACAAGTATTGCCACTCATGCCTGTTAGAGACCGACTCGCGTCATGATATCGACCGACTGGATAGAAAGCTTGCGCTCACCTGGATACAGGAAAACATTCAAAGTCATGTATTCTTCCCAAGCGAGTACAGTGACCTTCTGGGGCGTGATTATCCAGTAAGATATGTTGCGAGTACGCTCAGAGAGAAGCTGAGTGAAGTAGTACGAGCACGCCCTGACACTTTAAAGTTCTTTTTCTCTGATCGAATTGATGACTGGGATACTGCGACGGGCCATTTCAAGGCGATGTTCCACCGCTTGTTAAGCGATGAGATTGCGATACAAATTGTTGTTCCAGGTGCTCAACTTGGTTCAGAAGTTCAACGCTTTTTATCAGAGCTGAATAGAATTGGTGCCGAGACAATTGTCGCCGATATCACAGCTAAAGCCGTATTTCAGACTATAAAAGACGGACAGTGTCTGACCATCGCAAACGCGGATGGGCGCGCCACATTGCCAGGTGAACACTGGATGGTCAGTGATGAGATTTCCGTTGAGTCTGATAGCTACCCTGAAATTACTGGCAAAACATTAGCTCTTGAAGCTATGCAAATAGTTGGTGCCCAGGAAATTGCCGTATTAAAGGAAATAAATGGGAAATTAGTCGGTTTTGGTGAGCGGCTCGTCAACTATTGGGTAGAGCAGGAACCTCGTTTAAAAGAGCAGCTTTCTAATTCAGCACTGGATAAAGCGGTGTATACCGACCGTTACCTACAAAGTCCGTCAAGCTTACTATTGCTGAGTGAACTGCTCGCTACGATTGCAAAAGAGCGGGATATTGAGATTGAGGTGAATACTTCTTTTGATGTAAGCGACAGGTCAAAAGAAGGGTTTGCTATTCATCATGACTGGATTTACCAGGATGACTACGAAACCATATTCCAGGGTTGGCTTACCCACGCATGCTCTCAGAACGTTCAGGTGACTTTCGCTGATAAAGGAGATATTCCCCATAGACGCACACTGGTGTTGCATTTCCAAAATGGAAACGTCGTCACTGTGTCGCTTGATCAAGGGTTGGGCTACTGGAAACTGCATCTAGACAGAGGGCTCCATAACTTTGACTTCCGTCGAAGTGTAAATGAGCAGGTAACGCGTCTTGGGGATGCTTATGGTCGCGCTAAAGTATACAACAGTGCAGATTGGCAGACGTGGTTTACGATTAATGTTGCTGACGGGTAGATTGCATTACGCAACAATTTGCGCGTTGAAGCAGTAAACAACCTTCAAAGGCAAGCTACGTTATATAACGTATAAATAAATTTATTTTAAAATAAAATTATTTATGCCTTTGGGGTGGTGATTTTTAATAATTGCTTTAATAATCAGGTGGTTATTTTTTGGCATGGAGAGTGCAAAGTATAGTTTGCTTGTAAATTAAGTGAGAGGGATTGAAATGAAAAATAACGCTGAACAACACAGAGCTAAAATTGCAACGTTACTAAGCGAACCAAGTGTCTATAAACATCAACGGGATGCCGCACGAAATACATTTCTAGCACTACAGGGCGACACCCGAGCGGTCATTATGGCTGCAGAAATGCAGGCCGGTAAGTCAGGGGTCGCGCTTGCTACAGCTTGTTATCAGCGTAATAGCCTTAGTGATGAAGAAATCTGTAATCCAAAATATTTGAAAGACACCCTTTATGTGATGACTATGGCCGATACAACGCTTCTTGCGCAGGCGAAAGAAGATTTGAGGCCTGCGGGAAATGTCGTTGTCTCTAACCTTGTTCATTTCCTTGCAGATATAGAGAAGAATTTTAGAAGACAAGATCCAAAACTCATTATTGTCGACGAATGTCATTATGGCTCAGGAGATACCTCTGTCCGGTATGACGCTCTATTCGATTATCTACAAAACGAAAATACCGAATGTCGCGTTGTATTTATTTCTGCTACTCCATTAAGTGCACTGTTAGCGACAGAGGGGGACTCGTTGATAAACAGAGGAATACCGACAAAGTTGGTTTTCCATAGAACAAGTGATGACTACTTTGGTGTCAGGGAGATGTTAGCTGAAAACCAAGTCATTGATTTGGAAAGTCGAAAACGAAACATCAGATTTAAGTCAGACGCACAAGATGTATTTATTAATCATTTTAACGATTACGAAGGTGAGGGGTGGGCACTTGTGCGAGTACCAGCTGGTACAGCAATGGAAGCAAAACGTTTTCTAGCAGAACACTGTGTACCAGAGGAAAATATCTTCATACTCGGGAGAAAACTTTCTGGTGTACCTGAGGATGAACATACCTCCATAGATGTTTTTAAAGATGAATACAAAACAGCTATGGAATTTGGACAAAAAGTAATTGCTATTACTGTTGCAGGTTGCAGAGCAGGCATCAATTTTGGGCTGGATATGAAGAAAAATATCATTGCCACCTGGGATAGTACGGTTGCAAATATTGCAGCAGTGGTTCAGGCCAACATTGGAAGATCATGCGGTTATCACATCAATCGAAAGGCACTTCATTTTACAAATTTGGATGCGACAAGGGCCTATGGCGAGCTTCTCTCATATCTGGAAATTACGTGCTCTAAACAAGCAACCGGTAACATTGAGGGACTTCGAGAGAAATACAACGAAATCTGTAAAAAGTATGAAGTAAAAGGTTTGGATGTTGGTGCGAGAGTTTCCAAAAATGGCGAGCTTAAAGGGCGTAAAAAACTCAATGACTCTAAGACTTTTATGACTGATAGTTACTATGCAATACCTGCGAAGTTGGATGAGCCAGATTTTGATTTCAGTGTTTATACCAATGACTCGACGGTTTTGCAGGCTATTCACGCCATACGTGAAGTTTATTTAAAAGATAAGCCTATCGCACCAAAAAGTTCTCGGTCGTTAAGAGGATACAAGTGGATTAAAGCGCACTGGGTGAATGGCGATACATACGATAATCCTGAGAAAGCACTTGCTCTTGGTACTATGTGGGAGAGAGCACTCAATCTAACCTCTAAAATTGATTCTGGTGAAGAAGTTGAGTTCAACCAAGCGGTGACTCCGGGTGGAAATGAAAAAACGTCTGATAAGGATGTCGCAGTAAAAGTCTTTAGTGTTTACAACCGTTCACGTAGGATTACTGATAAGCGATGCATGACAGAAGAAGATGTTCATGATGTTTGTAATTGGTTTGGTGTGGAATCGGACGATACACTTTTACTTATATTTAAAAGAGGTGAGTACTGCCCAGTAAGAAGCTCTGAAAAGGAAATGAGCGCCAAGGTTCAAATAGCAAAAGGTAATATTCTCGAAGGAAATCACTTTCAAAAAATTGAAGTGGATGCGTAACCGTGTTTGACGAGACAGACTTATATCGTCAAATGAGTGCAGTGCATAGCAGCGATTTTAATACGTGCTTTTACTGCGGCTGTATTGCCACTCAATATGACTTGGTTCCACCATTAAAATATGCTGAGTTCTATCTTAAAACTAGAGAGGATGCTGACTTTTATAAGGTCCCTTCATGTCAGGAGTGCTTTGATTTCTTAAAGGGTGAGAAAAGTGGTTTGTTGGCTCAAAGAGTTGACCGGGTAAAAGAAAAACTGAGTCGAAAATATCAAAAGGCAATTCGCATCTATGAAATGTGGAATCATGATGAAGTGGAAGAATTGGATTATCACCTAAAAAAAAGTGTGAATGCAGGCCTTGTACTCGGAGAAGAGTCGTATGGCAGAATAAAATACAAAGGATTTGCGTTTGAGGTTGATGGAGAAAAGCATTCGTCTTTTTATGTGCAAGACCGAAAGTTTGAGGTGTTCGGCGAACGGTTTGATAGTTTTCGCGATGCACTTGATTATGGTAGCAAAGCGTTTCGTATTCCAAAGGCTAAGCTACGTGACCTATATGTAGAACATCAAAATAGTTTTGATAAAGCAATTCGTTCATTTCAGGCTGAGTTGGCTAGAAAACTATACAAAAAAGAGCTAAAGCAAAAGTGTAAGGCTTTTGCTGATGAGCATAAGCAGAATGTAAAGTTTGTAATGCATACAGTAGAGCTATACAGAAAAGAAGATGAAACGTTAACGATTGATACTGCACTAGAAAAGCTTTTTGAAGAGCGGATAAAGAAAAATAATCAAAATTTGTAACAAAGTCTCTCATGGTTCGATATGGTTCAAAATTAGGCGGATAGGTAACATCTGGATACTAACGGTGCGTAATAAATAATAGAAGCGCGACTAAGTTCATTGGCATTGTGAGATGTGAAGAGCAACCACTACCATGCTCCCCATTCACCACATTTAGGACACTTTATATTGAATGGCTCGATGGCTCTTGCTGAATGATATGTCCAATACGTGCCATTCTTAATAAGGCGTGTGTTAGTGTGATTGCAATGATTGAAGCTCATGAAATGATTACAGTCGTTGCATTGCATCCAAACAGATCTATGCGTTCGTGAAATAGCTTTTCCGGAACGATTGTTATTTGATTTTGATTTAAGTTGCAGATTTGAAGAACCACATCGAATACAAAACGGGACTGCTGAGGTTCTATCATCACGCCGTTCACCGTTCAAAGTATTTGCGTCTTCTAGCTTATATTGCAGAAACAATCCCAGTAATCGCTGTAACTCGTCTGTATACATCTTACTGTCTATGGGAGAAAGATATATTCCACCACAATCATGGTTTCCTTGTAGTCGCTCGTTGGCATAGGGTATTTCGCCTAAATAACTGGTTTTTCCCCAATCCTGTGCTGTAACGCGATGTGATATGGCATCCTTACAGGGATGAATAATAAATACTGGGTTTTCGTCTTGCTCACTGTAATCTTTCGTCTTTGACAGTTGATGTACCACACCAGATAATCCATCAAAGCGCTGAAATGTACTTTTATCATAAAACTTGGCGTCCATGACGAAGCGTTTTTGCTGAGAGTATTCATTGTTTGTATCGTTATCGGCAAACCACACTAAATCAATTATATAGTCAGGAATACGTCGGTTCGTGAGTTTCTTTTCATACGCCAGAGTGATAAAGCGTTTGGTCTCAGTATTCGCCAATGAAATTTGAATGTCCCGTTGGTTAGCGCGGACGGCTTCAATGATCCGATGTTTCCAATCTTTTTGTAATCGAAAACGAAACGCTTCTTTGAGTACAATGATAATTTGAAGCAAACACCAACGTTCATATAGCAAGGGCATATTAACCAATCCCATGGCATCAACTTTTTCTAGACTAACTAATAAGTCCTCGTCAGTAAGGTGCGTTAGCTCTTTTAATTTTCGATAACCATTGTGTACACCTTGATAATTAGGGTTCTGTACAAAGGTCATTGAGTTGGGAAAATGAGATGATTCCTTGATGTTGAGTGATTTCAGCTCTTTTATTAGTGTCTGTAATAACCGTTCTTTTGGTGCAACTTTTTCCCAAACAAACGCCGCCAATTCTTGATTCTTCGAGTAAAAATCAATGCGATTTTTTATAGCCGCTTTTTCTTTCTCTTGTTCCTCAACTTCTTTTGAAGTGAGTGCTCGTTGCCACGAGTTTTCGTTAAGTGTTTTTCCGAGTTGGAATTCTTTTCTATAGTTGCTTCTTGCGGATTCAAAACCGCGTGTTGAGATAAGCCTAACTTCGGCAAGCTCCATAATATTGTAAAAGTTTGCTCTAGGGCTTTGAGAACATGTGAATTTGCCGACGAGTTCGTATTCGGAATAAGGTTCTAAACAGTTTGTAAGGTCGTAATTACTGAGCAGGAATTTGAGAAACGTAAAGTTATCATTTGGCTGCCACCAATCTTTGTTTCTGACAACCTCGATGAAAAATCCATCTATCTTACCCGATACATTGTTGATTGACGCTTTCTTTGTTTTAATTCGAAGTACAGAGTGCAGATGTGTTCTCTCAAAGAGATTGATGTTGTTGAGTGCTAAACGCTCTGCAAGTTTTGCTTGCCAGTATTCGATATTACACCTTACTTTTAGGCGCTCTAAATCAGCGACAACCAAATCGCGATTAATCGTCACTGTTGGTTGAAATGAAGAAAGTTGGCCTTGGAGTTTTGATACCGTATTCAAATATCGCTTAGATTTGTTTTCTGAAAGTGTGCGAATTTGTTTAATAATTCGGTAGCAGCGTTGTAGTGCGAACAAAACGTATCGATTCTCTGGCACATTATACGTGGGCGCTGATGCTCGGCTCGTTAAAAAGCGTTGGTTCGGTTTACTCACCAGCTCCTTGAACGTTCGGTTGACAGGCCTTACCGCTTTTCTTGGTCTTAACTCTTGAACTTCTCTTAGCTCACCTTTCGGTGATTCGAGTATCTTTTGTGCGTGACCTACCAGCTGCTTGATACAATCAATGGCGCCTTTATTTATGCCAAAAGCACTATCCACTTTATTCGTTTGGATACTGCTTGATTCATCTAATATAAGCTCCCACAGGTCGTTCTTGAAACTATCCAGATAGTTGTTCAATTGTTCGAAGCTAAAATCCATTGAACCGATATTTACGTGGCACCGTTGTTCCGCAATTGAAAGATTAAGCATACCCGCAGTATTAACGCCGGAATGTCGCCAATACTTGTTTTTTTCATCCCACGTGTCTTTTTCTATCCACCATAGCCTACCCGTATCTTTGTCCTTTATTTCTTCGAGATATTTGACCTCACCAGAGGGCATGTTGATATGAGGAGGCGGCGCATTGTCATCCAAAACACGTATTGCTAATTGACCTAAAAAACCGTCTGCATTGGGGTAAATGGTTGTCTCGCATTCATAGACCTGACTTTCTTCGTCAAAAGTTATGCGAAGGCTGTATTCTGACTCGATGACTTTTGTGACTGTCTGCTCGTCATACCATTGAATTTCTATATATTTGATTTCAAATTTGGGGGACATCAACTACGACCAAAAATTCACAACACCATCATTGGATTTTGCGTTGATGACTATCTCTTCAAGCGCATGGAGTGCTGAAAAAGACTCAGGCATTTCTTCGGCATCTGGCAGTGCTTGTCGTATTCGCTCAGCTAAAACCTTTTCAATAAGATCTAACTTTGTTGTTTGTCCGACAGTCTTATTGCCGTCAAACGTGAATTTAGGGAGCACTTTATGTAATAAGAAATTGTTCAACGCTTGTACATTGTCGCCATTGACGTCTTTAAATAGGGTTAAATAATGTAAGCCCTGTCGAATCGTTCTCATGCCAAATTCCACGCCTAACTTGTGAAAAAAGTCCCTGTTTAATTCGATGAAGAGATCTGTAAAGTCATTTCCTGGTTTGAATTTTGGATAGTTTATTCGAATGCCTAAATCGTCATTATCGAACAAGAGTGGTTTATTTACCTCGTCAAATTGATAGGCATTTACCTCTGAAAATATCTGATCCCAATCTGACAGAAGAGGGGATTCAAAGCGCATTATATGTGCTCTATCCAAAATTTTGGGTGAGAGGTAATGGGTGGTCTCATCGATGTTAATTGCACCAATAATGTGAACATTTTCAGGCATTTTTATGCTGGATGGCATTGTAATAACCGCTGACAGCATTCTCCTTATATCGCTGTGATACTTGATGAGTGAATCTTTGTCACTAAAACCAAAAGACTGTCTTAGCTGATGATTAACCTCTTCATCCTGTAGTAACGAAATAAAATCGGTTATCCCGTTCTGGCTATACTTTTCCTTTGCAGAATTTATGATTTCGACAACCGCCTTTAACTCAGACAGAACGTGTGAAGATTCATTTTCTGAATACAATGATATTTCAGGCTCTTCATCACGTGTTTCAAGAAGAGACAAAAAGTCTGCGAAATAATACTCAACCCTAGCAAGGTTCATTTCATCAAGGCATATAAAGTAGGGAATGTTGGGATTTTGTCTGGCGTCAAGAAGCGCATCAAGAAACTCTGTTGAGAGATACTTTTTTTCAAGAGGGTTATAGTAGCCCAATAAATCTTCCCTGGATGTCCAGTTCGGTTTAACGGGCACAATAACGGATTTACCGCCGACTGCTTTTGCAAATGACTTAACCAGGTTTGTTTTACCTGAGCCAGAGTCACCCGCCAGAATAATTAAATCTTTCGTTCTAAGTAGGGTTAAATAATTCTCGATAATATGGCGGGGATAAAGAATATCATTTTCAACCAGGTGGGCTTGTATGTAGGATACAGCGCGTTCAAAGTCTTTGCCGAAGTCATCTTTAAAACTCAGCCCGTCTACCTGAGAGCCAGTAGCGTTTGATTCAAGCAAGAAGTTTTCGAGGTCGTCTTCATCGATAAACTCAAATGTTTTTAGAAATTGTGCTTTATCGGAAACATAATTCTTGAGTCGTTTTATCTTCTGGTTCATCTCGACCTCAAATGTGGCTAGTTGATTCTGTAATGTTAGTAATGCATCTTTTGAAGCATGTTTTTCGATTTCAATTAACTCAATAGAGTCTTTAAGTTGTTGTTCTTTTTCTGCAAGCGTGCGATTTAATGCGATTGCGCTATCACGTTTAGATTCCTCTTCGTAGCGTTGTGCTTGCAGCAGTTTCAATTCGTTTTCTGTCGCAGTCTTTAATTCATCTGTAGCGAGTGCTAATTTTTCTTGGATTTTGTTCAGATGAAAGTCATAAAGACTATTTGTAATATGGAGTGACTTGTCGTCGCCATTGATGATTTCAATGGGCGCAGCGCTAGGAAGCTCTTTAAGTTCAGAACAACTCCCTGGTTTCACATTCATTTCAAAAGGAATTTCGTGTTTTTTACGCTCTTCTTGAGGAGATAAAATAAGCTGACATCTGATCAGTCTGCTATTATCTTTGTGGCCGTATTTTGACGCATCTTTAGGATTGACAAAGAACTCACAATTGCCGTTATGTCCCTTTAGGGGATAAGTGAGTATAGTGCTGCCACCAATAACCCTAACGTTTGTTAGATAACCCCAACTCACGTCACCAAGTGGTTTAAGTTCTCCCCAAACATTAAATTCGGTATCGTTTAATTCCCAACGTTTTTGGAGAATACTTACTAATTCCGAATCAGTGAGTGGTTCAAGTTCGAACTCTTCATAATCGCGTATTTCCATTACTACTGCGAAATGTCCTTATTAATTGATTTTTTTATCTATTTAACGCACACTAGAGTAAGTATGATTTGTCTTAAATGATTGAAATTCGTGCAGTTTATGTCTGCTGTGTGAATCAATGGTATACGTGATGGTATGCAGATGTAAAGCGCTGAATATTTACAGAGTGAATAATAGACAAGGTTTAATTAGACTTCTTTGTTAGCATAAGTGATTTCACTATTTTTTGAATAGAAAATTACTGATACAGGTGATTATATTGGTTGGCTTAGAAAACAGCTACACTATTTTAAGTTCACTTGATGCAGAAAGTACATGAGCGATATCAAATTATTTCACGTGAAAGACTCAAACAATGTCGCTCAGTTAGTCACTCAATAAGTAAAACTAGAAAAAGACCTCCAACAGTTTATCGAAGAAAGCATGGATACCTTTCTTGATGTTCGATTTCTTGCTTCAGACTTCACTCGTGATGTTACCAATAATACTAAATACTGGGGTGCTGACGACCTCGAAGTGCAAATAAGAACAGATTAAGATATTGAAAAAGCAAAGCCGCTAATTGAAGCAAGTTTTGCGAATAGTTAAAGATTAAAGAGATAGAAATAGCCGATTTTAAAAAGATAGAAGAATTAGAAAAAAGATTATGGTCTGCGGCGGATTCACTTCGTGCTAATACAGGTTTAACGGGACAAGAATACTTTCGCCCAATACTTGGCCTGATTTTCCTTAAATATGGCGAGTACCGTTTTAGCTTAGTCAAAGGTTCAAGCAGAAGAAGCAATGTATGTTCCTGAAGAGGCGCTTTATTAAAATTTGCTAAGAAAGGTCACTGGCAAAACTTCCGACTTTATATGCTTTCATATTCTGATTTTATAATTATGTAAATCAGATATAAAACGACTGGCGCTCTATAATCTAAGAGTATTATCCGTATCGATCTGAACTAACTCTCTGGCAATACTTGCCTGGACTATGCTCGCGAAGTGCATATGCCGTGCTGAAAGTCCCTGCGTTTTTATTCATCATTCATGGTGCAAATTCACCCAAGTAAACAACAGTCTCAGAAAGCAAACATAAGCTCTACTTCGTCTTGATAGAGGTGGAGTACTTGATTCAAACTTATCAGCTACTAAAGGGCTTTCAAGCAAATGTACACTAACGGTGCCATTCTTCTCATAACTGAGAAAACGGCCCTCGTCACTCGTTATTGTTTTAACGCCGGGTACGTGTCTAATATTTTGCGCGTAGTTGTGAGGTACTATCACTTCTATTATGAGTTCAGGAAAAAGTTTCATAACGACATTTTGTATCCAAAAACGAAGGTCCGCTCGATACTGTTGTCTTTTACTGCTATCAAATTGTGAAGGTGAGGGGAAATACCATCGAAGGCGCAAGTGTTCTTCTGTAACCCCGAGTAGTTTTAAGAGTACCAGCAGAGAAAGTATGGCTTCACAATCATATGAGCGGATTAAAAAGTCTTTTGCTTTGACGAGGTGTTTTTCTAGCTTTGCGATTTTCTGTAAGTCGACACGGTTATCGATTTCATCAAACGTACCAAGGGCATCGAGTTGCTCGGTTAGTTCGCGTGTTATTTCGTGCTGACGGGCCGTCATGTTTTTGTACAGGGTATGTATACGGCTGTTGTTGCTCGTTTGGTTGTGAACTCGTTCATTAGATACGGGATCTAACTCAACGATATATGCAACTTGTTGTCGGGTGATAGGCAACACTCGGGCAATTTCTTCTGGAGAATGGCTCTCAGAGTGCATCTCAAAGCATGTGCGTATCATCGAGAGTGTAATTTCGCTCGTTTCTTCTTTTTTAACAAGCTTGCTCTCAAGCCACTGCGTTATATTTTTCTTCTTCTGACTCTCGCTTATTACTTTATACGTCATCTGTTTGGGAAACGCCGTTAAAAGGTGGGCTTTGGATGCAGGGTAATTGTCTATTCTACCGTAGTCATCTATCGAGATATTCTGCCCCCAAAACTTACGAAGTAACCGAGGGGAGGGGGAGTGGTTTGCAAATTTTAGCCGGTGTGAAAATTCACTGGTATGGATGTAAGAAGCTATGGTAACTGAAGGAGAACTATGGCCAAGAAGAATAGATACCGCCCATAGTTTTTTTCGTGAATACTCCACTAGCGCTAAGCGCTTCATTACTCTTTCCCTATTGGTCACATCGAAATAAGCGTGACGAGTAAATGGATAAAAGTTTGCCTGACGTTTTTCCGGTAATGAAAGCAGCAAGTATAGCCAGTTGGCAAATGAATGGCGGCAATGATGAAAGCGCATTGTGGGTTCGGCCGTGATCAATTTCATCGCCTCGGTAGCAAGTAAAAATGCCTCATTTAAGCGTGCTTCATCCATAAATATTTTTGACTTCTTTTTATTAAACTTGGTTTTTGAGGTGCGTAAATACTGCTTAAGCTTTAAAAGCTCCTCTTCTGGCCAAAGCACATCCAGCGGAATATTTCTGGCGCTTTGAGGGGATTTTAGTTCACGGTATTTGTTTGGCCTTACATGCAAATTAAAATAGTCATCACCCAGAGAGTGAAAATCGGCATATTGCAAACCGGCAATTTCACCTCGTCGTAAACCGCTGTAAAAGCTAAGGCAAAAGCATAGCTGTGCCAAGTGCGAGGCTTTGGTATCTAGCCGGTTAAGCGTACTAATGACGCACTTTGCTTCTTGTTGCGTAAGGATGTTGGCATTTACACTGCCACGGGAAGATGAGATATCAAGGTCAGACAAACACAGGTCGGGTATTAAATCGTTCATTACAACAAAGTCAGCAAAGTACAATATATAGTCTCGGTTTTTTGAGTTTATATTCTCTGCTGCCAAGTTTAGTTTTTCAGCCCATGTAAGCCCATCCAATTTGTCAGCTTTGCAATCAACAAACTCTTGAAGCACAGGTGCCGCCACACTATTTATGTACTTTTTTATCGTTCTTGGCCTTAAACGTTTTTTTCGCATGCCTCCGTGAGCTAGTAAGTGATAAAGCCAAGACAATAAAAGCCAACAAAAGGGCGTTGCCTTTGCATTTTCTCTTTCTTGAAGCCACAGCCTAAGACGTTCTTTTACCTTCGTATAATTTCGGGCGCTTTCTTGTCGAGCCAGTATTTTTACTTGGTCGGAAAACCGCTTGACGATTTCGACTTGCTCTAAAGTGGTTAGCCCGTCCTTAATATGCCTCGCTTCTGTAGTCTCGGTATTATCGTTTCTAAGGCTAGATAGCCAAAGCCCACGTTGGTTTTGGGTTATAGATGCTGTTTGGTGAGCCGATGTCTCATGGATTACGCACGTACCAGTCATGATCCTATACAGTGTTTCACAAGACAGAGGCGTTGACGGCATTAATCGCTTCTTTTGTGCGTAGTTAGAGGCGCTAGTTTTAAATATATACTCTGTACGAAGCATGGCACGCAGTGCACTTATTTGAACGCGAGTGGATGAAGGAATGATGTGTTCAGTGATTAGGGTATTGTTTATTTCCGTAAGGCAATTTTTTGGTTTGCCAACGTGGTTGGTCCAAAAAGCCCGTAAAAGCAGTTCTGCAGTTGAAGATAACCATATCCTTTCCTTTCCCTGATAGAACCAATGTCGCGATAGGGTTTTGACATTGTTGGGGTGATATAAAATAGCCGTCAACGCGGAGGTACTATCAATACCTTCCTTAAGATATAGCCATAGAAGGAGAAAGCCAGTCTGTGTTTTTGGTGAGTCTAGATAGCTTAGCTGCTTTGCTTCGCTTTCTAGTAGATCGTATAGATCTGACTGCAGCCTTGATGTTAAGAAGTCATCAGGTTTAAGAAGAGGGGCGTCCTGCTTTATTTGATAGCTTCGGTCTATTTGTACTGATCTAATCCCAAAGCTCTGTTGTATCATTCTCAACAGTAAGTGAAGTAGCATTAGCTGAAAGTTCTGTAACTGAAAATCCTTGCTTAATTTTTTTGTGACAGTCGAAACACTTTGCGAATTGATATGTTCACTTTCGAAAGTGACAAACTGTTGAGTAAGTTTTAAAACCTTATCAATATTGTTTTTGATGTCTTTGGCTTCGAGTTTCAGGTTTTCAGCAATAGCTAAATAGGCATCAGACTCTTCAAACGCTTTATTTTTGTATTGGTTTTGAAATTCAGATGTCAATTTAGACTTAATTGCTGTCAATTATTACGCCCTTTTTCGCGTCAGTAGTGAAGGAATATCTCGCCAACCAAGTTCATCCATCATGCTATTCAGTGTTGGTAACAGTGCATGAATAGCGTCCATATGATTAAGTTCGGAGTACTTTTCTAACGCTGTCTCACCTGTCATCCAATGCCCCAGTTGAAACTTTATAAGCTCTTGGTGAATGTTGTTCTTCTGTAAGTAACGGCGCATGTAGTGTCGGCCGAAATTTAGGGGAAATGGAAAGCGCGTGTTCAAAAATGCGGGTGAGCTGTTCTTTACTTCTTTGTTGATATTATTGGCATGCTCGTCACGTTCTGTAAAAAATAAGAACATGCCGTCAGTACCGCTAGAATTCTTAATAGATAAGAATTGCTCGAGCCGCTCAGTTTTAGATGTGAGCTTAAGATGTTGTATGTGAGATGAATGAGTAAAATACTGTTGGGCAAAATGTGAAAAATTAACAGCAATTAGATTAGCAAAGGCTTTAATGTGTGCCTGGTAATGCATAATCTGAGATTTCAAGATATCGGGACAGGCAACAACTCTAGTGTGATTAAAAAGTGTTTTGGAGTCTTTGTCAGATATACAAATACTTTGATATCGTAAAAGCGCTAAATCTAAGCTGGGCAAAGGATTGTAAACTGCCCGATAGCCCGTACCGCTCTTAAGCATAATTATTGTGTAGAGCGTGTATGTGTTGTGATAATTCACTAACTCTTCCAAACTAGACGACACTTGAAAAGGTGCACTTGAAAGGAGATTCGCTGCCTTTTCTTTAAGCCAGGTTGATAGAGCATCGAGCTTCGGTGTGAATGCAGAGCCAACTCCCGATTTCGTTTCTAAGTCTCCATGAGTATTTAATGATGAAGATGCATTAACCTTCGTTTGGTTACGTGGTGTCTCAGCGAATATCATGTCCCACAGTGAATGTAGTTCGTCGTTTATCTCGTTTTCTGTGTAATAAGCATAATGCCTTGCGGAGCGACTTTGATAGCGTATTTTCTCTGCAAGTATGTCGAGTAAGACTGGGTCGTAACTTTCATTCGCAGATATCCAATTTATTAAATGGTGCTCAATCCTGGTGAGACTTATTTGAATATTGGATTTTCGATTCAGATTTTTTAAATAGCGTTGGATTGCATTCTGCCACTCGATAGGTTTCTTTTGCTGAACATGCTCAATAAACGTATCAGAAAAGAAAGGGGATAAGTGCGTAACTAAGTGGTTTGGCAGCGCGATAGAAACAACGCTCGAAACAGGCAGCAATAAATCATTATTGATAGGGGATAGCGTTGTTGGCTCTGGCGCAACATTCAATAATATTTTACTACCATCAAAATAAAAACCTATGTCCTTTTGTGTTGATGCGCGTTTGATACTGAGCACTGAAAATAAGTCTCGCGCCGTTATCAATACTATTAACAATACTGCTTTGATTAGGTTTTTAGTAATTCCTCCGATAGCGCCAGTTGACGTATTCGTTAATGAATGCAATAGAATTTTAAGTTCATGAGGTTGAAGAATAGTGCGGCTGGTAGGAAGTAAGTTATGGCAGCGCCTTATGTCTATATTCACTTTTTTGGTTTTAAACCAGTGTACAGCACTATCTTTTACAACAGATGTTGATGCTTCTTCGAACGGCTCGAGTGGAGGAGGGAGAGACAACGATTTAATGATAGTGACATCTGGCAAGTCTTCGCTTTTCGTCACACCAGCGTCTTCGTAGATGCGTGGAAGTCTTTGCGTATTAAGCGAAGGAGTAACTAAATTATCTGAGCCTGTTATTCGTTCGTATCGTTTTCTAGAGTAATGCCCGCGTATTTGTTTGGCCGATTTTCTCTCATGGCTACCTCGAGGTGCCCAATCCAATCTGTAAAAGTGTTCAAGTTGATAGAGGTAGCCTAACTGAGAGCGAGGTAAAAGATTTTCATTACCTTCGTTCTTTAAGCGCTCTTTCATAGCAAAGATATTATTAATTGTTCTACCGAGACTGCCCTCTCTAAAGCATTCATCTCTTGTTGATTCATCGAAAAACAACATTCTAAAAGCACGAACGGATTCTTCCGCTCTATTCTGACCGACAATTTTATTTTCGTTATTCAAGTAGTGTTCGAGAAATAGAAGAAGCGCTGCGGCAGCGTGAGACGTTCTATTATTACTAAATATGAATAGTAAGGAGTAAATAGGTCGCTCACTTTTCCAGCCCCGACCGTGTGAGTCCCTAGAGAATTCAGCCGAATACTTGTGTTCACAATAGTGAATGGTCGAAATAGACTTTTTTAGTACATCGATGTCGATACCAAACAAAAGTGTTATTCGAGAAGGATAGAGAGAAAGAAGATACTCAACGGTTGCTAGTGCTCTACGTAAGCCCCTAAAATCTGACGGGCAATCGATCATCTCGAGAAGTTTAGCTATCGTTGTAAGGAGCTCGTCACTAATACCCTCAAAAATTGTGGAGAGGCTTTGTTCGGATATGTCATTCATAAACTTTATCCACGCCGAAATAACTCTGTTTTGCTAATGGACAAGTGGCTCGCTAACTTTTCTGCGGTATCTATATTTGGAAAGAGTGCGCTCCATTCAGCAGACTGAAACAGGCTTTTCTTCCCTTCGTCTTTTTGAAACCACGCTCGAATATAAAATCCAATTTTCTTTGCATCACTTATGAAGCACTTTGATAGCAAATCGTTTGTAAGTGAAAATAGTGCTATTGCCTTCTTCAGTGATTCAGTTGGTTTTTTCTGTAAAACGAAAACAGGTATCTGAGCGTCAGCCTCAAGTAGTAGCGAAGCTTGCCCATGATGTAATGTTGTTAGAGTAAAGGCTCCAGTTAATGCTCGATAACCTTTTCTAAACCGATAACAAATTATTGGTGATTGTAAGGCTAGTAAGTTGTACAACCGTGTTCCGTTTTCTAGGCTATGAGATGTTGTTCGCATTCCTGCAATGGGATTTGCTGAAGAAAATAACGACGCAATGACATCATCAAATACTATGTCGGAGAGAGAAATTTTTTCGAACGTCGTTACGTCTAAAATTTTCTTATCAAAGGTTGCTAATTCAATATCCAATCCGTGGTCCTTAAAGTGCTCAAACTAGTGCGTTAACGTGCACCAGTTAACGCACTGTATAGTGCTTGAATAATGTTCATATTTGCACTATCTAGTGCTTAAATGATGTTCATATGTGCACTGTTTAGTGCTCAAACCATACCCATATACGCACCTGTTTGATGCTATTTCGATGTCAAAATCCAACGTAAAAAGTACTGAATATTGGAGCTATCTGCTCCAATTTTTACAGCGCATAAACCTAATTTTTAAATACTAGATGAAAAAAATTGTGCTTTTTGCCATGCGAAGAAGGTTGTTTTTTATGCGATATAGATACTTTTAGATTGTGGCTAATTTGTGACCAAAAGCAAGGTGAAATGTGCTAAAATAGACAACGATAAGGGTCACATATCTGTTTTCACTACATATTCTAGTAAAATCAAAGGATACGTTATAAAGATACATGTCTTGACATGGTAGAGGTCCCCTGTTCGAATCAGGGTAGACGCACCATTTATTTCATTCCAAAAATTCGTTTTAAAGTTTTTTGAAATTATTCGTTGCTCAATAGCATCGAGTAAGTAGACTTTAATTGAAATATAGGGCGTTGCTATTACGGCCTATATTCGTACTAAGCTAGATTGATTAATGACCAGCGAATTAAATAAGCATCAGGCTCATTTATTTATGCTTTAATCGCACTAGCATAAACAAACTACAAGCAACCAACAACAGTGCCGACGAAGGTGCATTCACCGAAGCTGTATTCTCGAATTGTATTTCGCTGATGAGGACCCACGGTGTATTTCGATTAAATTGTAGTGTGAGTGTGTCGGTCTCTATTGATTCAAAATCAAGCACATAAGTATTGGGACCAGCATTAGCAACGTTACCCAAGATAAAAGACCGCGATAGTTCTGAAATAAAGACTGATGTTGGAGCTGTCAAACCTCCATAACCGAACGCACCCTCGGTAACAGTTTGCGTTATTGGTGAATACTCTGAATCATCTGCGTAAATATAGAGGCGGTTTATTATCGTATCCGATGCAAATGAAAAAGTAATAGTTGGATTAAGGTTAAACCATCCCACATAAAGCCCATTAATATCTTGACCTAATGCATTACATGTCCCTGTGTTTTCAGTATTACACCAAATTTGGTTAGCAATAACGCCATCAGTAAGTTTTCCAACACCTCCCGAAAGTAAAGCGTTCACCACTTGCGTATTACCTGAACCAGTGTAGTTATCATCAAAATAGGTGAAGCTTCCCCGATTCCCATTAAGCATTGAATACGACTCAACGGAAATAATACTGGCATATGCCGTACTCATAATTAACGAACACAGTATCAAAGCTGTAAAAGAATACGTTTTAGTCATTCTATTCGACCCTCATAGTTGATAGAACGAGTTAAGCAAAATTCTAGCCAAACAAAAAAATCATAAAAAGTAATCGTTTGCAGACTTGACTGTAATGTTACAAGTCTTTTTGTAAAAACTTTTGACACCTTGCCGCAGTTGTACACTCTTTCTATTTTTATCAAATGTCCCCAACAACACAAGCAGGCGTAAAGTGACCACTAAACATGTCATCTTAATCACTAACAACTCCATATTTTGCTTCGATTTTTTTAGGTGTTTGAAGGACATGCTATGCGGTATTTTCATTGGAGGACTGACCTTGCCAGTTTTTTTAGACTACACTTAGGCGGTGGCAATTACTTTTTTCTATAGATGCTGTTGAGTCGTTAAGGATTTCAGCACGCGAGGGAGTAAGATGAGCTTAACGGAATATAACGAGCCCACTTTATTTGCAAAGCACGGTTCTGCTGAAAGGCGGTTCTTAGAGCTAATTAGTGCCCTTCCAAAAGTTTCAGTTCAAGGTTATGACAAAGAACGCAACGTCATCTACTGGAACAAATCAAGCGAAGACATCTACGGTTACAGTGCCCGTGAGGCGCTAGGCCGCAAACTTGAAGACCTGATTATTCCAGATGGCATGAAAGCCGATGTTATTAAATTTCATAAACGCTGGATTGAATTTGGTGAAGCGATCCCCTCTGCTGAGTTGGTTCTGGCCAAGAAGGGGGGCGAGCCCGTTCATGTTTTTTCTTCTCACGTGATGTTAAAAGAGGGCACGGATTCTCCCGAAATGTATTGTGTCGATATCGATTTAAGTGAGCAGCATGCCGTTCGTCAGGAGCTAGAACGCATGGCATCTACCGATCTGTTGACTGATCTGCCAAACCGCCGGCTTCTTAGGCAGTTTCTCGCCAATGCGATAAATGAAGCATCAACAAAGCACGTTGGCTTTGCTCTCTTTTTCATTGATTTAGATATGTTTAAAGAAATTAATGACACACTTGGGCACACATGGGGCGATGAGCTACTTCGCGCTGTGGCTGAACGCCTATCTGACTGCATAAGTAAAGAAGGGATGCTAACACGATTTGGTGGCGATGAATTTGTTTATGTTGCTACTAATGTGAAAGGCGAAGATGAGTGCGAATGTATCGCTAAGCACCTTTCACGTTGTTTTGAGCAAAGCTTTCAGTTAAGTACGGAGAATATCTATATTACCTCCAGCATCGGCATAAGCTTATACCCTAAGCATGGCAGAGAGATTGACGATCTGCTCAAAAATGCAGACGTTGCCATGTATCAAGCCAAGGCAGAAGGGCGCAACCGCTATCATTTCTTCACCCATGCACTAAGCCAGCAGCTTCGACAATACAGAAGTATTGCTGCAAACCTGCGTGCATCCTTAGAAAATAACGAGTTTGAACTTCTTTACCAACCTCAGTTTGATGTAAAAACGGGAAAAGTTGCTTCGTGTGAAGCGCTGTTACGATGGCGGCCACAAAACGAAGCACTAGCTGTACCGCCGAATATTTTCATTCCTATTGCTGAGCGCAGTGATTTAATTGTGCAGATAGGCAATTGGGTGTTGAAAAGCGCCTGTCAGCAAGCGAAAACGTGGAAACAAAAAGGTATTGAGGTTCGCATTGATGTGAATGTTTCTGGCAAAGAACTAGAGAAAGCAGCGTATTTTGAGCGTTTGGCGGCATGTCGACATCAATACCATTTAATGCCTAAGGATATCGGCCTAGAGCTCACTGAGAACATTCTAATTAAATCAGACGATACAATTTTAGAGAACCTGCGAGTTCAACGAGACTTAGGTGTGGAAATTTCTCTTGATGATTTTGGTACGGGGTATTCATCGCTGAGTTACCTCAAGCACTTCCCAGTCAGTCACCTGAAAATAGACCGTTCATTTTTAAAAGGAGCGCCTGAAAAAGCCTTTGATAGCGCTTTAATGGAAGCGATTGTGAATGTTGGCCATAAGCTAGATCTGTCTATCGTTGTTGAGGGCGTTGAAACCGAAAAGCAGTCTGACTATTGTAAGTCGTTAAACGTAGAATTTGTGCAAGGCTATTTGTATTCAAAGCCCTTAACCGCTGACGCGATGGAGACGTTACTTAAAAAGCAGTAATAGTGTGTTAGCGCTGAGGTAGCGCTAACCTTCCAGGCCCCATGAGTTGTATAAGGTGCAGTATCGTTAATCCAAAAAGCGCGGCCTTATCTCATTGTTTGCGTAATCTAATAATCTTGTAAGTACTAGTACACATTCCAGAGCGAGGGCTTGGCAAAATAATAGCCTTGTTGGTGCTCAACACCCAACTTGGTAAGCGCTATCGATTCAGCCTCATTCTCTACCATTTCCGCTATGACTTTAATGTTCAGGTTGCTGGCGATACTGATAAGACTTGATACAAAAAGTTGATTATCTTTATTGGTATGAATGCCTTGAGTGAGTCTTCCCGAGAGTTTGACGAACTGAGGTTGAATGGCCCGTAACCCTGAAAGGGACGCAAAGTGGTCACCAAAATGCTCGATAGTTATTCTGCAGCCAAGACCGATTAAATGACGACAAAGCGATTCGGTGTATTCTCTATGCTGTATTAGTGCAGCGTCTTCAATTTCAAAAAGCAGCCTTGAACACAGCGCCTCACGCTGGGTAAGTTCTTTTATCAACCATTCTCTAAATTCACGATTAGCGATGGACGTGATACTTAGGTTCACGGCTACCTGTTGAGAAGTCACTTCCATCTTTTTAAAAACAATATTTGTCACCAGTTTATCAACTTGCGGAATGAGATCTAATCGCTCAGAGGCAGGAATAAGCTGTGACATGGGAATAACGTCGTTTGTCTTTTTATCTTTAAACCGTCCGGATGTCTCGTAGTAGGCAGGTACGTTCCGCTCGATATCCATAATAGGCTGTATCATGATGTCAGCATACTGTTGAGAAACAATATAATTAAGGCGTTCACGCCACTGTGTGTTGCTGTGTACATGTGAAATATCAGAAGCCAATTGCCAACCGCTTTGTGTCTTCATGGCAGCGATCAGTGCGCTATCTACACTCTCCATTACCTGTTGCATAGACATTGTACCGGTAAATCGGGTAACCCCAATCCACGATGACTTGGTGCCGTCTCTTAATGGTGAAGCGGTGGTACATTGCTTTGCAATGTTTGTAAGTACTAAATCTCTCGTTGGCTTATCCATTGGCTCACTGATCAACGCAAAATCACCGCCTGATAAGCGAAAAACAAAACGAATGCTGTTGTTATTCTTTGTTTCTTCAACAAGTATATTTGATATGGCTTTGACAAAGTTGTCACCGGGCACCATGCCTAACTTGGTATTGATACTGGCAAGTTGCGCTAACCTAACAACGATAAGTTCTTTTTCTTGCGATGTAGCGTTTTCATTCAAAATCGCTCGCATATGTCGCTCGAACGCGCCTCGGTTAGAAAGCCCAGTCAATGCGTCTTTATTTGCCTCTTTTTTAAAAAGCTCAGATTGGCGTGTTAAGTCATCGAATTTTGAGGCGAGCGCGGTAGAAAGGCTATTGACTGCATTACTCAGCGATGCGAAATCTTTGGTTGAGGCTGTAACTTGAGGTGACGTGAAGTTATGGCTGCCCATGTCATTGAGTTTTCGAATAATGTCGTGGATAGGGCGCTTTGCTAGTTTAGTTAATACCGTGACGAGTAAATAAATTAAGAGGGTCAGCGCAGCGAATATAATGCCATGCTTAATAACAAGCGCAGAAAATGTAGTGTAAGCATAGTGCTTGTCTGATGTCACAACCAAAAAGCCTTCATTATTCGGTAACGTGACACGTTTATTTATTGCAGGCGCAGAGTCGAGTAGGGCAAACCAGGACGGGATAGAGCCTGCAGACGCATTTTTATACTCCACGCTTACACTGCCTTGATTATCCATAATGTTGGACGATGCGATATAGGGCTTAGATGCGATGCTCTCTGCTAATATTGCTAATAACTGTGAATTTTGTTGCGAAGAGTCGGGCAAAGACTGCCCTACCGCTTTGGTATAACTTGCTAGCGCTTGCTCTGTCTCATCGGCAATCAGTGCTGACGTATTTGACTGCAATGCGCGTAATTCAGCCATAGACACTATGACAAACGCAAAGAGCATGAGGGCAATAATGCCCCAGTTAATTTGATTAGATAGCTTCATTACTAGCAGTTATCTCCTTTAACTGAGAGAGTTATTTACGGTCTCAATAAACGGGCAAGGTTAATTTTAATCTTATTGTAGCGTATGCAAAGCTTGCGTGCTATTCACGCCAGCTTCATGACAAATGTATAGCAAAACAGGAAGTTAAGCGAGTTTAAAATGTCCGTACTCATTGCTGTGTCACCTTGATATAGAACCCCTATACCTGCGTTAACACGCAGCGATTACGAACATTTTAACTCTCGCTGAGTGGGTTATTCTCTATGCAGACTTGTATAAAAAAGCCAGCGTTCTGAAATGACGAAAGAACGCTGGCTTAAGCAAGTTTATTAGGCTGAGCACGTCGACATTTAACGTGCTTGTTGGGGCCTATTTATCGGATTTGATCCCATGAAACGTGCAATGTAGCACGGGCAATATCAACAGGGTTAACACGGTGGCCACGGTTAAGCCGAACACAATGACGACGGCCATTGACGCAAAGAAGGCATCGGAGAAAAGGGGGATCATACCCAGTATAGTAGTGATTGCTGCCATCGACACAGGGCGTACACGAGAAACTGACGCGGTGACTACGGCATCAAAAGCGCCACTATTGCCTTTGGCCTGCACGTTTATCTCCTCCATTAACACAATACCGTTTTTAAGCACCATACCAATGAGACTCAGGCTTCCAAGAAGAGCCATAAAAGTAAAAGGTGCGCCTACGAGCACTAAACCGCCGATAATTCCAATGGTAGTAAGGGGAATAACACCCCAAATGGCTAACGCTTGGCGAAGCCTGCCGAAAAGCAGTACGGTAATAATGAACATACCTAAAATACCCATGGGCATGCTGGCGAAGAGGGCGCTTTGTGCGTCTCGAGACGTTTCATATTCTCCGCCCCATTCAATGCGGTAGCCATCAGGTAGCGATAGCTCGTCGACAAGGGGACGTACTTTCGCTTGAACACTGGCTGCGGTCTCACCCGAAAGCGGCATTGGCTCTGCGTATACTGCGAGCATACGCACCCGATTGCGACGTTTGATGATAGGGTTATCAAGCGATACATCTACATTGCTGATCACGTCAGCCATGCTGATATACTTGCCCTGTTCTTGGCTCCAAACGTTCAGAGAGGCAAGGTTGTCAATGTCATAGCGCTGGTTTGGATCGTTGCGCATGACGATAGGAATTAAATCACTACCTTCGCGGTAAAGGCCAACGGTTTCACCTTCGTTATTAAGCAAAAACGCCGTATGCACTGCGTCCCTTGTGACGCCGATGCGACGAGCCTGTTCTTCTAAAAACACAGGTTCAACAAAAGGCACTTTATTACTCCATGACAGGCGTACGCTGTCCATGGTTTTTTCAGCTTGAAATATGGCTTCAATGTCACTGCTGATTTCGCGTAAAACCTCAGGTTCAGGCCCATAAATTCGCGCTTCAATCGCTGCTTTTGCTGACGGGCCTACTTGAAGGGCTTTTACCTTGTACTGAACGTTAGGGAAATCTTCACGCACGAGTTCAATGATGTCTCGCATGCGGGCATCGCGTGATTCAACCGTATTGGTCTCGACAATAAGTTGTCCATAACTGGCATATCGGTCCTCGGGCGCATAAGTAAGAGTAAGTCGTTGTGCGCCGCCGCCTATCACGCTGGTAACGTTGGCAATGTCTTGCATGTTTAACACGTCAGACTCTAAACGGCGTATCGACTGTTCTGTGGTAAGTATGTCACTGCCTTCAGGTAACCATAAATCGACAAAGAAAAGTGGCGTGGAGGAATCTGGGAAAAAGGCGTTTTTCACGAATTTACCTGACGCCATACTGCCCACCAAAGCAACAAGCACCAGCACTACTGTCACGTAACGATGATTGATAGCAGCAGTAAGCACACGCTTATAAACAGTAAAAATAATGCCTTTGTATGGGTCGTCATCTTCATCACTATTGCCGCGCTCTTTTTCAGTTTTAAACAATAAGTCGAAAAAGAATGGCGTAATGGTGAGAGCGGTGATCCAGCTTAAAAAAAGCGAGAAACATAGCACCCAAAAGAGGGAGCCAACGAATTCACCTGTGGCATCTGGTGACAAACCAATGGGCGCAAATGCAGTAATGGCGATAACCGTCGCGCCAAGAAGGGGTAAACCGTTTTGCGATACCACGTCCTTTGCCGCCTGAAGCTTGGTTTGCCCTTTTCTAACGCCTATTAACATGCCTTCGGTTACCACAATGGCGTTGTCGACGAGCATACCAAGGGCAATAATCAGCGCACCTAGAGAGATTTTTTGCAGTTCAATGCCCTTTATCGACATCAAAATAAAGGTACCGAGAATGGTCAGTACTAGAATGAGCCCCATCAGTACCCCGCTCCGCCAGCCCATGAAGAGCAGCAGTACGAAGATTACGATAGCAACCGCTTCCACTAAGTTAATAAGGAAGCCCGTCACAGAATCATCGACCACCGTAGGCTGGTTATAAACGGTGTTGAGGGTCATCCCTAACGGCATGCGCTGCTCTAGTTCGGCAATTTTGCTATCTAATCGCTTTCCTACATCGACTACATTGACCGCTGACGCGAACGATACCCCAATAGATAGGGCAGGGAACCCTGAGCTGTGATAAAGAATAGAAGGTGTATCGTTAAGGGTGCGCTCAATGGTTGCGATGTCCGTTAAGCGAATGAGACCACTTGCGGGAGATCCAATGACTACCTGGCCTAACGCCTCCAAGTTATCGAACTCGCCGGTGGGCTGAATGGACAGGCGTTTGCCCTGGACCTTTATTGAGCCGGCATTGCCTACTACATTTTGAGCGGTTAAAAGGCCGGCAATGGATTCTGCAGATACATTAAGAGTTTTCATTTTATCGTGATCTAATGACACGATTATTTGCTCGTTGACCGTACCCGCAATAGAGACCTTCTTTACCCCCTCGACCAGTTGGATTTCTCGCTGCATTAAGTCGGCAAAATCTTCCATTTGCTTAAGCGAGTAGTCTTCACTTTTAAGGGTAAGCAGTAGACCAAACACGTCGCCAAAATCGTCATTTACAATCGACGTGCTGGTGCCAGGAGGCAGCGATGCTTGTGCGTCACCAACTTTGCGCCTTAGGTTATCCCAATACTGTTCTAAGTCTTTTGCTTGAACACTACTTTTAAGCTCAACCGTGATCTGTGAAAGACCCACCATGTTGACGGAGCTAATACGCTTTACATTCGGTATTCGCTGAATGGCTTTTTCAAGTTGAAGCGTAACTTCTTCTTCAACCTGTTCTGGTGTCGCGCCGGGGTATTGGGTCATCACCAGTGCGTTTCTAATAGTGAATTCAGGAAATTCCAGCTGACCCAAACCTAGAAAGGTGACGACGCCGCCAACACCCAAAATGATGGCGACCATCCAACTAACGACTTTTTGACGAAAAAAATACTCGACCATTGCTTACAGGCCCCCTTCTTTCGTCCATTCTGTAACTGCTTGGCCCTCTTTAACAAGGTGAGCACCGGCGGCAACGATTTTATCGTCATCATTTAACGGGCCTTCTACCAGTAAACCGTTAGAGATGCCGCGGGCGATCATCACGTTAACGGCTTCCACCGTTCCTTTTTTACTGTCGCTACTATCGGGTTTAAAGCGCCATACTATTGCTTCGTCTGGCTGGGCATTATCGGTAACCACTGCGCCAAAAGGGACTAGCCAAAGCTTGGCGTCAGACTCGATAAGCTTAGACATATCCAATAAAACGGTTGCGCTCATACCTGAGAGTACGTTGATGTCATCAGGTTCTGGCAAGGTGATGGTCACTTCATAGCTAAGCTCGCCTTGTCGTGTAGTACTTTCGTGGTCTTTATACATGGCCGGGTAGCGTTTTTCTGGCATACCGGAGAATGTCACCCAAGCCATTTCAGACTTACGGTTTTCGCGTGCTCTTGACCGGTCAATCATACGCATTTTTTGCTCTGGTAATTGAAACGTTACGTCGATGGCGCCCGGTAGGTGAAGTTCAGCAATGGTTTGCTGAGGCACAATGACTTGATAGTTTTCAACAGGTACTGAGGCAATTAGCCCCGCGAATGGCGCGCGAAGTTCGGTGTAGCTTAACTGATCTTGTGCGTTTGTTAGGCTTGCTTTGGCGGCTAAAAAGTTGGCTTTGGCTTCATCAAAGGTTGAACGGCTTACCGCGCCTTTTTCTACCGAAGCTTCCATGCGTTCAAACATAGCGGAAGATACATCAAACTGAGATTGAGCGGTGGCGAGTTGTGCTTTGGCATCTCTATCATCAAGTCGCGCTATCAGCTGGTTTTCCTTCACTTGCTCGCCGGCTTTAACATTAAGCTCTTGGAGTTTTCCGCCAATGCGAAATGAAAGATTTGAATACTCAGCCGCTTCCACTTGCCCTGGGAATCTAGCAATGGTTTCGTCTGAATGTTGCACCTTGTACAGCGTCACTGGGCTAGATGAAACCGCTTTTGGCGGTGTAGGCGCTTCTTGACAGGCACTCAATCCGATAAGCGCTAAAAAAGCAATCACAGTTCGTTTGTCTAGGCTGTGAAAAAGGCTTTGTTCAGACCACATGGTATTCTCCATTCTAATAAATTACTTATGTTCCCTGATATGTCGCGGGCAACATTTTATTTCTCGGCCCATTCTCTACTAGCACGGGCAAAAAAGGCATTACGAACAATGTTTGGTGCGTTTACTGGTTATAGCGTTTTTTTCCAAATTCGATCAGGTAATATTAATTTTTATACACCTTTTTGAGCTCTGCGTTAGCTTTATTTCGCTAACGCAGGAAAAAGTTAACGCTTTTCTTCTATTACCTTTCAGCTTAATTGGTTTTTTCAACTGGCTTTTCATCCGGTGCAAGCTTATCGGCGTAACCTTTTGGCGGTGGTGTCCAGCCGCGCATTCTAGAATGCTTGTCGTGTAAATCGGCTTTAAGAGCATTTTCGATTAGTGACTCGAGCTCGATAAAAAGCTTTAGATAGTTATTATCTACACGCTCACCGCTCGCGTCATCAGCCCAAGCGTGATAAAGCACATCGTTTTGCTGAGACTCAATGTTTTTGTAAGCCATTTTTTGGCGCTCAACGAGAAAAGGGTGAATATTCAAAGAACGCAAGGCTTCCGCGCCCATCTCTAATGCGCTGTGGTAGGTCTCCGACACCACATAATCTGCACCAAGCTGCCGTAATCGATATCCATGACCTCGGTCGAAGGCACGGGCGAGTACTTTCACATTTGGATAAGCATGCTTTGCGTACTTCACCATCTCTGCTGCGGTTTCCCGGTCGTCTATGGCAATAACCAATAATGCGGACTCGTGCGCGCCGGCGGTATGCAGAATATCGGGTTTAGACGCATCGCCAAAATAGGCCTTAGTACCAATACGGCGAATAAGGTCAATTTGCTCAGAGCGGATATCGAGTACAACCGTGTTTACGTCGTTCGCAACTAGCAACCGGTTGATGATTTGCCCAAAGCGCCCTATGCCTGCAATGACAACCGTACCTTTTTCATCAATCTCATCGTCAGCGCGTTGTGATGTCGCATTTTTATAACGGGGAATGATGGCTTTGTCGAATAGAATGAAAAGCCCTGGCGTTAAGAACATGGAAATGGCCACAACAAGGGAAAGCACAGAAATGATGTCGCTGGGCAGAACATAGTTTTGCGAGGCGAAACTTAACAGTACAAAACCAAATTCCCCCGCCTGAGCAAGGCTAAGTGTAAACAACCACTTGTTGGTGCCTTTTATTTTGAAGATAAGCGCAATGACAAAAAGCACAAACGCTTTTACGACCATAACGGCAACGGTAAGCCCTGCAATCAACATCGGATTTTCAGAAAGTACTGAAAAGTTAATGCCTGCGCCTACGGTGATAAAAAACAACCCTAATAAAAGGCCTTTAAACGGCTCGATATTGGCTTCAAGTTCATGCCTGAACTCGCTGTTCGCTAATATCACACCCGCTAAAAATGCGCCCAGCGCGGGCGATAAACCCACAAGCCCCATAAGTGCTGCGATGCCAATGATTAACATGAGCGCGGTAGCGGTAAATATTTCCCGTAAACCCGATGCCGCAACATATTTAAATAGCGGGCGGCTGAGGTAATGAGCGCCAACGGTTAAAAGCGCGACTGACCCAATAATTACAAGGCCAGAAGCCCATGGGGCAAGCCCTTCAACGAGGTTGAAATTATCGTGCGACCCCGTATCGCCATCCTGTGTACTTCCTGCAGCGATCAGTTCGGGTATGGCAAGAAGAGGAATAAACGCCAGCATGGGGATGACCGCAATATCTTGAAACAGCAACACAGAGAAGGCGTTTTTGCCTCCTTCTGTTTTCTGAAGGCCTTTTTCCTGCAGGGTTTGTAACACAATGGCGGTAGAAGAAAGTGCAAAGATAAGCCCAATCGTGAGCGATATTCCAAATGGTTGATTCAACCCAATTGCAGCGCCGGTGATAAGGGCCGTTGTTAAGCCTAATTGCAATCCACCCAGCCCAATGAGTTTTGATTTCATCGCCCAAAGGGAGCGCGGTTCAAGTTCAAGGCCCACCAAGAACAGCATCATCACTACACCAAACTCGGCAAAATGCTGAATAGCGACTGTTTCATCGCCCACAAGGCCAAATATGGGGCCAATAACCAGTCCTGCAATTAAGTAGCCCAATACGGAACCCAGGCCCAGGCGCTTCGCAATAGGAACTGCAATAACAGCCGCAACCAGATAGATAAATGCATATAGAAAATAACCCGTCACGTTATTCTCCTTGTGAATTACAAAGGTCTGCGAGGTTCTCGACGCGCTTTGCTTTTTCTAAATCGAGGGTGTGTGTGGTCAGTTTATTCAATAGGGTGGTCCATTTTCCCCTGTGCTCATGTACCCGCGCTTCTTCTTGCGCAGTCCGAGAACCAAAAAGGGCAAACGGAGCGATGTAGGTCATATGCGTGATCTGGGCCATTTGCTCTAAAGGCTGAAGAAGTTGCCTGATGGTATAGTGATTGAAACCGTCAGTTTGATAAGCCTCTTCTTTGCCGCCAGCACTTAACGCACAAAAAAACAATTTACCTTTAAGCGCAGTGCCTTCGTGGCCGTACGCGAACCCATATTCCAAAACCAAATCTTGCCACTCTTTTAAAATTGAAGGCGTGGAATACCAGTAAAGAGGAAACAGAAAAATAATGACATCGTGGTCAACTAAACGCTGCTGTTCCCGCTCAATATCAATATTGAAATCTGGATATTCCGCGTACAGGTCAACGGCGGTAACGTGCTTATTCATTTTTGCTTCGTGAAAAAGAGGCACGTTCACTTCCGAACGGGTTTGGGCAGGGTGAGCAAAAAGAACCAGTACCTTTTTACTGTTCTTAGTGCTCTCAATAGCATCTGCGATGGTGTTCTCGTCGGTCATACATCTCTACTCAGTGTTACTGACAGCTCTTGTTGAGCTATAAGAAGCCCGTTGGTTTTTGATGTGTAAAACACAGAAAAGGTCAACAGCCCTCGTTCATTGGTTAATACAATAAGTACGTATAGAGCAAATAAGAATGTGTTTTTCCACAAAGTTATAAGGTTACTAATATTTATTAAGTTGAAAAAAGTTACCTGATTACCATTGTGTACTCATGAATTAAATAGCCATTGAATGTGGCGGTAAAAACAAGCGTCGAAGAAGCGCATCTTTTAACTCTTGCTTAGAACAGTATAAACATGAAAACACCAGTTAAAACACTCGTACTTGCTTTATCGTTACTTTCTCTTTTTGCATCGCTTTCCACTCAGGCTCTGCCCCAAGGCAGTGAACTCAAAGCTGGGGCTGCGGTTTGGAATCTGTTTGATGACGCAGACCGTCATGCATTGCATGTGGCCTATGTTCACAGACCGCTCAAATCATTCTTCGGAGTCCGACCAACTGTACTTTTGGTAAATGCAGATCAAGGCCAACACTATTTCGCAGCGGGGTTGGCAAAAGACGTCTACAAATACAATGACTTTTCTTTACGTGTTGCTTTTCATGCAGGCATTGTTGATGAGTCTGAAAATTTAGGCGATACCATTGAGTTTTACTCATCACTTGCTGGGCTTTACACGTTAACGGACTCATTCTCACTTGAAGCTGAAATTGGGCATATTTCTAACGGCGGCTTGGGAGATAAGAACCCAGGTTCAGAGTCTTTCGTGTTTAGCGCGCACTATCATTTTTAGTCAAGCCTTAAGCTACTGCTATGCCAATTAACGAACAACCCGCTAGCTAGCGGGTTGTTTCATTTTCACTTTATCTAAAAGCACAACCTTTTTTCGTACCCCGCCATGAGCTTAAGCGGGTGTAAAAGTTGCAAGCCATTAGGTATTGAGAGCGTCAGTTACATGAGAAGACAGCATGGGAAGATGACGCAATCGAACGCCCACAGCCCGATAAACAGCGTTACCTACAGCCGGCGCAACACCGATTACTCCCGGCTCGCCTAAGCCAACAGGGAACTCATCACTTTCAACAAACTCGATATCCATTTCAGGTACATCTTTCATTCGAAGCGGCAGATAAGTGGTGAGGTTTTTCTTCGCAACGTAACCATTCTTTATTTCGTTGTGTTCGAACAAGGCCAGGCTAGTGCCCCACAATAACGCCCCTTCCATTTGCGCCATGGCACCGTCTGGATGGACCACAATTCCAGCGTCTGCCACTACCCATAGTTTTTTGAGCGTGATGTTGCCCGACGCTTTATCTACATGGACATGCGCTGCGGTAGCTAACCATGCTGGCATCGTTCGTTCTTGCCCGGCCGTCACGCTGTAACCGATACCTTCGTTTTCACCTAAGTTCACATTCGATGTCTTTTTCTTGAGAATTTCAAGGGTGTTAGCCAAACGCGTTGCACCCCCAACACTCTCAGGCGCTTTCCCCGCTTGCTTGCCTTTACCGTCGAGCATGGCAAGTCTGAAATCTACAGGGTCTTGCTTTGCCTCATGGGCAATTTCGTCGATAAAGCTTTCAAGGCCCCATACTATCCAACCTTGTCCGACTGAGCGCAGCCAGCCTGGGGTGAAGGTTTCTTGTGCAACTTTGTTATTAATAACCCGTGCTCGGTGATGCTCCATGGTGTACCAGTGGTCCGCGCCCGATGCTGAGAAAGGGTCAACCTTTCCGTTACCGTCCACGCCATCGGGCATGAAGCTGGGAGCCATTGCGAGGGTAGGCCAGCCAGCGGCTAGTGCATGCTCCATACCCAAGAACGCACCTGACTCATCGAAAGAGGCGTTAAAAAGCGAAGTGGACGCAGAGCGTGGTTGATCGAACATAGCGTCGTCAGGTCGCATAAAGAGCATTTTAACCGGTTGACCTGCCGCTTTTGCTGTAAGCACGGTAGGAATAATCCAGTCGCCAAAAAGGCGACGTCCGAAGCCACCACCTAAGTAATATTGATGAATAATAACCTCGGAATCGGAGACACTTGCTGCCTTGGCAACGACCCCCAGCGTTAGACCCTGCCACTGATTTCCCGTATGAATATGCCACTTTCCGTCTTTAAATTCCGCAACGGCATTAACTGGCTCAAGCTGAAAGTGGCTTGCTGTGGATGTCGTGTACATTGCCTCAATGGTGTTAGCCGCTTTTTGTTGCGCCTCAGTAATGTTACCTTCATCAACGAAAAGCGTTCCTTCACTGCGGTCGCGACAAATTCGCTCGCCTTCTTTTTGAATATCGGCTTCATTGACGTTAACTGTTTTACCCGCGTTGTAGCTTACTTTCACCATGTCCACAGCTTTAATGGCCGTTGGGTAATCGCTGGCGAGAACCGCTACCCAACCTTCAACCGTTTTCGAGGGGTCACTGAGGACTTTGTAGCCTTTATAACCAGGTAGTGCCTTAGCCTGGCTATCGTCGACGTTGGTAACTGAACTTCCATATCGCGTGGGCGGTAAAATAGGGCGGGCATAAAGCATGTTGTCGACCTCAACATCAATACCATATACCGCGGTTCCGTTTGTTTTTGGTGGGATATCTAACGCTTTATAATCGTTTCCTAAACCAATGAGATGCTTCTTATTCCCTGGTTTAATGGGCATTGCTTCTAATTCATCGGCTGAGAACGTTTTGTCAATATTGCCTTTAGCGACAATGTCGCCGTAGCTTATCTTTTTGCTTCCAGAGACGATGAACCCCGATTTTGCTTCACAGCTAGATTCTGAAACGCCTAGCAGCGCTGCTCCAGCGCGAACGAGCACTTGTCGTCCAGCCGCACCTGCTTGAGACATTGGTTTGTAAGTTTGAAAAACAGACCATGAACCGCCGGTTACCATGTATCCCCACTTAGGATCAGTATCAACATGAACAATAGATACTTTGGTCCAGTCGCATGCCAGTTCATCGGCTAAAATTCGGGCAATGGCAGTGCCAACGTGCTGGCCCATTTCAGCTTTGGCAATATTCACTGTAACCATGCCTTGGGTGTCCATTTCAAACCAAACATTAGGTGAAAAGGTTTTTGTTGCCAGTGCTTCTTTTGCTGATAACGCTGAAGGAAGCACGGTGGAACCAAAGGCCATAAGTAAAGACGTGTTAACGGAGCCTACTAAAAAAGAGCGGCGTGAAAGGCTTACCATGTCTTTTTTTTCTTTCGAAATATCTCTTATGCTCATGCGTTTTCACCTTCTTTCGATGGGGTTGGGTCATAATATTCTACGGAAGAGGTTGCGGCGCGCTTGATCGCCTTTTTAATTCGCGTGTAGGCCATACAGCGACAGTAATTTGAATTCATATGGTTAACGATTTCTTCATCGGTCGGATTAGGGTTGCGCTTAAGAAGAGTCGCAGCCTGCATAATTTGACCAGATTGACAGTAACCACACTGGGGGACTTGTTCTTCAACCCACGCAGACTGAAGGGGATGTTCGCCATTCAAACTTTCAATAGTCTTTACGTCTTTGCCGCTAGCCGCCGACACGGGATAGGAACAGGAACGCATGGCGTTACCGTCAATGTGGACGGTACAGACGCCGCACATGGCTACACCACAACCAAATTTTGTGCCTTTCAGTCCGAATTCATCCCGAATTATCCAGACGAGAGGGGTGTCTGGGGCAGCATCCGTCTGTACTTTGTTTCCATTTAATGTAAATTCAATCATGGTTTTATCACCGTGAAGTTAGGGTTAGTGTCGTCTCACCAAGATTGACTTGGTTTGAACGGCTTGCTTGGTGTACTGGTTTTACTATAGTGCTTAATGCTGATTTCGTAGTCTTTGTCGACTTTAAATATGAAAAGTCATAAAAAGGCCAAGGTTTGCGTCAATATTAAAAGAGCATTGAAGATGCGTTACTCTCTAAACTTCTGAAAAGATCTCTCTTGATGCTAGCAACGGGGCAAAAGCATGCATAGATAACCTCTTGTTGTGCGTTTAAACGGGAGTAACGGTTTTTTAACCATGGTTTAGTATGAACCTTTTAAGTTAACAGTAGACTAATTGCGAACGCGCTGACGCTGTAAGCGAGCGCGTATTGATGGTATAGTTTAGTAACCTTGTTTAATTTAGCAATTAGTATACTTTTGGTTACTGGTGCTTTTTTGAAAGGACATAAATGAAAACTGAAATAAAAACAGACGCAAAGGGTAGAAAAACCGTATTAAATACGTGTACAGAGCCGTGCGCGATTGAGCGTGGCATGCGTTTGATAGGCGGTAAATGGACAGGCTCTATTATTTACCATCTTAAAGATGAGCCTGTTCGTTTCAACGACTTGTGCAGAATGCTTGGCGGAGCAAGTCGAAAAATGGTCGATCAGCGACTCAAAGAATTGGAAAATAATGGTATGGTTTTGCGCAGTGTCATCGAGACTCGGCCTATCGCCGTTACCTATAGCCTTACCGAATTTGGCCGTTCGGCCTTGGATATACTGGAACAACTTCGTGTGTGGTCTGAAAGCCACACGAATGATTAAAGTGTTCTGAAATAGCGCTGGCGATGAGCATGTTGTTCACCGCTACGCGTCGTTGAAGCGCTAGACTGACACTAGCGGTAATCTAAGTACTTACTCAACAAGACTCCCCGCTTTTTCTTGGAAATCGACGAAGTGTGTCGTTGCTTCGTGAGCATCAAGTGCGTTTTGATACGCCCATTTTTCTGTAATCAGGAACATGCCATCGCTCGATGAATGAAGTTCGTACATTATTGCTCCTGCTTCTTCTCGACTCGCTTTTACCAAACCGGATTGGTATCAGAAGGGGGCTTGTTGCTTTGGCAGAGAATAGAGAATTACTGAGAATTCGATCATTAGATGCGCCGATAGCAAAGACATCACTATATTCAACTGCTCACCGAATGTAGAGTGAGAAAAGCCGATGACATAACTTTTTGAGATGGATGCACCTCGCGTAGCGAATGCCTTAAAAAGCTAGGCTATATAAGATTTATCTAAGCCTTTTTCTTAGATACAGTTTTAGCGAAAAAAGAAAGTTAAACTATACTAAACTATACGAAAGTATAAAGTGTACATATTGTGTGAACACCAATCTTAGAGGCGATGGAATGCAGTTACGAAAGGGGGCGAGGCCCCATGTTTGAAAAGACTTTTCACTTCTGCCCCGTGGGGTTAGCCCATGTGAGTGTGGACGGAAGTTTTATACGTGTGAATAAAAGGCTTTGCGACTTTTTAGGTTACGCAGAGAACGAGCTTAGAAAACTTACTTTTCAAGAATTGACCGCACCAGATTATCTCGCGGAAGATTTAGATTACCTCGAAAGCTTATTGAAAGGGAAAATCGATAACTATTCCCTCGAGAAGCGCTACATACGACGAGACGGTCAGCAAGTCTGGGCGAAACTGACGGTTTCTCTCGTTCGAGACAAGAGTAACAACCCGGATTATTTTATTTCGGTTGTAGAAGATATCGATGATAAAAAGCGTATTCAGTCTGAGCTCTTTCAGATTGATGCGTTATTTAGCAAAATAGTAAGTGCGTTTTCAGATAGAACTTTTATTTGGGTGGCAACACCCGATTTCAGCAAGATGCAGTACGTTAACGATGGTTATGAAAACATTTTTGGCCGCAACGAATATGAGCTTTACTGCAACCCGATGCGTTTCCTCGATTATGTTCATGAAGATGATAAAGCCCGAGTGTTAAAAGTATTCAATCGTCGTCCGCTTCAAAACTGGGACATTCAATATCGCATTATTGATGCAAAAGGTGAGGTGAAATATCTTCACGACCGGGGAAGCTTGATTTTCGATGACAGGGAGAAGGAGTCACGCATCTTAGGTACGGCCGATGACATAACGCGAGAGAAAGTTCAGCAGCAAGCACTAATGAGTGCCGTGACCAAGTTAGAGCATCTTTCAAAGACCGACTCACTGACAGGCCTTGCGAACCGAAGAGAAATATTCAGCCAGTTAAGTGATGAAATAGCGCGGATGGAAAGGGGGCAGCAAACTTCTACGCTCGTTTATATAGACCTGAATAAGTTTAAGGAAATTAACGATAAGTATGGGCACAAAGTGGGAGACAAAGCCCTTGTTGCGTTTTCTGAATCGATGAGCAGTTTACTGCGAGAAAGCGATAGATTTGGTCGAATTGGAGGCGATGAGTTCGTTGTTTTGCTTTATGGTACGACAGGCAAGGAAGCGGAAGCGTTTTTTGAGCGCGCTGTGCATCATGAATTTCAAGTCAGGGTAGACGAGAACGAAGTAGTCCCAATTGAGTTCAGCGTGGGGTGGGTGGAATGGCAAGAAGACATTACTACCGTTCAAGAATGGCTAGACCGAGCTGATGAGGAAATGTACGAAAAAAAGCACTGTCAGCTAACCGAGGCAGCAATTGATAAAGCGGTGTAGGTATTCGCATACCTACACCTGTAGCCGCGGCTAGCTTAACGTTTTTGAGCAAACCATCTGGCGATTTCCTGACGTTCAGCGTCAGTCATCTTGGTTTTGTTCAAAAACGGCATGTCCTTCGTCACTGTGGTTCTGCGCACGAGTTGAGGCGCATATCGCTCAATGTCTTCCCACGTATCTAATACCACCCCTAATGGGGCGACGTTAAAAATATCGTCTGTAGGCGTTCGCGAATGGCAGCTTACACAGTGTGTCGCCACCAAACTCGCCACTCTCTGGTCACTCTCCATCATGCTTGACTGTGCTTTATCACTTTCACTGTTCACTGTTCCTGCAAGGTTGTCATCCGGCTCTTCGGCATGCAGAGTGTCATGAGCTGAATGCGCAGCGCCGTGGCTTAACTGTGGCGTTGAGGCAGTTTGTGGCCAAGACACCCATAATGCTATGGCCAGCATTGCTGCGGCACCTGACACTAAGATACTGGGTTTGGTTGTGCCCACATGTCGTAAGTTGAAAAAGTGCCTTATCCACGCTGCAGTCGCCATGAGCGCAATGAGTACCAGCCAACTCTGCGAATGCTGGTAGGTCATTGGATAGTGATTTGAAATCATGATAAACAGCAAGGGCAGTGTGAAATAGTTATTGTGCACCGAACGCAATTTCGCGCTTGCTCCCCAGCTAGGATCAATATCTTTTTTATCCGCAACAGCCGCCACCATTTTGCGCTGGTTCGGCATAATATTGAAAAAGACGTTACCTGCCATGATTGTACCGATAAGCGCGCCAACATGAATATAGGCACCGCGACCGCTAAACCACTGAGTGGAAAGATAGCTAACAATACAAATAAGCGCGACAAGGCCTATGCCAAACGCGAGCGGATATTTTGCTAACGGGCTGCGACAGGCGAATTCATATACAGCAAGGCCACCAAAAATCAATCCAAGCCCTAACGAGATTGCCGTGGCGGGCGTCAGAGCGTTGACCGACGGGTCGATAAGATAGGCGCTGGCGCCAAAGTAGTAAACAATGATAAGCAGTGCAAAGCCTGATAGCCAGGTCGTATAGGCTTCCCATTTAAACCAGTGTAGCGTCTCGGGCATTTTTTCCGGGCCATAAGCGTACTTGGCTACTTCGTAAAACCCGCCGCCGTGAATGGCCCATAAATCACCTTTTATTCCCTTATCTTGCTTCCATTTTGGCGGTGTACGTAAATTATTGTCTAGCCAAATAAAGTAAAACGACGCGCCGATCCACGCTACGCCGGCAACGACGTGAAACCAACGTACAAATAAACTAATCCAATCTAGCCACGGCATTGTTATTCTCCTTATTCAGGGCCGTCGGGCCCTACTGTAGCTCGCTATTCACTTTTTTCTTTACGGTGGCGACAGATACCGCTTATCCACGTTTGGTCAATGGCGCGGTCGTCGCCCAACATACTTAAAGCAAAAAATACGTCATCAAACTCAGCGTTTTCTTTGATTCTGAGTTGTGTCAATTCATCAAATCTAGGCTCAACGACAATAAAGTCCGCGGTTGACCCTGGGTTCAAATTCCCAATTTCATGATCAAGGCCGTGGGCAACAGCCGCGCCTTGGGTCATAAGATAGAACCCTTCCAGTGGACTAATGGGAGCGTTTTGTAACTGACTGACCTTGTAAGCATCGCCGTAAGTTTTAAACATATTAAACGTCGTCCCGGCACCCACATCGGTGGCCATAGCCACATGCACTTTGTTTGCGCGTGCTGCGGTCATATCAAAAAGACCACTGCCTAAAAACAAGTTAGAGGTAGGGCAAAATGCCACTGTTGCGCCACTTTCACCAAGGCGTGCCCACTCATTTGGCGTCAGGTGAATGCCATGGCCAAACACAGCGCGTTCTCGCACAAGATTATAGGTGTCGTATACATCTAAATAGCCATCAGCGCTTGGGAATAAACGTTTTACCCATGCAATCTCGTCCAAATTTTCAGACAAATGGGTTTGAATGAAAACGTCAGGATACTGCTTTGCAAGCTCACCTAGCGCGGCAAGCTGCGCTGGTGTGCTGGTGGGCGCGAAACGAGGCGTAAGCGCATAGCGGTTTCGGCCTTTATTGTGCCAGGTTTCAATTAACTGTGCGCTGTCTGCTTGGGCGGTCTCAGCGCTGTCGCTAAGTTCGCTTGGGCAGTTTCTGTCCATACACACTTTACCGGCGACAATCGCCATATCAATGTCACTTGCGGCGCTAAATAGTGCTTGGCAACATGCTTTATGTACGGTGGTAAATACAAACCCCGTTGTGGTGCCATTTCTCATTAGCTGATTTAAAAACACGGTCGCAACGGTATGGGCGTGCTCACTGTCGGCAAACTGCATTTCAGTGGGAAACGTATAATTCTCAAGCCAGCTTAAAAGCTGTTCACCATAGTGCGCAATGCTTTGTGTCTGTGGATAATGCAGGTGGCTGTCTATCAGGCCTGGTAAAATCCACTTTCCCGCTAAATCTGTCACTTTTGCCGCAGGAAAGCGCTCTGCGATCTCCGTAAAGGGGCCGATATCTATAATTTCTTTGCCATCAATGAGTAGACCACCGTCTTTAAATATGGCGATGTCATCGGTGAACTGCATGGTAGGTTTAGGAAAGTGCGCAATACTTGCACGAAAAAGCTGCATATATATTAGCTGCCTCTGTAGCTGCTGAACCCAAAGGGGGAAATAAGCAGGGGCACATGGTAGTGGCCGCCATTCTCATTGAGTTCAAAGGTAATATCAATGTGTGGATAAAAACTGCTGCCGTGGACTTCAATTAAATACGGTTTGCAGTGAAATCGCAGGGTGTAAACGCCCGCAGGAAAGCCATTGGCACTGTCTATCGCCCAGTTCTTGAAACGACCATCGCTATCGGTTTCTCCCTTCAGCGCGCTTCCGTCAGGCAGCGTTAACGTAAGCTCAATGCCTTGAGCCGGTTTACCTAATGTGGTGTCGAGTACGTGGCTTGAAAGCGTATTCATACTTTATTCCTTAAATTCTGTTCAATTCGTATCAGTGTTGCGTTTGGCGTGGACGTTTTGGCTGATTAATGCCATTACCCATCAATCCAACGCTTTATCAATACGTAAAAGGGTTATCTGTATTTGCTGGGCGGCCGCATTATTGATTTCTTGCTGAGTGGTATTTTGCAGCCTTGCTTGTAATGCTTCTAACATGGTTTCTGCAGAAAGCCCGGTGGCGCAGATAATAAAAATGAACCCGTGCTTATCTAAATACGCGTGATTTGCTTCTTTTAACTGATGCAAAACGGCTTCAGATGCGCTGGCCGTGCCCGACTGTTCTCCCGCAGCAATGGTTTTAGTGTTAGCAAACTTTTTACGCAACGAGTCTACGTCTCCAATCATGGGATGCGCCGTGAAGGCTTCAAGGTAATCCTTATCACTGCATTTTGCCCATGCGTTTTTCGCATGACGAATAAGTGCGTCTATATCCTTGTAGGGGCGAGCCTCTACCATTTGATAAATCCAGTTATGCGCTGCACAGCATTGTTCAAACCAAGAAGACGCGTCTTCAGTGCTCAAACTATTTAAATCATTCAATGTCACTGGTTGCGCCTCTTTTTTCGCATTGGGTGAATGTTTGTACTTTGTTTTCTCGTATTTTGCCATCTGCGGGTAGGGGAGTACTTGCCTCGCTTTGTGAATTGTTCGTGCTTTTTGGGGAACCCTTCAATTCAGACTTATCGCTATGGAGCATGGCAATAAGCTGCGCAGAAATAGAGACGGCTACTTCAATAGGTCGTTTTCCGGGAATGTCGCGATCGCCAATGGGCGTGACAAGACGTGATAGTGCATGCTCATCAAAACCTCGTTGTGTCAGCTTTGTCACAAAGCGTTTAGCTTTCGTATCTGAACCTATCAAGCCCACGAATGGCAAAGTCGGGCGCTTTAACGCTTGTTCTGTGATTGAAAAGTCAAGCTGGTGGTCGTGGGTTAATATCACAAGCCAACTGTTTTCATCGAGATGCCTAACTTCGCTCTCTGGCGCTTCTTCTACCACTTTTTTCACATTCGCTGGTAGCGATGAAGGAAACAAATCCTCGCGACTGTCTATCCATGAAATTCGCACTGGCAACTGGGCCAAGATAGGCACCAAGGCTTTTGCAACATGGCCTGCGCCAAAAATGGCAATGTGTTGTTGATGCACGTTACACACATCAAACAGTACCTTTACTGCGCCCCCACAGCATTGTCCTAAGGCACTGCTTAACGGGTAGCTGTGTAGTTCGGTGCAGGCTTCACCTTTAGCAAGATATTGCCGAGCGCGGGCAATGGCATCAAATTCAAGGTGTCCACCTCCAATCGTGTCGATGCTGTGCGAAGCGGTAACGACCATTTTGCTACCCGGTTCTCGGGGCGTTGAGCCTGCTGTATTTACTACAGTAACGAGAACATAACCTTCATTGCGCTCTTGGCATTCAGCTATCCCCTCGTGCCAGTATCGAGCGCGAAAAGACGTGGCCATCGTTCCACGTGTCATAGAGCACCGCCTCGGCTATCCGCTTGTTGGACAGCAGCAACTGCATTTAAAACACGTTCGGGTGTGGCAGGCGTGTCAAGCTGTGGGTCAATGGTGTAGCCCGATAAGCTTGAAATCGCATCCTTTAGCGCACACCATACCGAAATCGCCAGCATAAAGGGAGGTTCACCCACGGCCTTCGAGTTGTAAATGCTATCTTCAGCATTCTCTCTACCGAACAGCTTTACGTTAAATTCCTTCGGCGTATCGCCAATAGCAGGGATTTTATACGTGGCCATATTTTCGCTGATGAGCTTTCCGTTTTTGTTCCACTTTAAGTCTTCTGTGGTAAGCCAGCCCATTCCCTGGATAAACGCGCCCTCAATTTGGCCAATATCAATAGCGGGGTTGAGGCTGTTACCCACATCGTGGATCACGTTCACTTTATCTACCGTATATTCTCCTGTTAGGGTATCGATAGATACTTCGCTCATTGAAACACCGTAGGCAAAGTAAAAGAACGGCCTACCTTCACCTGTTTCACGGTTGTACTGTAGTTTAGGGGTCTTATAAAAGCCGCTTGAAGACAATGACACCCGTGCGAAGTACGCTTGTTGAACTAACTCTGCAAAACTTATGGAGTGTTCACCTAACACGACAAAGCCACCTGTGAACTGAACGTGTTCAACATGTGCTTCTTCGCCAAGGCTTTTTGCAAAACACGCAGCTAAACGTTCTTTAAGCGTAATACAGGCATTTTGCACGGCTTTGCCGTTCATGTCTGTGCCGCTAGATGCTGCCGTTGGCGATGTGTTGGGGACCTTGTCGGTGCGCGTTGAGGTTACCTCAATCATATCAAGCGCTACGCCGAATTCGTTCGCTGCGATTTGGGCGATTTTTGTGTGAAGGCCCTGACCCATTTCGGTACCACCGTGGTTTACCTGAATACTTCCGTCAGTATAAATATGCACAAGCGCACCGGCTTGGTTAAGGTGTTTAGAGGTAAATGAAATGCCAAATTTAACCGGTGTTAATGCGAGACCTTTTTTAATAACAGGGCTTTCTCGGTTAAATGCACTAATCGCTTCTCGGCGCTGCCAATAGTGTGCACTTTCTTCTAGCTCACTGATCATTTCAGGCAAAAGATTATGCTCTATCTCCATGCCATAGGGCGTGATGGTGCCCGTCGTGGAGCCATATAAATTGCGCTTTCTCACCGATAAAGGGTCACTGCCGATAGCACGAGCAATCTTATCCATCATGGCTTCCGCCATGATCATTCCTTGCGGGCCACCGAAGCCGCGATAAGCGGTATGAGACACCATGTTAGTCTGAAGTCTGTGACCAATTATGTCGCTATCGCCCAAGAAATAGCCGTTATCGGCATGAAACATGGCTCTATCTACAATCGCATCAGATAAATCAGGAGAGTGGCCACATATTCCGTTGATGGTCATTCGAGTGGCCTCAATCTTCCCTGTATCGTCGAACGCTACACTAAACGCATTTTCAAAAGGGTGGCGTTTCCCCGTTACATGCATATCGGTAAAGCGAGGTAAACGAAGCTTTACTGCACATTTGTTTCTAGAGGCTAGCAGTGCTGCGATACACGCCCACTGTGCTGCTTGGGTTTCTTTTCCGCCAAAGCCGCCACCCATTCTGCGCATGTCCACCAATATACGGTGTAATTTAACATCAAGCACCTCTGCAACAAGCTTTTGTACTTCACTGGGGTGCTGACTGGAGGTATAGATTTGCATGCGATCTTCTTCATCTGGGATCGCAAGGCTAACTTGTCCTTCCAAATACATATGCTCTTGGCCACCAATGTTTAGCGTTCCAGACGCTTGGTGTACAGCATTGGTAAAGGCGCTGTCTACACGCTCGGCGTGTTGGCCAAATCGATGTGAAGGACGCACGAAGGTCTGCTGCTGATGAGCTTCATCAGCATTGAGCACTGGCGCAGCGTCAGTGACATCAATGTGCCCTTTTAAAGCCGCTTGGCGCGCTAACGTAACCGATGTCGCGAGCACCGCAAAAACCGGTTGGCCGAAAAATTTTATTTCGCCGTTTGCAAGTAAGGGGTCACCTTCAAACACAGGACCAATATCTTTGTGACCCGGAACATCGTCGATGGTTACCACATCAACAACGCCTTCGCTTTCTCGAACAGCATCAAGGTTAATACTATTAATGGTGCCTTTAGCACATTGACTTAGGCCAACCGCAGCGTAGAGCGTACCTTGCGGTTCAATGATATCATCCACATAGTTCGCGCTGCCTTGTACTTGACGCTCGGCACTTTCGTGTTTTTTCGATACGTGAACCACACTCTGCGCGGCATTTTCTTTTGCTGAAAAGGGGGCATCAATTAATTTACGCATGTTGCACCACCCGAGTTTCTATTTTGCTCACCGATTGATTTTCTAACCAAAAGCGGTGCCACAAGTTGGCCAATACCTTTTTACGGTACTCAGCAGTGGCACGCACATCATCGATAGGTGTAAAGGCATCAAAGAGAATCTGTTTGCCCAGATGTAAGCATTCCGTACTAGAAAATTGTTTGCCCTTGAGTGCACGTTCTAACGCATCACAGGTAGTTGGTGTTGCAGCTACGCCCCCAAAGCCACTGCTAATTGCTTCAACTTTGCCATTTTCAATGGTGACGTTAAAAACGGCACACACGGCTGAGATGTCATCTTCAAAACGCTTAGAAATTTTGTATGCGGCCAAAGCTTGGCTGGGCTGTTTTAACGGAATTTCTATGGCGCTAATCCACTCGCCCTTTGCCAATCGCGTTTCGCGATAGCCAGTAAAGAATGCGCTAATGGGCATGGTGTTCACGTCATCACCATTGTCTATATGTAGAATGGCGTTTAGGGCGAGCAAAAGCGGCGGCATATCTCCGATAGGTGAAGCATTGGCTACGTTTCCACCAATGGTTGCCTGGTTACGAATAGGAAGCGACGCAAAGCGAGTGATAAGTTCCGCCACTTGTGGAAAGGCGTTTAACAAAGCAGGTGCCATATCGGAAAGCGGAATAGCTGCACCAAAAGTAATGGAATGCTCTTTTATGGTGCATTGCTTTAGTGCGTCAATGTGAGTCAGGCTGATTAAGCTATTCACATTCTTAAGCTGCTGCGTGAATTGCAAGCTTAGGTCAGTGCTCCCTGCCACTAACTGTGCCTCTGGATAAGCTTTAATGAGCGCTTTCAGTTCTTCGCGCGTGGAGGGCGTGTGAATGTTGCCTGTACCTGTAGGAGGGGTAGCCCCTAAAGATAACAATGTGGCCAACGTCTTTTCTTGAAGCGCAGAAAATTTATCGTTGGGTGCTTGCTCGCATACTGCTAACGTCGCGTCAATAATAGGGCGATACCCAGTGCAGCGGCAGAGGTTTCCCGACAAAGCATGCAGTACATCATCTCTTTTCGGTTTGCTATTGCTGTGATAAAGCGCAAACATAGACATAATAAAACCGGGAGTGCAAAAGCCACACTGTGAACCATGATGCTCAACCAGCGCCTGTTGTACAGGATGTAAGTGTTTACCATCGCTCAAGTGTTCAACGAATATAAGTTGTTTGCCGTGTATCGCACTCATAAGCGTAATACAGCTATTTACCGTTCGATAATGAAGTTGATACGTTCCATTGACCGAAACTGGCTCTGCAAGTACAACGGTACATGCGCCGCAATCACCTGCCGCGCAGCCTTCCTTCGTGCCTGTTTTTTTACGATGTTCGCGTATAAATTGTAGAAGAGTGAGGTCTGCTCGCGCTTCATTAATCTCAACGATATCGTTATCTATTAGAAAGCGAATCATGCTCACACCTTCTTTTTATGTTCATTCTTGTATCCATTAATATAGCTGTATTTTTTCAATAAAAGTAGACCACATGGTCAATTTTTTGCTTATAAAAAATGGCCGAGTTATAAAAGGCCATGATTTTATGCAATGAGAAAAGGGGTTTTATACGCTTTCGCGGCCCAAACTCTTGCGTCACTAAAAAAGACAAGGCAAGTTTCGTGCAAGCTTTAAATTATTTGTATGAGTAGCGCTTTAGTTTAGGGCGTGTTGACCTTTGCTGCAAAAGTGCACAGCAAAGATCAACACGCCCTAATAAACGCTGAAGCTGAGTGACATGTATACTGTATAGCGTCGCGCTGCCAATAAATGCTAACCTATCACAAATATGTGCAGCATTTGTTGTGCGTGTGCGCTTGCAAAGTCAATTGCAAAGGAATTGAAAGAATAATGATGAAGTTAAAAAGTGTTGACGTTGGCGTTGGCGCTATGAACAGAAGAAAGATACTCCAGGCCGCTGAAAAGTGCTTTGCACAATTTGGTTTTAAAGGCACCGCGGTGCAAAAAATTGCTGACGAAGCAGGGCTGCCAAAAACCAATGTTTTATATTACTTCAAATCCAAACAAGAACTCTACGTTGCCGTTTTGGAAGAAACCCTGTCGCTGTGGAATTCGAGATTTGATAAAGCCACGGTAGAAGACGACCCCGCAGAGGTACTGGCCAATTACATTGCAGAAAAAATGGAAGTATCGCGAACACACCCAATGGCCTCAAAAATTTTCGCAATGGAAATTATTAATGGTGCACAAAATTTAAGTGGGTACTTTGACGAAGAGCATGCGCTGTGGATGAAAGGCAGACTTGCCGTCATTGATGCGTGGATTAGCGCGGGCAAGCTTCCGCCTATAGAAGGTGAATATTTACTTTACACCATTTGGGCGAGCACCCAGCATTATGCTGACTTTTCAGCGCAAATTACCCGTCTTCGTGGCAAAAAAATGACCAAAGCAGACTTTGAAGACGCAACGAAGCAAGTTGTTAAGCTGATATTGGGCGGCTGCGGTTTATCTACGCCTGAAACCTTTGAGGTGTAGCATGATTGATTCAACGTATCCAAGAGATTTAGTAGGTTACGGACAACACGTACCACATGCAAACTGGCCGGGTAACGCAAAAATCGCGGTTCAGTTTGTATTAAACTACGAGGAAGGCGGTGAGAACTGTGTTCTTCATGGAGATGAAGCATCGGAGATTTTCTTATCGGAAATTATCGGTGCACAGGCTTACAAAGATCGCCATTTAAGTATGGAGTCAATTTATGAGTACGGCAGCCGTGCCGGATTTTGGCGTCTACACCGCCTACTCAATAAATTCGACATTCCCGTTACCGTCTTTGGTGTCACAATGGCCTTGCAAAGGCATCCTGAAGCAGTACAGGCAATGATTGATTCAGGGTGGGAAATTGCGAGTCATGCCATGCGCTGGATACACTATCAAGATATGAGTGAGGAACAAGAGCGCAAGCAAATTGATGATGCGATCATTCTTCACGAGCAACTGACGGGGGCTAAACCCGCTGGTTGGTATACGGGTAGAACAAGTCCAAACACGCTAAAGCTTATCGCTGAAAGAGACGACATTTTATATTGCGCCGATTCCTACGCTGACGATTTACCTTATTATGACTGTCACTACAGCAAGCCATTGTTAATGGTGCCTTACACGTTAGATACCAACGATATGCGCTTTGCTACGCCTCAGGGTTTCAATAGTGGCGAACAGTTTTTCACTTATTTAAAAGATGCGTTCGACGTGCTGTATGAAGAAGGACAAGAAGCCCCTAAAATGCTATCGATAGGTCTTCATAATCGAATAATAGGTAGGCCTGCTCGCTTGGCGGCGCTCAAGCGCTTTATTGAATACGTAAAATCCCATGACAAAGTATGGCTAGCCACGCGAGAGCAAATCGCGCGTCATTGGCTCGACAATCATCCTAAAGGGGATGGTGACAAGAGCACTAAATAACATATACATTACAGCAATCGTTAAAACGGTTATGCGGATTGGTCTAAATTCTCGTTCGCTTTTTTGCTAAAGGATACACACTATGAAAACTAAACTCGCTCTACTTGCTCTCGGTGCACTGGCACTGGCGGGCTGCTCAAAGTTAACTAAAGAAAACTACGACAAGTTAGAAATGGGCATGACGCAGGATGAAGTTGAAGAAATTTTAGGCTCAGCAGATAACTGCGGAAAAACCATGGGCACCATGGCGTGCACATGGGGAAGTGAAGACAGCAAGTTTGTGAAAATCATGTTTATGGGTGATAAAGCGGTGACGTTTACTTACGATGGCCTTAAATAACGTCACTTTATAACCGATAAAATTTATGCAATAAAAAGGTGGCTTATAAGCCACCTTTTTACGTTTATTTTCCAGCCTAAAGCAGTAGCGCATTATGGATTTATTTTAAGTCCAACAGGTAGCGCAGCAGAAAAATAATGGCGAGTGCGTAGGTGAGTGGCGTGACGTCTTTATATTTTCCCGTCCCCACCTTGATACCGACGTAGGTTATAAAACCAAGCGCGATACCCTCACTAATACTAAACGTAAGCGGCATTGCAATGAGTGCGACCGATGCTGTAGCTAGCGCACCTAAATCATCAAAATCAACTTGTCGTATTGACTCCATCATTAGAATACCCACCATAAGCAACGCCGGCGTGGTCGCCATGAGGGGGATAACTTTCATTAACGGAGTCAAAAAAAGCGACAATAAAAAGCACACAGAAACCACAACGGCTGTAAGGCCGGTTCTGCCGCCAGTAGAAACGCCGGTAGCGGATTCTACATAGCTGGTGACCGGTGAAGTTCCTATCATTGCGCCAGCAACACTTGCTGATGCATCGGCTGTCATAGCTGCGCCAATCTTCGGGAGTTTGCCCTCAGGCGTTAAAAGATTTGCTTTACGAGATACACCAATTAGCGTTCCGATGGTATCAAACATATTGACGAACATAAGGGCAAAAATAAGATCCCACGTCTCAGCGAGATGGTCGATGGGGTACCAAAAATCCATTGCCATGAAGGTCTTTGAAATAGACTCTGGCATGCCTACAATCGCTGAAGGGGTTGACGTTAACGTGCCATTTTCTGTGGGTATAAAAGCACCAATGAGGGTAAGCGTGACAATGGAAATTAATATCGCTCCGGTTACGCGCTTCACCATTAATACGATGGTAAATATGATACCTATCAAAGCGAGCATAACAGCAGGCTCAGAAAGATCGCCAAGTTGCACAAAGGTGGCGGGGTTATCAACAATTAACCCAGCATTCTTAAGACCAATAAACGCAATGAATAAGCCTATACCGCACTGAACGCCAATTTTTAACGAGGGCGGTATCGACTCGGCGATTTTTGTTCGAACTCCCGTAAGTGACAGCAGCAAAAACAGTATGCCGTTCCAAAATACAATGCCCAACGCGGCTTCCCATGGCACTTCTCGACCCAAGCAAATGGTAAATGCGAAAAATGCATTTAACCCCATACCCGGTGCAAGAGCGATGGGATAATTTGTCATGAGCGCCATCATTAGCGTGCCAATACACGCTGCCAACGCGGTTACGGTAATCAGTCCTTCCACAGGCATGCCGCTTAGCCCTAAGATACCGGGATTCACGACAAGTATGTATGACATGGCTGCGAACGTTGTAAGCCCTGCAATGATTTCTGTTCTTACTGTGGTTCCATGTTCTTGCAGCTTGAATAGCCGCTCAATAACGTTGTTAGACATCAAGAGTTCTCTGTATATGTTTCACTAAGTGTTTTGGGCATTGAAAGCAATAAACTGACCAGTTAGTCAACTTGTTGGTTCGTTTTGTGCTAACTTACAATGTAGTACAATGATCAAATAGTTATCATTGTGTGATGTAACGTCACTAGCCAAGCAGCACAGGGTGCAGCCAAACGGTTGGTAAACAACATAAACGAAGTTAAAAAAACCGCAAACAAAACCTAAATGAGTAAAAGAACTCGTTTACAGATAGCATTTTAGATAAATTAACACGCACCAAAATAACGCCAATGCATCATGTTGGTGCAATTAAGAGAGGGGCCATGTCGCTGTCATCAATAATTAAAAACATACCAAAGGCCGAATTGCATCTGCATATAGAAGGAAGCTTAACGCCTGAACTCATGTGGCGCCTAGCTAAGAAACACAGTGTAACACTTCCCTATGCAAACGTGAAAGAGATAGAAGCTGCATACAACTTTCAAGATTTACAGAGCTTCCTCGATTTATATTACGCTGGGGCAGGGGTGTTGAGAGACGAAGAGGATTTCTTCACTTTAATGTGGGAGTATTTGACGCGGTGTTTTGATGACAATATCGTTCATACTGAAATCATGTTCGACCCGCAAACCCACACAGAAAGAGGTATAGGTTTTGACGTGTTCATGTCAGGCTTTTTGCGTGCAATGGAAAAAGCAAAAGAAGAATACGGCATCAGTAGCTATCTCATTATGTCCTTCTTACGTCATCTGTCAGAAGACGCTGCGTTTGAGACATTGGAAGAGGCCAAGCCTTACTATAAACACATAACAGCAGTAGGATTAGACAGTTCTGAACTCGGCCACCCACCGTCGAAATTCGAACGCGTTTTCAAGAGCGCGAAATCCTTGGGTTTCAAAGTTGTGGCCCATGCCGGTGAAGAGGGGCCAGCGTCATATATCTGGGAAGCGATTGAACTGCTTGATGTGGACCGCATAGATCATGGGGTTCGTTGTCAAGAAGACGAAGCCTTGATGGCGCTTTTAAAAGAAAGACAAATACCTCTGACCGTATGCCCGTTAAGTAACCTAAAACTCTGTGTGATTGATGATATGAAGGAGCACAATATTATCGAGCTTTTAAACGCGGGGCTGCTAGTGACAGTAAATTCTGACGACCCGACATACTTCGGTGGGTTCTTAAACGATAATTTTGACGCGCTGCATCAATCACTCAATTTAGATGAGCACACGATCAGGACGCTAGCGGCCAATAGCTTTAAGGCGAGTTTTCTTCCTGAACAGGCAAAAACGGAATTTATTGACAGAGTCTTCAACGGCTAATATGCGTCTTCAACGGCTAATGTGCGTCTTCAACGGCTAATGTGCGTCTTTAACGGCTAATATGCGTCTTCAACCGCTAATATTAGCCTTAATAGGCTGAAAAGCGCTTTTATTGGTCAACAAATATTACAAGCGACAATTGCATCGTAAACAAAACGAGCCTCGTTTCTCAGGTGAGGCTAAATAAACACTCGGTTGGGGAATGCAACCCGGTTTTTGCACGATTAATTTTCGGGGCGCATTACCTTGATCGTTTGTGAGATAAGCGCATGAAGTTCGCGCATATCTTCATGTAGACTACTGGTGTCATCCTGCTTTGCTTTCATTTCAATCGCCGCCGCTTTCCCACGAATAGCATCCGCACCCACATCGCCAGATGCACCTTTCATGGAGTGACTAGTAAACCTTACCGCTTCGAGGTTCATCTCAGCCACTGCTTTTACGAGCGCGTCATGTTTTTGCTCTATTTGAGCCAAAAACATATCCACAATACGGTTAAGCAGCACTTCGTTTCCACCAAGCCGACTTATTGCCGCATCTCTATTCCATAATTGTTCTTTTGAAAGCGTCTTGTTGTTATCTAAAGTATGCATTCTCATCACCAAACAAGTTACTTGCCATAATCTTTGGTTATTTGAGTAACCCAGTCAATCTTTGAATAGTCAATATTGTTCGAAACTTATCGAAAATAGACTAAAGATTAACGCACTTTTGAGTATCATTGATAATACGTAACATGACCATGCCTGAATTAGGTCATATTGAAAACTTAAACGACTAACGGTTTATGTTTCCGGTATATTTTTCAGTAATTAGTGTTACACTGCTAATCGTTTTCATTTACTCTTCAACAAATACCCAAGGCCAAATCGAATTTCTTCTTCGGCACATACGATCTAAACTAATGAATGTACAAGAAATAAAGCCCTACACGCAATGTTCCGTTCTCATCGTTGATGATGAGCCGATTAGTCGCATGTTGTTAGAGTCTATATTGGAACATGTCTTCTATTGCGAAACGGTAGACTCTGGTCAAGAGGCGCTGTCATACTGTGCTGAAAATGCACCGGATTTGGTGCTCTTAGATATGAATATGCCTGATATGAATGGTTTAGAGGTATGTAAGGCGCTCAAACAGTCACCTGTCACAAGTCAAATACCTGTCATTTTTGTCACCTCGACCATGGATGTCGAAAGCGAAAATGCGTGTTGGGAAGTTGGCGCTTCCGACTTCGTATTAAAGCCTGTCAATGCATCTACGCTAACACATCGCATAAAAACTCATATTCAAAACAAACTTCGTACCGAGTTTTTTGAAAATATGACGTTTCACGATCAGTTAACGGGCTTATACAATCGTACGTATCTAACGAAAGAAATCCCTTTGCTAATCAAACAAGTCGCAAGAGATCAAGATATGATCGGAGCAATAATGATCGATATCGATTATTTCAAGCTCTTTAATGACAACTATGGGCATTTGGAGGGAGACCTTTGTTTGCAGAAAGTTGCAAAAATTATCGCAGACACCGTAAAACGCCCGAAGGATGCAGTTATTCGTTTTGGTGGCGAAGAATTTCTAGTGATTTTGCCTTATAGCGATTATAAAGGAATTAAGTTAGTCGCACAGCAGATTGTCGAAGCGATAACAAACGCTGACATTCCGCACGCTAAAGGCATTGATGGACGAGTATCAATCAGCGCTGGATTCGCAGTTTGGAAAGCCATAGATGTCATCGACGACGATTATTCATCGCTTATTGAGGATGCAGATGTTTCCCTTTTTGAGGCCAAGGAACTGGGTAGAAATCAAGCAAAAGGTTAGCGCTTCAAAGGCCTTTAAGCATATGTCTTCATCTATGCGGATTGGTATTACCTATCCTATTGTTTAATATCCTTCATAGGCAAGCCAAGCTATTATCAATTCACGAGGGTATCTCATGTCAGTGGTCATTTGGCGTTTATTGGCTACTTTGAATAATAAGTGTTAAGCGTAGGAATAGGGCAATGTTTTATTTTGACGAGCAGTCGAGTGTAAATATTAAGCTAGAAGAGCAGCTTAAAATGTCCTTATCTAAACTCGTCCAGCGCGGATGCGATACTTTAGGTGTTTTCCAAGGTTTACTACTGCAAATCGAGGATGATGCCGTTAACATCCTTATTAAGGCGTCGTCTGCTTATCCACCTAATTTCAAGACATTGCCTTCGTTTGCGTCTAGCATTTCAGTTAACAATAGTTTCCCACCTAACAGCTTAAAGGCCACGTCGGTTTTCAAACAGTGGTTCACCACGTATTTTAATGCCGAAAAGTATATTCGCGGCCGCGTTCATCATTTTGATGGACGACAGGTTTTTCTTGTGTTTATTAATGCGTGTCCAGAACAGCCTGCTAACCTTGATAAAGTCATGCTGCTAGACGACTGCTTAGGTGTAACGTTAGAAAAATATCAGATAGAGAGAGGGGAGAGCCATCAAAATACCCTCTACGAGAAGCTACAAAGCGTTGCGAGCATTGGAACGTGGGAAGTCGATGTTCTCAATAATACGCTCTCTTGGTCAACACAAACGCGGCGTATCCATGAGGTGAGCGATGATTTTAAGCCCACGATGGAAGATGCTATTGGTTTCTACAAAGAAGGCTTTAATAGAAATGAGATTTCTCGAATCGTATCCCATACTATTGAAACCGGGGAGCCTTGGAGTGCAACACTCGAGTTAGTGTCTGCTAAGGGGAATTCCGTGTGGATTGAGACCCACGGGATGGCGGAGTTTAAAAACGGCAGGTGCACTCGTTTGTTCGGTACTTGTCAGAATGTGAATAAATCAGTTCAGCTTAGGCTGGAACTTGAAGCCCGCCGCAAAGAGGCTGAATTGGCGTCAAAAGAACGCGGTTTGCTGCTTTCGAGAATCAGCCATGAATTGAAGACCCCCCTCAACGGCATTACAGGCATGCTTCAAGCTATTAGGTTTGAAAAGAAAGACAATGTTCGAATTAAAAAGGCTGATATTGCTTTGCACAGCGCCGACCGTCTTTTGTCTTTAATTAATGACGTGCTTGACTATACCTCAATAATAAATGGTGAGTTTTCATTAAGCTATAGTGACTTTTGCGTACGCTCCTTGGCCGAGGATATCGCTGATGTTTTTAAAGGTAAATGCGCAGAGAAAGGGATAAGGCTATATGCGGTTCTGTCATTTGAAGAAAAAACCTATGTAAAAGGAGATGCAGCAAGGATAAGCCAAGTGCTCACAAACTTGCTTTCAAACGCTGTCAAGTTTACTTCTAAAGGCTATATCTCTATTCAGGTTACGTTAAAGCAGCAGAGTAATATTCCTGTTCTGCTAGCGTCAATTGAAGATTCAGGTGTGGGTATGAACGATGAAATATTGTCGCGAATATTTAGACCTTTTCAAAACACTACCGCTAGCGCTTCGGAAGAACTAAATGGCAATGGCCTTGGGCTGTCGATCGTTAACCAGCTTATCGAGAAGATGGGGGGCGAGCTAGAAGTTCGTTCAAAAGTAGGCAAGGGAACATGTTTTGATATAGCAATACCTGTTGAAATGGCGTCGTTAGATAACGAAGCTAAAAACGATGTGGAACTTTCATCTGAACTCTTAAATGTGCCGCTTAATATACTTGTCGTTGACGATAATGATATTAATCGTTTGGTATTGGGTTCTATGCTTGAAAGGTTTAATTACGTTCCTGATGAAGCTGAGAATGGCGAAGTTGCCGTTGAGATGGCGCGCGCTAAACGATATGATCTTATTTTTATGGACTGTGCAATGCCTGTTCTAGATGGGATGAGCGCGACAAAAATTATTAAGCAAGAGGGGCTACTGTCTCGGTTTGGGCGCGTTGTTGCGGTAACCGCGAATACTACCGCAGAAGATAAAATTAGCTGTAGCCAAGCGGGCATGTCAGATTTCCTGTCAAAACCCGTTGTTCAAAATGATGTCACCGCACAACTTAGCATAGCCCTTAAGGCGAAATCTATCACCGCATAGTGACGTCAATTATTCAGCAAAGAAAGCGGCGCTTATTCTCATTGTGCCTTGGGAATTGAGTATTGTACTTCTTCCCAATGTTTAACAATGTAGTCGGTTACCTGAGAGCCCACGCGATAGGCGGCTTCGATTGCTGCCCCCATTGCGGCATATCCGTTGCCCGAACTTTCCCGCTTTAAATTGTCGGCGGCGCTCAAACTGGGTGGTTGCATCGTAAAATTGCTCGCAGTACGTAAAATAAGAAGTCGCTCTTTATCAACAAGCCCAGCGTTGTCTAGGTAAGTTAAGCTTTGAAGCGTGGCAGAATCTTCCATTCCCGATGTAACGAAATTTCCTTTCCCGTTCGTCCAGTAAGCCACCCAATCATTCGCCCATGTATTGAGCTTCTCGCCGTGCCAAAACGTTGAGGCAGATAAATGTGCGCCCATAGAGACATTCGGCAACCCCTTAGCTTGTGGAGAGTTTGTATACTTTTCCCTTAACGCATCCATAGCATCATTGTTTAAAAGTTCGGTATCTTTTGTAAGCGTAAACGCCCATTTTGCGAGGGAAATATTGAGGGCGTACACTTCGCCATTAGGGCTATTGTTGATATCGACAGCGTCCGCGTTTTCATAGGGCGCATGGGTAAATAGGGGAAAGTAGCCGGTGGTCCAATTTGCCGGAATTTCACGTGCGTCAATGTGATGGGCCAAGTCACCATCCACCACGTAATCTGTCCAAATGGCACTGCCAATGGTGTTGTCGGCAGGGTCAACACCTGCAATACCCGCCACCAACCAATACGCTTCACTGAGATCGAAGCGTTCATCCAAACCCAGCGACATTATAGCTGCAGATGCCCGCGCAATCCCCATGCCTGTTACTATGCCAATTACACCTGTCTCTTTGTTGGCGTAAATGTCATGGTAACCATGAGGAAGTGTGTATTGTGTTGTCAGCGCCTGTCGCGTTTTCCATAATTGAAATTCGCCCGGCGCATCGCCCTCGTCTTCACCAATTTCAAACATACTCACAACAACCACCTTTACTTTCAAAGGGAGCATGTCATGTGATTTAACTTCAGCTGACATTGATGTTAGTGAAAAGCAAAGGAGGGGGGTAAAAATAAGCGAAGTTTTCAGGCTAATAAGCCATTTTTGTAAAGTAATATGCATGGAGAAATCCTAAATAAAGAACGCCGTATTGAAGTGACCTTCAAGGCGTGAGCAGGGCGCTTAAATGAAAGAGGATAATCGTAATGCTAGGAACTGTAAAAAGTTGTCGTGTTACAGCGTATGCTGCAACACAACAACCTGCTCAGGTCTTGTACCTAGAACGAGTAAGAGAACCTCGCGTTGAAGTGACGGGGTAGTTCAGGAAGCACAATTTGGCTACCGAACAAGTCAGGGAAGTTAGAACGGAAATAACGTTCGTCAGTTAAGTTCTTAACCGTCAGGTTTAACGCCCAGTTTTCAGCTTTGTAAGATAATCCAGCGTTTACAAGGGTGTAAGCTGGAAGTGTAACTGCCGCAGAGTAGCCTGAAGCCACTTCATCCACATCTACCACACTCACGTTTGCAGCATAGCCATTTTGGAAGTCATACGTTGCGGTTAGCGTGTAGATGTTTTCTGGTATACCAGCTTTTCTTCCGTCAGAATTGGTTTGCCCTTCACCAACTAGGTTTAAACCTACAACATTTCCGCCGAATATTAATGAAGGATCATCAAGCGCAACTAAATCGTCAGCACCTAAGAAACCGAACTGGTTGCCATTGGCAAGTGCCGTTAAGTTAATTACTTCGATATTCGTGTAGCCAGCAGATACAACTAGGTTTTCATTAACCACCCAGCGGAGCTCAAACTCGGTACCTTGGTTATTTGTTGTATTGTTCGTTACCGTATTTTGCGTATTAAAATCGGTACGCTCTTGCTCGAAGAATGAAAGTGCGAAATAAAGGGTATCATCAACAAGTGAGCCTTTAACCCCGTACTCTATTAACTCAGACGTATCGAATGCACCGCTACCGCCAGGTTGATTAAGTTGACCAACGCCAATCTCAGCACCTTGGCCTGCAACCAGCGTTGCTTGCTCAGCTGCGGTGAAGTACGGAATAAGACCGAATTCAAATTCATAAGAAATACTTGCATTCCAAGACCAACCATCCACAGTCTCTTCCGCGTAAACAGGTGTTTCATCACCGGTAGCGCCTAAAAGTAAGTCGGTGCGTGACGTGCTTTCGATGTCAATGGTGTCATATCGTAAACCAAGTACTAGGTTCAAACCCCAGTCCCAGGTCAAATCGGTCATTGCAGCAATACCTAGGTCTAGGTAGTTACCTACGTCGTAGTTATCGTAGTTTTTGCCCGAACGGGTCGATAAAAGGCGTCGATCAAGTGCCGATGAAGGCATCGTCAGATCGCGACGATTGAAAAACTCGTAGGTAAAGTCGTCGCCGTGCTCAAATTCGGTGTAGCGAACTGAAGGTGAAAATTGAAACTGCGCAAACAACCCGTCGTTTTCGTATTCTGTAGCAAATATCAGTTTATCTTCTACTACCCAGCTATCGTGGAACTGTGAGAAACCATACGCATTTTCGTTGATATTGTCGTAGGCATCATAGAAAAGCTGGTTGCGAATTTCCCAGTTGTCTGCGTAGTAAATAGTATCAAAATAAAGCGTGATGGCTTCATTACCTAGCTGATCATCGGGCGCTACAAGTGTTTGGCTTCCGCTCAAGGTAGTGGTGCCAGGGTTCTCTAGAGCCATAAGAGGGTCGAAAAAGTCCCCTGTCACTGAATCCAGTGGAACAGCAGGTGTGAAAATAAAGGGTGAGATTTGACCCGCAACGGCAGCGTACTCTTCGTGACTAATTTGACCATCGTTATCAGTATCAATAGGTTGTGCAGTACCTGTAATGTAAGTGCCATCGTCAACAAGTTCTTGCGTTAAGCGGTTCCAGCCAGCGACTTGGTTTCCATCGTAGTCATGGTACATACCGCCGAATTCAAAACGAAGGCTATCATTGATATCAATGTTGAAAGAAGCCTGAAGCACGGACTGATCGGTTTGTGTGTTCTCGTAATAGCTATCTGAGTTTTCTAACTCACCATAAATGTAATAACCCATTTCTTTTCCAGAAATGCTCGCAGGACCGCCAACTTCAGCCGTAAGAATACTCTTATTCCAGGTGCCCGTTGTATAAGACATCGCACCTGTTGGGGCATCTAGATACTGACCACCCGACGCGCGCGCTGATTTGGGGTTAAAGTTTAGATAGCCACCAATTTTAGCTGGGCCATAGATAGGAGAAGCTGGACCTCGAACTATATCAATTCGGCTTGAAGCACCAATGGGGGTAGGGTAGTTACCTGGGTTATCTAAACGTCTCATGCCGCGAAAATAGGTTTCACCCGGTGTACCACGGACGTCAAGTGAACCAGCTACACCAAAGAATGATTGGGTAAAAGTACCTGGTGCAAACGCTACCAGTTCGTCAATATCAGAAACGTTAAAGCGCTCCATCTGTTCTTGAGAAATCGTCGATGCAGAACGAGGAGTTTCAAGAATAGATTTACCGAATCCAAAAACAGATTCTACGTCTTGACCCGGTAAACTGCCAAGTGAGCCAGTTACCTGGATTTTCTCGACGTCTTTCTCTTTAACCTCTGTCTCTTCTTGCGCAAACGCCTGAGATGACAAGGCTACCGCTGTTGTCATCGCTAAAGCTTTTGCAAGAGGAGATAATACGAATGTAGTGTTTTTCATGGTTTCCTCATTATTTTTAGTTGCTCTTTTTTAGAGCTTTATTCACGCGATATTTCTATTGCGTTTTGCTGTATGCAACAGATTTAGCAGGAAAAGTGCCAACTACTTAACCAGTTGGTCAACTTTTGCACATGCATTAAGTTGCTGAATTATATGGATTTTAAAATATAATGTTGTTCTTATATTGTTATTTAAATGTTAATAGATAAGGCTTTTGCGATATATGCACCTTAGTGGTGATTGCTATCGTACTTTTGCACCATAAAGGGATGGCGATTCCTTAGTTCGTTGCGTCATATCCAACATGACGGTTGTAGGGCGAGGTATCTTTACGGCAGAGCTTGTCTCTTTAACGCTTTTTACATGTTTGCCAGGTAAGGTTAGGTCTAACAAAACGGCCGTTAGTCCTGCTGAAGTCACTGGCGATAGCAGAATGTTTTCAAGCCAGCCAGGAAGCTGCGACAGTGCCTCTGGCACCATCATTACGCCAATGGCCATACCTAAAGCACAGGCCGTAACTAAGCTGCTGCGTCTGTCAAGGGCATAGCTAGCCAGTAGTTTTAAGCCACCCACGGCCACCATGGCAAACATGACCAACGTTGCGCCTCCTAACACAGGTTTAGGGATGGCCTGTAAAACACCGCCCACAATAGGAAAGCAGCCAATGAAAACAAACAGCCCAGCGACGAAAAAGCCTACTTTACGACTGGCGATGCCGGTAAGTTGAATCACGCCGTTGTTTTGCCCGAATGTGGTGTTGGGGAAGGTGTTAAACATGCCGGCCAGCAGTGAATTAACACCGTCACCGAGAATGCCGCCTTTGATTCGACGTAAATACACAGGACCACTTACGGGTTGCTTACAAAAAAGGCTGTTTGCCGTAAGATCGCCCGCCGTTTCTATTGCACTAAATAAGTAAATAAGTGCTATAGGAAGAAATAAGTTGATATCAAAAGCAATGCCGAATGCGAATGGAGTGGGAATTGCCACTATAGAAAGTGAAGACAAGTTGCTGAAATCTAGACCTTTAGTTAGAGCGATATAGACCGCACCCACAGCCATACCAATAAAGATAGCGCTCAATCGAAGCCAGTGATTAGTCGATGCATTTAAAAATACAATAATGAGTAATACGCCCAGGCCCACAAACAAATTGTCAGTACTAGCAAAGTTTGCGGCATTAAAACCGCCTGCAAGATCTGTCATACCCACATTGATTAAGCTTAGACCTATCGCAGTGATCACAATCCCAGTAGTCAGCGGGGTGATAATGCGTTGTAAACGATTAACGAAGAGACTGAACACAATTTCTACCATCGCACCCGCCATCGTTAGCCCAAATAACAGCGCAAGCACGTCTTCTGACGTGCCGCCATTCGCTTTAACTTGGTTTCCAGCCAAAATCAATGCACTGATAAACGCGAAACTGGTACCTTGAATAGCGACAAGTCCGCTGCCCACCGGGCCAATTCGCTTAGTCTGAATTGCAGTGCCAATGCCGCTTACAAACAATGCCATACTAATGAGATAGGGGGTGTATTCGGTTAAACCTAGTGATGAGGTGACAATGAGCGTGGGCGTTATAACACCAACAAAACTGGCCAATAAATGCTGAAACGCGGCCGTTACAGAAGGCAACAGAGCTGGATTGTCGTGCAAGTCGTAGATTAACTCGCTGTTGCTAGAAGACATGCAAATTCCCTTATTTCATACAAGAGATAAATAATATGAGGAATAGTGCAAGATGTTGACCATTTGGTCTAAGTGATTTTTTTACTTTAAGTTATTGATTTAGATGAGTTTAAAGTTTTTCTTTGTAAGAGGTTGATTGCGTGGATGACTTGTAAGCCCAATATTGGTGCTTAAATATAAAAAATGCGCCAATTTAGCGCATTTTTTATGTTATCTATACATCGATATCTTCGGCGTGATTTTTTATGTCGTCTATAAACCGATATCTTCTGAGTGCTCTATAAGGTCACCCCTTCACCTAAGGTAACAAATATCGAATGGCGCACCTCGTTGTACATGGCACGTGAACAATGGCCTTCACCCTCAGTATCTTCCAGCAACAAAACGTCGCCCGCACCGAACACGTGGCGCTCGCCATTTGACACGGTAAATTCAGCACGGCCTTTTAAAATAAAAAGTAGCTGACGGGCAGGGGCTGGATGCCATTTAAAGTCGTAGTCTGCGGGGGTTTCACGAAATATTATTTTATCTGCACCAAACTTCTCTGAAAGCATTCCGATAGGGCCGCCGTCTTTGAGCGCGATCTCCACTTCACCAAAGTGACTCTTTCCTGCTTCATCGTTGTAAATCCTTGTTATTTTCATTATTAACCCTCTAAAACTATGGTGGTTCAATATTGAGCAACAGACATCAGAACGTGCCTTCCCCAAAATGCTGATACATGAGGCCTTTGACGGCAGGTGTATGTTTATCCTGTTAAATGGTATCAAACGCTGTCTAACTAACGTGAGAACTACACATGCTGTAGCTTGCTAATTGTTTTGTGAAGTACAGACAGACTTGCTGCTACATCATCGTGGGTTATCGATTCAGCAGGGTGGTGGCTGATGCCCCCTTTACAGCGAGTGAACAACATGGCAACCGGACAAATATCAGCCATGGCCATGGCGTCGTGCCCCGCACCCGATGCGAGTACCCGTGGTGAAATTCCACTTTCCTGAACGCCGCGAAGCAGCGCGTTTTTTAAGTATTCATCGCAATGTACCGCAGGCGCGCTATGGGTCTGTTCCCGACTTAGCGTTAGTTGTCTTGTTTGTGCAATCTCATCGAATTTTTGCAATATTTCTGCCAATACAGAATCTCGCAAATTATCGTCTTCACTTCGAATATCTAGCGAAAAACGGGTGCGACCCGAAATGACATTGACGCCGTTGGGTACATTCTCAATTTTTCCCACTGTCGCTACTACACCAGGGCGCTGAAGGCTTATTGTTTCAACGGCGAGTACCATTTCTGCGCTGGCGCAGAGGGCATCTTTTCGCATCGACATTGGCACTGTACCCGCGTGACCAGCCATACCCTCAACGGTAAAATTAAAACGTTTTGCGCCCGCAATTGCACTGACAACGCCCACTGGTAAGTTTTCTTGCTCCAAAACAGGGCCTTGCTCTATATGAAGCTCTAAATACCCCAAGATATCCGTTCGGGAAATAGCAGCGCTGTTCACGGCATCAAAGTTCAAACCAAAGTTCGCCATGGCTTGTTCCAGGTTTATCCCGTTTTCATCTTTCAAAAAGCGCCATTGATCTTCCCATTTGCCGGTGAGCGCACGACTACCCAAGAGTGTGGTGCCAAACCGTGTACCCTCTTCGTCACAAAAGCCGACGATGTCGATGTGAAAGGGAAACTTGGTTTGTGTTCCATCAAACATAGCAACGAGAGAAATAGCTGCTACTACGCCTAACATTCCGTCGTACTTTCCACCGTTTGGTACGGTATCTAAGTGACTACCTAATATCAGACGAGGGGCATTTGGCACGCTAGATGTATAGCGCCCCCAAATATTACCGACTGCGTCTTGCCACGTTGTCATGCCAGCTTCAATCATCCAGCCCGAGGCCAGCTGATTTGCGAGTCTATGCTGTTCGCTGAGATAACGTCTGTCTAAGCAGGCAGGGTTTTGGCTTAACGTGCCTAATGTTTCACATCTCGCCATAACCTGAATTGCTAATTCAGCAAATTCACCCATTCGTCACTCCTGCCGACTTCGCGTCTGCGTACACGGCTAAAGCTGCATCTACGCCTTTCCCTGCAGGGGCATTGAATCCTTGCATGCGCAACACGGTTTCAAGAGATTGAAGGGTATGAAGCACTGCGTCCTCACGGGCGTTGTAGCCCATCGTCCCAATGCGCCATATTTTGCCTTTTAACGGGCCAAAGCTAGTGCCTATTTCAATGTTGAATCGCAAAAGAAGGGTTTCGCGCACCTCTTCGCCTCTTACGCCGTCTGGGATATGAACACCCACAACGTTGTACATTTTGTGCTTTAGGTCGCCAAAGGGCTCAAGCCCCATCGCTTGAACACCGGCTAGCATGGCATCACCAGCCACTTTATGTCGCGCAATCACGTTTTGCTGGCCTTCTTCTAGATGAAGGCGAGCGCACTCGCGGGCACAATACAGCATACTGGCTGCTTCGGTATGATGGTTCAAGCGCTCTTCTCCCCAATAGTCCATGATCATGGGTAAATCAAAGTAGTTTGAGCGGATCTTTGGACCACGGGCCGCTTGGTGATGCGCGTCGCGAATACCGGCTTCAACATGATGGCGAGTACGCACTGTTTTTACGAATTTGTCGCTAAGGGTGATTGGTGCGCTGCCTGAGGGGCCACCCAAACATTTTTGTAGGCCCACCGATACGGCGTCTAACTTCCAGGCATCAACATCAAGAGGGTTTCCACCAATTGAGGCCGTAGCATCACAATAGAATAAAACGTTGTGCGCCTCGCAAATCGCACCAATTTCTGCCAAAGGTTGGAGCATCGTAGTGGAGGTATCACCTTGAACAATAGCCAATAACTTTGGCTGCACCTCTTTAATCGCCGCTTCTATTTGCTCAGCGGTAAATACTTCGCCCCAGGGCACTTCTATGGTGTGTACTTCGGCATCAGCACGTTCGGCGATTTCAGCAAGCAAATGGCCAAAGCGCCCAAAGATAGGCACAAGAACTTTATCGCCCGGTTCTATTGCTGACACCATTACGGCTTCAATACCCGCGCGCGACGTGCCATCAACCAAAAAAGTTTGCTGGTTTTTCGTATTGAAAACATCGCGGTAAAGCTGCATGACTTCATTCATGTAACCTGTCATTACAGGGTCGTATTGCCCCACAAGCTGTGTAGCCATAGCGCTTAAAACACGTGGATAGCAATTGATGGGGCCAGGGCCCATCAATAAACGGGGAGGTGGAGAAAGTGGAGCGAAAGTTTTGTTAGACATTCCAGTAGACATCTGAGTACTCCTAGATAAGCACTTGCGCTAGCATGCGCAAGCCAGTAATGATCAAAACAACAGCGAAGATTTTCTTGAGTAATCCTGCATCTAGTTTATTTGCGATACTCGCGCCTACGGGAGCAAACAGCACCGTTAGCGGCACAATGCAAGCAAACCCAAGCAGATTTACGTAACCGTAGGTAGCGTAAGGCGCATCTGCAGGGGTAGTGCCAACAAACAGTAAAGTTAAGGCGGCAGGGAGAGAAATGATCAAGCCCACCGCAGCCGCAGTGCCCACCGCTTTGTGCGCAGGGTAATTACAAAACGTGAGCGTTGGCACAGTGAGTGTTCCGCCGCCAATGCCTACCATAGCGCTAAAGAGTCCGATGCAGGTTGCCATAAGCGACTGACCTGCGCGGCCCGGCAGCCCCTTAAATAGGGCATCTTTTTTGCCTATGAGCATATTAATGGCTGACAAGGTCGCGATAATACCAAACAGCAAAGTAAGAAACGTGGGGTTAACGGCCGTAACCGCATAGCTTCCGGCAAGCACGCCAATTAAGATGAACAAGGCCCAGGCTTTAAGTAAAACGAAGTCTACATTGCCTTTGCTGTGGTGAGCACGAATAGAACTCACCGAGGTGGGCACAATAGTAGCAAGCGATGTCGCTGTTGCTATCACCATAGCGCTCTCGGGGGAAACCCCTAACGCTTGAAATAAAAAGAACAGTACCGGCACAATAACAATGCCGCCACCTACACCAAGCATACCTGCTAATAAACCTGCAAATACGCCAGTACCTATTAACGACAATATAACCGTAAGGTTATCCAATAAAAACTGCATGTAATTTATTACTCAATTAAATGTTTAACGAATACCTGTCACTTACGCACATGTGAGAAAAAGTGCGCTAGCGGTAACCTAAATACGCTTTACCGTCGCTGCGTGGGTCGCTGGCACCGCTGACTGTTCCTTCTGTATCGCGAATAATCGCGCCGGCGTGGCCCATAAGTTCGTTGCATGGATCTACGGTTACCATGTCATGGCCCCGCGCAACCAAGCTCTCGCCAACGTATTCAACAAGGTCTCGTTCTGCTTTTAAGTTATGGCTTTGGTCGCCCCAGGTTCTACCGAGTAGCCAGCGGCCAAGTGAAATCGCTTTTGCTATCGGTTGGCCATGGTAAACGTGGCGAGCAAATAAAGCGGCTTGTGTTTGCGGTTGCCCTTCCCCCCCCATCGTGCCGTAACTCATTCGCCGTCCATCAATCAATTCAGCAAAGGCTGGGTTCAACGTATGAAACGGTTTTAAACCGGGTGCTAAATACTGATTACTGTTTGGATCGAGTGAGAAAGACGTGCCGCGGTTGTTCCACACAATACCGGTTTGTGGGCTTACTACGCCTGAGCCAAATTCCCAATAAAGCGATTGAATGTAGCTCACCATGCGCCCCTGCGAGTCACAGCACCCCATCCATATTGTGTCGCCGGGTTTTGCTTCATAAGGCCATGGCAGCGCCTTATCTAAAGAAATGTGCTTTGCCATCGCGTCTAGCGCATCGTCACTCAAAAGGCTTTGTAAATTGACAGGCGTGCGCGATGGGTCGGTGACGTTTGCGTTACGCGCAATAAAAGCTTGCTTTGTGCACTCAATCAACAAATGCACCATATCTGCATCGGTGCTGCCAAGGTGCTGAACTTTATCGTATAGCGCTAAGATAATTAACGACGCCACACCTTGGGTAGGAGCAGGTAAGTTGTACAGTTTGCCTTTGCTGGTAGATACCGAGAGGGGCTCTACAATTTTCGCCTCGTACTGCTTAAAATCCTCAAGTCGAATAGGGGAGCCTGCGGCTTCTAAATCATGAGCAAGCTTAGCGGCAAGTTCACCGTGATAAAAATCATCTAAGCCTTTTTCAGCCAGGTGCTTCAACGTTTCAGACAGTTTAGTGAGCTTAAGAATTTTACCTTTTTTGAGGGCTTTGCCCTTTATCAAAAACTGAGCAAAATTTTCATCAGTACTTAATTCATCGAAGGTTTTGTTACTGGCGTCAACCAGGCTCTGTGTTACTTCAATTCCCCAGTTGGCTTGGCTTATAGCGGTATCAAATAGGGTGCTTAACGGCATTGAACTTTGCCAATCTTGGCTTATTTCAAGGGCCTTTTGCCAACCGGCAACGGCACCCGCCATGGTCAGTGCAGACTTACCGCCTCGACTTGGAATGGCATCAAGGCCGTCGTAAAAAGAGGGGGTAGCGCCTTTGGCGGCGACACCTGATGCATCAATACCTATAGGTTTTTTGCCTGGCTCACTGATAAGCCAAAACCCATCGCCGCCCATGCCATTCATATGTGGGTATTCAACCGCGATAGACGCGGCAGCCGCGACCATCGCTTCAATAGCTGTACCGCCTTTCTCTAGTATGCTTAAACCCACTTGAGATGCTGCAAAGTGGGGCGCGGTAAACGCAATGTTGGGTTTTTCACTCATTGTTATTTCCTTCGAAAATTCAGCAACGACAATCATCTTTCTAAAAGCGCTGCGATCAAGCCTTCCATCTACACGCTATATTCGTGATAGAGCGCAGTGAATGGGACCAACGCAGGTTTAGCGAGAGGTTAATTCTTCTGCTAACGCGAGAAGTGCAAGATCGTTGCCTTTTTTGCCCACAAGCGATAAACCGCATGGGGCGTTATGTAGGGTGAATAAAGGCAGATGAAGCTGGGGGAGTCCTGCAAGCCCCGCTATTGCTGTTAGCGCAAGAAGCGCATTCCTATCATTCGCCAATGTTGTTTCATCGGCATCGCAACGAGGTGCAACGCCTGGTGTTGTAGGGATAACCAATACATCTATTTCGTCAAATAGGGTATTTACATGGTTAATCACCACGCTTTGTTGTGCTTTAGCTTGCTGTATATCGTGTGTCGTTATGGTTTTACACCAATCTAAGCGCAACATAATATCTTGGGCAATATCGGGCTGAGTCTTCTCAATCCAATCGCCATGTTGCTGCCAAATCTCAGCGCCCTGCAACGTGCGAAATGTGGCAGCGGTTTGCAATAGTGAAAGATCTAATTGCTCGGCTGATAGCGCAACATGTTTGTGATGCTCTGCAAGCTTATCAAGCCACGGTTTGCAAAGTAAACTATGTGCTGAGCCTGCAAATAAGTGCGTAGCAATACCAAAGCAAGGTTCATTATCAATGGTGTTTTGCATTGCGCTGGTATTATCTGCACCAGCTAAACATACCTTTGCGACTTTTTGCAGTGTATCCAGATCTCTTGTCATCCATCCAATTGTGTCGAATGAGGGCGCAAGCGGTACCATGTTGTCGCAAGGTATGAGTCCGTGCGTGGTTCGCAGGCCCCAAAGGCCCTGATAACTCGATGGAACGCGAATGGATCCCCCCGTATCAGTTCCAAGTCCAATGTCAGCAAGGTGCGCACTGACGGCAACCGCCGAGCCCGATGATGAGCCGCCTGGAATATGAGCTGGAGCAGCGGGGTTAACCAGCTGAGCGTAATGTTTGTTTTGGCCGTGCAGACTGTAGGCTAGTTCATCGGTGATGGTTTTACCCTTAAACTTGGCGCCAGCAGCAAGCATAGTAGCAACGCAGCTATTCGTCGTTTCTGGTATCGGATGACTGTTTTGCCAATCTGGGTTGCCTGCCGCTGTTGGCAACCCTTTTATATGAAATAAGTCTTTAACAGCAAGGCTGAGCCCGTTCAGTAACCCGTCGTCTGAAAACGCGTTCTTAGGGTTATCGCTATCCCCGCGTGACGTCGTTTCTAACGCTTTAATTGCCTGCTTAAATTGATTGTTACAGGGTTTAATGACAAAAGGTGAGCTCACAGCGCTTTCTTATCTATTATTTTATTGTTTATGCATGCCTTTATGAAACATATGTTTCATTATAATGTCAAGGAGAAACGATCGTTACTTTACAAAATATGACGCTCAGTAAGAGGTTTGAGCGTGAGTGAGAGACAGAACATAGAGAGGGCACCGCGGGCGTGCATGCGGCGATTAAACTCAAAATCCGTTAGGATTGTTGTTGAGGAAAGCGATTTCTTCTTGCGTAGACTCACGACCTAACGCCGCGTTTCGGTGAGGATATCGACCAAATTGCTCTATGACCTTCTGATGCCGTTGTTCGAATATGAATTGTTGCTCAAGCCCCTCTTGCGAAAATAGTTCTACTGCAACATCGTGAATTGCAAGTGATTCGCTGTGCATAAAGGGCATGTAGAGAAAGGAACGCTGTTGCTGCGTAAGCACCTTATCGGCTTCAACGCTTACAGCTTCTTGCGCCAAAACCAACGCTATGCTATCCGCGGCGTATGCATCGGCATGACCGCGAAACATATTTCGTGAGAATTGATCAAGAAGAATGATTTCTGCTAGGCGCCCGGTAGGGGTTGCGCGCCACGGCCATAGTTCACCATTTAACGCTGCAGTTCGCAGCTTAGTGAACCGTGAGGTGATAGTTTTATCCAATGTTGGGTCTTCGCTAAACCATTGCTCGGGTGAAAGTTCTCCGAACCAAAAATCTAACACGCCGCTAGCTTCTTCCATGACCACTTGTGTTTTATCCATATCTACTCCAACAACACGTTCAAAGCAGTAAAATTAGGGGTTGCCCTTTTTATACCTATCTTTTACCTAGAAAGTTCCATCTTTTACCTAGAATGTTCCACTTTCGCTTGAAAAATAAAAAATACCTGCTACGAACTCTTATTTGCAACAGTATTGCGTAAAAAATAAACAAAGGGAAGTGTCAGCGTTGAGGATTTTCTAACTCATCCATTTGAATATAGATGTCTGTAATGTCATCGACACGGTCTGCAGCAGCGCTGCCAAGTGCCTCGTAGGTTAAGTTACACAGCGAAGCAACAAGGCTCATCGGTGCTGCGTAGCTATCGAAGGGGGCGTCTCCGCCGATGTGTGTGACCAACAAGTGGTCAACATCTTGTCGGTAGCCCTGTCCAGTCGGGTCTGTGATAAGCACGGTCCTACAATGTTTTATGCTGTTTAAAACGTACTTAAACTGGCGCGTTCTGCGACGAAATCCAAATAAAACAACAACATCATTTTCCGTCAAGTCGACTATATCTTCACTCAATGTTTGTCCAGGTTGAGGCAATACGCGTACTGAGGTACGAATTTGTTTTAGCTGTTGTCTAAAATGAAGGGCAATAGGGTAGGCATTACGAAATCCTATTAACGTAACTTGATGAGCGTTAGCAAGGATATCGGCTATTTCATTTAACGCTGCGGGCGTTGTGCCTTCAAACGTATTCGCTAAGTTTTTACTATCGCTTTCGTGCTGCAAGACCCCACTTGAAGGGCTAACCACAGGTACACCTTGTTCCCTGAGCTGAATCAGTGCGTCTTTAGCTTGCTGATGCGAATCGAAACCTAACTGACGAAAAAAACGACTTACCGTTGCTTTTGATGTGCCTGTTTTTTCGGCAATTAACGATATGGATTGGCTTAGGACTGCAATAGGGTTTTGCTGAATATAATGCGCAATCGATTTGCCTGAGGGAGACAGTGAGGCGTAATGTTTTTCAATTTGTTGTAAAACGTCGCTAGGGCTGCTTTTTGTCATTAGATTCGCCTTATACATCTTGTGCAATTATTTCACGACTTTTGTGCGTTGTACAAACACTACGTGAGTTTAGCGACAAGGCTAATCTTTTTTCACTCATCCTCGTCATTGATTAACCTCTATTCTACGCAAAGCTTGAGTTAAAATTCATTAAAATTAAGAGCTTACTTATCTGCTTTGGTATATAGGCTAAAGTCGCAAACAATTAATGCATTGTCGCTTCCATTTTGGCACTACACTTTCATATAAAGAATATTCATAAAACTGTCATTAATTTGTTGTTCTGAAATTGCCTTTTAAAAAGGCATTCTTAGATAGGGGGAAGTCATGGCAAAGCTGTGGTCTGAATTGCTCTTGCTTTTTGTAGCGCTTCCCTTGGCTGTGCTTTATTGGATAAAACACTTTGCAAACTACCTCATGCCAATCTTGGGCATTATGGGTCTTTGCTGTTTGGCTATCTTGTTAGCAGATAAACAATTTAAGCGCATTAAGTTGTGGCATTGGGACGATTATAAAACTCATTTGAAAAGCACACTCAGGTTATTCTTGCCATGGGCGAGTTTGCTTGCGCTAGTGGTTTACTTTTTAAAACCAGAACTGTTTTTGCACTGGCCTATGAATCAGCCCTGGATGTGGGTAGCTACGCTGCTCATTTACCCCATAGTATCTGTTATTCCCCAAGAAATTATCTTTAGAACGTTTTTCTTTCATCGCTACAAGCGCATCCTGCCATCTAGATATGCGAGATGGGCGTTAAGTACTTTTCTTTTCGGATTAGCGCACTTGGTTTACGGCAACTGGGTTGCTGTGGTGGTATCTTGGATTGGCGGTGCCATTTTTGGCTATCGCTATATGCACACGAATTCAACGCCAGTGGTGGTCATTGAGCACACTATCTGGGGAAGTTTTCTTTTCACTATAGGTTTAGGATCTTATCTCGTTATCGCGGCGTAAAACGTTGCATACCGTTTTTGTGCACTTGCATTGGGATCACCTTTTCGCATGCCGCGAAGATGGACTGAGCGCGGTTTCCGCCTACGGCTATTTTAAGCCCTAAAAAATATGCTAATGCATTAAGCATCGTACCAAGGAACTAGGTTATGTTATCAACGTTATTATCAAGTCAGTGGCTTTCGCTCTCACGCTTCTCTGCATTTGTACAAAATGCTGAAGGGGGCGGCATAACCAGTTTATCCAGCGCCCAGTCTTTGCTCGCTGAGCTTTGGAGCAACTTCATCTATCGATTACCCGGGCTCGGCTTGGGAATTGTTGTCATGCTCGTGTTCGTGCTATCTGCTCCCTATATAGCGAAGGTGTTAGTGAAGCCACTTACCCGAACAACGACATCGCCGCTCCTGCGATCAGTTATACAGCGAAGCGTAAGCTTAGTACTCATTTTACTCGGTATTTACTTATTTTTGTTTTTAGCAGGATTAACGGGGTTTGCCATTGCCGTTGTCAGCGGAACAGGCGTCGTTGGGCTTATACTTGGTTTTGCGTTTAGAGATATTGCCGAAAATTTTATTTCAAGCTTGCTTCTGACCATTCAGCGCCCTTTCAAAATCGGTGATATTGTGCAAATTAACGATTTTACGGGCATTGTCCAAAAGGTTACCGCCAGAGCCACAACACTGGTCGATTTTGATGGTAACCATATCCAAATACCTAATGCGACGATTTACAAAGGGGTCATTAAAAACCTGACCGCCAACCCGCTTATGCGGGGACAATTTATTGTTGGTGTGGGCTATGACTCAGATATACAGCATGCACAACATATCGCCCGTCAAATTACGATGGCTCAAGACAATGTGTTGCGCGACCCCGAGCCACAAATTCTTATCGATGAGCTTGGACCGTCTACCTACAATGTTAAAGTTTACTTTTGGGTTGATGTAGAAAAAACCAGTGTAGTGAAAATGTCATCGGTATTAATGCGCAATATAACGCTCGCCTTTCTGGATGCCGGTATCAGTATGCCAGACGATGCCAGGGAGATTATCTTCCCTCAAGGCCTTACTGTAAAAGGGGTAAACACTGCAAAAATTGAAGGCACTAATGACGAAGGTGGCGAATCAGACACGGTAGCGTCTCAATTGTCGGCGCAAAATAAAACCAACAGAAAGCTCGGCCATGGCGATAAAGATGACAGCGCCATCAACAATCAAACCGAAACCGAAACCGAGACCGAAACCGGCAATGCCAATACGACGTCAGCTAATTCGAATCAAACCAAGGCTAAAAAGCAGAACAAAGAGCAAGAAAGAACAGCGCCAAGTGCTGCAAAAAATCATGCTAATGCACAGCTAAGCCAAGATGATGTAACCTCAGAAGCGCATGAAATTAGAGAGCAGGCAAGAAACGCGAGAGACCCTGAAGCCGGGGAAAATATTCTTTAAGCGATAGCGGTTTTTGCGGATTGGTATTAAAAGCACCCGTTGTATTAGCCGGGTGCGACGGGGGATAAATTACAACGGCCTAAAAAGGTTTGCCATAGATTCACGTGTGCTTGCATTGCTTCACTGTATTGGTCAAAGCCATCTTGGGCTTGCGATTTAATGTAGTCTTTCAGGTCGTTATGCAGCGAAGGGTCATTAAGCCAAGCTTCCCACAGGGGCATTAGCTTGTAGTGGTATTGATTAACTAAGCTGCCAACAGGCTGAATTTGTTCAATAAAAAAGAGATAAAACACATTGCGAAGGATCTCTGCTTGATCACTGGCTCTACCATTTGGGCAGCTGACAGCGGAAAGCCGGGCGCGAAGCATCGGGGTAAGTTCAGACAAAGCAAAGGTCAGCGTCTGCTGGGTTTGCCATAGCGTAGCCGGTAAACGGGCAGAGCGAATTATTTGTAGCTGTTCCTCGAGTTCACTGCTATCGATTGGGCTTTTCAGGGTATCTGCATTGTGTAGCGACGTGAGATAAAACAGTGCGTTTATGCTTGATAAAGCGTCTTTGTTATTCTCAACAGATAACACGCGCTCGGGCGTATTAAGGGCTAACCGCAATTCTTGGCTCCCTTGTATTACATTTCCCCAGGTTTTGGCGTAATCAAGGGTTTTCTGCTCCCGCCACAACCCTATCGTATTAGCAAGTTGCGTGTTGGCCTTGTTTTCCTCTTTTTTCAGTGCTGTTTCACACTCTTTCAGTACACTAAGCAATTTACTCTCATGCACTAACCGTTGGGAAGGGAGTTGGCTTTTGCCTAACGATGTATTTCGCTCTGCCACTACCGTTCCTAACTCACAATCTTCCAGCGCGTAGAATTCACGCAAATTAATGCTAATTCCTTCAATGTTATGTTTCAGTATGGCGGCGTCGGTTAGCTTGGGGAGTGGCGATACCACTCCATCTTCGAATGAGGCAGGAAGTGACATGTCGAGTACCCGCGACAGACGCTCTGCATAGTCTTCCAGACTGTGTTTAACCGTATTGCCTCCAACACAGCCCATCACTGAAAGTACGACGAGAGTCATTACACTCCAGCGGCAAGCGTTGTTTTTCATTAAGCCATTCATGCAGACGCGCCTGTATAGAGACTTCGTCCACCGTCAACAAAAATAATCTGTCCTGTGACGTAAGACGCTGAAACCAAAAATGACAGGGTTTGAGCAATATCGTCAGGCTTACCTAACTCGCCTAGTGGAATACTCGACAACAATGTGTTTTTCTCTTCGTTTTCCATTTCTCGCTCTGGCCATAGGATGGCGCCAGGGCCTATGCCATTAACGCGAATGTCTGGCGCTAAATCGATGGCGAGCGATTGTGTAAGTGAAGCTAGCCCAGACTTTGCCAGCAAATAAACGCTGTGTTTAGGCAAGGGGCGTTCAATGTGCATGTCTACCATGTTGACAATGCAGCCTTTTGATTGTTTGAGCGCAGGGGCAAGAGCCTGAGATAAAAACAAAGGCCCCTTAACGTTACTGCCAACTAACGATTGCCAGTCGTCTTCAGAGATATTGCCAACCGGAGTTGGGTAAAAACTTGAGGCATTATTAACAAGCACATTTAGCTGTCCCCACACATTCACCGCATTAGCGCTCAGTGCCTTTACCTCTTCGCTATTGCACAAATTAGCCTGTAAACAAGTTGCAGAGTCAGGACGGGCGCTATTGAGTCTTTCTACAAGTGCATAAGCGTCACTTTCTGATTGACCATAGTGGATGATTACGCGATAACCTTCGCTGTGTAACCGCGTTGCCATAGCAGCACCAATACGCTTCGCTGCCCCAGTAATCAGTGCAACAGGGCCTGAGTCTGTCATCATTAAAAATGCTCTCTATCTTAAATCTTGAGTTTGGCGTTTCTACAGAGACTTAGCCCCTGTAGATGTCCTCTATAATCTGTTTTGCTTGGACAATGTAATGCGCGCCGAATAATAACCCGTGATTTAAAATATGGTAAAGCTGGTAGATTGGTTTTCTTAATGCGTAATTTTTTTCTATCGGTGTGTGTTCATGGTAGCCATCAAAGAAAGGTTGGGGAAAGCCACCGAAGAGCTCTGCCATGGCAAGATCGGTTTCTCCATCCCCGACATAAACCGCCGGGTCGAATAAAACCGGCCCTTTACTGTTAAACCCCGCATTTCCAGCCCATAAATCGCCGTGCAAGAGTGATGGGTGAGGCTGATGCAGGCTAAGCAGGTGCCGAATATGCGTAACAATTTCGTCGATGTTGCCGTCTTTCTTACTCCATAGTCCCGCGGTAGCGAGCCGTTCCAGCATACTGCCAATACGCTTTTCAGCAAAAAAATCCGCCCATGAGGCCATACGACCGTTGGTTTGTACGTTCGCACCAATATAGTTATCATGAGGCCACCCATAGCTCGTGTAAGCGTTGAGGGCGTGAAGGGAAGCTAATTGCTGACCTAAAACAAAATAGTTCTGGGCGCTTGGTTCGATAAAGCGAATGTGAGAGAGCACCAAATATTCCATATTCGGTGTACCGTTAGTGGTAATACCGTGACAAATAACGCGCGGGGTGGCAATGGTTTGTGCGTTCGCTATTGCTTCTAGCCCTTCAGCTTCAAGGAACAGTTGCTGCGTATCGTCGTAGCGCCTTGTCTTAACGAAATAGCGGTGTTTACTGTCTTTTATAACAAAGCTTTCGTGAGTATCACCGCCGCTAACGCGCTCCGCCTTCTGGCAGCTAAAAAACTGCTGCGTCTCATTTGAAATATGCTCGCTAATAAAATGCCACATATACAAGGCTCTGTAGTCTTCGTTTTTAAAAATGACGTCTGTTTCCAATTGTCTGCGATTCAGTGTTTTCTGATATCAACAAATACAAAAAAGCATCAAATAAGCATAGCGTCAGAAAGGCTTATCGCATTTATCTGAATTATGGAATAAGAAATCGATAAATGCACAAATACGAATTCAAATTATTCATTTTTAAACGCTAAACGCCATTATTTGGCGAAGAATGTGTTTCGATGATTGAAGTTGTCCGTTCACTAGTTATAATCCACCTCTTGCTTTTGCTAAGAGCAATGTACGAGTGCCATTACGCACGATTAAATTTTTCAAAAAAAATGCATGTGGCGCAGAGTAGGCGTCACCACTGTAAAGGAATTAAAATGCCTGTAATTACCCTTCCTGATGGAAGCCAACGCGCTTTCGATAACGCTGTTTCTGTACTAGATGTTGCAAACGATATTGGCCCTGGTTTAGCCAAAGCAACCATTGCAGGAAAAGTAAACGGTGAGCTTGTTGACGCCGTTGATCTGATTGACGCAGACGCACAACTTCAAATTATTACTGCAAAAGACGATGAAGGTTTAGAAATTCTTCGTCACAGTTGTGCGCACTTGTTAGGCCACGCTATCAAACAACTTTGGCCTAACACCAAAATGGCTATCGGCCCAGTAATTGACAACGGTTTCTATTACGACGTTGATATGGAAGAAAGCCTGACCCAGGAAGATTTAGCCAAATTAGAAAAGCGTATGCTTGAATTGGCGAAAACCAATTACAACGTGGTTAAAAATAAAGTGAGCTGGCAAGACGCTCGCGACGCGTTTGAAGCGCGCGGCGAAAGCTACAAAATGGAAATCCTTGATGAAAACATCAGTAAGGACGACCGCCCAGCGCTTTATCATCACGAAGAATACACCGATATGTGTCGTGGCCCGCACGTGCCCAACATGAAGTTCTGCCATCATTTCAAACTGATGAAGGTAGCAGGCGCATACTGGCGTGGCGACAGCGACAACAAAATGCTACAGCGTATCTACGGCACAGCGTGGGCTGACAAGAAGCAGCTCAATTCTTACCTACAGCGCTTAGAAGAAGCTGAAAAGCGTGACCACCGTAAAATCGGTAAAGCGCTTAATCTGTTCCATTGGCAAGAAGAAGCGCCGGGCATGGTGTTTTGGCACAATGATGGCTGGTCAATTTACACCGAACTAGAAAGCTACGTGCGTAAAAAGCTGCGTGAATATGGCTACGACGAAGTAAAAGGCCCATTAATGATGGACCGCTCGCTGTGGGAAAAATCAGGTCACTGGGACAAGTACGCTGAAAACATGTTCACCACCGAGTCTGAAAAGCGTGAATATGCGGTTAAGCCAATGAACTGTCCGGGCCACGTACAAATATTCAACCAAGGTTTGAAGTCTTACCGCGACCTGCCGCTTCGTATGGCTGAGTTTGGCTGCTGTCACCGCAACGAACCATCGGGTGCGCTTCACGGTCTTATGCGTGTTCGTGGTTTTACCCAAGACGATGCTCATATTTTTTGTACAGAAGAACAGATCCTAGATGAGGTAAGTGGCTGTATTAAAATGGTGTATGAGACATACGCTGCGTTTGGTTTCGAAAACATCAAGGTTAAGTTGTCTACTCGCCCAGAAAAGCGCGTAGGCGCTGACGAGATTTGGGACAAATCAGAAGCTGCGCTTGCGGACGCACTAAAAGCCAACAATATCGAATTCGATTATCAACCCGGTGAAGGTGCGTTCTACGGTCCTAAAATTGAATTTACCCTGCACGACTGCCTAGATCGCGCTTGGCAGTGCGGTACGGTACAGCTTGATTTCTCAATGCCAGGCCGTTTGGGGTCAACGTATGTGGCTGAAGACGGTGAACGTAAGGTACCGGTAATGATTCACCGTGCTATCTTAGGTTCTCTTGAGCGTTTCATCGGTATTTTAACCGAAGAATTCGCAGGGTTCTTCCCACTTTGGTTGGCGCCTCAGCAGGTTGTAGTAATGAACATTACTGACAAACAAGCTGAATATGCATCAGATTGTGTAAAAAAACTGCACGATTTAGGGTTTAGAGCAAAGTCTGACTTGCGAAATGAGAAGATCGGCTTTAAAATCCGCGAGCACACATTGAAGCGTATTCCATATATGCTGGTTGTAGGCGATAAAGAAATGGAAGCGGGTGAGGTAGCAGTGCGTTCTCGCCGCGGTGACGACCTAGGCAAAATGCGCCTGGAAGACTTTATTGCCATGGCTCAACAAGAAGTTGTAGAAAAGACAATTAAATAGTTGAGCAATTTGTGTATAATGCACAACAAGGTGTCTGCTTTTGGTCCTATTTTCCGATTCACAAGAATCACCCAAAAGCAGGCAAAAGAATTAAATGTTTGGAGGAATAGCACATTAAAGGCGCTAACAATAAGGCTCAGGGCGACAAAGCCCGCATTAACGATGAGATTAAAGCCAGAGAAGTAAGATTAATTGGCAAAGACGGTGAACAGGTTGGTGTGGTTTCGCTAGCAGATGCTACGCGTGCCGCTGAAGAAGCGAGCCTAGATCTAGTAGAAATCAGTCCGAATGCCGAGCCGCCAGTCTGTAAAGTTATGGACTATGGCAAATTCCTCTTCGAAAAAAGTAAAGCTCAAAAAGAGCAGAAGAAAAAACAGAAGCAAATTCAGGTCAAGGAGATTAAATTTCGCCCTGGCACTGATGAAGGCGATTACCAGGTCAAACTGCGCAACCTGCGTCGCTTTCTTGAAGGTGGTGATAAAGCCAAAGTTACGATCCGTTTCCGTGGACGTGAAATGGCGCACCAAGACATCGGTATCGACCTACTAAACCGTGTTAAAACGGATTTGGAAGAAGTCGCTACATGCGAGTCTTTCCCACGTCGTGTGGAAGGCCGTCAGATGATCATGGTGCTAGCCCCAAATAAGAAGTAGTAACGGTCTAAAGTTTTAAGGAATCTGCACCCTTAAACACCTTGCTGCTAAACATTAACCGGTATGAAGTGACTGCAACACAATAAATACCGATATTAACAATGCGGAGTTTTAGCAATGCCTAAAATGAAAACTGTAAGCGGTGCCGCCAAGCGTTTCAAGAAAACGGGTTCTGGCCGCTTTAAAAGCAAACAGTCTCACTTACGTCACATTTTGACTAAGAAGAGCTCTAAGCGTAAACGTCACCTTCGTGGCAAAAAACTGGTTCATGACTCTGATACCAAATTGGTTCAGCGCATGTTGCCTTACGTATAAGACTTAGGAGACTGATTAATGGCTAGAGTAAAACGCGGCACTATCGCACGTGCTCGTCACAAAAAAGTCCTCAAGCAGGCAAAAGGTTATTACGGCGCACGTTCACGTGTTTATCGCGTAGCGGTACAGGCTGTAACTAAAGCTGGTCAATATGCTTACCGTGACCGTCGTCAGCGCAAGCGTCAATTCCGTCAACTATGGATTGCACGTATTAACGCTGCTGCTCGTCAAAATGGTATGTCATACAGCCGTTTCATTAACGGTTTGAAGAAAGCGTCTGTTGAAATCGATCGTAAGATCCTTGCCGACATCGCAGTACATGACAAAGCAGCTTTCAGCGCACTAGTCGAAGCGGCTAAAGGCGCATTAGCTTAATTATTAACTAATTAAGTTTAAGTTCTTTCGGAAAAAGGCGAGCAGGATGCTCGCCTTTTTTCGTTTCTGGGGTTTAGATACAAAAAAGCAGAGCCAGAGCTCTGCTTATATTCAATTACCTTGGTGCGTCGTGCTTTTATTTCTTCTCTACGCGGCCGTAGCGGTCTGAAAATCTTACTATGTCATCTTCGCCTAAGTAGGCTCCAGATTGCACCTCTATAAGCTCTAGAGGGATTTTTGCGGAGAGCTGCGTTCAACTATAGGAAGTAAACGAACTCGTTCTCTGTTGCCTGCTCAGCGTTAACCGTTAGGCGAGCAGTACTGAAAGGCAGCGAGCGGTTTTTGCTATTTAAGATAAAAGCGAGAGATATTCAGGCATAAAAAAAGCGACGTAACACGTCGCTTCTCTACAGATTTCACAACACTGTCTAATACGCGTTTTTATTAATAAACCCGTTGAATACTGTCATGAACACGATTTTGATATCGAACCACACCGACCATCGGTGAATATAATCCAAGTCATACTCTACGCGCTGCACCATTTTATTCACTGTTTCGGTTTCGCCGCGTAAACCGTTGACCTGAGCCCAACCTGTGATACCCGGTTTAACCTTGTGGCGTAACATGTAACCGGTGATTATCTTTCTATATTGCTCGTTGTGTGCCACTGCGTGTGGGCGAGGGCCAACAATCGACATACGCCCTTGTAGAACGTTAATAAACTGGGGAAGCTCGTCTAAAGAGGTTCTTCTTAAAAAACCACCAATCTTAGTTAAACGGGCATCGTTTTTAGTCGCCTGTTTTACGACAGCGCCATTATCTTGCGTGGTCATAGAGCGGAATTTATAAACGGTGATTTGTTTACCATCTAGCCCATAGCGCTTCTGTTTAAATATAACAGGGCCTTTTGAGGTAAGTTTCACTGCCGCGGCTATGCAAAGCATAGGAATAGATATCAGCATAAGTATCAGCGAGCTTAAAACAATATCTTCAAAACGCTTTAATACATCGCTTGCACCTTGAAAGGGCGTATCGTAAACACTAAGGGCTTGTACATTGCCGACAGTCTGCCAGCGAGCGTTTAGTAGGTTGTACATAAAGAAGTTGGGTACCACATAGACATTGGCAGTAGTATCGCTACACTGCTCTAAAATTGAGCGAATTCTGTTCTCAGCGCTCATTGGCAGTGCAATGTATATGTAATCGACCTCATTTCTTTTGGCCATATCTATGGCTTGTTCGATATTTCCTAAAACACTGTTTTGCATTTCATGAGGTAAGCGATGAGCATCTCTGTCATCATAAAGGCCATTAAAGCGAATGCCTAAATGCTCGTTTTGTTGAATCTGAAGAGCTACATTTGCACCAAGTTGAGTTGCACCTATGACAATAGAACGACGCGAGTTCATACCACTTTTTCTGATATGAAACAGGAATTTGCGCATTACGAAGCGCCAAGCGATTAGGCCTACAAACGATATTGCAAACCAAGCTAGTACAACTACAGGAGGAGTATTGATATTTTGGACAAAGAAGTACCCTATCGTTAGCGTTCCTAAAATACTTAGTGCCCAAGTAATGGCTGCGGCTCTTAGCATCTCAGGGGTGCGATGCCCTCGCCAGGAGCGGTAAAGCTCTACACCTTCTGCTGATATTTGAAAACAGATAACGTTTACAAAAAGAAGTATTAAGCTGGTTGGATCAACCGTTGACTCGAAATATACTGCACATGAATAGTATAAAAGCGTAACTAGTGATAAATCTATGAGTCTGTAGAGTGTAGAGAAACCACTCTTATTTCTAACCACAAGCCCGCCGGCCGCTTTGGCATCCACGGGGTGCGATTTTAAAGCTTTGTTAGATTCTACTTGATTGTCCATGATAAGAGTCTCTAAATCTATGAAAAAGAAATTGGTAAAAATACGAGTTCCAATTTCAGTTGTCAGCACCTTGCCTTCGATATCACCTATCAACTAGCAAAATTCGCGCCTTAATGAAAATTACACTCTTAAGTGGTAGAGTTTGAAGCGTGGTATAGCATTTTCTATTGATGTCTGTAGTCTATTGTATAACTGTTGTAATTTTATTACAAAATAAGCTTTATGGTTTTTTGAATATTGGTATCATTAGCTCCGTGCTTTTACTCTCAGCTTTGCTCAAATTTGAGAACAATAAAGTTGAAATAATTCGATGATAAACTATTGGTTTTTTGTGGCATGAATCTAGCTTTGCCTAATTAGATGTTGGATTGATTACTTAGATAAAATGTTAGATCCTTCGTAGGCGAGAGGTATATCATTTTCCATAGACTAACTTTAGAAAAGATAAAAATAGATTGGAATTCTTAGCGCCTCCGTTACTGCCCATTAACCATTTAAGTGAATAGCGCTATGTTGAATAGCGAAACGAAAGTAGGGATAGAAAATGAAAAATCAGAACAAGCTATTGCTATCTGCGGTGGCTATTTGCGTTGCCAACTACGCAGCTGCTCAAGAGCAAGGAAGGATTAAAGCCGGGCAATTTGACATTATACCTTCTTTGAACACTTCTATGAGCTACATTGATAACGTGGCTCGTGCAACAGACGAACAAGTCAAAATTTATAGTTGGCGCTCTATTTTATCCCCTGAGATTATTGCAGCTACAGAGGTAAATGGGAATCCGGTACAATTTGGGTACAGATTAGAGCGTGGGAATTACTTTTCGAGCGACGCTGACGACTATACCGACCATTTCGTTGAAGCACTCACCGATTACGAGTTAAACAGTCGCCATGCAATAAACGCGGTTTTAAGGTATGAAGATGGACATGAGGATCGAGGCACAGGTTTTTCATTGGGAGGAGGGAGTGCTTTAGCTACACCTGATACCTATAAAAGCATGTTTTATGGTGCTCAGTACGTATATGGAAGCTTGAGTTCTGCTGGTGAAATTGTCGTGAAAGCTGACAGAACGACTTTAGACTATGACCGCAGTGAATTTGCGTATCTGATTAGAGACAGAGCAGTAAATAGAGTCGGCGCAGAATTTAACTATCAGATTGCGCCTTCTACGGAGTTAGTTTTCGATTTTACGCGCTCGTTCATACGTTACGACAATAACTTGCTCGAAAACTCGCTGGAGAGTAATGAAAACCGGCTTTTAGTGGGTATTGCGTGGGAAAATACAGCCGCAACATCTGGATATGCCAAAATTGGGTATAAAGAGAAAGAGTTTGCAGCAAGCAACCGTGATAACTTCTATGGAACCGACTGGGAAGTGGGTATTGAATGGCAGCCACTGGCATACTCAACTGTGAATTTTTCTACCTCTGCAGATACCAATGAAACGAATGGAGAGGGAAGTTTAATTCGAGGCAGGAATTATAGATTGTCATGGACGCATCAATGGCTTGAACGTTTGAGTAGTAGTCTGAGTTATGTAAGAGAAAACGATGAGTACATTGTTGATGACGAAGGCTTCACAAATCGCGACGATAAATTAAATACCTATGCAGCCGCAATGAACTACAAAGCTAGAAGATGGCTCAGCTTCTCTCTGTTCTATCGAATTGAGGAAAGGGAGAGCAATAGAGAAACAATAAACTTTGACCAAAATGTAGTTGGAGTTAGAGCTGAGGTTACATTGTGATAAGTAGTTTAAGAAAAATATCGATTCTCACCCTAATTTTCTTCATGAGTTCTTTCGCATTTGCACAAGAAGGAAACCTAAGCATGAGCCAATATCAGCTCGGCTCAGGTGACAGAATAAATATAAGTGTCTTCGGTCAGGATGACCTTTCAATGGAAATTCGTTTGCCTGACGTTGGCACTATTAATTATCCATTTCTCGGCGAGTTAAAACTTGTTGGAATGACCGCTGCGGAAGTTGAAAGCCTGATATATGAGGGGTTATTGGGAGACTATTTAGTCGACCCTTCCGTATCGGTCTCGATAGTTGAATATCGGCCTTTCTTTATTGACGGAGAGGTAAATCGCCCTGGTGGGTATCCTTATCAGCCTGGTCTATCTGTCAATAAAGCTGCAGCATTAGCTGGTGGTTATACTGAGCGCGCGAATAGAGACAAAATCACAATTGTGAGAGAGACTGATGGGCAGCAGTTCGAATTTAGCGTTTCAGTTACGGATATGATCCAGCCTGGTGATATCGTCACAGTAAACCAGCGTTTCTTTTAATAATATAACTATGTTGTGAGCGAACTGAATGGCAGTAAAAATTACGGAAGATACAGATAATAACGAGCTCATTGATTTAGGGCACTATCTGGGAATTATTAAACGTTACAGTTTAAGAATTATACTATTGGCCTTGGCTTTTACAGTTTTGGTTACTATTTTAGTACTAAAAATGACGCCTCTTTACACTTCTTCTACTACTTTATTGATAGAAGCTGAAAAGGCGAACGTAGTGTCGATTGAAGAAGTGTATGGAATAGACACGAAAAGCAAGGACTATATGGCTACGCAATTAGAAGTGCTTAAATCACGACAAATTGCTGAAAAGACTGTTGAAAGTCTCTCGCTTTACGAAAACGCTGATTTTATGCCAGAGGAAAGCGAAAGCACAGTGTTAGCCGATATTGCTGAAGTTTTTCCATTTTTACCTCAAGAAAAAAACCTGGAACTGACTGAAGAGCAGCGTATTGCGAAGTTGAAACGTAAGGCAACGTACTTACTAACTCAAGCAACTGAAATTACATCAGTACAGGGTACTCAATTGGTCAATATATCAGTGACTACTGAAGAGTCTAGATTATCAGCGCTTATTGCAAACACCATTGCTGAAGTTTATATCGAAAACTATCTACAAGCTAAGCTAGATATGACAGCTAAGGCAACGTCGTTTCTAACCGACAGTATTGATGGTTTGAAAACTAAGTTGGATTTGGCAGAGCGAAACCTTGTAAGGTTTTACGAAACTAACCAGGTTGTAAACATCGATGGCGTTGTAGGTCTGGCCTCAGATGAGTTGGAGAGACTTAATATTCAGCTTTCTGAAGCGGAAGTCGAGCTGAAGTTAAATAGTGTCATCTTCAATCAAATCAAAGACAGTAAGGCTATTGAAGATGTTGCACGAATTCCCGAAGTATTGAACCACCCAGCTGTTCGAGACGTCAGAAGAGATGAGGGTAAAGCACTAACAAGAGTTAGTGAGCTTAGCAAGGTATATGGGCCTAAGCATCCAAAAATGATTGCTGCTAACGCAGAGTTGACCTCTATAAGAGAAACGTTAAATACGCAAATAACAGATTTAATTAGCAGTATTACTACTCAGTATGAATCTTCTAAGCAGAAAGTGGTTCAATTACAAAGGGAGGTTGAAACTTCTAAGGCTGCGTTTAGAGCGTTGGCCGAACTGGATAATAAGCGCAAGGCTTTAGAACGAGAAGTAGATATCAACCAGCAACTTTACGATTCCTTTTTTACAAGGCTAAAAGAAACTGATGAGCTTGGTGGGCTCGAATCGGCAAATGCGCGGGTTCTCGACACTGCGCTACCAAGCTATACGCCTTCTAAACCCAACAAGAAGTTGTTCATCGCTGCGGCTTTCGTAGTAAGTCTAAGCTTTGGTATAGCGTTAGCTATTGTCATGGAAACGTTAAATAGTGGGATTAGGTCTGTAGATGATGTAGAAAAAAAATTGGGACAGCGCATGCTTGGTTTAATACCGTGGCTTGCACATAAGAAAAAAACTAATTTGCCTATTCGCACATTTTTTGATGGGAAAAAGCATCAATTTGCCGAGGCGGTTAGGACGCTACGAACCAGTCTTTCCTTACTAAATATTGACAAAGAAAATCAAGCAATACTGGTAACCTCAAGCGTACCCAAAGAGGGTAAAACAACGGTTTCTATCAATTTGGCCTTTGCACTAGGCCAGTTAGATAAAACTATTCTAATTGATGCTGATTTGCGCAGGCCTAGTATTGGGAAGCAATTTAACATTCCTAGCTATCAGCCTGGTGTGGCTAACCTAGTGTTGAAGTCTCATAGTTTTGAGGAATGTCTGGTTCGTGACGAAGAGTCGAATATTGATATTCTCTCAGCAGGAACTATTCCTTCTAACCCACAAGAGCTGTTAGCAGACAAAGGGTTTTCAGAACTGATCACGAAATTAAAATCTGAATACAAGTATGTTGTGGTAGACACAGCGCCAACGCAAGCTGTTAGTGATTCAATGATTGTTGCAAACTCATGTGATTCAGTTATTTATGTGGTTAAGGCCGATAGTACAAGTGATAAGATTATCAATAATGGTTTATCAAGATTCTTACAAGTAGGTCATCGCCTTGATGGAGTGGTGCTGAATCAAGTAAACTTGCGCAAATCAGATGTTGCAGAAAGGTATGCAGGCTTTTATGACCAATACGGATATACTAGTCAAAAAAGTAGCTAGTAAAAATTATTGATAGATCTTCATAGTCACATACTGCCTGGCATTGACGATGGTGCCAGGTCTTTAGAAATTGCATTAGAAATGGCACAGCAGGCAGTTGACTGCGGGATTAGCCATATGGTTTGTACTCCTCATATACATAGAGGGTATTTCGATAATTCACTAAGCTCGATAGAGAAGGCTTTTTATTCTTTCAACGAGCAGGTTAGAAGTGCGTCTATTCCCCTCACTCTCTCATTTGCGGCTGAAGTTCGTGTTAACGAGCTGATACCTCTATGGTTTAAGAAAGGTGAACTACCGTTTTTAGGTAAATACAACGGTAAAAATGTGCTGTTACTTGAAATGCCTCATAGTCACATACCCCAAGGTTTAGATATTCTTATAAAGTGGCTATTACGAAACAACGTACAACCTTTAATAGCTCATCCTGAACGCAATAGAGAATTAATTGCTGAAAATGAAAAATTCGACTGGCTACGAAGACAAGGGTGTTTATTCCAAGCAACAGCTGGAGCGTTTGTTGGGCGTTTCGGGGAAAAAGTCGAAGAATTCGCGTTTAGCTTATTGGAAAAGAGAGCTTTTCATGTCGTTGCGTCCGACACTCATGACTTAGTTAGACGACCTAACGACATGAAAGATGCTTTTGAGGTAATAGCTAATTATGACTGCGAGTATGCGAATAAAGTCTTTGTTGAAATTCCAGAGTTGATAACAGCTTTGAGTCGAAAATATGTTGTTTGATTACCAGTCCATACACTTCAAATTACACTTGAAGTGGAAAAGCGTCGTTACGTATTTGATTGCTTTTGTCGCGCTTTTTAGCTTCTTAGGAAGCGCAGATCAATTCATAGTGAGTAACACTTACTATAGCGTGAAAAACAGCCTGGATAGTTGGGATAGTACTCCGTCCTCAGTATCAATTGACGACGTTAAAATAGCGTTAACAAAAATGACAGAGGTAACGAGAAAATCACCTGACAATGCACTTTACTATCAATTGCAGGGGCAATTATACGAGTGGTTGCATTTCAGTGAAAGCCTAGAAGACGGTGAACAAGTTTTGCAACACCTAGCTAGACAAGAAACAGCCCTACAAAGCGCCGCTCAAAGTTATCAAAAGAGCTTAAGCTTAAGGCCTAATTGGAGTGGGGGATGGATAGGGTTGGCTTCTGTAAAGTGGAAACTAGGGGAGTTAGACACTGAGTTTTACTCTTTCATAGACGAAGCTATACGTGTAGGTCCACAAGATGCAATCGTACATAAATTTATAGTAGAGTTCGGCTTGAAAATGTATGTTGAGAGATCGGTACACTACGCCAAAGTGTTCAAGCGACTAAGGCACCACTTGGAATTAGGAATACAAAACCCGCTAAGCAGAAACTTTGTACTTGAAGCTGTTCGCAAAAATAATGCTAACGAACCTGTTTGTCGTTGGCTAGGGGCTTCAAGCCATTCAGTAAACATAGGTCTTTTAAGGTGCACCTAACGTTAAGATCGCATTTTTTATCCGTTACCTTTAACCCAGTCCCACAAGCCCAAAGAAAAACCCTCAAAAAGATTAATACCAAGCCAACTTTTCAATATATATAGCGCCACTAGGCCGGTCAATACAGACACGCATAGGAAGAAAGCAACGATACCCGCCATCACCAATTTACCTATGCGGCTCTCGGCACGAGATAGGTCGCGTTTATCTCGCCCAGCTAGTAAAACAAAATAATATCGGCTTCTAAGTAAGCCAATAGTGCCTCTTATATCAACTTTGTGATTGCCCCATCGCCGGCCAGCTAGCGCTGAATTTAAGTAGAACAGCTGGTCGTCAGTAAAAGAGTCTGCAACATCATTGGGCATACGCTCTAGCATGTGTTGAACGTTTGGCTCTTCTTTTATTGGTCGTTTTAACTTTAATACCACATGGGCCCCTTGTGTCATTAAACTAATGATCGCTACTTATCACGCTTTCCCATGGGAATATCACGACTTAATGCGCCTAGCGATAACAGTGTGATAAATATAGCTGTGTTTGCTGGCGCTTGAAGAGGAAAGTCGACGGTACTATGCAAGGCCATACCGAGAATTGCCATAATAGAAGCAAATGCCGTTCCTCTTGGAAGTGGATGTCTTCGATGTCGGATAGCGCTCACAGCGCTCTTAACGCATAAGAATACAAGGGCGGCCAAGAGGGCCGCGCCTACCACTCCAAATTCTATAGTAAATTGAAGATATTCATTGTGAGCGTGATCGTAAAAGTGCTGAATAGACTCACTTTGAAATTGAGGGTATATCGTATAAAACGTTCCCCCGCCCGTGCCTAAAACACCGTATTGAGAAAGAATGGGTAGAGCATCAGTAATCACTTCATCTCTAGTTTCTTGCGCTAAGTTTGTTTGTTCAATGCGTTGCTGTACTTGTTTAAGTCCAAAAAGGCTACTTACAATAAGCACATCTATAATCAACATACTGATAAACAGAACAACATAGCTTTTTTGGCGAGGTTTAAAGTAAATTAAACCTAATGTAGCCGTGATGGTCATGCCGATAAAAAATGCACTATTACCCATTCTAGAACGGGACATAACAAGCGCAATAACCATAATAATAATACCAATTCGAAACAGCACCTTATTACTTAGCCAAAAGCGCACTAATCTGCGTAATCGTTCTCTAGGGCTTGAACTGTTTTGAATATGTAAATTGGCTATCATGTACCCAATAGCTGCACTTAAGCATAATAAAAGGAAATTGGCGTAGTGATTTTTATATACAAAACTGCCTGTAGCGATGTGTGAAATAGGCAGTCTAAAAATTAAGCTATACTCCATGCCAGATAGCACTTCTAACGTTCCATATATAGCTTGGAGCACGCCCGCAGCGCTTATTGCCATTAGCGTATACTTAATACGCTTTCCAGAATTGATAAGGGCTAGTGCAACGAAAAACAGAAAACAATAAGCTAAAGATTTAAAAAACGTCACATCGCTTTGCCCTACATCGAAACTAAGCGGCAGCCATTGCGACTCTATACTTCTAATGCTATCAATATTTTCGCTTAGTAAGAATTGAATTCGTTCAGGGCGAAGGGCTGAGACTAAAGAAAAGGGGAGGGGGATTATATTAATAAGTTGCCAGGCTAAAAAGGCCAGCCAAATCCAAACAAAAAACTTATATTTTGAATAAAGCGTGGTAAGGAGCGACTTTTGAATGATCAATAAAACGCCGCCAATTAAAAAAAACGACATCTGCATTAATGCCCAAGCCCATGGGCGGTTAGCACCTAGTGACAAGGGGAGCCAAAATAAAGTAAACAAAAGAAAACCGAAAAGAAACTTCTCGGTTTTCTGGGTATTTAGCATGAGCACTTACAACGTACTAGCGTATAAATTTAGATTTACAATTTAGTTGGTAGAGACAGTCGTATCGCCACCACCTGCGCCAGCAGCGCCAGTGCCTACACCAAGCGGAGAAAAGTCATTACCCACAGTGCCTGCTGCAGTGGCCGTTAATGTGCTAGGGTCTACGCCTGCATTAATAACGGCTAATAGCGCGTCATCTTCGTTAATGACCTGCATTTGAAGAGCGATGTTGTAAATTTCATTAGCGTCTTCTGGAAACATCAAAATAGCAATGGTAACAACTTCTGATGGCTTATTAGGTAGCTCACCAAAGCCTGCTATGGCGATTTCAAACCCTGTCGCGTTGTCATTTAAAAGAGCTACCATTGACTGGTACTCTGATTTGTTATCATTCAGATATGATAAACCCGCGGCATCAAAAAACATCCCTTCATTAAGCACTGTTTGACTTACTTCTTCCGCAGCTGAATTGACCGAAGCGCCCTCTTCAATCTCAGTAACCAGGAGGTTTCTTACTTGAAGGCCAGGAACACTATCTTCTTGCGCAAAAGACAAGGGAGCAAAGGCGACTAAAGCAACAAACAATAAAGATAAAATAACATTGCTACGCATAACTCATCCTTCTATTAAAAACATCGGGCTAGCATCTTGCTAACACCATATTGCATTATTGTACAACAAGTGAGCGTGGAAGATCTCGCTTTTGTTGTGCGTCTTTTTAAATCTCTTAATTAAAACTGCCATAGCTTGGGTTTTGCAAAATAGAACCCCTGTTGAAAGTTTACGTTCAACTTCGTTAAAGCGACAGATTCCGCTTCATTCTCAACAAGTTCTGCAATAATACTAATGCCTAACCCGCGCGCTATACTTAATAGGCTACTCACAAACAGTTGGCTATCTTGGTCGGTGTGAATATCTTTAGTAAGTTTGCCGGAAATTTTTACAAAATGGGGTTGTATAGCCCTTAATCCTGCGAGTGATGCAAGATTGTCACCAAAATGCTCTATAGTTATTCGGCAACCCAATTTAATTAACGTTTTGCAAAAAGAAATTGCGTCGTCTTTATGATGAATAAGCGCCGAGTCTTCAATTTCAAACACCAAATGAGTGCGTAGCGCTTCATGTTGGTTCAACAGTCCTGTAAGCCATTGCCTGAATGAGGCGCTGGCTAAGGATGCATTTGCAATATTAATAGCTATGTTGCGCGGGTCTTTCTGAAGTTTGAGAAGGACAAGTTTAATAACAAGCTTATCAACTTCAGGAATTAAATTTAGCCTTTCTGACGCTGGTATAAGTTGCGACATGGGTATCGCATTTCCGCTCTCTTTATCTTTAAAACGGCCAAAAGCTTCAAAATAAGAGGGCGAATTGCTTTCGATACTGACAACCGGTTGAATAAGAATATCAGCGTACTGTTGCGCTAAAATTTGATTTAGTTGCTCTTTCCATGCGGTATTGCTGTGAATATGTGCAAGTTCAGATGCGAACTGCCAACCGCTTGACTGTTTTGTCGCGGCCATCAGTGCACTATCAGCGTTTTCCATTATTTCTGAAAAAGACTGTTCATCATTAAATTGCGTCACGCCCATCCAAACCGCTTTGCTGCCATCTTTAAGAGGGTTGCAGCGGCTAAGTACCTGATTTAACCTTGCAATATGCGTTTCGCATTCACTTTTAGTCATGGCTTCGGTAACCAAGGCAAAATCGGCGCCCGATATTCGAAATAAATAGGCTGACTCTTCAATCTTATCAATAAACGCCTTAAGTTCATCGGCGACGGCATTTACATAAAGGTCTCCATCTTGTGCGCCTAACGTGGTGTTTACAATGTTTAATTGTGCCAGTCGAATGATCACCACATATCCTTCATCTGATGTGGCCGTTTTGCTTAACAGTGCGTTCATATGCCGCGTGAACGCATTTCTGTTTTGTACACCAGTAAGGCTATCTTCATAGGCCTGAACTCTAAAATGCTCGGCTTTTTGGGTTAACTCTTTAAACATGGTTTCAACAGACGAAGACAGCCTGTTTACGGCCTGGGTTATAAAGGAAAGTTCTTTTGTAAAAGGCGTGTAGTTAATGTGAGAAAACTTTTGGTTTTGAATGTCTTCAATTTTATTAACCACAATGCGTAGAGGTTTCGTTATTGCAGTAATAATAAAAAGTAATGCGATGTACGCAAAAACGAAGGCAGCAAAAAACATAAACGCGCTTTGCTTAACACTCTCCCATAAGGTTTCATTGGCAAGCCCAGGGTGACTTTGAACGGCGAGTTCGCCGGCCATCGTCCAGCCATCGTTTAGTTCGGTTTTTTCAATAGGGGGAGTAACTTCAACGATGTTGGTAAACCAGCTAGGCACAGCATCGACCGTTTTAGGATTGCGCCGCTCAATGAGTAAGTTGCCTTCCATGTCTGTAATGGTGATGTACTGATAGAAGCCCCTGTCAAATATGGCATTTACCATAGTTTCGGCCACAATTAGCCCACTTTCATCTGCGAGATACGGGGTAATGGATAGCCCCAGAGATGTGGCGGTATCTTGCGAGTGTGTGGCAAGCTGCTCGTTTACATACTCTCTGGTTAGCTTCACGTTTATAATGAACGAACCGGCAAATACCAGTATTAAAAAAACGAGTAAGCTTGTACTTAGTTGGGTAGATAGTCTCATTATTCTTCTTTATCTCCGTACATAACGCGGTCTAGCCGCTCTACCATGTCATCCCACATTTTCATTGGGCCGCCAGTTCTTAATTTGCGGCCAGTTCCCATTGCTTTCGCAGCCCACAAACCGCTTCCGTTAAAGCTATAAATGGGTGACAAATCTCTTCTTTTATTAGCAGGCAAAATGCGCCTATTTATATTATCTAAAACCAGTGGAATAGAGGTTGGGGTTTCATAATACGCAAGTACCATATGAGGTTGGCGTAATTCTAATGCTGTGACATACATTAACCGTAATTGAGCTTCAGGAATGCCAAGTTCAATTAAAGAGAAGTATTTTGCAATAGTGTAATCTTCACAATCGCCGGCACCGGTGGAAATAAACTCAATCGGCGTTGCCCAATAATCTTTTTGCTGCCAATGAACAAGGTCGTCTACAAAATCAAAGCGGTTGAAGAAACGGTTTATCTGATAAAGCTTTTCATCTAGCTCTTCGCTTTGTAGTTCATTAATGAGTTGTCGCCATTTGGCTACATTTTCTTTGGCCTCAGTGCCATAAGCTATACTGATCCTTTTGTAAACCTGTTCAGTGAATACTGTCTTTTGCTGTGCAATCAATTCACGTGAAAAAAATAAATGTAATGCGAACAGCGCGCACAAGGCGATAACGGAATACAGTGCTCCGTTTTTATAAAAATTTACTCGATTCCTGTGAAAATTTACTTTAATAAAAATGCCTCAAAAGTGTGCAAGACTGCTTCTTACTATTCGTCCTCTTAGCTAATAATACTGACAACAATAGAGAAGTGCATTGAAAAAAGACTAAAAAGTTACATTTTGCGGACTCATCAATTCATAAGAGGAGAGGCAAATAGTGTAGCTCACCTGACTTAAGATAAATTTCTGATTGCAAACTTTTTTAACGCTCAACAATTGCTACGGCTCGAAACTTGCAAAAAGTTTTGCATCACGGTCGTATAACTTGTATTTTGCAACCGCCAATATGGAATTGTTTATCAACACTGCTATGGAACTATTAAAAACCTTGTTTACCAATGATCATTCGTAAAAGCCCACTTTATTTATTTTCACCTATAATCTATGTGCTTCTATTAACGAGAGCTTCGTTAGATCCTGTGTTGAAACTTACAGACTTTGGGGGCATCAGCTTAGGAGCCTTACTAAATCTCTGCTTAATCGTGCTTTTTCTCGGTGGTTTACTACAAAGCAGGGGGAAAATATCAGACAGTGTATTGAAACTTTGGGGAGGGTTTCTTGTATTAGGATTAATATCAATCGTTATTTCTCCAATACCTATATCGTCGCTCCGTTCTTTCATTACTATTGTTACCTATTTTTGCTTATTTTCTCTAGCTTACTCATTCATTCGCTCGAGAAAAGAGGTAGAAGCTGTTATGAAGTTAATTATTTACTCCAGCTTTATACCGTTTACAGTTTCTGTTTTTCAATTTTTACTACCAGAAACTAGTATGTTTAAAGACGGTTTCAGGTTATCTGGAACGTTCAGTCATCCGAACATTTACGCATTCTATTTGGTACTAATAGCTACAGTATCTTTCTATTGTATAAAGTCAGAAGCAGTGTTCTTTTCGAAAAGGTTCATACGGCTATGTTATTTTCTTATAATAATCAGTGCTATTTGCTTGATAGCTACTAAGACGCGGAGTGCATGGATTGCATTTTTAGCTGTTTTTTTTATCTACGGCATTCTGTACGAGAGAAAATATGTTGTCTGGATTTGTTTCATAGGCGTTCTGGCTCTTTTTCTACCCTTCGTCCAAGATAGAATTGCCGATTTAGCTAGTGACTCTCAAACAACGGCAACAGGTGGGGAAAAACTCAATTCCTATGCATGGCGAAAAGTAGTGTGGATATCATCCTGGGAGTTTATACAAAACAAGTTATTTATTGGACATGGCTATGATACTTTTTCCTACTATTTTTTACAGTTCTTTCCATTAGAGAGTGAGCAAGATTATGATGCACATAACGCTTATGTCCAAGTAACTTTCGACATGGGATTCTTAGGGCTCTTTTCTTTTCTTATATTACTGATTGGAGTTGCTATTAAGTTTTTCTCCTTTTATTCAAGAGATCCAAAAGGGACTAGTATTTTTATAGGTGCTATCTCTGCATTCATGTTGGTTTGTTATTCAGACAATATGCTCGGTTACCTTTCATATTGCTGGTATTTATGGCTTTTTCTAGGCACTGGCTGTGCGTTCTTGGAATTGAAAGTACGAAGAACGTTAGAATAGTTGAATTTAAAAACGATAAATAAAGCTCCAGATTCTAATCTACATACCATGATGCGTCTCCTGATAGATATAAATATGGGCAAAAACAACTTAGATAATTCTATTGATTGAGAAGTCACGCTGAACTCAGAGGATTTAAGAAATTGAAAAAAAATGATTTTATTCCTGAAATACAAGGATTAAGAGCTCTGGCGGTAATTTCTGTGGTTTTTTTTCACGTCCAACTTCCTTTTTTATCGGGCGGCTTTGTTGGGGTAGACATCTTTTTCGTAATTTCCGGGTTCGTAATAACTCTAATTATCAAAAAAGAAATGTTGAATGGTAATTTCTCGATGCGAACTTTTTTCGTTCGTAGGTTATGGCGAATATTTCCAGCTTTACTAGCTACCGTTCTAATCACTACGTTGATATTTTTACCTTTCCTTCCCTCTAGTGTCGACGACAACTTTTTGAAATCAAGCGTCGCTTCAACATTCGGGGTTGCAAACATTTACTTCTACTTTACTTTAGACTATTTCAGTAGCGGAATTTCTAACCCACTTCTCCATATATGGTCACTTGGTGTAGAAGAACAGTTCTACTTACTTTTCCCACTCCTGCTAATTGTTTCTAATTTCTATAGAAAGAATACAGTTTATACGTTAGGTATTATTTTTATTTTATCCTTAATAGCTAGCATTATTACAACCTTTGCTGATCAAAGCGCGGCTTTTTATCTACCATGGTATCGCGCTTGGGAGTTTATTGGAGGGGCGCTTATTGCTTGGTCTGGCTTACAATGCAGAACAAAATATAAAGCAAAGTTTCTCTCTTGGTTTGGTTTAATTTCACTAATCTGCGTTATATCTTTCTATAACAAAAGCTTTATTTTCCCTGGACCGGGAGCTCTATTGCCCGTCATCGGCACGATGTGTTTACTAGTAACGACCGGTACTGACACATTTGTTAATTCATTACTGCGCACAAGGTTAATGACACACATTGGCAATATGTCTTATTCGATGTATCTAGTCCATTGGCCTCTGATTTGTTTGGTAGGTCTCTTTTTATCGATTAAGAGTTTATTAGTGGCTGGTCTGTTAGTTGTCGCGAGTTATGTCGGTGGGTCTTTGCTCTACTACTTTGTTGAGCTTCCAGTGTTAAACTATTTTCGAAGGCAAAAATCAAAAAAGCCTCAGTTTTTTATGTCAATTATAATGCCAGGAGTCGCAGTTTTAATCGTGTTTGTAATGCTTGGTTGGAGCATCGCTGTTAACGATTTCTGGTCGAAAAATCCAAAGGCATTTGCTTATTTAACAACGAAAGGGACGCCAGAGTTGTATCGTTTGGACGAATGTTTCTTTGTGTCAAAAAAAGTTGGAATAGATGCTGCTTACACTGATTGTATTACCTTGAAAAGTGAAGTCCCGAATATCCTTGTTACTGGAGATAGCTTGTCAGCAAATATTACAAGTTCATTGATTAAGGCGATGCCAGATTTTAATTTTTTGCAAGCAAGTGGTGTCAACTACAAACCAGGAATGCCGCAAAAGTGGAGTGAAAACGCCGCACTTTTGAATGAATATGTAGAGTCAGAAATATGGCAAAATGAGACATTACCAGACGTAGTTATCTACTTTGCGATGTGGGAAATTGAAGACCTGCGACACCTGGTGGACGAAGTAAACAAGATTAAAGCTTTAGGGAGCAAGGTGATTGTAATTGGACCTCCAGTGGACTATCTAACTAGTGTTCCAATTTTGCAGGGGATCTCTGAAGTTATTGATTACGATCTTGTTGTAAAAGTAAACCGAAAAAACAGAAAGGAGATGGATAATAAATATAGAAAGGCGCTAAATGGAGTGTCGGATGGTTATTTATCTCTATACCAAACGTTCTGTCCTCACGAAAAATGCGTACACATGGGAAATGAGAAAGGCTATTACGTAGATAAGGTTCATTTGTCTTATGAGGGGGTAAATGTTTTTATTCCTGAATTGACCGATATGATTAAAAGGCTGAGTGATGGATAAAACGAAGCTAACTGTAACGTATAAACTAAAGGAAGCATTATGACAGTTGATAGGTTGAAGTTGTCTGTCAAGCGCTTCTACGATGCGCAAGTATATAAATCTAAAATACCATCTTTTCCGAAAAATCAAGACCTTAAACTACAATCTATATATTGTTCGGACAAAGCATTTGAAGATAGGGTTGGTCACCTAATAACCTATTTTGTTGACTCATGGGTTCGAAGCACAAGTTTAGATTGCACACGAGCCTATTTTAAAGGGGCCTTTAGTTACAACGACAGAGACATTGACGCTATTGAAGGCACAACGAGGTTCTTGCCGTTTATAGCTTCAGTATTAATGAATCCGAACTTTAATGTCCCCAGCGTTGAAAAAGAAAAAGGCCGCTCACTTGAAGACATGTTTATCAGCGCGATAGTCAACGGTACAGATCCTCACTCAAAGGGCTATTGGGGTGACGTAGAGGACTATAGCCAGCTGATTTGTGAAGGAGCGGATGTCGCATTGGCCTTATGGATAGCCCAAGATAGAGTAATAGGGAAATTATCGAATCAACAAAAGCAAAACTTATTTAATTGGTTACGAAAATGTACTTTGAAAAAAATTGTTGATAATAACTGGCATTTATTCCGTCAAACTATTTTATTAATTCTATCAAAGCTGAATGAAGGTAAAGACTTAGATTCCTCTAGTTATGATAGAATTAAGTCGTTTTATGTTGGGGATGGTTGGTTTAGTGACGGAGTTGGAAAGAACTTTGACTTTTATAACGCTTGGGGTTTTCACTATTCATTATTTTGGCTAACTGAAATTGATAAAGACTTTGACAGCGAATTTATCTCAACTGTAAATTTTAAATTTTGTCAATCATATCAAAAGCTGTTTACTTTGAAAGGTTTTCCTCTATTCGGGCGAAGTCATTGTTATCGAACTGCTGCAACTTGCCCGCTAATTGCCTCGATTTTGTTAAACAATAACGCAGTAGAGGCCGGAGCAGTCAAACGTATTTTCGACCAGCTTTGGAAGTTTATTATTGCAAATGGAGGTTTAGCGAATGGTGTACCTACTCAAGGCTACTTGAAGCAAGATTTGCGTTTTCTAGATGAATATTCAGGACCTGCTAGTTCGCTGTGGGGGTTGCGAAGTCTAATTTTATTGTTACAAATAAAAGACAACAAAGAGCTAATACAAATACCAGACAGTCCCCTCGCAATAGAGATAGGTGATTACAAAGAAGAAATAAAAAGCATAGGGTTGGAAATTAGAGGTAGTAAAAATAAGGGGGCAGTAGAAGTCGAATGGTTGGAAAGACCCGCTGTACCGAATTTAATTGAACCATATGGTCGAAAAGCTAGATTGAAAGAATTCTTGAGCCAACGGCCGCAAAGACCAAAAAATAATATTTACAAAAATTGTTTAAAAATTTATTCATCCAATACCTTTTTATTTGAGAATAAAGATCAATAATTTCAATTTTTTGGTTACAAGCTACTTGTAATTTGATTTAAGAATTTATTTAAAAATGAATATTTAAATTTAATTATTCTGTAATCGAATCTATGAGAAATCTCTCAGGTCTACAAATTTTTCGTATATCTAAAAGGTCTATATTTACTGTATTAAATAACGTGTTTATGAAAAATTGGTAAAATATGACGACCAAATGGTCGCTATAGGACAATTAATAAAACGTTTAAGACAATCAATCAAGTATATGGAGTAACATAGTGGATATTAGCGCTATCATACCTTGCTATAACGGTGAGGAGTTTTTGAGAGAAGCAGTTGATTCGATAAATAATCAAACTTATCTCCCTCAAGAAATTATTATAGTGAATGATGGTTCTACAGATAAGAGCAAAGAGATTATCGAAATTCTAAAAGCGTCAAGCCGAATTCCGATACGTAATATCAATCAAGCAAATCACGGTGTATCTGCTGCACGAAACGTTGGTATAGCAACGGCTAAATGTGATTGGGTAGCTTTCCTAGATGTCGACGATATCTGGTTACCCGAAATGCTTGAGCGAAAAGTAAAATTTGCAGAAACGCATAAAATTCAAAGTGGTCTAATTTGCTGCAATTATTATGTTGATTCTATTAACGCTGCAAGCAAGAAACATAACGGTTCTCGCTATGCAAAAATTGCTCATGACCGACTGATGTCAAGCAAAGAATTTCAATCGATTTTCTTAAAAGAAAACTTCATTGGTACTGCAACAGTTATGATGTTCAGCAGACTGGAGGCTTTATTAGTTGGTGGGTTTGATAGTTTTTTAAAGCATTCAGAAGAGTTCGATTTCATGTTGAGGTTGACATGCAACTCAAATGTCGCAGTGCTTTCTGAATCTCTTGCACTAAAAAGGCATCATGGAGAAAATTTAAGTAACGATAAAGAGCTGTATTTTTATAGTCACTACTTTTCTTGCAAAAGAAATATGATGTATAAGGATAAATATAGTCGAATTCTTTTTTCTCCAGAAATCAAAAAGCTTTTACAATCTGACCTCGAAAAATTCGCAACAGGGTATTGTAATCAGTTGTTTGAAAAGAAACGTTTAACAGGCCTCAAGGCATATTTATTTCATTTTTCTGATATGAAAACCATAAAAGGAATTTCGTTTCATTTGCAAGGTTTACTAAAAAAAATTGTGCGCACAATCACATTTGATAAATTGAAGAAGTAGTTTGAAATTTTCGCTCTGACATAATTCATAATTGGAAAATTACTAACGATGATGTAATTTGTTAATTTGGAACGGATTTTTATTTATCATATTTTCGAAATTAAATGATTTATTATATTTTTTGCGTTATTGGTACAAGGTCTGCATGATAAATAGTGGTATTTTTGATTCAGTTACCTTATATATTTCACTTTACCAAATCTTAAATAGCACACGGTTTTAGTTAAGCTTTTCATTTTTCATTCGTTTACTTGATAATTGATGAGAAAGGAAAATGGGAAGAACAGTTTGAGGCTTAAAGAGAAGAACGACCAATAAGAGAGCTATTGAAATGAGAATGTTTAATAAAATAATTTCAGCCGCAAGAGCCAAAGGTGAGTCCCCTTTACGAATAGTGAATGGAAAAAGAATAGTTTTTATCCACATAAATAAAACTGGTGGCACTAGTATTGGTAATGCGCTTGGATTCAATAAATCTCATTTGACAGTTAGAGAAATAATTGATTTCATAGGTAAAAAAAGGTTTGAATCATCTTATAAGATTTCTGCTGTTAGAAATCCATGGGATAAAGTGCTTTCTCATTATAAGTATCGAATAAAAACAAACCAAACAAACATGGGAGAAAATACACCTTCTTTTTCTGAGTGGGTAAAAAGGACTTATGGTAAAAATAAAGATCCATTCTTTTATGATAAGCCAAAAATGTTTCAGCCGCAGGTAGATTGGCTAAAAGACTACGACAATAAAATAGACATAGATGTCATCATGAAATTCGAGGATCTCAATAAGGAGTTTGAGAAGGTTTCAGAACATTTGAATTTAAATGTTTCGCTCCCTCACTTAAATGCCACCCAGAAGGTAAACTACAGAGAATTTTACGATGATGATTCAATCTCAATAGTTAATGAGTGGTTTGCCGAAGATATAAAAATGTTTAGTTATGAGTATTAGTAAAGCGCAATTTTGTACGACGAATGCTCAATGATAACAATTGAGAAACTTTAATTTCAGTTTCTTTACGACCGGTAGTCTAGCGTAGCTAAATTAGCAAGGTCGATAACAATAATAACCCTCTTTAAAATTAAGAATACTATGACTGTTGCAAAAAACACCGTTCTCGGAGCACTATGGAACGTTTCACTCAATTTTTACAGCCAGTTAGCTTCTTTGGTAATTTTTGCTCTATTAGCGAGGATTCTCGGTGTTGATGAGTTTGGTTTGATGGCATTCTGTTTTCTAATAACCGAAATGATGGTTTTATTAGGAAATTTTGGAATCAATCAAATACTTATTCAGAGACTAAATTGGAATGATCGGCTAGCTTCAAACTGCTATTGGTTTTTATTGCTATTGTCGTTATTTTTCGCTTTTATCGTTATTACTGTAATCGGTCCGCTAAGCGAAAAATTTATTTATGATGGTTCAGGTTTTATGCTCATTGCATTAGTATCTGTGCCCATAATAAGCTCTTTATCTTTAGTTAGCTTAGCTCGCTTACAAAGAACCTTTCGGAACAAAAGAATTACTCAAGTTAATATTTTATCTATAACTTTAGGTGGAGTGATCTCAGTTTATTTTGTTTTCCAAGGATTTGGAGTTTGGGCCGTTATAGTCGGAAGAGTAGTCCAGGCAGCCTTAGCTTCTTTGTTACTGATAGCTATTGATAAATTTGTTCCACGATATCCTTTGAAAAAGACGTATGTAAAGTACATCTTAAGTTTCGGCGCTCCATTATTCTACAATACCTGTCTTCACTTTTTTTCTATGAGGAGTATCAACTTTACAACGGCACTCGTACTTGGGAGCACACAATTTGCTTTTATCTCTGTGTCACAAAGGGCTTTTAGGGTCGTTTCTGAAGTAACATTGACACCATTGAATAGCATTTTGTTACCAAGCTTTTCAAGAGCAAAACATAGCGCCGATTTAACGTCTGTTTACGTAAGAGTGGTAAGACTATCCTCTTCAATTGTCGTACCTATATACATCGGCGTTGGTTTATTAGCCAAAGAGCTTGTCTCGCTAGTGTTTGGCCCAAAGTGGGAGCTGAGCGGAGATTTGTTAACAATTCTATGTTTTACCGTTTTACCACAAATGCCAGTAAGGTTTCTAGCTTCTTTATTAATATCTAAAGCACACACAAAGCCAGTTTTTAAATATGATTTAATAGCAGCTGTTTTGATGCTTGTTTTTTGTATTGTGGGTGCACTTAATTCTATTGAGTGGTCACTTTATGGTTTATTATTGGCTAATATAGTCGCAATACCGATTAAGTTCTATATAGCGAAAAAGTATATTGTTTTATCTGCTACCTCTATTTTGAAGGCAGTAGCACCCGCTGTTTTTTCAGCTATGGTAATGTTTATTTTCGTTTGGATATTGGACACAGTTTACTTTACTGAACTGTCAATTTTTTTGGCGATATTTTTAAAAGTTTTAGTCGCTTCATCGATCTACATTACAGTAATGCTTGTTTTTTTCAGGAATCATAGTGCCAGCTTAATCCAAGACCTTATAAGTTCAATCAGGGGCCGGTAATTAAAAATTTCAAAATGACTATTAGATTGGTCCTTACTAACTTTATGAAAATAAAAAGAATGAGTCGGCTAAAATTAAAAAATAATATAGCCGCTTTTTGATCTTAAGAATATAAGATTTATAGCATTTCCTAAGTCTTTATTTCTTTTACTATTTGCCGTTCTGTTTGCGCTTTTATTTAATTCGAGGGGAATGGTTTTAAAAAATAATAAAAGTGATGTCATAAAAATAGCCTTTTTTTACATTATAATTTTTGATTGGTAAGAGTGTTCTTTGTGTGAAAACTTAGGTTAATAAATTGTTTTTGGGTTTTTTGATTAAAAGTAGGTGAGTGATGCAAAGTATAACAAAAATTTTCAGGTTAATTACATACCTTTATGTATCTTTCGTGCTGAGAAATAAAAGAGTTTTTGTAATTTGTGGGATGAGGCGTAGCGGCAACCATGCTTGTATAAATTGGCTACTGAATTCACTTGAAAAAGTAGAAACGAGTTTTATTGAATTGAAAGGCGACCGAGTATCTATTTCACAAAGCGAGAAAACAATATTTTTTAATGAAGCTAGCTTCTACAGGTTGAGATTTTTTTTGGGGCTACTTAACGGTTCAAAAGATACTTTAAAAAGCGCCAAGAACGTGATTATATCGCTAGAAGACTATATTCCATACGATAAGTATAATCCTTATGTCCCTAAAGGCGCCACAACTATATTCGTCATGCGAGCACCTTTAAATTTAATTGCATCTCGACTACAACGAGCGCTTAATCAAGCTAAAAATGGCAAGGATCGCGGCGATATGTCGATAGACGAAGAGTTTTTTCAAAAGTTGAATTGGTTAAATAGGCAAACTGATGAAAGTACTGCGTTTTGCTGGTCATTTGATGAATGGCTGCTAGATAGAGACGATTATCGACTGAAGTTTTTGGAAAAGTTAGAGTTACATTTTAATCTTACCCCAACAATAAGTACGCATGGCGGAGGCAGTTCGTTTACTGGCCAAGCACGCGTCCCTACACCTGCCGAAATGCAGACTAGATGGAACTCAATTGAATGGCCTGAAAGGGTGTTGAATTTACTAAGAGAAAACAGTTCGCTTCTAAACGAAGACGAACGAAATTTTTTATTTAAGAAATGAAAAGTTTGTTTAAGTTTAGAATTCGTCAAAGATTTCAATAAACGCTAAAGACTTTAAAAGTTAATGACTGTCGAATAATTTTACACCTTTATCGGTCTATTATTATAACTAAGAGTTCATAAATCGTTTTTACAATTTTCATGTGATTTAAGCTTTTGAAATTAATGGGTAAATTTAACCCTATGCCTACATGGCATGGGTTTTGCTAAGTTGTAAGGGTGTGGTATTTTTTAATTCTCAACAGGAATCAAGATGAAGATAATTAAAAGAGTCAAGATAGCAATCGCAGCAATGTTGCTCGCGTCGTCTTATACAGTGTCGGCAAGCATAATTACCGCGGAAGGCATTGAAGCAAGCGCGCTACAGCTATCGACAGACTTTGAGGAGTTTTATAATTTGGGTAATGGTAATGCATTTTCAGCAAATACTGGCTTAGAGCAAGCAAATACAATCGTAGCCTTTTTCGCAGAGACTTCAACTGATCTTGGTTTGTTCCTTATATTTGGTGGTCCTGGAGGTGTTGCTGGTTTCGCTGATTTTGACATTTTAGCTTCAGACGGCGCTGTCACGTTTGCGGACGATTCAGCTGAGATGCCATCTGGTTCCAATGTGGTCTTCAATTACGCCAGAAACAGAACTGATGGCCTTATCTTCAGCGGCTTGACTGATCCGTTTTGGTCTATCGATATTGTATTCAATTCACTCTCTGGTATTGAAAACCTGATGTTCATCACGTTCGATAGTCAAGGGACGAGTTCTGTGTTGTTTCAAACAAATGACGCCCCTTCTATTTTACGTATCAACGGTGCACCTGATTCCGCTAACGCGACTCAAGTTTCCGCACCGATGACTAGCGCGTTATTGCTGTCTGCGCTTGGATTAATTCTTTTTAGAAGAAAATAATGGTTCGATAATACCCGTTTCAATAAGGCTTATTGCGTATTACTAAAGCCTGTACTTTCTGAGTGCAGGCTTTTTTTATGTAAGTTAGAAATGCTTTCCTAGCGAAATTAAACGTTGATATCGCTCTAGGCAGTTTCTTTTACTATGTTTGCTCTACTCTGACGTAGCTTTAACCTATAGTGAGAGGCATAGTATTTGCTTAATAAGTTTGGTGATTCACTCTTCGACCGCTTAATTCGCGAAAGCAAAAGCGGGTACATAAACTTGTGTAGTGCTTAGCACAAGTTCTCTTAATACATCACGTAGTAGTTTGCACACTTATAAAACATGAATTAAGGAAAAAACTTGTTAGTTACAGTGTATATCACCACATTTAATCGTCTAGAACTTTTAAAGCGGGCGATTGATTCAGTTTTGAGTCAAACTTACTCTCCGATAGAACTTATCGTAGCTGATGACGGCTCAACAGACGGTAGCCAACAGTATCTAAAGGGGCTGCATGACCAAGGTATATTAATCGCTATCTTGAATATTTCTGGTAGATCGAAAGGGGCGTGTTACGGTCGTAACAAAGCAATTTCCCTAGCCCGAGGTGAGTTCATTTCTGGTCTAGATGATGACGATTACTTTGAGCCCTGGCGAATAGAAACATTTATTAAAAAATGGCAAGAATATACAGTAAATAAAAAAGTGTTCTCTGCGCTGTTTGATAGTGTTGTAGAGCATAGAAAAAGTGGTCCAGTAGCGTGTTATGATATCAAAGTAGCTACTTACCAAAAGTTGAGAAAGGGTAATGTTGTTGGTAACCAAGTGTTCACGAAAACTTCTTATCTGAAAGCGGTAGGTGGCTTCGATGAACAGATGCCTGCACTACAAGATTGGGATACTTGGCTAAGGTTATCTAACCAATATGGTGATATTTTGAATGTAAACTCTCGTTCCTATATCCAAATTCAGAACCACGAAGGCGAGAGAATAACCGGCAAACCTGCTGAAAAGATTCGTTTTGCATTCAATCGATTGATGAACAAGCTTCAGCCATTAACTCGCTCTGAAGAGTCACATTTGTTATCTACTATGTATGGCGGTTATCCTCAGACCGATATCAGAATTTCCGAACTACTAAAAATATTCATGGGCGGGCATTTTAGAAAGGTCGCTCAAGTTGTTAAAAGGACTTTACTTAAATGAAGATTCTTTATCTTATCAATCAATATCCTAAAGTAAGTCATACCTTTATTAGGCGAGAAATTATGTCGCTTGAAGAAAGCGATATAGAAGTTGTAAGAGTTGCGATGCGTTCAGATGACCCAAACGACATGAGCGAAATTGACTATGCAGAGTATAAGAAAACTCACTATGTACTCCAACAGCCCAAGTTTGAATTATTTAAGCACGTTTTTAGTGCAATATCAGAAAACCCAAAAGGTTTTTTTAAAGCTTTAAAAGTGTTATTCAAAATGCACTCTGCATCAAAGCAAAGTTTTTTAATCCACTTAATCTATTTGGTGGAAAGTTGCAACGTTGCAAAAGTTTGCAAAGAAAGTGAGGTAGATCACATACACGCGCACTTTGGTACCAATCCGGCCGAAGTAGCTATGTACACAAGCATCATTAGCGGCGTACCTTATAGTTTTACCGTTCATGGGCCTGAAGAGTTTGACAAACCTTTAACACTTAATCTAAATCAAAAAATAAAATACGCTAGTAAAGTGGTAGCGATAACTAATTATTGTAAATCTCAACTCTTTCGCTGGGCTGATTATGAAGACTGGCAAAAAATAGGCATTGTTCATTGCGGTTTAGAGGATAGCTTCTTTGATGAGCAAACTTTGAACTTGAAGAAAGATAGTGATGAATACCGCTTTTTATGCATTGGTCGACTATGTGAGCAAAAAGGGCAACTACTGCTATTAGAAGCATTTTCTCGCTTTATTAAGCGTGGTTTTAAAGCACACCTTACCTTAGCCGGCGACGGTGAAATGCGCTCGGAAATAGAGTCTTTCGTTAAACAACACAGTCTGGAAAGTAATACAACAATAACTGGCTGGGTAGATTCTATTCAAATAAAAAAATTACTTGGTACCAGCGATGCAATGTTACTTCCCAGTTTTGCTGAAGGTTTACCCGTTGCTATTATGGAGGCCATGGCAACTGGCGTTCCTGTTATCAGCACTGCAATCGCAGGCATACCCGAGCTTTTAAAAGAAAAGGCAACGGGCTTTCTTGTTTGCCCAGGCTCTGTGCAATCACTTGAAGACGCATTAATATCGTTTACAGAATTAACTCAATATGAACTATACGAAATTCGAAAAAGCGCGTTTGAAGCAGTTAGGAAAGAACATAACGTAACGACAGAAGCTAAAAAGTTAGCCGATCTGGTTGGAGCAAATGAAAGATGATAATACTGGATGTTATTTTTTCTATTGTAGCCTTTGTGTCTGCTTTTCTTTCTATGCAATTATTTCTAGGACTAAAATCTTCTAATACAAGTGATGCTAATAACTTTAGCGGAATGGATAAATGTGTGATTTTAATTCCCGCACACAATGAAGAATTGGGTATTCGCAAGACAATTATGTCTGCAAAAAACGAGGCTAGAGAAGGCGACTTAATATTGGTAGTGGCTGATAACTGCTCAGACAATACTGCTACTGTGAGTCGAGGTGCTGGAGCTATGTGCATTGAACGAACTAATAAAGAGTTAGTAGGTAAGGGGCATGCACTGCAATATGGAATCGATTATCTTACTCAAAAGGATTTCGATTTTAAAACGATTGTAGTTATGGATGCTGACTGCTCGTTCGGTGAAGGTAGTTTGCAGACGTTACTGAATGAATCGCAAAAAAGAAATTGTGTAGCCCAGGCACTTTACCTAATGAAATCGCCAAATATTAGCAATATAAAGCTTAATGTTAGTGAGTTCACATGGTTGATTAAAAACTGGGTTAGACCATTAGGCCAGAAAAGGTTAGGAATTAGTTGCCACCTACAAGGCTCTGGCATGGCTTTTCCAAAGTCAATTTTAGACAAATATTCGTTAGCATCCTCCAGTATTGTTGAAGACCTTGAACTTGGACTGCATATAGTAAAAGGGGGGGAAAAAGTAAGCTTCGTTTCCAACGCTCTAGTGACGAGTGAGTTTCCTGAAAATAGTGAAGGGCTTGATAACCAGCGAAAACGTTGGGAACATGGACACCTTTCTGTTGTGAAAGAGATGCCTTATGTGATGCTGCAAGGCTTAAAACAGTTAAACTTCAGGTTGTTTTTTCAGGCCTTAGATGCAGCAATTCCACCAACTATTATATGGATAATGCTTACCATTTTTACATTAGTTGCCTCGTTTATCACTGCAATTTTCGACGGTTTTTATTGGTCCACAATTATTGCAGCGTGTATTTGTGTTTTTGCCGTAGCACTTATTTGCGTATGGCTCAAATATGGGAAAAAAATATTGCCATCAGCGCAACTGATTGGAATTGTTCCTTTTGTGCTGAGTAAATTCAGTGTTTACCGTACTTTTATCTCAAATCGAGAGAAAAGCTGGGTGAGAACAAAGCGGGACAATGAATGATTAGATTGATATCAACCCAATCTTTCTTGTTTCATATTTTTCCGTAATATCCAGAAAAACTTCGGTATACCTATAGCATATCTATTAAATAATCTAATTGGCTCATTCATTAAACGATAAAGCCATTCCAAATTAAGTTTTCTAAAAATAGAGGGGGCGCGCGTAAAACGATTTGCAATGAAGTCAAATATGGCGCCGCCGTTCACTACAACCAATGGCTTTTCATAGTTGTGCTGTAGGAATGCTGAAAAGTACTCTTGTTTCGGCATACCCATACCCAGTATTAATATTTCGGGTTGATGTGCCTCTACAAACTCAAACATTTTTTCGTTACTTTGAAAGCCATCTATAAAAGCTTTAACATTGTGACCTTTTGATTTATAGATTGATGCAGCTTGCTCTATGTAAGGAGACTCTGTTCCGATAAAACATACTGACTTCCCTTTGAAACGGTCTAAGATTAACGGTATTAAATCGGTACCGTTAGCGTTATAGCCAACGGGCTTGCCATATTTTTTTAATAGTATTTTTGCGCCAATACCATCTCTGAACAGTATGCTAGCGTCTAGTAAACAATCTCTAAACTTACTGTTATTATTGGCCATTGTATAGGCGTGGGCATTAATAAACGAAATCACGCTAACACTATCGTTTTTTAGCTCGTGACCTACTGCTTTTAACGCTTGCTCTTCTGCTTGTGTAGGGCTAATTTTTTCGGCAATACATTTCATTAGACAGCATCTCAATACACAGATATTCATGTACTGAATATCTTACTATTATCTTTTAGCATAATCGAACTACTTTACGTGGTGGAAAGTGTTTTTCGTCATTAAGCTCAAAGACTATTTTTATATCAAAACTCAACTTTTAAAATATGCTAGTTTGCGCACCCTTGATAACTCTGTAGCTTTGAAACCTCTATTCTAACTACCGAGCTAACCTGCTGAAGAATGTACACGTACTCACCATCTTCTGTGAACTCAATATCGACCGCCCCGCTTTGGTTCGGCATTATACAAGTTATATCAATCCACTCATTTTCATTATCATTTTGTAGTAAAACTTTCCCGTTTGGCTCTGCGCTCCAGTCAATTGCACCAGCTAAAGTGATCGAGTGATCTGGAGCATTTTTGATTGTTAGAAAAGCTGAAGCAGACGGCACTTTTACTATTTCCGTGAGCGTTTCATCAATGTCATTAAATCGATATATAACAGCACCACCTAGTGAGCCTAGTAAATAAAGTGAGTTGTCTATAACTTCTAAATTGAATGCCCATAGCCCGTCTGGCGCATCGACTGTTTTAGTTAGTTCCCCAGAGTTTATATTATGAAAGTACAGCTTCTTTTGCTCATCTATTTGAAAAGAAACCAGCGAATCTTGATATTTTGTAAATGCACGATAGACACGGTTTTTTTCTGTAGAAAAAAGTTTTTGGCTAGTACTTTCTTGAATGTCACTATTGTCATCGCGTGGTGAGTAATTTAATTTGTATAGTCCGCCGTTATCGGCACCGTCTTTATATACAAAAATATCATCTTCAAGTACAAGTTTTCTTGAATAACTTTGCCCCCAAAATGTAGTTGTATCGCTGCGTGTATCTGAGCCAGTAATTTTTTGGACATTTTGAAAGTTGTTCGCGGTATCCGCAGCTATTATGTAATCTTGCGACAAATTCCAAGGCGAGAGTGTGGCAAAAACACCTTCTGCGTTACTGTCAACAGACCATGCATGGCCAGCTAACAACCAGTCTGATGATTTTCGTGGGAAAATGGGAGTGAATTTATTCGGCCTATCTAACGGCATTGATACTAGGCCGTTGTCCATAGCGGTTATATATAGAGTATCGTTGGCTATATGAATATCGGTACCTACAAAATTGCTAGCATCATATGATTTCTCATAAAACTGATTAGAATTGATATCATACGCGTATATTCCCCAATAATCGCCAAACCATATTTTGCCTTTTACATTGTGCGGCATACCAATTGGTTTAGTCATTGATTTCCGCCATTGTCTGTAGGGGAGTGACCTGTCGTAAACAATATTAACCTTCGAGCCTATGGACAAACCAGAAGGCTCTGTAGTTAGTTCATGAATAGTAGCGTTCCACTGCCCTCCGAGTGCTACAAAGTGCTTACCAGTTGGGCTCGAGTCTATTAAAACGTTCACAATGCTTTTATTATTTAGCTCTATATTGACGTTGGCAAAAGAGCCTAATTCGTAGATGCCGTTTTGAGTGAACACTAAAGGCTCTGAGTCGTTACTTAATTTTGCTATACGCAAAATGTTTTTGGGAAACGTATATTCAAGAGTATGGCTACCATCAAACATATCTATTCTGTAAAGTTTATTATCGTTAAAACCATAGATGTAGTTGTTATCTTCTTCACTGAAGTAAACACCTTTTAATTTGCTTAACGAGAGATGTTTCCTCGATACATTGCCTTGCTCATCTATACAGCCGAGCCTCGCTTCAAGTGCTGCAAAGCAAGTAGTACCATTTGCTGAAGTTGAATGCAGTTGAAGCGTCGTATTTCGGTATGTATTTAACGCTAAACCTACAGGTGACCACACATTATCCTCACCGAGCTTTAGTATCTGCTTTTTTGTTGCAGCAAGGAGAGAATTGTTGTGAACAAGAAGGCCTGTGATATTGTAATTAGTAAGCCCTTTAACAACAGGGTACCAATGAGGGCGCTCGTGTCTCCAAACACCAGTTACGTCGGATGACGCGTATATGTCGCCGTTATATTCAACGACACTACTAAACGCGCCGCTGCCTCCCCAGCCAATCCTCATAATATCCGGATTTTCGCCAGCTGCGGTTGCGTGAAAAATAGTGGAGGGGTCCAAATTATTAATTACAGCAAGCTCGAGTAATTCATCTACATCATAAATGCCGTATTTTGTGAGATTAGTCGCAATCGATTTAGCGTGATCAGGAAAAAGGGTGAATAACGTTTGAACTTTTTGGTTTTTTACCGATTGATTTTCGCCATTTAATAGTGACAGACGTTCAAAGTTTTCATTACTAACTGCAGACAGAAGCCCTTCATTAAACAATGCTATAGATGCTTCTATTTGAGTAGTTGTAAGCTTACTTGTACTATTTGATTTTGCGACATTAGAAATAATTTCGGCTAGTTGTAATTCGTTAACGTCAGAATCGGTATTTATCGATGATAAGATCCTATCTCCCATTTGTTCACTTTTACTATGGTTGACCTGTTGCGTAAAACTGCTACAAGAGGCCAGAAAAACCAACACAGAAAGAGAAAAAAAAAGCTTCGATAGAGTAAGGAAAACAATTTGGACTTTCATTTGAAATTCCTTTTTTGTATGGATGATGTTAACTAGAAGCAGCCTAGATTCGAACCGCTTACTATAAGAACTGCTGAGATACGACGAGTGTTACGGAAGGCCTTCGAAAACCAACAACAAAAGTCTAGTTATTTACGGGGATGTTCACAAGCTGATTTGAATTCTAAAATATATAAATCTTTATTGCTTTGTTTGTTAAAGGCATTTTGTTTTCTAAATTTTCGCCATTATCAGCTATATAGGGTAGCGGTAATGTCTGTCACTCGTGTAAACTACCGCTTTTATTTCAGGCAAGCCTTAGCGCACAGAATACTTCTTCCTATGCTTTGGCCATGCAGTCATCATGTAAATTGAGGAAAACATGGAGCTTGACGCTATTATCAATCAGGCACAAAGCCAGATTGACGCTGCAGAAGATGCAGCCACATTAGACCAAGTTAGGGTCGAATTCATGGGTAAGAAAGGTAAACTTACCGACTTACTTAAAGGGCTTGGAAAGTTATCTAACGAAGAACGTCCTGCCGCGGGCCAAAAGATTAACCAAGCTAAGCAAGTTATTCAGCAAGCTATCTCTGCAAAAGGTGAGTTTTTACGCACTGAAGAGCTAAACACAAAGCTAGCGGAAGAAGCGGTAGACGTAACTTTGCCTGGTCGTACAGAGAAGCCAGGTAATTTACACCCGGTTAGCCGCACGATTGCGCGTATTGAATCTTTTTTTGGTGAGCTTGGCTTTTCAGTTAAGACTGGCCCTGAAATTGAAGATGGTTTTCACAACTTCGATGCACTGAACATTCCTGCGAATCACCCAGCGCGTGCCGATCACGACACCTTTTATTTTAACCCAGACATGATGCTTCGTACGCAAACTTCTGGTGTTCAAATTCGCACTATGGAAGTGGAAAAGCCACCATTGCGTATTATCTCACCAGGGCGCGTGTATCGTAACGACTACGATCAAACCCACACGCCAATGTTCCACCAAGTGGAAGGCCTGATGGTTGATAAGAACGTGAGCTTTACCGACCTTAAAGGTATTTTGCACGACTTCTTACATCACTTCTTTGAAGAGTCGCTAGAAATTCGCTTCCGTCCGTCTTACTTCCCGTTTACAGAGCCTTCAGCTGAAGTAGACGTAATGGGTAAAAACGGTCAGTGGCTTGAAGTATTGGGCTGTGGCATGGTGCATCCCAATGTACTTAAAGCGGTGGGTATCGACCCAGAAGAGTACACAGGTTTTGCCTTTGGTATGGGCGTAGAGCGTTTAACTATGCTTCGTTACGGTGTTAACGACTTGCGCGCGTTCTTTGAAAACGATCTTCGTTTCCTTAAGCAGTTCAACTAAGGCAGAAAGTACACATGAAATTCAGTGAAAAATGGTTAAGAGAGTGGGTTAACCCGTCGCTGTCGGCACATGAGCTGTCTGAACAGTTGAGTATGGCTGGCCTAGAAGTAGACGGTGTTGAGCCAGTAGCAGGCGATTTTAAAGGCGTGCTAGTTGGTGAAGTCGTTGAGTGCGGTCAGCACCCGAACGCCGATAAACTGCGCGTAACGAAAATAAACGTAGGTGGCGATGAGCTACTTGATATCGTTTGTGGTGCGCCTAACTGTCGTCAGGGCATAAAAGTAGCGGTTGCGGTTGTTGGCGCTGTATTGCCGGGCGATTTTAAAATTAAAAAAGCGAAGCTTCGCGGCGAGCCTTCATTTGGCATGCTATGTAGCTTCTCTGAGCTAGGTATTAGCGACGACCACGATGGTATTATCGAGCTTCCAGCCGATGCACCTATTGGCGCAGACATTCGCGATTACCTTGGTCTTGATGACAACGCTATTGAAGTAGACCTAACGCCAAACCGTGCAGATTGCTTAGGTATTCGCGGTATTGCCCGTGAAGTTGGCGTATTAAACAATCTTGATGTATGCGAGCCAGAAGTAGCCGCGGTAGATACGACTATTGATGATAAATTATCGATTACGCTAAGCGCCGATGATGCATGCCCACGTTATCTGGGCCGTGTGGTTAAGGGCGTTAACGTTCAAGCTGCTTCGCCTCTGTGGTTGGTTGAAAAGCTACGTCGTTGCGGTATTCGCAGCATCGACCCCATCGTTGATGTAACTAACTTTGTATTGCTAGAGCTTGGTCAACCAATGCACGCGTTTAACCTTGCCAGTATTGAAGGCAACATTAATGTGCGTATGGCCAACGAAGGCGAAACGCTTACATTACTTGACGAAACCGAAGCTAAGTTACAAAGCAATACTTTAGTGATTGCGGATGACAACAAAGCGCTCGCGATGGCCGGTATTTTCGGTGGCCTACACTCAGGTGTAACGGCTGAAACTAAAGACATCTTGCTTGAAAGTGCGTTTTTTAGCCGCGATGCGATTATGGGCCGTGCCCGTCAGTACGGTTTACATACCGATGCATCGCACCGCTACGAGCGCGGCGTAGACCCTCAGCTTCAGCGTAAAGCCATGGAGCGCGCTACTGCACTAGTACTTGAAATATGTGGTGGTGAAGCGGGCCCTGTGGTTGAAGCAGTAGCTGAAGATAAACTGCCTAAACAAGCCACTGTTACACTTCGCCGTGAACGTTTAACTCGTGTTCTAGGTATTAGCATTGACGATGCAAAAGTAACGGAAATGCTTAACCGTCTTGGTTTAGACGTGACGCAAACAGAAGCAGGCTGGGAAGCGGTTGCGCCAAGCTATCGTTTCGATATTTCAATTGAAGAAGATTTGATTGAAGAAATTGCGCGTGTATATGGCTATAACAACATTCCAAACGTTGCGCCAAAAGCGACGCTTGCTATGTTGCCTTCGCAAGAAGCGAAGCTGCCGTTAAATACCATGAAGTCGTTGTTGCTTAGCCGTGGCTATAATGAAGCAATTACGTATTCGTTTGTTGACCCTAAAATTCAAAACGCGTTATTCCCAGATGCAAAAGGTATGGTGCTTCCACACCCTATTTCATCTGATATGTCGGTAATGCGCGTAAGTTTATGGCCGGGACTATTAGGCGCAGCGGCTTATAATCAGAAGCGTCAGCAACAGCGCGTTCGCATGTTTGAAACCGGATTACGCTTTATTCCTCAACAAGATGCGCCAAATGGTGTATTGCAACAGCAAGTAATTGGTGGTGTAGTAGCAGGGCGTCGTAATGAAGAACATTGGGATTTGGGCGACAGCCCAGTTGATTTCTTCGATGCAAAAGCAGACGTTGAGGCGTTATTGGCGCTTACGGGTAAAACCGGTGAGTTTCAGTTCGTAACAGGGCAGCACAGTGCGCTTCACCCTGGTATGACTGCAAAAATTTTGCTTAATGATGAAGAAGTTGGCTATATTGGTGCTATACACCCGCAGTTTACTAAATTGTTAGGTGTTAACGGCCGTGTATTTGTGTTCGAACTCGTGGTAGATGCCATTACAGAGCGCAAATTACCGTCGGCGGTACCTGTATCGCGCTTCCCATCGAATCGCCGTGATATTGCTATTACGGTTAAAGATGAAGTGCGTGTAGGGAATGTTCTTTCTTACATAGAAAATATTGGCGTAAATCAACTAGTTGCTCTAAACTTGTTCGATGAGTACAAAGGCAAGGGAATTGAGCCTGGCTATAAGAGCCTTGCTTTGTCACTTCATTTACAAGATCCGGATAAAACCTTGGAAGAAGCTGAGATTCAGCAAGCTGTAGATACTGTGGTTAAAGGTCTGGAATCTGAGTTTGGGGCCGCGTTAAGAGAGTAAACTATGGCATTGACCAAAGCCGAGATGGCTGAACACCTATTCGAGAAACTAGGCATTAACAAGCGTGATGCGAAGGATCTGGTAGAGCTTTTTTTCGAAGAGATTAAAGGCGCTCTGGAATCTGGTGAGCAAGTAAAACTGTCAGGTTTTGGCAACTTTGACCTGCGTGATAAAAACGAACGTCCTGGCCGCAACCCTAAAACCGGTGAAGACATTCCAATTAAAGCGCGTCGTGTGGTTACCTTCCGCCCGGGTCAAAAATTGAAAAGCCGGGTTGAAAACTCCGAGCCTGTCGACCAATAATCTTTAGGTCGTTACAATACGAAAAAAGAGCGAGGTCTCTCGCTCTTTTTGTATTGCTTCTTTTTAAGTGCAGCCGCACTGATATTCATATGCTACTTCTTTGGAGGAAAGTGTGAAAAAAGCACTTGTTGTTCTTGCTATTATTCTTGCAGCTACTTTTTCTTGGTTTGCCTATCTGTCACTTGATGCAGACAAACGAGACCAAGACGCAGCACAGGTACCGCTTATTACGGTAATGGAAATTCTTCACGCAAGCGATTTGCAGGAAGGGGTTAAGCAGGCCGTGAAAGATGAGAATTTCGAAGTAGTAGATTCTTGGATGGCACAAGCCCGTGAAGTAGGGCAGGCTGCCAACTTGTCGTCTGAAGATATGGATTATCTTAATTCAGAAACTGCGAAAGACTACGTGGTATTCAACGCCAAGCGTCAGCTGTATAACGAAGCCTTTGAGGCGCGTTATTATGCGCTGGAAGAGGTAGAAACGCTTAAAGAGCAATATCCGCAAGCCAAAGACTTGTTTCCTCGCACTGATGCACTGATTGAAAAGCGTGATGCGATTATTCAACAAATTGCTGTAGCTATCTCGGGCAACGAACAGCCTGATGAAGCAACGCTCGAAGAAGCGCGCAAGCAGTGGTTAGCGCAGGCGGCCAATTAGGTTATGACTTAGGCTGTTACTCGCGCTGCACTCAAGCACTAATTCACTAGAAACCTATACCCCAGACCAGTTTCATACTCCTTCCTACTTTTCATAATATAGATCTTTTGAAAGCTTAATTTGAAAGTGTACGCAATTTGGCGTACATTTGGTGTGCGCATGGAGTGCTGGGTGGGTTACAAGGAAATAAAAAGGCAGGTCATTTACTGTCTAAATAAAGGGTACGTTTCCCATGAGCAAAGAAACGATATTGATGTTAAGAACCTATTAGCAATTGGCCAAGTGTCACTTGACGAGGTTGCTGAAATTATAGGTCGAAGTCGAGGGAACGAATATTCTTCTAGCCCCCATTATTTTGATGACCGCATTACAGTACACATAATAAAAACAAGGCTAGGCGGTCATAGTTGGTATGTTAAATGGTATTTCGTAGAGCCGAATAGCGTTTTTATTAGCGTCCATCATTAAGGGAAAGATATGAAAATTTTCAAAGTAGGTGAGTCGCAGAAAGCGGCATGCAGCACGTGCCAATCATTTGAAAATGCGACATTTCAATTAAGAGATGTTCCTTTTAGTGATGGTACAGGTGTAGTTAAAAAGGTTTTAGTCGGGGTATGTGATAAGTGCGGAAGTGTGACCGTGTTACCTCATCAATCCACACCTGCGGTTAAACGTCAATATGAAGCAAAGCGTAAGCCTGTTGAAGGGCGTTTACCTGCGCATCTAATCGATATTCTAAATTTAGCGACAATGGAAATCGGCGCAACTACAGACTTTGTTCCAAGCATGATGAAGTACTACATTCACTCATTGTCTGAAGATGAAAAGTCAGCGAAAAAAATAGCGAGTTATCTTCAAAGTGACTTGGCAACAGGCAGATCAGAAAAGCGCTTATCGTTAAAAGGCCGTAAGATTTTCGAGGACATAGAGCATCTTAAATCACTATCGCATATAGAAAACACCACTGATTTACTGAAAGGTATTATCCTAAAGATAAACGAAGATGTGTTGATTAAAAAAAGGCTTAAACCAATCGAAAACCTTAAGAATATAATGGCGGCAGTTGTATAAACAAATACCGCGTTGTTAGTTTTTGCTAATGCAGCTTACGATATATTGGATTGTACAAAGCTAACTTACGGAAATATCCGCAAATTTAGCGCTTGTCAGCAAAGCCAAATCAGCAGGGGCCAGGGCCACTTCTAAGCCACGCTTTCCAGCGCTTACGTGCATTGTAGTAAGGCTCTCAGCGCTATTGTGAATTACGCTGGCTAAGCGCTTTTTCTGGCCCAACGGGCTTACCCCACCTAATACATACCCCGTGGCAACCATTACCGCGTTTGCTTGGGCCATCTCTACCTTTTTTACACCTAACGCTTTTGCCATTTTCTTTTCACTTAGCTTGGTGTTTACGGGCACCACGGCAACGGCCAGTTTATTGTTGTCAGTGCTCACTACTAAGGTTTTAAATACGGTATCGGCGTTAAGGTTTAGTTTTTCAACGGCTTCCAACCCGTAGGATGCAGCACTAGCATCGTGTTCATACTTCAACACCGTATGCGCGACACGTTTTTTAGTCAGTAATGTGATTGCAGGCGTCATTCAACCTCTTTTTTATAAAATGTGCGGCTGTATACCGGCGCGCTGGGTAAGAGCGGGGTAGCAGCATGGGTTGCATAATCGTCAAAGCCAGCTGTAAAAAAATCTGACAATGGGTGGCCCGATTGACCGCCAGGTAAGGTTAAAATAGCGTCTTCTAAATGACCGGGGCTAACAAATAAACGTTCAGACGCACCAAAACTTGGCGCTTGAACTGCAGGCATGTAAGTGTCGCCAAAGCCTTCTACTTGCTTCATGTTCAGCATGTTTCCAATTAGCGGAATTTGACTGGCGAATGGATGTTTAACAGAAAGTGCATTAACCTTGCCCCACGCCAAGGCTTCCATGTTTGCTTCTACCGGTGAGTACTTGTCTAGAAGCTTGTGTTTGGCCCTTCGGTAAGCGTCTACCAATAGCTCGTCAAAACTGTCTGTACCGGCGGGTAGCCAAGAATCAGGCTGACTGTGAATAAGTTGCCACGTAGCGGGCTCAATGCCTCTTAGCAGCGTACGGCTATTTACGCCTTGTTCGTCTAAGTTTAAAAGCAAGCCACCAAAAAGGGTTTGTACTACCTCTTGCCTGAAGTGTTTAACCAGTGTGTAGCCAACCGAGTCTTCACAGGCGCATTCGCCCCACGTATTGAGATACGCGAGGTCGGGCTTAAATTCAATATCCTGCACGTTCAGCAAACCATATAAAAGATGCTGCCATGGAATAAGAAAGCGGGCATGGTTATCTAGCTGTATGGCGTAAAAGTCAGTTTCACTAAAGGTATCTTTTTCAAATAGCCGGTCTCTGATTTGTTGACCCCGTGCGCCAAGCGCATAGCCACCATCACCCCATACTTTAAAGTCGTCAGCAGAAATAACTCTGGCATTTGCGGTCCATATTCTTCCCATACTAGGGTTAGATACCATGGGCAGGTTTGCCGCGCGCTGTGGCGCTGTATCAGCCACGTCTTGTTCTTTCACGGCCGTGAATGAAGCTTGCTGTCTGTGTAAAACAGCCCCACCTGGAAGCCATGCTGCATTGCCGCTTTCATCTACGATGACAAGGTTTTGTGTTGGAATAGCAATACGCTTGGCAACGTTAATAGCCGCTTCAACTGTGTTTGCTGTACCGAAATTCACAATATTCAAGTTAGCAGCAAAGGGATGGTGGGCTACCCAGTTGAGTGCATAGCGCTTGCCATTAAGCACTTTGACCGGGCCATACGCACTTACCTCAAATTTGAATTCATGCTCCCCGTCGGGTAAAGGAATACGCTCTGTTACTGTAGTAGTTGGTGTTGTTTCATCTAGCTCAATCCAGTCTACATTATCTAGGTTGGCGTTAGTAAAACCCCAGGCAATATGCCCATTGGTACCCACCACAATGCCGGGCAAACCGGGTAGCGATACGCCGGTAACTTGTACATTGCTTCCTGACTCTTGATAGTTAAGCTGGGCACGATACCAAATGATGGGCACGCGCAGACCCAGATGCATGTCGTTCGCCAAAAGGCCTGCACCCGTTGAGGTGTGTTCGCCTGTTACTGCCCAGTTGTTGCTGCCAATATCAGGAAGCTCAGTGCCATTATACTGTGCACGGGCAATTGCCGTATTCATACTATTTAGGTTTCGGAGTACTTCTGCAGGCTCAAATTCTATAGTGAGGCTATGTTGGCTACTCTCTTGGCTACTTTGGCTAACGTTGTTTTCAGTGCTGGTGTCTTTGCTCTCAGCCGTAGAACGAAGGAAAGCCGGATAGGGAGGAATTACAGCATCGAGCAAGGGGATTTCACTGGCATCTAAGGCCGCTTGATAATTGCTTGGCTGCGTAATAAACCGATACATGTCGTTGCCAAACGTTGAAAGCAGTGCCTCTCTGGTTAAATCAAGCTCCACTTGAGTGCCTTGTAAATCTAAATACATGCTGTAGATAACAAGAATGCTGTCGGTAGGCTGCCACTGTTTTACGTCAACGCCTGCGGCTAGGTACTCAAATGGCGGTAAGGTGTATTCAGACAGTGCATCGTTTACACCGTGGGCATAACGTTCCAGCAGCGCTTGTTGTTTTGAGGGAAGGCTATTAAAGACCGCCTTTGCTCGATTTTCAAATTGGTGAAAGCGGGCTTTTTTATCAACATCAAGTGCAATGTCGCCAACCCATTGTGACAAATTGCCCGACGCGGTGCGACGCTGAAGATCCATTTGAAAGAACCGGTCTTGCGCATGAGCAAAGCCTAATGCATAAGCCGCATCGAAAATGTCGTTGCCGTTAATGACCGCGTGGCCTAATTTATCGCGGCTTAAATCGGTAGGCGCGTTGACATGATAAGTGGCGCTATTTCCCTCAAGCGCCGGCAAGCTTAAGCGAAGAGAAGTGTAAATGCCTAATGCTGTTAACATAAGCAGTGTTAAAACACCTAAAACCAACCACTTGAACCAATTTATCACGTGTAAAACTCCCTATTTTTCTCTATCCTAACCACAGAATAAGCAAAATTGAAGTGATGTTTTATGACACAGGTAAAGGTGGTGATGTGGGCCCGTTAATGTTGGACTGTCAGGCTGAAGAACTTCTGCCTGAAGAAAAGGAAAAATTAGCGCATCCGGTAACGGGTGGCGTCATTTTATTTAGCCGTAACTATCATGACAAACGTCAGCTTTCTGCTCTGGTTCAAGATATAAGGCGCTTCGCGAAAAAACCGATTTTAATTGCGGTTGATCACGAAGGAGGCCGGGTTCAGCGCTTTCGCGAGGGTTTCACCGCAATTCCTGCTATGGGCGAAATTTTACGTCAGTCGGAACATCAAGATGAGAGTGCTGCCTACGCGAAAGCGTGTGGGCTAGCTTTAGCTTACGAGCTAAAAACGCTTGATATTGATTTTAGCTTTGCGCCCGTACTGGATATTAACGGCGTATCCCAAGTCATTGGCAATAGGGCATTTGCTGATAATGCGGATGACGTCATTCGTCTTGCGACACACCTTATTCAGGGGTTAAAAGCGGTGAACATGCCCGCCATTGGTAAACACTTTCCTGGGCATGGCAGCGTTGCGCCAGACTCTCATGTTGCGTTACCTGTGGATGAGCGCGAATTTGATGAGATACAACGTACTGATATGGTGGTGTTCAAACGCGTAATTGCGCGCGCCATGCTTGACGGTGTAATGCCTGCCCATGTGATTTACAATCAGGTATGCGATAAGCCTGCGGGGTTCTCGCCCAAATGGCTGCAAGAGATGCTTAAAGGTGACTTAGGTTTTAATGGTGCCGTGTTTTCTGATGATTTATCGATGCATGGGGCTAGTGTGGCAGGGGGCTACGTGGAACGCGCCGAAGCTGCACTCGATGCGGGCTGTGATATGGTGCTGGCATGCAACAATCCAAAAGGTGCAGAGAGTATTCTAGATGGCATAGCGCCTCGCTATGCAAACGTAAGTAATGACGATGAAGTAAGGCAAGAGCGGGTTATGGCGCTCTATGGTCGCGTGTTGCCTGCTGGGCTTCGGGGTAAATATGAGAGCGCGGTAGACTTAATTAAGCGCTTAAGTGAACGTTAAAACATGTGAGGCAAAGCACCGGTTTACCGGTGCTCATATCTAAAGGGTGAGGCTTTGATATCACTCCTTCTTATTACAGCAACGGCTACACCGCCACTTCATCTACGCCGGCTTCAATATTTAAGAAGCGCGCAAAGGTAAACAGAAAGTCGCTTAAGCGGTTTAAATATGCATGAACCACTTCAGGTACGTCATAATGCTTAGACAGGCTAATAACAGAACGTTCGGCGCGACGACATACCGCACGGCAAACGTGTGCCTGTGCCGCCGACTTACTTCCACCTGGCAAAACGAAAGATGTGTTAGGTGGCATTTGGACGGTAATGTTATCAATAAGGTTTTCTAGGTTTTCAATGTCAGCCTGCGCCAATGTGGAGCTCGCTGATATGGCAAAGCCAGCTTGAAAAAGATTGCGCTGAATATCATGGAGCATCGGTTTATGCTTCGCGGCGACGTGTGCTGCTAAAAGCCCTATTTGACTGTTTAACTCGTCCATATCGCCATAGCTTTTTACCACTAAATCGTCTTTGTCTACACGAACGGCCTTGTCTGCGTATATTTGCGTACTGCCTTTATCGCCAGTGCGAGTGTAAATTTTCATAAAGCCCTTGAATGTAAAACCAGAATATTAAAATAAAGAATAAACGCAGTGCTCTTTTGCATTGCTAACCCTTTTCTATATAACCCGAAATCTCGTGCCCCTGACACGCGCTCACTGCTGTTCGCTTTCAGCAGGGCGGTTGTATCGTCTCACTTGAACAACGAACCCGAACAATGGGTGGTCGAAATAGTGCAATTGTGTACTTATCACCCGACGTTGTTCAATGAGTGGCACCGACACCAGTTTGTATGTTTGCGACGCTGAATCGTTAGCCGCACGGTTATCGTTTTCATTGCTGCCTTGGTTAACATTAACTGCCTGGTTGCCAAAGTAGCTTAACGGTACAGGCTGTCGATAGAACATCTCACTATCAATGTGCAGATAGGGCACGCGGTTTATGTATTTAAGAAAAACCTTTATTGTGCCGTCTATTTCCCAAATGGGAGTTCTGAATGCGACGTCGCTTGCGCCTTCTTCGTTTTGCTCGACGATCAGTGGCGTGTCTAACGCTTTAAATGCGTCATACGCGATGGGTGAAGGGTTCGCCAAGCGCATCTCGAGTTCCTCAAAAATATCCGAAACGGCAACTAGTTCGGATTTACTCGGCTGTTGCTCTTGCGCTGCATAGTTTACTGAGCTTTTAACATATTCGTCGATAGCGCCACTTTCGCTACTGTTGTGCTCCGAAGCCTGGCTTTCATCGCGAAGTTGGAATTTGTTATCGACAAGGGCATTATCGCTTAACGCAAACGGCCTTGTGGCCTCAGCCGAGGGTGCGCTTTGCGTTCGCATTTCGCCATTTAAATTAAACTGCTGCGCGTAGTTTTGACCGCCGTATACCCGCACATCAAACGCGTTATTCTTTCCAAACATGACAGGCTGACGCCATGTAGTGTGAAATAAACGTTCTAAATCGCGGTTAGAGCGAATTTGACGGGAAATAGATGCCAAGGCCTGCTCGTTACTGGTAAGTAAGTGCGCCTTTGATGCCAATGGCCAGTCGTGGCCTTCTATGATGATGGGCAACGCGGCTGGAGCCGGCATGCGGTTATCAGGTTTATTGACCTTCCAAACGATAGCAGGTTGAAGCGTAGTGTTAACAACAGATGCTAAGCCAGTAATGTCGTCATTACCTTTATTAGTGGCAGCAGCTGCAACGACGGCGGTTGTCACTTCAGCGCTAAGCCAAGGTTTATCTTCTTCGCAATATTTGAAGGCGGGAACGGTAAGAGGCGATGTGCGCGTTACACCAAAAAACGCAGTCCAATAGCTAGCGATGGTTTGCGCATCAGGGGCAGGGCTTATATCGTCAAAAGAATCATCAACGTTTTCAAAATCATTTATACCATCAACGGCATTGGCTGAAATTTCATTGTCAGTCACGCTATCGGCAGCCGTTTCAAATGGCAAAGGGGAGGGCGTCTGTTGCCCTTCAGTCTGAGTAGCGTCGATGGATTGAGGTAGCGATAAAAAATCTACATCGCTTGGTGGAACGTGCAATAACGGGTTATCCGCCCACTTTACAGCATTGTCAGTACCACAAACGGGCAACCCTTGTTTTAAATAACTGATATCCGGCGCGATAATGTCGCTGATGAGATCTGCCTGGGCCCGCGGAGCCGATAAGTTATCAGCAAGCGAGAATTGTTCTTCTAGTTCAGTAAGCGCAACGTTACGTTTAAATGCAATGACTTCCACATCAAACCACCAATCGTCGTTGGCAAGAACTGAGGTCGACATGGTACTTAAGAAAACGGCGCTTATAGATGCAACTAACGGGCACCAGCGGGATAACTTCATGTTATCGCGACTCCTTTGCAAAATCGGCAATAATATCGCTAATAAACGCGATGCGCTCTTTAGCTGTTTCGGTCTTTTTAACCAAGCGTAGCTTTTGGCTTCCTTCAAACTTAAACGTGTTTGGCTTGGTTTGTACAAGGCTAATAATGTAGCCCGGATTGACCTTGGTATTTTCTTTGAACTCTATGGTACCGCCTTGTGCCGACAAGTCTACTTTTAGAATGCCTAACGCATGCGCTTTGAGTTTAATTTCAGCCACTTCAATTAAGTTTTTAGCTGGCTCAGGCAATAAGCCGAAGCGGTCAATACACTCGACCTGAAACTCGTCAATGTCGTCTTGTGATGTGCAGCTAGCAAGGCGCTTATAAAGCGATAAACGGGTATTAACATCGGCAATATAATCTTCTGGAAGCAGGGCTGGAATGCGTAACTCTACTTCGGTATGGCCTGATGTAGCATCATCCAATGAAGGCTCTCGACCCTCTTTAAGCGCATTAACAGCTTTGTCTAACATATCCATATACAAGCTAAATCCAATACTTGCTATTTGGCCAGACTGGTCGTCACCTAATAACTCTCCTGCGCCACGGATTTCTAGGTCATGGGTGGCCAGCGCAAAGCCTGCCCCTAGATCCTCCAGCTGAGATATCGCTTCTAAACGCTTAACCGCATCTTTGGTCATTCGCTTTGGATGAGGCGTTAACAAATAAGCATAAGCCTGGTGGTGAGAGCGCCCCACACGACCGCGCAATTGGTGCAGCTGCGCCAAGCCTAAATGATCGGCCCTATCCATAATAATGGTATTCGCACTAGGTACATCAATACCTGTTTCAATAATGGTGGTACACACTAATACGTTGTAGCGCTGATGATAGAAGTCGCTCATTACCGCTTCTAACTCGCGTTCGCGCATTTGACCATGACCTACAGCAATGCGGGCTTCAGGCACGATTTCGGCAATTTCTTCAGCGGTTCGCGCGATGCTTTCTACTTCGTTATGAAGGAAGTAAACCTGACCGCCACGCAAAATTTCACGCATGATTGCTTCGCGGATCACCGCTTTGTTGCGCTGTTGTACGAAGGTTTTAATAGAAAGGCGACGGGCCGGTGCAGTGGCGATAATGGATAAATCACGCATGCCGGAAAGCGCCATATTTAACGTTCGTGGAATAGGCGTGGCGGTAAGCGTAAGAATATCCACATCAGCGCGAAGAGACTTAAGCTTCTCTTTTTGACGCACCCCAAAGCGGTGCTCCTCGTCAATGATAACAAGGCCTAAATCCTTGTACTTGATCTCGTTGGAAAGCAGTTTATGGGTGCCCACAACGATGTCGACTTTTCCTTCACCAATGCGCTCTACTACCGATTTCTGCGCTTTACCGCTCACAAAACGGCTCATTACTTCAATTTCAAAAGGCCATGCAGCAAACCGGTCTTTAAAGTTCTCATAGTGCTGCTGAGCGAGCAGGGTGGTCGGCACCAGTATTGCCACTTGTTTGCCGGCGTTTGCAGCAAGGAAGGCCGCTCGCATGGCTACCTCAGTTTTACCAAAGCCAACATCGCCACATACTAGACGGTCCATCGCTGATGGGCTGCCCATATCATGCATTACTGCGGCAATTGCTTGTGCTTGGTCAGGGGTTTCTTCAAACGGGAAACTGTCTGCGAACGCTTGATAGTCGTCCCAGTTAATATTGTAAGCGAAGCCTGGTTTGGCGGCCCGGCGGGCATACACATCTAACAGTTCTGCCGCCACATCCCTCACTTTTTCCGCCGCTTTTTGTTTCGCTTTAGTCCACGCATCAGACCCGAGCGAGCTTACAGGCGCGCTGTCTGCATCGCCCCCCGTGTAGCGAGAAATAAGGTGTAATGACGCAACAGGGACATACAGTTTCGATTGCTTGGCGTATTCAATGCACAAGTACTCGGTGGTAACGCCGCCAGCGTCTAGCGTCTGAAGGCCTAAATAACGGCCCACACCGTGGTCGAGATGCACAACAGGTTGGCCGATAGAAAGCTCAGCGAGGTTGCGGATGATTGCACTTTCATCGGTGGCTGAACGTTTGTCGCGAAGGCGTCGTTGACTGACTTTTTGGCCTAACAGTTCGGTTTCGGTAATAAACAGCAGTTCACCTTCCGACGTTTGCCAGCGGAAGCTGTTATCAACCATACCGACCGTTATACCGATACTGTCGTGACTTGCGATGAAATCGCTGAAACTATCAACCATTTTGGGCTTGATGCCCGCTTTGGCCAGCACCGTAAGCAGCCCTTCTCGACGACCTTGGGTTTCGGCACAAAACAGTACCTTCGCCCCGTTGTCAGTGGCCTGATTTACAGTTTTAATTAAGCGCTCAGCAGGTATTTTCTTTTGCGAGTTTATTGCAATGTCATCAAGTTTTTCGCACTGCAAATTAGTCGTGCCGGGTTTCTCTTCCAACACGTTGCTTGATAGCGAGGCTCGAGGCCACTGCTTAATGGCGCCAAATAATTCGTTAATGGGTAAAAACAATGCATCAGGTGCAAGGAGAGGGCGTGCTAAATTATATCGGTACTGTTCGTAGCGCTCCTGCACATCGGCCCAGAAGAATTCACTGGCGTCTTGCACGTCACCGTGAAGTAAAAGCAAACTTCTAGGGTGGAGGTAATCAAATAAGGTGGCGGTCTGTTTAAAAAAGAGTGGAAGGTAATACTCTACACCGCTTGGCATTGTGCCTTTACTGACCTGAGAAAATACGCTTTCTGAGGCATTGTTTGCATCGAATTTTTCTAAAAACTGCTGACGGAAAAGGGTGATGGCCTCTTTGTCTGTGGGAAATTCGCGTGCGGGTAACAAACGGATTTCATTTACAGCCTCGCCAGAACGCTGTGTTTCGGTGTCGAAATAGCGAATTGAGTCAATTTCGTCGTCGAATAAATCGATGCGAAAAGGCTGATCGCTCCCCATTGGGAATAAGTCAATGATGCTGCCGCGTACGGAAAACTCACTATGGCTCATTACCTGACTTACATGCAGGTAGCCAGCCTGCTCTAGATTTCGCCTAAACTGGTCTCTATCTAACGTGTCACCTTTATTTAGCATGAGTAAATACTTCGCTAAATAGTCGGTAGGCGCAAGGCGCTGCATTAAGGTATTAACAGGAACAATGAAAATACCATCTACTTGTTGCGTAAAACGAAACAGGGTTTCAAGACGCTGAGAAACAATATCCTGATGAGGAGAGAACGAATCATAAGGCAGCGTTTCCCAATCAGGGAAAAGCGTGATGGGGGTATTTTTCGTCTCTTCGCTCAGAAAAAATGAGATTTCTTTTTCTAGCTTCATGGCCGAGGGGGTGTCGGCTGTTATCAATACAATAGGGCCTTTATACTGGCTCAGTGCCTGGCTGATACACAAAGCGGCGCTGCTGCCCTGAAGTTGACCCCAGTGCTTATGATCTTGTGATGAGGCTTCTTTTTTAGGCGCAGGTAATGGTAGCGATAATAAAGTGGCAGTCATGACGTCCTGTTTTTTTACGTGCAAGTGTGATTTTACGGCTTATATACTGATGCAAAGGCCTTTTAGGATCCCGACTTTCTCTCTTTGGACCGTTTTCTTAGCTGTTGGGTTTGAATATGCAAACTTGCGCGAACCAAAAGCTCCTGATCTTGCTCTCGTATTGAACTGAAAATAAAAGCAATATGGTAGCTATCTTCAATCTGCTCGCAAGTAATTACTTCGCCATAACAAAAAATAGCAGCGGCTTCGGCATCAAGAAAAAGTTTAAGTTCAGCGTTAGTGCCTATTTCCAGTGCCTCTTTTGATTCAATAATGACACCGCCACCACCTAATTTTACCGTTTTGAAGCGATACTCAGGCTCATCTTGTTGATGAAGGACAAATGACATCATCAAATCTATTTTTCTTGATTGATGATTCAGATATTCAGCCAATGTTTCAGCATGATCGCCAAGGTTTCTTAACGGTCGAATTGCTTGGGCTTCTAAAGCGGCCATTTCGCTTGCAATACGAAAGGCATAAGGCATCGACTCTTCTAGCGCTTCTTCATCGGGTACGTCCTCATTACTATCTAAAGGGCGTACGTTTGCATTAATACAATGCGCTATTGAGAAGTATTCATCGAATTGGGCTTGTTTTTGTTCTAGGCTTAGTTCGCTCACATCATTCCTCTGCCACTAATTCTTGTGCAGCCAGTAGCTTACACGTAGTATAACCACTTTACTATTTTGGGCTTAGCCCGTCATCTCGCCTTTGGGCTACTTATCTGAATTTTTTATTCATTAAGCATAGCCAAGCTGGGCCAGATTACCGTATTACTGAAAAGCAAGGCGCCATGTTTTATCCTCTTTCTGCATTCATTGCCTATCGTTATGCCAAGTCTAACAAGCAAAGCCAAACCAGTTTTGTCTCTTTCATTAACCGATTCTCAGTTGCTGGCATTGCATTGGGCCTTATGGCACTCATCATTGTGGTATCTGTAATGAACGGCCTAGAAGGGCAGTTGAAACAACGCATTTTAGGCATCGTCCCTCATATCGAAATTACAGAGACACCCATTGCTAGCGCCCGCGAAATTACGGAGACACCCAACTCTAATGTCCGCGAAACTATAAAGACACCCACGCAAAATAGTTTAGAAGTTAGCAAGACACCCACGTCAATTAGCAGCAATATTGGCGAGACACCCACGCAAAGCAGTGTAGCGGCAAACGAATCGAAAGACGCCAAAAAAGATACAAAGACACCCATCTCAAACACGATAAAACCGCATCAACGTTCCTTAGGTGAAATTAGCAAGACACCCATCACTAGCGTTGTCGCCAACATGGCTTACCGTGAAGCCGAAGCTGTGGTTCAGTCGCGCTCAGAACTGCGAGGCGTACAGATTCACGGTATTGAACCAGAGGTGATGTTGGAGCACACCTTGGTTGCCAGCCATATGGAGCAAGGAAGGTTTAGCGACCTAGCTGAAGGAAGTTTTACAGCAATTATTGGTCGTTCGCTGGCGATTAAACTAGATGCGAGAGTGGGTGATAGGTTGCGCGTAATGGTGGCTGGGGCCAGCGTTTATACGCCGTTTGGCCGCATGCCTAGTCAACGACTTATCACTGTTGTGGGTGTCTTCGATATGGGGTCGCAGATGGACGACAAAGTGATGTATATGAATCTTCATGATGTAAACCGTTTAATGCGTGACCCGAAAGGCACTGGACAGTCACTTCGCCTGTTTTTGAATGATGCATTTAATTACCTTTCGGTTGTAAATTATTTAACTGATACGATGGGTGTCTCTGTTAACGATATTAAAACCTGGCGTGAACGCCAAGGGCCACTCTTTGATGCGGTGAAGATGGAGAAAAACATGATGGCGCTCATGCTGCTGCTCATCATCGCCGTTGCTGCGTTTAATATCGTCTCGGCACTCGTGATGGTGGTAACAGAAAAACAAGGGGATATTGCGGTACTTCAAACCCAAGGTATGTTGCCTAGAACCATCATGTGGATTTTTGTGCTCAATGGTTTATTTAACGGCATAAAAGGCGCAGGCATCGGACTTATCTTGGGCATTGTTATCACCTTTCAGCTAAACAACATTTTAGATGTGATTGGCTCACCGTTAGCACTTGCCGCAGATGGAAGAGGGCTGCCCATAGAAATGGATGCAGTACAAATTGTTAGCATTACTTTACTTTCGCTACTGCTGTGCGTGTTAGCCAGTGTGTATCCTGCGCGAAAAGCGATGAAAATAGCGCCCTCACAAGCGCTTCAAAACGAATAATTCCCTGAATTAGCCGTGCAAACTAGTGCGAAATTCACTATACTCGCGGTCTTTAAATTTTGCCCAGTGAGACGTCATGAATAAAAATTTTATCACCTCGCAATCGCTTCTACAGGATTCCTTTCGCTTAGCGGCAAAGGTGTATGAAGACGGCTTCCGTCCCGACTTTATTATTGGTATTTGGCGTGGTGGTGCTCCAATCGGTATTGCAGTTCAAGAATTTTTTGAGTTTAAGAACACTTCTACCGACCATATTGCGGTACGCACATCGTCTTACTATGGTATCAACAAGCAATCTAAAGAGATCCGTGTTCACGGGTTACACTATTTGATTGAAAACGCTAACGCTGATGACAAATTATTGATTGTTGACGATGTTTTCGATTCAGGCCGCAGCGTTGATGCGCTAATCAAGCAAATTAACAAGCTAATGCGTTTAAACATGCCAAAAGACATTCGCATTGCATGTCCGTGGTACAAGCCTCAAAACAACACCACTGATATCGTGCCGGATTATTACGTCAACGAAAGTGACGAATGGCTTGTGTTTCCTCACGAAATCGCGGGACTAACGGAAGAAGAGATCCGTGAAGGGAAGGGCGAACTTTCTGATATCATGGATATCCTGTTTGAGAAAAAGCCTTAACCAACTAAGGCTTTTCACTGACTGTATTTGAGCCGCACGTTTGTGCGGCTTTTTTATTTTCTACAAGTGCTGGGAATGAAAGGGTAAACGTGGTGCCAACGTTTACTTCGCTTTCAACGTTAATGGTTCCCCCCATCGCTTCTACAATGGAAAATGAAATATAAAGCCCTAAACCTGTGCCTTTGCCCGTGGGCTTAGTCGTGTAAAAAGGCTCAAACATTTTCTTCAGCGCGTGCTTTTCTATTCCACATCCTGTGTCTTCAACAATTATCATCACACTCCCATTCTTTGGTTCATTAAAAGATGTGATGGTGAGCGTATCTCCTTCTTCCATCGCCTGCGCTGCGTTTACGAAAAGATTAACAAGTACTTGATTTAGTTTACCTGTTTTACCCTGTATGGGTGAAACTTCCCCGAGTTTCTGTTGAATGTTTATTCTGTGCTTGAGTTCGCTGTTCACCAACCGCAGTGCATGGTTAACACAGCTATTGACATCTATTGTTTCATCATCGGGTATATCAGCATCGTGCGAGAATGAGCGCAGACTCGTGATGATGTCTGTGACTCGTTTCAATCCATCTTCAGACTCGCTGCAAATGTCTTTAACTTCGTCTGCCAGAGAGTCTAGTTTATGCTTTGCTTGCCACGAGATAGCCTCATTTTTTAGTCGGGCCCGTTGTTCCTCATTTTCACTTTGCGCAAGCTTATCGACTATGCTTTGCATACTCGATAACGCAGGTACCACGTTTTTCAAAAAGTGAATATTGCTATTGACGAAGGCAATGGGATTATTGATTTCATGAGCGACGCCCGCTGCTAACAAACCTAATGAAGCCATTTTTTCAGAGTCGATTAAGCTTTTTTCTACTTGCGCCTTTTCCTCTTTAAGCCTAACCGTTTCCAGCGCCATCATCTTAGCTTGCATGCCCATGGCGATTTGTTCTGTAAAAATACGATAACGGTTAGCCATCTCGACATATTCTTGTGTGTAGTACCCTAATGACTGATGACAAAACACAATCACGGCATGTTGTTGATGAACTTTAAAAGGGCAATACAATACAGAGGTAACAGGTGAGTCGAATCGAGCGAGGTGCTGTTGCCATGTCGGCTGATGTTGAATATTAAACAATGCGACGGGTGAACTTTTTACTGCGCGGGAAAGCGTATCATCAATATCCCAAATGGTGTCTAGCAGGGGCGAATAGGTACTGTTTATGCACTTCATCCGCTTTGGTCCATTATTCTCAAGCACAAAGCATACTTCGTAATTATAGAGCCCTTTGAACACTTCAAACATTTTAGAGTAAAGTTCTTGTTCATTTTCAGCCGTGAGCAATGCGTGGGTCCCTTCAAGCAAGGCGTCGGTTTCTTTTTTGTGAGCCTCTGCCTGCTGCTTAAGGCGATAAACAAGGGCAAGATCTTCTAAAACGTTTTCGTAATCTCTATTCATTTAGAAAACACTATCGCTGATATCATAAGGTTTCCGTGTCTGTTCTTGCCATCAAGAAAACGACCTTGCTCGCCAAAGGTGAAGGGACCACATATTGGAAGTGAAGCGAACTCCGCTTGCAGTGAGAGAAGCATCTGCTTGATCTCGTCTCCGACCATGAGTCGACAGCCAGCACAATAAATCATGAGCACACCCACGGGCTTTCTGTTTTCAGGCAACAACATAATGGCATTATTAATAACCCGCTGAGCACGAGAGGTAAGACTTGCGATACTTCCTTCCATTAACACTAAAGTATCGTTTTCCTTCACCTCGGAAAATACGTTAAGCGTGCCGTTTTCATCGACTGAATCAGGGTGGCACAGAAGATAATTAATCGCACCATCTTCTAATTCGACTGGGCGACCTAACGGGGCAGACGATGTAAGCCCTAAAATCTGCCCCCCTTTGAGTTGTTCTTCAATGAGGTTATTCGTTGCTTGGTTATATACATGGCTTGCTGACGAACCATTGAGTTCAACAAGTTGTCTGCCGTGGGCTTTAGATACACGAAACTCAGTCTCAGTAGGCATATAGCCTGAGCTATAGCTCATCCCCAGAGGGGAGGATGGATACATGGCGACGACCGCCACGGTTTGTGGGCCGTATGCGTTGTGCGTTACCGTATTCCAGCTACCTTCTACGGTATTATCTGCCATTGAACCACCAAAGACAGGGACGTTTTCACCCACGACGCTGGCAAAGCCCTCTAGAATTCTTTCCTCTTCTCCTGGTGGCAGCGCGCACCAGATTAAAGCAGGGCTTTCATAAGGACGACCTGCGTCCTCGAGCGCGCTCAACAGCGCACTCGCGCCGGCTTGGAACGGACTGTTTTCGCCAAGACTGGCACTGCCTACGCCATAGGCTCCTTCACTGTCAAATACACAGAAAAAAGCAAGGTCGCAGCCTGCTTTAACGGTCTGACTATCGCAAAGCAGTGCGCCTAAACAAGAACTAGATACAATAAAAGGAAAATGAAATGCCGCCAGTGAGGTTTGAATCTCTGAAAAAGGCAGCGTGGAATTTCCATAGCCAATCACTAATGATGGCAATTTTTCAGCGAATACCTCCGCGACCTGATTCGCCACATCCGCGTGATCAGCACATTGTATTTCTACTGTATTTATCTGCATTTTTGCCTACCTTTTCATCTACATAGTAAGAGTAGACGAAAGTGAGAGAAAATTTATTAACTATTAGTCGTAAAAATTACGTTAAAAAATTGGTCACTGTTACACGATGAGTTTGACCATTTTTTCAGTCGTCATCGCTGGCGATAAGACGCTCTGGTGCAATGAAAAGGTCGATATTGCTATCACTATACCTAAAGCAATACGCGCTAATTATCGAGATAAAACTTGTCGTGAAAGGTATAAACCCAAGTTGGTTGATAAATAACCAGTAAGGTTATCGCCATGCCGTTTAGTAAGGCTTCAGGAAAAACTAAAAGAGGAACGAGCAGGATGTAGTTGTCAAAGACGATGTCCCAAGAATACACGCCCTCTGCGTAATAGAAAGCGCCTAAAGCGAGTGTCTTTAGCGCGATAGAGAGTGCGGCAGGGAAAAAAGCGCAAACAAAGATATAAACAAAAAGCTGTCGCGGTATGTGGTGAAAAGAGAGCATGTAAAACAGGTAGGTGATACCTATTGGGAGTACGGTTCCAAGCAATGCGTTGACACCGAAGTTTTCCCATATGCCGTAACCAATAGCATGGGCCCCAAGCAATGCTAAAAAAGACGCAATAATCGCGTTTCTAAAACCAAGCATTAATGTGAGTACGGTTAGGCCCAGAAAATGAACATCTAGGCCTTCGTAAATCCCCGCTTTGAAAAGCCACAGCACAAAGAGTGAAGCTGCAGTGCCAAAAATAAGGTGTTGTTGATGCTTGGTTTTGACAAAGTGAGCTAAGTCGATGTGCCGAATAGCGCCCAACAAAAAAGCGCCATAAGCCAAAAAAGCTAATACTTGCAATGTACTCACATTTACTCCTCGACTGTGGCTTTTACGCGATTTCTAGGGCAGTTAATTTTTATATTCAGCCCAGATAGGGGCATGGTCTGAAGGCTTTTCAATTCCCCTGAGTTCGTAATCAATTCCCGCGTCAGTAAGATTTGTATGAAGTGGTTTTGTAGCTAAAATTAGATCGATTCGTAGCCCACGGTTGTCGTTAAATCCCTTTGAGCGGTAGTCAAACCATGAAAATCGGTCGTTGGTGTCTGGATTTAATGTACGGAAGCTGTCTTCAAAACCCCAAGCCATAACGGTATTTAGCCATTCACGCTCTTCAGGTAAAAAGCTACATTTACCCGTCTTTAACCAGCGTTTGCGGTTTTCTTCGCCGATCCCGATATCTAAATCGGTATGAGAAATGTTGACATCGCCCATGACGATGATCTTCTCATCCGGAGTGTGATTTTCGTTTAGGTAGTGCATTAAATCCTGATAGAACTTACGCTTAGCTGGATATTTTGTTTCGTGCTTTTCGTTTTCTCCCTGGGGAAAATAGCCGTTCAGAATAGTGACCGGCTCTCCCGCATCATCCGCGGTTTTAAGTATGATCATTCGGCGCTGTGCCTCTGCATCGTCAGACGGGAAGCCCATTGAAACTGAAAGTGGTTCTTTTTTTGCCAAAAAAGCAACGCCATAGTGGCTCTTTTGCCCATGAAAATAGACGTGGTAGCCCATGGCTTCAACGGCTTCAACTGGAAACTGCTCGTTATGAACCTTTATTTCTTGTAAGCCAATGATGTCTGGTTGGTGGGCATCAATAAGTGCTTGTAGTTGATGTAGGCGCGCGCGGATGCCATTTATATTAAAGGAAATTACTTTCATGTTTAGTTTGTCGGTTGTTTCAAATTGATGCGAGTTTATCAGAAAGCGATGACGCCATTCATGCCGAATTCCCCTAATATTAATGTATTCGGTCGATGTTATAGATTAAGTTTATTTATAGCTTAGGTTGAAAGCGGGTTTTCGCATCGCTCAGATGATATATCCTTCATAGATGCGGTTGCTTGAAACTGCATTCCCAACTTGATCAAATATTCGAACCAAGCCTTTGCATCCTCTACGATATCGTCAATAACTCGTTCATTCTCTGAAGCAAGTTCAGGTAACAATGCATCGACATGTTGCTTGAAAGACACCCACGATTTCGCACATTCGGCCATCGCACAATAGTAATGAGTTGGAATATCGTACTCCATGCCGCTCAACCTTCTTGCGATGATATTTGCGCCCATGGATGAACCCAACCATACGTAAGCTGCGGCTATCGCACCGGTTGTTGGAGAATGAAATAGGGGGAGTAACTGTGAGTTAGTATGGGTGTCTTTGGAAGCTTCATCGTTAATAGTTGCGCAGAAGCGAACGCTGTCGGTTTTTTTATGATGGGTGTCTGTATAAGAGGTTTGATGGGTGTCTATGTAAGTACTACCTTGTTTTGCGCTGAATAGATGGCTGTCTTTTTCGAGTTCAAGGGTGTCTTTGTCTAGCGCAGTTAATACAGCGTTACTGTCGATCATCGCCGCTATTTGAGCCAGACGTGTGTCTGCGTGTTCTGCCTGTTTTACTGCCTGGGCAGAAGACTTATGAAATTCCTTCATAATCGAAAGCACTGCGTAATACGCCGTTTTATTAAACAGATTGTTTTGGTGATAGATCGAAAATGGGAAAGTATTTTCTAGGGCAGTATGGCTTGGTTGGGTGTCTTGCTTAAGAGCGGTAAAAAGGTTTCGCATAGCGTACAGTTCTTCGCGTTATATTTGCATGGGCGTTGTTGATTCAATGCAATTTGATTATATGTGTTTGAGTCACGGGGTAATCGTGGGTGTCTTTGTTACACGACTTTATCATGGGTGTCTTTGTAATGGGTAGGGCATGGGGTATTTTTTCGCGTTTATTGCATTGCACCTAATCATGGTGCGGGTATACTTGCGGCAAATTTTCAGATAGGTAAAAACACGTGTTTCCAGAAACCATTGCAGACAAATTAAATGATGCTGTCATCGAACAAGCGATGAAGCTAAGTGCAGAAGAGCGCCAAGAGTTAGTGGTAAGCTACATCGCGAAATCCAATGAAATCTGGTTGGTTCAAGGCACTGAAGGCTTCGTAATGTTCGAAGACGGAGAAAACGTGCAATTACCGGTCTTTCCTCATAAGGATTTGGCGCAAAAGTTTGTAGCCATGAATGACATAGAGGGTCAATGTGTGAACATCGCGTTAGAAGAGTTTAAGCAGACGTGGTTGCCTGGTTTGGATAAAAACGGTGTAGAGCTTGTTATGTTTCCTACTACAAGCGATGTTGAGAACTTAGTGATGACCGCTGAAGACCTTGCTGCAGAATTAGGCGGTAATTAAGTCGGTGTTGAAATGATGTCTGAAGATGCGCTATTACCTCTTGCACGGTCGCTAGCAGAGACGAAAGGTTGGGATGATTTTACTCGAACGCTGATGTTGACGGGTAAGGCGCTAGCACCTCTGCCAGAGGAGGCGCGAACAGATAAAAACGCGGTTGAAGGCTGTGAAAGTCCTGTATGGATTGCTTTTTCAGATGGTGAAGCCAGAGTAATGGCATACTCTCCAAGTAAAGTTATTCGCGGTGTGCTTGCTGTACTGCTCGAGAAAGCGAATACATTGACGAAACAGCAGCGTAAAGAGTTTGACTATGCGCAATATTTATCTCGCTGTCAGCTTGAGCGTTATTTGAGCGAGTCTCGTGGAAACGGCATTAAGTCAGTCATAGCCAAACTCAAAAGCTTCTAGTGAATTTGTTTAGTGCCATATCATTTGTTTTTTGCTTCAATCCACTGACTCATGTACTTACTGGCGCTTAGTGTTTGGTGCCACAAGAGGCTTTGCATAAATAAAGTTTTTCTATGAGCCTCAATATCACTTGTTAGTTTTACCATTTTATCGACCAGCGAAATGTCAGGTTGATTTTCACTAAAGGTAATAAGCATTTTTCTCGCCTGCGTGCTCGCTGCTTCCCATATATCCTGGTTGGTGTATAGCGTCACGGCTTTATTCACATAATCATCAATGACACTTGATTCGGTGGTGTTGGTGCTACAAATCGCGCCCGGCCATAAATTGTAATGCGAGAGCCTTTCTGCGTCTTCATCCGTGTTTGCAGGAATGATGCCCTCTGCGCCCACCCATGTTGTAATCGACGGTGTGGCGCAGCGCATTGCGTCAAGCAATTTTCCTTTTATGCCTGCGCCAAAGCGCAAGGGAGCAATTAAAACCCTGGCGTTTTCCATTAGCGACACGACATCTTCAGCCCACCCTTTTACCAGAAAGCCTTGTTTGTCGTTGTGTAACTGTGTTGCCTTTTTAGGGGGGTAGGCACCGTAAATGTGCAGTTCCGCGGCTGGAAGTGCTTTTTTAATGGCGGGCCAGATGCTTTGCTTAAGTTGCAATACTGCGTCCCAGTTGGGCGCATGTCGAAAATTTCCAATATGAACAAAATGTGCTCGTGTTTCAAAAGGGGTAGAGCGTGACGGCGTTTCTCCCACAACGAGAGGTTGGTAATGTAGTTGCGTGTTGGGGACGCGGTAATACTCCGTAAGGAGCACCATTTCGGCCTTAGATATTACAAGTGTCAGATCGCTTCTTAGTATCGCGGCTATTTCTCTTTGCGCAAGTTCACTGTTTAAATCTGCTTTTTTAGCGTCGCCATCCAGCTTAACGGCACTGTGTCTAGCCTGGCGTAAGCTATGTAAATCTTCTGTGTTTAAGATTCGCAGCGCATTCGGACAGCTTTCTTTCACTCGCCAAGAAAATTGCTCTTCTGTCATGTATCGATCGAAAATCACAACGTCTGGCTTCAAATTTTCAATGAGCGTATTGAATGAACTGCAGTTTAGCGCCACCGCGTAAGTATTTACACCTAACGTAGTCAGGTCTGTTTTATGCTCGCTTTCTGCTGCGGCCGTTAGAAATGATACGTTGAAGTCAGAGGCTACGCAGCGGGTGATAATCGATTGCATATTTTGGCCCGCAGCCGATGAGTTTGGCTCAGGCCACACATAGCCAATAATTACGACATTTAGCATGATGGTGATTTTTACTTTTTTTTAAAAAATTAGCGTTGAAGCGCCATAATGATAGTGAGGTCTATGCTAGCACAATTTTGGTGTCTAGTAGGGAGAGTGAAAAAGCGACACGCCCTAGAAAATCTAATTCTTTTAGGTAATTACCCTAAGTTTTTCTTTGTTTTACAATTATAAGTATGGAATTTGGTACGGCACGCTATAATTAGTAGCGACTAACCTTTATAAAAAATGGTATTTAGACGGTCAATGTTATGGCGAGCAGGTTATAAACTGGAAATGTGGTTTAAAACACGGCGCTGATAATACTTGCCTGACTAAGAAAATAGACTTTTTTAAATTATTGAAAAGTAAAGAAATCATACTTTTTTACTAGAGAATATTTGTTGACCAACCTGATTTTTATGCCTATACCTACAGATAAGAGGGCGAACGGAAGTGCCTCGAACGCTACATTGACAATGGCGGCATTAGTGAGAGTGCACGAATGAATTTAGAAGAACTAGTTTCGAAAGCGGAAAATCTCTTCGTATTACCAGACTCGGTGACCCGGCTTAAAGCGTGTATGGACGACGAAGCTTCAAGTATTGAGGATATCGGCGATATCATTGCTTTCGACCCCTCGTTAGCGGCGCAGCTTCTTAGGGTCGCGAACTCCGCTTTATATCGTTTCCCGAATAAAATAGACACCGTAACGCGAGCAATTCAAGTTGTCGGAACACGTTCGACCTACGACTTGGCGCTAGCCTATGGCGTAAGCCAAGCGTTTAGTGATGTAGACGGTCAGCAAATCGATTTAGACAAATTTTGGGAACAAAGTGTCTCGTGTGGCCTTTTAGCCAAATACTTTGCTGATATGCGCAACATTCGCGAACCCGAGCGCCTTTTCGTTTCAGGTTTGCTGCATAATATTGGTGAGTTGGTGACGGTCTCTTTGTTACCTGAAGCCGCCATACGTTGCCAGGCATTCAATACGCGTGTAAGCCCATCTGAACTCCAATTTGGGGTTTTAGGTTTTACTTACGCAGAGTTGTCAGCAAAACTCATTGAGAAATGGGGCATTCCCAGCTCAATACATGTCCCTATTGCTAACATTCACAAGGGGCAGGAGGATGAATTGGGGACTGAAGATAAGATAGTTCAGCTATCTTACGTGTTGGCGCTCGATAATGTCAATCCAGAAATCTATCCAAGCTATCACAACCTTAAGCCTGAACTGCATGAATCGCTGTCATTGAATCGCGAGGATTTGGAAGACGCATTAGACATTACCAATCTCCAATGCATATCAGTGATCTCCTTGTTCAACCCTCACGCATTTATGTTGTATTAACTTGAAGCGCGCGTTGCGCTTTAAGTGAAATCCACGCGCTTAATCGAACACGGCGACGGTTTGCCTGCTTATCGCAATTACTTCGTTGTCCTTATCCCAAATTGTTGCTTCTGTATGGCCGTAGCCATCTGCAGCTTGCCTTGTATGGGCCTTATAGCCGAACCAGTCAGTAGGGCTTACAGGTTTATGAGGGTGAATAAACTCTAGGTTCCAACTTACGGTACTGGCGGGGGCAGGGAGCTTCATCATTTGAAGAAGGGTTGGCGGCCAAGCATCGATCATCGTGATAATGTGAGCGTCTGTAATGACTTCTGGTGCGTGCTTAAAGCGCATAAATCCATGGTAGTGACTGGTCTTTCTGCGAGTAAAAGGTATGCCGCCATCTTCAATAGCTAAATCAAAATAACGCAGGAATTTCGGCGTAACTTTTGGAATTTGAGGTATAAATTTAGCTTTATTGGGAAGAGGCATGTCATGTTTCTCTGTATTTTCAACGAGAATATTAGACTCTCGGCCCACACCAAAACACGCTTGTGAAAAAACACAGCTTCTTCCCTCTTGTGTAGCATGCGCTGTGAATTGAGACACGTTCTTACCCGTTCTAAGTAAAGTGACCTCAATGGAGAAAGGCGCTTCTAATGATAATGGCCCAACAAAATTGGTGGTGAACGAGCGCAATACTCTATTATCAGTAACTTGCTGCTTTACTGCACTATACAACATGCCCGCAGAAATTCCGCCGAAGGCGGTGCGGCCTTGCCCCCACGTTTTGGGGATAATGAGCCCGTCGACGCGCCATGTATTGTCCGACGTTTGTGATAATTGGGGAATATTGAGCAATTCGTCTACTGTCATGCTTACTTGTCTGGTCTGATGAGTTGGTTAAATATTATCGTACCCTAAGCGCTGTAGAACGGAAAGCCTGACTTAGTAATTTTCGTTATGTTTACAAATAAGTAACAATTAGTTGTCTATTTTTTTACCTAATGCGTAGACTGGAGTTATCGTCACTTAAAAGGACTGTTATGGCCCATACTCACGTTGAAGGTGTTCCTGCTGCACAGGCTGGGGTATCTAGAAGTTACCGGAACTACGTTTTATTCATATTGACCTTGGTCTATGCGTTTAATTTTATTGATAGACAAATTATCGGGATCCTATCCCCGTTCATCAAAGCAGATTTGGGCTTGGATGATGCTCAGCTCGGATGGCTGAAAGGTATCTATTTTGCGCTTCTCTACACTGTTATGGGGATACCCATCGCTTGGCTAGCTGACCGCTACAGCCGCGTGAACATTATTGCTATTTCGCTTACGCTGTGGAGTGGATTTACGGCAGCGTCGGGTTTAGCTGCCAACTATATGCAGCTTGCCATCGCGAGAATTGGAGTCGGTATTGGCGAGGCTGGTGGGAGTCCGCCGTCTCACAGCATCATTTCAGACCTTTTTCCCAAAGAGAAAAGGGCTGGCGCGCTTGCCATCTATTCGTTGGGTATTCCATTTGGCGTCATGCTAGCCTTTTTTGCTTCCGCTTTTTTTCTACAAGGTGGTTCGGCTGACTGGCGTACCGTTATGTACAGCGTAGGTATACCGGGCGTTATTCTCGCTATTTTACTTAAGTTTACAGTGAAAGAGCCGTCTAGAACGGCATCTGCGCCAAGCGATGAAACCGTTAGCAAACCGAGCGTAAAAGCGTCGCTAAAAACCTTACTCAAAATACCTACGTGGTGGGGAATGGCGCTGGGGATTTCATTTGGTTCTTTCGGAAACTACGCCATTTCAACGTGGGTTATTGACTATTATGTACGCGCATTTGCAGGGTTAGATATCACATTACTGCTTATTGTATTTGGTATTATTAACGGCACAGCTTATGCGCTTGGTGTATGGTTAGGTGGTTATATCGCTGATCGCTGGGGCAAGCACAACAAAAAGGCTTATGCGCTACTTCCTGCTATCGCGCTTATCATTGGCTTGCCCGCTTTATACATCTCTCTTCAAGTACAAGATTTGTGGGTGTCTGTTGGATTAATGGCGCTTCTTTTGTTCACCAGTGGTTCCTATTTGGGCCCTAGTTTTGCTATGGCGCAAACCCTGGCTCCGCTCAATGTAAGGGCAATGTCTACGGCACTCTTTTTCTTTGTATTAAACATAATTGCACTTGGCGGCGGTCCTACGCTAACAGGTATCATCAGCCAAGCATTGGTGCCTACTCTGGGCGAGACAGAAGCCCTCAGGCAGGCACTTATTTATTTAGTAGTACCCTATGCAATATCCATTGTCGTCTTTCTTTGGACAAGCACGAAAATAGTAAAAGATTGGGAAATGGCAGAAGCAAGGGGCTTGTAGTATTATCCTAACTTTCTCCTAAGGGGCTGATTTTAAGCCCCTTATTTGTTTACGTTCAAGGGAGTCATTGGTGTCTTCGACAGAGTTAAGTTTCCATTTTGCCCATGCTAACGGATTTCCCGCGGGATGCTATAACGCTATGTTTTCTGCACTGCCGGTCCATTTTAATCGACTGCATGTAGAGCGCTTTGGTCACGATCCTAACCTGCCTGTTAACGGTAACTGGCGAAACCAAGTTAAAGAGCTAATTAAACATGTAAAAAAAGAGAATAAGGACCCTCGTGGCGTGTTTGGTGTAGGGCACTCATTTGGCGCGGTCATCACTTACATGGCAGCGTGTGAAGCCCCTGAGCTGTTTAGAGGAATTATATTGTTTGACCCACCGTTGGTGGTAGGCCCACTAAGCCACTTCTTTAGATTTGCAAAGCATACACCCCTTATAAATAAACTAACGCCTGCAAAGCTCGCACAAACGCGAAAAACGAGTTGGCCGAAAAGTACTGATATGGAGGCGTACTTTCACGGTAAAGCATTGTTTAGAGATATGGATAAGCGGTGTGTAAGAGACTACGTGAAGTCGGTTACCGCAGTAAATGGTGATGCTATATCACTGACCTTTCAGGCTGACGTCGAGGCTGCGCTGTTTAGAAACGTACCGCACAACCTTGGGAAGTATAAGGGGAAGTTATTGTGTCCTGCGGTATTAGCCACGGGCAGTAAAAGTAAGGTATGCAAGCCAGAAATGTATTCGCGGCTGATGAAGCACAATAACATCGAACATGTCGTATTAGATGGCGGACATATGTTTCCTTTGGAACACCCGGAAGATGTCGCTGCGTTTATAGAAGAGACACTGACGAAATGGAATAATTAGCTGAACATTCGATTTTGGCGCTGATGCGCCAAAATCAAAGATAAGACGTCTTATTAAGACTTTTTGGCGTGGCTAAACCCACCCACGGGTTGGCCGAGCATTTCTCTTGTGACAAGAACAACACCTTTTTCTGACACCCTGAAACCACGCGCTCTATCCTGTTCGTGGTCGTAGCCAATAGTCGTACCTTCGGGAATGACGCACCCGCGATCGATGATCACTTTCTTCAATTTGCAGTGGCGTTTAATCTCAACATCAGGAAGTATTACCGCCTCTTCAATAAGTCCATAAGAGTGCACGCGTACATTCGAAAAACAAATTGATGAGCGTAGGGTGGAGCCTGAAATTATACAACCACCTGACACGACTGAATTTATTGCTTCACCTCGTCTATCGTGGTCTTCCCATACAAATTTGGCGGGAGGTAATTGTTCCTGATAGGTCCAGATTGGCCATTTTCTGTCATACAGATTGAGTTGAGGAACAGGCGCGACCATTTCCATATTCGCTTCCCAAAAAGAGTCTATGGTGCCCACGTCTCGCCAGTAAGCGTTGTCGCTACCGCTTTGTTCGAAGGGAAAAGCGTAAACGGGGTGGTCTGCGATAATTGAGGGGATGATATCCTTTCCAAAATCTCGTTGAGACCCCATATTCTCTGAATCTACCCTTAGTTGCTCGAAGAGAAATTCGGTATCAAATACATAATTCCCCATAGATGCGAGACATCGAGTTGGATCATTGGGAAGAGGTGTTGGGCTAGCTGGTTTTTCTTCGAATCCGTTGATGCGATAATTTTCGTCTACCGACATCACGCCAAACGCGCCCGCAGCCTCTTCAACAGGCACCGACATACATGAAACTGTCATTTTGGCGCCTGACTCCTTGTGTTTAGCCAGCATATCGCCGTAGTCCATACGATAAATATGGTCGCCCGACAGGATCATGACATATTTTGGGAGTTCATCTCGGATAATATCAATATTCTGAAAAACGGCGTCGGCAGTACCTTCGTACCAGTTATCTGAAAACCGTTGAGATGCAGGTAAAATTTCGACGGATTCTCCAAGCTCTTTTTTAAAGTGGCCCCAACCTCTAACGAGATGTCTTATGAGGGAGTGAGACTTGTATTGCGTTACAACACCAATTCGCCTGATGCCCGAATTAACGCAATTCGAAAGAGGGAAGTCGATAATTCTAAATTTACCACCAAAATAAAGTGCTGGCTTGGCACGCCAGGTGGTGAGTTCGTGTAACCTTGACCCTTTACCTCCGGCGAGGATAAGCGCATAGGTATCGCGTGTTAAGTTACTGATGTAACGTGAACTCTGATCTGCCATTTCCTATAAACTCCTGTCAAAAAGCGATAATTGAATATCGATAGAAATATAATAAAGAAAGCGAAGTGTTGCGATTAATAGCGCTATACATTGAACCCCGAATATGAGGCACGTTTTGATAACATAACTTCATATTACACAAGATATTTTAGAATGACAGTTTGATTTATAAGCTTTGTGATGAAATGGTAAAATTATTTAAATTTATGTTTTCGCCTCTGAAGCGCCGCCTCGCTTGACCGCTTTACAGAGACACCCATTTCAACGCCCGTCCATGTCCAACTACCTAAACAAGATACCTAAACAAGACACCCAACGATAACAGGAGTATCTCAATACCTAAACAAGACACCCAACGATAATCGGAGTATCTCAACACCACACTCGCCGCTCAAAGAGACTTCGCATAAGAACTTTACAGAGACATCCATGATAACCATTTAAGCAAACGAATATCGAACTACAGGACACCAATTTCATAAAAACAAGTCTGTTAACCTCAAGTATTAGTCTAAAAAATCTCTCGTTACCTCTCGTCTATTAGGTTGGAAAGGACTGTACACTTTAGTAAATTTTTTGGCCGACAAGGTATACGCTATCGCTGAAAATCAAAGCTTCATCAATGAACACTAAGCTGAAAACGGCTATGGTTAAGCGTTGTTTAACCATAGCCGTTGGGTGTCTTGCTAGTAATCTACAAATGGCTATGTGTTTGTCACTCATTAATCTTTAGGTGACAAATGTTAATCAAATGTTATATTTGGGCGATGGATATAGTCTTGGAGTCTCAGATGAGTGCATTAAAAAAACTTTTAGTTGTGGTTGGCGTTTTGATTACACTTTTTGTAGTTACAAGCTTCTTCATTTCAAAAGACTACAGCGTTGAAAGAACAATCGTTATTAATGCCGAGCCATCCGAAATTTATCCTTATATTGTTGATTTAAAAGAGTGGAGCAAGTGGGGAGTATGGTTTAAACGAGATCCTAACATGGAACTCAATTTTTCTGGGCCCGATAGGGCTATAGGCATGCGCTCTGAGTGGAAAAGTGATACAGAGGGCAACGGTGAAATGGAAATCACTCAGCTAGAACATAACAGGCGAGTACTTTATCGTCTATATTTCCCAGACTATGATATGGGCTCCACGGGTGCATTTGAAATTAGGCCTACTTCAAACGGTTCTGTTGTTACGTGGCGAGATGAAGGTTCGGTAGACAACAACCCTATTAATCGTTACTTCGCGTTAATGATGGACGGTATGATAGGGCCTGACTTCGAAATGGGGTTAGAAAACCTCAAAACCCTTGCAGAAAAAAGTTAATTAAGTAACACGAACTGATCTGAGAAGAATAGAGCAAAGTACAAGAGATAAAGAGTCTAAAACCAATAAATATGAATCAAAAAAATCGACTCGTCTCAGGCTTATCGTTAAACAAATTAGCTGACCTTCTAATATCTGCAAAAACCACTTTAACGGCACTTCTTGTAAGTGTTGGCGCGCCTGTTTGGATGATTGGCTGGCTAGTTCCTATACGTGAGTCTGGAGCACTTCTTCCCCAAGTACTTATCAGCATTTATTTGCGAAATCACCCTGAAAGACACAAAGTATGGCGGCTTGGTATGATAGTGCAAGCCTCTTCAGTGCTTGGCATTATTTTTTCGGTTACGTTATTTTCTGGCTTTCTCGCTGGGACCGGGGTTTTGTTATCCCTCGTAATTCTTAGCATGGGGCGTTCGGCATGCTCTTTAACTGTTAAAGATATTGAGGCAGATGTTGCGAAAAAAGGACAAAGAGGCAACTTAATTGGTATCGCTTCAACTGTTTCTGGATTAGTAACCCTTTGTATTGCAATTCCTTTAGTTATTTTCGAAAACATGCTTTCCTCTAATTTGCTTCTAATGGTTCTGTGCGCAAGTCTTTTATCTTTTGTTCTGACGTTGGTCTGCGTTTGGCCACTTAAAACTCGCGTAGAAACGAGTGATAAGTCTGACGACACTTTCAGCGTTCATTTCGACTCCACGGTGTATAAGTTTATTTTTGTACGAGGATTGTTCGTCCATTCAGCGTTAGTAGCACCTTATTTTATGATAGAACGTGATGGCGATGTTCAGGAGTTACTACCCATTTATATTGGTGCTGAAGCATTAGCAGCGTTGCTATCGTCAATTATCTGGGGAAAAATTGCGGACAAGAGCGCAAAGCTTACCCTTCAGATATCCGGAGTGCTCGCATTAATCGCATGCGTTGGTCTTCTTGCCTTAGAAGCTACTTCTATCTTCATTTCAGCTCTTTTATTTTTTGTATTATCGGTTGCGCACGCGGGGGTTAGAACGGGAAGAAAAACGTACAGCCTGGATGTGAAAGATGGTCATGAGAGAACAGAGCTCGTGGGGTTTTCTAACACAGCGATCGGGCTTATTCTGCTTGGTTTTGGTGGGCTTTACGCTGCGCTTTCATCCGTTCTTACGTTCACCGTCGTTTATTTAATGGCGCTAATGCTTGTGTTCGCCATTATAGCAACAGCCATACTACCTAATGAAAAGTAGAAAACTAACAGTCAAAGCATGATGCTGTAGACTTGAATTTCGCCATCCGTTTTCGATTTGTGTTTTGCTTGAATAGAAGCATAGATTCACTGTCACCGGCGGCAAAGGAAAACGTGTTTTCAAAGTTTGTGACAATTTGGGGCCACTTGGACTGCTCTATACCAAGCTTTTTAACTATGGCGCTGGGTTTGGACGTTTTATATGGTGAATGGGCATCGCGCATTATGTCTATAGAGCATTTAAGTAGCGCGCAGTAATCGGGCAAAGTAAAATTCAAAGTGCGATGGATGTTACCGGATGAGGCATTTTTGAAGGCTAGCAGCCCTTTTACATACTTATTCTTGGCATTGTAGCGTAGCCTTCTGTGTATACTGGTATAAAAAGAGTTTTGTAAATCTGTGGCCATTTTCGCTCGTACAGGATTTAAATCTACGTAGGCCATGCAAGACAGGAGTGCTTTCTCGGTCAACAGGGCCTGTGAACGGAATCGTCCTTCCCAAAATCGCCCAGTACAGTTGTCTTCTTCATTAGCTTTTCTTGCAATATACTCGTTTAGGTTTCTCATAAACCAACTAATATCGTAAAGCCTTTTCCGATAGACTTCGGCTGTGTTTTTTATCGTTTTAAGTTCACTCTCATTTACTGAATCACCTTTCAAGTACTTTCTAGTGAGCAGAGTTCCCTTATGCATTTTATGCCATTGCACCAATACATTGTCGGTGGACCAGGCATGAGCTGCTTTCTTATCAACACGTAGCACAATATGTACATGATTGCTCATCACTGCATAAGCACAGATATCAATCGCAAAAATCTTTGCCAGAAATAAGAGTCTCTTTTCGACCCATGACTTTCTGTGTTCATAGCTAACATCGCTTTTTGAGTCATACCCGCACAGGTAGCTTCGACGAACGCAGCGTGAAATACAGTGATAGTAAGGGGTGTCTTCGAGACTTATTAATGATTTTCTGCTTTGAGCCATTTTACACGTTGAAAAAACTTACGGTCGCACGACCATATCAGGGGGAGCAGAGTCCTGTAACCTGACTTAAAGAATGGTTTTAGTACAGATGCAGCGAAAATAGGAAATGACGTAAACATCCAAGGGTGATACACAGACATCCATGGTGATACACAGACACCCATTGCTTATTGCTCTAAAAAGACATCCAATGAAAACACAGCTTTGAATACTGTTATGTTACGAAAGCTGCTGTATTTAAAATAATAACGCCTAAAATAGGCAAGGGAGAGGTTTACCCGTGAAGCTGGTGGTGGATGTCTACTTATAAAGTGACGTTATGTTGGATGTCTATTTAAGATGACGTGTTTGCACGCTTTTACGTAATTGAAAAGCGTGCCTTTTAGTGTCTATAGTCAATCACCTTGTCAAAAGAGCATTTGCAGCTTTCGAGACAGGGGGGCGGCCTAAGATGTCAGAGATATATGAGGAAGCGACAAGCAACTTATTCATATCAATACCTGTTGAAATACCCATGCCATTTAGCATGTAAAGCACATCTTCTGTCGCAACATTCCCACTTGCACCTCTTGCATATGGACAACCCCCAAGACCAGCAACCGCAGAATCAACTGTAGATACACCATATTCCATGGCTGTGTATAAATTAACGAGTGCCTGTCCATACGTGTCATGGAAATGTGCAGCTAGTTTGCGAACATCGACCACTTTTAACACATTCTCTAATAGAAGGCGTGTTGCTCTTGGTGTACCAACGCCAATGGTGTCACCTAAAGAGACCTCATAGCAGCCCATATCAATCAAAGATTTACTCACTTTTGTCACTGCTTCTGGGGAAATATCACCCTCATACGGGCACCCCATTACGCACGAAACATAACCTCTAACTTTTATGTCATGTTTTTCAGCTATCTCAAAAACAGCTTCAAACCGGCTTAAGCTCTCGCTGATTGAGCAGTTAATGTTCTTCTGAGAGAAAGACTCGGAGGCGGCACCAAACACAGCCACCTCCCTAACTCCTGCTTCAATTGCAGCCTCCAGCCCTCTAAGATTTGGTGTGAGGGCAGAGTACTGGATGCCATGTTGAGTATTGAGCGCTTTGAAAACATCATCAGAGTTAGCCATTTGCGGCACCCATTTAGGGGACACAAAGCTACCTGCTTCTATGCGTTTTAAACCAGTATTCGAAAGTAATTCGATAAGTTTTATTTTTTGATCGGCCTTTAATGTGCTTTTTTCATTTTGTAAGCCGTCACGTGGACCAACTTCAACAATGCTCACTTCTTGTGGAAACATAATACTATGCCTCTTTCGCTTCTTTAGAAGAAAAAGCTAATAGCGTTGAGCCACCGTCAACTAACTCGCCCGGCTGGAAAAAGAATTCTTCAACCGAACCGTCGTAAGGCGCGGTGATGCTATGCTCCATCTTCATTGCTTCCATCACCAATATAGGTTGCCCTTTTGTCACCGGCTGATCTTTTTCTACCAAGTGAGCCACGATAGTTCCGTTCATCGGAGCGCTAAAGTTCGCATTATCTTCGTTGCTATCGTCATCGCCTAGCGACGGCGAAATCACGCTAAATTTAGAGTGGGTGTCTTTGTTAAAAAGGGTATATTGCCCGTCGTTTGTCGAAAATGAATATGTCGTTTTATAGCCATTGACAGTGGCATGCAAAACGCCCTCAATTATGGCACCTGTTGCAGTGTACGTTTTTTCGCCAATCGATATTTCCCAACTGCTTGTGGTTAAACTGCTTTGATGCTTCACTTCAACAAGTATTTCTTCATGACCAAAAAGCAAGGCGATGGATTCACGATGTTGACTATTTGCTCTCCATGCCCCCGCATTTGACCATATTGCTGGCGTCTTTCCAGTTACACAGGCGTTTCTCTTTCTGCTCAACATCACCAATAATATCATCGCTGGGATTTTATCTTGGGTGTCATCACTAGCGGCTGAGTTAAACAAAGAGTCATGATGTTTTTCTACAAATGTGGTAGTAAGCTCGGCAGAAATAAAGGCTGGATGTCCTGCGACTCGCTTTAAAAATTCGATGTTTGTACTAACGCCATCAATATAATATTCACCTAAGGCACTAATTAAACGTTTTAAAGCGACTTCTCGGTTTTCGCCCCATACTACAAGTTTTGCAATCATAGGATCGTAGAAAACACTCACTTCATCACCTTCGACCACACCTGTGTCAACACGAACTAAGTCGGTTTCTCGTGGCGTGCGAAGTAACGCTAGGGTGCCGGTGGAAGGAAGAAACTCGTTATCTGGGTCTTCCGCATAAATACGGACTTCGAATGCGTGTCCCGTTAACGTGAGCTCGTCTTGTTGCTTCGGTAATGGTTTGCCTTCGGCTATGACTAACTGCCAAAATACTAAATCTTCACGAGTAATCATTTCTGTGACAGGGTGCTCAACCTGCAGACGTGTATTCATTTCCATGAAGTAAAAAGACTCGTCTTCATCTAACAAGAATTCGACGGTACCTGCGCCTACATAGTTAATCGCTTTAGCGGCTAAAATAGCGGCTTCGCCCATTTTTTCTCGTATCGAAGAAGACATATTAGGCGCAGGTGCTTCTTCTATGATTTTCTGATGTCTGCGCTGCACTGAGCAGTCGCGCTCATAAAGATAGACTCCGTTACCGTGGGTGTCACAGAAAACTTGGATCTCTACGTGACGAGGACGAGTGAGATACTTTTCGACCAACATATGGTCGTCGCCAAAGCTAGCCATCGACTCACGTTTGGCGGCATTTAAGGCTTGAGAGAACTCATTTTCGTTCCAAACTTGGCGCATTCCCTTACCGCCGCCGCCAGCAGCAGCCTTAAGTAACACTGGGTAGCCCATGTCATCAGCTGCGCTTTTTAACACAGCCTCGCTTTGTTCATCACCGTGATAGCCAGGCACTAAGGGTACGCCTGCTTTTTCCATGATGTGTTTCGCGGCAGATTTAGACCCCATGGCTTCAATAGCAGACGCTGGTGGGCCTACAAAAATAATATTATTTTTTGCACAAAGATTTGCAAACTCGGCATTTTCAGAGAGAAAGCCATAGCCTGGATGAATGGCGTCAACGCCAAGTTCTTTTGCTTTTTCAACGATTAGCTCGCCACGCAGGTAACTTTCTTTTGAGGGAGAGGGGCCAAGGAAAACAGCTTCATCTGCCATACTTACATGCTGGGCATTTCTATCGGCTTCAGAATAAACGGCAACAGTTTTTATACCCTGAGCGTTGGCTGTCTTTATAACGCGGCATGCAATTTCACCGCGGTTTGCGATTAATAATTTATTAATTTTCATTTTTCACCTCTACCCAGGATGCACTGCGTTTTTCTAAAAAGGCAGATAAACCTTCTTGACCTTCTTCTGACGTTCTAACTTCAGCAATAAGTTTGCTGGTTTTAGAAAGAAGACTGTCGTTAATCTCTTGCGTAGACACCCACTGCACTAGACTTTTTGCTTTTGCTACCGCTTGAGGGCCATTTTTCAGAATATTCGATACAAGGGTGTCTATGGTGCTGTCTAGTTCATCCTCGGTCACTGATTCACTGAGTAAACCTAGTCTTCTTGCGCGACGGGCAGAGAAAACCTCAGCCGTCTGGAAGTAACGTCGGCTTACACGCGCTCCCATAGCCTCCACAACATAGGGGCTTATCGTAGCTGGGATGAGGCCAATTTTGACTTCACTTAAACAAAATTTACTAAGCTTGCTACCAATGGCAATGTCACAACAGGCAATTAAGCCTACTGCACCACCAAAGGCGGCACCCTGTACTCTGGCTATGGTTGGTTTTGGCATTTTGTAAAGGGTTTGCAGCATTACCGCTAATGCTAGCGCATCGCTTTCGTTTTGCTCTTCGGTATAACTGGCCATTTTTTTCATCCAGTTTAGGTCAGCACCCGCACTGAAGCTTTTACCTTCAGCTCTGAGAATGAGTGCTCTAACTGAGGGATCGTCACCTGCTTTTTTAAATACTCGGGTGAGCTCGTTGATCATCTCATCGTCGAAGGCATTGTGCTTTTCTGGTCTGTTCAAGGTAACCGTGGCAATTTTTTTTTCATCTACGCTGTAAATAACTGATTGTTCCATAATTCAAGCTCCTACATTCTAAATACGCCAAATTGAGTGTCCTCAATAGGCTTGTTGAGAGCAGCTGAAAGCGACAGTCCTAGTACCAATCGAGTGTCTGCTGGGTCGATAACACCATCGTCCCAAAGCCTTGCAGATGCATAGTATGGGTGGCCTTGCTTTTCGTAAGTATCGATCACAGGTTGTTTAAACGTCTTCTCGTCTTCTTCGCTCCAAGATTCGCCAGCTCGCTCTTTCTGGTCGCGTTTAACTTGCGCTAAAACTCCTGCGGCTTGTTCACCCCCCATAACGGAAATGCGGGCATTAGGCCACATGAAAAGGAATCTCGGGTCGTAAGCTCTTCCGCACATGCCGTAGTTTCCCGCACCAAAACTTCCGCCAATTAAGACAGTAAGCTTCGGCACGTTAGCGCATGCTACTGCGGTTACCATTTTCGCGCCGTGTTTGGCTATACCGCCATGTTCATATTGCTTGCCTACCATAAAGCCGGTGATGTTCTGTAAAAAGACGAGCGGTATTTTGCGCATAGCGCATAGTTCAATAAAGTGCGCACCTTTAAGCGCACTTTCACCGAAAAGTATGCCGTTATTGGCAACAATGCCTACGGGGAATCCAAAGATACGCGCAAAGCCGCAGACAAGTGTTGTGCCATAGAGAGATTTGAATTCATCAAATTCTGAGTCATCGACGATACGAGCAATGATTTCACGTACGTCATATGTTTGACGACTGTCTGCTGGCACAATGCCGTAAATCTCTTTGGTGTCGTAACGTGGAGGTTTAGCTTCTGCGACATCGGCAATCTCAGGCTTTTTCCTATTGAGCCTCGATACTGCATTTCGAGCTAACGAAAGCGCGTGATGATCATTATTGGCGAGGTGATCTGCAACCCCTGAGATGCGAGTGTGTACATCACCGCCACCAAGTTCTTCAGCGGTAACAACTTCACCAGTTGCTGCTTTAACGAGAGGTGGCCCGCCCAAGAATATGGTGGCTTGTTCTTTTACAATAATGCTTTCATCAGCCATCGCTGGAACATAAGCTCCGCCTGCAGTACAAGACCCCATCACAACGGCGATTTGGGGAATATTCTTTGCAGACATATTTGCTTGGTTGAAGAAAATACGACCAAAGTGCTCTCGGTCGGGGAAAACGTCATCTTGGCGCGGAAGGTTAGCGCCTCCTGAATCCACTAAGTAAATACAGGGTAGATTATTCTGTTCGGCAATGGTTTGCGCTCTGAGGTGCTTTTTTACAGTGAGGGGATAGTAAGTGCCCCCTTTGACTGTGGCGTCGTTGGCGACAATCATACACTCGATACCAGCGACAATGCCTATCCCTGCAACTACGCCTGCGCAAGGTACGTAGTCATCATACACTTCCCATGCTGCTAGCTGACCAATCTCCAAAAAAGGGGTGTCAGGGTCAATCAGCGCATTGATACGGTCGCGAGGTAAAAGTTTCCCCCGTGATACATGGCGTTCGGCGGCTTTTTCACCACCGCCCAGAGAGATTTGTTCAATTTTTTTTAAGAGATCATCTACCTGAGCCTGCATATGTTCGGCGTTAGCGATAAATGTTTCAGATTTCGTGTTTATACTTGAGCGAAGAACGGGCATAACCCCTCCTTGTGTTGGGCAACGGCGAACTTGCCGCATTAACCATTGTTAGCATGACACCCATGCTTGTAGACGCTGTTGCAATGGGTGTCTTTGTAATGTATTCGAGCTAGTTGTTTATTGAACGCTGTAACAGTGGGTGTCTTGCAAAGTTCCTCTTGCAAAGTTCCTTGTAAACCCAAGCTTCTAACAAGCCCTGTTTCAAGACACCGCCAGGTTTTAACTATTTAGATTCGTTAAATAGTTCACGACCTATAAGCATTCTGCGGATTTCTGATGTACCCGCACCAATCTCGTAAAGTTTGGCATCACGTAACAAACGGCCCGTTGGATATTCGTTAATGTAGCCATTACCACCAAGTAGCTGAATAGCGTCTAACGCCATCTTGGTTGCAAGCTCCGCTGAATAAAGAATGGCACCCGCCGCATCTTTTCGCGTTGTTTCACCGCGATCACATGATTTTGCAACAGTGTAGACATAAGCACGTGCGGCGTTCATTTGGGTGTACATATCGGCAACTTTGCCTTGAACTAGCTGAAATTGGCCTATAGATTGGCCAAACTGCTGACGATCATGTATGTAAGGAACAACGATATCCATACACGATTGCATAATACCAAGCGGACCTCCTGACAAAACCAATCGCTCATAATCTAACCCGCTCATTAAGACGCGTACGCCTTCTCCTTCTTTGCCAAGAATATTTTCTGCGGGAACTTCACAATCTTCGAAAACCAACTCACACGTATTTGAAGAACGCATACCCAATTTGTCTAATTTCTGAGCACGACTAAAACCAGGAAAATCTCGTTCAACCAGAAACGCTGTAATCCCTTTGGGGCCTGCTGCTGGGTCAGTTTTCGCGTAAATCACGAAGGTGTGTGCGTCTGGACCATTAGTGATCCACATCTTGTTTCCGTTGAGGATATATTTGTCACCGCGCTTTTCGGCTTTCAACTTCATGCTGACAACGTCTGAACCTGCATTGGGCTCACTCATTGCCAATGCACCTATATGTTCGCCACTAACCAATTTAGGGAGATATTTCTCTCGTTGCGCATCGTTCCCGTTTTTGTAAATTTGGTTTACACAGAGGTTAGAGTGAGCGCCATAACTGAGACCAATTCCGCCAGAAGCTCGGCTCACTTCTTCCATTGCAATGGTATGTGCGAGGTATCCCATGTCAGAGCCGCCGTATTGCTCCGAAACGGTAACGCCTAAAAGGCCCATATCACCAAGCTTTTTCCACAGCTGATTTGGAAATTGATTGTCAGCATCTGCTTGCTCAGCCAGAGGCGCGATTTCATTTTGTGCAAATTGGTAGACCTGGTCACGCAGCATTTCGATGTCTTCGCCAAGTCCAAAATTTAAAGTAGGGTAGGAGGTATTCATGCAATCTTTCCTCGTTTTAGTTCTGCGAGTTCTTCTCGGCAGCGGGCTTCTACGTCATTCAATTCAGTCATTAACATCTGGATGTCCTCTAACTGTTGCTTAAGCACTGCTCTCTTCTGTTCTGTCATTTCAAGCATTGCTTCCAACTGCACCGCCGAATTAGGATTAGTGTCGTACATGTCGAAAAGTGTTTTGACTTCTGCCAAAGAAAACCCAAGACGCTTACCCCGTAGAATCAGCTTTAACCTCACTCTATCTTTGTTAAGGTAAACACGGTTCTGCCCTGTTCTCGTAGGCGACATCAGGCCTTGCTCTTCATAAAAACGAATAGAGCGAGGAGTGATGTCAAACTCTCGAGCGAGTTCGCCTATTGCATACGTTGGTTCTTTGTCGTACTTGTTCATTACATGTACCTTGTCTTTAGCGCTATTAACACCTGCCATTTAACTTGGGTGTCATTGTAATTAAGTCTTTTGTATTAAGTGGGTGTCACTTCAATATCACTATTGCTCTAGCGTGTGTGGTTCGTAATCGCGCTATATTTAAACGTAGTGTTTGGTTGACACTTACTTAGTACAGGTTTACGTTAACGTTAATTACATTTTACGTTAAGGTAAAGTAACATTTTGCTAACGTCAATTTTTCATGGTGAAGGCAAGACGTTGTGGCTATTGACAGTGTTTACTTTTGTATACATCTGCAAAGTTTTTTTCACGTAACACGTTATTTATTAATACTTTTAAGGGCACGAGCATGAGTAATGAATCGGTAGTGATTGTCGCGGCTAAACGCACTCCTATGGGTGGTTTTAACGGTAATTTGTCTTCGCTAGCTGCAACCAAACTTGGGGAAGTTGCGATCAAAGCCGCCTGTGAAGGGGTGGATGTCTCCGCAATTGATGAAGTTATTATGGGTTGTGTATTGCCAGCTGGTCTCGGTCAGTCGCCTGCACGCCAAGCCTCACTAGGAGCCGGGCTTCCATTAGGCGCAGGTGTAACAACCATCAACAAAGTGTGCGGCTCAGGCTTAAAAGCAGTAATGATGGCACATGATCTCATCAAAGCGGGCAGTGCCAGTGCGGTGGTAGCTGGTGGCATGGAAAGCATGAGCAATGCTCCTTACATGCTACCCAAAGCAAGAACAGGCTACCGCATGGGGCACGGTCAAGTCCTTGATCACATGATGCTTGATGGTCTCGAGAATGCTTATGATGGCAAAGCTATGGGGTGTTTCGCGCAAGATACTGCCGATGAAGAAAATATCTCTCGTGGGGAAATGGATGAGTTTGCGTTAAGCTCATTGTCTAAAGCTAATGAAGCCATAAATAGCGGTACTTTTGCAGATGAAATCGTACCGGTTACCGTTTCCTCTCGCAAAGGTGATTTTGTCGTTGACACAGATGAGGGCCCGAGCTCGGCGCGTCCTGAAAAAATTCCTACTTTACGACCTGCGTTTAAAAAAGACGGCACCGTGACAGCGGCTAATTCTAGTTCAATATCCGACGGTGCAGCGGCCCTTGTCGTAATGAGTGAGGGAAGAGCGAAAGAATTAGGCTTAGCGCCGCTTGCTAGGGTCGTTGCACATGCAACACATAGCATTGAGCCTGAAAACTTCACAGTCGCACCGGTTGGGGCTATGGAAAAAGTGCTAGACAAAGCAGGCTGGACAAAAGAAGACGTTGATCTATTTGAAATTAACGAAGCCTTTGCCATGGTTACCATGCTGGCGATTAAAAAGCTTGGGCTTGACGAGAGTAAAGTGAATATAAAAGGTGGGGCGTGTGCATTAGGCCATCCAATTGGAGCATCGGGTGCGCGCATACTCGTTACCCTTCTTCATTCTCTTAAACAAAGAGGTGCCAAAAAGGGTATCGCATCACTTTGTATTGGCGGTGGTGAGGGAGTTGCTCTGGCCGTTGAAATGCTGTAAGAAAAAATTCGGCTTACATGTAAAAGATTTAATCAAAGAGTGTCACCAATTTCGTGGCACTCTGTGGTTTAATGAAAGAAAAAAATAATAATCATGAAAACGACAGCCAAAATCACTGCGCTCGGTGCGATAGTTCTAGCCATCGGCATTTGCCCCAAGGGTGTTATTGCAAAACCCCTCTATCTTGCCAGCTTAAATACTACCCTTTCTGACCTAAATCCGGCTGCTGGCGAGAAAATATCGGCGTCTCTTGCTGTTTCATCATCCTCAGCTTCGCTATCTATCAGCGACACCCACATTAAAAAAGCTAACAAAGACACCCACGATAAAAATAACAATAATCATGACACCCACGCAAAAACTATCGGCGTTGAACGCAATGAAATTGCAGTTAATGCCAGTGAAAATTTAACACAAGTGCCCTATGGTGCATTGGGTGTCTTGCCAATGCGAGAGCATGATGAGCAGTTTAGTTACGGCTCAGGGCCATTGCAGCAGGTGTATGTATGGCACGGACGTGATAAGCAAGCTAAGACATTCAGTCGCAAAGCGCTTGTATTTGTACATGGTGGTTGCTGGTTAAACGCTTATGGCAACGAGCATGCGAAGGGGATGTACAGTGCGTTGGCAGATTTAGGGATGGGTGTCTACGTAATGGAGTACCGTCGAGTTGGCGATGACGGCGGAGGTTGGCCGGGAAGTCTAATTGACGTTACTAATGCAATAAATGCGTCATTGGAACGTATTAAAGTGGAAGGCGATTATTCACAGACATACATTGCAGGTCATTCTGCGGGGGGACACTTGGCCTTGCTCGCAGCTCAGCAGTTATCTGAGCGTTTCCCAAACTATGGGGTGAGAAAAGTCCTAGGGCTGGCGGCCATTACCGATATTCAATCCTATGCGTTAGGAACAAATAGCTGTCAGACTGCAACCGAGGCATTCATGAAGGGTAAGCCAACTGACAATCCAGACGCTTACCAGAAAGCTACGCCAAGCGCGAAGCACATAGATACGCCAATTGTATTATTGCAAGGGGATGCAGATAGTATTGTACCTGTTCAGCACGCTACAATGGCGGGGGCAGAAAAACGAATAATAAAAAATGGTGGCCATTTTGATTGGCTACACCCAGAATCCACGTCTTTTGATGCTTTACTTGAGGTTATTGGTGAACATGATTAATAAGGTTTTTTCCGCAGAGCAACTCGATAACAAAGACCCTCTTGCCAGAAAAGTAGAAGCATTTTCTCTGCCAGATAACACTATTTATCTTGATGGTAATTCGCTTGGTCCACTACCTAAGGCAGCCGAAGCCCGCGCAAATGAAGTGGTTAAACATCAATGGGGGCAAGACCTCATAACAAGCTGGAACAAACATCAGTGGATTTCTCTACCTCAGCACGTAGGCGACAAGATTGGACAGCTTATCGGCGCAAAGCGCGGACAGGTGATTTGCTGTGACTCGATTTCTATTAATTTATTCAAGGTTCTGAGCGCTGCATTAAAAATGCGTCCCGGACGAAAAGTGATTGCCACCACTCGCGATAACTTTCCAACAGACATTTATATGGTTCAAGGTTTGCTGGAACTCTTAGGGGATGAATACAGCGTGCGATATATCGATGAGTCGAATATCGGTGCTCAGTTATCCGATGATATTGCCGTTTTGATGCTCACTCAGGTTAATTTCAGAACCGGCCTTAAATTGGACATGAAGAGCATCACTGAGCAAGCACAGGATAAGAATATCCTGACTTTATGGGATCTTGCCCACAGTGCGGGCGCGTTTCCGGTTTGTCTAGATGCTAGCAATGTTGATTTTGCCGTTGGCTGTACGTACAAATATTTAAACGGTGGTCCAGGAGCGCCCGCATTTATCTATGTCGCTGAACGTCATCAAGCAAATTATAAACAACCGTTATCTGGTTGGATGGGGCACAGCGCTCCCTTTTCATTTTCCCCCGATTACGCGCCTGATAATTCAGTTAAGCAAAATTTGTGTGGTACACCCGGCGTTATCGGAATGAGTATCCTAGATGCAGCGCTCGATGTGTTTGAGGATGTGTCGCTAAAGGCTATCGATGAAAAGTCCAAGAAGCTTCAAGCTTTTTTTATTGCTGAGGCAAAACGATCGGGCGTTTTAGAACATTTCACGCACGTGAGCCCACCTATTGATGTAAGAGGGAGTCAGCTGGCGCTCGCTCATGATGAGGCCTATGCGATTTGCCAAGCATGGATAGCCGAGGGCGTGATCGCCGATTTTCGCGCCCCTAATATTTTGCGTATTGGGTTTGCGCCTCTGTACCTGAGTTTTGCCAACGTGGAAAGAGCCGTACATAAACTGAGTGAGATTATGGCTGAGAAGCGCTATGAAAATGCTGTTTTCCAGCAAAAACAGAGCGTTACCTGAGCGACAATACCATTTAGCACAGATAATTACCCACACAGCGAGACTTAAAATGTTCGTAATCGCGGCGTGTTACCGCAGGTATAGTGGTGCTACATCAAGGTGACACAAAAACGAGTACGGACACTGTAAACTCGCCTTTCTGAGTGGGCAATTATCTATGCGGATTGGTATTAGACACGTTCTTCCGCGATTTAATTGCATTTTGATTGATAACGCTTAATACTTCGCGGTTGTCGTTGTTTTTGGTAAGTATTTGGGTGTGTGGTTGAAAAAAATAGAAAAGAGTTGTCTAGTCCGTTTTTTGTTTATAGGGGGGAGCTTTTTTAGCGGGCTTCTAAACGCTGCACATGAAGAACAGGTTTCACCCACATCCCCCCAAGAAGTCACTTATTGTATCGACCCCAACTGGGCGCCCTATGAAGCGATTAGAAACGGAATACACGTGGGTATTTCGGCCCAATACATGGATTTAATCGCCGATATTGCCGATCTGAAATTCACACTTGTGCGAACGGACAGTTGGCAGCAAAGCCTAGAATATGTTCAACGAGGGAAATGTCAGCTTATCCCTATGTTGAATACGTCCGATTATAGAAAACAATTTTTAGATTTCAGTATGCCGTATTTTGAAGCGCCCAACGTGCTTGTCGCTAAAGCCGGCACGCCCATGCTTCAGGGATATTCGGGCATTGGGAATCGCACGGTTGGCATCGTTCAAGGTTACCGGCAGGTGGAATATATCTCTCGTCACTACCCGGGACTGCGTTTAAAGCTTATACCCTCTGAAGAAGAGGGCTTGAAGCAGCTTGAAAACGACGAATTTGATGTCATGGTAGGCTCATTGATGAGCGTTAATATGCATATCAATAATTTGAAGTTGGAAGATTTGAATATTGTTGGCTATGCAGAGCCATTCGATTCTCTGGCCTTCGGCGTCAACAAGTCTTACGGTCACTTAGTCGAGAAATTAAATTTTGCCATTGAGCGTATTCCAGAAACTCGAAAAGTACAAATCTACAAGCAATGGAACAATGTCCAAATCCGCTATAGTCGCAATTATTCCGTGATGATTTTGGCAACCATTATCGTTTTTATCAGCTTACTTTGGCTCACATCACGTAATCGACATGTGGGCCGTTATAAACGAATAATAAGCCAGAAAAACGAAGAAATATCGGCGCTGCAGGCAACGTTGCTAGAGAAAAACCGAACATTAGGTTTCCTCACTGCCCACGACAAAGTCACTGGATTGTACAATCGTAACCATATGATTCAGCGAGCGGAGGAGGAGATTTCTCGGTTCAACCGTTTTCATACAACTGCATCACTGATTATTCTTGAGTTAACGCCATCGCAAGAGGGTGGGCTCCCGCTTGACGCGGCAGCGCGGGAGGAATCACTTCGAGCTGTAGCAACGCATTGTTTAAATACAGTGAGAGAAGTCGATGTCGTGTCTAGATTTAACGGGGAGCAATTTATCATTCTATGTCCCCAAACGGAGTTAGACGCAGCCCAAATTCTTGCAGAACGCTTGCTCGCATGCCTTACGGGTCACTATCAATTAAGTGACAATTTTAATGTGGCAATGGGGTTGTCTGAGCTTAAAGAATCTGAAGAGTTTCCCGAATGGATGGAGCGTACGACTAAAGCCCTATATCAGTCTAAGCGCCGTGGGTTTGGCAACGTGAGTGTGGCTCAATAATCCGCTCTGACGGCATGACCCATTGTGTTGGTGTGTCGTGTGTTTTTGGCATTCCTGCATTCCCTCAATTTATACCGAATGACTTGTGCGTCCGGGAGGGGCCAGGGCAGTGCGCTACCCAAGGTAATCGGTAACCTTATATCGATTACGTCAAGCAGCACATTAAAGCCGCAAGACTAGACGATGGGTTCGTAATGCCATTGGTGGGAATCGTAGTGGATTCGAGCGCGATCGTATTCCCTCTCAGAGCGCCAGTTTCGGTTGTTTAGCTTGGCCGATACGCCGGGATATAGGCGCTTATTAGCGATAAGTTTTATATCTGACTGATAGCTTTCTTTGGCTGTTTTCACTTCGTTGGCTTTATTTTCCAACCATTCCAGTAATGCACTTTCATTATTAAACAGTTCAACTGCTTCAGCCGCTTTGCGCTGAAGTTCTTTCGGAATTTTTTTACTCTGAATAAGGGTTATTTTTTCTTTATGCTTCAGGTTATTTTCACGAATTTGCCGCAGCAGTTCATCTAACGAATCTTTTCGTTCTAACAACAAGTTAAAACCGGGGCTGAAGTCTACTTTTAAGGTACTGCCAGACACCGCGCCTAACGTGCCCGCTTCAACCCTTTCCTGACTGATAATTTCGCACGCAAAAAGGTTGCCCATTGGTTTGTCAATTTGCCCAACGATAACCGCGCCACCGCAGCGAAGACGGCTATATGCAAGCTGTCGTCCTACGGTCACATTGCCAGTGCACTGAACATCAATACCTTGACCATGCTGAATGTGGATACTGCCGGCTGCGATGAGTTTGCATTGATATTCGCCTTGGGTGTCGTTCACTTTGCCCATCGCGCCTTCGGTAATGATAATGTCGCCGCCCGCTTCGATATACGCTGACTCAACAAAGCCATTAATGGTTACGTCACCAGCGGCTTTGATTTGCATTTTCTCAGTGACATCACCGTTAACCAACACTGCACCCTCGTATTTAACGTGGCCAGTACCTACGTTCACACCGTTGCAAATGAAAGTGTCATCGATATTCATGATCTGGTCGCGATATTTGGGCATTCCAGAAATAGAAGACATAAGGAGGTTGGCGTCGTTGTCTGAAACAACGGTGCCGCTGCCCATTTTAAAGTCAATCCACTCACCAGACACCGCAGGAATTTTATTACCCTTAACGTCAAAACCAGAGCGACCTTGTGTGGGAGCTGTGCGTCTTAGAACGGGAGTATTGGCTTTCACACAGATCACTTCACCCAGATTTCGCATATCAACGCGCTCGCCGTCGTTGGTTTGAGGCTTAAGCACCCGCTCTAGCGCATTAGGCACAAGTGGAATGAACTTGGAGTTTCTACCATTTCGAGCGGGAAGCCCTTTTGCCACCGTTTCTTCAAGAACGGTACCAGGCTCAGATTGTTTGGCAGTGTTGAGCATGGAGGTTATGATTTTGGTACTTAGGCCACGAACCACTCTATTTTTAATCGCCAAAGATTTAATTGTGCTTAGTGAAGGAAGCTTACCGCCATACGGTGTGGTCAGGATCAGGTTCGCCTGCATACCGTCTTCTGGTACCCTGAACTCAACCTCTGCATTTTTGCGTTCACCTATGCGCTCCTGAACGATAGTGCCATCACCGGTTTTAAAATAGTGATTTGCAGTGTCACAGGCTGTTTTTAAGGCCTTTTCTGAAACGTAAAGTCGTTTTGTTTCTCCACTCTCTAGCTGTGTCCTAACCTCTCTTATATCCACCTCTGACGTAAATTCAGAGGGGTTGAGCATGAGGTTAATATAGGTTCTAGATTTATCGAAACTGATTGTTACGCCATTCATGACTTCTTTTTCCCTTGCGCACGTGAATTATTATTATCGGCAGCATAAACGCTTTCCTTGACCCTGTTTCAAAGATTGCCGTCCTTGTCTTGGCTCGTTTAATTTATGACGTTATAAAACCTCCGTCAAAGGTTTTCGGCATATTGATAAAGGGCACGCAGAATAGCTTGCTTGTCGGGATTATCACTGTGTTGATGTGCAAGTGATTCCAGCCTCATCAAGTAGGTCTCCATTGTAATGGACCCATGAAAAGCAGGGTCCGTCAGGCGTGCTTGACGATGATACTGCCATTTTGTCATCTCATCAGCAGTCAACGTATGTGGATAATTCCGTGCTCGATATCGAAAAAGCTGCTTTTTTAGCCCTTCGTGTTGGGTTTTATCACTGAACGTGGCGAGGGCTTCTGGCTGGGCCTGAATGACGCTGTCACACCAGCGTCTGTCCTCGTCGTTTAAAAAGCCGCCACTGTACAATGCATGGTCGATATCGTGTTCTTTATCGTGTTGTTCACTCTCGTATAGACCAATGAGTTTGCTGGCAAGTTCTGGCGTGTTTGCCAGCTTTTTATAATTATCTAAGCAGCGCTCTCTTTTTAAGCCTAATCGCTGCGCATTATCCTCTGTCATCGCTTTCGCGGTGGTTATAAAAGGGGAACGATTTACGTGAATAAGCTTAATGCCCGGCCGCTCTCGCGGATCGTCAAACGTATCAGCCGGCGCATACAGCGCTTGTTTAATCTCTTCGGTGGTGTCATTGATTAAACTTTCGATATCGTGAGACAGATCGATGACAATAAATGCGTTTGAATTAGTAGGGTGTTTAGCGATGGGCATTACCCACGTACAGCATCCTTGAGAGGCGGGTAACTTAGAAGATATATGCAACAGTACAGATGGTTTACTCAAATCAATTTGTTGCATTACCGTATGTTTATTTCGCAACGAGAGTGCATATTCGAATAAGCGAGGCTGCTTCTCTTTGATAAGCTTAGCCAGCGATATTGTGGCATACACATCGTTTAACGCATCGTGAGCGTTGTCGTGACCAATGTTATTTGCAGCAGTGAGTGCCTCGAGTTTAAAGCTTGGCGCGCCATCCTCGCGCAACGGCCAATGTATCCCATCCGGCCTTAATGCATAGCAGGCCCTTGCCACATCAATAATATCCCACCGGCTATTTCCGTTGCGCCATTCTCGTGAATAGGGGTCATAAAAGTTTCTATAAAATAGATAGCGTGACACCTCATCGTCAAAACGAATGCTGTTGAAGCCTACGCTACAGGTATTCGGAGTAGACATTTCTTGATAGATTTTGGCAGCAAAATCTGCCTCGTTTGAGCCGTCTCTGATCGTTTGTTGAGGCGTTATTCCCGTGACCAAACACGCCTCTGGATGAGGTAAATAATCGTTGGCAATCGCGCTCATTATGTTGATAGGTTTGCCAATAATATTTAAATCCATATCCGTTCTGACGGCTGCAAATTGGCAAGGGAGATCTTTTTGTGGGCTTGTGCCAAAGGTTTCAAAATCGTGCCACAAAAATGTAGGTGTATGCATAACCACCGGTGCGTTTTCAATGAAATATTACACGCAGTGTACACTGCGTAAAATACAATACCAAATGCTGGCGGTTATATAGCCAGGCCGCAAATCACAAAACCGTTGAAAGAGAGCGGTGAAATTATGATGTAACGCCTGTAAATTAAATCTGCAATGCTGTATTAAATTTGATACGCGTTTGCTTTCATTCGTGCCATGAAACACCCTAGCTTGTCCTTTACTAATGTGTCATTTTAGTGATTAAGCATTGGCAAGTGTTGTTTTAATAAACGTCAACGCAAAGGCAATACACTCAGCGATTCATTTTTTCAGGAGTACATAGATTGAATAGGACATTTTGTTTCAGACCAGTTAAAAGCGTATGCAATACCATTTTGGCGCTAAGTACAGTGGCGATGACGACAATCGCGTCAAGTGGAAATGTTTTTGCTATGGATGATGAGCAACATCCTCCCAAAGTTGCTATTGCTATACACGGCGGAGCGGGCACTATCCTGAAATCGTCAATGACGCCAGACAAAGAGGCGGCTTACAAAGAAGTATTGTCAAACGCGGTTAAGCACGGGTATACGCTTTTAATGAAGGGGGAGAAAGGGGAAGTTGCGGTGGTAGAGACCATCAAAATTCTTGAAAGCTCGCCATTATTTAATGCGGGAATTGGCGCAGTATACACCTTTGACGGAGAGCACGAGCTCGATGCCTCAATCATGCATGGCGGCAGTAAAAACGCGGGTGCCGTAGCGGGTGTAAAAACCATTCGAAGCCCAATTGAAGCGGCACTACTGGTAATGAACGAGTCACCCCACGTAATGCTATCTGGGAAAGGAGCTGAAGAATACGCAAAAGAAAATGGCCTTGAGCAGGTCGACAATTCTATTTTTGATACAGAGTTTCGTAAAGAAGCGCTTGATAGAGTGAAGGCGCGAATGGAGCAAGCCTCGAACGGTTATGGCTCACAGCAGGGTAACGAACGCTTTGGAACCGTTGGCGCTGTTGTATTAGACCGCGACGGTAATATAGTTGCGGGCACTTCAACAGGCGGAATGACGGCAAAGCGCTATGGAAGAATAGGGGATTCACCGGTAATTGGCGCTGGTACGTATGCTGATAACGAAAGCTGCGCTGTCTCTGCAACTGGGCATGGGGAGTATTTTATTCGTTATCATGTGGCAGCTGATATTTGTGCCCGCATGAAATATCAAGAAGTAACGCTAGACCAGGCGGCTAACACGGTTGTTCACAATGTGTTAGTTGAAGCCGGTGGCGACGGTGGGGTTATTGCTATTGATGGCAAAGGTAATATTGCTATGCCATTTAACTCGGCAGGTATGTACCGCGCTAGCATAGATACCGAGGGAAACCTTACCGTAGCTATCTATAAAGACTAGGGCGTGTTGATCTTTGCTGTGCACTTTTGCAGCAGTTTGTGCGCCATTTAGGCAAGGCGACTGTTTGCAGGTCTAGTGGGCCTAAATCAAAAACAGTCAACGCAGTATAAATGGCGCACAAGC